>RCUH01000046.1_pt1 | contig 229610 bp, 212 predicted proteins | sample 2166191 | NCBI WGS metagenome assembly RCUH01 (sample SAMN09932848, study PRJNA488358) | compost metagenome | feature: garden; material: soil; isolation source: compost soil in an enriched community after 214 h of incubation | place: Germany: Experimental Botanical Garden Goettingen | collected...
GAAAAAGGCGTCTTGGGGACCCACCTACTTTAATTAAATGATCCATTTGAACAGCAGTAGCCGCCATATGATTCTCGAACTGCGCCCTCCCTTAGCGTGGCAGTGCTCCATCCCCAGATTCTTGGTTTCCCGAGACGGATGCTCGGGAAAAGGGGCTTGGGATCACCCAATTGCCAGGATGCTCACGCTATGATCGAGCTACAATCTATTTAAATACCACCACACTAAGGGTGCAGTTAGTAGCAATCAGACTTTAAATTAAGAGTGATATTCCTTAGCGAGGGCCACGGGACCAATCATCGTCGCACCGGCCGGCACATCACGAATCACAACGGCATTCGCGCCGATCATAGATCCATCACCCACATGAATAGGGCCTAGCACCTTTGCGCCGGTCCCGATGAGAACTTTGTTACCCACCGTCGGATGACGTTTCACTGGATCGAACTTCAAACCACCCAAGGTCACACCGTGGAAGATAATGCAATCATCCCCAATTTCAGCAGTCTCACCAATCACCACACCCACACCGTGATCAATCACCAGACGATGGCCGATCTTTGCGCCAGGATGAATCTCGATCCCCGTCAAAACACGGGTGATTTCAGAAAACAATCGAGCGACAAAATAGAGTCGCAAGCCATAGAAGTAATGAGCAATGCGATGAAGTAAAAGCGCCTTCGGCCCTGGATAAAGCAGAGCGATCTCGAGCAAAGACTTTGCTGCGGGATCGTAGTTCTTATACGTGCGCAAAAATTCCATCATGCTGTTCATTAAAACTTCTCATTCATGTCTTCGAGCAGAAAATATCTTTCGAACAATTCATTGTAGCGAGACCACTTTTCCCCAGAACCTCTCTCGGCCTGAATCAAAGTGTTCAAAGTCGCCACCTTACTATCAAAATCATCGACCATGGCCACAACCATAGCCTCTAAGAATTTAGGTCTCTTTGGAGAACCATATTCAAGTTTTCCATGGTGACTTAAAATAATATGCTTACAAATATCACGCAGTTCTTCGTTGAAACCTAAAATGCGCGAAGACTTCTTGTCCACCAACTCACAAGCAATCTGCATGTGCCCCACCAAGCGACCGCGATCCGTGTAGGCGATACCGTTGTCATAGGACAACTCCCACACCTTACCGATGTCGTGGAAGATGGCTCCGAAAAGCAAGAGATCACGATTGAGCACAGTGTAGTGTGCCGCCATGAACTCCATGATCTTGCTGATGGAAAGAATGTGTTCTAGCAAACCGCCAATCCACGCATGGTGAATCGACTTCGCCGCCGGAGCTCGCATCACGCGAGGACGAATTTCTGGATCTTCCAAGGTGTCGAGGATCAACTGACGCAAATGATCGTTTTTCATAGAGCGCACAAGCTGAGTCAACTCAGCCATCATGTCTTCAGCACTGCGGGAAGCCTTAGGGATATAATCTTCAAAATTCACCGTGGCGGAGTCTACTCGTTCTAAACGATGAACCACCAGCTGTTTTCTATTTTGGAATAATTGAACAAGGCCCTTGATGCGGACCACGTCCCCAATTTCAAATTCACGAGAAAGTTCATCCACACGATCCCACAAACGGGCATCGATATTGCCCGTGGCATCACCCACCTGCAAACTCATGAAGGGGCGACCGTTCTTACCCATGCCCACAGTCTTTTCTTTCACCAAAAACTGTGAATCGACATTATCTTTATCTTGCAGACTTTGTACTAATTGTCTTTCCATCAGGGGGCCTCACAGAAAAGATTTGTCTTATTGGAATCCGTAAAACTCACTTGAGAAACATAGACCGTGTTGTTCTTTTGAGCGGAGAAAAGGAAGTGGCCGCCCAATACAGACAAGTGTCTATCCCGGGTTGTGTTCACTTTCAAGCCCTCGCGCTTCATGGCTTCAAAGAACTTACTCGTGATATCCACGAACTGATTACAACCCAGTCCGTAAACTATATCATCAATCTTTCTTTTTTTCGCCTGGCTAACAAAAAGAACCTTCTTATCCTGAGCATCTACAAACTCTGGATACTCAAAACCCACAAAGAAAGAGCCGGGAGATATTCCCATATAGTGATCCAAATCGATTTCTCCACCACCACGGGGCAAAGAGATCTTGTAAGCCGGCCGCTTCAGCACTCCAGGATTCTTTTCAACGAGAAATACCGTCACTTCAGAAAAAACAAATTCCTTTGCCAAAACTGAGGACGCCTCAGGAGATTGCTCTTCAGAAGACCCATGAGCTGCGGTGCTCTTGCCCTCGAGAATGTCCCAAGCTTTGGAAGGGATCTTCACTTCTTCGGCCAGATCCTCGATCTTTTGTTCATGATAGGAGTCCACGACGTACCCCTCTTTAGGAGTGCACGCCACCACCGACAAACACGTCAGAGAAAGAAAGAGGCTAAGAACATTTTGAGTTTGTTTTGTCATTAATCTGACTCCAACTCATCTCGAAGTTCCAACAGAGGGATGTAATTTGGTTCAGCTTGCAGACCCGCACGAACATATTCATAGGCCCGAGCACGGTCTTTGCTTTGATTCGCAACCCAAGATAAACCATAGAATGTAAATGCATCTTTTTGGTTCTTTTGGTACAAACCTGCAAAAGTCTTTTGCGCACAACTGACATCTCCAGAAGCCAAGCAAATGGATCCCGAAATCTGATCGCGGATGACCAAGGCACTCAGTTCACGCATTTTGAGAATCGCCAAAGCTTCAGGCACTCGGCCCACTTTTTTCAGGTACATGGCCTGAGTGAGCAACACATAGGGATCGCGAGGCGACTCGGCCAGAGCTTCCTCAAGAAGCTTCTGAGACTCACCATCTCTGTTCACTTCCATCAAGCAACTGGCGCGGAGAGAACGCGTCTGCGGCCCTAAGGGTTGTCGAGAATAAATATCGGCGCAGAATCGTTCCAAATAATCCCACTGAGTCATGCGCCAATCGATAAAAAGATTCTTAATGTAACGACTGGATTCTCCAGGTCGCTGGCTGAGGAATTGAACAATCGAAGAATGGGCCTCATTCATATTGCCCAGCAAGGTGTTCGCATAAATCAAAAGCAATGTGAGTTCGTGCTTCAGATACTGAGTTTTATTGCCCATTCTCTGGATGTCATGAATGACCTCATTCAATGAATGCGCATCGGGATTGGTTTTCGAGGTTTCCACCACGGCCACCGCTTTACCTAACAAGGCCAAGGTGGATTGCGGAGCCCGTCGAGACAATGCACTGAACTCGCGGCTGGCTTCACCATAATTGCCTTTTCTCATTTGCACGATGGCCATGTTCATGCGGGCATCAAAATTAGAAGGTTCATAACCCAGAGCTTTTTGAAGAGTGTCTTCTGCTTCCTTGAGATCGCCATCCATGAGATAAGACAGCCCCACTCCAATATAAGCCGCCATCAATTCATTGCGCGAACGACCCGGAGTCGAAATGGCTTTTTCAAGAACTCGGCGTCCCGCCAAAGTTTGGCGGTCTTCGGCGATCAACACCGGTGCCATCTGCACTTGAGATTCAAAGTCTGGTTCTTTCAAAGCCGTCGCTTTTTTATAATAACCTAAAGATTTGTCATAAAGTCCGAGACTGCGATATTTCAAAGCTTGATTAAGCAAATCTTCATAGCCAATTTCTTGCTGTTTTCCCTTACGGAAAACTTGCAAGCCCGCAACCACCAACACCAAACCGATCACCCCTAAAACCGCCGCTCTGATCACCTTGCTGCGATTGGAAATCTGATTTAAAACGCGAGAATCCGAGCTGGCACCGTAACTTCTTGCAGGTCCTCCCGTCGATCGAGGAATTGATGACTCTGCCATGGGAGTCACATCTTTCAAAGATGGCTCCACAGACATCCTTCGAGTCGGTGGTGTCGGCGTCGGCGTGGGAGTCAAATCATCGGACTGCAGAACATCTGTTCTTGTCGTCGTGGTCGTGTGTTGCGCCACGGACTGAGTCATCGTATTTTCAGAAAGAGTGTCCAGTTGCTCACGAACGTTTTTTACAACTTCCAGGAAATCTTTATTCTCGCGGATGTAGCTCCAACGAGCTTGCGTTGAGCGAACCTCATCAATGATCGAAATCTGTCTGGAGACGAGAAGCTCTTTGATCTCAGTTAAATTGAAAGGTCCGAGAATCCTCGTTGAGGATCTAACTAACCAATTCTTTTCTGAGTTGCCTTCCATCCCCCCATTCATAAATTAGAATGGAGCCTTGGTAAGAAGAAGTTTGAGGTCATCATTGGTTAACATCAAACCAGCTCCAAGATATCCAGAGCGGGCTGAGTTCTTATCAAAGGCATCATTGATACCTGCTGTGACGTAAACGCCGCGATAGAAACTATAGCTCAATGAACTGCGAACATTCGTATTCGTGAAGTCAAAGGCCTCAAAAGTGAATTTCATCTGACGTCGGAAGAAATGATAGTCGATACCAAACCCCCCGCCGTTCTCCATCAAACCCCCTTTAAGGGTCAGATCCCAGAAATTCTTCGCATAGAGAACCGTGAATTTGATTTTATTCTTAAAGGTCTTCACTTCTGTGATATCTGAGTTTGTGGAACCCGTCGTTTGAGTGCGCGTCGTTTCTACGACCCCCGCAGGGTCATCCACCACCGCGATATAGTAGTAACGATCAAGACCTGGTTGAATTTGGATACCGATATAAGACTTCCAAGATGACAAATCACTCAAGTACTCAGTTTTAAGATCGAAGGATGTTTGGATTCTTGAAGCCGTATCCAACATGCTACTGATACCGTCGATAGTGGTATTCAAACCATCCACCGTAGTTTCATCGTTGATGAGCTTACCGATAGTGCCTTCACCACGATTGATTTTACCCGTGATTTCATCAAGGTTCTTAACCGCTTCAGACAGACGGCCCCAAGTTTGTTTCAAACCTGTTTCGCTGTCATCATTAGAGATTTTTTGCAAAGCTGTCGTTACATCATGAACTTGATCAACAATATCGCCGATTTTATCTTTGTTTTGAGAAGTCATCTGAGCCAGATCCCCAGACAAAGTTTCGATGTTCTTAACGATACGCCCCAGGATATGACCTCGAGTACCATCAGCGGCCGTGGCCTCATTCAGATTCTTAGCCACTTCTTTCAAGTTTCCGCTGATTTCTGCCACCTGACCCATCAGGTTTTCAAGAGATCCACCCTCTTTGATATTCAGGATTTGTGAACCATCACTTAACGGAGCATCGGTCGGAGACCCCGGATACACCTGCACATGCTTATCGCCCAAGATCCCTTGAGCTTTGATTTCGATACCTGCTGAGGTTGTCAGAGGAACATCGGATTTCACAGTGATATCGACACGAGCCATACCATCTTGCAGGCTGATGTCTTTGATCACACCGACAGGAATACCTGCAGAACGAACTGCCGAGTTTTTAACCAAACCATTGGCATCAGGAAGAAGGAACCAGGCTTTTTTCGAACGACCAAGATAAGACGGGTCATCACTCACGCGCAATGACATCACAGCAATAAGAGAGCCGACAACGACTACTAATAGACCAACTTTAAATTCTGCAGCACGAAGCCAACTCATTGATGTTTCATCCCTTTAGTCACGAACTTCTTCACCAATTCTATATCGGAGTTGAAGAAGTCCTCTGGAGTTCCAAACAAAAGAACGCGGCCACTATCCAACATCGCGATGTGATCTGCAATCCTGAATGCGGCGGCCAAATCATGGGACACCATGATAGAAGTCGTCGCACCTTCTCGCATTTTGTGAGTACTCAGAATCAAATTATCCACCATTTCTGTTAGAATGGGATCTAATCCCGTGGTGGGCTCATCATAGATTAGGATTTCTGGATCTAGGGCGAGAGCTCGGGCTAGACCCGTTCTCTTTTGCATTCCTCCCGAAATCTGGCTCGGTAATTTGTTATAATGCTTGGATTCCAAGCCGACCTGGCGGAGTTTTTCTTCAGCAATACGAAGGACCTGAGTTTCTTTTAAATCACGGCGATGCTCAAAAAGTGGGAAGCAAACATTTTCCAACACCGTCATATCATCAAACAAAGCTGCTGATTGAAAAAGCACACCGAATTTGCAGCGGAACTTGGTCAACTCATCCTCGTTCAACGCACTGATATCCTGACCGAGAATATTGATGTCGCCAGACGTCGGCTGAAACAGTCCAAGCAAGTGCTTCAACATCACACTCTTGCCCGTCCCGGAAAAACCAATGATCGCCGTCAAACTCCCCCGAGGAATTTCCAAATCGATACCTTTAAGAACGAATTCTTTTCCGCCATCAAAGGATTTTTTAACATCTTTAAGAACAATTGCTGGAGTTGATTTCATCAGTTGATCCCCAACATATTATAGAACACCCGGATAAAGATCGTCGCAAAGTAATCCATAATGATAATAAAAACCATACTTTGAACCACTCCCTGATTGGTGGCCTCGCCCACCCCTTTTGCACCGCCCGTGGTATTAAACCCTCTGTAAGTACAAATCACGGCAAAGAACAACCCAAAGATCATACCCTTGAAAAGACCTTCATTGATGTGTTTCACTTCTAAAAGATCCGCAATCTTTTGCCAGAAAACAGCTTCATCCATGGAAACCATCTTCACGCACAGAATGTAGCTTCCCATCATGGCCACGAAGTCAAAAACCGCCACCAGCAGAGGCATACAAATCACTGCCGCCACCATACGTGGAGCAATCAAATACTGTTTGGTGTTCACACCCATAACATCCAGAGCATCTATTTGCTCATTCACACGCATCGTACCCAAACGAGCGGCCATGGCTCCCCCGGCACGGGCGGCAACAATCAATCCCGTCAATACGGGGCCCAGCTCTCGACTGATACCCAGAGCCACAACAGGGCCCACCATGTTCACGGCATTGAACATTTTAAAGCCGAGATAAATCTGAAAAGACAAAGCCAGACCAGTAAAGAAAGCTGTCAAACAGATGATAAGAACGGACTGGTTTCCAATGAACTCCATGTGCTTGATGATTTCGTTAAAGCGCGAAGGCCCCACGAAAATCAAACGGGCACTTTCATTGGCAAATAAAACGATACGGCCAACTTCAGAAATGGCATCCCGGACTTTTCCGGTGAAGAAATCCCAAACTGTATCCATCATACCGGCAGCTTTATTTACGGCATTCATCGCTGATCTCCCACTTCGCCCGTAATGAAATCAGACTGTGCCCCTTTATACCGACGCGGAACCCTTTCGCCAACGCTCGTGAGCATTTCCCAAGTGATGGTTTGGGCTTTTCCCGCCAATTCTTCAGGAGACAAAAAGGCTCCCTCTTCGCTCTGACCAAACAAGATCACTTCGGATTCTTTGAATTGATCGAACGACTGATTTTGAACCACAGCCGTGACATCCAACATGAGATAATCCATGCAGATATTACCCACAACCGGAACTTTCTGCCCTTTAAAAAGAACAAAGGCTTGATTCGACAAAATACGATGATAACCATCGGCATAACCGATCGGCACAACCGCAATCACAGAATCCTTGGACGCCTTCCACGTGCCCCCGTAAGACACCGTTTCACCAGCCTTAAGACGGCGAAAAGCACTGACATGGGACTTCAAAGTCATCACCGGCTTCAATTCACACTGTGAACGCTCAACCAAGGGGTTGTATCCATAAATCATCAAGCCCGGGCGCAACCCCCAGCTTTCAAGAAGAAGAGGATGATCTTTCGCTGCCTGCCCAGCTTTTGTCAGCTGTATCAGACTCAAAATCCCCGCACTGTTCAATGCATGCAAGAACACATTGAAAGGTTTAAACATCTTGCCCACCTCATGGAGTTGTCGCAATTGTCGCGCACTGTCTCCTTGAGGGTCTACGGCGTCTTCACCGCGAAAAAGATGCGTGACCAAAGCTTTAAGGCGGACTTTTTTATTCTGCCACAAACGATCATAAAGTTTTTGAGCTTCATCAATATGAAAGCCCAAGCGATTCATGCCCGTATCAAACTTCAAATGAATGCTCACCGGAGAAGTCGCCACGGCTTCTAAATGATCAAGATGCTCCCACGTGCTCACGACCGGAGTCATGTTGTACTGAATGATCTTTTCAGCGCCTTCCAAATCAAAACCACGGAAGACCAAGATCTCAGCCTTCACTCCCAAATTCCGGAGCAAAAGACCTTCTTCAATCAAGCACACACCGAGGTGCTTGACGCCAAGAGTTTCCAGAAAAAGAGCCAACTGCACATCCCCATGTCCATAAGCATTGGCCTTCACCATAGGGCACATAAATGGTGCCCCAGGGATCATCTTTTGAATCACATTGATGTTGTGAGCCAAATGATCCAGGTCAATCTCTGCATAGGTTCGTCGATACATTTCCATCAAAAAAAACTCAGTTCTCTTCTTTTATTCTCAATTATCTATTCTCTATCCGCTACTTCTCATTATCCGTTTCAATAACTTGAAACTCGGGAGTGTAGCTTCCCGGCGCCTTGTACAAACAGATTTTATTCCCGCCCTTATCGACAATGTGACTGAGGGCTTTTGTCGCCGACTCATCCAAATTCTTGGCGGAGTCACACAAGGTCGGATATTCGCTGATTCCCAGGCTGATAGAAACTTTCATTCCATTATCCATGAAAGACGTTCCTTCAACAATACGGCGCAGTCTTTCTGCACGCAGGGCTGCCCCATTTCTCGAACAGTGGGGCAAGATCAACGCCATCTCATTTATTCCCGTCCGACAGGTCACATCGTTGGCACGACTGGTCTTTGTAATGGCAGTCGCGACGGATTTGAGCAACTCATCTCTCACCGCTTCACCTAAAGATGACTCGATCTCATAAAAATCATCCAGTGCGATCTTCACAACTGAAATAGGACGAGTTAAACGACGGGCTCTTTCAACCTCATCAGCAAGAACTTTGAAATAGTAATTGCGATTGTAAACTTCAGTCACAAAATCTTGAACTTCCAATGAATCTACTTTTTTCTCAAGAGCCATATTGGCGTAACACAAAGAAAACAAACTGAACTCTTCATTGAGGCGGCCCAACTCTTGAGATGTCAAGCGTCCAGAATATATCAAGATGCCTTCCAAAGTATTGGTGTAAAGAGGAAGAGGCTTGGGCGGATCAAAATGGAAAGCTTCCACCAACATCTGAGAAAAACGCACAGGCAATAAACCCACCGCCATTTGCCCCCCCAGATCTTTCAGCTCCTGAGTTTCAAACTGACAGCCCACTCCCTGAATCGTGGCGACTTCAACACCGGAGGCATGAGTGGCAACAAAGGACTTCACAGTAGGTAAATATTTAAAGAAGACACAATGAATCCCAGATATATTATTCAAAAATCTTTGAATAATATCTTCTTTGCTTTGGGCAGATTTATAATCACCAATACGCATGGCCACGGAAGGCGCTGCCACTTCAACAGGTTTTGAATCTTCTAGATTTTTTGTGATGCTGGCCAATGCCGCCGCGTGAGAATCCTCAGCATGCTGTTTAGCCGTTTGCAAATCATCGAACAGCTGTTCGTTCTGGAAAGTCAGATAGAGTTTTTCACAAGCTCGATCCACGGACCAAACCACACGAGCCTCAAAAGCCAAGGCTTCATCAGAAACCACATCCATAAATCCGAAGTCATTGTACTGAGCCAAAATATCAAACTGGCCGATGGCACTCAGGGCAATGAACTTGATTTCATCATTGATCTCATGCACGTGCTTCACGAAATCGTTCAAAGCACCAGCCAAGGCCGCCGTCGAGAAGATCAACAAGTGCGGTGCATTTTCCTTAAGACGCTCTTCCAAAACCAAAGGGTCTTGAAAGAAATAAGCATCATAGCCCGCTTGCGAAAGATACACCTTCGCAGCGGCTCCCTGATCCACATTCAGAGTGAAGAGATAAATCGTAAACTGAGAACTGTGATCGCGGATGTTCAATTACAACCTCTTTCCAGGTCTGCGGATTTCCACGTGATAAGAGTCCAACTTAGAAACTTTAACTTTCGCTTCCATTTTTGGTGGTGCAATCACATTCACCACTGTGGCTTCATCATTAAAAGCGGCCGAGGCAGACGTCACCACATCGGCTTTTTCAAGATCTTCCAAGAAAACCAACTCATCACTGGTGGTTTCTTTTTTTCGTACAATCGGAGCCGGCGCCGCATTTGGAGTCACGGCTTCTGCCGCTTCAACAGGGGCCGCCACAGAAGTTTCTTCTACGACAGGTTTAGACTCTTGAACCTCAGGCAGCTCTAACAAGTTATCGATGTTCATATCTAGAGGTGATCCCACAACTGTCTTCTCCTGACTGGCTTCAAATTCAACCTGAGCTTCTTCATGTTCTGGTGCCGCCTCAGAAAGCTGCGGCAACTCTCTGGATATCGTGATCTCTTGCTCCTCTTCGATCACCGGCAATGGACCTGGAGCCTTTGGAGCTTCCATAGCCACTAAAGACTGTTCACGTTTGAAAATCACATGAACTTCAGTGCCCTGCCCACGCTCTGAGGTCACTTGAACTTCTCCACGATGTTCTTTGAAAACACCCAGAGCCACGGCAAGACCCAAGCCCATGTGGTTTTTGAAAGATCGAGTGGTAAAGAAAGGATCGAAGATTTTTTCTAGGAGAGCGGCTTCAATACCCTCCCCGGTGTCTTTGATCTTCAAGTGAACGCCGTCTGCATCTTCAAAAAGATCCAAATGGATTTCTTTTTTCGGCATGCGATCCATGGCTTCCACAGAGTTGGTCAGAATATTTTCGAAAGCTTTTGTGAGCGCATCCATGTTGAGGTCCATGACTGCGGTGTCTTGAATATTACGAACCAGCTTCACGCCTTTAGTTTGCACCAGAGGATCAACATTTTTCAAAGCTCGAGCCAATGGCCCTTCCAGCTTCATCGAATTTTTTTCAGTGACTTCTTCTCCGGCAAAGCTGAAGAGCTTGTCGAGAATCCCACGAGTAGAGCGAGTCTCTCGCAAAATGGATTCGGTGTTTTGAACGATGTCAGTGTCATCCGTTTTCGCCAAGATCATTTGTGAATGACCGAGGATGGCCATCAAGGGTCCACGCATCTCATGACCCAATGCTGAGGCCACGCGCATGTAAGCCTGCATCTTCTCTTTCTGCATGCCTTCGACATCGAGCACGACGCTTTTTTCAACGATCGGAGTTTTCTGAGCTTGGGCTTGAGCTTTGAGCAAAGACTGCTCTAGGTTTTCCACTTGTTTTTCCTGAGGAAGAACCACCCAAAGTATTCCGGCGATTCCGACAAGAATCAAACCTGCACCCATAAGTACGAACTGCCATATCAAACCTTTGCGACCCTTCATGGCGTCTTTCAAAGAAGCCGAACTCAAGACATAAAGATTTGTATTCGGCACCTGTTCGTACATTCCATAGATCTCATGGCCCTTTGCTGTTTTGAAAACACCAGCACCTTGAGAAGACTCTCTCTTACGAGCTTCTTTAAAAACCACATCGTCACTCATCACGGTGCCGAGATATTCCGGAATGCTATGACCCACAGTCAAACCCGTTGATGTGATCACAGAGAAAGAACTGAGAGAGCCTTTTTGCGCATCGATCAACGATTGGAAAAGCTCTCCACCACCGAACAAACCATAAGCACGATTGCCTTCAACCACCACCAAGGCCACATGACGACCTTTATTGGAATCTTGAAACGGCTTTACGAAAATGCGAAGGCTGGAAGATTTCTCTCCCAAGGTTCCCACGGCTTTACGAACAAAGTCCGCGTTCCAAGATGCCGCGACAGATCTATCTCTGGTCAAAACAGTTTGCGGTTCTAAGCGCACGCCGTTCACAGAAAAAGAAGCCAAGGCATAGTAAGGTCCTAAGGCGGCCCAATTGATTCTTTCTTTGCGGAAGTTTTCTGCGTTGAATGTAGAAACAAGTCTTCGCAAAGACTTCATTTCCATTCCGATGGAGTGATTGATCGCAGAAGTTTGAGTGCGTGTTTGGGCCTCCACCCAACTGAGGCGATCACCGTAAATAAAACCGTCGACCTTCCATAGCACGGCGGAGACAAAGATCACCGCAATGATCACGAGGACCGTGAGAAGCTTAACTTTCATGAGGAATCCTTTCCTGCCTGAGTCCTTGATATTATTGTAGTTTTATTAACTGGTAAGAATCAAGCAAGAGTCCATTGCCAAACCGATTAAAGAGGTCTAAAAAGCTCCCACTATGAGTATTCATCGCACCGATGTTTTGATTATTGGCTCCGGCACTGCCGGCCTCGCTCTGGCTCTGAAGGTCGCTTCCCATGGGAAAGTGATCATCTTGGCTAAAGAAAAAGCCTCGGGCACAAATTCCGCCATGGCCCAAGGGGGCATCTCGGCCGTGATGTCTGAAGAAGACAGTTTTGAAGCTCATATCCAAGACACTCTGGTCGCGGGGGCCGGTCTTTGCCGCGAAACTGTAGTTCGTAACTATGTCGAGCAAGCTCCTGATCGTATTCATGATTTGCTAAACTGGGGAGTTCATTTTGACCTCCGAAAAAGAGGCTCTGAAGACACCGAAGAAATCGATTTGACGCGAGAAGGCGGACACAGTCGACGACGCATTTTACACTTCGAAGATCAGACCGGTTTGGAAGTTCACCGCACTCTTTTGGCCCGAGTTCGCGAGAATTCCAATATCACTCTGATGGAACGCCACTACGCCATCGACCTCATTGTAAACAAAGAAATTGATCCCTTGGACATGAACCCGGTTCAGTGCATGGGCTGTTATGCTCTCGACAAAGAAACCGGCGAAGTGAACACCTTCTTGGCTCGCAACACCATTTTGGCCACCGGCGGAGCCGGAAAGGTTTATTTATACACCTCCAACTGGAGTGGCGCCACCGGAGACGGCATCGCCATGGCTTACCGGGTGGGCGCTCGCATCGCCAATCTCGAGTTCATGCAGTTCCACCCGACGTGCCTATTTCACCGAGACGCAAGAAACTTTTTGATCTCGGAAGCTTTGCGCGGCGAAGGCGGAGAGCTCATCGATGCGGCTGGACAGCCTTTCATGAAAAAGTATCATCAACTGGGCTCTCTCGCTCCTCGTGATATCGTTGCTCGCTCGATTGATAATGAGATGAAGCGCACTGGGGCTGAGTGCGTGTACCTGGATATGACCAAATTGGATCCAGAGTTTTTAAAACACCGCTTCCCCCATATCTACAACACGTGCCTTCAATACGGCATCGACATGACGACACAACCTATTCCTGTCGTCCCGGCAGCCCACTATCTCTGCGGCGGAGTGGCCACAGATGAAAATGGCCAAACCGACATTCCAGGCCTCTGGGCCATTGGTGAAACAGCTTGCACAGGACTCCACGGTGCCAATCGCTTGGCTTCAAACTCTTTGCTCGAGTGCCTGACCACCGCTCACAATGCCTCTGTGGAAATCAACAAACACTGGGATCGTTTTCAAGTGTCCACAAAAGAGCCCAAAGCCTGGACTCATCCGACAGAGTCCAATGATGATGAGATGATTGTGATCACTCACATGTGGGAAGAAATCCGTCGCTTAATGTGGAATTATATGGGCATCGTTCGCTCTAACAAACGTCTTGAACGCGCTCAACATCGTCTGCAAAATATTCTTTCCGAAGTGAAAGAGTATTATTCGAATATGCAAATCCACAGCGACATTTTAGAGCTGCGAAACATCGCCACCGTGGCTGATCTTTCTGTGGAGTGCGCTCTTCGTCGCAAAGAATCCCGCGGAATTCACTACAACTTGGACTATCCTTGGGCCAAACAGGACGAAAATACCCATACCGAGCCCGGCCAAGATACCTTTGTCGTTAGAGGATTGATTTAGCCTCGTTCTCACGGCACTCTATTAGGCATATGTATAAAAGATCAGAAGGCTTTTTTAAAGGCTACCAAGACATCAATTTGTTTTTCCAAAAATGGGAAAAGTCCGACGCCAAGGGCACCATCATCATCACCCATGGTCATGGTGAACATTCCGAATCCTACAGCCGTTTGATCGAAGGATTTGCTGATCAACCTTGGACCTTTTATGCTTGGGATATACGCGGTCATGGTCGCTCTGAAGGACGTCGTGGTTACGTCGCGGAATTTGATGACTACTGCAAGGACTTTAAAATCTTTGTCGAGATGGTGAAGAAAGAAGACAAAGTCAAAAAAGGACCCGTGGTTTTACTCTGTCACTCCATGGGTGGCTTGATCGAATTGAAAACTTTAATTCAACATCCAGAGCTGACTGCGGATGCCATTGCTGTGAGCTCTCCTCTTTTGGGACTGACTGTGCAAGTTCCGGCTTTGAAAGCTCATGGTGCGAAACTTTTGAATCGTCTTCTGCCGCAAGTCACTCTGGGCAACGAGTTGATCAACTCCATGTTGACCCGCGATCTTGAAGTGATTCGTGAATTCGAGCACGATGCCCTCAGACACTCGCGCGTTTCCCCAGGAGCATTCCTGGGTTTCTTGGAGTCTTTTGCTTTTGTTGAGCCTCGTGCCAAAGAAATAAAAACTCCTGCGATCTTCATGATATCAGACAGCGATCCCGTCGTGAGCTCAAAAGCGGCTCGCCATTTTTATGATCACTTGGGCAGCGAGAAGAAAGAAATCTATATTTATCCTGGCGCAAAGCACGAAGTCTTCAATGACATCATTCGCCAGACTGTCTATGCTGATTTGAAGAAGTTTTTAGCCCCGTTCTTGGAGTCCAAATAATGAGATACATCCTAGCTTTGAGTTTACTTCTGAGTGCCTGCGCTTCATATGAGGTCCTTCCTTCGGGACGTCGTCTAAAAACCAATGATGAGTACGTCGAAGTCATTGAAAAAAATTCGAACCATGTTCGCCGGTACAATGGCTTTTACAACACCATCGACGTGCAAGGGACCTTGCTCAACAGTGAAATGCTGGATGCCCAAATTGATCAGAACGCGCGCTTATACCAATGGACCGAAGCTCGCATGAATGAAGAGCGCTCCAAAAATATTGAACGCATGTCCAAACAAACAGAAGTCTTTGTGAGTTTCTTCACACCAGAGAAGAAGGACGACAACCTCGCTAAGTTTGATACAAAATGGCAGATCTATTTAGATGTGAATGGACAACGCTATGACGGTAAAGTCACTCGCATCAAACAGCTCGTGAGCGAGACCCAAAGTGTTTATCCCTACTATGTTCGCTTTGCGACGCCTTATGTACTTACTTTTTCAACGCCTATGAGTGGTATTGAAGGTAAGCCCATGAAAGTCATTATCACCGGGCCGGTAGACTCTGCGGTACTGAATTTCAATTCTGTTTCTAAGTAATCAGAGAGGGGCCAGTAAGCAAGGCCCCTTAATTGCAACGGTACTCAATCTTGGTCACTGCAGCCGCATTATTGGTAACAATATTTGCGGTGTTCCCATCTGAAACAACATCAAGGTGAGTTTTGTCATTTGAGGGCAATGCATAAAGAACAAACCCGGCACTGGAAGTTTCAAAGAAAAGCATCCCTTCTCCCACCATCGTCGCAACGAACTGCACCCCATCACTCCACACACGATATGAGCAGTTGATATCATAAGCTGCAGTATTTGATGTTGCGAGACTTCTCCAGCCCATGTCTTTCCAAGTCGTCCCATCGCAATACTGCATGATTTTGTAGCTCGCTGCGTATCGCTGAGTTCCCTCATTGGTGGCGTCGCATGTGTTTTCCAAGCCCAAACGAATACCACCATTTACATCGAGCTTGGCTTGAGGAGCTGCATTGCCAATTCCCACTCTTGCCGAGCTATCAATAGTAATACCGTCCGTGCCCCCATCATTTGAGATGACATAACTTCCGACCGTGAAGTTTCGCGTCGCAATCTGATTGCCCATGTTGTCAGATCCACCGCCGGATCCCAACAACCCATTCAAGCGCACCATAGAGAAATTGCTGTTAGCAGCAAGAACATTGAGCCCACCGCCGGAACTTTGATAGCCAGAGACTTCAATATAGTCACCGTCTGCCAGATCTTCTACCCATAGACAAGAAATGTTAGAAGCCCCACCTTGAGCACCGTCGCTGAGTCGATTGCAATAATCTACTCCCGCACCGTTTTTATAGTACATCACCCAACGGGCGCCCGCGCTGTTCGTCGCATAATTCACAGAAATATTAATTATATATTTACCGGCTCCGCCTGCAGGAACTGTAAATCTCTGATTGTTTGTCACATTGTCGTGAAGATCGCTAGTGTCCCACACCTCAGCATTCCAAGTCAGCTTTGTCCAGACGCTATTCACTAAAGTTTGATCCCCCGTTTTGTAAACCTTCGCTGAGACCACGTCCTGTGGATTCAAACGCACCCAGGCGTTGTTTTGATAGGAAAACAGAGATTGAATAGAGGTATCAAAAACAATCATTCCATTGACGGGACTCGCTATGGCTGTTCTTTGAGCTGTGGTCATGCGCGGTGGCAAGAACCCAGATGTTGTGGAGGTCACATCAAGGGCACTCAGAGGAGTTGTTGTTCCAATACCCACTTCGCCAGTGGTATCGATGTACATTCTCGCATTATTATCCACAGTCATATTGATCGCCATCGGTGAATCCAAAACCAAGGCCCCATTTGCCAAGTTCTTGAGGAGCAACATAGAACCATTGAAATTAAGAGTCCCTCCTGCCCCCGCGAAAGTGTCTGTGACTTTAATTCCCGACAAACCATGAACATGCAAACCTGCTGTCGGCGTGTCAGTTCCAATCCCGACATTACTGCTAAAGATTCCTCCGTTGAGGAACGTCTTCACTCCTGCAATATCTTGCACCCCTTGGGTCACGATGCCACTCGCGGTTCCGGAAGCCGCAGGAAGACGATCTGCATCCATCACTCCCGAAGTTATTTTTGCAGCTCCCAGTGCGGGAATATCCGCTTCGACTAAAGATCTAAATGTTGGCGTGGTGGCGCCGCCGGAGGATGGCCCTGCAAAAATAGCGTGGGCCGCTTGGTTGCCGAAATTACCTCCGCCCACTGAAATCGCCACGCAAGATGTATTGTCAGTTAAGGCTTCCCAAGTGGAAATTTGTCCAGGAGGACAAGCCACAGCCTGTTGAGTCCCGTCGAGTTTTCTCAAATCCGCAAGACCAATGAAACCAGGAACAAAATTTGTTCCGTCCCATTTATAAATTTTATGTTGGTCCATAGCCGTCAGTGTCGTGGCAGCGACTGCATTTCCACGAATAGAACTTGCAACAACATTGGTTAAATCAGAACCATCCACGCTTGGCAGCTTTGAGCCCGCAGTCATTTGAACGATCTGATTTGCGCCAGTCCCCACATCTACCGACAAAGTTCCCGTGGAAATGATAGCTCCGTTACTTGCAACGTCGGACTTTAAACCCGTTCCAGGAGCCACACTCGTCACCGAACCTGCTCCACCGGCACTGACAGTCACGCAGTCAAATCCTGTTCCTCCAGCGTTGGGCTTCAACACTTCATCGGCACCACACGCTGGCAGATCCGATTTTGCAAAAGATTTTACGGAAGGATCCGTTTCACTGTAAGAAGTGAGTGGCGTGACTCCAATCCAGGAGCCAGCGCTCCATCCAAGAACCTGACCATTACCTAGAGCAGGCAAATTCACACCATTCAACTGGCCGGGTTGTGCATACTGCGTGCTTGAACCGTCGGCCAAGGACTTGATTTCATTGAATTGAGAAGTCGTTAAAGAAGGCGCTAGAGACATCGCGGTGGCGTCACTCAAACGCATCACGCTGTTTGCCGCAGCTCCACCGATTTTTTGAGAATCGTAAGAACTGATCGCAAAAGGTACAAAATTAATATCCATACCCGGAAGGTACTGAACAGTTCCTCCGGCTTCTTTAAAGCTCACAAACAACTGACGATTATCGAGGATATTTGCCGTGTAAGTTGAGCCGCTATTACACACAAACTTAGGATATGTCCCTGCTGAAAACGTCACCGTAGGGTCATTGGAAAATACTTTTTCAATCTGTATTCCAGGGTCAGCTGAGGTACGAATCCCCGTGCCATCCCCAATAGGAATGACAAAGATCCCATCCGAACCAGTCATCGGAATGGTGCGAATCTCTTCATAAAGAAGGCAACTTCCTGTGGTGGCAGGACTTAAAATCCGGATTGTGAAAGTCACCGCGGCACTTTCAACAGGAAGGTTTTGCGGGTCTACGATTCGACCGTGGTAAGTAATGACTGCACCAGCATGAGCCCATGCTGCGCAAGAAAAGAGGATGAACAAAATGATACGTTCCAGTGTTCCCAACTTCATGTCTAACAGATCGGAACACTTTTTTATAAACTTGAGTGAGGTTGCCTCTCTTTAATAGGCAATTCTTTAGTTTCAATAACTTATAAATATTAATCTCAAAATAACACGGCCTGAAGTCGAGTCTTTTATCTTTTGAATCTGCGTTTCACTTCAAAGTTGAAAAGCGGCGGGATGAATTTTGCGATTTTCAGACCCACTCCCGTCAATCCGCTCGGCTCAAGAAGAGGCAGATCATGAATAATCGCCTCACGAATCATCTCTGCATATTTTGATGGAGGGATCGACATGTTGGGAATCGTAAAGTTTTTGCCATAAAGATTTTCAAGCTCATCATACATCCGTGTCTTAATGCCCGGAGTGACCAAAAGCAAAGTGCTGACGCCCGTGTCTTTGAGCTCGGCATGAATGCAATTTGTGAAAGCCGCGATGGCCGCCTTGGAGGCCGCATAGGTCGATGCACAAGGGAAATGCATGTAAGCGGAAACGCTTGAGTTATTCACGATCTTCCCGCGTTTTCTTTCAAGCATTCCCGGCAAGACTCCCTTTGTGAGCTGAATGACCGAAGTCACATTCACTTGCATCATTCTTTCGATGTCATTCATAGACTGCTCTTCAATCAAACCCCCGGTTAAAACCCCAGCGTTGTTGAAGAGAATGTCGACAGGAACTCCTTCGAGACCTTTGAGCAAATGCTCAACGCTGGCACTGTCGGAAAGATCGGACTCCCAGATGGTGACAGACTTGGCACCCAGTTTTTTAAGATCATCAGCCACTGTCGCTTCGGGTTTACGAATGACCAAATGCAAGTGAGCCTGATCTTGAGCACATATCTTGGCGAACGCACGACCGATACCGCGACTTGCTCCTGTGATAAGAACCTGACGGTTTTTGATTTCCATAATCTCAACCTTCCTTGATTTCTGTTTGAGGACCTAATCCCCAAGATTTCAAAACTTCAATTTCATCTGAAGCTGAGGTGGTTTTCTTGAACTTGGCTCCTGATTTACCGCTCACTCGTCTTTGGCACGAAGGCCAGTCGCGATGACGATAAACCAATCCCCCAATATTGCTGAGGTAACTGAAAGCGACTTTCTTTTCTCCTGGAGACTTCATCTCAGGCAACGCCGTGTCTGTAGGGAAAGTTAAAATATCAATGGGATAACTTTCTAAAGATCCGCGATACAAAGACACCTTTATGTTCTTTGAAAAAGCCACTGCGATTTCATCACAACGTTCATTGCCGGGAATGCCGATATGGCCCCGTGAATACTTCCACTCGATTTTTCCATCGGGACCGCGGGCTTGAATGACTTTAGCCAACTCTTCCCAAATGTCTTTGTTCAGAACTTCTTTGCCATCAGCAGTTTTCCAACCTTTGCGTCTCCAACCCCATATCCATTGCGTAATCCCACGAATAAGATAGGTAGAGTCCGTATAGAAGTCGATGACTCCAGGGTGATCACTGAGAAAACGCAAACCTTCAAGGGCCGCCGTCATCTCCATGCGATTGTTCGTCGTCGAGCGGTCTCCACCACCCAACTCATAGACTGAGTCATTTGGCAAAACCACGACGGTGCCCCAACCTCCCGGGCCAGGATTTCCAGAGCAAGCTCCGTCAGAAAACACAATGATGTTATTACGAGAATCTTTTTTCACAAATAGATCCTCTCTGCCACATCTCACTCTGTCAACGAAGGTAGGGACTTACTTTTGGTAGCAATACCGCGTCAGCTGGTAACGCGGTATTGCTACCAAAAGTAAGTCCCTACCTCTGGGGGTATGCTTAAAAGTTTTACAGGGACCGGCCTAGAACGTCACAAGCTTGCCCAAATGCAAAGAAACCGGACCCCACCCCTGAAAACCCTGGCAGGGATGTTGCTCAATACATTTATAGAGATGGTGTATGTCCTGTGGATGTCCTATTCCATTGGGCTCAGAACACTGTCTCAGAAAGAGACGAAATGAGAACAACAAAGCCTAAATCACATTTAAAGCTGGCGTCTGCGGTGTTGATCGCTCTTTCTGTTCTTGCTGGAGCTCTATCTTCTGAGGCGGCTCCTACTATTATCACAAGTCCAAAACCGGTCGCCAAAGTTCCACAAAAGCGTTGGACTTTGCCTATGACTCTTGAAACTTCAAGCACTCTGCATGCTCAAGATGCTTATGAGCGCCAAGCTATGACGAGCTTGAGTTTGGCTCCGAGCTATTTGATTTCAAGAGGTTTAAAGCTTTCTGTGGCAACTATGATCTATAAAGAAGACACAGGCGCCGGCAACTCAGGCGTTGATAACACATTGATTGCTTTGAGCTTGGCCAAGCCTTTAACAAAAGAGACATCTTGGTTTGGGACTTTGGGTGCGATTGCTCCAACGAATGAAGAGCTTCGTGACCAAACTTCTTATCAAGGTGCTGCACGCCTTGGTGGAGGTTTGAACTTCGCCAATCTTATTTTTGACAGTTCTTTGCGCTATGTTCTGAACTACACTCGTAATTTTCATGAGTTCTCGCAAACAGCGTCCGGCGGATTCAATGTTCGCCAAACACTGGTCCAAACTCTTGAGTACACTTTGCCTTTCAACGACCAATGGTCTTTGCAAACTGTGTTTTCTTATACCTACGGCCTGACTTACCAAGATGACATGCGCACGAAGTTCTATGCTGGCGCAGACATCAACTGGTCCGTGATGAAAAACTTGATTATCACTGCAGGGACTTCCAACGAAGGGAATGCCCTGAAGCCGAACGGCTCGGACTCGAATATCAACTTCTACGATGACACATCATCGGTTGTGAAGTTGGGCATCACTTACGTTTTATAAGAATTTAAAGTTTTAAAAGGTTTAAAAGAATTAAGAGAAGAGAGGGACTATGAAAAACGCTAAACAGAACATGATGACGGCGCTATCTTTATTGATGGCTTCCAGCATGCTGATCTCTTGTACGAAAGAGATCCCATACAAGGAAGTTTTCAAAGAGAAGGTTCATACCAAGTCAGAAATCGACACGACTTCTGAATATCTTTACGTGGCCTCTTCAGACACGGCCAGCAGCGATGACCTCGGTGCAGCCAATGCCCTCCCTTACTGGCAAGGTACGGAAAAGATCGTGAAATTCCGCTTCACAGAAAAATCTCTTCAAGCTGTTGAAGTGAATGAAGAGTCACGTCTTAAAGACAACAAGCTCAACGAAAAAATCCTCATCGAAATCCCGATCAGTCACATTGAGTACCGTTGTGCTGAAGACAGCTATAAAAAATGTACCAATAGAGAAGAGGAAAATAGCGAGATCACTTGGTCTAAAAAGAGCAAATTCAAGCCTAATTTCGATGAACTGAAGAGCGTAGGTCTTAGTATGCTTCCGATTGAGATGGACAAAGTTTTCGGTGGCTCTTGCTACACGGAAGGTTCTTCTCGCTTCTTGAACTATGAGTTGACTAAAGACAGCTTGAACATCCAAGTTGAAAAGTCTTTCACAGCAAACGTTGAGTGTTTGGCTGAACAAGGTATCGGGATCTCTAGCCTCAACGATTTGCAATCACAAATCATATACCACTATTCATTCAGCAAGTTGAAGTCAGTAGCTTCTGCTAAATATGAGGCTATTCCCTACCCTCTCGAAGACGAAGGATCTTTCGGATTCTTTAATACAGAATTCAATAGATATGATGTGGACTACAACCGCACTGAAAAGGGTAAAACTGTTCTTATGAACAGATGGAATCCAGATCGCAAAGAGATCGTTTACTATCTGTCAGACAATTTCGACAAGCCAGAGTTGGCTTCTATGAAGAAAGCCACTGAACTTGCCTTTGAACGCGTGAATAACGGTTTGAAAGCTGCAGGCATGGATACACGTTTGGTTCTTAAAGGCACTGGGAAAAAACAGCCTGGCGACCTTAGAAACAGCATGATCGTCCTTGTTGAAGACCCTATTGCTGCTGGTCCATTGGGTTACGGTCCTACAGTAACCAATCCACGCACTGGTGAAATCATCAGCGGTCGCGTAGCGATGTACTATGGCAACATGTTGCAAAACATCAAATACACTTACGATGAAGTGATTCGTGAGCTTCGTTATGCCAATGCAAATGCCGCAAAACAACAGGCTTCTGGTGGAACAACAGATCCAACAGTGGGCGCTCCCGCGGACGAATTGTTCTCTGCTAGACTAAAACATCAAACAAAGATGACTGAATACCTTCAGACAACGACAGCTAATAAAGTCGGCAAAAAGATCACGGCTTCTTACAAAGGATCTAATTCCAAAGTAACGGCCCAATCTCAATATGCTAAACCAATTGCTGTGGCGCAAATTTCAAAAATGTCGAAAACGGCGTTCAACAAAGCGACTCTGCAAGTGAACAAGAGCTCTGCGGCAGAAGACGTTTTGGCAGCGATGTCTAAACATTGTAACTACCCGGCAGAACTTTTCCCATTCGACGAAGCTGTTAAAAATGGCTTGCAAAGCAAATTGGGTGAAGATTTGAAACCTTGGGAACAATTGTCAGCTTCTGAAAAACAGGAAGTGATCGCATTGATCGGACCTGAAATTTGGTTGCCAACTTTGATCCATGAGTTGGGTCATAACTTGGGACTTCGCCATAACTTCGGTGGTTCTGAAGACAAGGCCAACTTCTATACTAAAGAAGAACTGGCTCAAATGTCTGTCAAGCACGAAGTTCCCTACAGCTCTGTGATGGACTATGGCTACAGCGAGTTGAATCTACTTCCAACACTTGGTAAGTACGATATCGCAGCTCTGCGTTTCGGTTACAAACGTGAAGTGACAGCAAGAAGTGGCGAGACTCTCAAAGTAAAAACAACTTTGGCGGCGCTTAAGAAAGAAGTTGGCACCACTGCAACAGGCGAATCAAATTTGAAAGCCTTTAACTTCTGTACGGATGAACATGTTGACGTAAATCCTAACTGTAAACGCTTCGACAAAGGAACGACTTTGTCCGAAATCGCTGATCACATGATCAAGCAGTACAATGACCTGTACAGGGCTCGCAACTTCCGCAATGGCCGCGAAAGCTTCTCGAAAATGAGTGATGCAACGTATGCCGCGGGTATCCGTGCGAGATTCAATCACTTGCGCGCGTTTATGGAAAGATACGAGTCTTTGAAATACCGTTTCCGCTTGGCTGATGACGCTAAAGAATGGGAAGACATTGAGTTCTTGAAGGATTTGAAGCAAGCCGCTTTGAAATCAGGTCGTTTCTTCATGGATGTTCTTCAGACTCCGGATGTGACTTGTGCCGTTGCCGAGACGTCAGACCTGACTAAGATCGTTGGTGTTGAGCGTTTGGATAACATCGATGCCAGTGCTATGAACTGCTTCGGCCTTGAGTTGAAACCAGGCATAAAAATAATAGCTCAGTACGGTAAGTCTTTTAATCACAGAAAAGACCCGAAATCAGAGAATATCTATGCAGATCAAATCGACGTTCGTGGATTCTTCCTCGATAAAATGGTCGCTGCTGAGACTTTGTTCAAAAGACGCACTGGAAACAGCTCTTATGATCAAAATCAAGACAACTACCTGGATATCGCGGAACTGACACCTGAAATCACAAACACTGTGAACAACATTCTTCTGAATAATGTTGCACCAGTTGTAGATTTCAAAGATGCATACGGCAATGTTGTATTTACGGGTAAAGCTCCGGCGGCAATGTTCTCTTCGCCTTCGTCTAAGAAGGAAGCGGCTACTTCTCATTGGATTGCGCCGTCATTGACTGCGGGTCTTGCGAGAGCCCTTGGCTTGCCAACGCACGCTATCAGCTTCCAACAAGTTCTTTTGAATACGATGAACAATCATATGTCATCTTCAAAAGACCATTGGCAAGAAGACAGAGCTTTCATGGATCAATACCGTGTTTACAAAACGCTGAAGAGTTCACAATTGGATCGTTCAGAAAACCCAGCTGTGAAAGATATTGGAAGTATCAGACTTTCTGCTTTGCCAGAGAATAGCTTGGCTCAAGAGCTGATTGCCTTGTCTGACATGGTTGAAAAACTAGAGAAACTGACGAAAGAGCAAGTGCAACAACTTTTGAATGAAAAAAATGAAGTTCAAAAGCTTGCAGCAGCAGGGCAAAAAACGATGACGTTCCAACCTCAGTTCTCGGTTGAACTTCATAAGATCCCGACTCAGATTATCCAAATCTTCGCGCAAGGAGCTTTTGATTCTGACCACTTGAATTACTTGGCAACGATTCTTCCGGATGCACAGTAGTTAAAAGATCTCTCTCAAACCACCAAGGCGGCCCTAAAAAGCCGCCTTTTTTATTTTGATTTTCTCGTCCATTGGATAGACCACAGCCAAAGAGATCTCTTTCGCATCTGACAAATAACCCATTTGGGAAAGAGCCTGGGCATAAACCTCGAGCTGGGCAAAGGCTACGTCAGAATACTTCTGCGACCCTGTTTTATAATCCACGATCCAAGCGACACCATCTACGATGCCCCAAAGATCGATCTGTCCTTGCAGCAAAGAATCGTCTTTCTTTAAAGCAAACCCCCACTCCACATGTCCTTCTTGAATGACACGCAAAAGAGGAATCTCTTTTGTTGAAGACACAAACTCTAGGGGCTTTTTGAAATCATCTTCCGCAATCGACAAAAGGTCTTCATAGGAACTGAACTTCAAAGACTCAAAAAGTCTATGAGCATTGGTCCCCTGTTGAGCACGACCAAGACCTGCCAGCAATTGATGAACTCCCGGAGAATTCATCTGAGTCATCATCGCCGTCGGTGCCACAAGCTCCGTCACAGAGACATGCTTCATCTTCTCTTTGCCTTGAGGCGCCTTCCAAGCTTCACGAACATCTTTTTGCTCAAGAGCTTGAATATTCATTTTCTCCGGCGAGAGATTGTCTTTGCGAACAATATAAGAGAAATCTTTCTCTTCATGAAGTCCCTCTTCCAAATTCAAAGGACACTTGGCCGCCCAAGAGCGTTTGCCGGGTTCATGATCCCAGAGCAAAGTGACTCCCGCCTTCGCACGAGTCAGAGCCACGTAAAGAACTCGATTGAACTCTTCGCCTTCACGGACTTTGAGTTCTTCCACGATCTGATCCGCCAGTTGGCTGGCCGTCATGCTTTGGGTTTCTTCATTGCGAACTTTCAAAGTCCACTGTCCGCTTTTTTCGTGAATACTTAAGAACGGCGAGCTGCTGTTGCGCGGATCCTGTCCCATACCAGGCAAGATCACATGATCGAACTGCAAACCTTTTGAGGCATGGACTGTCATGAAGTTCACACGCTTCGGTTCAATGACCGGAGTCGCGTCAGAATCTTCACCGCCTTCGTCCGTTGAAAGCTCTTCTAAGTTGCTATCAAGGAAATCCAAGAAGTTAAAACCAGGTCGACGCTCTTCTTGAGATAATAAAGAGACTACTTTCCACAGATTCGCCTCGCGACGGCCTGTGGAATCAATGCGAGCTGAATAATCGAAGACACCCAGCTCTACGAGGGCTTTTTTCAAAGTCCAACTGAGCCCCATGTCTTCGGCCAACCCCAAGAGCATCTTTAAAGTGCGAACCGGATGATTCTCTGGCAAAGAGTCGATGGTCTTCGCCGCCTCTTTCCAATAAGAGTGCTTGAAGGAGTGACAGTAAGTCACAATCTCGTCGTCAGATAAAACCAACCACGGAGATCGCAAAAGAGATAAGAAATTGTAGTTATCATGAGGGTTCACCAAGAACTTGAGCAACGCCAAAGCATCTAGAACCTCACGGCGTTCATAAAATCCACTGCCACTATGAAGTTGCAGAGGGACGCCATAGGATTGCGCCACCTTAGCGATGTTCTCAAGGGTTCTATGAGTTCTTCCAAGGACACAGATCTTTTCAGGGCTTAACCCGTCCTGAAGAAGCTCTTGAATGCGCGCCACTGTCGAAAGAACTTCCTGACTCTCGTCATCTTCTTTTGCCGTTTCAGTGACCACCACTTGAACAACGGGAGTCCCGTTGCCCTTTTTCTCTTTTTTAGGATCTGGAGTCATCGCCGCAAACTGCGGTCCGAGACTTGTGAAATAGTGATTGAAGAATTCCAAGACCTCAGGATTTGAACGGTAATTCACAAGTTTGACTTGCACATCTCCATCTTGGGCTTGAACTTCATCCACTTTTTCTTGGAACACCTCAGAACGGGCTCCACGGAAAAGATAGATACTTTGCTGAGGATCACCCACCACAAAGAAAGGTTTGTCTCCGACCAAGGCTCTCAAGAGATTCACTTGGATCGGACTGGTGTCTTGATACTCATCGATCATCCAGAAGTCCCACTCCAAAGAAAACTTGGCAGCGGCGTCTGGGCTGTCTTTCATGATTTTATAGGCCAAGGTTTCCAGATCGCTCATGGAAAGCTGTCCCACTTCCAATTTCAACTTAAGAAAGTCTTTAGAAAAGCTCTGGGCCAACTCATCAAAGAGTTCGCAGTTCTCCTGGTGTCTTCGCCAGAAAGATGGACGATAGCGAGGCTCATCCAAAAGATCTTTTACGCGATCACGGATCTCTTCAAATTCTTCATTGAGAGTTTCCGTGAATGGAGGATTCTTTTTCAAGTAAGAGGGCTTCTTGTTGCCTTCAAAGAAAGCAGAAATGCGATCAAAGAGGGCTTCATAATCCTCACCGTCCACATTCCAAGACAAAGACCCCAAAGATCTGGCGTAATCTTGCCACTTGTCGTTGGAAGTCTCAGTCACAATCAAGGAACAGATGTTTTTAAGCTTTTGCGAAACCTCTTTCACAAGTTTTGTAGTTTCAGCCTTCAATTCATCTTCAGTGATGAATTTCATTTCACCAAAGATAAGACTTTGCGAGAAGTACTCTAAAAGAGCGGATTCCAAAGCCGAAAATTCGTACTCTTCAAGAAGTTCCTGCAAACGCGGGTTCTCAAGGATGTACTTGCGCATGATTTTACGTGCGCCCTTGCGGATTTCACTCTCCGAGAGAATTTTATAATCCGGTGTCAAACCAATCATGGAACCATAACGAGCCAAGAATAAACTCAAGACCCCGTGAATGGTGGAGATCTGAACATTGGCTTTGGAACTGACGTAGTGGAACAAATCCTCACGGCCATCTTCCAAGGACTTCTTCAACAAGCGCTCTTTCAGCTCTTGAGTGGCTTTTCTTGTGAACGTGGTCACCACAATGCGTGGGAATTTATTATGAGTCGTCTTAAAGTCGCTCGCGAATCTTAAAAAAGTTTCGGTCAGAGTGGTGGTCTTCCCGGCTCCGGCGCCGGCTCTCAAGACCACATTTTTTAATTCAAGTGTGGTGCTCGACATAGCCGTCTCCATTCGCAAGTGTTGCAAACTTTAGTATCTTCAGGGGTTGGAGCCATCTCGCCTTTTGCAATGCGATCAAGGACTCCCATCAAAAGCTTGCTCAGCTCCGTCAAATAAGTTTCTTTGGTTTCAAAAGTGCCGTTCTTGTCTTTGCGCTTACCTGTTGGATAAGGAGGCTCGTCGAACTCCTCAATGCGGAAACCTTTTCGTTCCAAGGTTTTAAAAAGAAAATAGAAAAGTCCCACCACTTCGCCTTGGACATCTTTAACTAAAGACTGCTCAAGAACAAAGGCATAGAACAACAATTGGATCTGATGCTTTTTAAGCCAAGATCCATGGGCCGAGATGTTCGCACTGGAACTTTTATAATCCAAGACAACCAGATGTCCCTCATCGTCACCGTCCACGCGGTCAATAAGTCCCGAGATTTTAAAGGCGCCCTCAACAGGCTCCAGAGAAAGCTCTTCCGTGCGCGGATCAAGGTAAAATTCAAAATGAGCTTCCCGAGCCAGGGTTTTCACTCGCGGGAACTTTGCTCGCCATTCACCTTCAAATTTGAGAAAGCGCAAACCGATCTGAATATGTTTCTTTTTTAAAGGAACCCAAAGGCGTTCATCGGCAAAGATCATTCCTTTGGCCTTACGAATCTCTTCCAAGATGTCGTCCAAGCCTTGGGCCGTCCAATCAAAGCGCATAGGTTCTACAGTGAGCTTTTCAAATAAAGCATGGGCCAATTGCCCTCGCGTGCGATGATCCACATCCAAGTCAATGTCCGGCAGGTCTCTCAAACGGAAGTGACGTTGAGCTGCGAATGTGAAAGGGCACTCCAAATAGCTTTCAAAAGACGAAGCCGACAGCCTTGGCAGTTCCTTCACCTTCAACGGTGGTAACTCTTTCTCACCAAGATCCATGGCAATGCGATCTTCCAGGAATGAGGTTCTGCCCTCAAGCCAAGGGCGTTTTTCCAATTGAGCCGAATGCTGAACTTCATCCCATCGGCTTTCCAGTGGAAGAGTCAGAGTCTCATGATCCTCTTCGTCATCGAGAAGAGCTTTCACACTCATCCAAAACGTCGAAGGAGACTGCAAAGAGCCCGAAAAATCAGAAACACCGAAACAATAAATATCGTGGGTTGAATTCGCTTCGGCCAAAAGCTTCAGCTCAAATTCCAAATCGCTTTGATCTGGATTCTCGAGATAAAAGCCAATGTCCTTGGCCAAATCAAAATAGTCTTGGCCCATCAGTTGAGTTTTCACCCGAGACTTCAAAGCCTCGTCGCTCAAACCCAAGAAAAGACGATACTGAGCCTTTTCAGAATACGCTGACATCAGCTTGGTCACGAGGATCCCGTTGGGGCTTCCTCTTTCCAAAGTGAATTCTTTTGCAGCAACAATGCTCTCAAGATAGCTGAGCCATTCTTTCCAGCTGAGTTTGGTTTGAGGCAAAGCATTCTGCAAAAGTTCACGAAGAACGATTTGCACCACTTCCGTCTCGTTGGAGTTCCAGAAGCTCAGGGCTTTCCCCACAAACTCTTCGCGCCCAACCAAACCTGCAAGATCAATTTGTTCGTAATATATTTTATGAATGAGTTCGTTACGAGCAAGGTCTTCATTCACATAAAGACTTTTAAAAAGAGATTTGAACTCTTCATAGCGCAAAGCTTGGGATTCATTTCTTTCAAAAAAGGAAATCTCAATATCGGAAGTGGATAGACGTCCACTCTTTGCTCTCAACATAGAAAGCCAGCGGGTCACCGAAGGCAAACTTTGTACCTTGTGAGTCGTGTCCTTTTGCCAAGGCACGCCCTCTTCTTGCAAGAAGGACTGCAAGACCGGCCAATAGACTTCGATGTCAGGGGCGATCACGGCGATGTTCTCGGCAGGAATCCCAGCATCCAACCAAGCGCGGACTTGACCTACGCTGTTTTTAGTTTCAGCCAACATTCCCGAGAAACGCAGCACCTGAGTTGTCTTTTCTTTGCGAGTCCATGATTTCAGCTTGCGAGAAGACTTGCTCTGGCCACGAAGGTCCTCATAGGGACGCAAGAGATACTGAAAGTCTTCACGCCACTCTGGCCAAGGCTCGAGGACTTTCACATCCACAATACGAGAAATTCCACGAAGGATCTCAGCTTCAACCCGAGAGATCTCCCCACTCAAATCCACAATTAACGGAATATTCCAAACCCGTTCAAGGTCTTCAAAATTTTGCAAATAAGAGGTGATCCACGTCGCCGTGATCACACGATGCTCTTCCAACAACTTCACCGCACAGAAACGAGCGCGCAGATACCAGTCCTTCCAACGATTCTTGGCTTCAGGATGAGTTTCAAACCATTCCTCTAGACGCTGAGTCCCCTCAGGATGGAAAATGATTGGGGCCATTTGATCGATGTAAGAGAAAACCGTTTCTTCCGCAGAAGAGTTCACTCCCAGAGTTTCGGCGTGTTGATCCATGAGGGATCTCAAGAGAGATCTCGCAAAAGGATTACTGACAAGACGTAAACGCGGTTCAAGGCGCTTGAGAAGAATCTTCCATAGATCACTGGCCCGCAAAACAGACTCATCCACGTATTGGCCATCACGGCTCAGGATTTTTTCTTGAAGCTCGAATTTTGTGCGCAGGTCAGAGACCAGCCAAGATTGATGGCGTGGATCATATTGAGCAAACAGCTCGTCGATCTGCGAGCGATTTTCTATCTGGATGACTTCGAGCATTTTTGATTACCGGCGTTGTTTGAGTTTTCTCTTCTTGCCGTTATTATCTGTGAATTTGAAGTCAGCATCAAAGCTTAAATCAATGCCGACACCCACCATAATGCGATTATCCGCCGTTTGCCCTGGGTAAGTTCCGATTTCCTCGGTGTAACTGACAGCATCAAAGCGGAAAACCAAGAAATTAAAGCCCACTCCATACGTGAAGTATCCTTGATTAATACCCCCCCGCAAATCTATGAATGGTAGAGAGATCTCAGTTCCCAAATGCAACTTTTTTCCAAGTTGCACATCAGACTCTAAAAGATGGCGAGCTTCAAATCCAAAAGCCCAATCTAGGCCTGGAAGATCCAGCCCCATGCCCGCACCAAAAACTAAATTTTGCTTGATATGAGGCGGAGCTTCCGTGCCTGAGGTCTTGGTGAATGCCGTATCCCCGATGTCTCTCCACACCAAAGACAAATTCGGCTTGAAGGGTCCATCCAGCTCTGTCATCACCGCGAGGTCAATACCATAACCTTGACCTTTATTTTCGAAGCGATCTTTCAAGGCAATCATGTCTTCCACATTCGTAACCGTGGAGGCATCGATATCGAGAGTGTCGCCGCCCCAGCGAGTCACCCTTTTAAAGCTCATACCTAAATAACTAGAAGGCCCCAAACTGAAAGCTCCACCCACAACGGTCGACGTGTCATTCTGAAAGAATGTTTTGAACTTAGGAAATGCCGGATCATGAAGCTCAAGAATTTGTTGATAATCGGTGTAATATCCAACGCCGAAATTCGGCATGGTGAAAGACGTCTTCCCCACACCATCAAGCCACACTCGAGTTCCAACGAGATTATTAAAGTTGTTGATATCCGTAAGATCACCGGCATCTTTGATCTTGTCATAGACATCCAGACCATTCACTCCGACGCCGGCATTGAGAAGTTGAAAATTCAAACCCTCTACGCGCCCTAAAGCCGCAGGATTATAAAATACCGCATCCGCTGGAGCCACTGTGGACACCTGCACTCCTCCCATTCCCAAGGAACGGAGATTGCGATTGAGATCCGGCAACTCTTGGGCATGTCCCAATGTTCCGATCATCACAGTTAGAATAGAAAACAAAACTCTCATCATCATCAAATCTATATTCCATCACACGGACACGCTGTAAATGGCGTGTCCCCTAATGCACAACTCCCCACTCCAATGGAAGGGTCATTGAGAATGGAGCGAAACATATTAATGTTATTATCGATCAAGGTGGCATCAGTTAATGTGCAAGGAACCGCAGGACCTGGAAATCCCAAGGCAATCCCACACTGCGTTTTAAAATCATTAATCTGTGTCACCGTGGCTCCGGCAAGATCAGCAGATACCGCCACCAGATTTTCAACCAACAAACCAAATCCCAACACAGTTTCCCGCACATCTGCATCCGTAAAATCCGCAGGAGCACAGACATCTTTGGCAGGATCCAAAGCTCCATTTCCTAAACCCGAGCCATCTTGATCTAACTTACTGCGCAGATAAGCTCCGGCCTTTGCCATTCCAAGAATGGCCATGTTCAAATTCTGTTGAGCGGGCCTTTGTGCGAAATCACCATGAGTGGCAATGATAATATCTCGAGCCGTATCACAGTCCGCTGGAGATACGATTTTATTCCTCATGCCGCTCATAAAGAAATTGAAAACAGTGGAAGAGTCACTGGTGCCCATGTTTGCAACGAAAGTAAAAAGAGTCAGCCCACACTTCCCAGCATATACGCTGGCCCGCATGTCTTTGACCTCCGTTTTCGCCTGATAAGATGCCGACAGCTGATTATCGATTATATCCAGAGCTTCAGTCCATTTCATTTCATCAAGTCTTTTTTGAGCTTCCTGAAATAGAGCCTCATCGGAATCTCGCTGAGAGAATTCCGTCAAAACGTTCGGCTCTCCGCAAGATGCGGTGAGAAACAAACTGCTCATAATGACGATCAGGCGCTTTGCCACATTCATGTTTTTTCCTTAAAACCTGTACGCAAATTTTAATGTGTAACGTCTGTCTTCACGAGGTGCGGCTTGAGTTCCAATCTCTTCACCGTAAGTAGCAAATTGCCACTGGAACTTTTCAGAAGCGACTTCAAAACCTGAAGTCCAATATCTCTGATTATACCCCGCTCTGAAAAAGAACACATCCCCGAAGTTCAATTCGAGACCGCCATGCAAAAGCTTAGCTTTATCAGGCTCATCACCTGATGTTAATAAGCCACGGTACTCTACCGTCCACGCAGACCTCACATATCGTGAATGAATCGGGAATAAAGCCGCTGCCACATCCAAATCTTGCTTTATCAAACCAGGACGATCCGTGGTGGACAGGCGCACGCCCGAAGCTTGATCAAAACTTGTTCCACCCACGTCACGCAAAACTGCACTGACCGTTGGGAGATAAGTCCAAGGAGCTGTCAGAATCAAACCGATGTCCGTTCCCAAACCAACACCTTCACTGCCAATACTGCTGTAACCCAAAGAGCCGGTAGAACTGACAGCATCGTTGTCGACTTCGATACGACTGATCAAGCGAGCGTTGAATCCCAGCTTCACCCTTCCATCAAAAAATCGGAAATTGAAGCCCACCAGAAAAGCCAGGTCATTGCGATAGAAGGTATCGATTGTTGAGCCATCGTCACTCATCTTTGCATCAAGAATATAATTTCCTAAAAGACCGATACCAAAATTTCTCGCCACAAAGGATGGCATCACTTGCAATTTGGCGTGATACTGATCGCCTCTTTTTCCATCCAAGGCTCCTTTGATATCTTCCAAGCTGAATGGATTTGAAAATGCGCTCTCTTGATAGAAGCCTGGCAGGTTGCCATTGCCTTCGAGCTCAGGGTCGAAAATAGTTCCATAAACGTCGCGAAGCTTTCCCAATGCAGCCGGATTCACAGCCAAGGCCGTTTCATCATTCACGACAGCAATACAAGCTCCCCCCATTCCGAGGCAGCGGACACCACTATAAAAACTTCGGCGCTCTTGGGCATTCACTTCCGAAAAGGATGCAACCAGCAAGATGATTTGAATGAGGCCGACAAATAAAATCCGTTTCATTTGTTCTTCTCTCGTTAAATTCGTCTTAAATCTCAGTCATCCTATCGGCCGATCATCCTCTCAAGTTGAGACGTCTCAAAAAATTACGGTCTTAAGTATTGGTTAAGGGACCTGAACTTTTGTCCGATAAGTCCTGTGTACATCTATCAGATTAAGTAGGAGCGCTTTCATGCATCAAAAAAGATTCTTCATGGTGATCATTGCAGCAGCAGGACTTTTGACTCTCTCGGCCTGCCAAGAAACTGACCAAGACCGCATCTCAGACGCGCAGTACTGCCTCGACGAAGCTCGAGATGCCGTATCAGCTAATGCTTGTATTGCTAGTATCAAAGACCTCAAGACGGAAGCTTCCTACATTTTGCAATGTTCAGCAGCTTTCATCGGACAAGGTTTCTCGTCAGCTTCCAAACTTTCGAACACTTTGGATCAATTGCAGGGTAATGGGGGCACCGCAGCTCTCTTGGGCTTGATGGCCTTCGATACAAAGGCCAACGCTGCCGCTGCCTTTGACGTGTGCACGAAATCAAATCAGAAAGCCATGGGCCTTCTGGCTGCCATGAGCAGATCTGCCACACTGATCGCATCGGCCTCTGTTGGAGCCATTGACGATCTCATTGCCAACCCAGAAAATGCCAGCACAATTATCTCAGCAGCTATCCAAGAACTCTTAGATGATCCTGTTGCATTTGCCGACGACATCGAGGCCATCGGGGAAACCGTGGCCACGGTTTATCAAAGCAGTTGCAACTCGGGCAGCCAAGTGAACGCAGATCTCTGTGGTCAGATCTCTGATGCCCTAGGCAATCCAGCCCCAGGCGAATTCTCCAGCGTCGACCCAGCCGTGGTCGCCGACTACCTCCTCAACCTCTGGAAAACCCCATAAAGGCACCTGGTAGTTTTTTACGCCCACAGCATAAAAGCCTTGGAGAAATCCAAGGCTTTTTTAATTCCAAATTGAAAGGTGCCTGTTAAGAAACAGGGTGTGGGGTGGCAAATTGGACTCTTTGCTCCTAGGACTTGGGCATTGATCTTCCTACAATTAATGCAAATTGAAAGGAGATCGCCATGGCTACAAGCCCCCAACATCAAGCTGCTAAAAAAAATATGACGAAGACTGAATTTAAATTATTCACCGAGAGTTTTCCTAAACAACTTCAGACTCTCTCTCGTCGTCGCGTGCAAAGTGCTCTTAAACGCACTGAGGAACTCGTCGAAAAGTATCGTCGCTCTTTAATGAGCTCGAATAAAAAGAACATGCGTACTCTGAATTTCCGTATTAGAAATCTTGAAAAGTCTTTGAATCGCTATGCAAAAACTCTCAAGAAAAATGAAGACCAAAAGACCACCGAGTCCCGCGCAGACCGTCGCAGTTTGACAGGCCAAGCAAAACTTCGTCTGAATCGTCGTGGCGACTCGACTCGAGATTTCCGCTATGAAGAAAGACAACACATCTATGACATGCGCCCCGAACAGCCTCGCTCAGTCACAGCAAAGCCAACCCGCCGTCGCCGCACCAAAACATAAACTTAGGTACGGACACACTTCTCGTGTCGCCTGTGCGTTATTGAATAACGCACAGGCGACACGAGAAGTGTGTCCGTACCTGTCTCTTAGAAATCGAGATTCATTTTCAAAGCGTAAACGCGAGATTCTCTAGGCGTATTGAATGAACCAACGTCGTTGGCATAACTCACGAGATCCAAATTAAAGACACCCAACTCCGCAGAAAGACCCGCCGTCCAAAATCCTTGATTCAAACCCAGGCGGTAATGACCTCTCCACCACGTGGAAACAGTCCAATCAAACTCGAACCCCAAATGAGTTCCCTTGCGCCAGTTCCAATTCGGATGACCGATATCACGAACATCCAAAACACCACGGCCTTTGAATATCCACACCGATGGATACTCCCAGCGTGTGCCCACATCCACAACTCTGTACAAAGGCTCTGGTGGTGCTGTCTCTTCTTTATTGATCAATTTCATTGACTGACCAAAACCAGTTTCAGCAATATTGCGCACAACCAATCCCAGTGTCGGACGAGTTGCACTCAACCAAGACATCCATCCTGATGATGGAATCTCTGGAGTCCACAAGAACCCCACATCAGCATCAATCGTATAACCTTCGCGCAGGTCTTCTTTCTTAATAAGTTCACTGTCAGCAGCAAGTTCAATGGCACTCAAGGCCTTACTTGCCCAAGCACGATTCACGAACTTTCCAGTCACGCCCCAAGATAAACGACCATGACTCACACTGTGAATGTCATCTCCATAACCTAAAGCCAAATAAGAATCCGCATACACAGTGGTATTCACAGCGGGGCCCACCTGTTGATGCATTGTCATTTCCAGAGACACATCCGCAGGAACAAAAGCCAAGCCCCACTTCGGACGAACCCAAACACCTTGCAAAGGAGTCAAACGAATGGAGTAAGATTTTCCATAGTTATCTTCAATTAGCTCCAAAAGATCGGCTTGCTTGTCCTGATCTGAATCTGTGGAGCTTTGAATTTTATCGATGTCTTTATAAAAGTCATAGGAGCTGATACTTCCGCCCAACTCAAGCCCCAGGTTCACTTGGCCATCATCTCGACGAGCCAACCCCGCTGGGTTATAGAAAATGGCATTGTAATCATTCGCTACGGCGACAAAAGCATCGCCCATGCCCAAAGCCCGAGATGATTGATACATATGATGAATAGTGGTGCTTAATCCCTCATTGGCATTTGCTTGCTCAACGAACAATGACAACACCAGGCCGGAGAGGAGAAGAGTTCCTCTTTTTAACATAGACTTGCCTCCAAATTGCTTAACAACAATTGTAGACTTAAACTATACTTTTTCTCATGCGAGTTTTTCTTTTTATCCTTTTTTTGACCTTTGTCGTGACCTGTCCTAAAGTCCAGGCTGCGCCGTCCACAAAAACAGAAATGGAAACACTTCCCCTCGACGGACAAAGTGATCCTCTTCTGGCGGACAAGGCCTACCTCGCTCTTCAAGAAAAACCTGCGGAATATCACATGGGCATCGCTCTAGGCTACGGCGGTGGAAATTATCTCGAGTCCGACGAGTACATTAACAGTCCCTACCTTCGAGTGCACTTTGCTCCGCTCAAAAGAGAAGGCCTGCCTTCTTGGGAGTATTCCATCGAGTTCAACCAAGAAAACTCCCTTGGTTTTTTTGTCGGCAAAAGATGGTACTGCTGCCCTGAGGACACCTTCTTACCTTATTATAGATTATCTTTAGGAAGTTACTTTGATGCCGACGATGGTCTAGCTAACTTTGCCGAGATCCGTCGACTTCGCGCTCGTGGCGCCTTTGGTGTTGGTCGCACTGTCTTTTTTGAAATGGGCGCCGGCCTGGCTGTCACTGGCCCCGATGTCTATGGTCAACTCGGATACAATTTTGAGTTCTAGCTTTAAGCTCTAACTAATTAGCCCCGTGGTTTCTCACCGTCTCCAACCACTCAATCAGTTGTCGGACCTCTTTCAAGAGATGCTGCTCATCTTTATTATTGTGAATCACATAGTCCGCCTGCTCTTCCTTGAACTGAAGAGGAATCTGCGAAGCAATGCGCATCTCAATTTCATCTTCCGACAAATTGGCCCGACGGAGCAGGCGCTCCCGCTGCTGACCTTTCGTGCACGACACCACGATCACCGCATCGAAGTTGTCTTTGGCATTGGTCTCAAACAAGAGCGGAATATCATAGACGGCCAGAGTGATACCGGTTTCTTCTAAGTTCTGTTTTTGTCGCAAAGTCTCTCGGCGAATCAAGGGATGAAGAATTTGTTCTAGACGATGAAGTTTGTCAGGATGACCGAAGACCCGCTGTCCCAGTTTTCGACGGTCTAGGGAACCGTCGTCCAAAAGCAAGTCTTCGCCGAATTCTGTGATCACAGACCTAAGTCCATGAGTGCCCGGTCGAACCACATCATGGGCCAGTTGATCGGCATCGATCACAGGAATAGACGCCTCTCGGAGCAAGCGACTGACTGTGCTCTTCCCGCAAGCTATACCTCCGGTCAGTCCTATCCATTTCATAGACAATTCTCCTTAAGGATTAAACTCATTTTACCGATAGACTTCTCAAAGGGGAACACAATTTCATGTCTCAAGCCGCAGAGCAGTTTGGAAAGTACATTCTTCTAGAAAAGCTGGCCGCTGGTGGCATGGCAGAGGTGTACCTTGCAAAGTCCAACGGCGCTGTTGGAGTGAATAAGTTCGTCGCCATCAAGAAAATCCTTCCCCAGCATTCAGATCACCAAGAATTTATCGAGATGTTTAAAGAAGAGGCGAAGATCACCGTGAATCTCAATCACGGAAACGTCGTCTCAATTTATGACTTCGGGGTTGAAAGATCTCAGTTTTATCTCGTTATGGAATACGTCGAAGGCCGCAATCTTCGTCAAGTTCTCAACGAACTTAAGAAATCAAATACGCAATTCACAATCGAACAAATTGTTTACATGAGCAAAGAAGTGGCTGCGGGCCTCGATCACGCGCATCGCTGTATCGACGGAGCCACGGGCAAACCTCTCAACATCACTCACCGTGACATGAGTCCCCAAAACATCATGGTCAGCTTTGAAGGTGAAGTTAAAATTATCGACTTCGGTATCGCCAAAGCAGAAACCCAATTAGAGGCCACGAAAGCCGGCACTCTTAAGGGGAAATTCGGTTACATGAGTCCGGAACAAGCCGATGGCCAACCTATCGACTTGCGCACAGACGTCTTCTCTTTGGGAATCGTGATCTGGGAATTGCTCGCCAACGATCGCCTCTTCACGTCGAACAGCGAAGCTGCGGTTTTGCGTAAAGTTCGTGAGTGCCAAATTCCTTCTATCAGAAAAATCAATCCTTCCGTTCCTCCGGAACTGGAAAGAATCGTAAACAAAGCCTTGGCTAAAGATAAGAGCCTGCGCTATCAAACAGCGGCAGCTCTTCATCGCGATCTGAATCGTTTCTTGAACACTCAGTATCCTGAGTTTTCTCCTCATGATTTCAGCGTGTTCATGAAAAATGCCTTCTCTGCCGTTTTCTTGGAACAAAGAAGAAAACTTGTCGAGTTCGCAAAGATTCAAGCACAAACTTCGAATGAAGATAAAACTGTTGTGACTCAGACCGATGTTCGCGTCCCTATGCCTCGTGCCAAGGCCGCGGATGAGGACGATGATCCCTTCTCAGAAAAGCTGGATCTGGTCACATCGACGGATATTCGTGTCAGTCTAGACAATCTGAAGACTCCGCCAAGACCCAAAGCTGTCAAAAGTGACACGGGAATCACTCACACTCAAACTCGCACTCAAGCGAGTGTGACTCCACACACTGTGACTCGCACACCGTCTGCTCCTGCGGGAAGCGGACACACGGCGATTCGCTCAACCAGCCCATCGGCATTGGACAAAATCACATCCCTGGCGATGAAGGCCGTGATTGGTTTACTTGTTGTCGTTGGTGGCTGGTGGCTCTTCAACAATAGCGGATTGAGCAGCAAAACTTTTACGCCTTCGATCAAAGCAGCAGCTCCTGTTCTGACCGATCCGGACGCATATCCAGATCCAACTATTCCACAGCAAGTTGATACAGCTTCTTCGGCTCAGTATGCAGTCACGATCTACAGTGAGCCTGAAAAAGCTCGCGTCTTCGTGAATGGAGTTGATTCCGGCTCTTTCACTCCGTTCCGCACATCTATGCCAGCCAACACGCCTTTCAGTTTGCGCTTGGTCAAAGAGGGCTATACAGATTTAGTGACGGCGGTGTCTCCAACTTATGAAGCTTATTCATTCCGAGGAACTCTCCAAAGATTGCCTCGCGTAGGCTATGTGACAATCAACATCATCAACGGTGGCGCCAATCCAGTTTTGAAAATCAACGGCATTCCTGTAGACATCAAACCTTCGGGACAGTTCTACTTGGTTCAAGCTGGTGTTGATATTAAAATTCAAGTTTCAAATGACATCTCCAAGCTTTCTGATGAGCAAACGGTTCGCGTCCCTGCAGATCAAAGAAAGATTGTCGACATGTTCCTGAAATAGTATATCTGCCAGAAGTTTTCATCCAGGAGCCGCACCCTATGACAAGCACAACCACTATTGGACATTCTATTCTCAGCATGCGCTCAAGAAGCGCTGAGAAGCCTGCGGTGCAATTCAAAATCAAAGATCGTTGGGTTTCTAAAACCTGGTTTGAATACTATACAGAGATCGAGCGCATGGGCTCGGCCCTGCTTTCTTTGGGTATTAAACCCGGAGATCGCGTGGCCATCATGGCCAACACTCGTTATGAATGGTCCGTGGCAGACTATGCTGTGATGGGGATCAAAGCCATCGTCGTTCCAATTTATCAAAACAACACTCCTGAAGATGTGGAGTACATTCTGAACAACTCAGGAGCTCGCATGGTTTTCTGCGAGACCCGCGGTCCTTTGAAAACTTTAGATGCAGTCAAAGGCCAATGCCCAGCTCTTGAGAAAATTATTCTTCTCGAAGACAACTCCTCCCACGCAGAGGCCATCACTTGGTCTAAAATGCACGAGATGGGTCGTGCTTATTTAACTGAAAGACCTCATGACTATCGGGATCTTTGCGGCGAACTCAAACTCACTGACACCGCCACTCTTCTTTACACTTCCGGAACGACCGGCCGCCCTAAGGGTGTGGTTCTGACTCATCTGCAAGTGGTCAGCGAAGTTTCCGAGGCCTTCCCTTTGTGCGGAGCCACTGAAGCCGATATTTCTTTGAGCTTCCTCCCCTACGCCCACATTCTCGGGCGGATCGAACATTGGGGGCACACTTATATCGGTTACACCATGGCCTATGCGGAGAGCTTGGAAAAGATCCGCAACAACCTCATTGAGATTCGACCGACCTTCATGGTGTCTGTGCCTCGTATCTTTGAGAAAGTTTACGCAGGTATTTGGGCCCAAGTGCAAAGCAGCCCTATCAAAAGCCGTCTTTTCAAATGGGCCTTAGGTGTTGGAGAAAAAGTCGGAGAACACAAACTCAGCGGCCAAATCCTGCCTTTGGATTTGTTAGCGCAATACGAACTCGCAAAGAAATTGGTCTTGAATAAAATTGTCGAAGCCTTTGGTGGCCGCTTCCGTTTTGCAATCAGCGGCGGAGCTCCGATTTCAAAAGAGATCATCAGCTTCTTTCACTCCGCAGGTGTTTTGGTTCTTGAGGGCTATGGTTTGACAGAAACCACAGCGGCGATTTGTGTGAACACGCCATTCAACTATCGCTTCGGCAGTGTGGGTCGTCCCATTGGCGAAGTGAAATTGAAGATTGCTGAAGATGGCGAGATCCTTGTGAAGAGCAACAAGGTCATGAAGGAATACTACAAAAATCCAGAAGCCACGAAGGAAGCCTTCACAGATGGTTGGTTCCATACCGGCGATATTGGTGAGATCCTTCCAAGTGGTGATTTGAAAATTACGGATCGCAAAAAAGATCTGATCAAAACCGCTGGTGGAAAATATGTGGCTCCACAACGTCTCGAAGGACTTTTGAAGTTGTCCCCTGCCATCGCACAAGTTTTGATTCATGGGGATCAAAAGAAATACATCGTAGCCCTTATAACTTTAGAACGCCCCTTCATTGAAAAGTTCGCCAAAGACAAGGGGCTCTCCCTGCCATGGAAAGACCTCGTGCAGCATGCAGCGGTTCAGGAGCTGATCCGTGGAGCCGTATCGGAAGTGAACTCCCAATTGGCCAGCTATGAAAGTATCAAGAAATTCCTTATCTTACCGGATGAGTGGACCGTTGAAAGCGGCGAACTGACGCCATCTTTGAAGGTTAAACGAAAGCTTCTTGATCAAAAACTGCGCGACCAAATCGAAAGTCTTTACTGAGAGCGAAAATCCGGATAAGCCTTCTGTATGGGGGTTTATATGAAACGCATTTTGCTCATCGCAGCCGCAGCCTTGGCTTTGACAGCTTGTAAAACAGAAATTAAAGATGGCGAAGTTCCTAGTGAACATTTGTCTCGCGCCAAACAACTGGAAGGCGTCTATAACGGCTCATTCCAAGGTCGTCGTGGCGAACTTACAATCGCATTTGAAGGCAACAGACCGACTCTCTCTTTCAAAGACTCTAAAGGTGTTGGTTTCGTCGCTGACAGATGCCAAGCCGTTGTTAACGATTTGAAATGGGTTGAAGTGACTCGCAAAGGGGCTATCGAAGGAGCCGGATTCTTTTTCGACTCAGGTTATTGCATGATGGATGGCCGCGAAGTGGTTTTGGACTTCAGCAGCAGCCAAAGAAAAATCACTGTGAGCATTCGCGAAAGTCGAACAACAAGACAACGTTGTCGCTGGGAAGGCGGAGGACACATGCCTCCACGTCAAGTCTGCGAAACCATTTTCGAAGACCGCTATCTCACCGGAAAATTCTCCCGCTAATCCGGGTACGGACACACTTCTCGTGTCGCTTGCGCGTTATTTTTAAATCGCAGATGGCATGAATGTAGCTAAGAACTCGTTCATGCCACGTAAACCACTTATCTACACCCACTTATTTCCTTACCATGTCATGGCTCGCTCCAATAATCAGGAGTGGTTTTATCTGCCTACACCGGACGTTTGGAACATCTTTGTTTTTCGGATTAATGAAGCCATCGAAAAATACAAGATATCTGTCCATCTCTTTGTTCTAATGAGCAATCACTATCATATGCTGGTGACATGCCACGAGGAGCATTCCCTCGGAAAAGCCATGGCTTATATTCAAAAGAGCGTAAGTCGTGATATCAACAAAAGATCAGGCCGCATCAATCACATCTTCGGAGGCCCGTATAAAGCGTGCCTAATCCGCAATCCCGCACACTACTTCCACGTTTATAAGTATGTCGCGAGAAACCCTGTAACTGCCAAAGTCACAACTCAGGTGGAGACGTATCGCTTTTCCACATTGTACTCGGGCCCTAACTACAGAATTGACATAGAAGCCGAATCTTCAGGATTTTCCGCCTTTATTCCAGAAACCCTCACTCAAAAACTAGAGTGGTTGAACTCCAATTTAGAAGAAGAACACTATCGACAAATACGACAGGGCTTAACTAGAACCGAATTCCCCACCGTAAATCCTAAAACAAGAAGGAAAAACTTTTAAACTGATCCACTAGAGTGGTGCTTGACCATCCCCCAATCTTTGGTTTGGGATCACCCAATTGTCAGGATGCTCACACTGTGGTCGAGCGGCGATCTTTTTAAGCACCATCACGCTAAGGGTGCAGTTCGAAAAATTTTGAGTTATAACGCACAAGCGACACGAGAAGTGTGTCCGTACCTTAGAGATAAAATCGGAAGCCTAAAGAGACAAAGAAACCACCCAGGTTGAGTTCTCTTTGGGCGCCATCCGAATCCAATACCGCATCACCGCTGTCTTTTGCGCCCGTGAATGTCGTGGCCGATTTCGTATATTTCAGATTATTGATACTCAGCTGACGATAACCCATTTCAAAAAGCAAGGTGGTTGTATCCGTTAGCAATCCTTCATAACCAAGCGACCCAGTCAGGCTTGTCGCTGAACCTTTTGCTTCGATACTGTGATCACTCACCCCGGGGAAGGCCGTCTGCCCTGCTGCTGTCAGCTTGTAGGCATTCTTGAGCGTGATGTTCGCCAAACCCACCCCCACTGCCACAAAAGACCGATAGGTCTGTGCACTGTGAAGGTTCACATCAAACGTCAACTTAGGAGCAAACCCCAAGATATCACTTTGATTGGTGTACAGATCATCTGTGGAATTTTTAGCCGTGGTGGAAATGGATTGGGGTTTTAAAATCTCGATCCCAAATCGCAAGCTGGCATGAGGGCGAGCATAGACAAATCCAAACTCCCCTTGATAGTTGTATTCAGGTTTCGCAGAAAAAGAAATGCCCGAGCCGCTTTCTTTATCAAAAGCCGAACTCCCTAAAAGAGAGCTGCCGCCACCTATAGAAAAGTAACCTGCGAAAGTTTCTTTATTGATATTAAAGACACGGGCCTCTGCAAAAGAAAACCCGCCTATTAAAACCAAAAAAACACCGAAAGACTTCATCATGCCTGACTACTCAGTGATAAGATCAATAACCACTTTGCTCGTGGTTTTGCTTCCCGCCACTTGATAGACGCGAGCTCTGGTGTTGGGTTTCAAATCCAAAGTGAGATTCAATGTGTTCTCGATGGGATCAAGGCTCATGGCTGAACGTTTCACCGCCATTGAACTTTTCAAGCGATTCGAGATCGCCATTTCATCAATGCGAGTATTTGGCATCTGAGCAAAATCCAAAACTAAACGGTGAGGATTTTTTTGCATCTCTGCGTGATAGTAACCAGGCAAACCTTTCATCGGCATCCCGCGGTTGTCACCCACATCGATCACGATGCGTTCGATCTTTTTCTTTGCATCTGATGTCTTACGAACATCCATCAATGTAAAGCCCGATCCGGCCAATCCACCGATGACAACGCTGTCACCTTTAAGGATTTTATTCACTTGAGGTTTTGTTTTTTTCGCTGGCACTGCCGCGTGGGCTTGAGTGACCAAAAGAAAAGCTAGCATACATCCAATGTACTTCATGCTTCGACTCCCTTCGAATTCCCTCTCAGGATGCCATTGTTCCTTGGCACCCTCCAAGCTTTTTCGTCAGCGTTTATGAGGGAATTGACGTTTATTCACCTGATGAGTCGATATATTCTTTTTGAAGGCTTTATTACGATTGGTGCTATAAATCATAAAGATCCCGAAAAAGATGATGGCAAAGGAAAGTAGGACTACGAATAAGCTGATCATAAAAGCCCCCTTATTTCGTCCTCAGAATGCCACACTTTCCAGAAACCGAGTCCTGGACTCTGTCAGAAGTCAGGCTGCCTTGACCTTTAATTCCACTTCACAGCCCAAAACCGCCAGAAGCTTCAACATGTTATCCACCGTTTTGGTCTTATTTTTGGGGTCCAGGAGACGAGCCAACTGACTCGGAGAAGTTTTAAGTCTTCTCGTGATTTCGTTCTTACTCAAGGAGCTTTTTTTCAAATGACTCAGGACCTCTAAAGTCAGTTTATACAAAAGAAGATTTTTGAGATAATCAGGATCTTTATTAAAATCTAAAAACGCCTCGAGATGAATGGAGTCTTCTTTTCCTGATTTGAGCGTGTAAGTCACTGCCTTCTGAGCCAATTCACTATCAACATAAATTCCCACAAGAGGATCTTGCGCCGATGGCTTCAACTGAAGCTTTTCAAATGGTAAAGTTAGCACGCGATGATTCACCAGCTCGATTTCAACTGTCTTTTTTCTGTTATTCACAGAGACACTTTTTATTTTCATTACCCAATCCATTACCATACAAGGTAATATAAATCAATACGACCTCCGCCTCTCGTTCCTTGCAACAAAGACACTTTACGAGCCTCAGGGCCGAAAATGGTCACCAGGTCGGTAAAAACAACAGCTCAGATCGAATTTATCCCCAAATGAGACGACGAGTTTTCGGCACGATTCGTGGAATATCCCTCTTCGAATGTGTTTATTCGAAAAGGAGCACCTTATGAAAAAGGTCGTTTTCGCTATTTTTGCGTTATTCGTTGCAGCCTGTGATGGCGGCGGCGGTGGCGGCAACTCCAATAATAATTATGGAGGCCAAATTGCCACAACTCCCTTGGACAATCGCTGCTTTAACGGCCAGATGAATTGTAACAGTGGAGTTTACAACCAATTTTACCAATATGGTTGGATGGCTTATCCAGGCTTCCAATACGGATACAACTACACGAATTACTTCAATCAATATGGCGTGTGTAACTGTCCGGTAGGAACTCTTCCGACATACAACTCTTACGCTGGTTTGGGTTGCGTTCGTCAAGAGTACTTGAATCCATTCATGGGCTTTTCATTTTACTGGCAGGTCGGCTGGGGTGGATACGGTAGCTATGGCTATTCTCATCCTATGAACGACTACCCTGTGAATATTAATCAAATTTCTAACGTGTCAGGTTATCCCAACAATGGCAATTGCCAACAAAACCTGATTCAGAGCTGTTATGCGAATCAAGCTAACTCATGCGGTACAGGGGCGACCTGCCGTATCACAGCAGCTGGTTCGGGCCTCGGCATCTGCGTTCGAAACTAATACTTGAGAAAGTGCGGCCTTTCTCACCCGTTTTTACGGATAAATAGCCGCAATTCATGGGCCCTTGGAAGGCTAAAACCACCAAGGGCCCTTTCCTTTTTTGGAGCACGCGTCATCCCCGCAAATCTTTAATCCTCAAGGCTTTCGTGATACGACTTTTACGAATATTTGAGGAGAAAATTATGACAACCACGAACCCTCTCTTGAAGCCTTTTACAAACAAAGATCAAGCTGTTCCTTTTGATCAAATCAAAGTTGAACACTTTGTTACAGCCTTGGATGAAGCGATCAAAATCGCCAAAGACAATGTCGCAAAAATCAAAAACAATTCAGCAACACCTGATTTCGAAAACACGATTGTGGCTTTGGAAACAGCATCTGAACTTTCAGATAAAATCGCGGGCATCTATGGCAACCTCGAAGTGGCCAATGCCGACGAAGCTCTTCAAGCTTTGGCGCAAGAGATCTATCCAAAGCTCACGGCTTTGGGCTCAGACATCGCTTTGGATGCTGACATCTTCAGAAAAGTAAAAGCGGTCTATGACAAAAGAGACTCTTTGAAACTAAACAAAGAGCAAACTCGTTTGTTGGATAAAACTTATCTTTCTTTCACACGCAACGGCGCTTTGCTTGAAGGACCCGCAAAAGAAAAACTTCGTCAAATCGATCAAGAGCTTTCAGTTCTTGGACCAAAGTTTTCTGAAAACGTTTTGAAAGCCACAAATGCTTTCGAAATGGTTTTGGATAAAAAAGAAGATGTTGAAGGACTTCCTGACGGAGCCCTTGAAGCAGCCACAGCGATGGCTGAAGCCAAAGGCCATAAAGGCAAATGGCTCTTCAATCTTCAGTTCCCAAGCTACATGCCTTACATGACTTACGCTAAGAACCGCGTTCTTCGTGAAAAGATGTGGAGAGCTTACGCTTCTCGTGCTTACAACGGCGAATTCGACAATCAAGAGATCGTAAAGAAGATTGTTACTTTACGTGCAGAGCGTGCGAAGGTTTTGAGTTTCAAAACTCACGCCGACTTCGTATTGGCTGAACGCATGGCTCAAAACCCACAAACGGTGATGGACTTCTTGAAAAAACTTTTAGCAGCTTCTAAAAATGCCGGTCAAAGAGATTTGGCTGAAGTTGTGGAGTTCGCGAAGAAGACCGAAGGTATCTCTGATGTTCAACCTTGGGACTTCCCTTACTTCTCTGAAAAATTGAAAGAAGCGAAATACGCTTTCAATGAAGAAGACTTACGTCCTTACTTCAAACTTGAAAACGTGGTTGATGGTGTTTTCGCTCATGCTAAAAAACTTTACGGTCTGACTTTCAAAGAGAACACGTCCATTCCGGTTTATCATCCTGAAGTGAAAGTTTACGAAATCTTTGAAGAGAAATCTGGCAAGTACATGGGCTTGTTCTACACAGACTTCTTCCCTCGCGAGACAAAAAAAGGTGGCGCGTGGATGACTCAGTTCCGTGGTCAAGGTTTGATCGAAGGCGAAATGAAACGCCCCCACGTGAGCATCGTTTGTAACTTCACTCAGCCCACTCCGACGAAACCGTCATTGTTGACTTACGATGAAGTGCGCACGCTGTTCCATGAGTTCGGCCATGCTCTTCACGGCATGTTGTCTGATGTGACTTACCAATCTTTGAGTGGTCCAAGTGTTTACTGGGACTTCGTTGAGCTCCCTTCGCAAATCATGGAAAACTGGGTGGGCGAAAAAGAAGGTTTGGATCTGTTTGCTCGTCACTATGAGACCAACGCTCCAATGCCTGAGGACTTGATCAAAAAATTGAAGTCTTCGCAAAAATTCCAAGCCGGTTGGGCAAGCTGCCGTCAATTGCAATTCGCAATGATGGATATGGCTTGGCACTCGACGGATCCAGCGACGATCAACGATGTTGATGCGTTCGAAGATCTGGCGACATCCGAAGCTCGTCTCTTCCCGAAGGTCACTGGCACAAATACTTCAGTTGCGTTCAGCCACATTTTTGCAGGGGGCTACTCTGCAGGTTACTACTCTTACAAGTGGGCTGAAGTTTTGGATGCAGATGCTTTTGAATATTTCATGCAAGAAGGTCTCTTCAATCAAGAGGTCGCTCAGAAATTCAAAGACAACATCCTCAGCCGCGGTGGTACGGAGCATCCGATGGATCTTTACAAAAGATTCCGCGGTCGTGAGCCGGATCCAAATGCTTTGCTCCGTCGTGATGGTTTGATCTAGATAATGGGAAAAAAAGTCGTGGTTAAGGACCAACTGGTTCTCGAAAAGAATGGCAAGATTGCCCTGGTTTATCGCATTGAAACAGCAGAGGCCGTGGCACTTGCAAAGAAAGTGGCAGAATACCTCAAAAACAAAGGCTTTGAGGTATTCACAGCTCCGGAGCAAAAACTTGTTCCAGGAACAAAGGCCATCAAAAGCGCAAAACAACTGGATGGCCTTGAGCTTGCGATTGTTTTGGGCGGTGATGGCACGTACTTGCACGCGGTCCGTTTGCTTGAAGGTCGCTCTGTTCCTATTCTTGGATTCAACATGGGCTCCCTGGGATTCCTCACTGCACACAGCGCCGATGATACTTTCAAAGTGATCAACGATGCTATTGCAGGGAAAATGGGCTTGCGCCCCCGCTCTATGATCCACGCCGTGATCTTGCGCAAAGGTCGCAAGCGCGCGGAATACCACGCTTTGAATGATGTGGTGATTGAAAGAGGCTCAATGTCTCAATTGATCAACACGGCTATTTACTCAGATGGTTTTTTGGTCAGCGAAGTGAAAGCCGATGGCTTCATTATCGCGAGCCCTTCTGGTTCCACAGCTTACAATTTGGCTGCGGGTGGTCCCCTTCTTCATCCTGAGGCGCAAGTCCTGGTGGTGACTCCGGTGGCTCCTCACAGTCTGACTTCTCGTCCTTTGATCTTTCCAGACAAAGGTGAATTGTCGTTCAAGCTGGATGGAAAAACTCAGAAAGCTCACTTCATCGTGGATGGACAGAAGCAATCTGAGATCACAGCTCAGGATGAGGTCGTTGTTACTCGCAGCTGCTATGATCACTGGGTCGTGCGTGCGCCAGAACACAACTTCTTCCATTTGCTTCGTGAAAAACTGAAATTTGGTGATCGCAACTAGTCTCTTCAGGAGAAATTATGTTACTCGAACTTAAAGTTTCTAACTTTGCCATCATTGAGAATCTTCATCTGTCTTTCAAAGACGGTTTGAATATTCTGAGCGGTGAGACCGGTGCTGGTAAGTCCGTTTTACTTAAGAGCTTGTCTCTGTTGATGGGTGGAAAGTCTTCTTCAGACACCATTCGCACGGGAGCCAGCCAAGCCACTATCGAAGGGTCTTTCGACATTTCCAAACGCCCCGACATTCTTTCAACTCTGAAAGACATGGGCATTGATGCCGATGAAGAAGTCCTGATCGTTCGCCGCGTCTTGAGTGCTGGGGATAAATCCAAAGTTTACCTCAATGGCAGCTTGAACACTCTCAATAGCTTGCGCGATATCGTGGCTCCGTTGATCGAGGTGGCAGGACACTCTGCTCCTTTGATCGAAATGACAGGTCAGCATGAGAACCGCAACTTGATGTCCAAAGCCTACCACCTTGATCTTTTGGATCAATACGCGGGAACTTGGGACAAGCGCTTGCTCTATACCGAAAAATTCAATCGCCACAATGCGATCTTTGAAGAAATCAAAAAACTCGAGAGCGATGCCAAACAAAAAGCTCAACGTTTGGATTTCTTGATCTATCAACGTGATGAGATCGCGAACTTGGATCTTTCTCCTGGTGAAGACCTCGAGCTTGAGACTGAAGTTAAAAAGCAAAAGAACGCCACTCGCATTGGTTCCTTTGTCGATCAAGCCGAGGGTGCTCTTTACACCGACGATGATTCCGCGATTGTTCGCTTGAACACCATCATGAAAAAAGGCGCTGAACTTTCTAGCGTAGATCCACAAATCGCCGCCAAGCTTGAGAATCTTGAGCAGGCTCGCACTCTGATTGATGAAACCGTCTATGAGCTTCGTCAGTACACTTCAAATATCGAAGCAGACCCTCAACGCTTGGAAGAAGTGGAAAGCCGCTTGAGTGACTTGCGCAAGCTTCAGAAAAAGTACGGCTCGTCAGTGGATGACATCTTGAGAGCTTTGATGGAGATGGAAATTGAAATCTCCAATCTGCAAAACTCTGAGAGCAAAGTGGAGTCTTTGAAAAAAGAAGCCTCTGCCATCAGAAAAGAATTGGAAACTTTGGCTTTGGATCTTCATAAACGCCGTCAAAAAGGCTCAGACCTTTTGGCTGACAGTGTGAATGCCGAATTGCTCGATTTGAACATGAAGGGTGTGACCTTCCATGTGCTGGTTGAAAAACTGGCGGATCTGTCTTCTACGGGTTTTAGTGACGTGGAATTCATGAGTCAGACGTCTTCCAAGGACCTTAAACGTCCTTTGGCTAAGTTTGCCTCTGGTGGTGAGTTGAGCCGCATCCTCTTGTCATTGAAACGTGTGGTGGGTTCGAGCAATCAGCCTCGCACTTACCTTTTTGACGAGGTAGACACGGGAGTTTCTGGCGAAACCGCTGAAAAAGTCGGTCGCAAACTCAAGACCATTGCTAAAGGACAACAAGTGGTGTGCGTGACGCATTTGCCTCAAGTTGCGGCTTTTGGTGATGTTCACTTCTTCATTCAGAAGTCTCCAAAAACAGATTCCGTTTCTATGGAAGTGTTGGAACTCAAACAAAAAGACCGTGTTCAAGAGATCGCTCGTCTTATCAGCGGTGAAAAGATCACGAAAACGTCTTTGGCTCACGCTGAGCAACTTTTGACCGACGCGAAATAAATCCACAAGATAAAAAGCCAAAAGGACGATTCAGAAATGAACTCGTCCTTTTGCGATCCTACAAATCCACGCAAAGCTCCCTCTCCCCCCTCTTCGAAATTGCACACTTATAATTACGGCCTTCACCTTCCTTGGGATTAGAATCTTCGAGTAATTTCATACTTGGAGGAACTTATGATTCTTGTGATGGGTGCTACGGGGCATGTGGGGTCTAAAATCGTTCGTCATCTTATGGAGAATAAACATCCAGTCAGATGTGTGGCTCGAAAATTTCCAAACAAAGAAGAATACCGTGGTGCCGACCTTGCCATTGGTGATGCGAACAATGTTTCATTCCTGAGCGATGCCATGCGCGGCTGCACTGCTGTGTTTACGATGATTCCGCCGGATCCTACGGCAGAAGAAGTTCGCTTCTATCAAAACAAATTCGGCGAAGTGATCGCAGAGTCCATCGAAGAAGCCGGAATCAAAAAAGTCGTAAATCTGTCAAGCATAGGCGCTGATTTAGAAAATGCCACCGGCCCTATCCTGGGACTGCATGATCAAGAAGAGCGTTTGAACGAAGTGACCACGGCAGATATCGTTCACCTGCGCCCGGCGTACTTTATGGAAAATCTCTTCCAAGGAATGTCGAGCATTGTTTCCATGAACAAATACTTTGGCCTTCTCGATCCAGATCTCAAGCTGCCCATGATTGCCACAGAAGACATTGCCACTCGGGCTGCCTTCTTGCTGATGAACCCTGAATTCGACGGGCAGAACATTGAGTATCTCTTAGGAGAGCGTGACGTGAGTCACAATGAGGCCATCAAAGTCATAGGCAAAGCCCTGGGCAGACCAGATCTTGAGTACATCAAGGCCAATACCAAGGAAGCACGCAATGCGATGATTGGCAGCGGTCTGTCAGCAGCCTGGGCTGATGAGTATCTGATTATGGCTGAAGCCATGAACAACGGCTCCATTGCAGCTACTGTGAAGCGTGACGCAACCAACACCACGCCCACATCCATCGAGAGATTTGCAGAAACCACATTCCTCGAAGAGTACAACAAGGCCCTCAGCAAAGAAGCCTCAAAAGCCTCTCGAGCCTCCCAACGCCCCGAACGCCGCCCCTAACGGAAGGCGGAAGGTGCCTGGTTTCACTTTTTGTCTACAGAGCATTATCAAGACCGAGATTTCAAGATCTCGGTCTTTTTTTTGAGATTCACTCACCACTTTGCCGCAGTTTGTTTTCATCTAACGCGGGACGGTTGTAAAAAACTACCAGGCACCGTAACGTGGAACGATGGCTAAACTAGTGTTGTTTCTATCTTGTCTTCTGGGAGTGTCTTGTATGCATAAATATCCTCAAAATTTTCCTCACGCCGAAAAAAAACCTCACACCTTGTCTATTCATGGCGACAACAGAACAGATAATTACTTTTGGCTTCGTGATCGCGAGAATAAAGATGTTATTAGTTATTTGAATGCCGAGAACGCCTACACGGATGAAGTGATGGCCCCCGTTCAACCCTTAGAAAAAACTATTTTTGACGAGATGAAGTCTCGTTTGAAAGAAGATGACTCCTCGGTTCCTTACAAACGCGGTGAATTTTATTATTACTCTCGTGTCGAAGCAGGCAAGCAATACCCTATCTATGCTCGCAAAAAAGGCTTGAATGGCGCCGAAGAAGTTCTGCTCAATGTGAATGAGATGGCTAAGGGCTATAGCTTCTTTGATTGCTCTGGACCGAACATGAGTAACAACCAAGAGTGGATGGCCTATGCTGTGGATACCGTCGGTCGTCGCTTTTATACGATTTACTTTAAGAACTTGAAAACCGGCGAGCTTCTTAAAAATAAAATCGAGAACGTCACTGGAAACCTAGAATGGGCTGAGGATCACAAGACTGTTTTCTATGCTCAGCAAAATCCTGAGACTCTCCGTTCCGAGAAGGTTTTCAGATACAATATTGAAACGCAAAAGACCGATCTTGTTTACTTTGAGAAAGACGACACCTTTAGCGTGGGTGTTTATGGCTCTCTCTCTGAGAAGTTCATTTACATGGTGAGTGGCAGCACCTTGACGACCGAGATTTCTTACCTTCCGTCGAATACTCCAAATGACTCTTTTAAGATTTTTACTCCTCGCGAGCGAGAGCATGAGTACGATGTGACTGACGATGGAAAGACTTTCTATATCGTTTCTAACAAGAATGCGAAAAACTTTAAGCTGATGACTGCGGAAGTTGGTAAAACCAATATTCAACAATGGAAAGAGTTAATTCCCCATCGCACAGATGTTTTCTTGCAGGGTGTTTTGGTTTTCAAAAACTACATTGCACTGGCTGAGAGATATAATGGTTTAACTCGTTTACAGATCACCGATCACAAAGCTCAGAATGCTCACGTCATTGCTTTCCCAGATCAAAGCTATGTGGCTAGCGTTGGTGCTAATGCCGAGTTCGATACCGACACCTTCCGTTATGTGTATGAGTCTTTGCGTCTTCCACAAACCACCTATGACTTCAACATGAAGACCCATGGGCAGGAGCTGAAAAAGACCAAGGAAGTTCCGCACTACAATGCTGAGCTATATAAAACGGAGCGTATTTTCGTGACCGCACGAGATGGCGCAAAGGTTCCCGTTTCTTTGATCATGAAAAAGGACCATAAACTGGACGGCACGGCGGGAGTCTTGGTTTACGGTTATGGCTCTTACGGAGCCAACATGGAGCCTTGGTTCAACAGCAATGTCTTCAGTCTTGTTGACCGTGGATTTGTCTATGCCATGGCTCACATCCGCGGCGGCTCTGAAATGGGACGTGAGTGGTTTGAAAATGGTCGTACTGTGAATAAGAAAAACACCTTCACAGATTTCATCGACACCACGGAATACCTCGTGAACAACAAGTACGCGAGCCCGAGGAGAGTCTATGCCATGGGCGGCAGCGCTGGCGGACTTTTGATGGGGGCGATCATGAACATGCGCCCGGATCTTTACACTGGCATCGTGGCCCAAGTTCCATTCGTGGATGTGATCACGACCATGCTGGACGAAACCATTCCTCTGACAACTTCAGAGTACGATCAATGGGGAAATCCCAATGAGAAAGCCGCTTACGATTACATCAAGAGCTACTCCCCTTATGACAACGTGGAGAAGAAAGCCTATCCGAACACTTTGGTGACGACGGGCCTGCATGATTCTCAGGTGCAATACTGGGAGCCCGCAAAATGGGTGGCAAAGCTTCGTGAGTACAAGACAAACGATGCTGTTATTCTATTAAAAACCAATATGGATGCGGGTCATGGTGGCGCTACCGGTCGCTTCGACCGCTTGAAAGAAAGAGCTACGGACTATGCCTTCATTCTTATGATCGACCAAAACCGATAGGAGCTTGGTCCCTTGGTGTCGTGGCATTTAACGAGATCGTCTCTCGCTCATAGTGTGAGCGTCCTGACAATTGGGTGATCCCAAGCCCCCTTTCCCGAGCGTCCGGCTCGGGAAACCAAGGATTTAGGAGGAGACTTTGCTTTCGCGAAGTCTCCTTTTTTATGCATAACAATGAGAAAAAGAAACGGGCACCTTTACATGAGCTTGCGCAGAACGTAGTGCAGGATGCCGCCGTTGTTGTAGTAATCAACTTCCACTGCGGTGTCGATGCGAGATCTTACACGCACAGTTTCTGTTTTTCCATTTGATCTTGTGATGGCGAGATCGAGATCTTGCTGATGTTTAAGACCATTCTCGATGCCCTTCACTTCAAATGTTTCTGTGCCATCTAAGTTCAATGTCTTGCGATCCACACCTTGTGGGAATTGCAATGGCAAAACACCCATACCAATCAAGTTTGAACGATGGATGCGCTCAAAGCTCTCAGCGATAACGGCCTTCACGCCCAAGAGCAATGTGCCTTTGGCAGCCCAGTCACGAGAAGATCCCGTGCCGTACTCTTTACCAGCGATCACCACAAGTGGAGTATCCGTCTCTTGATATTTCATTGCCGCATCATAGATCGGCATGGTTTGACCCGTTGGAAGATACTTCGTCAATCCGCCCTCAACACCATCAAGCATTTCGTTCTTGATACGAATATTGGCGAAAGTTCCGCGCACCATCACATCGTCATTTCCACGACGAGACCCGTAAGAATTGAAATCTTTCGTTTGCACTCCATGAGTCGACAAGAAATGCCCCGCCGGAGAGTCTTTCTTAATATTTCCCGCCGGAGAAATATGATCCGTCGTGATGGAATCACCCAAGATCGCCAATACTTTTGCAGCCATGATATCCTTTGGTTTTCTCGGAGTTTTCTCCATGCCCACAAAGTAAGGAGGATCTTTGATGTAAGTGCTGCTGGACCAAGTGTAAGTTTGCGAAGCTGTCGTGCGGATGTCTTGCCATTCTTTAGGACCTTGGAAGACGTTGCCATAACGAGAGTTGAACATTTCTGTTTTCACTACGTTCGCTACGAGATCTTGGATCTCGTGAGTCGTTGGCCAGATGTCTTTCAAGAACACTTCTTTTCCATCTTTGCCTTGGCCCAAAGAGTCCTTAGCAAAATCCACATGCATCGTTCCTGCGATAGCATAAGCCACCACCAGCAATGGAGAAGCCAAGTAATTGGCTTTCACATGTGGATTGATACGACCTTCAAAGTTACGATTTCCAGAAAGAACGGCAGCGGCAACTAAGTTTCCTTTTTCAACAGCTGCGGCAATATGATTTTCTAGAGGGCCCGAGTTCCCGATACAAGTCGTGCAACCATAGCCCACCAAGTTGAAACCAATTTGGTCCAAATACTTTTGTACTCCCGCATTCACGAGATAATCCGTCACCACTTGAGATCCTGGAGCCAAGGATGTTTTCACCCAAGGTTTCACAGTCAGACCTTTTTCAACGGCCTTCTTAGCCACTAATCCCGCACCCAGCATCACTGAAGGGTTTGAAGTGTTCGTGCAGCTTGTAATCGCCGCAATCACCACATCCCCGTGTCCCAGGCTGTAGTTATGGCCGGCAACATGAACGCCGTGTTCTTTTTTACTGATTTTTTCTTTTGGCACCTGGAAGGCCAAAGACATTTGATTATCAAAGTCCGTATGCACTTGAGAAAGTGGCACGCGATCTTGCGGACGCTTCGGTCCTGCCAATGAAGGTTCTACTGTAGAAAGATCCAAATGAAGTGAATCGTTGAAACGCAAGTTCTCTTGATTTCCTTCTCTCCAGAGACCTGTGGTTTTGGCGTAAGCTTCGACCAACTCGACAGTGTCGGCGTCACGACCTGAAAGTCGCAAGTACTTCATCGTCTCTTCATCCACTGGGAAGAAACCACAAGTAGCGCCATACTCTGGCGCCATGTTCGCAATCGTCGCACGGTCTGCAAGAGGAAGATGTTCTAGGCCTGGACCATAGAATTCCACGAACTTACCCACCACACCTTTTTTGCGCAGCATTTGAGTCACCATCAAGACGAGATCTGTGGCTGTTGTTCCTTCTTTCAGGCTGCCTTCGAGGCGGAAGCCGATCACCTCAGGAATCAACATGCTAAGAGGCTGTCCCAACATCACTGCTTCGGCCTCGATACCGCCCACGCCCCAACCAAGAACGGATAAACCATTCACCATGGTGGTGTGACTGTCTGTACCGACTAAAGAGTCCGGGTAAGCATAGCCTTCATTTTGCCAAACAGTTTTTGCGAGGTATTCAAGATTCACCTGATGGCAAATTCCTGTTCCCGGTGGTACCACGCGGAAGTTGTTGAAGGCCCCTTGGCCCCATTTCAAGAACTCATAGCGTTCGATATTTCTTTCGAACTCCATCTTCACGTTTTCATCAAAAGATTTTGCATTTCCGAAAGAGTCCACCATCACCGAGTGATCGATCACAAGGTCTACAGGAACGAGAGGATTGATTTTCTTAGGGTCTCCGCCCAGGTTTCTCATGGCATCCCTCATCGCCGCCAAATCCACCACTGCGGGAACACCAGTAAAGTCTTGCATCAAAACCCGTGCTGGATAAAACGAAATTTCTCGCGTGAGAGAATGCGCATCCATACTGAGAAGAGAATCAATGTCTTCCTTCGTCACCGTCTTGCCATCTTCGTGGCGCAACAAGCTTTCCAAAACCACGCGTAAAGAAACCGGCAGGTTCTTCAGGTTCGGATGACTGATTCTTTGAATGTTAAAAATTTTGTATTCTTTATCCCCGACTTTGAGGGAAGAGAGAGTCTTAAAACTGTCTTTAGATTGCACCAACATACGCACCTCTTATTTGAATTTTATAGCAATACTTAATTCCACTCGCCCTGTAAAACCTTGTCTAGCCAGAAGGCGCCGATCTGAGTTTTGACATCACTGACTTTTCCAGATCGCACAAGGTCCATTAAGTCGCGGGGATTGACTTCGACAACCTCTATGAATTCCCCGTGATCCAACTTCTGTTCTGCAAGGGTGAGGTCCTTGGCCAAGTATAGATCAATATGCTCATTAGAGTAACCAATGACGGGATGAATAGTTGTCAAAAATTTGAAATCCTTAGCAACATAACCCGTTTCTTCGTGCAGCTCGCGCTGCGCGGTCAAAACGCTTTCTTCGTTATGGTCTCTCTTGCCTGCAGGAAATTCGAGGAACACTTGTTTTACGGCATGACGGTACTGATGGATCATGATGGTATTTCCATTGGGGAGCAAAGGAATCACCATGGCTGCCCCAGGATGAAGAATATACTCCCGCGTATAAGTACGCCCATCCGGCGCTATGACCTGATCTTGCTCTACTCTGAGGAATCGGCCCTTGAAAATTTGCTTTGAACTAACCACTTTTTCTTCGAGATTTTTCATAAACAAAAGAATCTCATAGAGAGATGCTTTTGTCTCAGATTTATCCCCTAGACCAAAGCACGCCCGTCCTTCGTCTAAAAAGTGTATAATGGCTATTGCTGGATAAACGATTTTCCGTGAACCTTGATTATGAAGTGGAAATTACATGCTGTCAGGAGGACCTGTATGACAAATATCAGATCAATGGGGATTATTGCGTTCGTCGCTCTCGTAGTTACTTTGGCCTCAGTTCAAGATGCCTTTGCGCAAAGAAGATTCTCAAGAGGACCGTCATTATCTGGTGATATGTCTCTAGGTTTGGGTATTTCTACAGTAGGCGCCAGTCAAGATGACTTAAACAAAGTGATCGACGAATCCAACGGAACTAATAGCGCCAACACAAAAAACTTGGGAAGTGCTTGGGAGTTCTATGCTCAATGGGCTTATCGCTTCCAAGGTTCAAGCTATGCTTTCGTTCTTCGCCCTTCTTACTTCATGCAAGAGCAAACGGGCTCTGGCACGGGTGGAAGCTATGATTATAAATTGAATGGCTTCACGGTGTTCCCGATCTTCCGCGTGTATGCTCTTGAAAACAATTTCATTAAATTCTTCATGCAAGTGGGCGCGGGTTACGGAAGCCTCAGCGGTGATATCACAATGGCTTCTCAAAATCTGAAGTTCAAAGGAAGTGCTTTCGGTGCCGTGGGTGGTATCGGCGCAGACTTCTGTTTCACTGAAGCACACTGTCTGACAGTGGAAGGCAACTTGAGATACTTGCCTATCGAAAGAAACGTCACGACAGGCGGAAACTGTACTTCAATGAGCGGTATCAGCCAATGTGGTGGCTCAAAAGAAGTAGAGCATGACGGTGCTGACTTGAAAACCACAATGTCAGGTGTTCAAGGTCTCATCGGCTACACAATGAATTTCTAATTTTTATATTTAAATTTAAGGAAAAAAAAGGCGGGAGCAACTCCCGCCTTTTTTTATGGGTTTATATCCCGCGAAGTGTGGATATCCTTTGGAGCCTTAGGCCCCGCTTCCGTACTTCTTGAAATATCTTTTGCCCCTGCTGTCTTTAAAACTCGCTCTGCCCTGTCAGCCCAATCGCCATCATCGACATGAACTGAAATCAGCATCCCGCCATCTTTGACATAACTTTCATAACGTTTCGCTTCGTACTCAGGAATACCGAGCCCCACTAAGGCCCCACTCAAGCCACCAACAGCTCCACCTACTCCCAAACCAGCAAGAGCACTCATCAGAGGTCCCGCCGCAAGAAGAGGTCCTAGAGCGGGAATCGTGGCAATGATCCCTGCGCCAACAAGCCAACCCAATGTGCCACCAATGACCGCGCCTGCGCCCGATCCAATGGCAGCCCCCTCTGGAGCCTTCGTTCCTTTTTCATGAGCAAAAGTGGAGGTGTCTCCCTTTTCTGGCATCAGAACCGAAATATCTGTATTGCGAAATCCTTCCGCCCGAAGAGCGTCGACGCCATTTTCGATTTTTGCGCGGTCTTGGAAAATACCAAAGACCACCCGTCTTCCCTTTTTGATCATCGGAACTCCCCTCTTACAATATTCTAGTGAGTTGTTTTTTTACTGCGACTGCTCGTTTTAGTGCGAGTGCTAGCGGTACGAGATGACGCCGCCTTTTTTCTTTTTGCTCCACCAGTCTCTTTATTTACGGTGGCCCAGGCGATACGCTCTGAATCTTCTTCAGAACCACCTCTTCTTTTTACAGAGTCCTCGATATGACCAGCCATGCGTTTTTGTTTCGGTGAATAACTTTCTTTACTTCCTCTAGGCATAACACCCTCCTCTTTGTGCCCTTATTTACGCACACAAAAAATCGGAGACAAATTCATGAAGAAAATTTCTGCGCACAAACATGGGAAGACAGATTTATCTATGAGTGCAAACAGAAGAGGCGCAAAAAGTTTGTAAAAAGGGGTCTAGTCCAGCAACTAGGTAGGGACTTACTTTTGGTAGCAGCTGCGCGCTATGAATAGCTGCACTGCTGCTACCAAAAGTAAGTCCCTACCTAGTTGATGATTTTCCATTGAGGTTCGCCGTTGATGATCGCAAAGACCTTCACTTGGTCTTCGAACCAACTGCCGAGATTGACGGAGCGAACTGGCTTTCCATTGATGTCCACCATGTGATCATCAAAGACATGCATGTGACCAGAAATGATCACATCAAAAGGTTTTTCCGAATAAGCCTTGATCGCGTGACCACGAATCATCAAAGCCAGCTGCTCTTCATTGCGTGAGCGGTACTCACCGGAACGAGCCCGGCTTTTTTTACTGGCGCGATTGCCGATATATTCCCAGAATTGTCCTGGAATTAAATTACCCAGCGGTTTAATCCATGGATTGCGAATGATACTGCGGTACTTCAAGTACTTCTCATCACTGAGATTTATTAGATCTCCGTGCTCACAACGCACTTTCAAACCATCAATGTCATAGTATTGAGCCTCAACGAAAACTTCCACGCCGAGTTTCTTCTGGAAGTAACCTTCCACATGAACGTCGTGATTGCCTTCGATGTAAGTGATGCGCGCTCCAGCTTTTTTAAGATCAGCCAGGGCCTGAGTCAGAGGTTCGAATTTCTTGGCGAAGTACTCATGTCCACCCACCCAAAGATCGAAAATATCTCCGAGCATGAAAAGATGAATCTGCGAAGGATTTCGCTGAAGCAAAGAACGCAAAAAGCGCAGCAGGATTTCCCCGTTGCGCTCTTTGGCCGTTTTCAAATGAATATCGGATATAAACCAGGCTTCCACTATTCTTTATTAGATTCGAAGCCTTGTTTTTTACGAATGAACGCTGGCACTTCTAGATTTTGACTAGAAAATGGAGAGCTCAACACTTCGCGAGCCATGCGGCGCGCTTCTTCTAAAGACTGTTGCTCTTGTTCCATGTTCATAGACAATTGCTCTGGATTTGCGTGACGAGCTTTCAACTCTTGGCTTTCTTTGAAAGCGCGAGCTTTAGCCATCAACAAATCACGTGGAGAAGAACTTTGTTCAGTTTGTGGCTGAATTGGAGTTGCCATCTCATGTGGAGCTTGTGGTGCCATATTTTGTGCAGCTTGCTGAGCCATTTGCGGAGTCACTGCAGGAACCGGTGGAACAACTACATGCTCATGAGGAGCTTGAGCTGGTTCAGCTGGCGGCTGAGTGAATGTCATCACTTGAGTTTGAACCGCTTGAATCGGTGGCAACTCAACTTGTGGCATCTGAGGCATAGTCGGCATTTGTGGCATTTGCTGCATCGGAGCCATTTGCGGCATAGATGGCATCACAGGCATTTGGGGCATCTGTGGCATTTGCGGCATAGCCGGCATCTGAGGCATTTGATATTGGTTCATGCCAGAGAAGTTTTGTGACGGCATTTGTGGATTTTGATTCAAGAAGTTTTGCATCTGTTGCATTTGACTCATGTCATGGTGCAATTTCACTTCATTTTGATCAAAACCAGTTGCGATCACAGTGACACGAACTTCGTCACCCATTGAATCATCGATAACCGCACCGAAGATGATTTCTGCATCTTCATGAGCTGCTTCAGTGATCAATGTTGTCGCTTCGTTCACTTCATACAGTGACAAATCAGATCCACCCGTGATGTTCACGATGATGCCAGTAGCACCTTCGATTTTAACATTTTCGAGAAGTGGAGAAGAGATCGCCGCAGTCGCCGCCTCAACAGCACGGTTTTCACCGACTGCAGAACCAGTTCCCATGATCGCGATACCTTTAGAAGACATAACAGTACGGATGTCAGCGAAGTCCAAGTTGATCAAACCACGGATGTTGATCAAATCAGAGATCCCTTTAACCGCTTGCAAAAGAACTTCATCCGCTTTTTTGAAAGTCTCAAGAAGTGGAGTTCTTTCAGCAGCGATAGAAAGCAATTTTTGATTTGGAATCACGATCAAAGTGTCTACGTTTTCTTTGAGTTCAGACAAGCCGCCTTCAGCATGCTTAGAACGACGTTTACCTTCGAAAATGAATGGCTTAGTAACCACACCGATTGTCAAAGCGCCCAATTCACGAGCGATCTTTGCAACGATTGGAGCTCCACCAGTTCCCGTTCCGCCGCCCATGCCGGCAGTCACGAAAACCATGTCAGCGCCTTCAAGTTTTTCTACGATTTCATTGTAAGATTCAATGGCAGCTCTGCGACCCACATCAGGGTTAGCGCCAGCGCCAAGACCTTTTGTCAAATCAAGGCCCAATTGAATTTTTGATCCAGCTTTATTAGCGTTCAAAGCCTGGATGTCTGTATTAGCAACGATGAATTCTACACCGCTCATGCCAGACTCGATCATTGTGGAAACGGCATTGCTTCCGCCACCGCCAACGCCGACGACTTTAATATTAGCTCCGATGCTGATATTTTCTTCTAGTTCAAACATGTTGATCCTCCCCAAGGAATCAGGGGCCTCCAGCCCCCACACGAGTCAATTCTTATAATTTAAAAAATCTGTCCAAAAAAATCTTTAACTTTTTTAGCGATTCCATCGATGGATTCGCCCAAGTTCACTTCCGGTCCATTTTGCAGTTGTTGCTGGATCAGATCTTTTCTTTGGCTCAAACCGTATTGCAACAGTCCTACTGCCGTCGAAAATTCTCCGGATTTCACAACATCTGTCAGGCCACCAATTTCTCTTGGAGTGCCACGACGAACTGGAATATCAAAAATAAATTCACCCATTTCAACCAGGCCATCAAGCTGACTTGCTCCGCCGGTCAAAACGAGACCCGAACCCATCATTGGCATCAGACCACTCATACGAATGTCATTAGCAATGAGGCTCAAAACTTCTTCAGCGCGCGCTTCAAGCACGTCCGCCAAATCTTTACGCGGAATCATGCGGGATTTACGACCGCCGACTCCTTCAACTTCGATGGTTTCATTTTCATTCACCATAGAAGCCATTGCACAACCATGCTTTTTCTTCAAACCTTCAGCCGCCACTTGTGGAGATCTCAATCCCACAGCCACGTCGTGTGTGAAGTGTGATCCACCCACTGGAATTGTTGAAGAGTAAGCTACGCTGCCGTTAACAAAGTAAAGCGATTTACAAATACCGCCACCCATATCAACAACAACCACTCCAAGACTTTTCTCGTCGTTGGAAACAACCGCAGTTGCCGAAGCCAATTGATCAAGAACAAGTCCTTGGATCTTCAAGCCCGCTTTTTCTACGCATTTAATAGTGTTGTTGATTGCGGGTTGGCTTCCCGTCACGATGTGAACGTTGGCTTCCAAACGGATGCCCGACATTCCCACTGGATCAGAAATACCGTCTTGGCCATCGACTTTGAATTCGCGAGGCAAGACATGAAGAACGGAGCGATCTGCTGGAACGGCCACGGCTTTCGCGGCTTCAATCACACGGTCAATTTCTGACTTTGTGACTTCGCGATTCTTGATCGCCACCATGCCTTTTGAATCAAAAGACGTGATGTGAGTTCCGGCAACGCCAACCCAAACGTCATTGACGTTATAGCCTGACATCAGTTCTGCTTCTTCTTTTGCTTTTTTAATGGATTCGGTTGTGGCTTCGATATTCACAACAACACCCTGACGGATGCCTGTGTTAGGAGCAGTTCCTACACCTACAACTTCAATTTTTCCGTCGGAAGTGACTGTCCCAATAACGAATGAAACTTTTGTGGATCCAATATCCAGGCCAGCCAATACCGGTGCTTTTGGTTTCGATGTACTCATCCTTAAGTCCTCACGGATGCCATAATTAAATGGGGTCAACTCATCGGAGGGCTCTCATCAAAGTCATTTCAATGAGTTCTAAAGCATCAGTAAAACTGAATTAAGACATTTGTCTGTCAGACTTTAGGCGGTCCTCCAGACTTAAGCTTAGGGATCCTTACGCAACCTTACAAGGACTTTCTTCGACAGATTGGCATCTATGACGCGCGCGTCAAATCGATGATTCTCAAGATAATCGACCACTTGTGAAACACGTGCGGCCTTCAAAGCGACTTGGTCTTCGCCGATCTTGACCTTCATTCCGGTCTTAATAAGGCTCATCCAAAAGCCTTCTTTTTGATCATAACGAATTTCTGAAATCGTTTGTTTGCTGAAGCCACCTGTCTCGGGAATTTCTTCCATCACTGCCACAGCCTTTTTTCTCAGCTCAGGAGTTTTCGAGAAAATTTCGCCATCCAAGATCGCAACATCCGGAGCTTGCTTGGCATCCACAGCATCTAAGAAAGAACCATCACGAATGATCGGAACAAGGCGACCGCCTTTGCCTAAGAAGAGCAGCTTCACTTCGTACGGCTTCACTCTCACAGTGAGTGAGGTCGGCCAGCTTCTTTTCAAAGAAGAGCTTTCGATCCACTCCAGTTGTTTCAACTGTCTGGATACGGTTTTCAATTTGATGTCCCACAGAGACATGCCTTGATATTGCACCAAATCTTTCTCGAGTTTTTCAACGAGAGGTTTCAAGAATTGCGTTTGGCCCGGAAGAGGATTCTCAAGAATGATTTCCACTCTTTGAATATTAAAAAATCCACTCTTATTAAGATGGAAAACTGTCGCCACTAAAATGGCCGGAAGAACTATAAAACCAAAGATGAGTTTCAATACAAGCTGCTTCACTAAAAAGTCCCCAAATCCGTTGCTGTCGCAGTATTTAGATTAGCAACAAAGAGACTCGCATTGAAACGCTGTCCGCAAAACAGGACCTTGGTCTTCTCGACTTTCCCCAACCCAGACGGGGGATTACTTACAAAATCGTAAGAATGCGAGGTCCTCTGTCTATATTAAGGGCTCACATATGCCGTTATATCTGTTTGATTCTATTTAATAGATACTCAAACAAGGACTCGACGTGAAACTTGGAAGTAAAATTATTCTAAATGTGGGCATTTCCTGCGCGATCTGCACTTTGGCGGCAGTCGCAATTTCTTCCTCTAAGATTTCAGCGCAAGGGCAAGATCAGTTGGTGGAGAAATCTCAAGCCATCTTGTCACGTCTTGAATCCATTCGTTCTTATATTGCCACTCAAGGTGGACTTGAAAGTGACATCATCTCTGTGACTAAAGAATTTCCTGAAGGGAAATTTCCCCAAGATGTTCATGATCGTATTCTGCGCCAGGTTCCTATCTTTGCCTCCATCAAAGTAGGCTTTGAAAATGCAGAGCATGACAACTACAAGTTCCGGGTTTTTGCTATGGAGCCCCGTCGCAAAGAAAATAAACCCACAGCCTCAGAAGCCGAGATCCTGAAGAAGTTCGAAGCAGCACCTGACCTCAAAGAAATCGTTGAGGCTACGGACGCCTCTGTCGTGGTTTATCGCCCTGTTCGTTTGTCAGAAGCTCAAGGCTGCCTGCTTTGTCATGGTCACCCTGACACGAGCCCTTGGAAGAATGGCAAAGACATCTTGGGTTATCCGATGGAGAACTGGAAAGACGGAAAGCTTCATGGCGTCTTTGCTGTGAGCTCTTCAATGGCCGAGGTGAAAGCGGCTGCGACCAACTCTTCTCTTTCTATTTTAGGATGGGCTGCTGTAATTGCCGCTGTGATCCTGGGGATTTCATTCTTGCTCTTGAGAATTCCTTTGAGAGCTTTGAACGAAGTGATCGAAGATCTGAACGCCGTTGAAAAACAAGTTGTTGAAAGCAGTCATGGGATTTTGGATTCAAGCCAAAGTCTGTCGGACTCTGCTCTTCAAGCTTCGACGTCCCTTGAGTCCACATCTTCTTCCACAGAGGAAGTTTCAAGCATGGTGAAGCTCAATGCCAAGCATGCTGAGAAAGCCAAGGAGCTTGCGACTCAAGCTCAAGAGAAGGCTCTTATTGGTGAGGCGGAAGTCAGTAAGTTGACTGTCTCTATGAATGAAATCACTTCGAGCTCTAAAAAGATTGAAGAGATTATCACTGTGATTGATGACATTGCCTTCCAGACGAATCTTTTGGCGTTAAATGCTTCGGTAGAGGCGGCTCGCGCTGGGGATCATGGTAAGGGCTTTGCGGTTGTTGCGGAAGCTGTTCGCAGTCTGGCGCAAAGAAGTGCGACTTCGGCGAAAGAGATTTCTCAGTTGATCAATGACAGTGTCGCGAAGATTGAACGTGGTCACGCTGTGGTTCGCTCGAGTGAGTCTTCTTTGAAAGAGATCGTGACGACTATCGGGCATCTTTCGGCTTTGAATACTGAGATTTCTGCTGCGAGTATTGAGCAGTCTCAAGGGATCACTCAGATCAATGGGGCTTTGATGGAGATGGATAAGATCACGCAAGCCAATGCTCAGCAGGCGCAGCATTGTACTGCGACTTCTTCTACGCTGACTGAGCAGTCGACTATTCTTGGTCAGGTTGTTAATCGGTTGAATTCTGTGATTGAGGGTGAGGATCAAAAGAGGGCTTCCTAGAGAAGCCTCTTACCAATAAAAATAAGTACGAGTGACGTCTTTGCCATTTTTGACGATCGATAATCCTAGTTTTTCCGTCCAAATTGCAAATCTAAGGCGAAGTTTCTCGTCGCCTTTATCTTTAATGACAAATTTTTTAAAATTTCTCTTTTGTGCAACCATAGTCACAACAAAAAGACTCAGCAAATCGAAACTTTCTCTTTTCTCCAATTCTTGAGCAACCCTAGGAAGTAAAATAAATTTATAGAGATGCTCTACCAATTTTTCGCTATTCGATCCCACTAGTACATAAATTTTTCCGCCGCCTAGTAACTCTCGAATTTTTTGCCCTGAACACCGCATACTATCTTGTGAACAGAATTTAATTGCAGTCTCTAGTGAAGATATGACATCGGCCTCACCAAGATTTAGAAGATCAGAGAATATTGTCCCAAAATATCTGACTTCAGCCTTCTCCATTTTTTGAACTATCTGCGAAGCTTCAATCTCTTGATTTATTGGAATTATCGAATTAGCCAGTCTAAGATCAGCAGCCACTAGATAATTCGCGCCAACTACATAGCTATAGGCGAGATCGCACCCAAACCAATTGTGATAGTATCCAACCTCATTCCCCTGCCCTTTATATGTCTCAGATACAAAACGAGTAAATTTGACTTGAGTCCCTTTAAAAATTTTCAATGTCTTAAACTCAGAAATTTGCACACCTTCTTTCTTCGAATCTCTGAGCTCTACTTGATCACCTACTTCCACATACAATAAATTCTGCGACTTCTGAACTACCATAGGAAGAGAAGCTCCCCACATAGCTGGAGTTTTGCAGGCCATCGCAAAACTCCCGGCTAAAAGCAGAAAAACTGAAAATATAATTTTAAACATTAGAGACCTCTCACAAATCGGGAAAGCACTTGTCATAGCTTTTATTAAAGTTAAGTATTGGACGAGCAACCCCGGAGAAAATTAAATCTTGAAGAGCTTTAAGCTCGCCCTGCCCAAGCTGCCCACACTGTTCTCCAAATTTCTCAAGACATAAGAAATTAATATCTTTTTGATTATGCACACTTGCGATAAACGCAAAGTAAAGAAGATTGACCTCTTCGAAATCGTACTTCATTTTAATGGCCTTCGTGAGATATGCGCCCTGAAAATGCCAGAACAGCATCCTTTGGGATGGTCGTATAAGGCTTTGAGCAATATGCGATGCCATAAACGTTTCACACTCAGTGGATTCGCCGCCGTTAGGAAGACAGCTTAAACACCTCATTGGTTCTGTTATAGCTGCACTATTAATTGAAGAGTTTAGATCTTCGCGTCCAAAGCTAGAGAACAGTAGTCTTAAATTTGCGCCAGTTCCAATACGGTCTTTGGAAGGCAACTTCAAAAGATAGTACGAAAGAGGAAGCACTCCAACACAAAGAGTAATCAATACTATAGAAAGAACTAATACTTTAAAATATTTCAGAATACACCCACCACTAAATATTTACTCCCGCCGAATATGCTACAGAGGCACAGATCTATTGAGAAACACTTAAAGATTCCTTTACAGATACCATTTCACAAATAACCAAACAGACAATCCTATAAACAATCTTAAAGCTAACAAAATTATGACACTCATACAGAGTAGACGATACCACTTTAAATTTGCTCGATCTTCATTCCTAACAACATCTGAACCGTATTTAAAAGGAACCATGGCAATTCTGATCTTCTGCCAAAAGCTATATTGCTTCAATATGTCCGGAGCAATAACGATTTCCGCAATAAGAAATAGAACTATCTTGCATACAATGAGCGCAAGCCCTACATAACCGGTTTTAACTAGGATATCTGCAGCAAACAGAGTCTTATCCAAAATGAATCCTTACAAATAAAATCACGACAGCAATCGATCAATTGCCTGTGCAATTATACCGAAGCAAATAACCATCACAATTGCAGACGCTATTTTTCCAACTCTTAGTGATCTCTTCCAAATCTTAAAGAGGAGAATTAAGGCAATAGACTCAATAAGAATACACTGCGCCAAAATAGTCGTATACTCAGGGGCGCTGATAAACCCAAAAAACTGCCCCAGCCAAAAGGAAAAGAATCGCTGCGGACCATAAAATATAGCTCACAAACTCTTCCTCATAACTACAACTCTATCAAAATTTGAGAATTAAGTATGATCACAAAACATAGAAAAATGTCCCTAACTCTGAACTCATCGGATAACATTCAACTTAAATCCTTTCTCAACAAGTCTCTTAAAATCCTCCATAGAAATCTTATGCTCCCCTTGGCCCTTATATGCAGGGAAAGCAATATTAGTACCCTCTATTTTTGATAAATGAACCACTTCACATTGGGAGCCGTCGATGCCCAGATAAGCAACAACATGTTCATCCTTAATTAAATTTAAAGGCTTATCGAGTATCTGCTGCTCAAAGGGGGCGATCATATTTAGATCAGATATAATGGCACAATCGATCGGCTCATAGACCAGATCTTTAGGGGCCTTGCCAAGAGTTTTATCTGCAGCGATTCTCACTGATTTTATTTGATAGAAACTATTACTGTACTTCATTTTATTCAGATTGGAGATCTCACCGAGTACAACAAAATAAGCCTGATACTTCCGTCTCAAAAAATCATCAATACCTATCTCTGAATCTTTTCTTGGGTTCTCACAGCCAATCTGAGATAAAAGCATCAATGCCAGTACTATTCTCATTGCAGTTCTGCTTTTTTGATAATCACTTCGCAACATGCTCATACCTGAATAATATCTTTCGAAAACTCATCGATTTGCGATAGCGTGGCTCCGCTATGGATCGCTCTAATTATACCAGTGTGATCGCACGAATCCTCATGTCAACACTCAAGAATCCTGTCAAAATAATTTTACATAGGATTTCATCACCTGAATTCATACCTTATTAGGCAACAAAAAGAGGAGTCATAACGACTCCCCTTTTCCTAGTCTATTAATATTTGAGGCTAAGTACCCTCTTCGAGTCTAAAACACCCGCCCCGTTCTTTCAATAAAGGCAGGAAGCTCAACCGCCACTGGTGACGATTGACCTGTGACCAACGAGCCATTTCCTAAACTTCCGCTTTGATTTACACCCCAGCATTTAGCGACTCCGGCCTGAATTCCGCAGGCGAACTCATCGCCGACGCTAATTCCAGCAATAGAAGTCCCTAGCCCTGTAACCTCAACTGGAATTGTCGAGGACGATGAAGCGCCATTGCCTAGAGCTCCACCAGTACCTTTACCCCAGCACCATGTTTTTCCATTGTGAACGGTACATGCAGAGGTCTTACCGACAGAAACCTTTGTGGCGTATGGTCCAAATCCAGAAACCATGGAGCCTGAGTTCTGATCTGTGGTGTTTCCAATTCCCAATTGCCCGTCTGAGTTGAGCCCCCAACACTGAAGGTAATCCCAAGCAATAGAACACGTTGAGGCATCCCCAGCTACTAGCGCTTGAACTCCTGAACTCTTACCGAAAGCCTGCACCGGAGTGTTGGTGTCGGTGTTCGATAAGTTTCCTAGTTGTCCGTAAGTATTAGCTCCCCAACAGAGCCCTGACCCTAAGTCAGAAATGCCACAAGAGAATGAATTGCCAGCACTGATGTCAGTCATAGTTCTGCCGCCGCTGATAGCTACAGGAGATGAGGAGTCCGTGTTACTTCCATCACCCAATGCTCCACGAGCATTGTCTCCCCAGCAATAGCCTGAGCCGCTATCCACTGCACATGTATGCTGCGCTCCCGCTGACACTTTAGTCACACTGCTTAGAGAGATCAAAACTGGAGAACTCTTATCAACCAAAGTTCCGTCCCCAATTTGACCTTTATTGTTTCTTCCCCAGCAATAAAGCAAAGAGCTCTTAATCGCACAAACGTGATGTTCACCCACTGTTACACTTGTAACTCCCGAACTAAATCCAGGAACAGCCGTAGGAACCGATCTGCTGACAAGGTCGCCAACACCTAAGCTGCCGTACTCATTTTTACCCCAGCAAAACAAACCGCCATCGCGGATGCCACAGCTTGTGTTCGCGCCCACAGCAATAGCCGTATAAATAGGTGGTGGCGTCGCAGACACTGTGATTGCTAGTGTGTCTGTGGCAACTAATGTATCTAGCTCTCTGTAGGCTTGATAGAGAACTTCAAGGATCTTATTCAAATCATCGATTTCAGATTGATAGAATTGCTTGAGAGAAGAGTTCAAGGTGGCGTCTTGAAGATCTTGCAGTTTCACTAAATAAATAGCAGCTGCATCTGTGGCACCCTCGTACAATGCCGCTCTATCATAATTTCTTGCGTACAAAGACACTTGCAAAGAATGACTTCCCAACGTCAACATCGGTACCGTTAAGTTTGAGCGGTACGAGTATTGACCAGGCTTAGTCGTCGCAATTTGAACAGAATCAAAGTGCACTTTAAAATGGAAGGTAAGAAGCTGATAGCCCGGAATTTGAGCCGTAAGGATATCAAAATTAACAGGTCCGCCTTCACCTAAGGTGAAAGTGTCATAGGGTTTTCCCGTGACAATCGTAAATGGCACTGTCATATGCAGAGGTGATGCAACAACTGTTAAGTTGATTTGCTTAGTTTCGACTAGCGTTCTTCCAGATAGTATTGATGCCTTTAAAACATCAATCTGATTTCTATGTACTTGAATTGCACTTGTCAAATTAGCCTTCTTAGTGCTATCTGTCTCTTTATCGTAAAGAACGCGTAAAGCGATGATTTTCTCTTCTAGCTCGAAGATTTGATGCTCCTTGAACTCTGAAATGGCTTTATCCTGAGTATAAAGCTTAACTTCCCAGATATGTGTTCCTACACCCACAAGTGGTGACGCCACTGCCGCAAAATATTTCTCTGAGAGCTTTTGCATTCGCAAAGAGTTCGACTGCACGGTACTGGTCATAACATATTCGTCCGCGTAGCTCAGACCGCTGTCGTTTACGAAAACAATGACGGCCGGGCGTTCTCCAACTAAATACTGCGTTTTATCAGTTTGTAGTTCCAAAATACTTGCCTGCGCAGAAGTGCAAATACAAAAGAATACTGCAATCATCCATAATAGATTTTTCATTTTTTTACTTCCATCGATTAAAATTCTTAATAGTGCACTTTGTGGTTCTCTACGAACATTGGAATAGGCTTAACAACTGCCACAGGCGACCACTGATCTCCTGAGGTTGTGTTATTTCCCAAATTTCCACCTCTGTTAATACCCCAACATTTTCCATCACCTGAGAAGTCAATCATACAGGCAGATCCAAATCCAACACTCATAGATAAGCTGTAGTGACCTACTATAGCTGTGGGCACATTCCGAGATGTGGTATTTCCAGTCCCAAGAGCTCCGTAAGTTCCAGTTCCCCAGCAATATGGGGAACTGCTCTTTATTCCACAGGTAGATGTGCCACCAACTTCAACTCTTGATACTCCACTCGTAAAACTGGTTACGTTGACAGGCACACTTGAGTTCGTCGCATTTCCATTTCCTAGCATTCCATTAGTATTAGCACCCCAACACTTAGCGGCGCCTGAAACGACAGCACAGGTCGTTGTGTCGCCTACAGATACATATTCAGCTAGCGAAGTTATCGCGGGAACGACAGTAGGAACAAATTTGTTAACCAGCGTCCCATCTCCCAATTGTCCCCTATTGTTGAAGCCCCAACAGTAAACTCGAGAATTCAAGTTCACCGTTGTGACAGCACATGTAGAGAATCCACCTGCACTTAGTACATTGATGGTTCCCGCTAAAGTCACAGCTCTTGGTGAGTTTGTGCTCCCAGTACCGGCACCCAAGCTTCCATATTCATTAAGGCCCCAGCAATATACGACTCCGGACTTCACCGCACAGGTATGAGCCATACCTGCCGCAACCTGCGTTACTCCGCTCGTCATCCCATTAACAAGGACAGGAACGGATGAAGAGATATTAGTCACATTGCCCAATTGTCCATCCCTATTGTCTCCCCAACAATACAAAGCTCCCAAATGGATAGCGCACATATGAGAGCCGCCCGTGGCGATGTCTGTAACTCCAGAGGAAAATTGTGTCACGCCAGTTGGCTTAGGTATCCCGATGGTGTTGCCTTGTCCCAACTCACCAAAAGTATTAGCGCCCCAACAATAGAGACCGCCCCCTCTTATTCCGCACGTCGAACTGTAACCAACCCTTATTTTAGTAAAGGTTAAATTGTCAGTATTAACCCAAAAACTTTCTACATAACGAAAGACTTCACTTCTCATTAGCAAATGGAAATTAAGAAATACATTCCTAATTTCATTCACTTCATCATACTCCTTTTGATAATATGCTTGTTCCGCGCCCGAGCTATATTGAATCTTATTGAACAATTCAGTTTTAAAAAGATTTGCTTTATCAATAACCTCAAGAATCATCGAAGAATCTTTTTTATCTCTTGTATAGAGATAGGCGCCTAAGCCATGGGTACCAAGTGTAAGTTGGGCCGAGCTCAAAGTAGCACGAAAGCTGTTCTCAGCAATCTTTGTAAAATAAATAGGGATCTCATCGAGCGTTGTCTCAAGTTCAAAACTAAGATTTTCATAGTCATAAACATACTCTGGATGCAGGACTATATTGGCTGTCCCAGTTTGCCCCTCAATGTAGTGATATCTATCAAGAGAAATCTCCAATGGATTTAAAAGGTTCTTTTTCGGAACCTTTGCCATTGGACCAATTACCTCCAGATTTTTAGTCTCGACAAGCTTGCGACTATTTACAATCTGAGTTTTGTAGGTCAGTTTCCTTTGCTCTGCTTCAAGAATAGCATTTTCAAGAAGTGTGCGTTTGGCGACATCACCTTCGCGATCAAGCATCTTTGTTAAATCTATGATCTCTCTTTCCATCTCGATAATGCTGACCTGCAATTGTTGCACTCGTGTACGATCTTGCAAATAGGCTTTCACCTGCCAGTTGTAAGATTGCTGCGCTGTTAATGCAGGACTAATAGACGCAGATTCGCCTTCTGTGAACTTGCGAATTTTTAATGCGCTACCAGCAAATGAACTTTCAAGATAAAGCTCTGAGTTTGGATCTGTTAGCTTCGTTATTGTTGAGGCTATAAGTACGACATTCCCCGCTACGGAAGAATTTATGGATTTCAACTCAATAAATCTCGGAGCTTGGGCAAATACTTGGGAAGAAAAAAGTATAGTTAGAAATATAAGTTTTTTCATTTTACACATCCTACGGCTGAGTAAATGTAGCGTTCACTACATACTCGAATGGTGTTAAATAGCCTTTAATCTGAGCCGTCACTTTTCCTTGGTATACTCCGGCTGTAGTTCCTAAGAAGTTCGCAAAGAGATCCACTCCAGATATTCTAACAAAATCAATATCACCAATTATCGATGAGCCAGTAAACTCAGCACTATCAAGAGTGAACTCTCCTCCGGCATTATCTGAAACAACTAAACTTTCTATTTGGCTAAATCCTGAAAATTTACTGCTGCCTCCGAAGAAATCTCTCGGCATTCTCAGGTTGTACGGCGAAAATGACGAACCAAGAGCAACCGACCCCATATTCACGGTAAAGAGATATGAAGAGGGTTCATCCAATTTAAAAGTTTTTAGCATTACAACTTTTGCTGGTTCTCCTGGGCCGACATCCCACTCCATCAAAGCCGAGGCAACTCCTGCCTCACCAAATGTTCCCGGGCTAGAAATGAGATTCAAGGAAGTTTGGCCCGAGGCCGGAACTGTGATTCCTCCAGATGGGAAATCTGTAGTAAATACCCCAGTGCTGCCATTGAGATGAGTAATTACAGGAGCATTCAATATTTGAATAGGCTGCGTGCTCGTGTTTTTTACGATGATCTCAGTCGAACTCGCTTTGTCATAGGTCCCGTAAAGTGGCACATAGGAATTCAAAGACAAAAGTTCCAGATCACGTTCTCCGCTCCACTGACTAGCAGAAAAGCTGGCCATTAGAGAGACATTAGTTACTGCATATGGCGTTACTTCGAGGTGGATCACTTTTGTAAATGGCACTGAGGTCTGAAGCACAAAAGGAATATCCTGAATAACAGTTTCGCTTCCTGACAACGTCACAGAGAACTGGAAGTTAACGCATTCTTTTCTAGTAAGGACACCTCGTCTCATGCCCGAAATCAAAACGACTTTCGTTGTATTGAAAAGTTGATAATTAAGGTCTTGTTGAACATTGCTACAAACCTTGAAGACTCCAATATAAACGCCATCTTTTTGAGCGATTCCAAAAATCTGTGTAGGAGTGATTGTTGCTGGATCTTTAGGACCGACAGTAATCACCGTCAAAGAAGGGACGCTTGAATGGGTACTATTTGCCACTACAAGAGAAACAACATAGTTTCCTTGAGTTGTAGCCACAAAGCTTGGGTTTACCGTTGTCGAATTGGTAATCACACCATCTAAACTAGTTGCGCCTTCCGGCTTGGAAACAACCGACCATTGATAGGTTAACGTATCGGTATTCGCACTATATGACTGACTGCCATCCAAAGAGACTGCAATATCAGACGGAGTTGTTTTTGGAAGTCCTGCGAATGCAACTGGATATACAGGTCCACTACTCGTAGGCTCCAATACATAGAAAGCATTCTTTATACGACTGGTGGTTGTTTGACTATTGACGACGGCCTCTACCAGAATCTCATGCATTCCTGCGGTTAAAACTGGCGCCGTAAATTCAATGCTTGTATTTGTGAGCACGAAATCGCCAGAAGGAATCTCTACCCCACCAATCCAAACCTTTGTAACAGATGATAAGTTAGCCCCACTGACACTCAGAAGCTCTCCTCCAGCAACGGCACCAATTGCAGGTTCAACCTCGTTAATTTGTGGCAAAGTCGGAGAGGGATTTCCCGGAGACACGCTTAAATCAACCGACTTAACCGCTACCACACGTTTCATTGAATCTAACGTAGCCTCGAGATTCGTCTTTTGAGTAAGCTTCTGATCTCTGCTCAGCTCAAGCTGCGCCTTCTTAATAAGGTCTGTCTCTTGTGCAATTTGGCTATTCAATTTTTGGATTTCTTTTCTTACCTCAAGAAGAGATGCTCGGATTTGCTCGCTAGCTACCGCGTCTTCGATATAAAGACTGACTTCGTAGTTCTGCAAACCTTGAGACGGCAGAGTAATGGCTTCAGATGTCCACAAAGTGCCATTTCTAAATGAGACTTTTACATCCTGTCCATTTAACTTCAACGCGACGATTGAACGAACTTGTTCTTTCCCCGCAAAATCAGTCTTTAACTCAATAAAGGTTGTGACCTTATCACCTTGCTTAGGCTCAGAGGGAGAAAAATGCACTTTGGAAATCTCATATTCAGGTTGCTGATGAATTCCCTTAATAAGTCTCGTCATATTCAGAGAACTTAAATGAGCAGTTGATAAGCTCTGCGCGAGAGCAAAGTTACATACGAACGATATTATAAAAATCGCAATCCATCTTTTCACAATCTTCTCCGCTAAATTAAAATTTAGTTATGATGATTGATTTTTGTTTATACATGGTCAATAGATATTTGTTTTGCCAGGCGCAGTAGGACTTTGATCTTTGTTAAGATTTTTTTACTGGTCTTTGAAGAGGGATTGGTCTTCTAGAATTTTTTTATTTCAATTTTGGACTCAGAAAAAGAATATGCAAGATTTGTTATGAGTTAAATCTGACAGGGGGCTCTGGTAGCTGGATCTCAGCATTGACAAATTTGATATTGAGGTGACTGAACAGATTGGGCAAGCTCGTCTCTTCCTATTGATTTTCCATTTGGACGAACATTATTTTATAGGCCTACTATTTGGCTTCTCCATTGTATGCACACAACCGACAAAGGTTAATTTCCATCTTGTATTGCTTCATTATAGGTCTTCTCTAAATTCATTTTACGCAGTTTTGCTCTTTCATTATCTGAAAGAGCAAACCCTAGCTTTTTTGATTCAAAAAAAGCTTCCCGACAGCAGCCATATCAAAGTTTATATTATCTTCCGCGTTCTTTTTCGCTAAATTTAAGGCATCATGAAACAGCCAAAAACCCACCTTCTTGTCATCATCCTCAAATGCAGAACGGTAAATTTTAACTGCCTCTTCAATATCTTGTACTCCACAGATTCCTTGGCTTCGGAAGCTAGCTAAGAGAGAACGCCATTTTGGCGAAACTAACACTATCAGTCCCAAGGTCGAATAAGTTTCACAGAAATGTTTTGACTCATAATTCTCGATCATTCTTCTTTCGACGAGAAGAAACGCACCTCGAGCACTGGCAAGAACCACTAAGGTGGCAAGCAACATGGCCGTTTTTTTCTTCAAGGATAAAGCTTTTAGACTCATTTTATCTAATCTCAAGATCGCCTTACCCAGCTTATTTTATAGTTTTTACGATCGCACATCGATCTTTTTCACTCAGGGGATTTAGAGGTTTTTCATCCGATTGAAAGATCTTTCCGTCTTGTATAAGCAGCCTTAGACGATCTGCACGTTGAGAGTTATAAAATAACACCACAATGGCTAAATTTATTGGAACAAGAAGTTCATTTACCTTTGCTATGTCTCTTCAACCATATCCAATATAGCCAGTTTATTTCCCGAATTTATATGCAATAGCACTTATAACCAGCAGATAGAAAATCACGGTCTTGAAAAGAAATTTCATTTTACCGTCCGATCTTAAAAGAACTGGAGTATGTCACATCATCAATATCTAGAAACAGGCCCGTTGGGTGGCTTGGCTTTAGCCATACAGTTGAAATAATTACCGACGCCTATTGCGTTTGCCTCGCACATATTAATAGACTTCAAGCGCCGGGAACCGCGAGTAACTACGTCTTCCACCTAGGCACGTTTTAGACACGATGATCACTTCTCGACCGCGACTTCTTCACTTAAAATCTGCCAGCCCGTATCTGAGCTTTGCACGGAAATATAGACCTTGCCTTTGCTCTTACTTCCAGAAACTGACATATCGAAGCTTCCCGTCCATGCTCCGGCCGCATATTTTCTTTTAAAATTGAAGAATCCCAGAGAAACTGACTCCACATTCCCGAATTTTTCCGTCAACCTTGGGCTGCGCTCCACATACTCTTTAGAAAATTTGTACATGTCGCTGTTGAGCAACGAAATGTAACCCCATCCCCACATGAGTAACATTACAAATAATGTCGTTGTCACAAATCCGATTATTGCTTTAGCTTTGATCCTCATTTTTCACCTACATTCGGCCAAACTACTTCTATTGAAATGAAATTTCTAATCCACCCGAATATCCTACTCCGACCTTGATAGGATTGTCAGTCATGTTCCCTGTTGGCTTCGGAGGACTACTATACGGGCCGCTGGATTGAGAGAATCCTGAATTTGTACCTACGGCCACCTCGAAAGGACCGAGTGACACTCCCGCTTCAGCAAATGCACCCGTCGAGATTCCCTTGCATGAGTTTCCAGAAGGACCTTCGCCATGTTTATCCCAACTAAAGCCTCCACCCTTACCTATACCTACCCGAGCAGTTCCAAACCAAGACCCATCCTTGTTCTGTCCGATCGTGATTCCGCCGCCAAATATCGCGTATGCGGATACCGACAACGACCAGAGTCCATTCGGATCGATAAAGTTCACTGGATCGCTCATCACATAGCCATATAGATTTGCATCCCCACCATTGAAAAGTATCGGATCTTTACTCGTCCATCTTCCCACTTCCGGATCATAATCTCTTGCACCGAATCGTACAAACCTTGTAACGGCCGCATAAACACTAATTTAAATCCAAATCTGACCTTAGGAACTCGCGGCAGCGAACGGCCGTCGCACAAATATTCTCTAAGTTTTTCTGAATAAAGACATACGCGTTTTTCCATGCCGATCTTCTCTATGAACTGTTTTTTGAATGTCATTGCTATAAAAATACAAGATAATGGAAGAGGCAATCATCACGATCTCCAAAAACTCATGGGCCACGGAAATATGTTTGAGACAAAACGTATTTACGGAAGCAAGTAAGCCTCAAGGATCAACCTGAGACTTCTTAAAATCGTTGCTCAGCTTCTTAAAAACTCCAGATGGAGCTTTGTGCTTGCGCCCAATAGTATCAAAAACGTAAATGGAACTGCTTCCAGTGGCAATTTTAGCCAACAGATCATTTGCCTCAGGCAGCGGTAGATAAAAAGTTATAAAATCGCCCTCATTCAGTAATCTAGGTCTTCCGTTCTGCAATAGAGAGCTGTTAATGATTGGGCTATCTAAAATATAAGCACGAGGTTGGAATTTCTTTGGATTGATTCGCGAAAGTAGTTGATGGAGTCTATACCATTTTAAGTCTCCACCAATCTGGCTTACAATTAAAGGCCTACGCCCAGCGTTTACAATACGGAAATGGATTACATCTTGCTCTTTTTTAAGCGTAGTTCCATTGCGTATTTCCGCCATCCCGATATAAAAGTCTAATTGGCCTGAATCTCGACGGTAAGAGAGCCAACTCACCCAAAACGAAGCGCCCGCTGCAAAAAAGCTCGATAGCGCAATCAAGTTCTCTGTTTTAAAAAAATCAAAATTCATCACTATCGTCCCTTAAGTTCGTCTTCAAAAATGTTATTAAAGTTGCCACTGCCAGCAATGCACCCGAGACAATCATTACCTCAGACTGAGGAGCAAACGAGACAAGTTCGGGGAAGTTCAATAGGAAGCAACAGACAATGCCGATACCCCAAGTAATATATCCTTGAGGGGTATTGGGAATGATGGTCCATCCCCAACCAAAGGTTTTCCTTTTAGATTTGAACCAGTAGCCGTATAGCCATTTATCCATGAGATCCTTTAGCATAAAAGACGACTGCAACTTTGCGGCGATTTTGTCGGAGTAAAAGGATCCAACGACCCATCTAGTCCAAATTTTTCAGATTTCCTGAATTTTAATGGCACGTTTTAGGCACGATAACGATTAAGCCTTTAGATTATACGCTAAGTTACTGATCTCCGCAGAGGAGGCATAAGATGGCAGCCCGCAGTGTAGGCACTTGGTCGTGAGTACATTGCCATAAGCCCCTTTTAACACAAAGGGCTTATGACATCTTGGGCATTTCCATCTCGCATAAAAAACTGCAGCTGCTCCTACGATGGCCACACCAATGATGAAGCCCAGAAATAGCATTTCCACGAAAGACGAACAAAACCACATCCAAACAAAGAAGATAAAGACGGACATCCAAAAAACAGATTTTCTTAATTTATACTCTTTCCAAACCGTGTCCATTAATGCGCTCCTTGAGGGCTAGACATATAGAACGGAAATACCTGAGTTCCCTGAGCACCGCCGTACACAGCGGCCCCTAGCGAAGGCCCTACACTGATACCGAACTGCGGATTTGAGCTTGAGCCTGAAACACTAGCTCCAAACAAAGGTGTATCCACTCCTACCACAGGTGATGTTCCACCTAAATCTTGTAATGAACAAGCATTTGGCGAAACGCTTGCCTGTATTCCTCGACCCGCTGATGCTCCGATCCCACCATTCCATTGAGACGACAGATAGCCGCCGATCTGCAACCCATGACTTTGGCTATATGTGACAGCTAGTCCGCCTGAGAAACCCGCGCCGCCCAGCCCGAGCATTCCGCCCGCACCGACCCCTATTTGGAATCCCCACAATCCCATTGGGTCCACAAAATTAACGGGGTCGTTCCAAGTGTAGCCATAAAGATTCGCATCTCCGCCCATGAAAAGAATCGGGTCCTTGCTTGTCCACCGACCCACCTCTGGATCATAATTCCGAGCCCCAAACTTCAGCAACTGAGTATCCTGATCAAGAATTCCACCGGCAAAACCATATGGCTGAAAACCCCTATTCGTATCCATCAAAGTCTCTCCCCAAACAGTGTAATCCATTTGCTGAGCAACAACACCATCAGAAGATCTCACAACTAGTCTTGGGGAACCCAAGTGATCTTTGATAAATCTATATTTAGATCCACGATAGATCATGTAATCAGGAGAGCTTACACTTGTCCCGAATACAAACTCTTTGGATTGTCGTTCGGTCTCATCAAAGTAATAGGCTACTCGTGCAAAATTCTCGAAAATACTGCGGCTCGCTATGGCCCCATTTACCTTACGGGCGAATCTGTTCCCCGATCCATCCAGAATATACTCAATACTCTTGCTTGACGGCAGCACAACAGACTTGAGACGCCCAAGTGGATCATACGAGAAGCTGGTCTTCCTAAGAAGCCCCTTCTCAGCAGAAATCAAATCACCATTCGCATTGTACTGATAAGTATTGATCCCATATGAGTAGAGTCGATCTTGAGAGTCATAAGCGGCCACCCGGTTTTGACCATTGATCAACGCACTCGTTCGATTGCCATTGTCATCATATTGATAAGAACTATCTAAAGCGCCGTTCTTGAGAACATTTTTTAGACGACCCTGAGCATCGAACTCGTATTGGTATCTTGTCGTCATACCTAGAACCGTTTCCGTTTTCCCAACAACTCTTCCCGCGATATCTCGATCAAGAGTATATAAAAAAATTGGCGTCGTCGAAGCCCCAACAAAGGCCTTATATGAATATAGTTGTCCGTAGCTATCATACTCATATCTATCTGAAATCTGATCTAATGCCGTGGAATATAGACGTCCTGTACCTGACTCGTAGGTTAGGTCCATATCTCCTATTTTTATTGGAGAACCGTCTTTATTGTACGAAGTCGTAGTATTTGAAGGCATCGATAGAAAATCAGCTGATATCTTTCTCAGATGCGGCCGAAAATTATTATCAAATTGATATGAGATCTCACTCTCAAAATTCGGATTTTCCAGCAGAACCTGTCTTTCGGAAGATGTTGTCGAACCGAAATATTGAAATAAAGATTTTACTCCGCCAAAGGACGTCAGCGAATCCACTAACTCAGTTTGCGGTTTATATTGATATGTTTGATTTTGACCACCGGAAGAAGCCTTTGAAATTCTTCCCTTCGAATCATATATAAAATCAACAAGCGGTTCTTGAGGTCTATAAAGACGAATGAGCTGCCTATCCTTGTTCCGTTCATACAAAGTGCTTCTTCGATCCATATATGGCGCAACTGGAGGAGTATATTGTCTAACATCACCCACCGAATCATACCTAAATTCATGCAATGTCCGACCGGGAGGTGTCACTCCCACCAATAAACCATCACGGTCATAACTATAATTGGTGGTGCGACCATCTTTGGTGGAGCTTCTTAATCTTCCTGCCAGGTCATAAGTAAAGCTTGTTGTCTCATTTCTCGCGTTGACCACTCTTTCGAGATTCCCATTTACATCATAGAAGTACTCAAACTGGTTGTGCGAACCTTGATACACTTTTTTCGTTCTCCCAAAGGAGTCATACTCCACTGAAAAAGGTGTGTCTTGATGAAGCTTGAACTCAATAATTCTTTCATGAGCATCCACTTTTGTGGTGGAGGTAACGCCTTCAGGACTTAAATTTACAATTGAATTGGCAGCTCTATTAAAAGTTGATTTCCATATCAAGCCGTTTATTTCTGTAACTTCTTTCAATGAATCAAAGACGAAGTAGCCAGTTGCACCAGTAATTTCTTGAGAATAAGAAACTTTTTTTGTCTTATTCCCTACTTGATTTGTCACGCCTGAGGTCGTCGGTGCAACAGAGCCAAACCTTATGTCATTTGCCTTTGTTAAAGCTATTTTATTTAGCGGATCCTCACTGAGGTAAGCTCCATTTGCTGCCCTGGAGAATACCTTCGTAAATCCAGATGGAGAAACCTCGGTTCGTGAATGACTACCACTGTAATGCTGAGATGTTTGATATGTGGTTTTTTGTCCACCCCGGGTCGTTTCTTCAATCTGACTTCCCAAACTTGTTGAGCTTCTAACAAAGTCGTATCCCCCACTACCCTTTCGCGTAGACACCAGTCTTCCTCTAGCGTCATATTCAATGAGCGTGGTTCTCCCAAAAGGGGTAATAAACTTCTTTAGAAGATCGGTCCCAACGTCATACTCCATTTCATGAGCTTCATTTCTTGGATTAATGACTTTCGTAATCATAGAGTCATTGTTTCTGTTAATTAGTGTTTCTGAACCAAAAGGTGAAGTGATCTTATTCAGTCGATCATTAGCATTTCTATGGAATTGAGTGACGTTTCCGAATGCGTCCGTCATCGTAATCAATCTGCCATTTACACCGTAAGCGAATTCCCATTTAATTGCCCCGGTCAATATCGTTCTGGTTCTGAGGTGCTTCCCATCAGTATCAAATACATAGACTTCATCTCCATCGAAAACCCAGTGCTGACCGTTGGTTTGTTTTATGCTATCGCGAACATAGGAGGTACCATCCCCTTTAAAGAGCCGTTTTTCTTCGATATTATAAAAATGCTGAATAGAAAAGGTCCACCCTTCCGTATTAAAAGAACGCTTTCTGTTTACATTCTCATAGTCGACCAAATACTGCGGCGCAAACTCACTGGAATAAACTATATCAAAATTAGTACCAACAATTGGTATACGTTCTCCAAAGGAAAGACCATCGACTCGAATAACCGAGCTTTCTCGAATCATGGGACAAGAAACTGGTTCGTCTGGCTTTCGTGCAATAACATTTACAATTGTTGGTTCTTCAATTGTTCTTCCTGTCGAGACTCCTGGGGGATCCTCTGCCTCCCAGTCAAGCTTAACGTAGTCATAAGAATAAGTAACACTTTTAGATCCGACTGAAGGTGCATCAAATTTTATTCTGACAATACACTCATCCCCGTTACCCAGATGAGTTCCATTACATCCATCTTCGATGAGCGTGAAACCAGGATCTCCAGAGACAGAACCTCCAGACATAGTAACTTCATAACGATCTCCAGTTACAAAATAGGTGTAACCAAAAATTATGGCTTTTCCCTGAGCTGTTTCATAGGTCGTCCGAATACCGACATTTCCCTTGTATTCGGTCTTGTCACCCCGAATGGGAATTCGAGTCATTCGAGTCCCTTGCTCCCTCCCTAACAGTTCGCTAGAAGAAGCTGAGTTAAGAAAAAATGTAAAACCAAATGCGAAAAATAAAACTGATAAACATTTCATTAAAATCTCCGAGTTAACAAAATAAACAGTAATTAATTTTGTCAAACCTCACAACTTTTTTAAAATGACACGTCTAGGACATTCAAAAGTTGTTAAGTTTCGAACAAATTGGCGAAGATTTTTTCAACAAGAAGAAATAAGTGAACGAATTTTTTGTTCACTTCATAACAAATATTTTATGTGGGACATTTGTATACTTATATTTGCCAACAGATAACGCTAGAAAAAGAGAATTTGATTTTTTAACAAAACACTACTGAACAAGAACCCGAACGCACTGCGATTCCACCATCTCCCGCTCAGAAGACTTCTTACAACTCTCCCGCAACCCCCAAAGCAAATCCACTTTGCGAGAGTTCGAGCGAGCATCTCTCAGCGCAAGCACCAATCGTGGGCCCGTGATAGCAAGACGAGACGACAAACTCGCGCGAGCTTGCCAATCTAAATTAGGATCTTGAGGAACTTCTTTCAACCACGTGAAAAAACCAGAATCCTCCACCGGAGTCATCGAGCCTTGCACATACAAAAGATCCAATAAAAATCCCGGATCATTCGCAGCGGTCTTAGAAAAATTTTGAAGATAAGCGGTGAGAGAAGAAACCTTATTGGCTTTCCCACCATAGAGCATTTGATATTGCGAGGGTTTACAGAGAAGAGGACAAACATTCACTTGAGAAAGCTCAGGATGTTTTTCTAAATTCGTTTGCAGCTTTTCAAGAGCCACCACCGTGTTTTGCAACTCGGCTGTGGCCGTGATGTGCTCGGACACAAAGTAATCAGAAAAATAATAGGTGGCGCTGGCATACAATCCCGCACAAGCGGTCATTGCCCCTAGCAACAGACCAAGAATCAGTCTCACAGCTTCTCCAGAACTTCCAATCCCAACTTCCAACCATCGCCCGCACCGAGAGTGATGAACACGTCCCCGTCCTTAAGCATGGAAAGAACTTTTTGCGAAGCCTTGTCATCACGAAGGAAGTACTGAGCTCTTTCGTGCTTCATGTCACTCACGAGCTTCTCACTGCTCACTCCTGGGATCGGAGCTTCACCTGCAGGATAAATATCTGTCATCAACACCTCATCAGCCTCAAAGAAGGCCGTGGTGAAGTCATGCCAGCAATGCTGAGTGCGTGAATAACGATGCGGTTGAAAGAACACCACAAGACGACGAGCAGGATACTTCTCACGGAAGGCCTGCAACACGGCACGAACTTCTGTTGGATGGTGACCATAGTCATCGTAAATACGAATGCCATTTTTCTCGCCCTTGAAGTGGAATCGACGATCCACACCTTCATAGCGTTGCAAGCCCTTGGCGCAATCCACAAAGGAAATGCCCGCAGCCATGCCCGCACAAATTGCCGCCACCGCATTCAAAGCATTGTGACGACCAGGAACTTTCAACTCAAATTTCCCCATGGGCAATCTTGTCCCTAAGAGGCGGTCACTGCGATAGAGAGAGTATTTCCCCTGCTCCCCATCCAAAACCAGGTCATTCTTCTCATCAAAACCATAGAACAAAATCCGCTTAGGGAAGTTCTCAAAGATTTGACGAATGATAGGGTCATCACCACAAGCGATGATTTTTCCATAGAAAGGAACTTTCAAGGCAAAATCCAAAAAGTTCTTTTGCAAGTTTTCAAAAGTTTTAAAATGATCCAAGTGATCTGAATCCACATTCGTGATGATCGCGATCTCTGGAGACAATTTATGGAAGCTGCCATCAGATTCATCAGCTTCAGCCACCAACCACTCCCCTGTTCCCAAGAGAGCTGTGGACTTGATCAATTCAAAGCGTCCACCCACCACAATCGTGGGGCTTAGGTTCGCTTCGATAAAGATCGCTGAAGTCATAGAAGTTGTCGTTGTCTTCCCGTGAGTTCCTGCCACAGCGATCCCGCGTTTCAAACGCATGATCTCTGCCAAGGCCTCGGCACGAGGAATCAAAGGAATCTGTCTTGCGCGAGCTTCAGAGATTTCGGGATTCCCGTACTGAATCGCACTCGAGTAAACCACCACATCGGCATCGCCCACATTTGTGGAGGCGTGGCCTTTAAATACTTTCACGCCCAGTTCTTTCAAGCGCTCGGTATTAGTATTGTCTGAAATATCGCTTCCCGAGACGCGAGCTCCGATATTGTGCAGAAGCTCTGCGAGTCCACACATCCCGATGCCACCGATACCTACGAAATGGAACTTGGCGGTTTGTAACTTCATTGCAAAATTTCCTTTGCGATTGTGTTCGCTGCTTGAGGAATATAGAAAGCTTTTATATTCCTAACCATCTCCGCACGCAAATTTTTATCTGTCCGCAAGGATTGAATCTCTGAAATCAATCGTTCTGGCGTCAAATCTTTCTGAATGATCATGCGGCCCGCATTACGCTCCACTAAGCTTTCTGCGTTCTTTTGCTGATGATTGTCCGCAGCAGGCAATGGGATCACAATAGGAATGATTCCAAAGGCCGCCGCCTCCGCAATGGAGCTCGCCCCACCACGGCACACAATAATGTCAGCCCATTTGTAATATTTTGCCATGTCATAAATAAACTCAAAAGGTTGAACCTCACAAGGTGAGCTTTCATACTTTTTTGAGACGGTGGACATATCTAGAGGGCCCAACTGATGCACGACAGAGAGGTCTTGGACCCACTCCCCACCTTGGAGAATAGCGTCGCTCAGACAGTAATTGATCGCTCGAGCCCCTTGGCTTCCTCCGAAAGAGAGCAAATGGAACTTGCCATCATCCGAAGTTTCTCGAGTGGCATTTTCAATTTCTTCACGGATCGGCATACCCGCTTGAATGACATTTTTATTTTTAAGATATTTCCTAGCTTCGCCGAAAACCACGAAGCACTTATCGACAAAGCGCGAGAGCAGACGATTGGCCATTCCTGGCATCGCATTCGGCTCCCAGATCGCCGTGTTAAAGCCAATAATACTGGCTGCTAGCACGAAGGGCCCAGAAGCATAACCGCCCACACCGATCACATAGAGAGGTTTCAACTGCCACAACAAGCGCATGGATTGAATCAATCCCAAAGGCATGCGCGCTAGAGTTTTCACTCTTTGCATCGGGCTTTTCACATTGAGCTTGCCGCTCTCGATCAAATGAAGAGGAAAACCTTCGCGAGGAACAATTTTGGTTTCAAGACCTTGAGAGGTGCCCACGAAATGAATCTTCACAGAAGGATCTAATTTCTGCAAAGCGCGCGCGATAGCGATCCCGGGATAAATATGTCCGCCCGTTCCGCCACCTGCAATCACGATATTTTTGGAAGTCATAGATTAACCTTTAGATCTATTTTTTTGAAAACCACTAAAACGACGTGCAAAAGGGTTCTCATCCAGAGAGTTCTCCACATTCAGAATCAAACCAAACATGAAACACAATGCTACCAGAGAACTACCACCATAACTCAAGAAAGGTAAAGTCAGTCCTTTTGTAGGGAGCAAGCCCATCACCACACCGGCATTGATAAAAACACTCAAGGCAAAAGTCACGGAAAGACCGAGCACTAAAGATCTTTTAAAGGTGTCCTCAGTTTTCACAGCGATTTGAATCCCGCGGAAAACCACAAAGCCATACAGAGCCAAAATAATGGCAAATCCCACAAAGCCCATCTCTTCACCAAGAACAGCCAATGTGAAATCCGTGTGAGCTTCAGGAAGGAAGAACAACTTGCCTTGCCCTTGACCCAAGCCCGCTCCTGTCAAACCACCAGAATGGAAACTCAACATACTTTGAATAACTTGAAAGCCCTTTGCTGCAGGATCAGACCATGGATCCAAGAAAGCCAAAACCCGAGCGCGACGGTAAGGCACCGTCATGACGAGGAAGTAAAAGGCCGGAACCAGAACGGCCAGAGCCGCGCCGATGTACTTCCACTGCAAACCAAAAGCAAAGAGCATCGCCACGCCCACCACCAAGATGATGGCAAAACTTCCGAAGTCAGGCTGTTTCAACAACACAGCCAGTGGCAACGCGATAGCTGCTAACAACCACCACCACTTCATGCGACCCAGAAAATTATCTCGCCGACACAGCAAACTTGCGAACAACACCGAGAAAGAAATTTTCAAAATTTCAGCAGGCTCAAAGCGCAAACCGAAAGGAAGTTGAATCCAACGAATCGCACCACCCACTCTCACTCCCAAACCAGGAATGAAAGTCGCCATCAAAGCCAGTGTCGATGCCACCCACATCAGCCACCCGTATTTTTCAATATAACGAAAAGGAATGTGAACTGTTCCAATCATCACCACGACAGCGATCAACACAAACGCCAGCTGACGTTTGAAAAAGAACAATCCATCGCCGTAAGACTCGATAGCAAAAATAAAACTGGAGGAGTAAACTTGAACTAGGCCAATTCCCAAAAGAGCGATGACGGCCAAAAACAAACTGCTGGATAAATATCTTAACATGGTGAAATGACTCCTGATCTAAAGTTTAATCAGAAGTCCTTTACACGTCTATTTCTTGGGAAAAACTGGACCCGCTTTATTCAGCAACGACGTCAGCACTAGGATCTTGAATCATCAAAGGTTCAGCATCTTTCGGTGCATCCTTTGTTGCTGTCGGAGCTGGTTTCGATGAACGAGGGGCTTCAACACGGCGAGGGGCCTTTGATGCCATAGCACAGCAGTAAACGATGCCATTCTGGCCAGATTCATTTTTGTGATTTGTAATGGAGAAGTTCTTATCAGCATCACAGCGTTTTGCCATGCGCATGCTCAATTCCACATCGACGTCAGGGAAGATGTCACTGCTGATAAATTCACAGAACATACCCGTGCTAGAGGCTAATTTTTCACGTTGTTCTTGGCGAGCTTTGAAAGTGCCAGAAGCACAGCCAGCTAAAAAGATTGTCGAAAGTGAAAACAATAAAACAAACAAACGAGAGAACGACACGCCAGCCCTCCTAGGCAAAAAAAAAGGTCTTCAATCCGTGAAGACCCCTGTCAAATATCTTAATGAAACTTCTTCACGATTTCCTTAAAATAATCGCCTCGCTCTTCAAAACTGTCAAACATGTCGAAGCTTGAACATCCAGGAGAGAGCAGAACGATGTCTCCGATCCTAGACTTTTGGTAAGCAATCAAGACCGCTTCTTCAAATGTCCCGATCAGGAAGGTCTCAGAGAAGTCACCAAGGTCGCGATTGATGCGCTCTTTGGCTTCCCCGACCAAGATCAAGGTCTTTACCTTGCGCTTCACAGCCGTGCGCAAAGGTTCGTAATTCAAGTTCGTGTCTTTACCACCAGCGATCAAGATCACGTTTTCATCGAAAGTGTCCAAAGCACGCAATACGGCATGAACATTCGTGGCTTTAGAGTCGTTATAGAACAAAACTCCGCCCACTTTGCGAACGTATTCAATACGGTGAGGAAGGCCACCAAAGGTCTCAATCACTTTTTGAACGGCTTCACGAGTTGCACCGTGTTCACGAGCGGACAAGATAGCTGCCATCACGTTTTCTACGGAGTGCTTACCGCGCATTTTCATTTTCTTGATTGAGAACGTCTCAATCTCTGGACCCGTGCGAACTTTGATTTCATCACCAATGTTCACAGCTCCACCAATGTTCATGATTTGTGGTTCCAAAGCGGGTTTGCGAGAGAAGTAGAAAATACGTCCACGTTGAACCGCTGGATCACGAGCCAATTCAACCACAGCATTGTCATCCGCATTCAAGATGCTAGTCGTCGCTTGGTTGGTGTTTTTGAAGATACGGCGTTTTGCATTCACGTACTCTTCCATTGAACGATAACGATCCAAGTGATTTTCAGCCAAGTTCGTGAACACCACGTTGCCTGGATTGAAAGAGTCGCAATGCTCAAGCATGAAGCTAGAAACTTCCGCGATCACCACTTGCGCTTTTTCATCAGCACGCAAGTACTCAACCATCGGACGTTCGTTGGCTCCGCCCACCCATGTTTTGATACCCGACTCGGTCAAGATCGCTTCCGTCAAACGAGCCACTGTCGTTTTACCGTTTGTTCCTGTCATACCGATGATCGGTTCTTTGATGAAACCTGTAGAGAATTCGAACTCTCCCGTGATTTTGATCCCTTGCGAACGAGCATAGTCAAAAATCTTCAAGTTGCCCGGAACACCCGGAGACAAAATCACCAAGTCTTGAGCAATGAAGGTTTTCGGACTGTGACCACCCAATTCAAATTTGATCGGCAAATCACCAAGCTGCTCCAACTGCGTAGATAGCTCAGGCTTTGACTTATGATCTGTCACAGTGACTTGGGCACCATGCTTTGTCAGGAAGTGCGCCAAAGACGCCCCTGTTTTACCCAAACCAACGACTAAGATTCTTTTATCTTTTAAATCGCTAAACTCTTTATACATTTCTTACCTCAATTTCAAAGTCGCGAGACTCAGCACTGCTAACAAAATAGAAATAATCCAGAAACGAACAATGATCTTCGTCTCTGTTAAACCACCTAATTCAAAATGGTGATGAATCGGCGCCATCTTAAAGATGCGCTTGCCTGTCATCTTGAACGAAATCACCTGAGTGATCACTGACAGAGCCTCCACCACAAACACGCCACCCAAAATGACCATCAAAAGTTCATTGCGAGTGATCACGGCCATCGAGCCTAAAAAGCCGCCCAAAGAAAGGGAACCCACATCGCCCATGAAGACTTGCGCGGGATAAGCGTTAAACCACAAAAAGCCCATGCCTGCAGCTACAATTGTTGCCGCCACGGGAGCCAATTCGCCGGCGCCCACTACATGAGGAATTTGTAAATAACTAGAGATGGAATAGTGTCCAGCAACATAGGCAAACAAACCCAAAGTCGCTGCACTGATCATCACCGGAACAATGGCCAAACCATCAAGACCGTCCGTGAGGTTCACAGCATTTGCGGTTCCCACAACAACCAAAGCTCCAAAGAACACATAGAAATATCCAAGATCCCAGGAAACAGCCTTCACAAAAGGCACCGTCACTGTGGTTCCCAAATCATGGAAGTGAACCAAAGTGAAGATCACGGCTCCGCTGATCAAAAACTCTCCAGCCAAACGAATCTTTCCAGACAGACCTTTGGAGTTTTTCTTGCTCACCTTCAACCAGTCATCCATGTAACCGATCATACCAAAGCCCCAAGTGATGATAAGCACCGCCCACACCAAAGGGTTCATCATGTCGACCCACAAAAAACATGGAATCAATGTCGACAAGAGAATCAATCCACCACCCATGGTTGGTGTGCCGGCTTTTTTCTTGTGAGATTGAGGACCATCATCACGAATGGACTGGCCAAAGTGCTTTAACTGCAAACGTTTAATGAAGTACGGACCCCATACCCAACACAGCAAGAAGCTGGTGAAAAACGCGATGAATGTTCTAACTGTGATATAGCGAAAAACGTTAAGCGGAGAGAATTGATCCGCCATAGAATAAAGCCACTGGTACAGCATTCCTTATTTCCCCTCTGATGTTGATGCTTTATGAACTTTAAGGATGTAACACAAAGAGAGCTTCGGTTACAAGAGCAAAGTTATAAGTTGCTGTTATCATTAAGTATTTTAATATCTCCAGAAGCCAGCGGACGTCCACCTCTGCGCACAGCTTCCCAACTTTGTGATTTTGACTTTAAGGTTCAAATACAACGGATTCGGGAGCATATTGGGGAGATCATGAATGTCGCAAACAACCCTCTGAATGAAAATCAAGAACAGCGAATGAAGTCTCTGCTGGGTCTTGCGCATTTTCAGATTCTCTTGCGCGATGAGTGGAAGAGCACGGCTCTGGATTATCGTGATCTTATTCGCCGTTTTCTATTTGAAAATTTCTCAGCCGATAAAAGTATCTTGGATTTAAGCCAAAGGCCCCTATTGCCTCAGGGTTCTGTTTCAGTATCTCATTCTTCTCTCTGCGGTGGCTTTGCAATCACCACTGTGCCCGGAGTTTCTTTGGGCTTCGATATCGAAGAAAATGAACGCATGAGAGAACAAGTGGTCGCGCGAGTTTCTTCTTCTGAAGAATTAGAAACGGCTCCATCCCTTGCCGCCTTGTGGGCCGCCAAAGAAGCCGCCTTCAAAAGTTTCCCCAAAGGAGTTCAACCTCCTGTGATGTCGAGCATCTCTGTCAACTCTTGGAAAAAGGCGGACGACGGTTTTTACACCTGTGAAGCCCAAATTAACAGTCACTCTGCCCGAGCCCAAGGGGTCGTGTTGATAAATCATCGACAAACACTCTCTGTGTTTCGGTATACGGAGAGCTAACAAAAAGGAAAAGGCATGGCTCAAGACTCGTGGAATCCGCAACAGTACGAAAAATTTAAATACGAGAGAGCCCAGCCCTTTTATGATCTTATGAACCTGCTTGAGCCCACGCCCCATGCTCAAGTGATTGACCTCGGATGCGGAACTGGCGAACTGACCGCCGAATTGCACCGATTCTTGGATGCCACAAAAACCACTGGCATGGATTCTTCAGAGAAGATGTTAGAAAAAGCACAGGCCTTTGCTGACAAAGATATTCACTTCATCAAAGGCGACATTCAAACTTGGGATGTTTCAACTGAGTACGATGTGATTTTCTCAAATGCCGCTCTTCAATGGTGCACCGATCATCCCGCTCTTTTTAATCGCCTGCGCAAAGCCCTGCGCCCTTCGGGACAATTGGCCGTGCAAATGCCTATGAATCACGACTATCCCACTCACGTTATCGCCATTCAAATGAGTAAAGAAGAACCTTGGCGCTCTTTGATGAAAGGTGAAGTCTATGACAAATGGGATTCTCTTTTACCACCCGAGCAGTATGCGACAATGCTTTTTAAAATGGGTTTCAAAGACCAAAAAGTCTTTATGCGCGTGTATGGACATCAACTGGAGTCTCGTGACGACGTGGTCGAATGGACTCGAGGAACTCTTTTGACTCATTTCCAATCGCGTCTGTCAGCGACGGACTTTGAAAACTTCGTGGCCGAATTCAGAACAAGACTCAATCGTCAGCTTCCTGATGACAAGCCATTCTTTTATCCCTTTAAGCGTCTGTTGTTGTGGGCCAGACTCTAACGAGCGGTCTTTAGGTCGTCGTCAGAACAGGAGAGCTCAACTCGAAATCGCACTCATGGCACTTCATCACGAAAATGCCTTTGTCATTGGTGTCGAGGAAGAGAATCGGTTTAATACAACGAGGACAGTGTTGTGGTTGCGTCTCTAAAGTTGCTTTCTCCATCGGTGCACTATCCAGAGAATAAACCACGTGGTTGTCGCCCTCAAAACCCTTGATGGCATATTCGCCCATTCTGAAGACGCCAAAGCCTTCGGCGATCAGGGTGATGGCAATATCTGAATCGACGACGATCTGATTGGGCTCTGCTAAACCGGTTAAGTTCGTTGCAAAAGGCAAAGGCTCCCCAATAGCGGTGTAAGAGCGGAAGAACTTTTTATTGCCATAAAATCCGACGTTGGCAAATCCCGCAGCGATACCGATGCGAATTTGCATTTCCTTTTTCCAGTTCGTCAAATAGAACTGGCGGTCTTCTCTCAAAAGCTCCCGGACCTCTAAGGCCGCAAGACATGTTCTTTGAATGAAGTCTCCGTGTTTCACTGGATCATTCGAGAAGGCCAAAATACCGTCGCCTTGGAACTTATCAATCGTAAGCTCATACTTTAAGAATGTGGACACCACCGTGTCCATGAAGCGCGCAAGAACCATATCGACCTTGTTTTGATCTAAGCGCACCATGCGCTCGGTAGAACCAACAACATCAACAAAGATGGCACAGATCTGAGCGCGATGAACGCCTTTTTCTAAATCCACTCGCCCCTCTCGGATGGCTCGCACCACCTGAGGACTAAATTGCGTGCTGAGAGACTTCAAGCGCACCGCTTCTTCAGTTCTGGTTTTGATCGTGTGGTCTCGATTGGCAATCTCGGATTTCAATGCCAAGCGGCTGTTGATTTCCCGAATACGCAGGTTTTCATTGAAATATCGAATCAAAAAACAGATTACGATGGTGCCGAAAATGAAAAACGAATTCACGGCCATTCCCGTGTAATCCTTCAAGGAGTGGCAATGAAAGATCGTGATGGCAAAGTAAGGCAGATAAATACCTAGGGCCGTCCAGACAAAGAATCCCGTAGAAAATGGAATAAAAGAAAGTCCGCCCATGGCCACAAGATTCAGGCCCGCATAATAACGAGTTCCCGGACTGCCAATAAGAGCAATCATGATATTGATGGGCAAAGCCACCATGAAAGCATAAAGACAAGCAATCGCCTGAGAGGCAATCAAGTCATGAGTTTTTTCAATAGCTCTTTTTACACAAATACAGACAGGAATGATCGTTAGACGAAGCAGCAAAAAGGTCCACTTCTGATCAGGGACATACATCAAATCAGCAAACCAGAAAACCATTACCAAAGGAATCGCCATCCAATTCGCGACGACGTTCAGGACGGATTTAATCTCCTCCAGAACTTCGAACTCTCGCATTTGGGTTGAGGAAATTCCTCCGCTCAAGGTGACCTACTTTTGTATAACTATAAAAAGGTTGATTCCCAGGGGTTCTTTTTCAACCCACATTTTAGATCCCAAGCCCTGGAAGATTCTCAAAAGATCTTCCTCAGAGCGATAAATCAGATGCCAGTCCAAGATCAGTTCCATAAATGGCGCTGACGGATTGTCTTTACTGAAGTTCCCGATAATCACCTGACCGCCCGTCTTTACGGCTGCGAGCATCTTCTTGGCCGTCATTCGGGCTACCGGTTCCGTGAAATAATCAAAAAGACCTGCAGAATAAATCAAGTCATAGTCGGTATCCGGGCAGCCTCGTCCAATTACGTTACGAATAGCCATGTTGTTGAACTTGAAAGTAAATCCTGACTTCACAAAACGATTCATAGAGTAAAGCTGCTTTTGAGCGTGCTTTAGGGACTCTTCATCTTGATCCAAGCACGTGAACTCCGCAGTTCGCCCATAGAACTCTTTCGAGTTCTGTAAGAACAGCTGTTGCTCCATAGCAGGACCACTGGCGATAGAAAGCACTTTCAATGGTTGCTTTGCCGAAGTTTTCTTAAAGAGATCCGTGATCTTTTCAAATAGATAGTGACCGCGATTCTTAACCGCAGCCCCGGCCGGTTCATCAACGAAGTATTTATGCATGCACTGATCATAGAAAGACTTACCCACCATCTCATCACGATAAAGGTGATTCATCATTTCATAATCCCCGGCATAACCTCGAGGTTTATAGTAAGCACGACTTGCAAAAGGAGCCCCATAAACCAACTGGCCCAGGTGTTCCCGAGCAAAAGCTGTTGCGACTTCCAGATCATCTTTTGAAATGTCTTTGGTTAAAACAGGCAGCTCTTTATATTTAAGTGGAATCACTTTATTCAAGAAGTCAGACACGGCGTCCGCGATCGTCATCTTATAGTCTTGAGCTTCTCTCCAGCTGTCGACGGGTGTGTCCTTCTCAAGCAGATCGATATTGGCTTTGAGTTTTTCCAACCAATCTTTCAATTCATACACAAAGGTTTTAAAAGGAGCCGGAATTCTTTGAGTTTCAGCTGTGTATTTGATTTGTTTTTCAATGACTTCTGCAGAACTCTCTAAAGCCTTGATACGTTCTGTTTGTAATGGCTCCCCCACCACTTCAAAACCAATGACCATTTCACCTGTCACAGAAGTGGCATCACTTTGGGAATGAACCCAACGTAAAGACAAAGTCTGGGTTCGCACTTGATTGAAAATCAAATCCACTTCGAAGCCTGGGTTAAGATAAGCGTGACGCTTCACTGCTTCGTAGTGATCAATGCTCACAAGAATAGCGCAACCAAATGGACTGATATTAACGACTTGAGCTTGAAACTCTTTGAAATCGAGAAAGCAAGTGCCAGGCGCCATATCCGTTCGATCTTGGCGAACAACTTTTTTTCGATGAGATTCATCGATCAGAAACAATTCTTGTTTGAAAGCTCTATTTCCCATTGCATTCTCCTCTGACGACTTTCTATCGTCGGAAAACACAAATGGGTTGAGTCCGGCTGAACCGCTTTAACTAAAATTTAACACCAATTAATAAACATGGCCACGTCGACTGTCTAGCTCTTCAGAGAAAAGTCCAAAGGATTACAAGGCAAAACAAAACGTTCGAGCTTCATTCCGCGCGAACCTTTCACAACTGCAATGTCGCCTTCTTTGAGTGCGTCCGCTAAATCTTTTGCCGCTGTTTCTTCAAACTCCGCACGGATCATTGATTCGCCACTGTATCCAGATTTTTCCAAACCTTTTTTGAACGCAGGCGCATCCACTCCCGTGAAATAAACTTTATTAAATCCGGCCTTGCCCGCACGCTCCCCCAGTTCTTCGTGAAGATCAGCGGAGCCAGAACCCATCTCGAGCATTTCGCCAAAGACGCCGATTTTTTTGCCTGGCACAGAGAGGAGTTTCACATTGTCGATCAGAGCTTTCATGCTGTCAGGATTTGCATTGTAAGCATCAAAGATCATTTGTGCGCCGGACTTCAATTTTACCAACTGATTGCGTCCCCAATTGGTTTTGCACTTTTCCAGTCCTGCCCAGACTTGAGCGGGAGTCATTCCCACAGCAAGACCTAAAGTTGCTGCGGCCATCAAGTTGGTCAGGTTCTGTGCGCCAAACACCTGAATGCGCGCGCTGCCCTCTTGTCCACCGACGATACCTTTAACAAAGATCTCGTTCATATCCATAGAGACAATAGTCAAATGCACATCGGCCTTAGGGTCTTCAGATGAAAAAGTCAGAAGTTTGTCTTTAGGATATTTATTAGCCGCCTTCACATACATGTTGTGAGTTTGCGTGTTGTCGAGATTGTAAACTCTGAGAGTGTTTTTGCCAGAAGCTTCATAAATCTCTTCTTTGGCTTCAGCAACTTTTTCAATGGTTCCGAAAAATTCCATGTGAGCTCGGCCCACCATCGTGCACACCACCACATCAGGTTCTGCGATATGAACAAGTTCTGTGAGTTCGCCAGCGTGATTCATGCCCATTTCAATCAGCGCCACGTCTTTTTTCTCTGGAAGTTGAAGCAAAGTGAACGGCACGCCCCAATGGTTATTGAAACTGCCTTTATTGTAGTGAACATCTTTGGCTGAACCAATCAAAGCTGCGGCGAATTCTTTGGTTGTGGTTTTACCATTAGAACCAGTGATGCCGATCACTTGCGCTTGAGATTGATGGCGGGCCCAATTGCCCAACTGTTGCAAGGCTTTCAAAGTGTCAGGAACTAAGACCACCGTGATTTTGTTTTTAAGCGCTTGAACCTGAGCATTGTCTTCATGAACCAAAAGACCCGCAGCCCCTTGTTGAGCAGCCTTATCGAGAAATTGATGAGCATCAAAAGCTTCGCCTTTGAGAGCAATAAAGAACTGCCCCTCAAGAGAAACTCGAGTGTCTGTTCCAATTCCTGAAAAGCTTTCTGCTTTTGTGGAAAGAGCTTGGCCTTGGGTCACTTTCACTATTGTTGCTAAATCCATTGCTCTCATGACCGAACTCCCAACACTTCCTGTGCAATCAACACGTCACTAAATGGTAACTTTTGTGTTCCAATAATTTGATAATCTTCATGGCCCTTGCCCGCGATCAAAACCACATCGCCTTCTTTGGCCTGAGAAAGGGTTTCTTGGATCGCCTGTTTGCGATCCATGTGCACCTGCACCTTGGATTTCTCAGCAGCTGGCACGCCTTCTAAAATATCTTGAATGATGGCTTGGGGCTCCTCAGTTCTTGGATTGTCTGAAGTGACAATCACTTGATCTGAATATCTTAAGGCCATTTGCGCCATCAAGGGACGTTTACCCTTGTCGCGGTCTCCCCCGCAACCAAAGATAGTCCAAATGCGCGCATTTGATTTTAAGTTCTCTCTCACACGCTGGATGGCCACAAGAACATTCTCAAGAGCATCCGGTGTATGCGCGTAATCCACAAAGACAGACACATTTTTAGAGTTTGGCACGGATTGCAGACGTCCCGGCACTCCGGTGAATTGTCCGAGAGCCTTTGCGCAGTTCTCCAAAGAGACTCCTGCAGAAAGTCCCGCCCCCAGTGCACCCAAAGAATTCATCACGTTGTGAACCCCGGCCATCGGCAAAGCGATGAGAGTGTCCCCGAAGGGAGTTTTCACTTCGAACTCGGTCAAAGCGAAATCCATATTCAAAATTTTATAACGGATGTCTGCATCCTTAGAACCATAGGTCCAAAGAGTCGCAGGATCTGCCACGAGCAAACGACGACCGAACTTGTCTTCGGTGTTCACGACAGCAAAGCATGGAGTTTTTGTCGTGCTCCACAAGAGATCTGTGAAGAGCCTTTGCTTGGCTTCGAGGTATTGCTCCATGGTGCCATGATAATCCAAATGATCTCGCGTCAGGTTGGTGAAGATCACTGTATTGAAAGGAACACTGTCCACGCGCTTTTGATCTAAGGCATGGCTTGAAACTTCCATGGCCACGGCCTTGGCCCCAGCGTCTTTGAATTCACGCAAGCGCTTTTGCAAGAAAATAGGATCTGGCGTGGTCATATCTGAAGGCCAGACTTTGTCCAACAAGTGGTGATTGACAGTGCCGATCACCCCCGTGGGAATATTAGCTGAATTTAAGATGCCTTCGACCATGTAAGTGACCGAAGTCTTTCCATTGGTGCCGGTGACACCCACACAGAAGAGCTCTTGACCTGGGTCTCCATAAAACTGACTCGCGAGGATGTCCAACGCTTCCCGGGAACTTGGCACTTGCAGAATGAATCCACGGAAATCTGCCGGGATGAGTCCACGATCCTCCACCACCAGAGCGATGGCTCCTTTGGCAATGGCATCAGGGATGAACTTGTGCCCATCGAGTTTACTGCCACGAATGGCGACAAAAACAGAACCCGGCACCACAAGGCGTGCATCATTAAAGATCCCCACCACTTCTTGGTCAGAAAAAGTGTATTCAGGGAATCCGGAAAAGCTCGAAAAAAGATGCGGCAGCTTCATAGACATGGAGCCCAGAATATCGTAAGACTCAAGTATGAGACAACTCGGAAAAATACATTGCCAAGAAATAAATAATGACGATAACGCACATTGGGTCATCTTCTTCCATGGATATGGCGCAGACTGCAACGATCTCTTCTCTGTCGGAGAAATGATTCGGACTCAAAAAACTTGCAATTGGCTTTTTCCGAACGGCCCTTTGGAAGTTCCCATTGGACCAGGTTGGACCGGCCGAGCTTGGTGGAACATCGACATGATGGAAATCCAAAGAGCCATGGAGCGCGGTGAACACCGTGACTTCAGCTCAGAAGCTCCTCCGGGGATGTCCAAATCTCGTGATATGGCCTTTGAAATGATCCGCCAGATGAAAGTGCCTTGGAATAAAATCATCTTGGGAGGCTTCTCTCAAGGTGCGATGCTCGCAACAGATCTTTATCTGCGTGCTCCTGAAACTCCGGCAGGTCTTGTGATCATGTCAGGCAGTCTTGTGAGCCAAGATGAATGGCGCCCTCTTGCCGCCAACAGAAAAGATGAGAACTTCTTCCAAAGTCATGGGCAATCAGATCAGGTTTTGGGTTTTAAACAAGCTCAAAAACTAGAGACATTGCTTACGCAAAGTGGAATGAAGGGCTCTTTGTTGGGATTCCGTGGTGGCCACGAAATCCCGCAACAGGTGCTAATGAAAATTGGTGATTACCTCAATCAACAGCTCAATTTGAAATCTATTTCAAAATAACTGTAATATTTCGACTCTCTGGAAGGGGTGATCCCACCGCGGGGCTCACCTCAGACACCAAACCTTGTCCGACAAAGCGAACTTTGATTTCAGAACCACTCACACGACGAAGAACTTCGCGAGTTGAGAGCTTCATCAAGTTTGGAACAGTCTCCCTTTCAGGAACTTCAGATGCGGCGATCAGCTCTTTGGCTGTCATCACTTCTTTAATCACAGGAATCGCAGGTCTTACCGAAGCTGTAATACGTTTCACTTTTGGATCGCGAGTCGACTCTTCAGACATGATCAATGGCGCAATACCATCTTTACGAAGGGCATAAGAAGCCACACGCGAGAAGATCGGAGCGGACACTGTGCCGCCGTAATAAGATTTTTTCGGACTATCAACGGCGATATAAATCACAAAGCGTGGATCATTGGCAGGTACAAATCCACCGAAGCTCGAAATGTATGCGCCTTTGAGATAACCACGGCCATTGGGGTTCACCTTTTGCGCCGTTCCGGTTTTTCCTGCCACCATGTAGCCGTCGACACGGGCGTTTTTACCTGTCCCAATTCCCGTTGTTACTCCCAATAACATGGCTCTCATTTGAGAAGCTTGCTCCGGAGTCAATATACGACGGATCGGCTTTGGTTGCATTTCAGTGACAATGCCAGTTTCTCCGTCACGAACAGACTGAACCACATAAGGCGTGTTCAAAACACCACCATTTGCAATCGCCGCAAAGGCATTGGCGATTTGCAAAGGCGTTGTCGCGATGCCATGACCAAACGAAATATTACTAAGCAAATGCTGTCTCCATGGAAGACGGCTGATCATGCCACGTCCTTCACCAGGAAGATCAATACCGGTCTTAGCACCAAAACCGAAATCCAAAAGACCTTGGCGTAGCTTCTCGGCTCCCATTTTGAAAGCGATCTTTGTTGTTCCCACATTGGAAGACACTGCTAAGATTTCTGCCACCGTGAGATCTTCAAACTTATGGTGAGCATCCGCCTCGCGAATGATTCTGTCGCCGACTTTGAACATGCCCTTTTCACAATAAAATTTTGTGTTGGGTTTAACCAGATTGTCTCTCAATGCTGCGGCAATCACAAAAGTCTTCATGGTCGAGCCCGGCTCAAACAAATCCGTCACGACTTTGTTGCGGCGGTGATCTGCCGAAGTCTTCAAAGCATTGTTCACATCAAATGTCGGAGCAGAAGCCAAAGCCAAAACCGCGGAAGTCTTTGCATCCAGGATCACACCCACTGCTGAATCCGCTTCGAACTCGGAAACCGCTTTTTGCAATTCACTTTCAAGAGAATACTGAAGTTCGTAATCCATGGTCAGGCGAAGTTCGTTGCCATCTGGATTTTCAGTGAACATCAAACCATCACTGATCAGCGGACGGCCACGAGCATCCCTGCGAACCGAGACTTTCTTTTCATTTCCGCGCAAGGCCTGGTCAAATTTCAACTCTAAGCCTTCAAGACCTTGCCCTTCACTCCCCATGTAACCCAGAGTTTGTGAGAACAGATTTTCATTCGGATAAACCCGACGCCATTCTTCGACAAAGGAAAGACCACGTATATCCCAAGATTTTATTTCCTTGGCACGATCCTGATCGAGCATGCGTTGAATCCAAATAAAGCGGCGGTTGCCGTCTTTGATTTTCGCGTAGATAGATTCGTAGGATTGATTGAGAACTTTTGAAAGCTTGCGAGCCGCCAGCTTACGGTTCTCAAGGATTTTTGGATCTGCATACAAAGAGTACGCCGTGGAAGACAATGCCAGATCTCGGCCATTGCGATCCACGATGGCTCCGCGACGGGCTTGCAACGTCACTTTGGTTTGAAACTGACGGTTCTGCAGACCTTGCAAACGATCATTCGGCAAGAACTGCAAGTAGGCCGCGCGCATCAATAGCGACGACCAAAGAATCAAAATCCCTACAAATATAACAACAATACGTGATTTCAATTACATGTCCTTTTTAGAAGCCGGGGTCTCAACTGTTCCAGACAAATGAATGATTTGATTTGCCTGGATTTTTTTAAGAGTGAACTTTTGTTGAGCCATAGACTCCAGAAGCTGCGGACGAGTGATCTTTGCGAGAGAGATCTCTTTCGTTCGCTTTTCTTCTTGGACTTTTTTGAATTCGCGGGTCAGCTTAAGAACGCTGTACCCCATGCGACGCTCTTCCATTTGCAGGAAGACGATAGAAAATAAAGTAGCAATGATAATTAAGACGCTTAAAAAGGGCTTCAGCTGCTTAATATTTTCTCGGCTCATCCTGAGCACTCCTCTCAAAGATTCTCAACTTCGCTGATCGCGAGCGAGAATTTGTGTCACACTCTTCCTGAGTGGGAACGATTACTTTTTTATTCACTGGCCTTCCTAAAGATTTATCTTCGCGGAAGATGTTCTTCACAATCCGATCCTCGAGAGAATGGAACGAAAGAACTGCCAAGCGCCCACCGGGCTTTAACGCTTTCATCATCGCAGGCAGAGCTTCAGCCACAACTTCCAGCTCTGAATTCACGGCCAAACGCAATGCCATGAAATATCTGGTTGCGGGATGGTGGCCTTTGATTTGCCAACCGTCCACGCGCTCAATGAGCCCTGCGAGCTCTCTCGTCGACTGAAATGCTTTGGTTTTGCGATCATGTACAATCGCTCTTACGACACGGAAAGGACGGCGTACTTCACCGTACTCTTGGAAAATTCGAATCAGATCGTCCTCGGATGCCGTATTTACTACCATCTCAGCTGTCAAATCCTGTTGCTGATTCATTCGCATATCCAGCGGACCATCGTTATAAAAACTAAAGCCTCGGTCTGCCTGGTCCAACTGCGGAGAACTCACACCTAGATCTAATAACATCATATCAAAGTTTTCTAGTTTGTGATCTGAAAACTGCGAGAAATTTCCATGAATTACGCGAAGGTCTCCACTCTGGACTTCGGTCTGGAAGCGGCTTTGAGCGTACTCAACTGCTTGAAAATCTTGATCCATAACCACCGCCTTCATTTGCGGAAGGAAAGCCTTCAAAAGCATGTAGTGTCCACCTCGACCAAAGGTCCCGTCAAAATACTTCAGATCCGCCTTGTCCTTGAAGACAGAGAATCCTTCCATAATCTCATTTATCATCACTGGATAATGGTCTGGAGAGAGCTGGACTTTAGTGCGGATATCATCGAAAGAACTCACGGCTTTTTCCTTTATTACAGAGGGAGTGTCTCCCTGTGAGATTTTCAAGGTAGGTATAAATCTATTGAGCGTCAAGTGGCTTTGCTTTACCCTAAATATAGGGATTTTCAATAATTTAAAGGAACTCGATGCTTATTAACTGTCCACGTTGTGGCTTTCAACAACCTCAAGACAAATACTGTGCACAGTGCGGTGTAGATATTGAGAATTTCAAGCCCGCAGAAGCCTCGTCTTTTAAAAAAATCTTTGGCAATCCCTTGGTTCAATTGAGCCTTCTTGTCGTGATCGCTGGTGGTATTGGTTTCACACTCTTCCAACAAAGCAAACGAGACGTGGCGGGCCTTCTCACTCTGAGTCCCTCTTCAATTCAAGTCGCCTCCGGCCTCTCTGAAGATGATGCGGCTCCGGGATCTGCAGATGCAGCTCGAGAAATGGAAGCGGCCTCTTCTGAGCCCTTCTCCGGCGATATTTCAAACGATCTCGCACCAACTCAAGCTCTGGTCGAAGCCGCGGCCACTCCCGAAGATGCAGCAAAAGCTCCAGGAGTCGACGCCGATGGAAATAAGGCCGCCGTGGGCGGGAAAGCCGGCTCCCCAAAATTAATTATCGTCTATGCCGAAGTTCAACGAGGCGAATTGCAACGCATCTTTGAAGCCAGCCAAACCACGGGTCAGTTCATGAGCTTTGGTGACTATGCGGCGGGGATTCTTCCCAATGTGGAAAGAAAAGTCGTTCCTTCAAATCTCAATATCAAAATCCTTCATCGTGAAGAAAAAGTTCTCGATTCTCGAGCGCCACTACGTTGGTTCTTTGGTAAAGGCGATGCGGGTTTGGGATTTTTTATCGAGCCCACAGAGCTTGATGCCAATGTCTTCCGCGGAAACCTTGAAATCCGTCGCAGCTGGCCTGAACTGAATGCCTCGCAAGCCCCAGAAATTGTGCGCAAGTCTTTCCCTGCCATTTTTGAAGTGGCTTCGGGAGCAGGCTTCTTTGTGTCGGGCGTACTTCCCCGCAAAACTCCTTTGGAAAATGATAACGAGTTCACTTCGATTGATGTTTACAAAATTCTTCGTTCCCCGGCTTTTCAAAAAGGCGATAGCGAGTTTGTGATCTTCATCGAGTTCGACAAAAGCAACTAAGGTTATTCTATGACACAAACCACGCAGGAAGTGACCCACCACTATGGGTCGAATGTTCACATTGTCGATAGCCCATTTCTCAATGGCCTCCTAGCGAAAATGTGCTCCCCCGACTGTTTCCAACCTGAGATCAATCGCATCGTTGAAGTTCTTTATACTCACTTGATTTCAATCACGACCAGCCATGAGTTTGATGTGGAGGAATTCACCGCCGCGACTCGCATGACCGAAGTACACCCTGACATTTCATTGCACAGCCGTCGCATTGCTCCCCATCAAAAGGCCGTGAGCGTGAACTTGGCTCGTGCGGGAACTTACCCGAGCCATATTTGTTATAACTTTCTGCATTTTGCACTGCCGGCTCAAAATGTCCGTCAGGATCATATCTTTGCGGCTCGCATGACAGATGACAACTCTCAGGTTACGGGCGCTGAGTTCGGTGGTCTTAAAATTGGTGGCGACGTCAAAGGAGCCCACGTGATCTTCCCCGACCCTATGGGGGCCACGGGCAATACCATTGTCTCCTCGATCAATTACTATAAGAAGAACATCCAGGGGCCAGCTAAGAAATTCATCGCCCTCCACCTGATTGTGACTCCCGAGTACCTGAAGAAAGTTCTTAGCGCGCACCCCGAAGTCGTGATCTATGCCTTAAGACTTGACCGTGGGCTTTCCCCTGAGGCAGTTTTAAAGGCACCTCCGGGAAAGTACTGGGATCAAGAGCGTGGACTCAACGATAAACAGTACATCGTTCCCGGCGGCGGCGGCTTTGGCGAAATCATGAATAATTCATTTGTCTAAGCTTTGAGTGGAAACAGACTCAAGCAGACGAGATTGAAAGGACCCAGGACAATGACTAACTTGTCACTTAAACCTTACCTCACAGAAGAACAAATTCAGAACAAAGTGAAAGAGATCGCAGCTGCTCTTTCGAAAAAATTCAAAGGCGAAAAAATCGTCGCTGTTTGTGTTCTTAAGGGTTCCTTCATGTTCTATTCTGACTTGATCAGAAACTTGGATGGCGACATCACTTGCGAATTCTTCGGAGTAGCAAGCTACCATGGCAGCACTTCTTCTTCTGGCGAAGTGAAAGTGACTTTGGATTTGGCGGGCCCAGTTGAAGACCGTCACGTGGTTTTGGTGGAAGATATTATCGACACAGGCTTAACTATGAACTACCTCAAAGGCACGATCATGGCTCGTAAACCAAAAAGCCTCACGATCGTTTCTTTGCTAGAAAAACCAGACGCATTGAAAGTGCCATGCACAATCGACTACGTGGGTTTCAAAATTCCAAACGATTTCGTAGTTGGCTACGGCTTGGACTACCAAGGTTACTACCGCAACCTTCCCTACATCGCCCAAGTTCAAAATTTCCAATAGGTGCCTGAGGGCATAGGAAATAAAAAAGGGAGCTTATCAGGCTTACTATGACCCACATCTTTTACTGGATGTGGGTTTTGTTTTATTTAGAACGAATTTCGGGGCGCAACCGCCTCGTGTTTATTTTTTTTGCAGCAAAGGCCTGTGGCTCGTTGGTTACTTCTGAGAGAGTACTCTCAGAAGTCCAAGGTATTTAGAATGCATTCTTATGTGAGCAATGTGGTGTAGTCCCTCCCACATTGCTTTCCCGAAAACTTTAGCCCCAGAGGGGCCGAGCGCATGGATGCGCGAGTTTTCGGGAAACACAGGCAGGATGCCTGCCTCGAACGGAGACGTGAACAGTGAGAACCCACATCTTTTACTGGATGTGGGTAATAGGGAGCTTATCAAGCTCCCTATTTTATTTTTAGTGAAGGTCGAAGAGAAGGAATTCGGTTTCTTTTTTGGCTGTGATTTTTAGGAGTTCTTCCTCTTGCACAGCGAGGCCGTCTCCGGCTTCTAAGATTTGACCGTTCACTTCCAATTCGCCCTCTGCCAACTGAATCCAGACTCCCCGACCTGAGCGGAGTTTGAACTCTTGGGTTTTTCCAGCTTCCAAGACAGAGGCGTACATGTCCACGTCTTGGTGGATCTTTTGACTTTCGTTGCGACCATCTTTTGAAGCCATGAGCTTGAACTGATTTAGTTTTTGCTCACGGGTGAAAAGCTGTTGCGTGTAACCAGGCTCGACGCCCGCGGCATCGGGCAAGATCCACACTTGGAACAGCTCGAGGTCTTCGGTTTTCGATGGATTGTATTCACTATGGCGCATACCTGTTCCCGCATGCATCACTTGAATCTCTCCGGCTTTGATCTGACCAACGTTACCCAAGCTGTCTCGGTGCTCGACGGTTCCTTTAAGAACATAAGTGATGATCTCCATGTCCTTGTGGGCATGGGTCGGAAAGCCCGAGTCTTTGGCGATAGAGTCCTGATTGATCACTCGCAGATCACGAAACGCCATATGTTGAGGGTCATAGTAATCTGAGAATGAGAACGTGTGATAGGACTTCAACCATCCACCAAATTCTGCGTAACCCCGGTCTTTTGATTTTCTACGAATCATCATAACAAGTCCTTTCACCTGCAAACGGGCGCTGAATCTAAAGTCAGTCCCGGCTTCATTATACATTGAGCACGATCTTGAGTTTCGCAAGTCGAGAGGGATTGCACTAATACAAAAGCCTTTCTTGCTGAAACCCAACAAAACTACAATACAGCCAAACATGATCTAAAAAAATTATAATTATTTGATTAACATGATCTAATTTTATGATATAGTTTTAAGAGTGATGACTTTAGACCAATTGCAGGTTCTGCAAACCATCGTTAAGACCGGAAGCTTCCGGGCGGCTTCGCAAGAGCTGCACCGGGCGCAAAGTGCTGTCAGTTATGCTGTTCGCACTCTGGAAGATGAGGTGGGTTTTTCTATTTTTGATCGCAGCCAGTACCGCCCGGTTCTCACTGCTCAAGGAAAAGCCTTCTTGAAAAAGTCTGAAGATCTCACTCACCAACTTGATGAACTTAAAGGTATTGCTGATTTCTTAAAACGTGGACACGAACCTGTGATCCGTCTTGCCGTGAGTGCGCTGTGGCCCCTCCCGAAACTGCTCAGCGCACTTCGCGAATTCACCAAAGAATTTCCGCAGACGGAAATCAAAATCATTCACGACGTTCTCAGCAATGATGAACAAATATTGGAGGACCGCGCAGACATTGCTCTGGGACATATCTTCAACGACCAAGGGCTCCTCACTACAGAGGAGCTTTTCACTGTCAATATGGTGGCTGTCGCATCACCGAAGCACCCTCTTGCAAAGTTCAAAGGCAAAGCTCCTGAGCGCGAACTTGCGAAGCACACCCAAATTATCATGTCGAGTACAGTGAAAAGCTCCAACCGCTCCTCCGGAGTCCTCAACCCAGATAAAGTGATCAGTGTGCAAGATTACCTCACAAAAACGGCCTTCATTAAAGGCGGCCTTGGCTGGGGATGGATGCCCGAGCATATGGCGGCCCAGGAAATCAAGCAGAAAGAACTGATTGTTGCTCAGCTCAAAAAGAACCCGATCAAGATGCATATCGCGCGTCACTCGCAAAAGGCTCTGGGCCCCTGCGGTAAAATGATTTGGAACCACTTCTCGGGTGGACAAAAGACAAAGCTGAAATAAAATAGATCTGACCCTCGACACACTCTTCCCTAGGAGTATTCACCATGAAGCAATATCACGATCTCATTAAAACAGTTCTCGAAACTGGAGTAAAAAAGGAAGACCGCACAGGCACAGGAACTATTTCGGTGTTCGGCTATCAAATGCGCTACAACCTTCAAGAAGGCTTTCCTTTGCTCACAACAAAGAAGCTTCATACTCGTTCGATCTTTCATGAACTCTTGTGGTTCTTGAAGGGCGAAACAAATATCAAGTATCTCAAAGACAATAAAGTTTCTATCTGGGACGAGTGGGCTGATGAAAACGGCAACCTTGGTCCGGTGTATGGTAAGCAATGGCGCTCATGGGAAACCGCAGACGGTCGCCAGATCGATCAGATTTCTAACGTGATCGCGCAGATCAAGAAGAATCCCGACTCTCGCCGTCTTTTGGTTGTCGCGTTCAATCCTGGAGATGTTGAGAAGATGGCGCTTCCACCTTGCCATGCGTTCTTCCAATTCTACGTAGCCAACGGAAAGCTTTCTTGCCAGCTTTATCAAAGAAGTGCCGATATCTTCTTGGGTGTGCCTTTCAATATCGCGAGCTATGCTTTGCTCACTCACATGATCGCTCAAGTCTGCGACTTGGAAGTGGGAGACTTTGTTCACACTTTGGGTGACGCTCACTTGTATTCGAATCACTTGGATCAAGCGAACTTGCAACTGACTCGTGATTTCCGTCCTTTGCCTCAGTTGAAACTCAATCCTGATGTGAAAAATATTTTTGACTTCACTTACGAAGACATTGAGATCGTCGGTTACGATCCACACCCAGCCATCAAAGCTGAGGTGGCGGTATGATTCTCACACACGTCGTAGCTTGCTCGAGCAATCGCGTGATGGGCGTGAATGGCGGACTCCCTTGGGATATCCCTGAAGACATGCAGTTCTTCAAGGACACCACCAAGGGCCACGTCATGATCATGGGGCGCAAGACCTTTGATTCTTTCAAGGGCCGAGCTTTGCCAAACCGTTATCACATTGTGATCACCAGAGACCCCTCATCTCATCACTTCCCCTCCAGCGAGAAAAGCCCGGTGGTGTTTGTGAAGAGTCTTGAGGAGGCCATGGCTCACGCCCGCCCTCTGACGTCCCAATGGGGCGACGAGGTGTTCATTATTGGCGGCGGCGAGATCTATCGCCAATCCCTTCCGGTCACGGACAAGGTCCTTCTGACCCTTATCCATCGCGAATTCCAGGGCGACATTTTTTACCCTGAAATCGACGAAAAGATATTCACTCTGACAGCTCGTCGAGATGTGAATGGGGAAATTCCGTTTTCATTTTTGACATACACCAAGAAGAAGGACTAGTTCGCTGTCTCAATTTGAGAAGCACTCCTTTTTCATTAATAGAATCTCGTGTTATCGCCGAAAATAGAGAGAAGAGGATAATTCTATGTCTACAACGGCGAAAAGATTTTCAACTGAAGAAGCGGCGCAAGTCGAAGTGTACGGACATGTGGGAATTATGGATGTTCAATTGAAGAACCTTTCCAAGACGGGAGCCTTCATTGAAATGTCGCAAGGGGAATACGTTCCTCAAAAAGGTGACTTGCTCAATCTGACCGTCACTTTGGATAAGCTTCAAAAGAGCCACAATGTCGATGCACAAGTCGTTTGGAGCAAAGGCGCTGGCATGGGCATCTGCTTCATTACCAAGGACGAAGTTCTCGAAAGAATGATGGCTAAATCCAACGATGTCTAATATCATCGTTCTCTGTCATGACTCAACTTCTCAAGCAATTTGATCTTAGCACTCTCAACACCCTGGGGCTTTCCTCCAAGGCCGAGTTCTATGCGGAAGTGGCTTTTCTCTCTGATTTTCAATCTCTTTTAAAAGATCCCTCGAGTCGCTCTCTCAAGTGGTCCTTACTTGGTGGTGGCAGCAATCTGGTTTTGCCTCCTGAAGTGAATGGACTGGTTTTGAAAGTGGCCCACAAAGGAAAAAGCCTTGCGGGTCAAGATGCCGATGCTTGGTTTGTAAAAGTCAGTGCTGGTGAAAACTGGCATGAGTTCGTTCAGTGGGCCTTATCCCAAGGTTACTGGGGTCTTGAAAATCTCTCGTTGATTCCGGGAACTGCGGGGGCTGCTCCGATTCAAAACATCGGCGCCTATGGCGTTGAAGTGAAAGATCTTATTCACGAAGTGATCTGCCTTGATCTCTCTTCAGGCGAGACCAAAACTTTTTCAAATGCGGACTGTCACTTTTCTTATCGCGAAAGCTTCTTCAAGCAAGAAGGCCATGGCAAGTACATGGTGTGGGAAGTGATCTTCCGCCTGCCTAAGAAAAATCAATTGCACCTTGAATACGGCGATATCAAAAAAGAAGTGGAGCGCTTGGGGCTTGAAGCAACACCTTTGAATATCGCTCAAGCTGTGATCTCTATTCGCCAAACCAGACTCCCCGACCCTAAGGTCATTGGCAATGCCGGAAGTTTCTTTAAGAACCCGATCGTTAGCAAAGCAAAGCGCGATCAACTCTTTGCCAAACATGCAGACCTCGTTAACTATCCTTTCGGAGATCAATACAAGCTCGCCGCCGGCTGGCTGATTGATCGCTCGGGATGGAAGGGCAAGAACCTCGGTCCTGTGGGCATGTTCGAGCGCCAGGCTCTGGTCTTAGTGAATCGCGGGGGGGCCAATGCTGTGGATGTGTGGAGACTCGCCGATCAGGTTTGTGCGGACGTTCAGGGTCAATTTGGTGTAGTTTTAGAGGCTGAACCTATTCGCTGGTAGAGTCGCGGTATTGTGCAGGCCTTTGAAGTCTGGCATGCTTTCATTAATGCAAAATAACTCATCTAAGAAGTTCGCCATAGGCACTGCAATTTGCGCCGTCCTCACTGTGATCATCTTCAAGATGAGCAAAAAACCTCCGTCGCCTTTACCTGTGCCAAAGCCTCTTCCTCCGCAAACGGCTGAGATCCAAGCCGCTTCCCCAGAGCCCCCCTCTGATCCACTGCTAAAGCACGATTCAAATTTAAACATCGCCAATACTTTTTATGACATGGGAAAGCTTCAAGAAGCTCTTCCCTATTATCAATTGGCACTCGATGAGTATTCTTCTGAGCAACAAGACCCGACTCTTGTGACTGAGATGATTCGTTTCATTGAAGAGCGAATCGCAGAGATCAACTCCAAACGCAGCCAATAAAGATCCGCTCGTTGCTGCACTGTAGACTGAAAATGCAACCAGGCACCTTTTGATACGCGCTCCTTAGTATCTAAAAGCCTGACGCTTCACATAGGACGTTACAAACTTCTGCTGTTGCGGACAAACTAGAGTCAAGACTCTTGCCCTAAGGTGGGAGTATTTCTTGAGGGGTTTTCGTGGACATTAAAAAAGTGTTATCGCTTCTGGCATTTGCATCAGTGAGTCTTTTGGGTGGTATTCAAGCTCACACCGAAGATCACACTCAATTTTGGATGAAGGTCAAAGCTGCGGGTCAATTTGAACGCTCTGTTGTTGCCAATACCGGTGTTTCTATCGAAGCCGTTCGCGAAGACTTTGTGGTGGCCATCGGAAATTTGGAAGAGAAAAACACTCTGGAAAAAATGGGTCTGGTTGAAGTCAGCTTTCCTTTGATTTCGATGATGGATTTCCCCGCTGAAGATGCTCCTTATCACAACTACACCGAGATGCTGGATAAGCTGCGTGCACTGACCACCGGTCACTCTGCTATTTCTCGCTTGAGCTCTATCGGAAAAACGCCTGAAGGCCGTGATATCTGGGCTGTGCGCATTTCTGGAGATCTCGCTAGCGCAGACAAAATGCCAGCGGCCATCTTCATGGGTGGACACCATGCGCGCGAACATCTTTCGATCGAGCTTCCGCTTTATTATGTTGAATATCTTTTGACCGAATATGCCAATGGCAATCCCCGCATCCAACGCTTGGTGAACTCTCGCGACATTCACATCATTCCGATGGTGAATCCCGATGGAGCTGAGTTCGATATCTCTACAGGCAGCTATAAAATGTGGAGAAAAAATCGCTCTCGCAATGCCAATGGAACCTACGGCGTGGATTTGAATCGCAACTATGGTTACGGCTGGGGCGGCGGCGGAGCCGGCAACAATCCCAACAGCGAAACCTATCGCGGAACTGCGGCTTTCAGCGAACCAGAAACTCAAGCCATTAAAAAATACGTTGAAGACCATCAGAACATCACGATGCTGCTCTCTTTCCATACCTTCTCGGAGTTGATTCTTTATCCTTGGGGCAACACGAACCAAAGCATTTCAAACGCTCGCGATAGACAAGTTCATGAAGTGATGGCTCAGAAAATGGCCCAATGGAATGGCTACAAGGCTCAACAGTCTGCCGCTTTGTATATTGCCAGCGGTGACACCACGGATTGGTCTTACGGCGAAGAGAAAATCATCTCTTTCACTTTCGAACTTGATCCTGCGGATGGCCCATGGACTGGCAGCGGTGGATTCTATCCCGGCGCAAAAGTGATCCCCGAAGTGCAAAGAAAAAATCTAGAGCCCGTGCTTTACATGATCGAATACGCAGACAATCCTTATCGCGTTTTAGAATCCGGCAACGGCCCTATTTTCCGTCCTTAGTTTTTTAAACTGATCCACTAAAGTTGTGATGAACTATCCCCCAATTCTTTGGTTTCCCGAGCCGGATGCTCGGGAAAGGGGGCTTGGGATCTCCCAATTGTCAGGATGCTCACACTGTGATCGAGCTACGATCTCCTTAAACACCACCCCGTTATAACCACTATCTATATGTAATCACTAAGAACTTCACCAACACACCAAGGAAGCCTTTGATCGCCAACTTCCTTAATGCAAAATACTTGCAATAAGAAATTGAGGGTGCTAGATATCGACTCCACCGGAGGACCTCTATGAAATCATTCCTTTTTGCTGCGGCTCTTATCTTCACGCTTCCCGCTTATTCATCTTCTTTGTTTCAAGAATCTGAAGTGACCTTGGCGACACTTTCAATTTTGCAAACTGTTGAAACCAATCAAGCAGGAAAAGTCCGTGGACTCCAAACTCTCAAAGCTGGTGATGAAGCCGAAGTCCAACTTCGTTATCAAGGAAATGATTTCGTTGTCCGCGACTCTGCCTTTGATTGCCACTTTCATTCCCATGATGGTGCTTTAGAAAATGCTCACTGCCATCAAATCACGGATGCAGAAAGCACTGTCGAGATCCGTCGCGATCTCGTCTTTGGCACGACAGAACTTATTGAGTCTTTAAATCAGTCTCTGGACATCTTCCAACGCAAGATCGGCGCCGTAGCCAGTCTTGTCGCCGTGAAACTCTGGCAAGCCGATGACGAGATTTATGTGACCCTCACCCACCAAGCCTCTGTGAACTCGGTGGTGAATTCTCATTTCATGTGCCACGTTCATGGCAGTCATTTTGACTGTCATCGTTCACGCCATGCGGGCCCCCAAGAACCTCAATTTTAGGAGAAGCCCATGAAACATTTTTTCCTAGCTCTCGGCTTTCTTACCCTCGCCGCCTGCGGTGGAGGCTACAACCCCGACAAAGACAATCTCAAGAACGCCATAGAGCTTGGTGAGTCGGCTTACTATGATTTGGGCCAAGGCCAAGGCTTGATGACTCAAGCTCCGAACTCCACATCTTCTGGGGCAAACTTTGAAGTGTCCTTCGCTCTGCAAGATCAAGGTTCTTTTCGCCTTTATACTTTCGCCAGCAACCAACTCAAAGGGGGCCTCGAAATCTCATTTGAGAGACAAGGGCCGACATTGAAAGTGACAGCGAAGACGACAACGACAACTCAAGATTGGTCCTCTCGCTTTGCCCACATCGATGCCACTGAAGTCATCACACTGACGGCAGATATTCATAACAACGAAAAGCCTGCCCATATCCTCATCTGGGAAGGCGCAAAAGATCCGTCAATGAATCATCGTAATGCCATTTACAACAGCGCCGAAGACAGCTTGGATTTAGGTTATGACAACGGACCAGGAAATGGTTTTGGCCGCCACTGGGGATTTCAAGTTCACAACGCTCAACTTCAAAAAGCTCTTCTTTCTTCACCACAGGACAGTCACTAATGATCCAACCTCGCTTCGCCGTCATTGCCCTTCTTTTGACCTTCTCGCTTCATGCTCCAGCGCAAAATATTCTTCAGAATATCCAGACCGCAGCAGCCCTAGATGTGGTTGCACCTTTTAACTTTGAAGACTCCTCTGAAAACAAGCTGGGTGTTCGTTCTGCCGAGTTGACCTTCTTTGGCCCCCTCGATCCCACCTTTGATGCCACTTTGAATTTCGCTGCCCATGAGGAAGAAGGTGAATATGTTTTGGAAGTTCACGAAGCCTTCGTGGGTTCCAGCAAACTCATTCCTTCCTCACGATTCAAGGTCGGTAAGTTCTTCTTAGGTGTTGGCCGTTTGAATCAGTTCCATCAACATGACTGGCCCTTCATCTCGGCTCCCCGAGTTCAAAAAGAATTCTTTGATGAAGAAGGCGTTGCTGACACCGGCGGAGAGTTCTCCACACTTCTGCCCACAGATTCCTATTGGGATATCACTGTCGGCGTAACCAATGGCTACACTTACGGTCATAGCCATGATGCTGGCGAAAAACCGCGAGTTCCCACGCACTACATCCATCTTGTGAACTTCGTCGACTTCGGTGATGCGGGGGCTTTGCAATGGGGTCTAAATTATCTCGGACGAACAGACAGTGCCGGCTTGCAGACACAGCTGTACGGTCTTGATTTCGTATTTAAAAAGACCGAAGGTAAAACCCTGAGCTTTCTTTTCCAATCGGAACTCTGGTATCGCAATCAAAGTGCTCCCGGAGCCGACACCAGCGAAGAAGCCGGCGCTTACTTGTATCCGCAGTGGGCTCTTTCAGAACGCCTGTACGGAGGACTGCGTGTGGATCTCTTCACCGAGCTCTCTCGCCGCTTTGTGAGCGACGGTTCAACTCAGAAAAATCTGGATTACACCTTCGTTCCAACTCTGACTTTCAAAAACAGTGAGTTCACTTTGTTCCGTGTGGCCTACACTCTCGACACGCAAACTTACCAAGGTGAATCCAACACCGTAAACCAAATGATCGAATTGCAGATGGTGGCGATCTTGGGTGCTCACCCGGCTCACTCTTTCTAAATCCGAATTTCTAAGTTTCAAGAGCCTCAACTTTGGTCGAGGCTCTGTCTTTCTTGCACAGCAGTTTAAATCTTCATACACTAAGACGGATTCGAAGGATGGTTGTATGAAGTTAGGCGTTGAAGTTCTCTTAAGTAATCCCAAATTATTGAAAAGCCTCAAAGGGCAACGTGTGGGTGTGATCTGCCATCCTGCCAGCGTGGATGAAAATCTCACTCACAGCCTTGATCTCCTCGCAAAAAAAGTAAAACTCTCTTGCGCCTTTGGACCTCAGCATGGCGTTCGTGGCGACAAGCAAGACAACATGGTGGAAAGCCCGACCTTTGTTGATCCCGTTCATAAAATTCCGATTTTTTCCCTCTATGGAGAAGTGCGCAGACCCACAGCTGAAATGATGAGCCACTTCGATGTGGTTCTTTTTGATCTTCAAGATCTGGGCTGCCGTATTTATACCTTCATCACCACTTTGCTTTACGTGATGGAAGAATGCGCAAAGCTTAATAAAAAGATCATGATCTTGGATCGCCCGAACCCTGCCGGCCGACCGATTGAAGGTTTCCGCATGCTCAAAGGGTGGGAATCCTTCGTCGGGGCCGCTCCCCTGCCGATGCGCCATGGTCTGACTGTGGGTGAACTGGCGTTGTACTTTAAAGATCACTACAAAATGGATGTGCAACTCGAAGTTGTGAAGATGAAGGCTTACAGCCCCAACAAAGCCCCTGGTTTTGGTTGGGACATGAAGAGAGCTTGGGTGAATCCTTCACCGAATGCTGCTTCCTTGAATATGGCCCGTGCCTATGGCGGTACGGTCTTGATCGAAGGCACCACATTGTCGGAAGCTCGGGGAACGACTCGGGCTCTAGAAATCATTGGCGCTTCGGACATCGACTTTGCCGAAGTTCTAGTGCGCATGAAAAAGAAAGCGCCTCAATGGCTCAAAGGCGTCACTCTTCGTGAATGCTTCTTTGAGCCGACCTTCCACAAGCATCAAGGCAAGCTCTGCCATGGTTTCCAATTTCATACGGATGCCAAAACATATAAGCATGAGCTCTTTAAGCCTTTCCGTATCACCGCTTTGATGTTGAAGGTGATTCGTGAAATGCATCCGGACTATCCGATCTATCGTGATTTCGCCTATGAGTATGTCCACGACAAACTCGCCTTCAATGTGATCAACGGAGGACCGGCCTTGAAAGACTGGATTGAAAACTCTAAAGCCACGCCGAAAGATCTCGATAAGGCTTTGGCCGTTGATGAGAAGTCTTGGGCCAAGGAACGTAAAAAGTATCTTCTTTATAAATAAAAAGAACCGCCAACAAAGGTCCGTCCTGTCTCAAACTTAGACAGGATTTTGGACCTCAAGTCCAATATATCGAGGCCCGGCCTTTGCATTGTAGGCCTCTCGATGGAATCAATTACTTCACGCTGGTCGTTAATAGCCCTTCTGATGATCTCCTTTAGTATCTCTGCGCCTGCCGCCGCTCAGAGCCTCTGCGCCGTTCCTTTCAAGTCCTCGCTGACTATGGATGAACGGGATGATCTGCGTTTGAAATGCCTTAAAAGAAGCAAAGCCAAGTTGAATATTCCCCGCTGCCTCAAAATAGCAAATCAAATGGAGTACGCCACGAATGCCGAAGAGGCCCGCCAAGTTTGTCTTTTTGAATTGAAGAAAGCCCCTACCTCCAAAGAGTGCCTGCTCGTGACCCGAGCCATGGAGTTTCCAGATTCTGGAGATGAAGCCCGTTGGTCATGCCTTCTGCGCATCAAGCAAGTTCGTGCAAAAAAAGAGTGCATGGCTTTGGCTCAAGGGATGCAATATCCAGCCAATCTTCAAAGGGCTGAGTTTTACTGCGACAGTGAATTGCGCTGACCTCGACCTTCGCCCTGCTCCGCATTACACGACATTACAAAGCTGCAAAAAACCAGACTTGATCTGACCTCATCTGCAACCTATTCTGTCCCCACAAGACGCGAATCCAGAATAAGGAACGTACGCAGATGATGGATGCTATGGAAAAAGACAAACAAAAAAAAACGAAGATCATTGTTAAGAACCCAACTCAAGAACGCTCACGCCAAACAGTGGCGACAATATTAGACGCATGTTCGCGTCTACTTATTTCAGAGGGATTTTATTCTATTACAACAGATAAAATTGCGAAAGAAGCCGGTGTCAGTATCGGCTCTCTCTATCAATTTTTTGGCAACAAAGAATCTGTTGTTCAAGCCGTTGTGAAAAATGTTTTGGAAGAAGATAAGAAAATGATGAGTGAAGGCATGCGCGCCATTTCTCCATTGGCTCCAGAACAAAGAATCAAGGGCATGTTGCAATTGGCCCTGGATATTTGCCGTCACAATGCTGAGCTCCGTGCGAAGCTGACGACAATTCAGTACTACGTTGCTGAAGCTTCTTATATGTCAGATACGATTCGCTACTTCCAAGAGATTGTGAAGTACAATCTTCCACAAATACCTGGTCGTGACATGGAACGTGTATCTTATGTTCTGGTAAATACTTTTATCGGCATGATCAACACGATGAACATTGATAAGCCACAGTTTATCAATGACCCTGCGACACTCGAAGAGATGACTCGCATGTTCTATAGCTACTTAGACATCCCTGCAGAAGGTCAAAAAACCAATGCCAAGGGCGACTTTATCTAAGACTGAAATGACATTAAAAGAAAACAACAAAGGCCTCTTCTCGAGGCCTTTGTTGTTTTTGAGTCTTAAATTTTAGTTTTTCCGATCTGCTTTTTTATCTGCCGCAGCCACTGTGCGGTCTTTTTTCGCCAGCTCAATCAGAACAATATCATATTTGTCCTTAGGAACTGCAATGGTTGTCTTGGCTGGAATCGCGCGGCCTTTGCGAGCCACGTGAGTGATGTGCGGATTGAAAACTTGAGCCTTCTCATCATCGCCATCAAACCATCTCAAGACTTCTTTATAGCCAATAGCCATTGGTAGTTTCAGATCCTGAGATTCCAAAGGTTTAGACCAAGCGATTTCACCAAAATACTTTACTGCGTTCTTTTCGACTTCCAATGCCGCCAAGAAAGACGCGTAGAAGTTGCGAGAAGCAAAGCCGAAGCTCTTTCTTGAACGCACATTCTGGATCAATTCTGAAATCTCACGAGTTTTATACGAGTTTGTCATCCTACGGACTCCCGTGGGTCCGTGATTGTAACCCGTCACCGCCAAAGGCCAAGACTCTAACATTCTGTAGTTTCCTGCCAAAAGCTTGGCCGCCAGTTTCGTCGCCTCCAGAGGATGATTTCTTCGATCCACCGTTGGAGAAATATATTTATAAGGGCGTGCCGTGTAAGGCATGATTTGCCAAATACCGCTCGCTCCTACTTTTGAGCGCGCCATGATGTTGAATGAACTCTCAACATAAGCCATGCGAGTCAGCTCAATCGGAAGATTGGCCTCACGGAAGATTTTTTCCATGTCTTCAATATAACGACCTGAAAAGAAAATCGCTTCTTGCATACGGTCTTTCTGACCCAATTGAAAGCGAATGCGATTTTTATCCGAAGCGTCCTTGAACTTATTCGGCTCATCGACCTTTGCAAAGTAGTCCCAAATCTTTTGCTCACGTGAAGTCAGGTTTTCAGGGCTCTTCAGATCCGCCAGTTTCTGCAACGACACCATGATCTCTTTTTTTACTTCATCTACTTTTTTCTGTTTGGCTTTATCTGACGTGATGCCACGCAAATCCACAGAATCGTAAACCAAGTCGATGTATTCGGCATCGTGGATCACGCCCTCTTGTGTTGTGTACTTCGTATAGATATCAACCCAGAAGCCCACTTGTTTTTCCATTCCCTTAGGAACGGCAAAGGCTTCGGGAGAATAACCTAAAGCGTTCCCTTGTCCCGAGTAAGATGGAACTCTCCAAGTGCGGCTGTCCGCGAGCTTCTTATCACCAGCAATCTCAGTATGAACCACAGGAGTATCCTCAGCGAGAGGAGATTCCTTTCCTGTCACGAGAGGCTCGTCGCCTGCACATGCAACTTGTGATGATAATAGAATGGTTAAAAGCCAGACACTTTTTTTCATATAACGTACATCCTCTGTATAACTCTTCGGCTTATTCTACTAAAGAGATAAGGAGTTGATCAAAAAAGGCCCGAACCTTTGTTTCATCTGTAGACCCGTTGTAGATAAATGAAAATGTAATCACATTTCCATCTCTGAGACCGGCGTAACCAGCCAGGGTGATAACTCCTGTTAAAAACCCTGTTTTCGCACGAACCCAACGTTCTGCTGGGCTGTTTTTCATGCGTTTTTTAAGCGTGCCATCGATGCCAGCGATCGGCAAGGACGTCAGGAACTCAGGCTGGATCTGAAAGTCGTTGCGTAAATGCTGCAGGACCTTCCACATCGCAAAAGGAGACAAACGATTGTCTCGCGTAAGACCTGAGGGATTTTGCATCACGAACTGATCCTCTGGAACGCCTAGATCACGAAGATGTTGTTGAATCGCAGTCATTCCTTCGGCCAGAGTTCCAGGTTTTGATTTCAAAGCGCCCATGTTCTTGGTCAGCATCTCGGCCACGTAGTTGTTCGAGAACTTATTCATGTCCGCTAGACTAGATTCAATAGGCTTGCTTTCAGATTCAGCCAACACCTTGGCTTTTTCTGGAGTGTTTCCATTTTTTACTGTGCCCGTCACCACGATTCCTCGTTGGGAGAGGAAAGATTTCAGATTGTAACCAGACCAAAGATCAGGCTGAGTGATATTTCTGAAAATTGCCACCTCAGGAAGATTCTTACCAATGGTGCCGCCGACCTGAATCACATCTCCTGGAAACTTTTTGTCTTCGTCACGATCTGCAAATAATTTGTTCGCAGCTCCGGAAGCCGTTTTTGATCTGTTGGCCAAACGGATGTATTCGTTGCTGGGATCAACAAAGACTTGGGCAGCTCCGCCCGTATCACCAGGACGCACAAAAATATTCACTGAATTCCAGTTGAAAGACATGGCCCCCACGGGAGCATCATAGGCATTATCCACTCTGGTTTTTTGTCGACTTACGTCGTAGCGCATTTTATCAAAGAGCGAGTCATCGACGATAATGTCGCCTTCAACTTTTGTGATGTCGCTACGAACAAAGGCATTCACCAGAAACCAAAGATTTTCAGAGACAAAAGAAGGATCTCCTCCGCCTTTGAGATAGAGATTTCCTTTAAGCACAGGACCTTTTACTTGAGAACTCTCGGCCAAAATCTGCGTTTTGAATTTATGGCCCGGAGGAAAGTGCTCTAAAACCGCCGAAGCCGTCACGATCTTTGTGATTGATGCCGGAATCATCATTTTCTTCGCATTAACGTCGATCAAAGTTCGCAATTCGGGACCTTCACCTACTGTGGCTTGAATTCCAATGTCGGATTCTTTGATATCAAATTTCTTAGCAAGACGTTTGAAGGCTTTTTCAGCTTCATCGCCTTTGACTCCTGCATGGGACTGAAACACAAACATAGAAGACAACATCAAGATGATAATTTTTTTCACAGACTCTCCTCGCTAGACAATGGTAGCGACCGAAAATTCATTTCGCAAGATGCGATTCCTGTTGATAGACTGAAGCTCATGAAAAAACGCGAATGGCTGATAGTAATCCTTCCTCTGCTGGCAACATGGCTTGTTGACCGTCTCACCAAACATTGGGCGACGGGTCTGACAAAAATCGAATCTTCCGGATTTCTGCATTTTATTCTGCACCATAATCACGGTGCGATGTTGGGATTATTTTCAGACTTGCCTTCAGTCCTGCGTATCGTTTCCCTGTCCACAGGCGGCGCATTTTTGCTCTGCACTTATGCGTTGATTCAATATCTTATGCCAATCAAATCCCTCGTGCTGAGAACCGGATTGTCGATTCTCATCGGCGGCATCATCGGCAATGTTACGGATCGTATTCTCTGGGGCTATGTGGTGGACTTTATTGTCATTGGTTCCCCGTCCATCTCCAGTCCGGCCTTCAACTTGTCCGACGCCCTTCAATGGGTGGGTTATGCCTTGATCGTCTATGCCGTTATTCGTGAAGGCCAAATTCTGTGGCCTGAAAATAACGTGCGCAAACAGTACTGGGTCAACATGCAGTTCCAACTCAAGTACTGCTTTATTTTGATGGCCGTGGGACTCAGTCTGACAATCATTAGTCTTGTGTTCTCTTACACCTATTTGCGAGTCACCATTCAAGAGCTGGTCGGCAACAACCAATTTCTATTGAACAAGTTCCTCGTGCCCTTCGTGATCACCTTCCTCATCATCTGCATCGCCTTCTGCGCCATTCTCTTTGCCGTAGGACGAGTGATCTCTCACCGTATTGCCGGACCTCTCTTCGCTTTTGAGAGATTCCTTGGAGACACCTTGGAAGGCAAGACTGTGGAGCTCAAACTCCGCACAGGAGATGAATTCAGACACTTGGAAGAGCTCTCTGAGACTGTGGCTGAACGCCTGAGGCAAATTAGGAATGAGCGCACTGTAACCGTCGTCGAATACCTCGATGAGACGGCAGTGAAAGAAGAAGAAAAAAAGGAAGAGACAGAAACCGAAGATTGATCTCTTCGGTTAGTAAACCACGGCGACGTCTTTGACTCTCGTGAGGTAATAACGCTTGTTCGTTTGTTCTCGCAAACACTTGGCCATCAGATAATCGCCGTCAGGATTACGAACGATACCGATCGGCTCCACTTGGCGAACTTCGCCCTTCGCAGAGCCTCCATCATAAACCAAATCCACACGCTTTTTAGTTTCAATGGCTTCGATCAAATTTTTGATTGAGGAATTCGCTCCGTTGATCAAAGAGTAGTCTCTCCACCACAACGGTTTTTGTTGGCTCTTTAGAGCTTGAGCCAAGGTCGTCTCTTCACCCATCTTTTGGAAGCAAGCCAAACCCACCTGTAAGCAGGCCTTGGCATCATCATAGGCACGATGCGCTTGACCACCATCGATATTCAAATGTTTCACCAAAGTTTGCAGACGATGGTTTTCAACATTGTGAATCCATTTGCGAGAAAGAAGACTCGTGCAAAGCGCGGGTTCTGAATGAAGAGGTAAAAAGTTTTTTTCAAACTCAATGGCCATGAAACCCAAATCAAAAGGTGCGTGATGAGCCATCACCACTGAGCCTTTGAAGAACTCATGGATCTCTTGAATCTTTTCAGAAATCAATGGAGCCCCCGCGACCATGTCATTGGTGATTCCATGAATACCAATGATGAATTCGCTCATCGCTTCACGAGGCTTAAATAGGAACTGCAATCGTCCGACCTCTTGTCCCTTAAACCATTTCACAGCACCGAATTCGACGACATCATAGCCGATCGGATAAGCTCCGCTGGTCTCAGTATCAAAAGCCACATAGGTATATTCGTTTAAAGGCAGATCCAAGTTCATAGGGTCCCGACATTACATGGCTCACCGCTATTGGTCTAGCTCCCAAAAGGGTATTCCTTGAGAATTTTACTCTGAGACGATGTTAAAAGCTCCCTCAGTCATATGCGAGTTGAACATCACTTCTTGTGTTTTTAAAAGGGATGAGTCACATTTAAAGGACACCTATGCAAAGCCACACTCAAAAGTATCTGAAATTATTCGTTTTTGTTCTCAGCCTCACGCTGCCCACTTCACTTTGGGCTCAAACCCTCGAGGATGAGTTTCGCTCCAATAATACAGCCCCCACTTTTAAAATGACCGGCGAAGTGGCCCTCTTATCCCACTATGTAAAAAATGGGTTGTCCCAGTCTAACAAAGATCCCGCTCTTCAGGGGTCTTTCTGGTTTAATTTTGGACCTCAGTTCCGTATGGGGCTCTGGGGATCTAATGTGAACTATGAAGGCGGCAATGATCATTTCAATTTGAATTTGAATGCCGATTTGAAAATTGATTTCAGCCAGACAACCAACGGCATTCTTAAATACAGCCAGAATCAGTACTACAAATCTGGTGATCGCAACGGAAACACCCTGGCCTTCCATTTGAATTTTGGAACCTACCGTGTGACCTATGAAAACGAAAGCAACTGGGAAGGAACGGATGATCGCTCCACTCGTTTTGCCTTTGGAAAAAAATCGGATGTCTTCGGTACTTGGAAGTGGGACAACGAGCTGGGGTACAATACACCCCAGGTTGATAGCATAACTTCTTACTTTGATTTCCGCACCGGATTGGGCACGAAGGTGGGCAACGTGATCTTCTTTGAAGGGACCGTTACAGCAACATCATCTCCTTCGCAATTTGAAGGCTCAGGAGATGTGTTCCTTATTCTGTCGGCATCGACTCAATTTTAGTATCCAACATGAGTTCTTGGTCGATCTGTTGCTTTAGCGCAGCGCCGCTTTCTTTCGCGGGCTTAGCTGACTTCGGTTTTGATCCCGAGATCTCGTCAACAAACTGATCATAGCCTGACATATCTACCTTTGGATTACCGAACAAAGATTCCAACTTGCGCGGTTTACGTCCATCGGATGTGATTTCTTTTTGCGTGACCTTCACTCGGATGAAACCAATCAGTTTTGATGGGTCTACTTCTCCGCGTTTTTCTTTCACACTGACTCCGCCCTTCACCGTCACTGAGTTTTCTTCAAGTGAAGCGAGAATCTTATTTTTCACAATATCAAGTCGTTCGGCAGCTACCTTTTGTGCTGTCATCATGCTGGAATCTGGTACGGCTTGTACAAAGAGTCCTGACGTCAAACGGATGTCAGCGTCTTTCAATCCCGCCGTCACACCTTTGATTTTATCCATGACCATCACAAAACTTGCATTCGGATTCGCTGACCCTCTTTCAAAGAGCATCGTGTCCGGAATATCAAAATCAAAACCATCTGGAGTGATCGACACGTTTTTAGCCACGTCGTTCATCTGATCAGCCAAATAAGCAGAAACCACTTTCGCTGACCCCATATCCAAAAGATTTGGCGTCTTGTCGATGGGCTCCATGAAACTTTGGAAGGCTTTCAATGGCTCATTGAGCACATCTAAGAAAAGTTTTTCTAAAGTCAGCTCCACACCATAATTTGAAAAGTTATATTCAATCACTGAAGGCGTTGAGAAATAATCTGACACGGCCTTCTTCGTTTCCTCGGATTGGCCCAAGAGCCACATCACGAGAAAGAACGCCATCAAGGCCGTCATAAAATCGGCCAAAGCCACCTTCCAAGAACCGCCATGGTGGCCGCCCCCGGAGACGATGATCTTTTTGATAACAATGGTCTGCTTCTTCTCTGCCATATTATTTATCCACTCCTGGAAAGGGTCTTTCGACCCTTAGCATGGAAGGAACTCAGTCCCTTCGCAATTCACAAACTCATTAAGCCGCAGCCTTTTTAATCTCTTTCGTTGCTTTATCAATTTCAGAGAATGAAGGACGCTCATCTGGCATGATTGAACGGCGGGCATACTCCACACATACGATTGGAGGTGCACCACGTTGCAATGCCACAAGGGCTGCTTTAATACATTCTAAGTAACGACCTTCAGAGGCGATATCCGCACCCATCTTAGCCGCTGTTGGAGCAATCAAACCGTAAGCACAAAATACCCCTAACATCGTTCCTACCAGGGCGTGGGCTACGGAAGCCCCGATGACTTCGGTACCTTGAGAGAGCTGACCCATGGTTTTAACGATACCCAAAACCGCCGCCACGATACCCAATCCAGGGAAACCATCGGCTACTGTTTGTACGGCATGTTGAGCCATGTGTTCTTCGGCGTGAATACCTTTGATATCCGCATCCAAAAGGTCATCAACGTCATAAGGAGAAAGTTCCGCAGACAATGTGATCTTCATCGTATCACAAAGAAAGTCTACGGCGTGGTGATTGGCCATAAAGCTTGGGTAAGCTTTAAAGATGTCACTCTTTTCAGGCTCCTCGATGTGTTTCTCAACCCCTTGAGGACCTTCTTTTCTGAATGTTTGAAAAAGTTGGAAGAGCATTTGAAGCAATTCAACATATTGTTGCTTCTGAGGGCCTTTGGCAGTCATCGATTTGAGCGACAACTTAATACCCATCTTAATAATCTTCATTGGATTCGCGATCACATAGGCACCAAATGCGGCACCCCCGATGATAATCATCTCAGCGAGTGCAGCGTGAATGATGACAGTCATGCTTCCGCCACCGACAGCGAATGTCCCGAACACGCAAACAAAAACGATCAATATACCTACAAAGCCCATATGGTATTACCTCTCAGTTTCTCTATCGGTGTGTCTCGTGTTAAGATTAAGCTGCAGGCGAATAAACTTGCCCATCGTCTAGAGACATTTTAGAAAAGTCCTGAAAAGGACGAAAAGAGACTTATGAGAAACATCACCATGGCACTGTTTATAGTTCCCCTCCTCACATTCCTCAGTCTTACGTCGTGGGCGCAAACCAGTGCTTCAGACACTGATCCTTTAATTGTTGAAACTTCGATTCTTCCTTATGAATGGTCGCCAGGGCTTGGCGGCACTTTACAAATTAAAATGCAATTGCCTCCTGGCTTTCATGCTTATGAAGATCAATTCCGTCTGGTGATCATGGAACCAGACGGGTTCAAAATGACGACTCCCCTCATTGAGCCCATGGTCGAGTGGTATGACAAGTTCTCCAAAAAAAATCGCCGCGGCATCAAGGATCAAGCGATTCTCAAAGTTCACATTGAAGCTCCTGATCGTTTTCTTAAAAAGAACGACAAGATGAAATTAGAATTCACCTATCAAGCGTGCTCTGATCAATTCTGTCTCTTTCCAGTAACTAAAACTTTGGATGTCCCTATCCGAATCATGATGGCTGAGGGCGATGACTTCTTAACGAATCCTTCAGAACAAGACTCTGCCCCAGTAAAAAGTTTGATGGATACTCAAGGTCTCACTCAATACATGTCGCAGAGTTTAGGCCTGGCTTTGCTTGTCGCTTTCCTTGCCGGTATTTTGACGAGCTTCACACCTTGTATCTTTCCGATGATTCCCATCACTCTTGCTGTTTTAGGAAATCACTCTGAAAGACGCAGCCGTTTGCAAAACTTCATCACCAGCTGCATCTATGTTTTGGGTATTGCTACAACCTATTCTCTTCTCGGTCTGGCGGCCGCATCCAGTGGCAGTTTGTTTGGTGCCACTCTTGGAAATCCTTTCGTGCTGGCAGCAGTGTGCGGAATCTTCTTAATCATGTCCCTCAGTATGTATGGCCTGTTTGAGCTCCAAGTTCCCGCTTTCGTCCGTGATCGCTTTGGTCGCAGTCGCAATGGTTCTGAAGGCGGACTAGCCAATGCTTATCTAACAGGTCTCTTTGCGGGAATCGTTGCCAGTCCTTGCGTAGGCCCTGTGCTTGTGGCGATTCTGACCCATGTGGCTTCAACGCAGAATCATGTGCGCGGCTTCTTGTTGCTGTTCTCTTATGCCTTGGGATTGGGATTGATTTTTATTGCTCTGGGTCTCTCCAGCAATCTCCTGAAGGCTCTGCCACGATCTGGACCTTGGATGAACAGCATGAAGTTCGTTCTGGGCACTTTGATGTTGGGCGCCTTCTATTACTATCTCGAGCTGCTCCTGCCGCAACGTTGGTTTGATGGAGCCCTTGGCGCCGGACTTATTATTGTAGCCAGTACCTATGGCGCCTTCATGTCGGCCAAAGGAGTTGGTACTTTAAAGCATATTCAAAAGGGTCTCATGCAAGCCGTGCTCTTGGTGGGCTTTGGTTATGTTGCTCTTTTTGCTTTTGATCTCCGTCCTTATATACAAGGACGAATCATGGCTGGTGACAGTTTGAACCAGATCCAAAAACTGGACTGGAAGCCTTACTCAGCCCAAGCTCTGGAAGACGCTGCAAAGAACCGCAAACCTGTGATCATCGACTTCTGGGCAGAATGGTGTGCGGCCTGTCATGAGCTCGAACAGAAAACCTTCACCGATCCACGCGTGAGAGCTATGGCAGCAAACTATGTTCTTCTTAAGTTTGATGCCACTTCTGAAAGCTCAGAACTGAAAGCCTTAAAGAAAAAGTACAACATCCAAGGGCTGCCTACGGTTGTCTTTATAAATAAGAATGGCGTATGGATTGATGCATTGACTCTGACACAATTTGAATCTGCGAACTATTTCATTAAACGCATGGAAAAAGGCACCAACTAATTCCTGAATTCGTCAAAAATGATCACCCATCTGGGTAGTGTGCTCATTTTCTACAGACTCCCCTTGAAGACCAACGTGAGAATTTGGTGAGCCAGCTCAATTTCTTTTTCATTTTTATTTTTTAGAAGAAGTAAAACCTTATCCAATGATTCTTGCTCCACATGTCCTTTCTTAGGCGGAACAAAGAATTCATACGAATCACAACCAAGAGCGTTGGCAAGATTCATCAAAGATTCAATGGTAACGAAGCGATCTCCATTTTCAATTTTTGCAATATTCTGCGGTGAGAGATGGCAGCGCTCTGCAAGTTCTTCACGCGTGTACCCCAAAGCATCTCGTCTTGCCCTCAGGTTCTGACCAAAATACAGTCCAATATTTTTCAGCTGTTTTCCTTTTGTAGCCATGAATCCCCTTTATATGGCTATTTTCTTTGTCTTTTCAGGAACTAACATATTCTTTGAGGATATTTAAATTATCCCTAAAGAATTAAAACAACATCGCCGATACAAACAAACACAAGTGAATGTGCTCGGTCTCTTCACTCACCACGAACAACTTAAAGATGGAGAATCTTCAATGAAGCAATGGAGTTTGAATGCCAAGATCGCATTCGTTATCTGTATCCTCGTCACAGGTAGTATCATCATTTCAGCCATGGGTCTTACAAAAATGGGCGAGATCAATAGCCTTTTGGAAGATATTACTGAAGTCACCGTCGCACGCATAGAGATCGACCACAATATGAAAGAACTCTTTTTCATCCAGGTCATCAACGAACGCAATTTTGTGTTAGATGAATCTCCCGAAAGCAGAAAACTAAACAACGAACGCATTGAAAGTCGCGACAAAGAGCTTCGCCTGCTCATTGGCGAGCGAAAAAAACTCGCTGATGAAGCTGGAATGAAAAGCATCAATGACTTCACGCAGGCCTATGAGAATTGGTTGTCCGTTAACAAAGAAATTCGTCAATTTGGCTTCGCAGGAAACACCAAAGCCGCGACGGATCTGAGCCTCTCGAAGGGTCGCGAACTTCGTTTGGCCGTAGAAGAAATCATCGATGCCACTGTGACTCGCAACAAAGCTGCAATGGAAGAGAAAAAGCAACTGGCACACACACATTATACAGAGGCTCGCACTCTTTCTATTGCCACAACGGCCATAGCTCTTCTCTTGGGCATTTCATTGGCCTTCCTCACTCTCCGTGCAGTTGGTAAAGCCATCAACCAGGTGATTGCTAATCTCACAGACAACTCTTCGCAAGTGACAACGGCCTCTCATCAAATTGCATCATCATCAGAAGAGCTGTCACAAGCATCATCAGAACAAGCTGCTTCGCTCGAGGAAACCGTCGCCACTTTGGAAGAATTGACATCCATGGTGAAAATCAACTCGGACAATGCCAAAGAAGCCGCCAGACTTTCTGAGGCGACTCGCACAATTGCTGATAAAGGTGAGCAAGAAATCCGCAGTTTGGTTTCTTCTATGAATGAGATCTCTGCAGACTCAAAAAAGATCGAAGAAATTATCAACGTCATCGATGACATCGCTTTCCAAACAAATCTTTTGGCTCTGAATGCCGCCGTTGAAGCGGCCCGCGCCGGAGAACAAGGAAAAGGCTTTGCCGTCGTGGCCGAAGCGGTTCGCAACTTGGCGCAACGAAGTGCCTCCGCAGCCAAAGACATCACGGATCTTATCAAGGGCAGCGTCGCCAAAATCGAAGTGGGCAGTCGTCAAGTCGGCCAAAGTGGTCAGGTTCTTGGTGAGATCGTTTCTTCAGTAAAAAAGGTCTCAGACCTCAACGCTGAAATCGCCAACGCCAGCGAAGAGCAATCCAACGGAATCGCGCAAATTGGCAAGGCCATGAATCAATTGGATCAAGTCACGCAGATCAATGCGGCAACTTCGGAAGAAGCCGCGGCTTCGGCCCAAGAGCTCTCAGCTCAGGCTTCGCATCTGACGCAGATCGTGGATGTGCTGGTTTCAACAATCAAAGGACAACAAAATTTGCCGCCTTCGCAGGCCGAGGCCTTTATGCCCCTTCCTCAGGAGCATAAAAAGCCTTCTGCGAAGGTGGTGAACCTTCCAAAGAAAACGACTTCCTCTCAGAAAAAAGAAGACCCTACAGAATTCGGTAGGGTCGGAACAACAGACGGATTTTAATTTTTAGAGTGCGGTGGCCCTTTCCTCAAGGGCTGCCGCGCTTTTCTTACATGCGCTTCAGACGAGCAATTTCCATTTTTGCATCGTTCAATGCAGTCTGACATGACACCATTTGAGCCTCTTTTTCAGCCAAAAGCTTCTGCAAATGGTTCATACGAACCTCAAAACTCTTAATCACGTTGTTATGGCGATCCACCATTTCCTGAATTTTCAGGTCAATGTTCTTACGCTCGCCCACTTTGTTGGAGATTTGGCTGATTTTTTGACCAGCTTCCAACGCCAAGCCATTGTGACTTTGCTCCAAACGAGCCATCAGCTGCTGCTGGCGCTCAAATTTCACGTTGGTATTTTTAATCAACTCATTCACCGTGCCGACAACCTTGTTCAGTTGGTCTGCCAGAGCCTGGTTCTGAGCTTTCATCTCGAAAATCTGACGATCCGTATTCAGATAATTCGCACTCGTTGCGGCCAAACCAGAGGTGCTATCCACCACTGAGTTTTTCACGATCTTCTTTTCGCCGAACAATTCTGGATTCAATTCTTTGTGCATTTTCAACCCCTCCTGGGACTCTCTAGAAAATCTACTTCTCCATCATATTTTCTCTGGACTAAAATTTCAAATGTTCATAATGTTCGGGGCAGGAGATATTCGATGTTAAAAGTAGGCCAACTTCTGAAATTCGTATCAGACTTGAACCCTCAGAACACACCTACCCGTTTATCTTTTTTCAATTTCTTGCGTGGAATCCCACAACCTGAAGACGATTTGACTCCAGAATTGATCGAAATGTTCTTCAGCTACTGCATGGATTATCCGCACTGGGCTTCGAACAAAGTGCAATTGAGCCACGAAGTGAAGTTCCTCTTGGAAAACTTCAACAGCTTCTATCAAAAGAAATTTGACCTGAGTCCGATTCGCTTTCCTGAAAACATGCAGATGATTGAAATTGAACATTTCGCCGACCTCGTTGACGCGGTGAGTTCATATTTAAAGTCTATTTGTGGCGAAAAAGATAAGTTCCGTGTGCTTCCTGACCAAAATAAGCGGGTCGTAGCCATCATCTTGCGCGAAGACAAGTCTCTCGAAGTTCGTAGCTTTGACCGCAAGTTCACAATCCGCGAAGGAGTCTTAGAGCCTCTTCGCAAGGATTTGGCTCTTTATTACACTCCGGAATTGGATCTTAGCCCCCTTCATATGCAAAAAATCGAAGTGGCTCCTTATATCACGGCTCAATTCCATGTGAATGACGGCAAAGTGACTGGGACTCTTTTGAGAGGCTATGTTTACCAAAAGCTCTTGGAAGTGAAAAACACGCCTTTGCAAGAACAGCCTCGTTTGCTCTTCCCGATCAAACGTTTGGAGCAATTCTTTGTCGATCGTCGTACCGATCCTTACTACCAAGATTTAGCCAGTGAGCTTGAAAGAACCTGCGCCCTGATCCAACAAGGCGACACGGAAGCGCAAAAATGGGCCAATATTGCCCTGACGAAAGCTGAAACAGCCTTAGATAACGTCTTTTTAGGGGATAAATTACTGAGCCTCTTGATTCGTGATCTCCGTCACGCTATGGGAGAGTTCAGCTCCAAGAATATCTCCTCTTCCCCTTTGGGTGGTGGTATATTGAAGCTTCAACCATTATCTGAGGCTGATGAAGAATGTCTGAAAATAACTCCTCTCAAAGAGTTCGACTTAACAAACTGATCGCGGACGCGGGCTTAGCGTCCCGTCGCCATGCCGATCGTATGATCGCAGAAGGCGAAGTGACTGTGAACGGCAAGCGCGTTTACGAACTTGGTGTTAAGGTCGACCCTATCAATGATAAAATTTTAGTCGGCGGTAAAGCTCTACGCAAACCTACTCAAAAACTTTATGTGGTCTTCCACAAACCCCAAGGCGTTTTGACAACCATGGAAGATCCATTGGGTCGTCCCACTGTTGCAGATTACCTTGGCGATGTTCCTGCCCGTTTGTTCCCGGTGGGACGTCTGGACTGGGACTCTGAAGGTCTTTTGCTTTTGACCAACGATGGCGACTTTGCCAACAAAGTCATGCATCCGACAGCTGAAGTTACCAAAACTTACCTTGTGAAAATCGACGGCAAGCCAGATCCGGCAAAAATCGACAAACTCCGTAAAGGTGTTTCGATCGAAGGTGGTCGTGTATCCGCTCGTCACATCGAAAAAATTCACAAACCTGGCGATAACAAATCTAGCAAGTACGAATGGTACAAGATTGTGATCACTGAGGGTAAAAATCGTCAGATCCGTCAGATGTTCTCAAAAATCGGCATGGATGTTTTGAAACTTCAACGTGTGGCCATTGGGCGCTTGCGCATCGGCGCTTTGCGTGTGGGCGAGTTGATGTATTTGAACGACGTGGCTGTTGAGCGCGTGTTCTTGACCGACGATCCTGAAGTGGTGAAAGTTAAAAAGACTTTGAAAGGCCGTGCTACTGCGAAACCTGCTGCAGGTTCTAAAAAAACTGCGGGCGCTAAGGTTTCAAAGAGAAATGCCAAGCCCGCTTCGCGTGTTCGTACGACAAAAAAACCAAGAGCGAAATAACCCATGAAAAAACTCAACCCACACCTGCGCGGAACCATCGAGATTTCCATTGCCAGTGTGGGTTTTGGCTTTTTAGGGATCTTTGGTAAAACCGCTTTTGAAAATGGCCTCTCCGTCGGCGAACTTCTGACCTATCGTTTTGCTCTGGCCGCTCTTCTGATCTGGATCTTCCTCCTTCTTTTCAGACCTTCTTGGATTATCCTTAAGAAAAGACAAATTGCCATCGCCTCTCTCTTGGGAATCTTTGGCTACGGATTATTTTCGACTCTGTACTTCACAGCCGTTGAAGGCCTCAGTGTCACCCTCGCAGCTCTCTTGCTTTACACTTATCCGTTTTGGGTGAATGTGTTCTCTCATTTTTTCACGAAAGACAAAATCTCTCTGAACGAAGCTCTATGTCTGGTGGCTGGCTCTGCCGGATTGGTTATACTTTTGTGGGGTCATATTGAGGTAAAAAATGTTTTGGCGATTCTTGCTGGCTTGGCCGCGGCCATCAGCTATGCCATCTACGTGATGGTTTCAGGACGCTTGCAAAAGAACGTCAGACCGATTTCTTCCACTTTATATGTGATCACCGCAGGGGCCTTGGCTCTTTTGATTTTCCATCACCCTCACATTGAAAAGCTCCCTGAGCTGACGAAAGCTCAAGGCAATAGCATTCTCGGGTTGGCGATCATCTGCACGATCATTCCATTAACTCTGGAACTCTCGGCTCTCCAAAAAATCAAAAGCTCAACTGTGGCTTTGCTGATGATGATCGAACCGATCACCGCGGCGATCCTCGGCGCATTGATTTTCCATGAGCGTCTCACCGGCTTGCAACTTGTAGGGGCTGTCATTATTCTGGCTTCTCTCACCGCCAATACCATCTATGCTCAAAAGAGCGCTGCTACGGCCTCAGAAACCCCACAGATCTAAGTCAGGAATTCACAAGCCCATGTAATGGCTTTCCAGTAAAGTCTGCTGAATTGCAAGTCCTATGGACTATCTCCGCTCTCTCAATTTTTAGATAATAAATATTGATAGAGGTGGTTATGTCACACAGTCATCAAGCCCATCATTCTTTCTGGCAAAGAGTTCAGCTCCCCACTTTTCCTTCTTTGCGGGGCAAAGCCTCAACGGATGTCGCCATTGTCGGAGCCGGCATAGCGGGTTTGACCACAGCCTATATTCTTTTGAAAAATGGTTTCGAAGTCATCGTCATCGATAAAGATGACTTAGGTTATGGAGAAACTGCTCGCACCAGCGCCCATCTTTCAGACATTCTCGATGAAGGCTTTCAGGAACTCATCCGACTGCACGGCGAAGAAGGAGCTCAGAAAGCATTTGCCAGCCACAGTGACGCCATCGACTTGATTGAAAAAATCATTGCCGAGGAATTTATCGACTGTGATTTTTCTCGTGTCGACGGCTACCTTTATATCAGCTCAGAAACCGATATGGATTTTCTGCAGAAAGAATTTGAAGCTTCGTTGAAAGCGGGAGTTCAAGAGATGGAAGTCCAAGCTTCACCTCGCTTCTTTCCTCAACTGGGACCCGCTTTGCGCTATGGCCGTCAAGCCCGACTGCATCCCTTAAAATATCTCGCTGGCTTGATTGAGGCCATTCTTAAAATGGGTGGAAAAATTTATGGCTCTTCCCGGGCCATTGATTTCGGTGACGGTGAATACCCCTTCGTCCGAACCGCCGACGATGCCATCATTCAGGCCAAACACATCGTGGTGTGCAGCAATGTTCCCGTGAACGATCGCTTTCAAATCCACACCAAACAGGCCGCTTATCGCAGCTATGTCATTGGTATGGAGATTCCTGAAAACACTTTCCCTGATATTTTATTATGGGACACTTCAAAGCCCTATCACTATGTCAGAAAAATTGAAAACACTCGCCCAGGCTTTGACACTCTCCTTGTGGGAGGAGAAGACCATCGCGTAGGTCAAGCAGATCACCCCGAACAGATTTTCGCACGACTGCAAAACTGGTTTCAAAATAGCCTAAAACTTCAAGGGACTCTCACTTACAAATGGTCTGGGCAGATCATAGAACCTGTGGATGGTCTGGCCTATATTGGTTTGAATCCCGGTGACGAAAAAACCGTGATCTCCTGCGGGGATTCTGGACATGGCCTGACTCATGCCGGGATCACGGCGATGATCACTCGAGACCTGCTGCAAGGCAGTCCCAATGAATGGGTGGACTTGTACTCGCCCAGCCGGATGAATCTCAAGGCGACAAAAAAATATATTCAAGAAAATGCCAACACCATGAGGCAATACAAAGATCGTTTGCATCTTTCGAAAGATTTAAAGCATGAGCACTTGATTGCAGGTGAGGGCACCTTGGTCGAACACGGCACCGAAAAGTTCGCGCTTTATAAAGACAATGAAGATCAGCTCTTTTGTTTCCGCGCCGTCTGCCCCCATCTGGGAGGCGTCGTACATTGGAATTCCGCAGAAAGAACCTGGGACTGCCCCTGCCATGGGTCTCGCTTTTCTGCCACAGGGGAAGTTCTCAATGGCCCCGCCATCATTCCTCTGACAGCGGCCCCATTGCCACCCACACTGCAGGAAGATCGCCGTCCTGAAGCTTAAGGTTTTTTAGAGAAAACCGCTTTTTCTAGTTTTGCGAGACGCTCTTCCACAGAAGTGCTGTCATGCATGGCCTTTTTTAAAAACCAGTTCAAAAAAGTTTGATAACCCATGCCTTGCTCTTCGGCCTCTTTTTCAAGCCATGCCACCACATCCAAATCGAGACGAATGGTCTTGAGGACTTTCGCCTCTTTGACAGGCTTGGCTTTTTTCGCTTTTGAAAAGTCATATTCATTTCTCATAAACACCCTCTAAAAGAATAATTTTTTCTCTCTAACAAACTGGCTTTCCGCGCAGAGATGATGCGAATGCGGTCTGGAAGTTCTCGCTCACAATACACCACAACCAACACCCCTTGCTCGGAGGCTCGTCCCAACAACACCCATCTTTCTTCTGTGGGGCTGTCGGGGTCCATGATCTCTAAGGCCCTTTCGTCAAAGAAAGCATTCACGGCTTTTGTAAAGTGAATGCCGTGCTTTTTAAGATTGATCTCGGCCTTTTGATCATCCCATTCGAAAATCATCCTAACATCCTATTGTTATATTGTAAATACATTATAAATACATATTATAAAGTGCTGATTTTACTCAAACTTTTGGGTGTTCCTCTGCAAAGTGGGTATTCCAGTGGAGGAGCCTTCAAAGAGTCGCCAAGGAGTTGCGAGTCCGACCTCCGACCAAGGCCGGGTTGAAAAACCCCGACTCTCAAGTTTCATTTTAAGACATCCGATAGAGAAGATGAAAAACCATGGAAAGGTTTCTTATATGATTCTTTCACTGCTTTTATTTTTAGGAATAAGTACAGCTCACGCTGCCGATCCTTATGTGGTCGATGTTCGTCGCAACATCACTTTGGCCGACGATGATCCGGTCTATAAAGACTTCTACATCAACGTGACTCCAGGCTCCGGCCTCAAGAAAAACTTGGTGGTGACTGCGGTCCGCAAAATCAACATTCGTGATGCCAGCGGCGCCAATGCCATGGGAGAAATTTTCATTCCCGTGGGCCAGCTTAAAATCATCGCCGTCTTTGATAAAATTGCTGTGGCCCGAGAGTTCACTTTGCTTTCCCGCGATGAACTTCCGATGCTCGAACAAATAGGCATCATGACGGGAGATACGATCGATCTGAAAGGGTCCTTCATCGACACGTCTAAGCCCAAACGTAAGAAGGTCGCAGAGGCAGAACCCCCTGTAACATCTACAACGGAAAACCTTGTGGCAATCGCAACTCCTCTGGTGCTGCCAACTTCAGCTCCCCTTGGAACGCAAACCGCAGCAGTCCCCGTGGCTCCTGTGACTTTGCCGACGATTTCCTCAGACCCCACAGCGCAAAAGCTTGAAAAAACGGCGGATTCGGATAACAACACTCAGCATGAGTGATAACCGTTATTTCCGTGTCCGTTTAAGCCAAGTCCCTGCTGACTTTGAAGATATCATCACAACCCACAGCTTCGAATGTGGCGCCTCCGGCGTAACCGAAGCTCTGGTCTTTTCACAGCCTGATCTGACCTACGATCCAAAAATTGTGAACGTCAGTAATCATGAGATGGATGTCTTCTTCCAAAACAAACCTGAAAATGATTTCTTTGATGGTCTAAAAAAATACAGTCCGCTGATTGGCTGGAGTATTTTTGAAGAAGAACACAAAGACTGGCTCGAAGAGTGGAAAAAAGGTTTCAAACCTTTCAAGCTCGTTGGCGACTTCTGGGTTGTCCCTTCTTGGTTGCAAGCTCCCCCTGAAGCCAAACAATCTGTGTTCATCGATCCGGGAATGGCCTTCGGTACGGGCACCCACGCAACAACACAAATGATGTCTTTCTTCATCAACAAGCTCGGCGAAAAACATCGCGATCAAGTGAAAGAATGGGCCTTGCTAGATGTGGGCACAGGAACAGCTATCTTGGCGATGCTTGCTCATATGAACGGTTTCGGCTTGGTGACAGGAATCGAAATTGATCCTGAAGCTCGCCGTGTCGCTCGCGAAAACGTAAAACTCAACAAGCTTGAACAAATTGATATTCCTGAAACTCAGCTTGAAGACATCCGCGATCAGTATGATGTGGTTGTGGCCAACATCATCGATGGTGTTTTGATCAATTTGAAAAAAGATCTTCTGCGCGTTCTCAAACCCGGTGGACATATTTTGCTCACAGGTATTCTTGAAGAGCGTGACAATCACTTCTTTGAAAAGTTCTTTGAGAAATCCGGCCTCACCGTGATTCGTCGTCTTGAGAAAGACGAATGGGTGGGATACTGGGCGCAGCTTTCCACAGAGGCCTAGTCATGCGTCGCTATTGGATTGAGAAAAAAGACGTTTTCCAAGATCAAGTGAATTTCACTGGTGACGTCTTTCATCACATCTTTGATGTTTGCCGCCAAGAACAAGGTTCAAAATTTGAAGTCCTCACCGAAGACAGCAAAGCTTATTTGGTGCAGGTCACACAAGTGACACGCAAAAGTGCAACGGCACAAGTTCTCGAAGAGCGTGCGATTCCTCCTTTGAAAACTCCCCATATTCATTTGGCCTTGGCCATCTCGCGCTTTCCGGTGATGGACGCCATCATGGAAAAAGCTGTGGAGATGGGTGTCGCCAGTATTCAACCGGTTTTTACCGAGTTCAGTTTCTTGCGCAAAGAAGACAAGGTCTCTGACAACAAGATCGAGAGATGGGAAAAGATCGTTCGCTCCGCCACTCAACAAAGTGGACGCGGCGACTTGATGAAAATCCACGCCCCCGCTCCCTTCGAGAAAATCTCGGAACTTATTAACCGAAATGGCAGTTCCGCGGGTCTATTTGCATATGAGGGCCCGTCGACTCTCAGCATCAAAGAGGCTGTGCAGAAAATTAAGGCCGCCCCTAACGGAGATTTAAAAGATCTCTGGATCATTGTGGGCAGCGAGGGTGGCTTCTCTCACCGTGAAGTGGCCGAATTTCAGAAACTAGGCCTTGATCCAGTCACCCTGGGACCCCAGGTTTTGCGGGTTGAAACGGCTTGCATGGCACTGGTCTCCGTCCTAAAGTATGACCTTGATCTGATGTGTTGAAAGGAGAGGGAATGGATCCCTTTGAGGAATTTGAGTTTAAGCCTCTGACAGATGGTCTCGGCTTTCACAAAAAGAAGACCCCACCAGCAAAACAAGACGTTGAAGTCGATTCTTTCGCAAGCCAGGACCTTCTCAAAGGTCACGGTCTTGAGTTGATCGAAGAAGGATCTGTCGATCCACTTCGTCCTCCTCTCCCACGCAAAGCCAAAGCGACAGGTTCTGATTTGACTGAAGTTGGCGGAGCCGGTGCTCCAGCAACTGCAGCTGTTGATGAAATCCTGAAGACTCTTCAAAAGAACCGTCACTTGGATTTCGAAAAAAGCAAAGTTGCTAAACGCCAAATGAACACGACAAAAGCTGAAGAGCTGAAGCCGGCTGTTTGGAGTTTCTCTTCTGCTCTTCTGGATACCATGTTGGTGGTGGCAGCCACTCTCTTGTGCATGATCATTCTTTTGGTCATCACTCGCGTGGATTTGATTGGCAACCTCACTCACCCAGACGATGCCGGCATGATTTACCTTGCGACATTCACTTTGTTGGCAGGTGTGAGCTTTATCTACCTTCTCGCGAATCGCGTGTTCATGGGCTACACTCCTGGCGAGTGGGCTTTCGATCAACGCATTGGCAAACCTGAAGAAACAAACACAGCCGTTTACTCTTTGAGAGTGGTTGCGCGCAGCTTGCTTGTGATCGCAACAGGTTTTGTTCTGTTCCCGATTTTGTCCGTGCTTTTCGGTTATGATGTGGCTGGCGCAATCACTGGCGCTCGCCTACTTAAAAAAGTGTAGATCCTGATGGGCCAAGTTAAAACGTTCGATACTATTGAAGCTGCCTTGGCCCCTTTCCGCTCTCAAAATAAGAAAATTGTTTTTACCAATGGCGTTTTTGACCTGCTTCACGTGGGTCATGTTCGCTATTTGCAAGAAGCCCGCGCCTTGGGAGACTTGCTCGTCATCGGAGTCAATGCCGATGCCAGTGTGAAAAGACTCAAAGGCCCGACTCGCCCAATTCAAATTGAGAATGACCGTGCGGAGATTCTTGCGGCTTTGGCTTGTGTGGACTTCACGGTGATCTTCACTGAAGACACTCCGGCGAACCTTATTGAAAAGGTAAAACCAGATATCTTAGTTAAAGGTGGCGATTGGAAAGTGGAGCAAATCGTAGGTGCTCCCTTTGTGATGTCTTACGGTGGAAAAGTCATGTCTTTACAATTCATCGACGGCAAGTCGACCACAAAACTGATTGAAAAATCTCAGCTTCCTGAGAACTAACTCCCCTAAATCCTTGGTTTCCCGAGCTGGACACTCGGGAAAGGGGGCTTGGGTCCACCCAATTGTCAGGATGCTCACACTGCGATCAAGCAACGATCTCTTTAAATATCACAATACTAAGGGATCAATTTCTAACTAGTCCTAAAATCTAAAACCTAATTTGCCGCTATAAACCGAGTCCACATAGCGATCGACTTCAAGAGCAACGAACATCTTTGAGAAGTTCACATTCAATCCAAAGACCAAATGCTCTTCACTGATGTCTTCTTGAATGGTCTGTCCATTGTCGGTGATGCCATCGGCCCCGCCAATAAATTGTCCAATGGCTCTGATCGTGCCACCACCCAGGTACAGGGCCACGTTCTCAACATTCACAGTGGCAATGAGATCTATGCCAACAGTCGTGACATTGATCAAGTTCGAGAAACTCGTTCCCCCACCATACACAATTGTCGAGAAGGAGATCGGAAAAAAGCGAGCCTCATAAAAACCCCAGCGCAATTGACCACCAAAATTGCCAACCTCTTCATCCCCCGTAATAGGAGAGAAATACACCATGGTGTCCACATTGTGATAGACACCTTTACCAAAAGTCAGAGTGTAGTAATTCAGTTCACCGTTATCCGTGGTGCCGCTGCCCAAGCCTGCCAATTCATCAACAGGGATGAACTCAGCCGCCAGGCCCATCTCGAAACCGGAATAGCCGCCGAGAGGATAGGGATTGTCCAAAATCTTAGCCGCAGATCCGAGACCCAAAATTTCGAGGGCTCGGATTCGATCTTGCTTGTCGAGATTGCGTGGAAGTTTCGTCACCGCCATAGAGCTTGCGGCAAAAAGGCATAGGAATATAAAAAGCAGGCGACGACATAATATCATTCGCCTATTTTTCAACTAAAATGAGAGAGAGGCAACCGTTGTTTGAATCTGACCAAGAGCAGAGGACGCCAATTGTTTAATCGTGGCGTTATCGCTTTGTGCCAGAGTTTGGAATACAGGGATAAATTGAGAGTAACTTGTCAAAATCGAAGGCCCGCTGTCTCCGCGACCAGGACGACCGCCACCCGTCGAACCATTCTTCGCTTGAGAATAACCTTTGAGAACGATCTCAGCCGCTGTAACAACAATTTCTGAGTCCGAAGATCTCAAGGCTGCATTTAACACATTCAAGCGATTTCCAGTTGTATAAGACATCAAGTAACCTTGAGCTTGCGAACGGTTATCCGCACTCAATGTATCCATTTGTTGAGCCACCAAAGAGAACATCGGCACGCTGTAAGAGTAGTTCGCCGCGTACAATCCCAAAGTTTGCACTTCTGGTTTTGTGCTCACCAAAAGATCAGAAACAATCACCGCGTATGTATTTTGATCAACATCACCTTTGATATAAGCTTGAATCAATTTCGCCACATTTTCAGCCGTTGGCTGAGCAGAAATCATCGCTCTCCATTGATCAGGGCTTGTTTTATCATCAGTCTTTTTAACATCATCTGTCTTAGCCGTCGTCGTCGTTTGTTGATTTTGAGCTGTAGATTGTCTGCTGCCTGTCATGTCTGAAGTCTCAGACAAAGAAGAACCTTCTGGAGAGTTGTTAACAACATTCACATCTACTTTTGGTTTCTTATCAGCTGTTTTCTTTTTCTGAGCCGCAGCCTTTTTAGCAGCAGCAGCCACTGGAGGCGGAGCCGGTTTGTTCTGAGCTTGAGCATTAGCCGCAGCTTTTTTCTTATCGAAAGGATTGATGTAGTTGCGATCAATTTCACGGCCATCCAAATCAAACCCAGAACCCACAAAGTGTTTAGGGCGAGGCATTTCATAAACCAAATCCGTCTCTTGGTTACGAACCTGAGAAGGCGAACTGAACAGATAAGAGATCCCGCCCACCATAACGGCGATCAAGGCGAAGACTGTAATTTCGAACTTTTTATCTGTGAAGCTCATAAGGGCCTCCTGTTTCTTACTGATAACAAGAGCATCCCTTGTGCCACGTCCTCCTCTATCCTATTGCTCTACAGTCGTCTCATACCAAGACAGAGCCATTCCGCGCATCAAGTTGACTAAACTTCAGACATCTCAAATCGAGACGCTGGGCCCTCTCCTTCTATGGGAGAGTGGCAATCAGAGATTATCTTCTGATCTTAACGATGAACCCATCGCTATCTTCCGGCCGTGATTGAAAATACTAGAAATAGTCAGAGGAAGGATTGCCCCCAATCGAGGACCTCGGGCCCCGCACGATGCGGTACCAAAGGCCCGCAGAGCCATGGATGGCGTGTCCCCGATTGGGGGCAATCCTTCCTCTGGCTATTTCGGGTTTACAGGACAGAACCCCGGACGAGGCCCGATCTTGGGAAAGAGTCTGCAGGTTTCTGGACGCTTTTCATAGACCGTGCAAAGACGTGTTTTGGTGTCGAGATAGAGGCAGTCGTTGTTCGACTTTTGCGAGAGCATGAAGAACTCAGTGCCTTGACGGTATGAGGTGATGATCTTTTCTTTCATGAGACGCTTTGCGAGCTTGCGGATGGAGCCGTGAGCTTCATCTTCGTCGGTAACGCCCAGACGGATCAAGTCGGAGAGTTTAACTTCAACGGGCATTGTGCAACAGCCGGCATTGCAGGTGTTGCACATTCCTTCTTTATGAAATTTCCAGGTCGACGGTCTGTCGACGTCAATTTTTGCCATAGATCTCTAAGGGAGAGGTTTCGTCACCAGCTTGCTATTGTATTTAGCGTTAGCATCAGCGGGTTGAAGTAATACAACACTGAAGCCGCGGTTGTAAAGCTCTCTCAAGAATTGAGGAAGGACCTCTGCAGTTCTTCTTTGGATATCATGGAAAAGGACTACACCCCGCCCCCGGGCATCAATCTGAGCCAAGGTCTTTTTTAGGAGGTTCTCATAGGATTGAGCTTTCCAGTCTTCACTGTCGATAGCCCAATAGAATTCGCCCACTTGATTGTTCTTAAGGTAGTTGGCTAGATCTGGCGAGCTTTCACCATATGGAAAACGGAAGAAAGGATCCACCCAACCTAAGACATCATAGATGGCTTGATGTCCGCCGCGAATTTCAGCCACAGCCTCTGCCGTTGTCAGATTTCGTCCATTGGCTCTGAGGCAAGAAGCACTCGTTCCCAAGCAGGTGTGAGTGATGGAATGGGAACCCACGGAATGGCCGTCCGCTGCAACCATTTTCAAAACATCAGCATTCAGACGCACATTCTTTCCCAAGGCAAAGAACATGGCCTTGGCATTCACTTCTTTCAGGCTGCGTAAGATGGATTGAGTGTATTCATAACTTGGGCCATCGTCGAAAGTCAGGACCACTTCTTTTTTTGCAACATCGCCAGTGATGGCTCTATAGCCCGCAGATAAGTCGCGAGTTTGCACATTGTCCGGAAACTTAAAGCTATTGATCGAAGATTTTTCCTGAGTCGCATCGACAGAAGACTCAAGTATTTGCCTTTGAGCCGCATAGTATTTTTCTAAAGTGAGAATGAGATTTTCTTTGCAAGCAGTAAGTAAAGGCTTATTCGCTTCTTCTTTGATTTGTTCATCAAACAAAGACAAAGCTTCCCCATCCAAATCTGCAAGGCTGCCGCAGATGGAGCCCATCATACCTTCGCTGCTTCCTGGAGAATCGCTTACCTTATCGCGCCAGCCAGAGAAAATCGCTTCAGGATTATGAGCTGAAGATCTCCATTCAGACAAAGACTTGGCTTCTTTATTGTCGACCACAGCCCGCTCAACTTGAGCGCTGAATTGATTTCCGCAAGCTGATAAAAGAAACGTTACTGCTGTTAACCCTAAGGAATATTTCAGTCTCATTGTGCTCATCCTATTGCGAAATATCAGAGCCGCGACCCCAGTTAAACATATTCCAAGCCATTTTCTTGGGCGCTGCTTCTACCGTCTCGGCTTCTTCTTCGCCTTTTTGCTCAGGATTTTTCAAGCTGAATTTGATTTTTGAGTTCTCGATAATCACTCGTGGATCCATAGAGTGGTTATCAAAGATAACCAAATTGCGAGATGCCTGTGCCGTCACAACATTTGGATTCCACAAGTAACGGAAGTAAATCAAAATGGATCCCAGGAATTGGCTGACCAATATGCTGATCAAACCCAGAGTCAAAAGACCCACCTGTGGAAGAGTGTTGTCCCAACGAGCTACTTCCAGGACTTCGAAGCGTGTATCGATAGAAAGCTTTTGGGCTTCGAGTTTCGCCAAAGCCGTGCTCACTTCTTTGAAACGAGCGAACTCCAACTCTGATTTCTTTTTCAAGTCATCGGCCATTTGCGCTGCAAACGGGAGCTGTTTCACTTCTTTCCTTAAGCGATCAATAGACACTTGAACTTGAGAAAGCTTCGAAGCCAACATGCTATTTTCAATTCGCAAAGCTTCAATTTTACCACCCACACCATAGAGAGCGCTTTCGCGTTGCCCAGTGCGGCTCCTGTTCAAGTAGTCGATCATTTTTTTATTTTCTGCGATCTTCAATTTCAATTCATTGGAACGAACCAACAAATCAGAAACATAATCACCCATTTTATCTTTGGCAGCCAAAGGCAAAAGACCTTCGTCCTTATTTTGGATTTCGGCCAACTGCTTACCAAATACTGTCAGCTTTTTATCGGCATCTTCTTTTTGTTTGGCCATGAAGTCTTCAACACGACCGATCTCTGCCAACTCACGATTCTTCAAAGTTTCAGCGGCCAGTTCTGAAGCCGTGTTCGAAAGGAACAAAGACATTGGACGGTTCGGCGTAGACACCGACACCTTGATTTCAAAGTCTGAGTCCAATTGCGCTTTTGTCCATCTGTCTAGAGTTTGCAAAAGAGCCACTTTGCCTTCAGGGGTGCCACTCAACGCATCGAGGTACTTTTCTTTGAAGATTTCAAAGCCTTTTTGCTCTTCCATAGTGATCTTGTCAGATTGGCCACGCTGACTGACTTTTGCCAACAAGGCCTGATAGAACTCACGAGTTTTTAAGTACTCAATATGCTTGGAAAGAAGGCTGCTGCCTTTCTTTGATTCTTGGATTGATTTTGAAAGTCCAAAGTATTGGCTAGAAAAGGCTTGAAGGGCCGAGTTCTGAGAGTCATTGATCACAATCGTGGACGTCGCCACATAAGGGATCTTCACAACATAGACGAATACTCCCAGACCGAACAAAACCACCGTGAAAAGCACGAACATGCGCCAATGAGACACATAAAGCTTTATGATCTCCCCAACTGTCAGTTCCGATTCAATGTGCTGATTGCTCATGTTTTTCCCGCCTTATGAAGCTAAGGAGTAAGCATCCTTTGTGCCACTAAATCGGGAGCTTGGCCTGTGTTTTAACTGCAATGAGTGTTAAGACTTTGAAATTAGTTCAGCCCTGTATCGGCATTTGACAGTCGACTCTCTGAGCGGGTGATAGAGCTTGCCATGGTTGCCGCAACAAATCCAAAGGTCAGCCAATAGAAGCGATCAGCCATTCCGCCGATGCTGAGGTGTATGTGGTAAATGACAAGAATAGGAATGTGGGCAGCCAGATAAATCGCCACCTGTCTCTTGGCAAGGTCACCAGACATCAAAGCCTTGAGAGAGCCGATGGTCATCAAGATCAGTGCAATGGCACTCATCACAAGCAATGGCCAGCCACCAATCACACCTGCAGAGATGAAAATGTTGTGGGGATCTTTCATGGCATTGTAGTTCGACACATCCACTTCGCCACCGGCTGCGAACTTCGAGAGCAAACCATGTCCCAACCAAGGCTCACGCAAAAAGATCTCACTCCCCCGCTCGATCTCTTCCCAGCGAGAAGCCACACCGTCTTGGGCTTGGCGACCACCTAAGCTAGCTTCCCCTGTCGCAATACCTCGCGCAAACTTCATGGTTTGAACTCCAAAGAAAAGCGCGAAGGTGAAAATAAAGGCTATGCTAGTGAACTTGAAAAGTCGGCCCGAGTTGGTTTTGGTTTTATGTAAAACCATGGTGACCACCAGAGCGATAAGCGCTGCGGCTGCAGAAGAACGAGTTCCTGTTAAAATGATGGCCAAGAAACTGCCCAGCAAAACCAAAATACTCCAGACCCTTTGATTCATTGTTTTGGCCTGAAGAAGCGTTCCTAAAGAGAAAACAAAGGCGATGGTCGCACAGGTCACCATATGAGGAATATGCTTGAAGACGCCGATAAAGCGGCCACCTTTAAAAACAACGCCTCCTGCAACCGGCAAAAGAAGCAAAGAGATTAGAACCAAAGCCCCGCTCCACTTTTGCACAAACTTAAGAAGGTCATCCACCTTCCATAAGCTAGGGATGACAAGCCCGTAAATCACCACCATGAAAAGTGAACTAACCAAAGCCGCCATTTGCATCAATGCGGACTCTTCTTCGACATTGAATGAGATTTGTAAAACAGTCTGCACAGTCAAAATGAACATCAAGGCATAGACGAAAAGCTTGTAAAGCCCGCTCAAGTGGTTGCGAACACGAACCTTCAAAGCCAAAATCAAAAGAGGAAAACCCAGCAAGAAGCATAAAAAGACATTCATGTAGGGATGAAGGCCTTTTTGAAAAATGAAATAAGAAAAGCTGGATGGAAGAGGCAGCACGCTGCCCAAAGAAATCTTAGAGACAAAGACCAGCGCGATCAGAGCTTTTATTAGGAATAAAATGCGGCCATCGCGGGCTTGAATCATCAATTGTCCGAATTATTTTTAATGAGGATCGCTGTTAAACCGATGGTCAAAAGAACCGATACAAAGGTCACCGTGCGAGATGTTTCACCGCTGATCCAAGAGGTTCTTGAAGGAACATAGACGAAATCGTCTTGCGCCAATTTCAATTGACGAGAACCACCGTACTTGAGGATCTTTTCGGCATCCACTTCGTAAGCGCCTTGATACTCATTCACCGCTTTGGATTTAATTTCTGCCCAAGTTTTAGGCTCAATCTTCCTGACCAAAATTTCAGACAGGTCGGCGTTGGCTGAATTTCCACCTGCCAAGGTCAAAAGCTTCATCAAGTCTGTGTTGGCTGGCACGTAGTAGATCCCTGGGCGAGTCACAGCTCCTAAAAGCTGAATGCTGATCAAGGACTCTTTCGGAGAAGACCGGAAGATGTACTCCGCGGATTGCTGAGGAGGCTTAATGTCCCCAAGAAGACCGAAGTCTGAACTTTGGGCTTGGGTCAATTGGACCGAAGTAAGGGTGAAACAAAAAGCCATGAATGAGCATAAGGTCTTTTTCATTTGGACGTGCCTCCACACTGGACCTAAATCGAGAGGCCCGACTCTTGTCAATAAAATTCAGTGACGGACCTTGGTCAGTAATTCAGAATGATCATATGACGAGTCCAGTCCAAGAGCATGAAAAATTATTCGATGATATTTGTAATAAACTCAATGAGCTTAGCACTCGCACCGAGGGTGAAGGGGAAGTTATAGGTCAACCTATGGATACCGCACAACCAAGGTATGAAAAGATGCAGGTTCAGATGAAAAAGTTCAATACTGAACTTATGGAGTCTCAAGAAGAGTTTAAAGAGAAAATTAAAACTCTTGAGAACGTGTCTTACGGTCCCGAAACGTTGGACGCACAGTTGAGACAACTCTCTGAACATCTTATGTCTGAACGTGCAAACAGCACCAAGCTGAGCGCCGATTTGGCAAAGTCTTTGGAGCTTTGTTTGCAACTTCAGTTGGAAATTCAAGGTCTCAAAGCCCGCACTCTTCAAGCTCAAAGCGAAGAAAAAAAGTACAGCAATGCTTTGCTAGAAAAGACCCGCGTTCTGCAACGTGACTTGGAGTTGAACCAGGCTCTTAAAGATGAAACGGCCATGGAACTTCAAAAAGCCAAAGCCGCCTTCAACAAAGAGCACGGTCTCTGGGAAGAGCAACGCGAAAAGTTCGAAGGCGAAATTCACAGCCTGAAAACAGAGCGCGCAGAGCTTGAACAAACCATCTCTGACATGGAAGCCATGATCGAAGAGCGCAATGAAACCATCACATCTCTTCATCAAGAGATCGAGAAGATCTCTTCTTCTTACAACGAAGTGGAAACTTCAGCCCAACAACAACATGACGTCCTTAAAAACCTCATGGGTGTAGCTGAAAGCAAGATCGTTGAAATGAAGCTGGCTCTTGATAAAAAAGCTTTGGAAGCTCAAGACTACTACAGTCATTTGCAACAGGCTTTGACTCAAGCTGTGGTTCACAAACAAGAGAACACAGCTTTGAAAGAGTATGTGACTAAGTTGAACTACTACCACCAACAGGCTTCTCAAGCTCAGATGGCGGTAGCTCAAATGGCTCAAGCCGGAGCTGCTCAGGTTCAGAATACTTAAAGGCTCTCGGAGCTTGTGATGGAGTGTGGCTTACGAGAGTAAGCCGCTCCGTCGATACGTCTTTTCTGGATAATTCGGTAATGAGTTCGATGCCGAGACACCAACACAATGCGCAGACTGCAAAATGCTTAGACACCTCATTTTCTTTTAAAACGAATTATGTGTATTTGGAAGCTGGAATGCTTTTCGCAATATAAGGTGTCCGAAGCGTCGGTCCAGTTGAACAAAGGGAATTCACCCAACAACATTTGGAACGATATCAATTAATATGAAAAATAGAACCAAGGTGCTCATTGCTTTTTGTTGTTTTGCTATCGCAAGTATCTCATTTGCACAGTCTAACAATTCAGAAATAGCTCAATCGTTTTCTACGATAAAGACATCTTTCGAGAGTGCAGGATCTATATCAGAGCAAGATATGCCTGTGCAAAGCGAGTGGTTTTGCGACAAGTACACTTTAGATTTTCAACAAAAGACTTTGGCCTATTACGCTCGCGAATTCGACGAACAAAATTCATGGCTAGTTCAGGAGAAGGTTGAGCGTGCCAACCTTGTATTCTTAAAAATAAACGGTGAAGTCTTCGAAATTACGAGCGAAGGATTGGAGTCTGGTGGCGTAGCAAGCTCTCTCTTGCGCAAAACTCAAGATGGCCAGATTCTAATACGTACCGTAGTGCAGAGCGACGACCTCCAGGCGCCCATTCGTACCATTTCATATGGGACATGTTTGAAACATTAATCCCCGAAGAATTTATGAATGTCTTTTGGGCGTCAAAGCGGGCAAGGTAAAGAATCAAGTTACCTGGCCCGAATCTTAAAACTTAGCGCTCCCACAAGACCCGGTATTAAACCCATTAGGCCAGGATTTTTAGTCCCGTCCTTGGTCCTATGTTACAAAGTAACTTAGAACTAGAGCTTTATACAAATCTCAATACTTAGCTAGAGCAGTTCTTTTAGGATTTTCAATACAAGCAGAATTAGTCCTAAAATCTGCTTCAGATTTCTCAAGAAACGCCGATATGACACTTGTGTTGGTATCATAGGGACTCCTTTAGGTTTTGGCCTAATGAGTTCATCCAGAAAGCGATCTTGCGGAAGCACAGGTCGCTTTTGCATTTTAAGGACCATCTTGTAATTCAATAAAGTGAAATTCGGCGTCCGGCGTCGGCGAGCTTTAGTCGGCCATGGGCGAACCGTGAGAGTCCCTAGTAGTTCAATCCAGTCTCTTTTTTTTTGGGGTTTCTTTATTTTTTATAGCACCTGATGCGTATACATCTTTAAATAAAACCCCTCTGGGAATTGGATGAGTGTTGGGTGGTCGGCCGCGTGGCCCCCTCTTAGGACTCCTCGGGCTTCTAGGTGATTTCTGAGGACTGATTTTCTGATGGCTTCACGGAAATCTTCTTCTGTTAACAGTCCTGAACATGAGCAAGAAACAACGAAGCCTTCTTTTTTTACCATTCTGAAAGCCTGAGTGTTCATTTTCATGTAGGCGTGTTGACCTGTCGGGATGTCTTTCTTTGCTTTGATGAAAGCCGGCGGATCGGCGATCACGATGTCGTAGTGTTGGCTCGCTAAAGCCCCCAATCCCTCGAGAACGTCCATTTCTTCTACTTTGACTTGGGCGCCTTCTCTTTCGGCATTTCTTTTTGCGAATTCCAAAGCTGTTTTTGAGACGTCGACAATTGTGACTTCAACATCCAAGCCTTGAGCTTTTAATGCTCTGGTTATTTGGGTGGACCAGTGGCCCACGTAACAACAGAGGTCTAAGACTCTGATGCTTTTTTGTTTGCGGGTTTTTGCCCAGCTTTTAAAAATGTTCACTGCTAGGAAAATATTATGAGTCTGATCGAGGAAGAATCCTGTTTTTTGACCCTCATGCAGATCGCAGCTCATTTTGACCAAGCCTTCATCTGAGGCTGAATTCACTAAGATTTCAATATTAGCGAGATCCACGCAATCAATAGCTTTGAGAATTTTTGGTTCTTCGACTTGGAGACCTTCTAATTTTCTTACACCCACGTCATTACGAACGACCACGGCTGTGCGATCCCAATCGAGATCCGTGAGGCCTTCGGCTTTTGCTTTTTCGACGAAAGATTTGAAGAAAGCTTCTCTGTCTTGAACAGCTGTATCGAGACCTGCCGTTACGAATTGCGCTGCGAATACCTGGGCGCGTTTTCCATTGGGTTCTACGAGGTAATAATCCAAAACCAAACCTGGAAGATAATCGGATTCTCCGAAACACAAACGGAAGCTGCCCTTGAAACCTGTAGCTTTGCGGCTTCTCCAAGCGTTGAGCAGTTTGTTGTGGAGGTATTCAAAGCTAGTTGGTTCTTTATCTTGAGAATTGAAACTCAAAGCTCTGAAGGCGATCAAAGAGTGAGGATTACCGTAACCACGAGCCAAGAACTGCCCTTTGGCGTCTTGAAGTTCTACGGGTGCGCCTGGCACATGACCTTTCGGGCTTGCATCCAACTCATTTGAGAACACCCACGGGTGACCACTGCGCACTCTTCTATCAGCTCCCTGGCGGAGCCTCCACACTGTCATCATTTTATTACTCGCCTTCAACCGTAAAAACTAAAAGTTCCATGGTTTCTTTTTTAGAAAAATTATTGTCCGACATCACCAACACCGTTCGGCGTCCATCTGGTAAAGTCGGGCCCCAAGACAGGGCTTCAAAGTTTTGCATCCCTTTGTCAGGACGCTCTTTTGTTAAATCCATTTCAAGATCTATGAGCTTGGTCTTCTCTGCCGTCTTGATTTTAGTCTGCGACAATGGTGTCACCTTACTCACGTCCGTGGCTTGAGACAAATCCGCCAAATACAAAGAGGCAGGAGTGATCCAACCCTTACCGATAATGCGAACGCCCCGCTCAAGAACAATGATCTTTGTATCTGAGACGGCGAGCATTTCAGAAACACCACGGAAGAATTCTTGGCCTTTGTCGTTTTTGCTATAGGCATCGATCTGATAAGCGTACTCAGCGACGGCCTGCAGACCTTTTTCTTTTTCTTCGTACTTGATGATACGAATACGATCACCCAACTCTTCTTCCCCGGACTTCACATCTTGAAGAAGAGCACTTTCTGTGGTGGTGAACACTGTTTTACCACCATCAAGGCCCGTTAAGGATTCAAAAGCAAGATTGCCTTGAGTTCCTTTTTTTTGCTGACCCGTGGTTTCAGGAAGGTATTTGTCATCTAATGGCAGGTCGGATTTCCATTGGCCCGTGGAAGAGACTCTTAAAATTCGCGGCATCACGCGGGGTTTAGAATCGCTATTGCCCTCAGAAGACAAAAGTAAACCTCCATCGACAAAGCGGAAGAGACCTTCAAGATCAAGGCCTCCTGTTTTTTCCAATTTTCCTGGCACACCGGTGATGAAATGCACAGCCTTCGGAGTCAGTTCTATTTTTTTATCTTTGATCTTCAAATTGAATTCGAAAAATCGCGGATCACCCAAACGACCTTTGTCATCGGAAACGGCATACAATGTTCCATCGGCCCACATCATTCCCGAAAGTCCGCCAATGACGGACTTATTGAACTGCGCCCCATGCTTGATCGTAGTCTCTCCGTAATACGCCAGCTTCAAAGCCTGCGCTTGCAAAGAGATCGAGATCAAAATAAGAAGCACGCTCATTGATTTCACCAGATTAACTTCTCCAGCGAAGTTCAGTTTGTTTCACCGGATGAACAAATGGACGCTTCTCTTCTTGATGAGCATGAAACTCTGTCTTCAAAGAGTAGTACCATTTCGCCTGAGTGTCGGCGTCTTTGATCAACATCAGACTTGGATCGTATTTCAAGCCTTCTTGCTGCTTGGTCACCGCATCCATATCTTGTCCCAAGAATGTTTTTGAGAACTGATGAATCGCGGGCTTTACCAAACTCAACCAAGGAAGATCCCAGTAAGCCAATTGAGTCACTCGCGTGTTCATCTCATCCACCGGAGTCAAAGCCGTGAAAGAATAGAAATTGCGAGGTCCCACCTCCACATGCTCGACACGAACACATGGTAAAGTGAAGGTGATCTCCGTGGTCGGAGTTCCGCCTAGAATCTTATAAGCTTTAGAATTTTTTGAAGGCTGATGACGGATCATTTGGAATCCATAATCCACGGGCCCAAAGAGCTTCTTTTTCTCAAGCATGGTTTTCTCTGAACGCCAGAACCAGCTCTTGTGAACATAAGGTCCATGGGCAGGGTCCATCAAGCCGATCACCGCATGATCCACATGACATGGGAAATTCACCACGTAAGTGAGCTTTGGCTTCACGTCATTGCCAAAGGCTTTCATCACGGGAATTTTCGGAGCATCCGCAGGATTGGCATTTTTCTCGCCAACGAAAACCCAGATGAGACCTTGGGCCTCATGAGTCGGATAATTGCGCACCTTGATTTTGTTCGGATTTAAATCTTGATCAGGAACCAAAGAAGGAATTTCAGTGCACATACCAGAGCAATCAAATTTCCAACCATGATACGGACACTCCACTTGATCGTTCACAACACGACCAAAGCTCAAAGGAATGCCGCGATGAGGACAGATGTCTCGCAAAGCCGAAGCTTTGCCTTTGGAATCACGGTAGAACACAATCGGTTCACCCAAGATTTTTAAAGATTTCATCTTATTGATTCCTAATTCGGCACTCGGCAAACCCATGTACCAAACATTGCGAAGAAAACCAGAATACATTTTATATCTCCACTAATTCATTCCTGCGCGCTTCTCTGCGAGCAGACAAGTGTTTTGCAATAATGTGGTGATAGTCATAGGGCCCACGCCCCCGGGGACTGGCGTTGCCGCCTTCACATGACCTTGAAGTTCTTCAAAACGCACATCTCCACAGAGTTTCCCACCCTGACCCGTTCCATGCATTCCCACATCAATCACAATCGCATCTTTTTTAAAATCATCTTTACCAAGCAAGCGCGGCTTTCCAGCCGCCACCACCACGAGGTCCGCTTCACGAGTGATCTCTTTGAGATTCTTGGTTTTCGAATGACAAAGGGTCACTGTCGCATCCGCTTCCATCAACATGTGAGCCATGGGTTTTCCCACGATATTGCTACGACCCACCACCACGGCTCGTAAGCCTTCGACTCGGATGCCATAAAACTCCAAAATCGTCATCACTCCCGCTGGAGTGCATGGACTCACAAAAGGCTTCCCAGCAAAGAAATGCCCTAAGGAATTGTAAGTCAGTCCATCCGCATCTTTTTCAGGTGAGAGGATCTTAAGAACTTCATCGGATTTCAAATGAGCTGGAAGCGGAAACTGCACCAACACACCGTCAACATCTGAGTCTTTATTCAAAGAGATCAGGAGTTCATTCAACTCCTTTTGCGAAACCGTCATAGGCAAAGCATGGATCGAAGACGACATCCCCACTTTTTCACAAGCAATCTTCTTGTTTCGGACATAAACGTGGCTGGCCTTATCGTCACCCACTATGACAACTGTCAAATGTGGAGGTCGCCCCACCTTTTGCGTAAATCTCTCAATGCGAGGAACTAGAGCCGCTCGCACCTCACGCGACACTTCTTTGCCGTCTAAAATCAGCATCGCCACCCCCAGTTTTGAGCCCTTACTTTCCTGCATTTTCCAAAGAAATTCAATGGTTTAATCCCCGCGTGGCCAAATTCTACGGACCCGGTGGGGCGATCTTTCCTCTTGCTTCGAAAAGGGGATATGTTGTACAAGTGCTTTAAAACATTGGGGGATTCAAAAATGGCAGAAAAAGTTAAGCTTTCGAAAGACGGCAGTTCGATCGATTTCGTTCAATCTGACAGTCTACCGACATCTCTCAAGAAATTCCGCCAAAGCCCTGAGATCGAAGGTTTCTACCGTTTTATTTATGAAAACGACCTTCAAAAAGAAGCTTTCGACATTTTGGATCGTATTATCTTTCATCGTAAAGCTAAAAAAGCTGGAGCAAAAAAAGAAGCTGCTCTTGCTGCTAAAGAAGAAAAAGCGGCTGCAAAAAAAGTGGCAGACACAAAAAAGAAAAAGTAATTCCTCTTTCTCTTCTGCGTTCGAACGAACCTATCCGTGCCCCGGATAGGTTTTTCTTTTTCTGGCCTCTGAGTGCAACTCATCCCCGGTCCTGAACTTGCTGTGTCCTCTTCCCGGAGGACTTATGAAATCAACTATCAAAAATAATAAAGGCCAAGGCCTGGTCGAATATCTCATCATCGTGGCTATCGTTGCCGTGGGCAGTATTGCGGTGATGAAAGTGGTCGGCGCCAATGTTCGTGTGCAATTTGCTAACGTGGCTCAAGCCCTTGGGGGAAATAATTCTCAAAAGAAGAATGCCCACGAAGTCACCGATGCCATGATTAAAAAACGCGACTTCAGCAACTTCTTTGAAGGCTCCGTCAATTCTTCGCGTTCGGCCAAATAGATGAACCCACTCTCTTGCCGTCGCGGGCAAGGGGTGCTGGAAAGTCTTTTGGTTTTGCCTGCCCTGGTTTTGCTCTTTTCAACTCTCGGACTGTTGGGTTTTCGTGCACTGCTTTTTTATTACACGGATTTTCATCTCTATGAGGCTCTGCTTTGCACTCAACACACACCGCTTCCGCGCTGTGAACAGCATCTCGTTGGAAAAGTTAAAAAGATCCTTCTGGCAGGAAAGATCGAAAGTCATTCGCTGCGCCTCTCGTCTTTTCAAGTTCGAGGACAGCTTCGCATTGTCTTTGGTGAAATGAATACGCTGCAACTGCCTCCTCTTATCTTAGACAAAAAAATTAAACTTCCCTTGGAGTAACTATGGATTTTAGAATCCAATCACAAAAAGGCTTTAGTGCGGTCTTGATCCTGACGTTGCTGCCAGCGCTTCTGGCTTTCTTTTTTCTAGTTCATCTAGGAATCGGATTTATTCAATTTGAACTGCGCTTAAATCATGTCTGCCGTCAAACTCACATCAACACGCAAAACAAAGTCGGTGTCTACCTGAAGAAGCTGCTGGAACTCAATCCCAAGGCTTTGAAACTGCGGCAGGCCGAAGCTCTGGCTCAGAAGGCTGTGCTCGCAGCAGTGGGAACTCCGGCCTATCCTGCGGCTCAAGCTCGATTGCTGCAAGTTCAGCTTCAGAGACAGATGCTCGCGCAGCAACAACAAGAGCTTCTCCGCATTAGCAATCAAACATTGATCATTGGCTTTGAGCGGTCCCGAAAAGGGCTGCACCGAGAACAGCAGAGCTTCACTCCGTCTTTACGTCCCCTTCTCTCCACACAGTTTGCGCTGATTCCGGGCAAAGCCCCACGTTTGGCGGTCCGTCCGGATTTCCCGGACACGGCTCCGGCTTATTTCCCTGAGAACGATTTCGAAGAGCAACAGGCCCTGGTGCAGAAATGGCAGTACAACGTGAAAGTCAGTCCGCTCTTTAAATTTTTTCTGGATGGGCAATTTAAATTCGAAAAGGACTGTGCTGTCACATTATCTCAGGAGGCTCTTTCATGGACCGCAAAAATTCACAAGGTCAGATCCTCGCCGAAGTCGCCTTGGTGATGTTCTTTATCACTCTGGTTTTGTTCGGCGCGCTCAATCAGTTGGCGACTCTCAAACCTCGTCATCAGAAATACCAATTCACTCAGGAGACAGCCTATGAAAAAAATCCTCGCTCTCGACATTAAAACAAAAATGCTTCTCATCGCCTTCCTTCTTCTGGGGTTGATGTCCCTGATCACCAGTCTCCTAGGCGTCAAGAAAGAAGAACCCACCAGCTTTGCTCCGGAGCCTCCATCCGTTGACACCTTTATCCCTCGAGGGCACGTGCTGGTACCTATTGAACTCAGCAACGCGGAATCTTTGAGTTCTTTGGTCGGAGATGTCGGCGGCGTGGTGGATCTTTATCTCGCCACCAATGAAAAACAAAAAACAGGAATCAAAGTAGGCACAAAACTAAAACTGCTGCGAGCACCCTTAAATCCCCAGCAATATGCGGTGCTGGTTCGCGATCATGAAAGCTCACGGATCTTGAGTTTCTCTGGTCCCTTTATCGCCGTGGTTCAAAATCCTCAGGCGCGGGGGCAAGAGGTCGCAGGCCCCAAACCTCAGCAAGTTCAAATCGACTATCAAAACTAGGAGACAAACATGGGCCCCTTGATTTTCTTTTTCTTTATAGGATTCCTCTCTCTAAAATCTGAAGCTCAGATTCTAGTGCGAGCTTCAGGCGCAAGCCCTCAGCTCTATCAAGAATATCTTCAAGCTCATCCCCAGCAAAAGTCTTACGCTCAACACTTGCTTACCCAGCACATGAATTCGACTTACGGCGAGCGGGACCTCTTTCAAATCTCCGAGCAGCAGAATCTCTCAATGAACGAACTGAAAGAACGAGTGCTTGAACTCAGAAGCCGCGGGCCCTTGTCAAAATTAGCTTGGTCTTTTTTAGCGGACTATCTCTCGGCCCACAAACCACTATTGGAATCTCAAAACAAAAGATCTTTTACCGACCTCTTTTGCGAGGCGCGGTTTTACAGCGAACAAGATGGCGAGGCCTCTTGCCAATGGATGTCTTTGTCCTTGGAAGATCTGCGACGTCAGTGGCCAGAAGCGCATCTTGTGGTGATAGAAACCAAGGTTGTTGAGCTGCAAGGACAGCTGCTTTTGCCGCGATCCGAAAAACTCCATTGGCTTTTAATCTCTGACACGAGAAAAGAAATTCATTTTTGGGGTAGCTTTGAGGAATTGAAGAGGCAGCATTTGCATTCTGATTATTTAGTGGAAGGATCCTGTGGGCAGTTCTCGACTTCGACGGATTCGATCTCTTTGCTGAGTTCCGGATTCGTTTTCTTCTCTGCCGATTGCGTCGCAAAATTCAGCCCTGAGACCCAAGAAAGGAAACCGTGGCTAGAAAGAAATAAATCTTGGGTTCTTCCTTTAAGCATTATTGCCGTCGGAGCTGCAGCGGCTTCACAGCTTCAAGGAAAGAAGCTGGTCTTTAAAGATTCTGTTTTTTAGAAAACTGATCCTTAGTGTGGTGGTATTTAAAAAGATTGTAGCTCGATTATAGCGTGAGCATCCTGACAATTGGGCGATCCCAAGCCCCCTTTCCCGAGCATCCGGCTCGGGAAACCAAGAACCAAGGGATGGACCAGCCCCCTCTCGTGGATCAGTTTTTTTAAAGCAAAGACTTCCCGTTGAAGTTCAGTTCTTTGACGATGCCATCTTCAATGACCGTGAAAGAATCGACATAGGAAGCATCTGGATGAGAATGGAATTCCACAACATCCCCTGTGAACTTGCGAATGCCTTCCCCAGCACTTTCTCTGAGAGCCTGTTCATTTCTCATGAAGGACGGTGGTTCAATGGGACTGTCACAACCAAAACTCACTGGGATCTGAGCCGCACGCAAAGCTTCCCAAGGGAAAGCGTACTTGTAAAGAAGTCCGAGCTTTTCTTTCAGCCACACACGGTCACTGAGCCAATGGCAAGGTTGCATGTGGCAGCGCACGTGAAGCGGTTTCATCATCTGAATAGTTTCTGGGCGCAGAATTTGGGTGTGCTCAAGACTCAAACGTCCCACATATCCCGCAGCAGAAACTTTTCTTGCAGCCTGAACGATCTGATGAGACGCCTCATCGCCGATGGCATGAACAGCCACTTCGAGTTTTTGATCCCAGCTTTTCTTTAAGATCTCTTCAACATCGGAAAGACTCCAAAGAGGTTTTCCCGCATTGCCTTCAGACTTGTTGTGATAAGGCTTTGACAAGAAGGCGGTTTCAGAGCCGAGGGAGCCATCGAAGAAAAACTTCACTCCCTTTGATCGCAACAATGCTGTCTCTTGTTTCTTCGTCATGAGAGCCAATTGAATGGCGTTATCTAGCTCATTGAGATGATAAAAAGTAAAATTGGATTCCACAGCCAAAGTCAGTTCATCGGAAGACTCGAGCTGAGCCATGATATTCCACAACCCTTCCGTTCCACTCATGTCGCGGACATGGGTAAAGCCTGAAGCGTTGAACACACGACAAGATTCCAAAATATGCAGGCGCATTTGGCTTTGCGTAAATCCAGGAAGACTGTCCCAAGCGGCAAGATGCTCGGTCTCTGAAAGGACTCCGCTTTCTGACTGAATTCCCAAAAGCTGCAAAGCCCTCGAGTTTAGCCATGATGTGTGACCATCTCTTTTATTGAAGTACACTGGTCGATCAGGAAAAACCTTATCCAGGACATCTTTATGAGGAGGAGAAGGCCAAGCCTTGTCATCCCACCCGAACCCCGTCAACCACTCCCCTCGCCAATGAGCAGGCTTGATCTGAAGCCCAGCGATATCCGTGGCTGCCTCTAAAGACTCTAAGCGCAGACCGGAAGCAAATTCTCCGGTTGCTAAGAAGTGAGTATGACTGTCATAGAGACGAGGGATTTTAAAAAGCATAAGGCCCTCTGTTTTACCAGAAGGCCTTAGTTATTTTAAGTCTTATATTTGTTATTATCGAGAACCAGGAAGAGGCTGATTGACTGCGCCGCCTGATCCAGGAGCTCCAGGTCCAATACCTGAGCCACCACCATTAACTGGAGTGCCCGGCCCTGTCCAACCACCATTGGTGCCGCCGCCTATGCCTATACCGATGTTACCACCGCCCATATAGACTTGCTGAAGACGCATGTACAATCCTTGGATCTCTTGCTGCAAGCTCATGGCCACTTGGGCTTTTTGCTGTTGCTGCATTTGGTATTGTTGCATTTGTTGGAAGTACATTTGAGTTTGCTGCTGTTGCATTTGCATCATTTGTTGCTGCATTTGCCATGTTCCCATTCCCATGTCCATGCCCATACCTGGCATCATTCCGCCAGACATCATGCCGCCCATCATTGAACCAGGCATCATTCCACCCATCATGTAGCCGCCACCTGGCATCATCATACCACCGCTAGCCATCATTCCTGGCATCATGCCGCCCATCATTGAGCCAGGCATCATTCCACCCATCATGTAGCCACCACCTGGCATCATCATGCCACCGCTAGCCATCATTCCTGGCATCATGCCGCCCATCATCGCACCAGGCATCATTCCACCCATCATGTAGCCACCACCTGGCATCATCATGCCACCGCTAGCCATCATTCCTGGCATCATGCCGCCCATCATCGCACCAGGCATCATTCCACCCATCACGTAACCGCCACCTGGCATCATCATTCCAATTCCACCGCTGGCCATCATTCCAGGCATCATACCGCCCATCATGTAGCCACCACCTGGCATCATGTAACCGCCGCCACCCATCATGTAGCCGCCACCTGGCATCATCATTCCGCCAGACATCATCATTCCGCCGCCCATCATCATGCCACCAGGATAGCCGCCTGGGTACATCATACCCGGACCTGCCATACCCCAAGGAGACATACCCGGAAGATACATTCCTCCACCAGTGTATGGACCATACATTCCGCCGCCATAAAGACCGCCGCCAAGGCCGCCGAAGCCGCCGCCGCAACCGAAGCCGCCAACACCTACACTACCGCCAAGGGCACCATAGAGACCTGCTGCCAAATATGGAAATCCGTAACCCCATGCAGGATAAGTTTGAGTCGGGAAACCAATGCTCGCATTAGCTTCCGTCGTCATTTGATTTCCTTTGTAACCCATGTAAGTCGCGCCCAGTCCAAGAGCGACATTCGTAATTACACCGGCCCAGTCAGTTTGAGGCTTCTTGTATGAGTAACCACTTCCTGACATCGCACACTCAGGACATGCAGAACCTTCCGTCATTTCTCTTTGAGCTTCGCGACGACGATCTGCGATCTGTTGATCCAGATCCTTCACGTCTCTCTTCATGTTTGCGATAGTTCTTTCGAGACCTTTGATTTTGCTTTTTAGTTTTTCACGATTGTTATAATTCTTACGATAATGAACCAAGCCGTCTTTACACTCTTTGGCACTCACACCTTCACGGTCTTCTTTTGGAAGGCGGAACTTGTCAAAATCACACACTTTACTTGTCACTGAACCCGCAGATTTCGGATCACAAAGACGAACCCACTCTTGAACTTCAAAGCCTGTTACCGGAGTCTCATCAACCTCAGTTTGAATCACTTGACCCGCTTCAGTCCCTTGAGCAATTGTCGCCTGAACATCACCCATGCCTTGATACGAACGACATGTTCTTGTGTTTTCGATGTGATCAAAGATAAAAGATGAGTAGTCTTCAGCGAGATATTTTTCAACGTCTTCACGTGATCTGTTCAAATCACGGGTCAAATTCTTTTCTTCACGGCCCATATCGGAAAGTTGCTTCTGCAATTCTTTGATTGCAGCTTGCTTTTCTTTCTTTTCCGCCTGCTCGTCTTCAGCACCATCGCCAGCTCTTTGAGGGTAGCCACAACCTTGACTAGCGCCCCACTGACCCGTGCCCCACATCCCTTGGGAGGCTTTTGCATTGTATGCAAAACCCATCATCAGAGTGAAAAGAGCTAAAATTGGCATCCATATCTTCATAATATGATCTCCTGAAAAGGACCTATTCCGTATCACTCATCGTCAGGAGTTGAGACAGACTTGACTCAAAATGTGGCCAAATCGTGGAAAGCGCGCGAAACTAGACCGGTTCTCCGTCTCATTTCGACACAACAAATTTCCGAATCATCATCCGTGACGACCTAGTCCTGTGCTAAAAATCCTTTTGCACAGGGCTTTGTTGAATCCTACACTTCTTTCATGACTAAGCACACAGTTCTTTGTGTAGATGATGAAATAGACAATGTAGATGCCCTAGAACGGCTCTTTCGCAAGAAGTACACTGTACTAAAGGCTACCTCAGGAAAAGAGGCGCTGGCTATTCTCGACCAACATCCAGGTCCAGTTTCACTGATCATCACCGATCAAAGAATGCCCGAAATGACGGGCTCCGAATTTTTAGAACGAACTTTAGAGTCTCATCCCGATACTGTGCGTATTCTTCTCACGGGATATACAGATTTAGAATCTGTGATCTCTGCTGTGAATAAAGGTCAAATATTCAGATACCTCACAAAACCCTGGGACCCGGTGGATCTTTCAAACACAGTGGATCACGCTGTCGAAAGATTCAGTCTTGGTGTGGAGTTGAAAACGCGCAATCAAGAATTGGCAAAGGCTCTCGAGGAATTGAAATCCTTAGATGTGGCTAAATCGAACTTTATGATTTTGATCAATCATGAGTTAAAGACTCCGCTCACTTCGATTTTGAGTTTTGCTTCTTTGCTTTCCGAATCTTCCCTCAGCGATGAAGACAAACTTATGGTGAATCGCATCTTACGCAGTGGTGAACGCCTGAAAACTTTGGTGGATGATGTGTTGCTCGTGGTTCGTGCGGAAACGAATCAGCTGAAGATCGACATGCAACAAGTGGTCTTTACTCAGTTTGATGAGAGCTTGAGCAAAGAGATTCAAACTCTGATGGCGAATAAGAATCAAAAGTTAGTTCATCGTTTGGAGCCCTTGTCGGTTATGGCGGATGTTCGTCTCATTAAGCAAGTCATGCTTCGCCTGATTCACAATGCTGTGAAGTTTGGAACTGAAGGCTCGGAAATTATTGTCGAAAGCTTCAAAAGCGACAACAAACTGCGTTTCATGGTTTCAAATAAAGGTCCTCAGATCCCGGCAAAGGTGATCGACAAACTGATGAAGCCTTTTTTTATTGATGAAGATATCATGCACCATGCAACAGGCATGGGCTTGGGTTTGACAATCTGCCAATCCATTCTGAAATTCCACTCTTCCCAGATCCAACTTAAAAACACGGATCATGGAGTGATGGTCTACTTCGAACTTCCGCTAGCTTAGTGATTTTTTTTAAAATAATCCACTAAGTGGAGGCAATGCATCTCCTATATCCTTGGTTTCCCGAGCCGGATGCTCGGGAAAAGGGGCTTGGGATCACCCAATTGTCAGGATGCTCACACTGTGATCAAGCGACGATCTCCTTAAGTCCCGCCACATTTTTCACCGGACTGAAAAATGCAAAAGCGAGAATGGCTTCTGCCAGACTCGCTTTTGGTGGCTCTCCTGTCCGATTCAGATCGGGAGGCGAACCATGCGTAAACAACACTATTTACGTTATCGGAGAGTCTTGAAAATTATTAAATCTGTTTTGGTTATTGTGGGATTAAGTCTCATAATTATACGACAGTTTAAATCCCTTTAGATTCTTGAGCTTCCCAATATGTTCAAGAGCTCCAGGGACCTGTGATTGGGAGACGGACTTCTAACCCGGACAGGTGAAATACATGGATGAGTCTGGCAGGGGCACCTTTTTCCCGGATTTATCCGGATTCGGATCTCTTTTTAGTTTAGGTTGCTGTTAAATCGTGGAATTGGTTTTGCTTAGCTGTCTTTCCATGAAAACACTTCTGCTTATCTTCACAATATTTTTTTCTTTTTCGCTGCAAGCACAAACTCGTTCTTTAAAGGTGTCTCTCGGCGAAGAAAAGCCTTTGCACTTCCGAGGGAAAGGCTCTGTTTGGATTCAAGATAGCAAAATCTTGAAAGCTATTCCCGCGGCCGGAGGTATTCGAGTTCGTGGACTGAAAGAAGGCGTCACCACTTTAAAACTGGGTGATGAAGTTTATGAAGTTCAGGTGTTTCATCCTGGCAAACTTGTTGTTCAAGACAGCTTAAGCAGCGAAGTCAGCCGACTGGTTGGACTTTCTACCGAACTGCAAGAAGGTAAGATCCTTGTAAAAGGCCGTCTCTATCGTTGGAAAGATTGGTCTGACTTAAAAAAAATTTCTTTAAAATACAAAGTCCGGTTCCAAATGACAGCCGATATTCCTCGAGCACTTCGTGAGGAATCTCAAAAGCAATTCTCGCAATTATTGGAGCGAGCCCGTCTTCCTCCCCAAACTTTGATTTTTGAACCGGCTCCAGAGATCCGCGTGGCTGGCTCTGAGATGACTTTTAAGAAGTATGATCAACTGCTTTCCCCCTACGGAATTGAAGTCATTAAAGACGAACAGAGTATTGAAATAGCTCCCACGATCAAAGTGCAAATCACTGTGGCCGAAATCAAGCGTGACCTTTCTATGAAATACGGCTTGCGCTGGCCTTCAAGCTACTCGGCAAAGATTCTTCCTACGGGAGAACGGCTGTTGGATGAGTTGCCATTCAATGCCACGGCTTTGGAAGCCCAAGGGCTGGGAAAGATTCTTGCCAGCCCCAATATCATTTGTCGCAGTGGCAAAGAGGCCGAGTTCCTAGCCGGCGGCGAGTTTCCCATCAAAATCCTCAACTATAAAATGCAAGACATCGTCTGGAAGAAGTACGGCATTCTTTTAAAAGTAAAACCTGTTGCCGACAGCTCGGGACGAATGAGCATTTCCATTGAGACAGAGGTTTCAACTCTGGATGATTCTCGACGAGTGGATGACATTCCAGGACTTCTGACGAATCACGTTTCGAGTCACTTTGACTTGAGTCGCCCGCGCACTATTGCACTGTCGGGGCTGCTCAAAAGCGAAGACAGTAAAAGTCATGAGGGCGTTCCCTTCTTGGCTCGCATTCCTGTTCTCGGCGCCCTCTTCTCGAGCAAGGACTTCAAAGAGAACAGATCCGAACTGGTCATCTTCGTCCGCCCTTCAATTTTGAAAGAAGATGAATATGAAAACAGCAACCCTCAGCATGTTGGCGATTTGGAGCAACGATGATGATCACAGAAGCTTTGCAAATCTATAGTCGTCTTCAGGACAAAATCTTACAGTTGCCAATGAATGAGCTTCTTCTCTCTGACGATGATCAGACTCATTTAAGATCTCAACGCATGGACAAGATGATACTGGATGAAACGGATCATCTTCCCGCTCACCTTCGAGATCGCGTTCGGGCCGAGTTTCATGCTCTCGGTCCTTTAGAAAGTCTTTTGTCCGATGAGGGAATTACTGAAATTCTCGTCAACGGACCCAAATCCATTTGGTTTGAGAAGCAAGGGCAACTCTTTCAACATCTCGACTCGTTTTTTTCTGAATTGAGCTTTAGAAATGCCGTTGATCGGCTCTGTCAAAGGGCGCACACTCATGTGACCGTGGCTCACCCTTCCGTGGATGCTCAATGGGGAGATTTCCGCCTTTCGTTAGTCAGCAATGAGATCACAAAAAATTCCATGCACTTTTCCCTTCGCCGACACCCAAAGAACCCTTGGAATTTTAAAAAACTCTTGGAGGTGGGATGGTGTCGTCCTGAAGATTTTTGCTTATTTGAAAAAATCATGAAGGAAAGAAAGAACTTTCTCATTGTCGGTACTACAGGCTCTGGGAAAACTTCGATTCTCAACTCTTGCCTCAGTTTACTTCCAGAGAACGAGCGAGTAGTGGCGATCGAGGACACGCCCGAGATTTCTCTTGCAAACAAGGCCAGCATGAAACTGCTCACTCGTCAGGATCCCCAAGGACTTTTGCCTGAAATTGACCAAGCGCAACTCGTTAAGAGGTCTTTACGTCTGCGTCCGGATCGGATTGTCATGGGAGAGGTTCGGGGTGTTGAAGCCAAGGATTTCTTAATGGCCTTGGCCACTGGTCACTCTGGAAGTTTTGGCACTCTTCACGCGAGTTCCGCCAATCAAGCTTTGATTCGCTTGGAGATGTTAATACAGATGGGGGCTCCGCAATGGAATTTGTTGGCCATCCGTCGTCTGATTCAACTCTCGCTCGATTACATAGTGGTCACCGGGCGAGAGATCTCAGGCCAAAGACTCTTAAATGGAGTTTATAAAATTAGCTCTCTTGAAGATCAAGGGTTCCTGACCGAACAGGTGTCTCTGCCACGGGAACAGTCTCTTTGAAATCCACTGAGTTGTTGTAGCGACCCAACGTCTGCTCAGACAAAGTCTCTGTGCTTTCCGTTTTATCCGGACGAGCAAAGAATTTTTTATTCAGGTCTTCAATAACCTTGAGCTTGGAGTTTTCAGGTGTGTTCTTGTAAACCCCTGGCGGAGTTTCTTGAAGAGCCGGCCCTCCACTCTCAATCATTTGTTCGGCCATTTTACTGAGCGTCACTCGATCGCTGAGGGAGCTTTTTCCCATAACACGACCAAAAGTCGGAGCTCCCGGTCGAGCTGGTTGAGAATTGGAAATATCCGCCGTACGTGTTCTTGCGCTTGGGGGAAGAATTCCACTGATCTTGTCCATACCACACCTCCGTGTGTTGTCTGAGGAGCCATCCTAGCTCTTCATACTTCGTATCGGAATAAGACGTCGCAACTTGAGACATGAATACGGAAACTAGACCTAGGGCCTGGGATTTGATCCCATCAGCTATTAATCCCAGGAGAAGAACTGCCAAGGGCTCGCAGGATGCCCCAAAAGCCTCTCACAGATGGCTTTGGCCTCTGGAGACTCGCTCCCCGCCCAGAACGTGCGACCGATGAGAAAGCTTTGAGCGAACTCCGTCCATGAACTGAATTTTCCCTCGGCCACAGGAGCGATCTTTAAAATCTGCGCCCAGGCTTCGTTATCATCAAAATAGCCCGCGACAAAACAGAGTCGCACCAGCTGAATATAGCGAGCCACATCCCAAGCAAGAATGCCTGAATCAGACACATACTTTTGAGTGCGCTGAATCCACTGGGCGAGCTTGCGATAATCTTCATCCTTGAGCTGAATCTCTTGGCCTTCAGAGAAATCGAAGAGAAAAATCTGCTTAAACTTTTCCAAAGAAACAGCATCGATGCTGCCATCGGCAGGCACGCAGTCCTTCAGCACATTGAATTTCGTGCGATGACCTTGAGTGCGGATGTTTTCAAGATTCTTAAGGGCCGAGTCCTTATCAAAGACCGCCCACATCTCTTCCAGAATGCCGATGCAGTCCCCACGCACTTCAGAACCAAAGTTCATATCCAGGCGGAAGAAATAATCACTGATCTCGTCCATGACCTGTACTTTGACATCGCCCTCAAGCTCTTGTCCTTCGACAAGATCCGAGCCTATGATTTCATAGAGAGCATCCAGAATCTGGTTCTCTTCAATATACATAGCACCCATGCTCATGAGCTTCTTTTCTAGTTCTGTTTCTGGATGGATTCGTTGCACAAGGCCTCCTTCATCATTCAATTCCTTTTTTCGATTTTTTTCAATATGCTAGGCTCCAGAGATAGGACCAAAATGCTCAAAAAGATCTTCCTGGCCCTCGTGGCCCTGTTTTTTATTTTCATCGGCGGTATTTGGCTGCTTGTCAGCTATATGCATAGCAACCCCGACTCCGTCTTTCGCTTTATGGATCAAGTTATTGAGCGCTTTACGGCAGGACAGCCTTACGAAGAAAAATCCGAGGAAAATCTTCACAACATTCAGCATGTTCTGATCCGCACTGAAAACTCAAATTTAGAGATTGTCCCTTCTGACAAAGAAGTCCTTGAAATTCTTTATACAGGAAAAGCTCCCAGCATGGAGTCAGGTCCTTTTATCGAAGAAATTCTCGAGGGAGTAAAACTAGAAGTTCGCTTGCACGAACCCATGAGCAGTCACTTCTTCCGCATGAATATCAATGGTGAAGATGTGACCAAGGCCTCCAACGTGGCCTTAATAGCCAAGATCTTTATTCCCAAAAAGTACAATGGCGTTCTCAGAGTTGAAACAAACCGCGGGAACGTGCAGATGCAGGTGCCCCCGGGAAAACTGTACGAATTCGATCTGCGCTCGGATCGCGGCCTTGTCGAAAACACCGCAGTTCAAAATCCAGAAAAGGGCACGGTGAACCCCAACGAAGTGGGACAAATTCAAATCATCACTCAATCTGGAAATATCACAGTCACAAACTAAAAAAAGGAGAGCCGATGCTCTCCTTTTTAGTTCATTCATTCAAATTTTAGAATCTAGCTTTTCTTGGCGTCCTCAAGATTCTTCTCAGCAAGAGGAGTCAGACGAATCCCTAGCTCCGTCAATTGCTCGCGGTGAACTTCAGAAGGACAGTCCGACATCAAGCAAGAGGCCTTCGCTGTTTTCGGGAAGGCGATCACTTCGCGAATCGCATCCGTTTCACAGAGCAACATCACAAGGCGATCCATACCCCAAGCAATACCACCATGTGGAGGTGTACCATATTTCAAAGCCTCCAAGAAGAAACCGAATTTGTGTTCAGTCTCTTCTTTGCTCATGCCCAACAAACGGAACATGGCCTGTTGAATCTCGTTGCGATAGATACGGATACTTCCACCACCCATTTCGTAACCGTTACAAACAAGGTCATAGGCTTTTGCGAGCATTTTGCCGTAAGCCGCTTCATTGTTGTTCGTCAAATCTTCAAAGTACTCATCCTTTGGAGATGTGAACGGATGATGGCGAGCCACCCAGCGTTTATCATCTGGAGAGTACTCAAGGAGTGGGAAGTCCACCACCCACAAGAAGTTGTCTTTTGTGGTGTCGATCAAGTTCAACTCGCGACCCAAGTGCAGACGCAAAGTCGACAACGAAGCACAAGCTGTATCGAAATCATCAGCCACCACCAAAGCGCAGTCGCCGTTTTGAGCGCCAACAGCTTTAAAGATTTCTGCCAACTTCTCAGGAGTGAAGAACTTAGAAACTGGAGAGTTGAAAGTGCCATCAGCTTCGGACTTGATCCAAACAAGTCCCTTCGCTCCGCCACGTTTCGCAACCTCTGTGAGCTTGTCGAATTGACCGCGAGAGAAAGTTCCGCCTTTAGGCACAGCGATACCGCGAACGATTCCGCCACGAGACAACACGTCGTCGAAAACCTTAAAGCCTGAGCCTGTCACAACAGATTTCAAGTCTTTGATTTCCATTCCAAAGCGAGTGTCTGGCTTATCGATACCATAGCGATCCATAGCTTCTTGGAAAGTCATGCGTGGAATCTCTTTGACATCCACACCTTTGATTTCTTTCCAGATTGTACGTAAAAGTTTTTCATTCATCGCCATGATGTCTTCTTGATCGATAAAAGACATCTCCATATCGATCTGAGAGAATTCAGGTTGGCGATCCGCACGCAGGTCTTCGTCACGGAAGCAACGAGCGATTTGAAAATAACGGTCATAACCACCGATCATCAAAAGCTGTTTCAACGTTTGTGGTGACTGAGGCAAAGCATAGAAGTTTCCTGGATTCACGCGAGAAGGCACAAGATAGTCACGAGCCCCTTCCGGAGTGGATTTATAAAGAATCGGAGTTTCAACTTCCAAGAATCCATTATCAGACAAGAAACGACGCACGATTTGCGCCACCTTGTGACGAGTCACCATATGGTTCGTCAAACGAGGCGAACGCAGGTCCAAGTACCGGTACTTAAGTCTAAGCATCTCGTTCACGTTCTCATCATTCACTTGGAACGGAGGAACAGCGGACTCATTCAAAATTTCGCAACGAGTGGCTTCGACTTCGACAGCCCCAGTTTTGATTTTCGCATTCTTCATTCCATCAGGACGGGCGCGAACCACGCCTTCAACAGCTAATACGAACTCACCACGCAAATGCTTTGAAGCCGAAGTTTCAGCTTTATTTGGATCAAGAACCACTTGCACGATACCTTCACGATCACGGAGATCGATAAATACTAGACTTCCGTGGTCACGACGAACATCTACCCAGCCCATCATCACGACTTTTTGACCGACATTTTCAATGCCGAGGCTGCCACAATAGTTTGTTCTTTTGAGTTCTTTTACAAATTTCATTTAGTTACCTTTGCCTGAGGGGATATCCCATCGATGATGCGATATGTTTACATGATGTTTTCATACAGTCAAAAACCATATTTTGATAGGACCCATAACTGGTTTTAATAGACTCCTTTTTTGAGGACGTTATAATAGGATTTTGTGCTCCGCCTTAGGAAGGATATTGCTCTATGCCGAAATTCACCATTGATCACCAAAGTTCACACAACCCCCAAGACGCCTTTACGAAAATTAAAGAATTCTTAAATAACGATCAGGACATTCGACGCTTTGATCCAAAACTTCAATGCACCTTTGATGATGGAACAATGGCTGCCAAAATGAGCGGCAATCAGTTTAAGGCTGACGTGGCTGTAAACCCTTCTGGCGCAGGGAGCAAGATCAGCGTCACCGTGGATCTCCCATTGCTGCTGACGCCCCTCAAAGGTAAAGTCACTGAAACTCTGCAAAAGAAGTTGGCCAAATACCTCGGCTAAGCTTATAAGGTTCCCCGATGGCAAAAACGAAGCCGAAGACCACTGCTTCTTCTCCTAAGGCTTCCCCAAAAAAGGGAGCAGGGACTTCTGTTGCCAAAAAGAAAGCCTCTGCAAAAAGCTCTAAAGACCAAGTTGAATCAAAAACCGTTGTGGCCGAGCTTGTTGAAGATCAAGCCGCACCGGCCATTGATGCGGTAGAGTCCGACAAGGCCTACACGGTTCCTGTCGAAGAGAATTTTGAAACAGATGACAGTGATGTCACAAAAGCCGTCGCTCTTACCAGCACTTCTAAAGCAATTACTTCAGCAGATCCCTTGGCGATGTACCTCAATGAGATCCGTCGTTATAAAGTTCTGACACGCGAAGAAGAAATGGCTTTGGCTAAAAAATATTTCGACGGCAAAGACCCTGCCGCTGCAGAAGCCTTGGTGAAAGCCAATCTTCGCTTCGTGGTGAAAGTCGCTGCGGATTATTCTAAATTCGGCGCGAAAATGATCGACTTGATTCAAGAAGGCAACGTGGGCCTCATGCATGCCGTTCGCGAATTCAATCCCTACAAAGGCGCACGACTGATTACTTATGCTGTGTGGTGGATTCGTGGATACATTCAAGAGTTCTTGATGCGCCAGTATTCTCTTGTGCGCATTGGAACAACTCAGAATCAAAGAAAACTATTTTATCAGCTGCAAAAAGAAAAAGATGCTCTCGATGCCATGGGCATTGAACCCAATGCGGCCCTGATCGGTGAGCGCCTGGGCATTCCTGAAGATGAAGTCCGCGACATGAGCATGCGTATGTCAGGCCGTGACGTTAGCTTGGATCGCCCTCTGGACAACGACTCTGGCGCGAGCTTGGGTGATCTGCAAAAAGATATCGATCAGCAGCCTTTGGATGAGCAAATGGCTCGCCTCGAACAATTGAGTATTCTCAGAGATAAACTCGAAGAAATCCGCCCGGAATTGTCTGATAGAGAAAAAATCATTCTCGATGAGCGCATCCTCAGCGACGAACCTCTGACTCTTCAAGAGATCGGCGAAAAATACGGCATCACTCGTGAAGCCGTTCGCCAGATGGAAGTTCGCGTGATGAAAAAAATCAAAACGAAGATGGAGGAGGAGTAATCCTCTTCTCTTGAGCCATATTGGGGTGATTATTCGCCTTCAGAATTGGGACAACCAATGAATCGACTTCATAAGAAGTATTAGTTAGGATAATGCCCGCAACTTGTCTTGTATGATCGATGAACATAGCTGAGCTGAAGCTGTATGTTCCTCCATTTTTATATGGAAAAGGTAGATTTAAAGTCTGACTATCCCAACCCCATTTATTTTTTTGGCTGAGTTTTATGGCTTTTCCTAAGTCGGAATGATCAATGTATAAATTGGCACTAAGGAACTTAATCATATCAGATGCCGTTGATCTAATTCCTCCTGTCGGAGCAAAAACAAGCCAATCCCAATGCGGCATAACCTTTAAATCTGCCCCATGGCCGTCAATCAATCTATTGCGGTTCTTAAATGAAATCTGCAGAGATGTGTCAGTCATGTTGATGGGATCGAAAATTCTTTTTTGCAGTAAACTTGAATAAGATTCCCCACTCGCAATTTCCAACACTTTTCCAAGTAGGGCAAAACCTGTATTTGAATACTGAAGAGGGTATGGCTTTGACTCAGCGATTGGTTTGACATCCTTTAAATAAATTAAAAGTTGGCTCCAAGTATAGTGAGAATATGGATTCAAAGTATTCGGAATGTCTTCAGGAACCCTTGCAAGACCTGAAGAGTGCGTGGCAAGTGCAGCAAGCTGAATTTGTCCTGCGAAAGTTCCTCTCAGTTCGGGAATATATTTTTCCACAGTATCTTCTGAGCTAACGGTTTTTTCCAAAACCAATTGGGCAAAAATTATTCCAGTGAACGACTTAGTAATACTACCGATTTCAAAAAGAGTATTTAAGTTAGCTAAACCAAATGTTGCAGTTTCTGGAGTCTCAAACTGCTTTGTTATGACACCAACAGCGCCATCCACAAATTTATTCTGAGAGGTACGGGCGTCGACAATAGATTTTAATTCTGGATACCACTTAGGAAGTGTCTGGCCTTTAGACACCAATGGTAAAATTAACATGATCGAAAAAACTAATCTGTGTATAGCCGACATAAAGCCCATCAAATTGCGTATTACAATTAGTGAGCCAAATATGACTCAGCGACGGCCACGCCGAAATAATGAGCTTTCGAGATCTATAAAAATGATAAAGAAATAACGCACTGTAGACTGAAAATGCAACCAGGCACCTTCTGCACCTTCTGAAAAACAGAAAGGACCTCTTGCGAAGTCCTTTCTGTTAGTAAAGTTCTGTTTTGTTTTCTTATTTAAGCGATTTCGAGTTCGCCTGCGCCGATTGTTGCGGCTAGCTTTGCTCTGAGGCGTGTTACCGCTTGAGCATGGAGCTGAGATACACGGGATTCTGTGACTCTCAAGACTTGACCGATCTCTTTGAGATTGAGGTCTTCATAGTAATAGAGAGAAAGAACCAAACGTTGTCTTTCTGGAAGCTCCTCGATGGCCTGAGCCACGAGTTCTTTAATAGCTTTTACATTCAATTGATTGAATGGATTGTTCGTGCGCGAACCTTCCAAGATATCCATGATGGATTTCTTGTCCGTATTGCTGAAGCTTGTCGCCTGATCGATCGGGAGCAAGCTCACAGGGCGCACTTGGTTCACGAGGTCATGGAATTCGTCGATAGTTACATTCAAGGTCTTAGCAACTTCTTCATCTGTCGGGGTACGACCCAAATCAGCTTCCAGTTGCACCATTGTTTTATCCAAGAGTTTCGCTTTATCACGGATAGAGCGCGGAACCCAGTCTTGAGCTCTGAGTTCATCGAGGATGGCTCCACGAATACGGAACTCAGCATAAGTTTTAAATTTATTATCACGAGTGGAGTCGTATTTATCGATAGCATCCATCAAACCGATAACACCTGCAGAGATCAAGTCATCTAGTTCGATGTTTGAGGGAAGTCTTACGGCAATTTTTTGCGCAATAAACTTGATGAGGGGAGCATACTCTTTAATGACGTCGTCTTTTTGCGTAGGAGCGAGCTTCTTCGGCTCTTCCTTGTACTTCTTCAACAATGCTACGTTTTTCCCCATATTTTTCCCTCTTAGAAGCTATGTTAACAAACAGGTCTTTATGCTTAAAGTCCAATTCTACTAAGCAAACCCTACGACCTGGTCCCAGAACATCTGCATGCCGCCCGTTGTTTCAGTATGCACAGATTTTCTTTCAATTTGTTGGCTAATTCCTCGAATCGCTTTAGCTGATTCTGCAGAAACATCATGTCTCACGATGAGACGCTGCATTTGTGTGGCCTTTTTCAAAACCACATCATTGGGAACCGAACCCCAGTAATCCAGACCTATGTAGAGGAAGCGCCCCACCACATCATTGAATCTTTTGTAAAGACCCAAGCCCTCTTCTTGATCACGGACCTGGTTGCAAATGATAGAAAATCTATTCACTTTGTATTTTTGATTGAGAACCTTAATCAGAGCGTAAGCATCAGCAAAGCTCGAAGGATCTGGAGTGATCACCACACTCACCGTCTGTGCCGCAGAGTTGAGGAACAAGACGTTCTCTGCAATTCCTGGAGCTGTATCGATCAGAAGATAGTCAAAGCCCATGGGCAAAGACCCTACAGCTTCCACCATCGCTCGGCGTTCGAAGTGGTTCATGTGATTGAACTCCACAACACCACTGCCACCTGGGATCAAGAACACATCCTTGGAGACTTCCATCAGGATTTCTTTCATTTCCTTTTGACCGGAAATGATGTCATGGATATTTCCTTGAGGACGAGCTCCAAAAAGGATATCCACGTTGGCCATGCCCAAGTCCCCATCCAGAATCAAAACTTTCTTGCCTTGTTGAGCCAAGCTCAAAGCCAGGTTTGCCACCAATGTGGTTTTCCCTACGCCGCCCTTGCCCGAAGTGATACTGATGGTGCGTGTCTTATAGAGATCAAATGACGTTCTATTTGTCATACAGCTTGTGATTCCTGTTGTTGCTGAAGTTTGGTAATCTTAAAGATCAAATCCAAAACACGTTCTTTCGTCGCATACTCAAAATCCTCAGGAACCCGAGGACCGATACCGAAAGAATGCAAAGGGATATCAAAGCGTTTCATAAAGTTATAAATAGTTCCGTGCTGAGAAGACTCATCAAGGCCTGTGAAGATCACGTCTTTATAACCCACCACTGTGTATCTGCGACCCAGCTCTGTGGCATCTTGGTCCTTCGCATTCGCTGGAAGCACCAAATGGCATTGAGCCTGCAAACTTGCAGGTGGCAAAAGACTGCGGATCATATTCACTTCATCTTGATTTTTCAGACTCATGCCTGTGTAGTCGACCAAAACGCAATCCACGTTGGCGATGTAACGGAGCAAATTTGTCCAGTCCGCTTGAGTGCGAATCACAGAGAAAGGCACATTCAAAATCTGTGCGTAAATTCTCATTTGATCAGCGGCACCCACTTTGAAGGTGTCCGTTGTGAACAAAGCCACCTTCTTGCCTTCGCGAACCACCAACTGGCTGGCCATTTTCACCAACGCAGAAGTTTTCCCTGCCCCCGCAGGTCCCACGAAGCAATGGATCTTACCCTGACTTGGATTGTCTACAGTTTTGGTGTTATCCAAAATGTAACGAGCCACCCATGCATCCACGAGCGGTTTGTTTTTCATTTTCAAAGCAGGAATCACATCTTGAGCTTTACCCAGGATTTCCGCTGCGATCTCTGGAGCAATCCCTGCCACCGTGAGCTTTTCAAAAATAGAGCTCAAATCATAAGGCAAGCCATAGTCTGCCCCAGGATGAGTCCCCACAAAGTTCTGCGGCATTGTTTGGAATTTTGAAATCACTTGGCGCAAACCTTCGATTTCATGTTTCAATGCACGCACTTCATCTGTCTCTGCTGCTGCACGAGGTGCTGCTTTCGCAGGAGCCGGAGTGGAAGTCTGCACCTGCGGCATTTGACTCTGTCTTTGTTGCTGTGGAGCCGCCTGCTGACGAGGAGTCCCACCGTATTGCGCAGCCACACGAGCGCGACTCTCAGGCACACGTTGTTGTCTGTGTTCGTTTTCGTCTTCGATCTCAATGTAACGACGTTGTGTGATTTGCTGAGGGCCTTGCACCTTTTGCAGATGCTTCTCGACCATTTTGTGAATCACTTCTTTCTGCTGACGAGCAGAACTCTTAGAAAACTTTTCGCGATCCTGTTCTCTAAAACGGGATTCTGCAAAACGTTTCTTTTGCAAAGTCTCTTCTGAGACTGCAGCTGTGATTTCCACGCTGCCTTCGCCGACGAGGCCGAAGCTTTTGTTATTGTCGCGTGCAGAAAGAATAATGGCATCAGGTCCCAATTGGGTCTTCACCATTTCCAGGGCTTCTTTCATCGTACGTGCTTCAAATTTCTTAACCTGCATGGCTCATCTCCACAAGTGCGACAGATTTGACATCCGCATCAGAAGTTAATTCATTGTGTGAAAGAACAACCAATTGGGGGATGAATCTTGATGTTAGTTTATACAAGTGACGGCGAGAAGTTGGACTAGTCAGAAGGATAGGCTGACCAGCGATCTCAGGATGATTTTCCACGGATCTCGCAATCTCATTAATCAAGCGATGAGCAGTCTGCGGGTCCATCACCAGCTGGACTCCCTGCTCCGTTTGCAATAAAGAATTCGCCACAAGTTCTTCAATCACTGGATGCAAAGTCATCACTGGGATGCTGCCTTGCTCAGTAGTGTACTTGGCCGTGATCGAACGGGCCATGCCCCGACGTACGGACTCTGTCAGGACTTCAATGTCTTTGTTCTTAGGTGCATCATCGGCCAAAGTTTCAAAGATCGTCAGAAGGTCACGAATCGAAACCTGCTCTTTAAGAAGGTTTTGCATCACGCGCACAACAGATCCCAAGGGCAGAAGGTCTGGGATGAGCTCTTCAACCACCTTCGGATGAGATTTCTTGAAGTTTTCAATAAGCGTTGAGGCTTCTTGACGACCCAACAACTCATGAGCATGCGAACGAATGATTTCTGTCAAGTGAGTGGCCATAACAGTTGGCAAGTCCACCACGGTGTAACCCGCAATTTCAGCATCTTCCTTACGAGAAGGAGAAACCCACATCGCATCCAAACCAAAGGCAGGTTCCTTCGTTGGAATCCCTTCGATAGATTCCGTGACATTTCCAGGATCCATGGCCAAAAGATATTCAGGGCGAAGCACGCCACCACCGACTCGATTGCCCTTGATCATCAAGCGGTATTCACCCGGAGCCAACTGCAAGTTGTCACGGATATGAATCGCCGGAACCACGATACCCAAATCAATAGCAAACTGCTTACGAATGCTGACGATACGCTCCAGCAAATCGCCACTGGAGTCCGATTCGACCACACCGATCAAACCGTAACCCACTTCCAGCTCCACCATATCCAAAGGCAACATGGATTCGATGTTTTCTTTTTTGGGAGCATTGGTTGTTTGTTCCAATTGTCTTTTTTCGTTATCCACAGCCTCTTGTTTGAAACGCTTGATCAGGTAAGCCAAACCACCAAAGATCAATGCCAAAGACAAGAATGGAACCGTTGGAAGGCCCGGGATGATACCCAAGAGCGCCAACACCGCACCTGTGATCGCCACGGCACGTGGGTTGACCAAAAGTTGGCTGGTTACTTCCGAACCCATGTCTTGTTCAGAGTTCGAAGTACGAGTCACAATAGTACCGGCCGCTGTTGAGATGATCAGGGCGGGAATCTGAGACAAGATACCATCACCGATGGTCAACATCGTGTAGTACTGAGCTGCCGTTCCGACATCCAAGCCTTTTTGCAAAACACCGATCGTCAAACCACCCAAGATATTCACGAGAGTGATCAAGATCCCGGCAATAGCATCTCCTCTGACGAACTTAGAGGCACCATCCATGGCTCCGTAAAAGTCAGCTTCTTGCTCAATCGCGCGACGACGTTTACGAGCGTCTTGTTCTGAAATCAATCCGGCATTCAAATCGGCATCAATGGCCATTTGCTTACCAGGCATAGCATCCAAGGTGAAACGAGCGGCAACTTCGGCCACGCGCCCAGAACCCTTACTAATTACCATGAAGTTGATCACGATCAAAATCACGAACATGATCAAACCGATGACATAGTTGCCACCAACCACGAAGTTACCGAAGGCTTGAATCACGTGACCTGCAGCCGCAGGGCCTTCATGTCCGTGAGTCAAAATCAAACGCGTTGTCGCTACGTTCAGAGACAAACGGAACAAAGTCGTCATCAAGAGCAATGACGGGAAGGATGTGAAATCCAAAGCTTTTTGCGTATAGATAGAAACAAGCAAGATCAAGATACTGATTGCCAAAGAGCCACTCAGGGCCACGTCCAAGATCCCCGCCGGAAGTGGGATGATCATCACCGCCAAAATGGCCAAGATACCGACTGCGATGAACAAGTCCGTATTCTTGGTGACCTTCTCAAATTTCTTCGCTAACAGAAACAGTGCTTCCATTATCTCTTCGCTTTCTTACGCAAACGATAAACGTACGACAGGACTTCCGCGACAGCCACGAAGAGCTCACGAGGGATCACCTGCCCAATTTTCATGGTTTTAAAAATAGTCCGAGCCAGAGGTTTATTTTCCACGATAGGAACTTTATTCTCTCTGGCGATTTCTTTAATTTTTTCAGCAACGGCATCGGCACCCATCGCCACAATCTGTGGCGCAGGCAAGTTGTCCGAATACTTAAGAACAACAGCAATATGGGTTGGATTCGTGATCACCACGTCGGCTTTTGGAATGGCTTCCATCATCCGTTTACCCGCCATCTTCCTTTGAATTTGGCGCATACGCGATTTGATCATAGGATCACCCTCGCGTTGCTTATGCTCTTGTTTGACCTCTTCTTTGGTCATCATCATTTTCTTTTCAAGATCCCAGCGCTGATAGAAATAGTCCGCCGCGGCTAAGACGAACATCAAAGAGCCCACGCCTCCTAACAACTTCACAATGACTGTGCCGATGTATTGAAGGATTTGCTCTAAAGAGAAACTCAGCATGTAAGGGATCTGCTGAACCTCTCCGCGTAAAAGGAAATAAAGAATGATGCCGATGGCACCCATTTTAAGGATCGATTTGATCCCTTCAGCCAGGGCCCGCAAACTGAAAATACGACCGAAGCCGTCGATAGGGTTGACCTTCTCAAACTTCGGAGAAAGAGCGTCTTCCACTTGCATAAAACCGATTTGCATCACAGTAGAGGCCACACCCAAGACTCCAGCAATCAAAGACACTGGAAGAATCAAAATAAAGGCCTTCGTCGCACAAAAGCGCAAGGCTTCTGAGAATTCTCCTTGCCTTACGTGAGTCACCATTTGTTCGCCGAAGGAATAATTGAAAACTTCAAAGAGGTTCTGGAAAAAGAAGCGGCCCAAAAGATACACGCATCCCGCTGCAGCCAATAGCAGGACTGCCGAGCCTAATTCTCGCGTGTGAGCAACATTCCCCTTTTTGCGGAATTCTTCCCGCCGGGCGTCCGTCGCCTGTTCTGTCTTTTCGCCGTTGTCTTCAGACACTTCGTTCCCTCCTGGAACTCAATGCTTATTTCCTACAAACCCTTCATCACTGCAAAAAGCCGTTCCGCAGTGAGATTCGCCAGTCCAGTCATCTCCATGATGAACAAAGGCATACAAATAAAGACCACGGCCACACCCAACATGATCGTGACAGGTATACTCGTCACCAACACATTCAGTTGCGGGACGGCTCGTCCCAAGATACCCATTGCCAAGTTGACCATCAAAATCGTCACCAACACCGGTGCGCACATTTTGATCGCCATCAGGAAGGCAGTTTGGCCAAAAACCGCCATCTCAGCAAAAGGGCCAATATTCAAAGTCAAAGAGCTCACCGGAACCAGCTCATAACTTTGAGCAATTCCACTGATGAGAATATGATGTCCATTAATAGCCAAAAAAATCAGGGTCGCCATGGTCGAATAGAATTGTTCGATCACACTCCCCTGGGAACCCATCATAGGGTTGTACATCTGCCCGGCACTCAAGCCGATGCTCATGGATACAAGATCCCCTGTCATTGAGACTATGAAGAAAAACAATCGGGTTAAAAAGCCCAGGCTCAATCCCACAATAACTTCGCGGGCCGCCAAGCCTATAATATCATTAGATATAACCATATAGTCGATGCTCCCTGCTTTAACCACCGGGAAGAGAAGAATACTTAAAACGATCGACATCAGGATCTTTACAGGAGAGTTCACCAACGGAGAGCCGAAGATAGCCGACGACACCACATACGCGATCATGCGCAGAAAGATCAGCGCGAAAAGCAGTATTTGGGCCTCGGTCAACGCACTCCAGTTAATCATTGGGTTCCTATTCCCTCACCATGACGGCAATGTTATCGAAGAGAGTCACCGTGTAGGTGCTCATCACATCCATCATCCATGGCCCGGCCAGAACAAAGATCACAGCCACCACAATCATCTTTGGAATGAAAGTCAGAGTCTGCTCATTGATCTGAGTTAGAGCTTGGAAAATACTCACGGCCAAACCCACCACTAAAGTTCCGATCAAAAGTGGAGCTGCCAACATCGCTGTCGTGCGCAGAGCATCCTGTCCAAGTTTGATCACCAATTCTTCAGTCATCTCTCACCTCACCCGAAGCTTTTGACCATGGACCCAATCAGGAGTCCCCAGCCATCTACCAGGACAAAAAGCATAATTTTAAATGGTAACGAAATCACAATCGGCGGAAGCATCATCATACCCATGGCCATCAAAACGCTGGATGCGACGATGTCTATCACCAGGAATGGCAAGAAGATGATGAAACCAATTTGGAAAGCCGTTTTCAGTTCAGAAACCACGAAAGCCGGAATCAAAACCATTGTCGGCACATCGGCACGAACTTTTGGTTTGTCGATTTTCGAAAGTTTGATGAACAAGGCCAGGTCCGCATCTCGAGTTTGATGGAACATGAACTTTCTCAATGGCGCCAAAGTCTTTTCGATGGCCATATCTTGAGAAATTGTTCCTGCGATATAAGGCTGAATGCCCTCAGTATTCATCTCTTTGAAAGCAGGTTGCATCACAAAGAACGTCAGGAACAAAGACAAACCCACCAACAACTGATTGGGAGGCATCTGCTGAACACCCATCGCTTGGCGAAGGAAGGACAACACGATGATGATACGAGTAAAGCCCGTCATCATAATCATGATCGCCGGAGCCAAGGTCAGCACCGTCATGATCATAATCAATTTTACTGCATTCACGACTTCATTCGGATTATCTGTGGTTTTGAAACCCAGATTCATCGTCGGCAATGTCACTTGTGCAAAAGCCGTTGAACCCATGAGGAAAACAAACGGCACGAGCAACAGACTTAAAAAAGCCCAATTGATCTTTCTCACTGAAACGACCTCATTCCCTTAAGGCGCTTAGACACGATATCTTTAATGCCACTGATTGCGAACTCTTCGTCTGTATCTATATCTTTAGCAGAACGCTTGGTTTTCTTAGGAATTTCTTCATCTTCGAAATCCTCGATCATGCTGTCAAAGTTCTGAGGCGTTTCTTCCGGAACCTCATCATCTAATAAAGACAAAGACTTGATCATAGAAATGTTATGATCCGTCACTCCGATAAGAATGGACTCTCCCGCCACACGCACGATGGCCAAACTTTTCTTAGGACCCAAGAAATGCTGTTGCAAAACTTTGATCTGCGTTTGATGTTTCAAAGCCTTAGGCACAGAGTATTTTCTCAAGAAAATAAAGGCCCCTGTTCCCACCACACCCAAAAGAGAAAGGCTCAAAAGGATGCGGAAGAAAGATCCGCCGTCAGCGCCGGCATTCTTTTTAGCTTCCAGGTTCAAAGGAATCTCAGATTCTTTGCGATTGTCGACAGCTTTTTCTTCCGTCTTAACAGCAATAGCTTCCTCGTTCACAGCCGCAGTGGCTGCAGGAGCTTGTTCAGAATTGACGACATCCTCAGCTTGCGCTGACACAGAAACGGCAAAAATCAAAACCATCATCAACAAGCGCATCTTAAAACCTCTTAGCGGAGTTGTTCTACACGTTCAGCGGGAGAAATAATGTCTGTCAGACGCACACCGAACTTCTCATTGACCACCACGGCTTCACCGCGAGCAATAAGCTTGTCGTTGACGTAAACTTCCATCGGCTCACCAGCCAATTTACTCAATTCAATTACGCTACCTTGAGTGAGGTTTAAAAGTTCACTCACCGGCATTTTTGTTCTTCCCAGCTCAACCGTCACCTTCAATGGAATATCCAAAATCAGGTTCAAGTTGCGATCAGACATCGAGGAAGCTGCATTCTGCTGTTGTTGTGCGGGCTTTTTACCCTCAGCAGCTCCAGCGCCGGCTTCCGCCATGAGTTGGTCTGCCAAATTGTCCAAATTATCGTCTGCCATGGTTTTCTCCCTCTACTTCTGCACCGGACGTGTCACTTGTACTGCCACCGTCCCGTGATGAATGCCGTAATAGCCTTTAAATTTTTTAACATTTTCAACTTGAATATCGAATTCACCAGAAGCGTCTTGATCCAAAGGAATGACGTCTCCGGTTTTTAGATTCATGAGATCTTTCAATTTGATCTCAGACTCACCCAAATTCACTTTGATCTCCAGATCCGTTTCAAGAAGCTGTTCTTGAATGATCGAAGTCCAAAGTTTTTTGTCTGTTTGGTCAGACTCGACTTGGAAACCTGTCGAAAGCTTTTGCTTGATAGGTTCAATCGTTGCGTATGGAATCACGATAGAGATCGTGCCCGTTGCATTTTCCAATTCAACGTCAAATGTCGAAGCAATAACCACGTCTGTCGGAGGCACGATACCCACGAACTGTGGATTCACCTCAGTACGAACAAACGAACAACCGATCTTTTCAATGGACGCCCACGCGTTTTCCAAGTCATTGATCGCAAGCTCTACTACTTTACGGACAATCGAAAGTTCGATGGGGGTAAAATCTTTTCCATCAATTTTTGTGTAAGGACGATCCGCCCCACCAAAAAAGCTGTCCACCAAAGCGTAAGCCAGCTTACTTTCGATAACTAAGAGCGCGGAACCACGGAGGTTTCCGAAACGCAGCACCGACATGCACGTTGGCATTGGCAAAGTATTGATGAACTCCCCGAATTTTAGGAATTCCGTGGAGGTCAATGTGATCGAGGCGATTTTACGAAGTGCCGATGACAAGGACACGCGGAAGGCCCGCATGAACTTCTCATAAATAACTTCCAGCTGCGGTAAGCGACCACGGATAATACGATCCTGGCTGGTGAGATCATAGTTCGTGACTTTGCGCTCATCAACCCGGCCCACACTTTGTTTTTCAGGCTTAGCGGTCTCTGCCGTCGCCACATCACCATCGGTGACCGCAGCTAACAGAGCATCCACTTCACTTTGCGAGAGAACCTGATTCATACGTCGGTACCTTCTTTAGTTATAGATAAACTCTGTAAAGAACACGTTCGAGATCTTTCCTGAAACCAGAAAAGAGTTGATCGTATCTTTGATTTCATTTCTCAAATTATCTTTGCCTTCACGCAAGGAGACTTCTTCGTAGGTTTTACTAGAGAGGATAATGATAATGATATCACGGATCTGCGCCTTGCGCTTCTCGATCTCCTCAGTGGCTTTTTCGCCCTTCAGTTCGAGCTCCATGTTTACTTTTGCGACTTTACGACCTTTAGAACCTGCGAGATTCACAATAAATGTCTCGAGAGGAACAACCTTGCCCACCACTTCTTTTTCTTCAGTGGCTTCTTTATGCTGGGCGTCCGCTTCACCTTTGATAACGTGCTCAAGTTTTGGCTCAGAGGCTTCTTTCTGTTTTCCTTTATAAAGCATGAATCCCACGCCACCGACGACCACCATGTTGATCACCGCAAGTGCGATCAAAAGGATAGGCTTTTGTCCAGATCCACCGCTCGGTGCAGACGCTTCTACTGCTGCCACTTTTTCTTCAGCCACTTATCATCCTCCATGATGAATCACGACCACAGAGTGGTCTCGAGTAGAATATAAGCAACAGAAGTGCCAACACGACCTCGGACGAGTCTAGCTCACTGGCATCCAACATATTTGATCTAAGGCATTTTTTGCCCCCTGGGAAAATGTTTCCCCTCCAAAAAACCTATAGTGAGAGTCAAAGTTTTGGCGAAGCAGGACCTCACCCAGACTGTCTTTTGGTCTGGACGAGATCTATGTAATTTGAAACATTCAGGACCCTTTTTTTGACTCATGCCTTCTTCGGGAGTGTTATGAAAGGGAACCGGAAATGATGTCTAGGAGGCACTATGAATCTCGATATGTTCCAAGGAAAATTCAAAGAAGTGTCAGGCGAAATTAAGAAAAAATGGGGAAGCCTGACAGATGATGAAATTATGAAAACCAAAGGAAATATGGAAGCATTGACCGGCTTAGTTCAGCAAAAGCTTGGCATTAGTAAAGAAGAAGCTTCTAAACAAGTTTCTGAAACAATGAAAAGCCTTGAAGAAAAATACGGTCAATCATTCTCCGACAAAGTGAATCAGAAGATTGACGAAATTAAAAATAAATTTTCGCATTAAGTAGAAGCACTTAAAAAGTTCGGAGAATATATAGAACGGTTCCAACGAGGAACCGTTCTTCTTTTTTCTAGTGTGTTCCTTCAGATATATATGGCTTCAGGTGTTCGCGGATTTCATTCACGACAAAAGCATTTCCTGCCACGATGGAGTTCTTATACGGATTGTATTTGTCTCCTCGATAAGTGGTGACCACTCCCCCCGCCTCTTCAACCAAAAGAATTCCCGCAGCGGCATCCCAAGGTTGAATGTTGCGTTCCCAGTAACCATCAAAAACTCCACGAGCCACAAGTGCTAGGTCATAGGCCGCAGCACCTGGACGGCGCACACCGCGAGACTTGCGAACGATGTCGGCAAAAATTTTCAACTGCTCAGAAATCACATGTTCGTGTTCCGCGACAAAACCCGTTGCGAGCAAAGCATCTTTGAACTTTTCTGTTTTACTGATACTCAAGCGACGTCCATTGACGAAAGCACCTTGCCCACGAATGGCAGTGTATGTTTCATTCAACATGGGCACATCAATCACCGCTAGCTGAATTTCTCCATTGATCTCTAAGCCAAGACTGATGCAGAAAATCGGGAACCGATGCACGTAATTTGTTGTTCCATCAAGGGGGTCAAGAATCCAACGCCCTTGCGGCCCCGCAGATTTCCACTCGACCTTCGCCCCGGCGGCGTGGCTTTCTTCTCCCAAAAACTCAATTTCGGGAAAATTTTTCTTAAGATGTTCTCCAATGACTCGCTCTGACTCTTTATCGGCTTCGCTGACTAGACCCGCTTGGAACTTTTCTTCGATGTGCTCTAAGTTACCGAAATAATTGAGAAGGACTTCCCGTCCCAGGCTCACAGCTTTGATAGCTGTACGAAGGACCTGCTCCCAATCCCTTGATTTTACGCTATTTTCCACGATTTTCTCCCGCCATAAAAACACAGATTATTGACCAGTTTGGCTGCTTAACGCTAACATGAGAATAGAGCCAAAGGAAGGGCTTCAAACTTAAGCATTAAAGCAGGGTTTTACTCTATGAGGATTGAAAAAATGAGTACGAAATCGAATACGGTTGTTAACTTGGTCTTGTTTTTCTTTGTGTCGCTTTTGTCTTTCTCCATCGGTACATTCGTTGGCAAAAAGTTCAGTGACAATCAACACCAACTTGCGGCTCTTGAGCCTAGCAAAGCAGTAACTAAAACTGAACGCGAAATCGCTTCTATTTCTACTGGTGATTCCTCTGAGAAAATCGGCACTGCAATGACTGACGAAGAAATTGCGAAATTGGCTGAAGAGTTTGTAGCTGACGACGAAGGCACTGTTGCGACAGGTCTTCCAACTGAAGGTCAAGGCGAAACGGCTGAACACGAGAGTGCAGCTGATGTGGCTCATGGCAAGGTGGCTGATACTCATAAGCCAGAAACAACAGTTAAGCCTGGCACTATGCCAACAAAGTCTGAGCCTTCAACAATGGCTCAAAACTTGGCGTCTGGTAAAAACCCAAATCCAACAACTGCAAATCAAGCTGTAGGCGCAACCACTGCTAAAGAAAACCGCATCCCTTCATCTTTGCCAAAAGATGTAGCTCAGTTCGCCGTTGGAAAATTCACAGTTCAAGTGGCAGCATACTCTGATGAAGGCGAAGCTCAAAGAATGGCTTCGGATTTGAAGACTAAGGGTTACAGTGCTTTTTATGTGCCTGCGAACGTCAAAGGTAAAACTTGGTACCGCGTGAGTGTGGGTCAGTTTGCGACTCAAAAAGAAGCTCAATCTTACAAAGGCGAGCTTTTGAATAAAGCCAAAGTAAGCACGGCTATCGTTCAAAAAATCACTGAGTAATCCATTCTCTGAACTAAATCCTAAAATGCTTAAAACCCACAACTTCACCGTTGTGGGTTTTTTTATTTGAACTGTCCACAATCTCAACTGGCCCCTCGTGCATTTCAATTGAACTCAGTTGCATCTCAGCTATTATCTTAATATATGAAAAGAAAACCTTGGGCGATTATCATCCTAGCTTTGATTCACGTTTTGGCACCAATCGGTAATTTGATCTTCAATGCTTGGCGCTCCGGCCGCACACTGTCCGAGCAATGGCATTATTGGTTTCACATATTACCCAAACATCTTCTGCTGATTTATCTTTTGATTCCCGTTCTTGCGGGAATCTTTATTTATATCTGCCGTCGCTGGAGTTATTGGGCCTACTTAGGATGCTTGCTCGTCATCTTCCTTTCAAATGTCTATGGTTTCCTGACCAGCATGAGCACCATGAACTTTGTCTTCCTCTGTGTGACTCTGGTGGTGGACCTTTTAGTGGTGGCTTACTTTGTGGTGCCTTCGGTTCGCAAAGTTTACTTTGATCCTCGCGTGCGTTGGTGGGAAACAGCCCCTCGTTATATTTTCTCTCCGACAGTTGTCGTTAACGGCCACAAAGCCAAGATGAACAACATCTCTATTGGCGGCCTTTTTGTCGCGGATGCAACCTCTCTGGAAGAGGGTCAAGATGTGGCAATGGAGTGGAGTTATAACAATCAAGACTATAAAGCCACGGGGAAGGTCGTCTATAAAAACGCCAGAGCCCAAGGTTATGGGGTTCGCTTCTCAGAAAGCTCCGAATCGGATCCTTCTTTGAAAAAACTGATTTCTCTATTGGATGCTGAGGGAAAAATTGTTCCGGATCGCTTGCCGGGACCCGATGATACTTTCATGGCATGGCTCAAAAAACTGGTGATCCGTCGTGAAGGACTCTTTCCTAAGTCTTAGTTTTAAAACTGAATCCCCAGGCGTGCAAGAGCAGAGAACTGGGGATTAGGATCTAACTCCTGCCCCACAAACACTCGTCCTTCCAGTCCAACAATGAAGGCCCAACTCGAAGCCTTTCTACCAAAGTAAATAACGGATTCGGCTCCGCCAGATACTCCAATAAGAGGATAGACTTGGGATTTATCCGTGGTCGTTTCGCCCATGAACGTGGTTTCCACTTGTTCTTGATAGCCACCCACTCCGGCTCCCGCATACAAAGCCCCAGAAACTTCTTCAGAAATGTTTGAAGCCAAGAGATCTCTCTGAACCCACATCACCATCTCGTGGTGAGTGCGCTTGATCTCGTAATTGCCACTGCCCGAACTTTCATCAAAATTCGATTTTTCAAAAAGGAAAGACCATCGGCCCTTTTTCAAAGCGACGGCCAAATTGATAGGAGTGCGAGCCTCCCAGGCTTGAGAGTTGCCGTTTTCATAACGAACTTCAGGGTTATAAAAAAATCGCAGCAAAGAGCTCGATGACGTCTTCGCGGACTTCACCGCTCCTTGAGCCGCAGCCAAGGAAGAAACTCCGAGAATAAAGCCAACTAAAAATGTCTTGAATATCATGGCTGAGGTGCTTCCACAGAACTTGGCGGATTGGCAGGTTTCTCAGAAGGACTAGACAGCAAGGTCTTTTCAATAAATTCTTTTTCCTCAGTAGTCATGTCTTCTGTGAAAGAGAACACCTTGCGCAGAAACCTCTCAGGTTCTAAGAAGGATTTGTTTTCAGAAGCCTCCAGGAAGCCCGCACGAAGTTCTGGCAAAGCTTTGATAACCATGCGCCCAATTTCAATGCGCGCTTCCCGTGAATCCAAATGACGAGACTTCGCATAAATATCTGTGTAGGACTTTAAGATTCGTGATACCGAGGTTCCAAGACGGTAGGAATACCCGATAAGACGACCTTCCTTTTGAGACGAATATGACAAGATCTCTCGCATTGAAAACTCAACCGACTGCTTATTAGGAAAAGTATTCGCGGGCGCATTCAGAGAACGCACATTCCCCACACTGGGCAGTGAGTGAGTGATAAAGTCGGGATCTCCGGTATAGATCCAAGCCCAGAAATCAGCCAAGCCTTCGTTGAACCCACGGGACAAAGCCAGGTGGTAAAAACCATAGACCCGCGCCTCATGGCGCGAAGTCGGTCGGCTGAACACGGTGTCTTCTTCCTTCCGCGGAGGCGGCGGCAGCAAGACAACATCAGTTTCTTCCTGAGTTGCAGTGTCTTCTTGAGTTGGCAAAGTTGGCGGAGCATCCATTCCCATCAATTTATAAAAACTCGCTGCATCGTGGTTGGAAGAGTGGCGCAAAAATCTTTCAGCAGGAGTTCCCATCAAAGGCTTCACCACGATCTTGTGAAATAAAGAATGAAAATGTTCGTGAGCCAAAATCCCGGCATTCACAGCGATGGCCAAATTCTTTTTGTCGGTGTAAGGAACAAAAAGCATAGAATCCGTTTGCCCATCATAAAACGCATTGTTCGTGAGACCGCCGTTGATAAGAACGCCAACACCCACATTGCGTGGCCACTTGTTCACATCGCCAGCTCCAAGCTCTTTATCCAAAGCCGCAAAATTCTGCATGTAAGCATAGATCGCCGCCATTTGCAGACTGATGTCATTAGCGGGCACAAATCCATTTTCAATTTTAAGAAAGCGACCTTTAGGAGTGACTCCGTCTAAACGATCACTATTGATATGAGGAGCAAAGAAGAAACGGGCAAATTTTCCGGACACGGCATAAAGAGAGTCCAAACCGGTCAGCTCCACCATCTGGAGAGAATAACCTTCATTTTCTTTGTACCAGGGAATACGAACCTGAGTGGTTCCTGAGGTTTTGGCAGATTCCATCTGGCCAGAGCAAGCCACCATCGTGCTGGAGAGGAGTGTCAGAGCAATGATTTGGGTAAAAACGGACTTCACAAATTCCTCTCTAAGCACTATAAAACGGGATATCTCCCGAGACTCATGACTTAACGCGTTACAGTTGTAGTGGAGTTTCTAGGAAATCTCAATAAAAACTTAGAGATAGGCAAACTTTGTCAGTCTCACCAAAGTTTAGACAGGGCCCAAGGTTCACTCATGGATGTTCTTGATTTTGTTACGAAAAATCTAAACCCTTCGCAAAAAGACGCCGTGGAAACCGTTGAGGGCCCTTTATTAATCTTGGCCGGAGCAGGTTCCGGGAAGACCCGAGTCCTCACTCACCGCATGGCCAACCTCATTGGCCAAGGCATTGCCGCTCCAGATGAAATCCTTTGTGTGACCTTCACCAACAAGGCCGCCAAAGAGATGGAACATCGTATGTACAAGGTTCTGGGCGATATGGGTGTTCACATCACCTCTCAGCTTTGGATCAGCACTTTCCATAGTTTCTGTGTTCGCGTTCTTAGGCAGCATCTGACACTTTTGGATTATAAGCCGTTCTTTGGGATCTATGATTCTTCCGATCAGTTGAGCCAAATCAAAAAGGTCATGACGGCCCTGAACATCAACGACAAGATTTACCCGGCAAAGAATTTCCAATCTCGCATCAGCGGCGCAAAAATGTTGGGCCTCAATCCTGAGGAGTTTCAAAAATCGAACAAGCGTTTGATGGATCAAAAAACTTTGGAAGTTTACAAGGCCTACGAAAACGAGATGAAAAAAGCCAACAGCTTGGACTTTGATGATCTGCTGTTGAAAACCTATGAACTCTTCCGCATGTATCCTGATGTTTTGAAAATGTATCAGGATAAATTCCGCTTCATCATGGTGGATGAGTATCAAGACACCAATCACATTCAATATCTTCTGGTGCAGATGCTGGCCAAGGCTCATCGCAACCTGTGCGTGGTGGGTGACGAAGATCAGTCGATCTACAGCTGGCGTGGCGCAGATATTTCGAACATTTTAGATTTCGAAAAAGATTTTAAAGAAGCCAAGGTTGTTAAGCTTGAAGAGAACTACAGATCTTCTGCCAACATCGTGAATGCAGCCACAGCGGTGATTAAAAACAACTCTCAACGCAAAGACAAAACTCTCTTCACATCAAATGATGCGGGAGACCTCATCCACATTCGCGAAGAAAAGAATGAGTATGACGAAGCTCGCTTTGTCGCTAAAACCATTCAAAGCATGGTGAATGAGGGCGAAGGCTCTTACAATGACTATGCTATTTTCTATCGCACCAATGCTCAGTCTCGCGTGCTCGAGGAACAACTCCGCACTTTAGGTATTGCTTATCGCCTCGTGGGCGGCGTGCGTTTCTATGAGCGCATGGAGATCAAAGACATCTTGGGCTATCTGAAGCTTTCGATCAATCCTTCAGATGATGTGGCCTTCAAGCGCATCATCAATGTTCCTGCAAGAGGCATTGGTAAAACCACGGTCGAGAAGCTCGAAGAGTTTGCTTATCAAAAAAATCTCAGCATGATTGAAGCGGCTAGGATTGCCGTGGATGAAAGAGTCTTCAATGCCGGAACCGGCGGAAAAATCCGTCGCTTCTTGGATCTTATGGAAGACCTTCAGAAAAGTGCGCTGTCATTCAAGCTTCTTGATTTCTATCACATCGTTTTGGATCGCACAGAGTACCTGCTCTCTTTGAAAAAAGATGAATCCCCTGAAGCTGCGGCCCGCATTGAGAACTTAGAAGAGTTGGACAATGCCATGGCTCAGTTTGTTAAAGAGCGCGGCGAGGAATCCACTCTGACCAGCTTCCTGGAAGAGATGGCCTTGGTGAATGACGTGGATTCCTTGGATCAGACTTTGAATTCCGTGACCATGATGACTTTGCATATTTCCAAAGGCCTTGAGTATCCTTACGTCTTTGTCGTCGGCGTGGAAGAAAATCTCTTTCCTAGTGCCCGAGCCGCTGAAAGCGACGGCGAAGCCGACGTGGAAGAAGAACGCCGCTTAGCCTATGTGGGCATGACCCGTGCTCGTCAAAAGCTCTGGTTGACCTATGCACGCATGCGCCGCGTGTGGGGACAAGAACAGTTCAATCCTCCGTCCCGATTTATCAAAGAAATTCCACAGGAATTCATCGACTTTAAATCCGCAGCGGAGGGCAATCGCTTCGTCAGTCGCTATGGTTCTGGCTCTTATGATGAAGATTCTGTCCTCAATTCAAAATGGGGTTCGACAAATTCAGACCGCAACAAGTCCCGTATTCATGATGATGATTATGACGCTCAGAGTTTTCCAGATTACGATGGTGACATGGAAGCCAGTGGCCCGAACTACAGCAAAGGTATGCGCGTACGCCATCCAACCTTCGGTGTCGGCACCGTATATGCAACTGAGGGCACAGGGGAGAACTTGAAGGTCAGCGTCATGTTCACGGATAACACTGTTAAGAAGTTTGTTGTGAAGTATGCCCGCTTAGAACGCGTATAATTTGAGATTGACTCTTTTTGGAAGACGTCGAATTATTTCGGAGTCAAAAACAAGGAGTTCAAATGAAAAATCTAGTTCGTGTTCTTTCCGCGGCAGTGGTTGCCCTAGCGGTATCAGTATCAGCTCAAGCTCAATCTAAGAATGCTCCAGGCACAAAAGTGGCTAAGCCTTCTTCCTACCAAGATTCAACGCCTTACCGTGGAGTTGCACAGTACGGTGGTGGTGGCTCATTCACACATGAGATTCAAACATACTCCACTCGTGGTGGTTTCGTTGCTGGAAAAGCGTGTAAAGACTGTGAAACAGGGACGACAATCGACATCGGTGCTTCTTACCTTCACTACTGGCAAAACAATGTTCAGTTCGGAGCTGACGTTCGTCTTCAGTCACTTTCTCAAGAAGTTGCTGTCGGTGGATCTAGCGCCACTTTGATCGACATCATCGGTTTGGCTGTTTACAACTTCGATCCTAACTTGAGCAACTCTTTCTACGCTAAAGGCGGTATTGGTCTTTACTCTGTAGTTCAAGATGATTTGTCTGGTTACGAAAACAAATTCGGTCTTCAAGTTGGTGGCGGCAAACGCTTCCCTATTTTCGGCAACATCACTTACAGCCCTGAGTTGAATCTAGTAAAACGTGGCGACATCGACTTCGCTATCGAATTGAAATTGATCAACCTTGGTATCTCTTGGAACTAATTGTTCCTTTGAATCAAATTTGATTTCTTAAAGAAGGAGCTGCAAAGCTCCTTCTTTTTTGTCTTTGCGCCTCTTACATGTTCGCCATAAACAGGACTTGATTCACAAGACCTTGATCGAAGTTTCCAACTTATAAATACTTTAATTTGAATTTGAACGGCTTTTCCCGTCTTTATAAACAAACTTGGTCGTATTTATTAATAAGTTATAACGAATGTCTCCCCACCCAGCGTTCGATAAGCCTTGTGAAAGTACTTATTGGATATCAAGGAGCGTTTATGAAGTTTAGTACGAAGGTGATGTTGAGCATTGCACTGGCCTGTGTGATCTGCACCACTGCTGCAGTTTTTGTTTCTTCTTCGCGCATTTCGGGACAAGGAGAAATACAACTGATTGAAAAATCAAAAGCCATTTTATCCCGCTTGGAGGCGGTACGTTCTTATATAGCCTCCCAGGGGGGACTCCAAGCCAGTATTGAAAATGCGCTTGAGCAATATCCCGATGGCAACCTTCCACAAGAAGCAAAGCTCACCATCCTCAAGCAAGTTCCCATCTTTGCAGCGATGAAGGTCGGAGCCGAGGGGGCATCCAAAGAAGGCTACACCTTCCGTATCTTCTCTGATGAACCTCGCAACAAAGACAACATGGCTTCTGCAGAAGAGCTCGAGGTTTTAAAGAAATTCGAAATGGATCCCAAGCTCGAAGAGATTTCCAAGGCCACAGAGAATGACATCATCGTCTATCGCCCGGTGCGCCTGTCTTCGGCTCAAGGCTGCATGAGTTGTCACGGTGATCCCGCCCAGTCGCCATGGAAAAATGGCAACGATATCTTAGGATATCCCATGGAGAACTGGAAAGACGGCAAACTTCACGGAGGCTTTGCGGTGATCTCCAGTCGTGCGGACGTGAGAGCCGCCGCGGCCAATGCCACTTGGTATATTATAGGATGGTCCACGGGACTTTCTCTCTTGGCTTTGGTTCTTTCCTATTTGTTCTTGAAAAAACCAATGACAGCCCTTTCAGGTATTGCCGAGAAGCTTCAAGACACGGGAGTCAGTGTGGCCACGGCGAGCTCTGAAATTTCTAAATCTTCAAATGATTTAAGTTCCGCGGCGGCCACGGCTGCGGCCTCCATTGAACAAACAACGGCAACGACAGAAGAGATGTCGAGCATGATTAAACTCAATGCCGAACACACCAACGCCGCCAAGGATTTGGCTGAATTGGCTCAAAGCAAAGCTCGCACCGGTAAAGATGAAGTGGAGAAACTGATTCTTTCTATGGACGAGATCGCCAAGAGCTCGAAGAAGATCGAAGAGATCATCACGGTCATTGACGACATTGCTTTCCAAACCAATCTCCTCGCACTAAATGCGGCAGTGGAAGCTGCCCGAGCTGGCGAACAAGGCAAAGGATTTGCCGTGGTCGCTGAAGCAGTTCGTGCTCTCGCACAACGAAGTGCCACTTCCGCAAAAGAGATCTCAAGTCTGATCCAAGAAAGTGTCGATAAAATCGAAAACGGCCATGAGGTCGTGCAAGCCAGCGGCGTGATGCTGAACGAGATCGTTCAGCAGATTGAAAAGCTCACGGCCCTGAATACCGAGATCTCCACAGCCAGCTCCGAGCAGGCTCAAGGAGTGACTTCCATTAATATGTCCATCAATGACCTTGATCGTGTCACACAAAACAACGCTTCTGCGGCAGGAGAATGTGCAACCGCCGCGGAAACACTTTCGGAACGTTCACAGCAAATGCACTCCATGGTGCAAGAGCTGATCATGGTCATAGAAGGAGGCAAAATAAAATCAGCCTCTGAGGTGGAATACAACGAAGAACACAGCCTTCCTCTCCGGAAAGTTTCTTAGGGAAGGCGCAGCTTCGATTCGGAACGTCGGAAAGCCCAGGCAACAATCTGCACCTCAATTGAACTTGAGATGCAGAACTCATTGTCTGGGCTTTTTATTTTTTTAATAGAGGTGTTTTTTCTTTTGGGCCTTTAAATTCTGAAACTGATCCACGAGAGTGGTGCTGACCAATCCCCCAGATCTTTGGTTTCCCGAGCCGGATGCTCGGGAAAGGGGGCTTGGGATCACCCAATTGTCAGGATGCTCACGCTGCGATCGAGCGACAATCTCTTTAAATACCACCACACTAAGGGATCAGTTGCTGATTCTACTAAGGTACTAAGAGAAGACTTTTCTCTTAGTACGTCGAGAGAGACTTATACTTTCGCATTCTTTAAATTCAGCCACTCTTCTTCATAAAGACCGACATCAGGCTTTTTAATTTTCTCAGGCGCAGGACTGACATATTGAGCTTCCACTCCGTCCCAGCCTACATAATGACGAGTTAAGCCTTCTTGAGCGACTTGGAAGTTGGGAACTAAATAAGTTTTGCCGCCGCCATCGGGAATATCCACAGAAAGATTCGGCATCGCAAGACCTGAGAGATTTCCCCACAGTTCTTTTTGGATTTCCATAGAGTCTTCAATGGAGGTGCGCAAGTGATCCGTACCGATCGAAGGATCACACTGGAACATGTAATAAGGTTTCACACGCAAATAAAGCAAACGACGGTTCAAAGCCTGCACGATAGCGGGATGATTGTTGATGCCGTTCAAGAGCACCATCTGATTCATCACCGGAATGCCGTTGTCCACGAACTTCTCCAGAGCTTCAGCAGCTTCTGCAGTCAATTCGTTCGGATGATTGAAGTGCGACATCAGGAACACTGGCTTGTGCTTTTTTAAAATCTTCACCAAGTCATCAGTCACACGCATAGGGCATACTACAGGCATACGAGTACCCACGCGGATGATCTCTACATGGTCGATTCTGCGAAGATCGCTCAATACGCGATCCAACTGCGCATCACTCACCGTCAGTGGATCTCCACCAGATAAAATCACTTCGCGGATGCCGGGATGAGTTTGAATGTATTTGAGTGCCGATTCGTACTCTTCGTTTTTAATGAAGGCCTGCTCTTGTCCCGTGAAATGCTTGCGCGTGCAGAAACGGCAATAAACGCTGCAAATATCCGTGATTAAAAAAAGTACGCGATCAGGATAACGATGAATCACCCGGGAAGCCGGGTTGTTCTTTCTCTCCCCCAAAGGATCGAGCATCTGTTGCGAACCCTCTTCGATCTCAAATCGTTGAGGCATCAGAATTTGACGAATAGATTCACCGGGTCCACCCGCTAAACTCGCGTAATAAGGCGTCGTGCGGATATTAAAAAGCTCTTTGCCATGGATGAAGGCCGCTTGCTCATCAGCATTCAGTTCGAAATGGGTTTCAAAATCCGCCACAGTCTTTAACGAATGACGAAGCTGCCAGGTCCAATTATTCCAATCAGACTCAGCAACTGCCGCAGGTTTTTTGCTTTTGGGGAAATGAAACTTCATTGAGGGAGTTTATTAACCATCTCGAAGGCTTTATCAAGAATTCCATTGAAGTGCCCTCAATTGTCGCTTTTGCGAGCTTTTCAAAAGATAGAACTGCGCATTTCTAACATACTGAAATAGCTATGATTTTCACCGTTCTCAAAGTGGGGCACTAGATCTTCGACAGCGAACCCCTGCCACAGTGCTTTTCTCAACGTGAGATTCCTTTGAGATCTCCCGAACTTAGAAGCCTGGCACGGACCTCCCCGCCTGGCCCCATCCTCGCAATATCTCTAGGTAGGAAAAAGGGTCTGGAAGACCTATAACCAGGAGGACTTATGAAACCGTTCACATATACACAGAAGAAATGGGCGATGACAGCTTGTTTGCTGGGCGCTCTGACTTTTAATTTATCCATGAATCAACATGATGGTGGAATCGCTTCGGCGGACTTTGCTTCACAAAGCGGAGATCTCGTTGAAGGCAAATTGACGACCACTAAAGGTGTTGTACCAGTTAAATATATGAAGAATGGGGACGAAGTCCTCGCTATCGTACCGAAAATGACGGAAGGCAAAGCCTGCGACGTCTGCGGTAAAAACTATCCACTCGATATCTCTTTCGATAAGACTAAAAATGATATTGATATTCTCAACGTGGCTCTTCTTAAACGGATTGCTGAAGAGACTAAAGTCACTAAAGCATCAGCCCAAATAGAAGAGAATGAAGAAGAGACGGAAGACAAAACTCAAGAAGACGTTCGCAGAGAGCGCGCCGAGGCGGCTTTAGAGAAGATCCTTAAGAAATGTACTCCTAAGAAATACCAAGGCGCTTCACTGCTCGAATGCCGTATCACAGCCTACACAAAAGTTTTGAAATCTAAAGATGGTCAAGAGCTGAACGAACGTGATGCTTTGGCTTTCTATAGAAAGAACATCGAGAGTTTGATTGTTAAAGGCATCGTAGGCACGAGAACTCAAATCAATCAGTTGAGAAAGAAATCTCGCACAATCCGCACTCAAGAAGATTATCTTGATGCAGATCAAGCCGCTATGGATGCACAAGAACTTCGCGAGAATACAACAGTTTTGTTGGAAGATCTTCTTGGCGGAATTCCATCTAAGTTCGAAAACGTGCGCGATCGTCTCATGAAGCTCCAAACCGAGATCTTGAGAGAAGAAGCTTTGGAAGTTCAAAAGACTTATGTTGAAGCTCGCGACACAAAAGACAGTGCATTAGGACTGTACCTCTATCAAGAAGGTAAAGCTCGTAAAGTAGATCTTAATGATTTGATCACTGTGATGTCTAAGCACACGAACAGAGGTTTAACGAACGCTTTTGAAGCACAGCAAATCGATGGCCCGCTTATGGAAAGCTATAAGGACTTCTATAACACTCTGACTTTGGCTATCGAAAAGGGAATGGACCAAAACATCTACCGCTTCATGGATGGCTATAAATCAAACCAAGAAGGCTCTGTTCCTGGCAACCCACGCCTCAATGGAAACGGTCGCGGATTCGGTTCAACTGAGAACCAACTTCCAAGCAACCTTGCTCCACAACAAGGCAACAACAATGGCAGACAACCGGTGCAAGAGTTCCAAAGCCGTGGAAGCGTGCAAGGTGGAAATCAACAACCACAAGGTCCACAACCGCAGTATCAACGTCCGCCGCAACAGCCACAAGGACCACAACCAGTAGGCAGCCGTCCAGGTCGCCCGACAGGCCGCGGTTACTAAAACTCTAAGAAAATGAAATCGTTCCTCCAACGGGCCCAAGACGGGCCCGTTTCCTGTTTGGCCTATCTCATCCAAACACGGACACGAACCGGCTCACCTGGATGTGCGGATCTCGCGTAAATTCTCACGAACTTCACTTTTGAAGAACCCATGAAAGCCGTGCGCATCTCGCCGCTCTTATAGCGTCCTGCCAAATCAGAAACCGACTTGCCCCACAAGATATAAGAAATAGTATCAAAGCGATCGATATGAGCGCCCTCGTTCAACACTTGCAAACGAACCTCTGAATACACACCTGGATTATTGATAAGAACATCTCGGTAATTCGGAGATTGCTCAGAAAGAACTGTCGATACCACCTGTGTCCACTCCTGCGCTTGAGCTGCACCGGCAAAAAGAAATGACATCATCGCCACAGCAAAAAAATTTTTCAAAAACTTTGACATAGATCCTCCCGTTAGAGAGCTTGATAAGCGAACGAATGAACACGCACCAATGCGTCTTCACTGTACAGCCCCAGAGCTCCGGGCAGATCATATAAAGCTTCCGGCAATTGTCCACTTTCATATGACATAACTAGATTACCATTTTTAAAGACTTGCAGATGTCGGCCCTTTTTCACAATCGCAAGAGTCACTCTCTCGCCGATCTGAGTGCCATGAACAGAGTCCGTTTTTAGAAAGTGCTGTCCCACCTCATCGAACACTCGTCCAAGTTCGATGCCGGTATTGGGTTTGAGAATCACGTAATTCGCAACTTTGCTTTGACCCGGATCTTTTCGATAATTTCCGAAAAACCAAAAGACCTCCCAATCATTGGGAGTCGACGAGCGCAGCTGTTGTTTGGTGGTCAGTTCAATTTTAACCGCATAATCTTTTACTGGCTGAGCGAGAGTGTCTTTTAACAAAAGCAGAACCGCGTGAGTGTTTGCAGAGGTCTGAGCAACTTGAGGAGCAAAAACCAAATCACCACTGCCATCGGGATTGTAAAGCACTTGCCCGTCCCCATCATAAACCACTTTCCAATGAAAAGGCGTCAAGGGAACTTCTTTGAAGCGATAAGCGCGCAGGTTTGGTTTGTGCATACATCCGCCCAACAAGAGAGCTAAGACAAGAATTCCATATCTCATAGCCTATTATGGAAGCTGACCCCGTGAGGAATCAATGCTCTTCCATAGGCTGTTCTAATTTTAACAAAACAAGCCCACTAAGAAATCTGATTATCCCACGATACTTTGCTTTCCCGAGCCGGACGCTCGGGAAAAGGGGCTTGGGATCACCCAATTGCCAGGATGCTCACACTGCGAACGAGCGATGATCTACTCAAGCACCACCATACTGACTTCGAACAAGACCCACCACGCACCATGGCTTAACTATTTGAATTTTCGATTAACTTTTAGAACTGGGTAAATATCCAGACAAAAAAAATCCCGGAGGGATTGCTCCCCCCGGGCCCTGCTCACCACCAAACATGTCGTATTCAAAAAGTCATCTAGCTGTCGTACAAGTTGCAATCAAGTTGTTATCAAAAGCTGATGGCGGCTTTACTCGCAAATCCAAATGTAAATCCATTTTCTAAATTTCCACCGGCGCCAGTACCGTTTTTCCAAGCGGAACCAGGGAAAAGAAGACCGAGTTGATTCACCCACTGAATTTTTTCATTCGGTTTGTAAACCACTTCGATATCCCATTCTAGACCCAGATCTTTTCCAGAATCAACAGAGTTTCTTTGAGTCTGCAACAATTGTGCGAAAACCAAAGTGTTGCGAATATCCAAACGATCATTCCAAGAGTAAGTCGCTTGCGGAGCTAAATAGAGAGTGTTGCCTACAGTTTCATCATCCGCTGAGTTATCAACTCCCAATCCATCCGCCGTGCTTTTCGTTGGACCCGTCGTCAAGAAATCTGGTCCACCACCCAAACGATGATTGAAGAGCAACATGCCCACATCGTAGTTGCGGTGAAAAGCATAACCTTCGAATGCTGTTGTACCTGGGTCATCGCCACTCGCCATACCCACTTTGAATTTATAATCCCATTTTCCAGAAGCGGAACGAGGAACATAGAATTCTGCCGCTAAACCGAAAGCATTGTACTGAACATCTTCAGCGCCAACAGACATTCCCGTTTTACCAGTTTGGAATCCACCTTCGAGTTTGAAACCGAAAGAGTCAAAACCACGACCAATCACGAAGTTCGTGTTTTGCATGTCGATGCCACCAGTAACAGCTGCACCAGGATTGAAAGCTGTTGGATCCATGTCATTTGTGCCAACGCTGCCCTTACGGCTTTCTTGCATCACGCCTAAAGTAGATCTGCTCTCTTTGCTTTCATACATCAACTGAAGAGCTTGAGTAGAAATTGTTCCACCTTGAGAGAATCCGCTCGATTGAACACGCCCCAACATCGGCGTCAAAGACCAATCACCCACGATAAATTTATAAGCCACCATGTCGCGAACATCTTGCCAATGGTCAAAAGGACCATTGCCCGCATTGTAAGTCATGCCCAGACCGAATTCGAAAGGCACACGCCCTACCAACAATGAACCGTACTCTTGATTCATGTTAAGATACAATTGACTCACTTGCACGCTCGCGCCACCTTGAGTTTGCGAGTTTGCCGCCGGAGAAGAATTATTCAAACCCCAGATCGCTCCCAATTGAGAACCTTCGTAAGCTGGAATATTTGAACCCAAAACGTCAAATCGAGTAATGATGTTCACACCATCTGCCGCAATGATCTTCGGACTCATATAAAGATAATTCAAACCATAAGCTTTGCGTCCAGAAGGACTGCCCAAAGTAGGACGATCTACTTCTGTCCATTCGAAACGATATCCACCGCTCCAGTCCAAAGACATGGCTTGAGCCGAAGAGGACATCAAGATCAAAGCCAAACTCATTCCTTTAAGAAACTTATTTTGCAACATCATCATCACCTTTATTTTGAAACCACACCCATCACTTCAGACTCGCGAAGGATGATGAGGTCTTCATTTTGAATTTCAATTTTAGAACCAGCGTATTGGGAGAAAACCACGTTATCGCCCACTTTGACATCCATCGGATGGATGCGGCCTTTTTTGTCCATGTGTCCACGGCCTACAGCCACAACCACACCTTGGAGATTTCCAGAAACATCACCCACTGTATCAGGGATGTAGAGGCCTCCCGGAGTCATGCGTTCTGCTCCAGCGACCTGAACCATCACACGGTTATCCAAGGGACTAACAAATCCTGTCAGATCAATCTTTTTCACTGGAGCAGGAGCTCTCAGCAAATGGCTTGGCACCGCAGGCTTTTTCACCGCAGACACTTTTGGAGCCGCTTTTTTAGGAGCACTCTTTTTCGCAGCAGTTTTTTTAACCGGAGCTTTCTTTGCAAGAGCCTTCTGAGGTGCCTTTTTCAAAGCAACCTTCTTTGGCGCTGCTTTCTTTGCTGCCACTTTTTTTGCAGTTTTTTTAACAGCTTTTTTGACTGCCTTTTTAACTACTTTTTTGGTTTTCTTTGGAGAAACTGCTTTCTTCGCAGCTTTTTTTACTTTTGGTTTAGCAGAAGATTTCTTCTTAGCCACTGACGTGCCCTTTCATTCAAATAACAATACGTGGAAAATCGCATATCGTGATTTGATTCACACGGAGATTCATATTACGCTCTCTCTATGTTGAGACCACGATTAAAGACTATTTTATTTCGTTTTACAATCCTTCTGACGCTTGTAATCATCGCTGGGCTTGGCTTTGCGACTTACTCCTTTTTCACTCTAGAAAAAGAGATGAGCAAGAAGCTTGAATCTAAAAAATTCTTAACTCCCACGGAGTACTTTGCAGCGCCTCCCACTTTTGCCGCAAAAACCCTTGTGTCCCTCGAGGCCACCGAGCAACAGCTTCTACGCCAAAATTACCGCCGTCGTGATTACGATCAACGCCTGCTCCCAGGAGATTACTTTGTGGCCCCTGCTGCAGAATGCAGCTCTCGCTTGCAAGTCGGTTTTGATCAAAATCAAAACGGCTGCATCGGATGGGTGAGTTCTGATACTCCGGCCTCTGAAGTTGATCAAGAAATCCAAGTTTTGGTCTTTCAAAATGATGGACAGATTTCTCAAACCCTCAAAGGTTCACCTTTCGTCAATGTGCCGGAAGTCACACTAGAAGCCCCTCTTCTTGCTCAGTATGTGGGCACTGAACCACTGATGCAGACCACGGTCTCTTTGGGACAGGTTCCACCGACCTGTCTGAATGCCATCATGGCCATTGAAGATGCTCAGTTCCTCGAGCATGGCGGCGTCAGTCTTAAGTCCATTGGCCGTGCCTTCATCAAAAACCTCACCTCGGGCCGCGCAGCTCAAGGCGGCAGTACAATCACTCAGCAATTGGTGAAGAACTACTTCCTCACCGCAGAAAAAAGTCTCAGCAGAAAATACAACGAATTCATCATTTCCATTTTGCTCGAATCACGTTTCAGCAAAGATGAAATTCTCGAACTCTATCTGAACGTCATCTACATGGGACAAAACGGAGCCTTCCAGGTCCGTGGCTATGGTTCCGCGGCGAAGTTTTATTTCAACAAAGAAGTTTCTGACCTGAACTTGAGCGAGTGTGCCCTTACCGCAGCCATCGTCAATAGCCCCGGCGCCTTCAATCCCTTCCGCCGACCTGAAGCGGCCATGAAGCGTCGCAATTTAGTCATCGAAAAAATGAAGGACCTGAGCTACATTACTCCCGAGCAAGCTCAGGAAGCGATTCAATCTCCGCTTCCCACTCGCGTTCCTACTTTGGCTTCAGAAACCGCGCCCTACTATTTGGATGCGGTAAGAAAACAGCTCAATAAAGTCGGCGTAGCCTATGAAGGCACAAGAATCTATACCGGCCTGGATCTTGAAGCCCAGCAAGTCGCTCAAGAATCTCTGCGCAATCATTTGGACAAACTCGAAGGCTCTTTCAAGAATCTGATCAAACTCAAATCCGAAGGCAACACCCTTGAAGGGATTGTGCTTTCTGCCAACAACACCACAGGTCTGGTGAATGTGGTTGTGGGCGGACGCAATTATCGCATGACTCAGTTCAATCGCGCCATCGATGGCCATCGTCAGATAGGCTCTGTCATGAAACCTTTCGTTTATCTTACGGCCCTTTTAAACAACACTCCGGAAGGAACGCCTTACACCCCCATCACGATTTTGAGCGATGAGAAGTTCACGACAAAATATGAAGGTCAATCCTGGTCTCCGGACAACTATGGCAAAAAATATTTTGGCATGGTTCCGATGTTTTTCGCTCTTAAAAACTCTCTGAATGCGGCAACAGCATCCTTAGGTTTAGCCGTGGGTTTAGGAAATATCATTGATGTCACTCATTCCATGGGTGTGGAATCAGAACTCAAGCCTCTCCCCTCCATGACTTTGGGATCTTTTGAAATGTACCCGAAGGAAGTTTTGCAAGCTTACTTGAGCATGGCCGCCATGGGGCAAAAAAGAGAACTTTCTTTTGTTCGCAAAATCGAAGACAACGAAGGTCGCGAAATTTTCAGACACAACTCAGAGCCCACGAAGACCGTGGATCCCACAGCCGTGGCCTCTCTGGTGAGCATGATGAAACAAACTGTTTTATCTGGAACGGCTCGCTCAATCACCCTCAATGGCTTCTTCAATCCTGCGGCAGGAAAAACCGGAACCACCAGCGACAATAAAGATGCCTGGTTCGCAGGCTTCACTCCTTACCTGACCACTGTTGTTTGGGTGGGCTATGACAACAATAAGCCGCACAAACTCACGGGCTCCAATGGAGCCGTACCTGTGTGGACTCAATTCATGAAAAAGATTGGCGTGCGCTATCCAGCAGACGACTTCCCTTGGCCCGAGGGCACCGTCAAAATCACTTTGGACGACGCCACTCTTTCAGCCTTGGGGGCTAAAAAAGAAAATGAAGATCCTACGTCTGTGGATTTAATTTTTAAAGAAGGGACTCAGCCTTAGAGTTTGATCTCGAGGCCTTCATAGGCAAAATCCCAAGAGATGTTGGGCAATACCTCATTGTTTTCAGCCGCTGTTTTCACGCGCCAGTCATAATATTCACGGGTCTGGCGCTTTAATTCTAAAATATACTCTGTGGGTGCTGCCGGATCATGATGGGCAAACAAAGTGCGTTTGACCCCTTCACGGAAGGCAATGTCCAAGCCCACTTGAGCCGCACAATGGCCCCAGTTGGCCTTTTCGGCCAATTCTGGGAACGGATATTGAGCATCGAAGTACATCAAATCCGCATCTTGATAAAGAGGCAGGTCTTCGCCCATCTCTTCTCGGGTCAAACGAGTGGCTTCCGTGTCCACACAGTGAGAATAAACCTTCCCACCGCTTTCAATTTTAAAACCCCAACAAGGATCTGGATGGTCCAACAAATAGGGAGTGACCGCGAAATCGTCGATCATCACCTTTTCACGAGGCTTAAGAATATGAAAATGAACTTTGGCTTTCAAAGCCTCAAAGGGCACCGGGAAGTATGGCTTTTTAAACACACCACGAACCAAGGCTTCCATGTCTTCTTGAACACCATAGTAATGGATCGTATTTCCGGGGACAAAATGGGGTGCAAAAAACGGTAAACCAATCACATGATCCCAGTGAAAATGGGTCATCAGAATATGAAAAGGGCCGCGAGAACGACCGCCGGTCCCACTCATGATCTTGTCACTGAGACTGCGAATGCCGCTTCCGCCATCAATAATCAGCTGAGTTCCACCGCTGCGGACTTCCACACAAGTCGTGGCCGACCCATATCCCCCCACAAGAGGGATATCCATGTTGCTGATATACTTGGAAATTTGGGACGCGTCTCGATGTCCCGAGGAAAAGAAATTCCTGAGCAAACCCTCAACATGAAGGAGCATATCTGATGGAGATGGAGCTGAAGGCAAGGAGCCTCTTACACCCCAAAACTTGACAGTTAGAGACATAGTTCCAATCAGAATGACGCGTTTAGTTTGGCGAATCAAACAAAGATTCGGATGTTGGACTTAAGACTGCCGACCATGGTATAGCCCCCATTCGTATGTTCCGGAGGTGAACTTTTGAAGCTTTCAACACTTGTCCTTAAAGCCGCTTTGATCATGGGAATTTCTCTGGGAGTCATCACTCCAGCCAACGCGGCTCTCGACTTTCTAGAGCCTGCATTTCTTAAAGAACGTGTTCGCAAAGAGGTGGCAAAAGCGTCCATTCGCGGTTCTTTGAACTTGGTCGACGTTGAGATTTACAACGGCATCTCGGCTTCCATCCGCTATCGTCTAGAGTCTGAGCCTTCCTATATTGAAGGTTACTATACGCGTTTGGATCGCTACCTTCTTTCTGCGAGTATCAGCCCCGGCGATATCCTCGAAGACAACGATTCCCCAATTGGCTTCAGCGTAAACAAAGACACCGAAGTGATCTTTGCCCGCCAATTCAAAAGCCAAGGTCAGTCTTTGACCGCTATGCCTTACACTTTGAAGCACATTCCTCTATCAGCAAAAAATGCTATTGAGAACTTGCAGCCCGGTGACTTTGTGGCCTTGCAAGCCGACTTGAGCGTTGTGTTCTCTGTTGGAGCCAGCTCGTCCCTGAGTTCCGTTCTCGACATGAAGGGCTCCACTCACGTTTTTGTTTCAGGCGAGTTTTTGGTGCACTTGTACCGCATGGCTGACAATAAAATGCGTGTGAAGCTCATTGCCGTTCGCAAAAAAGGCACTGGTGCTAGTGCAGGCATCACATTAAGCAACTTCAAAATCATTGGCTTGAAAGTCATCGACAGACAACTCAAACGCTGGACACACTTCGATCCAATCTCTATCAAATTTGAACGCGCTTTGAGCGATCTCTTCATGTTGGATTATATTTTTGATCTCAACAATCCTCAAGCGGCCCTGGCTTACAATGAGTTGCTGACTAAGAAAACTCGTTTCAAAGATTTTAGTGTGATCAATCCTCTTCAACCTGAATCAGAAATGAGAAAAGAACTCCTCACGGATCTCTCAGATATCGAAGACATCACTCACGAAGACCGTACTTTGCCTACAGAACAACGTCGTATCAATCGCGTCTTCCGCGGTGCCAACTCTGCCGACACCTCGAGCGCACGCTTTCGCGTGGGCTTGAGCATTCTCAAGTTCGAAAGCAAGACGGCTTACAGTCAAAACAAGGTGATCTATTACGATCAAGACAATAACGAGAACTACTATTTGCTGGACACTTACTTGTCTCGCACCGACTTCAGCTTCTTCTTCAATTTGTATGGTGACGATGTTGTCTCGGCGACCAACATGCTTTATTCCACGAACAAAAGTTTCGCACCGGAACGTTTCGTGGCTATGACATTGTCGACAGAAATGAAAATGAAAGACGTCTCTCGCAATGACTTTGGAAAACTCCAAGGCCAAGTGCGCCAGGTTTTGCCAGCCTCAGAATATGCTAAAATCGATTGGAAAAGCTGGGCCACAGCCGAATCAAAGGTCGTGAATGGCTACTTCAAGACCGAGCTGTTCTTCCATCCTGACTCCATCAAAATGTTGCCTACAATGAATCAAAAAATGGCGACGCAACTGTTCACAAAATACATCGAGAAAACAGGCATTCCGTCGACGCCACCTCGTCATCCAGCTCCTTACGACGATCAATACAGCGGTCGCTGGCAGGATCGCTATCAGTCTGACATTTCATGGTTGGCCATTTACATGACGAAGGCTTTCAATCCGAACCTTCCATCAGAAGAGCGTTACAAAGCCTTCAAAGCCATGAAGGACTTTGGATTGTGGCAAGAAAAGGGCGGAGGCTTCCTCACGTCTTTCCTTCCTGAAGACCGCTTGGTAAACCTCGTCAGCTATCAAATGATTCTGTCTGGCCGAGATGCCGACACCGTGACTTATAAATATGGAAACTTCGCGGAAGAAGCTCTCTATCGCTCTTTGATGTACATCCAAAACATTATCAACGACCGCTCCTTTGATCTTCGTTCATATACTGACGATAACGGCAATCCGATCCGCATTAACTAATACAAGTATTCACCGTCGTCTCAGTTTGAGACGACGGCTTCTCTCTTATATCTCTGTAGGTCTTCTCTGACATTCTTGGGAATCAGCTGAAAAAAGTCTAAACACCTTCTTCTTGCTCTCCGCTTCGATGGCAATTTTCCATTGGTATTCCAGGATTTGGCACGCCTTGCATAAGACTCTTCCTGGTGAGCGAATTTTCAAAAAGAGGAGAACTTATGAAAAAGGTGTTCGTACTGGCAGCGTTATTATTTTCAAATTTAGCTGGAGCTCAATCCATCCGTGTTTCATTGAACATGGAGGGGGTTTATCAAAAACGTCAGCCTGTCTATATGCATGGCTATTCAAACTCTAAAGATTGTCGTGCCGACAGAGGAATTTGGCTTAAAAGTGGTGCTTGTATGTTTAGAGATGGCGGTTCCACCGTAGACATCAAAACTACGGGAGTCCAGGACGTATTCAACGTCACTATCGGCAGCGTGGGCACAAATGGCCATCTTTGCAACTTTGAAGGTATCGCAACCAAACGCAACCCTGTTCAATTGGTAATGCAAGAAGGTCAATGTCAGGTGGTTGTTGGCTTCACAGACAAAGACTCTTTGGCTGTATGGAATAACGGTCAATGTTCTGACTACTGCGGAGCAAGCATGTCTTTGGACATCAGCGGCGCTAAACGCGTTTCTTCTCAAGTAAGAAAATAATTTTAAGCAACAACTTGAAATTTCAAAAAGCTCTTCTTTGCAGAAGAGCTTTTTTTATTTAAACCCCTAGCGCTTTAAGTAAGGCGCCAGCAACGGATAGTACAAATCGTTCTCGGGCTCAATTCTGATTTCACTCTCTAAAGAACTCTCGGAAAACTCCACTTTTGCATCAGAGATCACGGCCAACGGCGTGCAGTCATCCGCTTCACCCATAACAAAGACAGCCATCACCGCCAAAGAATCCGCCACATCCACGTGAGTGAACTTAAGGGGCTTTTTAAAAATGTCAGCCTGTCCAACAAGAGAGGTCGTGGCCTTGAACCCCCAATGGGCCAAGGAAATTCCCGTCACCCCTCTGCGCAAAGGCATGGAGTGAGAGTCTGTGAGAATGACCCCCAGATTTTTCACGCCGAAAGTCTTCTTTAAAAACTGATGAATCGCTTGAGCGCTTTCGAAAGGTCGCTCCGGAAAGAGAATATAGTCTCCCGATTCACTATTGGACTCATCGATTCCTGCAGAGGGAATCAAGATGCCGTGCATAATCGTCAGCTCGGCTCCAAAACCCCCTTCACAGAGATAGTGATCCGCTTCTCTCTGCACAATTTCTCTTTTAGAAAGACCCTCTTTGGCGACAACTCTGTTTTCAGCCAAAGACACAATTTTCGAAGTAATGGCCAGAATTTTCCCTTCCAAAGAAACACTGCTGAGATGTCTTTCTAGGAATGAAAAAAGATTTTCCTGACGGTGAAAGATATCAGTTTTGAGAGAGTGAACAGAAAGACTCGACTTCATTTACGTGATCCAATTCAAAAAAAACGGAGACTTTCGTCTCCGCTAGCACTGGCCTACAATGTTAACTCAGCTGAGTTCAAATTACTTGCGGATTTCTTGGCAAACAGATTGAAAGCCATCTTTTTTCACCACAAAGGTGTTCTTATCTTGATAGTACAAAACTGTGTAAGGTCCGGCTTTGTAAGTATAGAGATTGAAGACAGGGCCTTTATTTGTATTCACAAGATCAAAATAGGAAACGATTCCCATTCTTCTTCCGATATACAATTTGATCTCAGCTTGCTCATTTTCGATAATGAAGGCCGTCACGCCATCCATCTTCTCTAGGCCATCTTTGTTTTTAAAAGGACCACAGTCATACTCAGCAGATGCCATCGCAGCAGAGAAAAATGAGAAAGTTAAAATGAACAATAAATACTTCATAAGATCTCCAATGTTTTCGAAATACGAGGGGCCAAGGAGGTAATAAGAGGTGAGCCGCTCTCGCTGCCCTATCTATAGCGAGATCCCCCAGATGCCAAGGAAAATTAAGGGTGCCTGGTTGCACTTTTTGTCTATAGTGCATTAAAGCCATCTCCTTAACCCTTCCCACTCCCAAAACAATCATGTTAGCGTTTTTTTGTAATTTAAATCTGGAGGAACAATGAAATTCTTTTTCGGCCTCGTCTCTCTTTTAGCATTCGCCAGCACGTCCTATGGTTGGTCTCAAGATGTTCACTGTGTAGATGCCTCTAGGTACACTACATACCGCATACACTTCTCAGAATTGGATCTTCCAACCGCCAAAGCCAAAGTGACCGTTGAACAGGGAGATCAAGCGACCACCTGGCTCCTTGAAGGCCTTTTTTATATGTCCTATGACATGGACCTTAAGAAGGAATTCAATGGGTTTGTTATCAACTTCGACCCCAATGACTACACTGAGAAAAAGACGATCCGCACCCACTTCTTCAATCACGAATCTGAAGGGCATATTCTTGTGAAAAATGCTGACATCACTGGCTTTGACAAAGTCGTGAAAGTTCCGTGCACTCAGAAAGAAAATCTATAAATCCGAGCTATCTCAGGATCTCGGCTTTCAAAACGCCATTGCCGATCTCTTAAACACCACGGTAATGGTTTCATTGTGCACCTCTTGAGGAGTTTTAAACGGCGATTTGGCCCCTCCTATTCACGCACTATCTATCTGATTTTACTTATATTTATATGCATTTCCAGAGCGTATCAAAATGGTACATTCTTTGCACATTGGAAGGATTATGGAAATGCGGAGACAAAACGACATTGTAGCTTTCAAATTGCAAGGGCAACAGCCCGTGGCGTTTCACGCCCGCAATCTGGAAGTGGCCGAGATCTCTGAAGATCTTTGGACCGAGATGGACGGCTCTACTTCCGTGTCAGAATTGCGCGAGGCTTTGACCTCTTGGGAAACAGAATCCAATCCCGAAGTGAAATCTGGAAAAGTGAAGTTCGGTGTTCGCAGTCTCACTATCAACGTTACACAAATCTGTAATTTGAAATGCACCTACTGCGCAGCCGGTGGCGATGGCACCTACGGCATGGCTCAAACTAAAATTTCTGTTGAGCAGACTTTGCCGCAATTGAAGTTCTTCCTTGAGAAACTCTCTTCGGGCGACAGCTTCAAAATTGTTTTCTTGGGTGGCGAGCCGCTTTTGTATCCTGAAGGCATCCGCGCCATTGCCAACTATGTTCAGCTGATGACAGCAGGTCGTAATATCACACCTCAGTTCTCTATCGTGACCAATGGCACCTTGATGACCGATGCAAATATCGAATTGCTCAAGTCCATCAAGTGCAACGTCACTGTGAGTGTTGACGGACCTGAGCACATCAACGATATCGTGCGCCCTATGAAGAATGGCAAAGGCAGCACGGCCGCTGTGATTGAGGGCCTTCACAACCTTTTTGCTCACAAATCTTCTTTAGGCTTTTTGACTTTGCATGGTGTTTTCAATGAAACCAATATGAACTTGGTTGAGGCCTATGAGTTCTATCTTCAGTTCCCAGCAGATCGCTATGAGTTCACTTATGGTGTTTCTGAAACGGATGATAAGGCCAATGCTCTTTTTATTAAGCAAATGAATCTCTTGGCGCAAAAAGCTTATCGTTTGGGTGGTGAAACAGCCCTCAGACAAATTGGATTCTTTAACGGCATCTTTGCGGCTTTGGATGAGCAACAGCAAACAGAAAACTTCTGTGGAGCTGGTAAGTCCTTCCTCGTGGTGGACGCCCGCAACAACCTCTTCACGTGCCCGTGGAGCGTTGGAAAGAAAGAAGAGCAAGTTGGCCAAGGGGCTCAGCTCAACTCCGAGGCCTTGGAACAATACGCAGCTCCATTGATCGAGAAAAACAACTGCCAATCATGTTGGGCCCGTTATCTTTGTGGCGGCGGCTGCATGTTCATTCACAACCAAAGTGAGAACAAGCAAAAGAAAAACAAAGAGTTCTGCACACGCATGCAGAGCATGATCAGTACAGCGATTTTATATTATAAAACCAGCAGAGAAGCCTGCTAATGAAGGACATTATGGGAAAGACAACTCACATTAAAAAAGTGAAGCCTGTTAAAACGACAACTCCAGCTATTGCTATGGACTCCGGTTCGGGCGGCGGCTGCATTCCAGTAAAATAGACTGAAAAGAAAGAACCAAGAAAAGTATGACTCTTCCGCCCTCCCTTGAAGAGAAATCGGCTTTCAAAAAAAGCCTCAATGTGACCTCTATGCTGCGACTTGTGCTTGCGCTGGGCATTGCTTTTCTTGTGATTCAGATCAACCTCGATAGCATTGAGTCTTATCTTTATGATCTTCGTGTTAAAACGAAACTGATCACGCCAAGCTCAGAAAAAATTCATCTCATTTACATCACTCCTGAAACGGTCCAAAAGTACAAAGGCCTTCCATCCTCCGTTCAACAGGTGAAGTTGCTCGAAAAGCTCGTGGCGGCTCAACCTCGCGCCATCGTCTATGACTTTGGAATCGAAGAGTCTCCGGGCACTGTCGATGAGAAGAATCTGTTTGAAGCGGCACTCATCAGCCAAAAAGACATCTATGTGGCCGGCAAAGCCACTGTGATGAAGGGCGAAGAGAAGCTCCTTTACTTTGCTGATCCTTTTGAGCAGGTTCAGGCAACTCCCGCTCCGAAAACTTCGGATCAGTTAAATTTCGCAAAAGACGGCGTCACTCGCCGCATGCTTTTGACTTATCAAGACATGCCGATGCTGCAACTGCAGTTGGCGACTCTCTACAATCCAGAAGTGGCCGATGTGAATAACGTGCGCGGGCACTTCAAATTTTATGATACAGACCAAGCTTATATCGACTTCCATAAGCCTGGCACTTTCCCGTCCGAGAGCTTTGAAAATCTTCTCGATGGCGACACCTCTTTGGAGCAGTTCAAAGATCAAATCGTCATCATCGGTACGGATTTAAATCTGCAAGAAACTGAGTACGTCAAAACCCCTTACAGCCGCGAAGTGACAGCCATGACTCGCATTGAGTTGCAGGCCAATACTATCGACACCTTGATTCGCAACTCGGGGCCGACGAAAGCTCCGCCGTTCTTGAACTGGCTTTTGGTGGGATTGATTTCCATTCTGACGGTTTATGTGGCTTTGACTCTGAAGCCGGCTCAGGGTCTTTTGATTTTGGGAAGCACCATTGCGGGCTTCACAGCCGTGGCCTTCTTGGCCTTCTGGCTCTTTGGCTTCTGGATGCCGATGGCTCACCCGCTCTTGGCGATCTTCCTTTGCTATTATTTCTTTATTCCTTATCGTCTGATCATCGAGAATCGTCGCAGCTGGGAATACTATCAAAAGAACAAGCTCTTGAGCCAAGTTGAAGAGCTCAAGACAAATTTCATCTCGATGATGTCCCATGACCTGAAGACGCCTATTGCGCGCATTCAAGGTATGACGGATGTGATCTTGACCGATGAAGTGACCTTGAGCTCTCAGCAACGAGAGGCCGTGGACACAATCAAGCACTCAGCTGATGATCTCTTGAAGTTCATCAATGCCATCTTGAATTATGGCCGCATTGAGAGTGAAGGGGTTCGTCTGAACCTGCAAAGTAAAGACTTGAACAATATCCTCACGGAAGTGGTCCGCAAGCATGAGTTCCTGGCGAAGGTGAAACGCATCCAAATCGTCTCTGAATTGGAGCCTCTCTTCCCTATCCCTGTCGACTCCGATCTTATGCGCCAGGTCCTCTCGAACTTGGTTGAAAATGCGATCAAGTACAGCCCCGAAGACACCAAAATTCTGGTCTCTAGCGAAGAGAAAGAAAACAAGGTGGTCATTCAGGTCGCGGATCAAGGCCAAGGTATTCCAGCTGACGAGCTAGCGAATATCTTTATGAAGTTTTTTAGAAGCAAGAACGCCAAAAGCTCTCCTATCAAGGGCTCGGGCTTGGGGCTGTATCTGGCTAAATATTTTACAGAACTCCATCATGGAACGATCATTGTAGAGTCTTCGTATGGCAATGGATCTACATTTACGGTAGAACTGCCGATGGAACAAGGGGGAACACATGCTTAAGGTGTTGGTAGTAGACGACGATCAGGGACTCAGGCTCTCTGTTAAATCCACACTGACTGCGTCTCACAAATTTGAAGTGGACGAGGCTTTCGATGGCATCAATGCCATGGAAAAAGTGAAAGCAGGCGATAAGAAGTACGACCTTGTGATCTTAGACGTGGACATGCCTCGCCTCAATGGCTTGGAGACTCTTCGTCAAATCAAAGAACTCGATCCAGGTATTATCGTTATCATCATGACCGCGCACGCGATGCTCAACGACGCAATCCAAGCCGTTAAAGATGGCGCTTACAACTATCTCCCTAAGCCAGTTGCTGGCGAAGACCTCTTGGCTCTCATTGATAAGGCCGTGAATGCCCACAACCTGATTTCAAATATCGCAGCGTCGTCTCCTGTGATGGTTGAAGCGGGTCGTAAAATCATCGGCAATACGTCGCAAATGCAGAAGGTGTTCAACATCATTCACCGCTTGGCGAAAGTTGAAACTCCCGTTTTGATCCGTGGTGCTTCAGGAACAGGAAAAGAGCTTGTAGCTAAAGCGATCCACTACAACTCCGCTCGTAAAGACGAGAAGTTCGTGGCGATCAATTGCTCTGCTATTCCAGAAAATCTTTTTGAATCAGAACTCTTCGGTCACGAAAAAGGCTCTTTCACAGGAGCTGACCAGCGCAAGATTGGTAAATTCCAGTTTGCAGAAGGCGGAACTTTATTCTTGGATGAAGTGGGCGATATGCCACAACTCATGCAAGTGAAGATCCTCCGTGTGCTTCAAGAGAAGGTGTTCACGCCAGTGGGCTCAAACCGTGAGTTCCCGACCAATGTGAGAATCATTGCGGCGACGAACAGGCCTCTTGAAGAAATGATCAAGACTGGTGCTTTCCGTGAGGACCTTTTCTATCGCTTGAACGTGGTTCCTATATTCTTACCTGCCTTGGCGGAACGCAAAGATGACATGGAACACATGGTGAACATCTTCATTAAGAAATTCAACCAGGCCCACGGCAAACGCATCACGGGGATTTCTCCAAATGCCATGGCTGTTTTGAAAAAGCACAGCTGGCCGGGAAATATCCGTGAACTTGAAAACGTTATTGAGCATGCCTTCGTTCTTGAAAGCTCAACAGTTCTGACGATCGCCTCATTGCCTGAGGCTTTGTTGATGATCACTGGAACAAACTTGATCGACTTCCAAGAATCAGCTCAGAATGTTGCTGCTGCGGGATTGTCTTCAGCTTCTTCAGCACACGGTGCTTTGGGTGAAGATGAAGATATGGACTCCGATGATATGGATCTGGATGGCGATATCCCTATGGCCCTGTCAGGCACTGAGAGCTTGGATTTCAACGCTCAGAAGGAAGCCTTCGAGAAAGAGTTTATCATTAAAGCTCTGAAGACTTTCCGTGGACGTATCAATCAAACCGCTCTTCATGCGAACATCCCAAAGAAAACTCTCTTGAGAAAAATCGAGAAGTACGGGATCAACGCCAAAGACTATGTAAACTAATTATTCGCACATTTTAAAACACAAAAAGCCAGATCCCCAAGATCTGGCTTTTTTATTTCCCAAGGTAGGGACTTACTTTTGGTAGCAGCAGCGCAGCCATTCATGGCGCGCAGCTGCTACCAAAAGTAAGTCCCTACCTTCTTCGTGATCCCATGAATGCAATCAGAAAATTTCAAAACATCTTCTTTTTCTGCATTGCCTCTAGTTTCTTTGCGCACATTTGCGGCCTATATGCAGTGTTGCTAGTTTTTTGAGCACCATTTGTAAAGAAAAACTGACCTCACTTCATTGACTCAGAATTGTGATATCTGTAGGTTGAGCAACCTCACGGAGACACAATCAATGACCATGAACCCTTTGCCACCACAGGCTTACACTAAAGATACGTTGCTTAAGGCGTATCAGTGGCTGACGTGTCAAAGTGCTTCAATTAAAGAGATGGCAACGTCTCCGGATATCTTGGTGAGTCTCTATTTGAAAGCCACTCGTGATGGCGACAGTGCTTTGGATCGCCCAAGCATTCAGAACTTCAAAAACGAATTGAAAAGTCTCGCGGGAATGATGGGTGAACTTGACCGTCCTCAACAAACTGTCCATGCGACAGTGATGAATCAAGCTCCTCAACAACAACAGGTGTTTACATCGGCCCAACCCATGCCCAACATGGCGCCGCCGCCTCCACCTCCTTCGCACACTCAGCAAACTATCGTTTATGTCAATACTCCGAATCAGCAAGCGCCAGCTCCTGAAAACGGGACGACTCCATCTCTTTTGGACACCTTGGATTGCGCCAGCCGCGCCATGATTCAGGAAGTCAAAGCCGAGTTCAACCTCAGTTGCGAAAAAGAAGCTCTGCGCATGCTTATCAAAATGGGTTACACCCGTTCCCAAGTGATGTTTAAAGCTTAAAAAAGCACCTTTAAAAAAGTCTCATGAATGAGGCCCCTCGACAGGGGTCGAAAACTCCAATAAACAGTTTAAATAATTAGTGAATTGTGGTTATAGTGACCCTTGCGAAGACCTAAGACGAAGGACACTTTTCATGACCTCAACTCCTGATTACAAAAGCACGATCCGCTTACCCCAAACTGATTTTCCGATGAAGGGCGATTTGCCAATCAAGGAACCAAAAATCATTCAGAACTGGGAAGAAAAAAAGATCTATCAAAAGATGATCTCTAGAAATGCGGGCAAGAAGAAATTCATCTTCACGGATGGGCCTCCTTATGCCAATGGTGCGATCCACTTGGGTCATGCTTTGAACAAGAACTTGAAAGACATCATCATCAAGTACAAAAACATGGCGGGTTTTGAAGCAGCTTTCATTCCGGGTTGGGACTGTCATGGTCTTCCTATCGAACATAAAGTTCTTAAAGATCTTCAAGCCAAAAAAATCACCAAGACTGATCAAGAGATCTTGCAACTCTGCCGTGAAGAAGCGGCAAAGTGGGTGGACGTTCAACGCAATGACTTCCGTCGCTTGGGCATCTTGGCTGATTGGGAAAATCCTTATTTGACCATGCAACCTTCTTACGAAGCTGAAGAGGTTCGTGAGTTTGCGCGTTCATACAAAAACGGAGTGATCTATCGTGGCGTGAAACCCGTTTATTGGAACTGGGTTTTGAAAACGGCTTTGGCTGACGCAGAAATCGAATACCACAATCATAAATCTCCTTCGATCTATGTAAAGTTCCCTGTCACTGACAAAGCGACTTTGGCCAAATTGGGCAATCCAACGAAACCTACAAACTTCGTGATCTGGACAACGACTCCTTGGACAATGCCTGCCAACACGGGTATCGCCCTTCATCCTAATTTCGAATACGCTGTTTACGACGGTGGAGCTGAAAACTTCATTATCGCGAAGGGCTTGAAAGAAGCCGTTGAAAAAGACACTGGTCTGACATTGACAGAAGGTTTCAACTTTAAAGGTGAAGACCTTGAAAGAGGAAAAGCTCGTCACCCATGGATCGATCGTGACTCCACCATCGTCCTTGGTCTTCACGTCAGTCTTGATGCCGGCACGGGCGCTGTTCATACAGCTCCAGGCCACGGTGCCGACGACTTTAAAGTGGGTTTGCAATACGGTCTGGCAGTGATCAATCCGGTGGATGACTCTGGTCTTTTCACGGAAGAGGTTCCTGAGTTCCAAGGCATCAATATCTTTAAAGCAAATCCTCTCATCGTTGAAAAACTCAAAGAGAGTGGACATCTGCTAGCTCACAAAGAAATCGAGCATAGTTATCCCCACTGCTGGAGATCAAAAGTTCCTTTGATCTTCAGAACCACTCCACAGTGGTTCATCGGCATGGACATGGAAGGCTCACAAATTCGCGCCAAGGCAATGAAAGCCATCGACGAAATCAAGTTCGTTCCTCAATGGGGCGAGGCTCGTTTCCGTGCGATGATTGAAAATCGTCCAGACTGGTGCTTGAGCCGTCAACGTCTTTGGGGTGTTCCAATTCCAGTATTTGTTTGTAATGCAACGAACGACACTTTGGCTGATTACGATGTCATGATGAAAGTGGCTGATGTGATCGAAGCTGAAGGTGGCATCAGCGCCTTCACAAAAAATGAGCCTTCTGCATTCATCACAGAATCTGCTGTTGAAAAAGCTCGCAAGGCTTTGGGTAAACCTGAGTTCGGAACTCAAGGCTTCCGTCATGGTCGCGATATCTTGGACGTGTGGTTTGACTCTGGGGTCTGCCATACAGCGGTTCAAAAGAAACGTGGCTATGGATTTATTGCTGATTTGTACCTTGAAGGAAGTGACCAACATCGTGGTTGGTTCAATACTTCTTTGCTTTCTTCAATCTGTACAAATGGCGCAGCTCCTTTCAAAGCCCTCTTGACTCATGGTATGACTTTGGATTCTCAAGGTCGCAAACAAAGTAAATCTTTGGGCAACACTATTGAACCTCAAGAAGTGTCTTCTAAGAGCGGTGCTGAAATCATTCGCTTGTGGACGTCTTATGGCGACTACGGCAAAGACATGTCTTGCGGCAAAACTGAACTTGAGCGCGTGACTGAAACGTACCGTCGTATCCGCAACTCTATGAAGTACCTTTTGGGTGCCACCAGCGATTTCGATCCAGCAAAAGATTCAGTTCCTTACGAGAAGCTCACTCCTGTTGATCAATGGGCGCTTTTGAAACTTTATGAATTGAATAAAGAAGTGACTGCGGCTTATGACAACTACGAGTTCTATAAGATCTATCACGCTCTGAATGTGTTCTTCACTGTGGAGCTTTCTTCTGTGTACATGGACGTTCTGAAAGACCGTCTTTACACTTGGAAGCAAGATGGAGTTCCTCGTCGTGGTTCTCAAACGGTTCTTTACACTATGACGGATTATTTGATCCGCATGATGGCTCCGATCTTGAGCTTCTTGGCAGAAGAATCTTACGGTTACTTGAAAACAGCAAACCGTGCTGAGTCTGTCTTCCTCTTGGACTTCCCGGTGGCTCCAGAACAATGGAACAACCAGGCTGTGGGCGCCAAGTTTGAAGAGTATTTGAAAGTCCGCAGTGATGCTCAAAAAGTTCTTGAAGGTTTGCGCGCTGAAAAAGTGATCGGTGCAAGTCTTGAGGCTCAAGTGAGCATCTCTGCAGAAGGCGACTTGTTAAAAACTCTGCAAAACTATGAGGGTCTTCGCGAGTTCCTCATTGTCTCTGTTGTTGAATTGAAAAACGGTCCTTATAAAATCGAAGCGGCGAAAGCTCCGGGCGAAAAGTGTGTAAGATGTTGGGTGTTCTCTACTGAAATCACTCCTGCGACTCATAAATTCCCTGGCGTCTGCCCTAAATGTGTTGAGGCTTTATCATGAAGAAAAAGTATTTGTGGCTTGCGGTGATCGCAGGGATTCTCGTTGCTCTTGATCAGGTGGTTAAGATTTATGTTCATACGTCTTTCCACTTGGGCGAGTCCGTTGTGGTTATTCCGAACTTCTTTAATCTGACTTACGTCAGAAACTTTGGTGCAGCTTTTGGCTTCTTGGCAGAAAGTCACCCCTCCTTCCGCGAGTTGTTCTTTCTCACCATGCCGCCAATTGCTCTGATTATCATTCTGGGCATCTTGCGCGGAGTGAAAGACACCGACACCAAGCAGATCGTGGCTTTGTCTGCCATCTTTGGGGGCGCCATCGGAAACTATATTGATCGCATTCGCTTCCGCTATGTGATCGATTTCTTGGACTTCCATCTTTACAACCGCTGGAGCTGGCCGGCTTTCAACGTGGCTGACATGGCCATCGTGGGTGGTGTGGGTTTGCTTTTGGTTTTGATGCTTATGGAAAATAAAAAGCAAAAAGAGTCCGAGAAGGCGCAAAAGGCTTGAGATGAAATATGCAGTGCTGCTTCTGAGCTTCTCATTACTTCCGCTGACAGTTTCTGCTCAGCAGGGAACATTTTGGACAACAGAGTGCTACTCTACGGACGAAGATATTCTCCAAGAGGAACTTTTCCAAAAGGATGGGCGTTGGGAGCACACTCATGTGGCTTATGAAGAAGAAAACTGTCAGAAAGCGTATTTGCGCTTTCAACAGGTTTCAAAAGCACGCCTTGCAGGACAGAAGCTAGATCTGACTCATGTTGAAACTTCCTACACTCCCCTTTCCGAAGAGGTGGCTGAGGCTTTGAACTCGGTGGCTTGGTGTGGAATTTCTCATTGGAGACAGCATGAAAAACAAGTGGTCACAGGACTTGTTTGCGGGGATTACAAAGCGGCTCAGGCTGGCGACATGACTTATTCTATTTTTAAGGTTTCCAGCCTTTCTAAAACAGTTCGCGTTTTTCTTTGGGGTAAAGCCACTCCCGCTTTGGATGGCAAATCCGAAGCCACGCGTTTTCAGGATTTAAACGAACGTCCCTTCTATTTAATTCACTAAAGGCACTCCTACTGAGAATGCCACAGAACATAATGCAAATTACTTGCATTAACGAAATGGGCTTGTTATTCAAGTCCCATGATACAGTCTATTTTTGCCCTCCTTCTTATTTCTTGCTCTCTTCAAGCTCAGGCTAAAATTCGTGTTGTAACCACTCTCCCAGATATCGCCGAAGTGGTTCAGGCCATTGGCGGAGATCTTGTTACGGTGGATGCCCTCCTCAAAGGACATGAGGATGCCCACTTTGCCGAAGCCCGTCCTGACTATATATTAAAGGTCAATCGTGCGGATGTGGTCTGCTCTATGGGACTGGATTTAGAGATTGGCTGGTTGCCCAAGGTCCTTGCCAAAGCGGGCAATGCCAAAGTGCATGAAAGTGAAAACGGAAACTGCATCTTGGGCAATACCGTGAAAGTGCGAGATATCCCTACGGGTGTGATCAATCGGGCTTTAGGTGATGTTCATGCTCATGGAAATCCTCATTTCAATCTAGATCCCCTCAAATTGATCGAAGCCAGCGATGAAGTGGTCCGCGTTCTTTCAGAACGGATGCCTGCAGCTCAAGAGACCTTCAAAAAGAATCAAACAGTCTTCAAAAATAAAATGACAGCTCTTCACGACGCCATTCAGAAAAAAGTGAAAGTCGAAAAGGTCATGGAGTATCACAAAGAGTTCAGCTATTTCTTCGCCAGCTATGGCTTAGATAGCGTGGGCTCCATTGAAGAAAAACCAGGAATGCCTCCGTCAGCCGCACGCATCGCTCAAGTGGCAAAATTGGCCAAGGACAATGGCGTGAAAGTGGTGCTTGCCAACCCCTCAGCACCCCATAAGGTTTTAGAAAAGTTCACCGAACTTTCAGGTATTCCCGTAAAGACCGTTCCATCCTATGTGCAAAAATCAGGAAAAGGTTCTTCCATCGAAGAATTGCAAAATATTTTGGTGGACTCTCTTTAATGAAAACCCTTTTGGAAGCCACAGATTTGCAAGCTTTGAGCAAAGAGGGAACTCCTCTTTCTCCGGCTATTCAATTTCAGCTTCAAAAAGGCGAAGTGCTTTTCTGGACTGGCGACAATGGTGCGGGGAAAAGCACTTTGCTCAAAACTCTATTGGGCCTTCACTCTCCTTCAAGAGGTTCTTGCCGGTTTCACTTCCCCATTGCCCAAGTTCAATATCTGCCTCAACTTGGCAGTTTGCATTTTCATATCCCATTGACCTTGCGGGACATGCTTCCTGATAACGCGCTTTCTCCCCTTCTCAAAGGTTTAGATCTCTCAAAGAAATGGAATACCGCTAGTGGTGGCGAGAGGCAGAAGGTTTTGTTGGCAGCGGCTTTGCTGAAGAAGCCTCAAGTACTGATTCTCGATGAACCCTTCAATCACGTGGATAGAGACTCTGCTTTGGTGCTGGAGCAAGGCCTTCAGGATTTTATTAAAGAATCCCCAGAAAGTGCCATGATCATGGTATCCCACCGAGCCCTCGTTCAATCTTGGCCTTCCGTACGCTTCATGGAGATTCGATGAGTTCTTTTCTTGAACTTCTGCAAATTTATAATTGGTCTTTACCGTCAAGCATTTTGATGTCCATGACCTTGTCTTTGATTGGCGCTCAATGGATTTCTCGGGAGCGCAGCTCGCAAATCTTTGTCCTAGGACAAGGCACATCCTTGGGTATTGTGCTCGGCCTTGTTCTCAATATTCTTTTTCAAACCGATCTCCATTTCTTAAACCTGATTTTAGGGTTTATCTTGGGTGGTGTGACCTTGCTGTTGTCAGATCGTCTGATCCAACGCAAAGCGGACCGCAACCATATCTATCTGACCCTTTTCATTTTCTTCTTAGCTCTCACCTATCTCCTGACCGCCCTCACTCCTTCTCTCGAAACCCATATGGCTTCGGCGTACTTTGGAGATCTCGCGGTGATGAGCAACGATGGCGCAAAAATGTCTCTCGTGGGCGCTTTGATGTTCACCGTTTTGATGTTGAGCCGCTGGAGAAAACTCACCCTCACCTCATTCCAAGTGATGAATCAAAGCCTGGTTCACCGCAGTTCTTTCAATCGTGTTTTTGATATCGGCACCTTGGTGATCACCACCCTTGCCATTCAAAACATGGGTTATCTTTTTTCTATTGGATGTCTTTTTATTCCGACAAGCTTTGCGGCATCAAAGAGTCGCAATCTCAAGGACTATACGATTCGCATTCTTTTGATTTCATCTCTGGGAACAATGGCGGGATTCACCCTGTCGCTCTTCTCCACAGAGTTACCCACAGTTCCTTGCATTCTGTTAGGACAGATTTTTATCGGAATTTTGAATTTGGGAATTCGTTCTAAGTAAAGAAATAATGAAACGAAGGTTGCGCCACGCGCTTTTGTCCGTCCAAATTGAACAGACAAATCACTTCGGTTCTTATGCCTTTTTTGACGTTAAAGATCGTCAGATCTGAATTCTCAATAATTTGGTGAAGACCACGGCCGGCTCCGCCTTTTTCACTGTTAAGACTTCCTGCCTGACCACTGTAACAACTTTCAAGATAATCAATAATGGTGTCTTTTGAAAGGCCACCAAACGGATCCGTCACAGACACCGCCAGCAATACCCCATCACTCGAATAGCGGAATTGCGACTGCTGATGAGTATCGAGCTGAACTTCTTGTTTACGAGACACGTGATTGAATAGAGATTTCCCGTGAGAATCCAGTGGTGCATCATAAATGGCATTCATGAGCATTTCTTCCACCACGGTATTGACCCGTTCCAGAACTGAATTGCGCACACCCATCTTTTTGAAATAACAGACCATCTCTTCACGAAGCTCTTCGCGCTGTCCACTGCGAACCACGGCTCTTTTTTCACCCTCAGCACCCCAGGAGAGATACTTATCCAGGCCAAAGAGATCTTTATTCATTAGTTTGCCAAGAGTGGTCAGAACATAACGAATCGTGGAATTGCGATCTTCATTGTCACGAGACACCAAGTGCTCAACAAAACGGTTGTGTTTCAAAACTTCTAAATTTCCACGAACATCTTTATTAGTGAGAAGGACTATGAACGGCGCTTTCTTTTGCTCATTGGCCTCTTTGATAACCTCAACACAGGAGTCTTCGCTTAAAATCACATCGTAGGTTTCTTGTTTCAAAAAGTTTCGAGCTTCTTCTACGCTTCCCGCAATGTCCAAATGAACTCCGGTCCCACCAAGAGCCATTCTCACCGGAAGCTGTTGCTTTTTGTCCGGCTCCACCAAAAGGACGCGTCCTCCCGCACCTTTTTGCAAAGCATTCTGAGCTTCGTGCAATTCACGGTTCAAAATTTCAAAGAGACGGGCTTTTTCATTCGTCTTATTCAAACGTTCAGCTAACACCACACAATAGACATGAAAGAGAAGAGCTTGAAGACGGTCCTTATCTTTGGGATGTACGTGGGCTAGATCATCTGCACGAATAACAAAGCAGTCCGTCGCACTGATAGCTTTAACCGTCGTGGCCGCAGGATTCGCGGTGATAATGCTCATCTCGCCGATCACTTCACCAGCGTGGCCTAAAGTAGCGACTACTTCGCCTGCCAAAGAAACTTCAGCACGACCTGTACGTAAGAAAAAGAGCGACCTGTTTTTTTGTCCCTCTTGAAGAATATATTCACCTTGCTGGAATGATTGTGGATGCACCATCGTCGATACTTGCAAAAGCAGATCATCGTGGAATGACTTAAAAAAAGAATAGGCTTTGAGCTCTTTTGCGATGTCAGCTGGATGCATTTTCATAAACATTATTATGTAGTTAACTCACCAGACTTTGCCAGAAACGTCTTGAATATTGGGGCGAATAGCAGAAAATTAAGTCTATCGTCGGTATAAAGGAGATGGCATGCACCCCGTTCTCAATTTGGGAGAGACCATAGCGGTTCCAACCTATTATCTGGTTATTACTGTTACAGTCTGCATCTGCCTGCTGTGGCTCAATCAGAGAATTAAGAAAAGCGATCTCTCTCGGGCCATCGCCCTGGACCTAAGTCTGGTGCTCATGGTTTCAGGCTTCATCGGCGCCCGCCTTCTGCACGTGATTTACGAGAACCCAGAGTACTATCTTGAAGACTTCTGGCGCATTCTCTACTTCTGGGACGGGGGATTTGTTTTTTATGGCGGAGCCCTTCTTGCGGGTCTCTGTTCGTGGTTGTTTTTGCGTTGGAAAGATCGCGAACAGCTTTTGAGTTACTTCGATCTTTTTGCGCCACTCCTCGCATTTGCCTATGGCCTTGGTCGCGTGGGCTGTCTTTTTGCGGGCTGTTGCTATGGCCGCACTTGCGAATTGCCTTGGGCCGTGGCGGGAAGACATCCCACCCAGATTTATGCCAGTCTCTGGGAATTGGGAGTTCTTTTTATTCTACTGGGTCTGAGTTCTGCGAAACCAGCACAACGTCGTCCCGCCTTTTTTCAAAAGCCGGGAGCCATTTTCTTTTTATGGATGATCCTTCATGGTGCCGGACGCCTGATGATGGAAAGCTTCCGCGATGATTTCCGCGGTCCTGCCTTTGGAATTTCAATCTCCAGCTGGATCAGTCTTGGAATTATGATCTTGGGGTTATTTTTGCTTCTCAGAAAACCAACAAGCCGGGGGCTCGCAGGTCGTCCCTGAAGACACACACAAGGCCGCCTTCACAAAGTTGTCGAGACGACATTGATCCGTCGGATAGCGATTGCGAATCAACTCAGGACTTGGACTTTCTTCAGCCAAAACGCTCACCGCTTTAAAATCGCGATACGAATACCGCTGCAGAAAACGAATAAAATCCAATCCTGTCTGAGCAATCGCTCCGCAAGTTTTATCGTCTTTGCAAAGTTCTTTCACTTCGGCATCCAGAGGGATTTTCAACTCTGGATGAGCTTTCAAATACTCTGGAAGGCACACTGTGGCCGCGTAAAAATCAGATTGCCCTTCTGAAGAAGACCACTCTGGGAGTGGTGCTGACTGTCGAGGCTCTCCCCCCACAATATGCCCCAACTCGTGGCAAAGCACTGTGGCCACCACCGCAGAAGTTGCTCCTGGCGCTCGGGCCAAACCTCCCCACAAAATCAATTGAGCCATTTGCTCATCGACAACGGCAGCTCCCGCAAAATAAGGGTTGCTCCAAGAGTTCGGCGCAATAAGAGGCTTGCCCGTTTCTTGATAAACGGGGCCGATGTATTTTGCCTGAAACTCCGCCAAGATTCGGCGATAGTCAGCTTCCTTAATTTCAGAAACATTCTTAGCCCACGTGGGAATATAAAAATACGTGGAGAGATCGGCTTCCTGTTGGATGCGAGAGGCCTTCTGCAAGAGAAGTTTCTCGGACTTCACCATAGCGAGCAGACTGAGTAATAGGGCTCCAGCTAGGATGTAGGGAAGATATGATTTTAGTTTTCGTCTCTCTGGTGTCATCGGGCGGGACTCTATCACAGAGAACCTCAAAGGGCCACCTTTCGAGAGAGCTTTCACTCTAAAACGATCTTATCTCATCTTGAGACACTCCTCTCAGAGTGACGCATTTTGGCTCCTCTCGAAAATTCTTCAACACTCTCGAGAGGCCCTACTCCAATTAAAGCATTAAGGAAAATTCATTCTCAATGGCACGTATCCTGTATTGCATCTTGTGTGAAGAGAACTTTTGTTTTTTTAAACGAGAAGTGAGGTTATCCATGAGAAAGCTTTTAATGTTGGCGGCGACTTTGTTGTCTACCGCAGCTTTAGTGGCTTGTGACAAGGGAAACAGCGATAACAACGGCAACATGCCGAACTATTGCGTAGCCCCTAACTACTACCAAAACGGCGTTTGTGTGAACCCGAACGGTGGAGTGGTCAGCCAAAATGCAACGTTCTATGATGCGAACTACAATATGGGTGGTTCATATGGCAGCGGAAATCTGCGCATCACGAATGCAGGCGTTTACAAAGAGTTCCTCGAAAGATCCCTGGGTGTATGTAATCGCGCCACATGGAGCTATGGAATTGCTGGTTGTGACGCTTGGGCAAGTGGATACCTTTTGATGAAACTTCAAGCATCGAACATCAACACCAATCAAGTGACCCTGGCTTTCCAAGCTTGGCCGCAAACGGGTGTGATCAACGGTGGAATCAATATCGGTGTTGGTACAGGCATCCCTTACCAAAATCCACTGACATTGAATAACTCTGTTTTGTCTGTTGTGAATAACTACCAAGGTTTCGAAGTTCGCCGCAGCATCAACTTGGGTTTGATCCAAGTGATCGTGGCAAACGGTAAGCTTCAAGATGGCAGCATCAACTTCCAATTGGCTTATGGAAATAGCGCGACAAAGACCGGTCAAGTTTTTGCGACAGGAACTTTGACAAGATCTGCTTCCGGATACTAATAATTAGAAATGACCGAATCTCAATCTCGTAAGGTCAAATGCCCGCAGTGCGGGCGTTTGGCTTTGTACTCAGAAGAAAATCCGTATCGCCCGTTCTGCAGTGAGCGCTGCCGCGTTCTTGATCTCGGAGCATGGGCCGATGAATCTTATAAAATTCCAGACAAAAATTCTTCAAGTGATTCTTTAACTTCCCTTGATGATGATGACTACAACGAAGACGACGACAAACAGTAAGGCTCTGTTTCGCACACTGCGTGCCGAACAGGAACTGACTCTTCAACCATAGCATCGCAAACAATCCTCGGTTTTTCAGTTGACGAATTTCGTTTTTTGAATTTGTATGAGTCTGTCATTGGATGACGAAGAGTTATCATCACGATTTATATCTACAACAGTTGACACACAGAGGAGTCAAAATGAACAAAGCACAATTGATCGAGAAAATCGCTACTGAAACTAAAGTTTCTAAAGCTCAAGCTGAAGCTATCTTGGATTGCACAGTTGAGAACATCAAAAAAGCTGTTAAAAAAGGCGACGACGTTAAACTTGTTGGCTTCGGTACTTTCACTAAAGCTAAACGCAAAGCTCGCACTGGTCGCAACCCACAAACTGGTAAAGCAATCAAAATCCCAGCTGCTTGGGCTCCAAAATTCCGCGCTGGCGCTGAATTCAAATCAATGGTTAAGTAATCTCTGATTTTTAGAGATTAAACCTAAAAAGGCGTCCCCCCGGGCGCCTTTTTTATTTGCCCACGGCAATCCTTTACTTTCCAGAATCCTCCGGTGTAGCCTTTCTCTATGGCGACTTTTCAAAAGCAGATTAAAAAAATTGGTGTCTATACTTCAGGAGGCGATGCTCCAGGAATGAACGCGGCGATCCGTGCCGTAGTCCGCGTGGGGATTGCACAAAACCTCGAAGTGTATGGAATCTACCAAGGCTACGTGGGAATGGTTGAAAATCATATTCAGCCCCTTCAGCTCCGCGACATGGCAAACATCATCCAACGTGGCGGTACTATCTTAAAAACAGGTCGCTCTCCGGATTTCATGAAACAGGAAGTCCGTACCAAAGCTGCAGAACACTTGAAAAGCCATGGCATCGATGCCCTCGTTTGCATCGGTGGCGATGGTTCCTTCCGCGGAGCCCATGCCTTGTGGGAAGAGCACCGCATTCCTATCGTCGGTGTCCCAGGAACAATTGATAATGATATCTTTGGCAGCGATAAAACCGTAGGTTTTGATACTGCGGTCAACACTGCTTTGGATGCTATCGACCGCATTCGTGATACAGCAGCCAGCCACGATCGTTTATTTATCGTGGAGGTGATGGGAAGAAACTCTGGATTTATCGCTTCCCACGTGGGTTTAGCTGGCGGAGCCGAAGAAATCTTCACTCCGGATGGCAACACCACTGTTGAAAAAGCCATCGAGCGCATCAAGGATGGTATCGTCCGCGGAAAAACCAGCAGCATCTTGATCACTGCTGAAGGTCAAAAACCCGGCCGCGCCTATGACCTCGCCGATGCTATTCGTAAAAAATCTGGAATGGACGCCAAAGTCTGCATTTTAGGCCACCAACAGCGCGGAGGCTCCCCTACTGCCGCGGATCGCATTCTTGCCAGCCGCATGGGGGCTGCCGCAGTAGATTCTCTTTTGAAAGGCTTCTGCGATATCATGATCGGAACCGAAGGCGAACGCCTGATTCAGGTCCCTCTCGATGTCGTGACGAAGCAAGAAAAGAAAAATCAGATGGACCTCATTTCCCTCGCGAATATCTTGTCCACTTAACCGCCCAGAACTCATCTAAAAAAGGCTCAACCATTTTTTAGATGAGTCCCTTTTATCTTGACGATTTCCCTCGGTACCTGAATCCTAAAACGGTATCCAAGGAGTCTTGATGAAACGCTTTTTTATTTCTATTTTACTGATCTTGCCACTGTTTGCTGGCTGCACAAAAAACACCAACGAAATCGTGATTGGTGAATACGATTCATTGACTGGCGGTGATGCCACCTTTGGGCTCAGCACGAACAAAGGTGTTCGTATGGCTTTTGATGAAATCAATGCCGCGGGTGGAATCAAAGGAAAGAAGATCTCTCTCATCACTTTTGACGACCAAGGTAAAAACGAAGAAGCCGCTGCGGCAGTGACTCGTTTGATTGCTCAAAATAATGTTTTGGCTATCATCGGTGGAGTGGCTAGTAGCCGCACCAAAGCCGCGGCTCCCATCGCTCAGAGCAACAAAGTTCCTCTCATCTCCCCGGCATCCACAAATCCAGATATCACAAAAGTGGGCGACTATATCTTCCGCGTCTGCTTCATCGATCCTTTCCAAGGCTTCGTGGGTGCAAAGTTTGCCCGTGAGAATCTGAAAGTGAAAAAAGCTGCGATCTTGCGCGACGTAAAAAATGATTACAGCGTGGGTCTAGCTGATGTATTTGCCACTGAATTCAAAAAAATGGGTGGCGAAATTGTTGCTGACTTGAGTTACCAATCTGGTGACATCGACTTCAAAGCACAACTCACTCAAATCCGTTCAAAAAATCCTGAACTGATTTATGTTCCTGGCTACTATACTGAAGCGGGCCTGATTGCTCAGCAAACTCGTCAGTTAGGAATCAAAGCTCCACTTCTCGGTGGTGATGGTTGGGACAGCGACCGTCTTTCTGAAATCGGTAAAGAAGCTATCAATGGCAATTACTACTCAAATCACTACACTTCTGAGTCGACAGATCCTATCGTGACTGAGTTCATCAAAAAATTTAAAGCGAAGTACAATGAGAACCCAGATGCCTTTGCGGCCTTGGCTTACGATGCCGCCCGCATCTTGGCCAATGCTATCGAAAAAGCACCAGAACTCACTTCAAAAGCCATCCGTGATGAACTGGCTCGCACGAAGGATTTCGTCGGAGTAACTGGCAAGATCACAATGAACGAAAACCGCGATGCCATTAAGAGTGCCGTGATTGTTCAAGTGAATGGTCCTCAGCGTAAGTACATCACGACCATTACACCTTAAGGACCGGCATGCAGGATTTCATACAGCACATAATTAACGGGATAAGTCTGGGCTCTATTTATGCTCTGATCGCTCTCGGATACACGATGGTGTATGGAATTTTGAAGATGATCAACTTTGCCCACTCTGACGTTTATATGGTGGGCGCCTTTACTGCCTACTATGTCGCTCGCTGGCTGGGCATCGAAAACAACCCTGGCCTCGCAACCTTAGCCACTTTGCTTCTGGCCTCTATGATCGCTTGTTCTGCTCTGGGAATGGTCATCGAACGTTTGGCTTATCGCCCTCTCAGAAATGCACCCAAACTCAATATTCTTATAACGGCCATCGGTGTGAGTTTGTTTTTGGAATACTCAGGCCAAGTGGTCTTTGGTGCAGACCCCAAGGTGTTTCCGGAAGTGATGCAAGATACGGTTCTGGGTCATATTGGTTTAGTAGAACTAAGATCTTCTGATATTACCGTTCTCGCTGTAAGTATCTTGGCTATGTTGGGCTTGCAGTTTCTTATCTTCAAAACAAAAGTCGGTAGTGCGATGAGAGCGGTGAGCAGCAATGCCGCCGTGGCAAGTATTCTTGGCGTAAATACAGATCGCATCATCACATTTACTTTCGTCGTGGGCTCAGCTTTGGCCGGCGTGGGCAGCGTTCTTGTGGGAATGAAATATCCTAAGATCGATCCCCTCATGGGAATGATGATTGGCCTGAAGGCCTTTGTTGCCGCGGTCCTTGGTGGCATCGGCAATGTGGGCGGAGCAGTTCTTGGTGCCTTGATCATGGGTCTTTCTGAGGAGATGGTCGTCGCTTATATCTCCAGCACTTACCGCGATGCTTTGGCTTTTGGGATCTTGATTGTGATTTTGATCTTCAGACCAGCAGGTTTATTGGGTAAGTACTCTGTGGAGAAAGTCTAATGAAGGCTTTCAAAAATCCTCTTCTCGCTTATACTGCTCTTATTGCCGTTGGATTGATCTTTAATTTTGGTTTTAATGCTTATATTCAACTGACCGCTCTCTTCATCATGGTGAACTGTTTGATGTCCATGAGTTTGAATCTGGTTAACGGTTACACCGGCCAGTTCTCTCTGGGCCATGCGGGCTTCATGGCCATCGGTGCCTATGTCTCAGCCTATACCAGCACTCAGCTTAAAATTTTTCCTGACAGCTTGATGATCTTAAACTTCTTCGTAGCCGTGATCACCGCGGGGCTGTTTGCTGCCTTCGCAGGATTCTTAGTGGGACAGCCGTCCTTGCGTCTTAAGGGCGACTATCTGGCCATTGTAACCTTGGGTTTTGGTGAAATCATTCGCGTGGCCCTTCTGAATATGGACTTCGTCGGCGGCCCCCGTGGTTTCTCCGGAATTCCCGGCTTGGGTTCCTTCTTGAAATCATTTTCCTTTGCCTCCTTCTGGGTGATTCTTTGCTTCTTTACTATTTGGCGCCTTATGCAATCCAGTCACGGTCGTGGCTTCTTGAGTGTTCGCGAAGATGAAATTGCGGCAGAAGCCATGGGCATTAATACGACCAAGATGAAGGTTCGCGCCTTTGTCCTTTCAAGCTTCTTTGCCGGTGTCGCGGGTGCCCTTTATGCTCACTTCACGAACTTCATCAATCCTTCTTCATTCACCTTCTTGCAAAGTGTGAATGCAGTGATCATGGTGGTTTTGGGCGGAATGGGTTCCATGACAGGATCTATCATCGCCGCCATCATCATCACGGTTCTTCCTGAGGTTCTGCGCCCTCTGCAAGAAGTCACCGGAGTTGATTTGCGCATGGTGATTTACTCTCTCTCTCTTATTCTTGTGATGATCTTGAGACCAAAAGGTCTTTTTGGAAATCAGGAAATCACCGACCTCTGGAGGAAGTATGTCCGACGTTCTTCTTGAGGCAAAAAATATCACTATGCAGTTCGGCGGCTTGAAAGCCGTTGATTCCGTGGCTTTCGCCATTAATAAAGGTCAACTGGTCGGCCTCATTGGTCCTAATGGTGCAGGCAAAACCACTGTATTCAATATGCTCACTGGAGTTTACCAACCCACAGGTGGCGATGTTCTTCTCTGTGGTAAGTCCTTGAAGGGCTGCAAGCCCTATGAAATCAGTCATCGGGGACTGACAAGAACCTTCCAGAACATTCGCTTGTTCAAAGGTCTCACAGTTCTTGAGAACGTTCTGATCGCCAGCCATCAGCATGTTCGCTATGGTTTGTTCTCAACTTTATTTCAAACGAAATCTTTTTTACATGAGGAAAAGGCTTTAAAAGCAAAAGCCCTAGATCTTTTGCGCATCTTCAACATGGAAGGCAAAGCCCACGAAGAAGCCTCATCTCTCCCCTACGGAGAACAACGCAAACTCGAAATCGTGCGCGCCTTAGCCACTGATCCTAAAATGATTTTATTGGATGAACCCGCTGCGGGCATGAATCACTCCGAAACCCATCGCCTGATGGAATTGATCGCCCATATTCGCGATCAATTTAAACTCACGGTGCTCCTGATCGAGCATGACATGAAGCTGGTTATGGGAATCTGTGAAAACATCATCGTTCTCGACCATGGTGTGAAGATTGAAGAAGGTCCGGCGCACAAAATCCAGAATTCTCAGCGAGTGATTGAAGCCTACCTAGGCGTGGAGGAAAAAGAATGAGTTCACACCTCCTGCAAGTCGAAGACCTTGAAGTTTTTTACGGTTCAATTCACGCCTTAAAGAGCATCAGCTTTCATATCAACAAAGGGGAAGTCATCTCTTTGATTGGTGCCAATGGGGCGGGAAAAAGCAGCACCTTGCGTGCAATTTCTGGTCTTGTGCCCAATAAAGGGAAAATTCTTTTTCAAAATGAAGATCTGACTCCTATTCCGGCTTTTCAACGAGTCACTCGAGGACTCGCCCAATCACCGGAAGGTCGCGGAGTTTTCGCACAAATGAGTGTTCTCGAAAATCTAGAAATGGGTGCTTACAGCCGTTCGGATAAGGCTGGCATCAAAACAGATCTTGAGATGTGCTTTGAGCTCTTTCCGAGAATGAAAGAACGTATCGGCCAGATGGCCGGCACACTTTCCGGAGGCGAACAGCAGATGCTTGCCATCTCTCGCGCTCTCATGTGCAAACCGACTATGCTTCTTTTAGATGAGCCCTCTTTAGGATTGGCTCCTTTGGTGGTGGCGCAAATTTTTGAAATCCTTAAAAAACTCAACAAAGAAGGCATGACCATTCTACTGGTTGAGCAAAACGCCCGCATGGCTTTGAAAATTTCAGATCGCGCCTATGTACTCGAAACCGGAAAGATTGTCATGCATGACTCTGCTCAAAACCTTTTGAATAACGACGAAGTTCGTAAAAGCTATCTCGGGGTTTAGCCACTTTCCATCTCGTTTCAAAATGAGACGCCAACTCGGCTAGGGTGTTCACCAAATTACGGCATCCTTATGAAAATCAAACCTCAGAAAAGAATGAGACGGCCTACAGCTCCTTCTCTTTGGCAAAGACTTTGCTCTGTTCAATGGCGTGCGGTCTCACCGGCGAGATCCGTCCCGAATCCTCTTTTTTTGTATTGGACCCAAAGAATGCGTATTTGGATGATGATATTATGCATAGTGTTTTTCAGCGGCGTCTTCACGACAGCCGCGGGTAGCACATACAAAAGGCAAATCGTCGTGTCCGTGGGTGACCTTCAATCTCCCGACAGGCTTCAATGGAAAAAAGAAATTTGCGCCCGCATTCATCTGCTTGCCAATCAAGTCAATGACGGCGGCGTCGATGTCGTCTGTCGCCAATTCGACACCGGCAGCTTTGTCGACAAGGCCTTGAATGGACTTAAAAATAAGTTCTCTTACCACATTCGCGTCTTAAGACAGCGCCATGGTGATATCGACATTGATATCACCAATTGGAAACGTATTCATGAGACGGACTTCCAAAGTATTGGTTGGAACTTTCAACCCCACTCCAAAGAGGGCATTTCTCCTGAGGATGCTTTCGCAAAAGTCATAGCGAATTTCTTTTTCTATGCCGCAAATGAGAGAGCCTTCAAAGCAGGTCTGTTAGCTCATGGCGCTTCTGAATCTAAATACATTATTTATGATTCCAAATCTGGAGTTTTTCGAGAGAGCTTAACGAATGGCATTCTGACTTTGGAAAGGGCCTTTACGTTATTCGGGAATGAAAGCGAGCGAAAGAAAACATATCTCCGCACCGGACTAGAGCTGGGTGCCTTGCTCTCAGCAGGATTTGCCATCCATTATAAGAATCTTGTAAATGAAATCCCATCTTCGAGCATCCAAAACAAATGGAATCCCAACGGATCTCTCTATAACAGTGAATCCAGTCCTTCGCTTGAAGCCTTTTTGATTTCACTTTCTACAGCAGCGGCCTGGGACTTCGTAGAATATAGTGATGTTTTTTCTGTGAACACTCAACTCATCAACCCTTTGAGTCTGTATCTTCTCGAAGAAGCAAAGACCCATGCGAGCTGTGCTTTGAATTGGGCCAAAGAAAAAAATCCCAAAACCAAAGCTACTCAATGCAAAAAGAACCGATGGACTGAAGTTTCATCAAAGTTGGGATTGGAAAGAGGCCAAAAGCCCTACAATGCTTCAAAGCAACAAGCATCTCTTTTGAATCTCAATGTGGAAGTCGTCAATCTCACGGACTATAACAAACAGAATCAAGAGGCCAAGCTTCTTATTGATTCGGTCATGCTCAAACAGATGACGCCAAAAGGTCGCCGCCACACCTGGAGAGATCTCAAGGTCCTGGCTGAGGTGGTCTCAGCTGCACACCACAAAAAGAAAATGGGCATTGAAGAAACCACAGACCTCAAAAGTTATGACCTGCAAATGGCATTCAAGTCTGCATCAATGACAGATGAAGAACGAGCAGAGCAAGACAGAGAAGAGCAAACGATTTATGGTCAAGTGGACTTCCTGGGAGCCTCGGCTCGAGCCAATGTGTTTATGAATGACATCCAGATTCAAGTGGAGTTTGGCTTCCAAGGCGATTTTGCCATGGTGAAGTCCTATGCCTTGAGTGAAGTCCCTACAGCCATCCGCGAAGGCACTTCACAACAAATCGGAGCCAGCAGCAAATCAAATTACTATTGGGGATTTGGCACCAGCACCCTGGCCGCCATCTCGGCTCTTCGAGGACGATTCAAATGGGGTTATGAATGGAGAGCTTCAAAGGCCTCAGACTTCCAAATAAAAGAACTCGGTCAAGTGGATCCCTATGGACGAACAAATATCGAAGACAACACGGATTCACAGAAGATTTATGTGCGCTATCAATTGATCAAAAACTTGAGCTTTCAAGTCTCTGTGGAAAAACTTTATCGTGAGGGTTCCATGAGTGGTGTCGCCTCTCGCAGAGGTACCGAAGCTCGGGCCATGGGAACCCTTCAATATATCTTTTAAAAACTGATCCACTAGAGTGGTGGTAATGCGGGGGAATTTATTGAGTGGAGGGGGAAACCCTTGCGCTCCGTTCGGCCGGCTCCTGCCTCCTGCTTCGGCCCTTTGGGC
>RCUH01000048.1_pt1 | contig 225150 bp, 172 predicted proteins | sample 2166191 | NCBI WGS metagenome assembly RCUH01 (sample SAMN09932848, study PRJNA488358) | compost metagenome | feature: garden; material: soil; isolation source: compost soil in an enriched community after 214 h of incubation | place: Germany: Experimental Botanical Garden Goettingen | collected...
GCCTTTTTTTACACGGAAGCCCTTGCTGGAAACAGTCAAGGGCTTCTTTCGTTTATATACTCCCGTAATTCCATGTACAAGCTATTGCATATCCTCCGACTATTGGTTATCACAGCACACGGCCGCCGGTGAGCCCGGCCCATCGGAAGCTGTTCCGCAATTGTCATTGTCCTGAAGTGGTAATGGTACACAGTCATAGGAGGCGGTCATGTAGCCTCTACTGTGCTCCGTTGCTATGCTGCACTGTCGTAGCCAAGTGGCATTGTCATCCAAATATTCCACAGTCACTAAAAAGCTACCCGTGATGATGACTCATTGTAACCCAAATAGCCGACATTTCTGTCATTTAGCGGTAGAGTGTATTATTGTGACCCATTGATCGCTGCTAGCGGTTTTCTATCAGTCTGTATATTCCTTTCCAAGTTTCGTATGGTTATTTTAGAGGCATTCCACATCTAAAGAAATGGCAATAGTGAAGCAAACATGCAAAGCAAAAAATCATCTATTTTAATCATATATTTTAAAGGATCTGTTCTAATTGTATTCGTATTAGAGATTTTATTTAAAATTATCGTTATTTGTTTTTAATAGTCAAACATGCCATAAACCACAAATTGAATGCCGCATAATATCAATTGATATCAACAATACAAAGGAAAAGGTTTTGAAATCATAGGGATTGCAGATGATGACAGCAAGCCTGAGAAATGGCACAAGGCGGTTGAACAAGATGAGATTGGCATTTGGAAACATATTTTACGTGGGGCAAAATTCGATGGAACAAATTTTGACCTTAGTAAAGATGTAACGAAGGGTTATGGTGTCAGTTCGCTACCAACAAAAGTGTTAATAGATCCGCAAGGTGTTATTATCGGACGTTATGGTGGTGGAAATGGCGGTTCGGACGAACAGTTGGATGCCAAACTTGCTGAAGTATTTAAATAACAGCATATTCTGTACGTAACGATGTCCTGCGGCATCAAGGTTACTTTAGTAGGTATATTGTGTAAAAGAAATAAGGGACTGTCAAAGACAGTCCCTTATTTCTTTTACTATACGGCTTATCTTATGAAATCCTTGCGATGATTTGAGCAAGGATAGCCTTGTCCAGAGGCTTGGTCATGACACCATCAAATTGATGTAGCTGTCCTTCGGGAATCTGTACGGTTACTTGTGATTCGTCTGACGTCAGTGCAATAACTTTGCTATTCCATCCCTTTACGCTATTGTTGTCTTTGACCGTATTGAGGATATCCCAACCGGTAGGTCCATGCATTTTGAGATCAGTGATAATAATATCCGTTCTATTTTCCTTCAGATAGGCTATTGCTGTAGATGAATCCTGATATATTTTCACATCTTCGAAATGTTGCAATGCTTGTTTTACGAATAGATTATTGATCGGATTGTCATCAATAACGACAAAGTGTAGGTCTTTTGAGAGCTTATCCAAGCTCGTAATTTGTTTCCTGTTTTTCTTTTCTTCGGTGAATGGAACGACTAACGAAAATGTTGATCCCTTGCCTTGTTGACTGCTAACGCTTAACGTTCCTTTTAGCTGTTCGGCCATGAGTTTGGAAATATGTAATCCCAATCCAAAACTATTCTTGGATTTCTGATCGGTCATATAGTACTGTTCGAAAATATGCTCCTGATCTTTTGCCGAAATACCTTTTCCTGTGTCGTTAACTAATATATGTAATTTGGATCCCTGATCTCTGCTAATAAAGGCTTTCACCTCTATTTGGCCTTTATCTGTATATTTAATCGCGTTGCTAAGGAGATTGGAAACAATCTGGCGTACACGATACGTTCCGCTTTTGATTAAGATGTCGGGATCGATATCAATGTAACTGATGAGTTTTAACCCTTTTTTATCTGCTTGAGCCTGCTGCATTTTTATGAGGTTCGCGAGCAATTGAGTTGGCGAAAAATACTCAGCCTTAATTTCTAGTGTACCAGACTCTAGTTTACCGAGATTCAGAATATCTTCAACGGTATCATTGATCACGTGGATATCTTGTGTAATGGAGTCTAATAAAATAGGATTGACCCGATTGTTTGCTGCATTGCTTTTCAGCAAATCAATAACACTGACCAAAGAATTGACCGGTGTGCGCACATCATGGCTTACATTGGCTAATATACTGGCTTTCTCTTTTGCAGTTTGTAACGCATAGTCTCTGGCAGCGGTAAGCTTACGCTCATACACAAGTGTATTGTAGTGGTAGGACAACAAGAGTGTCACCATAATAATCATGAGAATAATAGAAGCGATGACCTGTTTGCCAAAAATGGAAGAGTTTTCTCTATAGAGTTTGAAATCTTGAATTTCAGCAGCTCTTAGTATCTCATCTTCATGGGTCTTAATGCGAAGCAAGGCCGTACTAATCGTGCTGAATAAGTTGTAGTTGGACTGTAGAAGCTGTCTTTCCTTGTGCTGCAGCTCAGCAAACGAACGACGAATCTTACTGAAATCTTGCCGGTGGAATGTCTCATTTTGCTCGATCAAACTTTGGATCTGGCTATGTATTGCCTTGATTTGATTCACGTTGAATTTTTGCTCCAGCTTATCAGCAACCAAGGTGTCGTTTTTAGCTTTGAAAATACGCGTAAAGAGTTTTTCTTTCTTTCGCACAATGGTATCCTTCTTACTTACATTGAGTGCTGTATCTCGTAATATTTTATTGACAACCGAATCTGCGAGTATACGATTGTTTCCTGGGCGAATTGTTCTATTCGTTTTCGTTAAGAGTGACAGCGAGTCTTTGGCCAAAAAAATCATGTTGTCAACAGCCAGTTTGATGTGGGCAAACTCGTCGGAAAGAGTGATATTTTGTTCCAAGGATGTCTTCGTAGCGGAAGTAAGTCCCTTTTGGGAAGATAATTTAGAAAGGGAATCGATATAAAATCGTAACGTATCCAAACTATTGCTGTAATTCTTTAAATTTTCGGTACTGAAGTCAACGGTATAAGATCGAAAGGCATTTCCGGCAGCATTATACGAGGAAAAGAGTTCGTAAAAAAGATTCGTCAATTGATTTTTAGAACTGTAAGCTTTATTTAAACGGGCTTCGGTCTTTTGGTACTCAATATATTGATAGGTAAATATCGAACCGATATAAACCAAGGAAAGAATCAGAAAAGCAATTAAAACTGTCCTGATAATAAATAATTTTTTACTGTTTTTCACGTTATTGTTCTTTCACCCCAATAAGTTAACTATAGCCTATTTTGTTTTGTCTGGAAGTCAAATTTAATACTAAAAAATGATATCCTCTTGGTGTGCCTGTAGCCAACGAGCTACTTTTTGAAAATCTTACACAATCGTTTGATTGAAAGTTGGAGTAGAAGGATCATTTTTTATTTTTTATTTTGCATAACGAAACCAATAAACGGTCTTTTTTTTGTCTGTTTATTTAAAAATAAAAACTTAAATTTTAATGAAAACACTCCTCTGTTCAGTAGCGTTATCCCTTTTATTTGCGCAAGGACTCCATGCGCAGTCTGGGATTGATATTATCCCCAAGCCTCAGGAAATCAATATGGGAGCAGGCCAGTTTCAGTTGAATCCACAAACTACCTTAAGTTTTAAGAACTGCGATGTGAAAGATGTGTCTTTGTTTATTGAGCAGCTGAGAAAAGTAACGCATTATCCCCTGAACGTAAAGAAACAGGCGAGCAATAGCATTGAATTTAAACTAGACCCTAAATTGACAACGCCTAATGATGAAGGCTATCAGCTTGAGGTTTCCAATCGGGGAGTGGTCGTGACAGCAAAAAGCTCCCATGGGCTTTTCAATGCAACGCAATCACTGCGGCAACTTCTACCGACTGCTTTCGAGGGTAGTAACCCAACCAAAGAAATAAGCTGGAATATTCCGGCTGTGAAAATTAAAGATTATCCCCGCTATCATTGGCGCGGTTATATGAAAGATGTGAGCCGGACATTCTTCGATGTGAAAACCGTGAAAAAGTATTTGGATGTCATGGCATTATACAAAATGAATACTTTCCATTGGCATTTGACGGATGACCAGGGCTGGAGGATCGAAATAAAGAAATATCCGAAATTGACCATGGAAAATGCAACGGTATTTCATCGAACAGAAAAACAACCTGCAGAACGCAGTGGATTTTATACACAGGAGCAGATCAAGGAAGTTGTTCAATATGCTCGAGAACGCAATATTACGATTGTGCCCGAGATTGATGTTCCTGGACATTCATGGCCAACCATATTAGCCTATCCTGAACTTGGGGTCAACAAAAATTCCTACCCGAATCACATCTTTCCTTTTGTGTCATCTTGGGGATATTGGGGAAATCAATTTACCCCCAATACATTGGATCCGACAAAAGAGTTTACGTATGAATTCTTGAATAATGTGTTCACTGAAATCGCTAATCTTTTCCCAGGTAGTTATATTCATTTTGGAGGGGATGAGGTTCGTCACGATTTGTGGGAAAAAGAGGCGCACGTGCAGGATTTTATGAAGCAGCACCAGATTAAGGATGTCAAAGCACTTCAGAGCTATTTCGTTCAACGCGTTTCTGATATCATCGTCCAGAAAGGGAAAAAACCGATCGGGTGGAATGATATCTTAGCTGATGCTGAAAACTTGCCGAAGAGTACAGCAATCATGAGCTGGCTTGGTGAGGAGGCGATCAAGGAAGCGACCAAAGATGGATTTAAGGCCGTAGCCACACCGGCATCACACCTCTATTTTGATATTACACAGGCCGATCGGAATGATGGTACCATGACTGACCTGGCCTATCCGCAGATAAACTCGCTGAGAAGAGTGTATGAATTTGATCCTTCTGCAGGACTTAGTCCGGCTGAGGATCAGCTTGTCCTCGGTGTTCAGGGAAATATGTGGACAGCGTTGGCCCAGGATATTAAAGACCTGAATGTGCAGAATTTTCCGCGATTGTTTGCGGTTGCTGAAATTGGATGGGCTGCTAAGTCAGCGAAAGATTATACAGCGTTCAGCCATCGATTGGAAGCCAATCTTCCAAGATTAGATTCCATGCGTATTGATTATTATCGTCCCGGGGGATATATTGCGGGATCATGGGGACCTAATGATATCAAGGAAACGTATAGTTTTCTAACTTTTGACGTGAGCAGGAAGATTTACGATAATGGACGTGCGCAAGCTGGATTTTTCTTTGTGGAGGGGAAGAATTTTCTGGAGATTGATGCCGTACAATTGCTACAGGACGGGCATGTCATTGCAGAGGATGGACATCATGCGCTTGCGGATAAATTTAGGGGAACCAACAAGATCAAACCTTTTTACTACAATTTTACGGTAACGAATTATAATCCGCAATCGAAATACGAAATTAAAGCCCGTGTCAGAGGTGCTGGCGGTGTGGATTCAAAAGGAAATTTTACATTTAATTTGTCTCCTAATACAGCTTTTTGATAGGATAGAAAGAAAATAAAGGGTATTACCCTTTATTTTCTACTTATTTGAGTTCGATCATCTTTTGATTTGCATTTTCTTCTTTTACTTCTTGAAGGATTGCAATTTCAATGGGTGTAATCACGCTTAGAATAATCAGTACGATGAAAGCTACAGGGAAAATAATACCGATGATTACAGCCAATAACAAGGAGATGTTTAAGTATTCTTGTCCATTCTTGGAAGAAACTTTTAAACGGGAGCTTTTGAAGGAATCAAAAAGATCTTGAAAAACTTTAGTAATTGTTTTACTGTTAATGCTGAATGTTGTTTTAGTTGCCATGATGTTTATTTTTTAATTTTTTTATTTCTTATTTGATGACTCAAAGATAGGAAGCAAATATGGCCCTGAAGAGGGGCATTAGGCCAGTCTCGAGACAATCTCGGTAAATGACCCGCTTTTATCGGTTAATACTTTTTTGAAATTAGGGAAAGTGATATGATGATCACTATAGCTGAGGGGGGATGCATTCTTAAACAAAAAACAGGGATAGCTTTTAAGCTACCCCTGTTTTTTGTCTATTATTTTGCTAGCCTGATTATAGACCTACATGCTCTGTTTTCGATTTGGTTGGTCCCGACGGTCCTTGTTTAAACGCTGGGTCATAGTTCCATTCAATCGTGTCGGTTAATACCTTACCGTCTTTTTGGATTACTTTTGCTTCCACAGTATTCTTTCCCGGTTTTAGCTTCACGTTTTCGAATATGTAGTGTACGTTGGTCTGACCAATTTTGGCTCCTTTGATCGTTTGTCCATTGATGATCAATGTTGGCTCACCTCTGTTCGAATAAACCGTAATAGGCGTGATTTCATTACCTCTGTTGATCATACGACGCTGTGTAATATATAACACGGGTTCTTTGCTCCAATTGGCTTTGTACCAATAAAAGCCATCCTTCTTCAGTTTACGGTCAAAGGAGACCAGTCCTTTATAATTCCGGGGGTTAACATTCAGCGCAGTAATGGGCGTGGCAAAATCGAATGTGTTCCAGACGTAAGAACCCAGGAAAATTGGACTTTTGGATATCACGCCCCAATGTACTTCATGAAATTTGGTCGCATATTCTTCAGGGAAAAATGATGGATTGCTCCATTGATTTCCAAAATTTCCAACTTCTTCTGCTTGATCTTCGGGAATGGCTTCTGCACCATATTCCGAAAAGATAATCCGGTAATCTTTGAATTCTTCACTGATACGTTTTGCCCAGGAGGCGACATCATCCTCTTTATCTGATTTATCCTCCAATTCACCGTTATACCAGCCGAAGTAATGGTTAATCCCCTGTACATCTGCATTATTATTGACGGCGTGGTCGATAACATTGTAACCGCTGACAGAAACGGTATAACGATCAGGATCTTCGGATTTAGCGAGGTCATTTAATTTGGTCGTTAGTTCGACGGTATAGGCTGATGGAGAGTATACCTCATTGTGCATACCCCATATATAGATGGAAGGATGGTTGAAATTCTGGCGGATCAGTTCTTTCAGCTGTTGTTGTGCATTGTTGTCTTCCAAGGTGGTTACCCGATTGACAAACGGGATTTCGGCCCAGATAACGAGACCCATGCTATCGCATTTTGAATAGAAGTACTCAGACTGTTGGTAATGTGCCAATCGGATCGATGTTGCTCCCATTTCTTTGATGATTGCCAGGTCTTCGTCGTGGTCTGCATTGCTTAGGGCGGATCCTTTACCTAGTCGATCCTGATGGCGACAAACACCATATAGTGGATATTTGATATCATTTAGGAAAAATCCTTCACCGGTTCGTAATTCAAATTTACGAAGACCAAGAGGTGCTGTTACCTCATCAATTACTTGGTTGTTCTTTTTGATTTGTGTGACCACCTTATAGAGATAGGGATCATCTAAACCTTGCCATAAATGTGGGCTTTTGATCAGGATTTGTTGCGTAACGGTTTGACGGCCTTGCGGTAACAACGTGTACTGTGTGCTTTGTTTGGCTTTAATCGATCCGTTTTTTTCGAAAACGGTTGTCAATAACTCAATTGGTTGTTTTTTTCCGGATTTGTTGTCTATTTTTATTTTTACAGCAACATCGGCTGTTTTCTTGGAGACATTTTTTTGCGTGATATAGATTCCTTTAGCTGCAAAATCATTCACCGCAATATTGATGTCGTCGGTTACAATAAGCTCGACTGGTCTATAAATACCGCCGTACATGGGGAAAAGTGTATGGTTAACAGGAATGACCTGTGGAGTAGCTTCATTGTTTACCTTCACCAAAATCTCGTTTTCTTTTCCAAATTGGAGCATATTGGTCAGTTCGAATACAAATGCAGAATAACCACCCTGATGTCTGCCCACGAAGTTATAATTTCCATTGCGTTTCGTATTGTCGTAGGTAATATCATTTTTGCCTTCTTTGGTAGGAAGGGGCTGATTGTTTACGTATACTTCTGTGTTGGTATTGACCCCTTCGAATCGAATGAAAATGCGTTTGCCTTTCCAAGTTGTTTCGGGAACAAAAGATTTACGATAATAAGCATCACCGGTATAAAAACGCTCATTTTTTCCTAAACTACCAGACTTAATCTCTTTGGTCTGCATATCGTATGCATTCCAGGTGTGCGGTAAATTGACAAGCTGCCATTTCCCTTCAAACAGTTGATTATAGTCTAATGTCGAAGTAGAAAAAGGTCCCTTTTTGAAAGTCCAGCTGGTATTAAATGGAACTACGGTTCGTGCTTGTACATTCAATAGCAGTATTCCAATAAAGATTAAGGTATAAAAGATCTTTTTTATCATACGGTTTTAACTTAGGGTATTGTATTTGTGTCTTCAAATATAGCTAACAAAATGATAATGACTAATTGGACTAGCCTCGATAGAACAGCTATTCGATCTTGTTTTTAATTAAAAGTGATTAAAATATCGCTATTAATTATTGTTTTTTCTTTATTCGTTTTGTTGCGTCCATTCACTACAACGTTTTCGATATTTGCGCAAACGATTGACTATACTTGGACTACAGTAATAAATAATAAATTCTTTACCATTGCATTACAAGATAAACTGTGGGCAGAACCGATATAAACAGTTCATACGATGGATTTTCATATTCCTTTTATATCGCGTGCTGGCTGTGGTGAGCCGATTATAGCACAAACTAGGCTTAAATAATGTAGGATCGAACCTCGTTAGAAACAAATACTTTACACAAGCAGATTAAATCTGATCAGTTGAAAATAACTATAGAACGGATGAAACATAGATTAATAGGAACATTTCTTTTGGTATTCTTGACGATACAGTTTGTGGAGGCACAGGTTGCTATTATCCCACGTCCGCAACAGCAGGAAGCGCGGAAGGGGAAACTGATCCTAGGTAGAAATATAGGCATTATAAGCGATCCTTATTTTGATTCCACGATATTGTATTTCAAGAAGCTCCTGCTTAGGCGTTTCGGAATTTCGGCCTATGTTGCGACCAAGGTCGACGAAGCCCAAGTTATGGTAAGCTGGGATAAAACACTTGAACATGAGGCCTATCGTTTGCAGATAGATCCTACTCATATTCGAATTTACGCTTCAGATAAATCAGGACTTGTCAATGGAATTGCAAGTTTAGACCAATTGTTGTCTGTTGCAGCCCAAAGCGGTGATCAGCGTGAGTTGGATGCTGTTGAAATTACAGATAAAGCACAATTTACATGGCGCGGTTTTATGTTAGATGAGTCGAGACACTTCTTCGGGAAGGAAAAAGTAAAGTCATTGTTGGACTGGATGGCTTTCTATAAATTGAACAAGTTTCATTGGCATTTGACGGATGAGCCTGCGTGGCGCCTTAGTATACAACGTTATCCTTGGCTGGCTCAAATTGGGGGGATAGGAAATTATTTAGAACCCTATGCTGGAGTACAGTATTATACGCAAAATGATATCAGTGAGATTATTGCTTATGCTGATGAACGTAATATTGAGGTCATTCCTGAGATTGATATGCCTGGACATGCAACAGCGGCAAATCGCGCGTATCCGTTTTTATCGGGCGGAGGTAATGAAAAACACCCTGATTTTACTTTTCACCCAGCAAAAAATACGACATATTCATTTTTAAGCCATGTGTTGCGCGAAGTAAAGGCGCTTTTTCCTTCGACTTACATTCATTTGGGCGGAGATGAGGTTGCTTTCGGTAGTGATGCCTGGAATAATGATCTAAAGGTGCAGGAGTTAAAAAAGGCAGAAGGGCTGAAATCCAATAAGGAAGTTGAAGAGTATTTTATTCGACGTATGGCAGATTCCGTTGCCCGAATAAATGGAAAAATCATTGTTTGGGATGAGATGGTAGACGCAAAACTGAATAAAGCGCAGACTATGATGATGTGGTGGCGCCATGATAAACCCGAACAGCTCAACAAAATTTTGGATAAAGGATATCAGGCAATTCTTACACCGCGTTTACCTTTATATTTTGATTTTGTACAGCAGGAAAATCATCGGTATGGACGGAAATGGGGTAAAGGGTTTAACCCTATTCAAGATGTCTATAATTTTGCTGGTGAACAGTTGGATAGTTTAGGTGGTCGAAGAAAACAGATATTGGGTATCCAGGCCAATCTATGGACTGAAACCGTGACAAATACCAATCGATTGGATTATCTCGTCTTTCCGAGAATTGCAGCATTGGCGGAAGCAGCATGGACATCTGGTAAGCAACGTAATTTTGACCAATTCACTACGGTGTTAAAGAAACATTTAGCATTGTATCGGGAACAGGGACTCTATTACTTTGATCCATTTCAGGACAATAACCCTGAACCAGTCGTCATGAAGAAAGTACAGAAACAGTATATTGATCGTCCCGACTAGTTGCGTTTTTTGTCTTTGAATAAGTTGGACTATATAGAATCGTGGTAATAAACAATTAGATAAAATATGATAAGCTATAACAGATTGATGATGACCTTGCTGTTGGCTGGTGCGCTATTGGCCGGGAAAACTGTTTCTGCCCAATGGACTGGGCCGCGCAAAAAGGTGGAGCAAAGAATTGACGTAAAATATGGGCCATTAACGCCGGCACATCGAACTGATGAAGCGATGGAGCGTTTTCGGACATATGGTTTAGGACAGTTTATCCATTGGGGCCTTTATGCTATCCCAGGAAATGAGTGGGAAGGGATAAGTGCTCGTAAAGGTGCGGCCGCTTCCGAATGGATTCGTACCTGGAGTGGACCTACTGCACCAAAGGATTGGAAAAACACCTATGATAATTTATACAAGCAATTTAATCCCAAAGGATTTGACGCAAAGCTGTGGGCTAAGCAGGCTAAAGAAATGGGGGCAAAATACCTGATTTTTACCACCAAACATCACGATGGATTTGCCTTATGGCCTTCGAAGTATACAGACTATACCATTAAGAAAAGCCCTTATAAAAAAGACATCGTCAAGCAGGTTGTAGATGCTTACACAGCTGAAGGGATAGATGTGTTTTTGTATTTTTCGATCTTAGAATGGAATAATTCAAACTATATGGGTAAGGCGCCGTCTACACCGGAAGAAAAGGCAAAATTCAATAAGTTTTTGGAGTATACCCGTAACCAATTGTTGGAGCTGCTTCAAAACTATCCGCAGATAAAAGGGTTTTGGTTCGATGGTACCTGGGATCAGTCCTGGATTCAGGCATATGATTTTACCTATAAACTGGAGAAGGAACTCCGTGAGAAACATCCGGGCTTAATCATCGGTAGTCGTTTTCGAAACGATGAATTTGGAAAACGGCATTTCGACTCGAATGGTGATATGTTGGGAGATTATGAGCAAGGCTGGGAGCGTAAGATGCCGAAAGAATTTGAATGGCTGGAGGGACGTGACTGGGATTGTGTGATGACCATCCCGCCTAACGGTTGGGGTTACATGAAAGATTGGTCGGGTATTTATACAAAGACATCCGACGATTTGATCGATATGTTGATGAATTGTGTGTCGATGAACGGGAATTTCGTGTTAAATTTTGGTCCGGATGGAAATGGTCGAATGCATCCTGGAGAGGATAAATTGGCGAAAGAGATTGGTGACTGGATCAAAATCAATGGCGAAGCTGTTTATGGTGTGAGACATGCAGGACTTGCTCCATCTAAATTGGGTTATTTTACAAAAAAAGAGGACAACCTCTATCTTACTGTCTTTAATCGACCGGTCAATAATATTGTCCGCATTGCTGTGCCGAAGAATGCAACAAAAGTTCCAGTAACGGCAGCATTACTTCAAAATGGTCAAACCTTGATTTTAAAGCAAGCTGAAATCGGCATAGACCTGGATAAGAATACGTACTACGATATTGTACTTCCAGACTCATTTGTTGCCAATAAAGCTTTTGTGATAAAAATGAAGCTCGGTCATCCAAAAGGACAAAGTGAGCAGCTAATGGATGCAAAAATGTAGGCTCAGGACACTATAGAAAATTTGCCTGATTTCGTCAGATCGCCAATAGTTATGGTACCGAATCAACGACATGAGGATGGATTCAATAAAAACGGCACTTAAATCGCTTCGGTTTAAGTGCCGTTTTTCTGTTATATCAGCGCTGTTGCTGTGATATTGAGGAGTTCGCTTGGGGTATGGATAATGTATTTTGCACCATGTTGTCTCAATTCGTCTTCATCGCGAAAGCCCCAGGTAACGCCGATTGCTGTTACTCCAGCATTATTGGCGGTATCCATATCGACGGATGAATCACCAACATACAGGCAATTTTGTTTGTTGATACCTAATGCCTCGAGGCTGTCCAGCACAATTGCGGGATCGGGTTTGGCTGGATGACCTGTGCGATGGCCCAGGACAAGATCAAATGGAATATCGGGAAAGTATTGCTGCATCAGTGGGATGACAGCTTCATGGTATTTATTGGACGCCACAGAGATGAGGTAGCCTAAGGACTTCAGTTCTTGAAGCAGCGATACAATTCCCGGGTAAGGTCGTGTATGCGATACTGGTTTTTGTTCATAATAGGTCTTAAAAGCTGCAAGTAAAGCCGTAATTGTTTCTACTGTCCGTGCTTTTTCGGGTAATGCCCTTTCGATAAGTTTCTGTACGCCGTTGCCTACAAATTTCTTATAAGCAACGAGTGGATGCGTTGGATATCCATGTTGTTCTAGAATAGCATTGCAGCTGTCCCCGAGGTCTTGTAGTGTATCTAGCAGTGTTCCGTCCAGATCAAATAGTATAAGCTTCATTTGATAAATCTAGTAAAAATTACGATTGAACCATGGTATAATAGCGAGATTAAATGGTAGTTTATATTTTGTGTATAATACGAGATTCCTGAAGACCGAGGAGATCAAAAAAAAATAGGAGCTCGTATATTGTGAGCTCCTATCTTTAAGTCCGTTTAAGAAGAGTTAATCGGATTTCATCTATATTATTTTACTAAATAGATCAATGTTGGAAAGTGATCTGAGTAGCCATTGATAAATACTCCCCCAGAAAATGTCCGGTGCGGATAACCTTTGTTTCGACCTTCCTGTTGCACCAAAAAATCACGGTTGAAGATTTCTGCTTTGGCAAAGCGTACCCCTTTGTTTTTATTGTCCAAAAGGGGTTTGGAAATAATGATTTGGTCAAAGAGATTCCATTGTCCTTGGTACCCAAGTGAACCGATGCCTTTATCATAGAATTTCCACATGGTATTATATAATCCTTGGGCTGGTACATCTTGTGGGTTTTTCTTGGCCTGCAAGACATCCTTAACACTTTTATCTTTGGGGTCATCATTTAAATCGCCCATAATAATAATCTTGGCCTCGGGATTTTCACGATATAGGGAATCACAGATACCTTTGGTAATACTTGCGGCAAACTCGCGAAGTTCCGAAGATTTATTACCGTAACGCGAAGGCCAGTGATTGACAATGATATGTACAGTGTCTCCTGCAATCGTACCGGATACTAAGAGTTGATCTCTCGTTTTGAAGCCCGGGTTTTCGGGTAGGATGAATGGATGAACCTTGTCATTGAAAGGCGTGAAGAATTCCGGATTGTAAAGGAATCCAACATCCACACCACGACGGTCAGGGGAATCGTGATGAACGATCTTTAACCCCAGCTCGCGAAGCTGGGGATCTCGTGTAAGATCTTCCAAAACCCGACGGTTCTCAATTTCGGCTACCCCAAGAGCAATGGGACCCAAACTAGAACTCGGTGAACCAATGGCGCGAATTGCTCGCGCCATATTTTTTATTTTTTGCTGATACTTAGCTTCTGTCCATGTATTGGCACCCTTTGGCGTAAACTCATCGTCATTGATCGTTGAATCTTTTACAGGATCATATAGATTCTCCAGATTGTAGAATGCGATGGGGTAAACCCGACGATTACTCTGCGCGTAACTCGGGTGTACGGCAAATAAAAGGAGAAGTAAAATACAGCTGATGTGTTTATAGTTCATCTTTTATTTATTTAGTAACGATAATCGTATTGTCTGTACCGTTTCCACCCGTTGCGCTTACGATTTTAATATTATCTAAACGAAAGCCAAATGCATTGTCGGCGCCAGTCATTATAAATTCGACGGTACTTGTCGCTGCAGCTGTAATATTTGGAATACTAACTGTGTAATATTTATTACGGTCATCTGTTGAGTTGATTGCTACTGGTGAGCTTGGAATCGTATAGGTTGTTCCGTTGACCTTTACCTTCATGGCATTGAGGTTGGTCGCTTCACCAACATTGTAAATATTTGGAACAAGCTGGTAGCTCAATGTAAGATCCGTTTTATTAGCCGTCTGTATTCCGGCGATTTTCAGTGTAATATCTTTGTTTGCCGGAAGCCATACCGAGGCACTGATTCCTGTCGCTGTACGAATATCGGCGGAACTGCTTTCTTCGGTGTAGGTCACTGGAGCTTTCATGTCGAAATCGGTGAAATCTGCAATTTTTGGACGGTTGCCACTTGGGTAAGTACCGTTACCAAATGTTTCGCTGAAGATTGTTCCTCCGGTTTCAGGGTCCGTTGGTGTTGTTTCGGCGTCAGTTCCATCAAAGTCAATAACATCTGTTTTATCACGTAGGAAGAGTTGCCAGCCACCATTGTAACGGCCCAATATTCCGACTAATGTTCCATTCCCTTTAGGAAGGATATCTTTAGCAAAACTGGAGAAGTTGCTGTTACGAACATCCAATGTTTTGCCATTCGCATCTTTGGCTACTTCGCTAACAGTTGCCGTTCCACCTGCGAAAGCATTGACACCACCATTGTTAAAACGTACATTTTTAATGATAACCAACTTGTTGACCATCGAAGCGTCTAATTTAGAAAGATCAACTTCCAATGGCGTTAAATTGGCCGAATTTGGCCATCCGTTTACTTTGGTATGCTCTTTAAAAATTTCCCAGGCGATACGGTTGGCATTTGTTCCACTGAAACCGATCTGTAGTTCACTACCATATTTCACCATGGACAGGCCTTTTAAGTTGATATACACTTCCTGGCCTGCGCGGAAAGTTGTGTACATGCTATTTTGGTCGACTCCTAGATTGATGGCAGCAGTTTCATCCTGGATGTACAATTGTTTGTAGATGTTGCCCGAAATGTCGTTTCCGGTTACCAGTGCTTTAATGATCAGATCCTCATCGATTACTTTTGGATCGGTAATATTGGCATATTTTTCTTTTAAAGCGGCAATCGTTGTATTCGCATTGGGACCGTCATAGATCGGTTGAGTCAATAGAGGGGCTTCAGGATCACGCTTACAGGCTCCTGTAAATAAGATGAGTCCAATACAGATAATCGATAGCATCGATGTATAGACAGCTTGTATATTTTTTTTGTTCATTATTGTCGAGATTAAAATCTATAGGATACATTCATAAAACAGTTGATTCCCTGCATGTAATAATATTTGGATGCAAACTTATTTGCTGCAGTAATATCCAAACGTGCATTTTCGAAACCTCCAGTTCTGATGTTTTTGTTATTTAAGACGTTATTGACCGCTAAATTGAAGTTCATTGAATTGCGATTTTTCAGATAAAGAATTTTACCGATTGATAGATCGACTGTTGCGCTATTTTTGAACTTTTCTTGATCAGTAAGGATATGATAAGCATTATCGAGTTCTGGATCGTAAGGATTGATGGTGCTGTAGTTAGATGCCAACTGACGAAGAGGAGCTTTCGATAGATACATATCGCCAGCGTAATTTAAATTAGCGCCAAAAAACCAGTAGTTTACGAAATAACGGACTCCTAAAGTTCCTGCGGTCTGTGGCATTCCACCAACATAGTAGTTATTGAGGTATACCATCTCGCGTTCATTATTGATCAATCCATTTTCGGAGTTTTGTGCTCCCATTGGGTTGTTGCTGTAATAGTATTCAGCCTTTGTTGCTGCGAGATCAATACTCCAATTGTTGTCAACTTTATAGGTCAATCCGAGCTCTATCCCTCTATTGACCTGGTTCATATCTTTTAGACCATGGTTGATAAAGGTACGGGCGGCATCGTTATAGTAACTTTGTCGGCTGATGAGATCTGTAAAGTTGGTCTGAAAGACCGATAAACGACCATTTAGTTTCGGCAAGGAGAAGACATAACTGATATCTGTAGAGAATATCTTGGCACTCTTGAGGTCTTCAAAAGTGAAGTCACTTACTCTTGGTGAGATATAGGCATCATTGGCCAAAGGCGCTTTGGTTTGATAGCTAATTTTAGCATTTAATAAGTGGCGGCCATTGAATTTGTAGGTCATTCCACCCTTGAAAGCATAGTCAAAAAAATGGTGTTCTTGCCCTTTGCCATAAGAATTGGTCGGGAAGCGTCCATTTTTCATGTAGCCTACACGTTGAAAACTGGTGTAAGAAAGCTGGGTTGCGTAGAAAAAGTCGATGTTCGAATACGTGTATTCGTTTTGTAGCCATGCATTCGCAGACTTGATATTGATGTTGTAACGATATCCAAAAATATCATCTTTGCGTGCCTTAAAGTTGGGATTTAACAAGTCGTTTTGGCTCTGACCTGTATTTTGTCCAAAGTCACGTTCAGAGAATTTGTCAATATCCAGCACATATTCAGCGCCAAGTAGATCCGCTACAGTTTTATATTGCTGGGATTGTGATCCTTTGGCGCCGATACCGAGCGTTAATTTAGCATGCTCATTGATGGTTTTGTTGAGCGTAGTATTGAAACTGCTTTCCAATAGGTCGCTATGGCGTTTCTCCAACATGTAGATGGCTGCACCATCGTTGATTTTATTTTCGAGCTTGTTGACGAGGTATAAATTGTCCCAATCCACTTGCGATACTTTGGCCGATTGCCATAAGTTCGTATAGAGCTGATTGGTAATGGAATCCGTAAAGTAACTCGGCAAATTGCGGTAATAGTCTGGTCTAGGATCCGGACCGTTGTACCAGTTTAATGCTGTACTGGCATACTTGCCATAGTGCAGCGATATACCTGTCGTTAGTTTTGTATTTGGATCGATTTTCCAGATATGTGAAAGGATTGCGGTAGGGTCATAAGCAGTGACGACACGCGAATTCCTGATTTTTCCGTCTTGGTAGCCCCAATTGGGGTTGTATAGGTTGTTGTCGAGGAGATCATAGGCTTCCTGGAAAGAACCCGATTGTTGGCCACGCTCTACCGGTGAACCAAAGGTGACCAGTGATAAACTATGTTTGCCTTGTTGGAATTGTTTTTCGATGGAAAGTACGTAGGAGAAGTTTTTGTAAAATGTACCTTCAATATTTCCTTTATCCGCATAGCGACCACCGATTAAGCCTGTAAATGCCCAGCCATTGTCCATTAGTCCCGTTGAATAGCTCAGCATACCCCGGCTATAATAATTGCGGTTGGTGTATGTGGCTGTTGCTTTTGCTCCTTTGGCGAAGGTACTGGCGCGCATATTGATATTTTCGGAACCGCCGATGGACCCAAATGTAAAGGTCGAGGCATCCATGGCATTGTCTTGGTCTCCATTTCGGGTCAAATCATTTATGGCACCGATGGAGGCATAGTTGAAGACCCCGCGAAGCTGGTCGTTGAAGTGTACGCCGTTGATGTACTTTTGTTCGTAGCGGTTGTTGTATCCGCGGAGGCGAAAACGGAATTGAGACAACTGATATCCAATTTTGTTGACGTACACGTCGTTAGAAAGGATAATCTTGGCTGCAATGTTTTGGTCGAAAGATTCGTTGTCATCATCCAATAGGTCATCGGCCGCCATGCTCAACTGTACCATATTATCATTGTCGGTACTTGGAAGGACGTAGATATCGTCCATTTTGAGCAGGCCCGAGGTCGGGATCTGAACGGTAATTTTGACCTCCTGGATATTACCACCTGTGATCAGGATAGTTTCCTCACCCGAGTTTAACTTCGGTAGACTGAAGTTCCCTTTGGAATCGGTGACGACCGACTTTTGATTTTTCTCAAAGACGAGACGTACATTGGAGAAAGGTTCTTTGCTCACCTGGTTGCGGACAATACCCTGTACATTGGCCCTTTGGGCAAATATAGGTGTACTGGCAGCAGATAAGAGGGCAAAAAGTATGTATTTTTTATACATAGCTTGAGGTTAAATAGTGAAATGTATTTAGATGACAAATGCAACACATTTTAGATGTGTTGCATTTGAAGATGTTTTTATTGTATTTTATTTTTGGCCTTTCAAGACGATATTATCGATGCGAAGACCAGCTTTGTTGGTCTGGATATCTGAGAAGAAGGATAATTTCGAGTTAGAAGACAGAGTAGTTGCAGTAGAAAGATCTACTGTTACATTAATGAATTTATTTGCATCTGCAGAAAGGATCATTTTAGATTCAGGATTGAATGTTTGACCGTTAAATATGATTGCTAGATTTTGCAGGTCGAAATCCTTTGATGTCCCAATTGCCACATCAAACGAAACTTTTAATTTACTTGCTTTTTCTGTATTAATTCCTTCTATAGCCAGCTCTGAATTACCTGTAGTAGGCAACCATACGTGATTGTTTACAATAGTCCCAGTTGTTCTAATATCCGCTTTTGCATATTGATCGGAATATGTAACAGTCGTATTCGACCAGCCTTTGAAATCAGCTATTTTAAATTTTTCATCCTTACTTAATGGGGTTGTCCCGAAATCTTCTTCATACAATGTTTGTTCTACAGGATCAGTTGTACCACCATTATCTTCGTCTTTACCGATCACGTATGAACCCGAAGGTACATCGGTCCAGTCTGTAATATTTCCAGACGCTACAATAGCAGCATTGTTGCCAGCCTGCTCTTGTAAAGTGATATTGTAACTGTATTTTTTACCGGCTTCGTAAGTTGTTGATGATGGTAAAGTCCAGGTATAGGTTTCATTACCAATTTTGAATTCAACTTTTGCACCGGCAATGCTAGCTACAGGTAATAAGATGGCCTCTGCTAATGTTGTCGATGTTCCAGCTGTTGTTTTCGCTTTGATGGCAGCTGGATTAGCACCTGCAGCTAGTGTTCCTGTTGCTAGGTCGAAGTTCGCTGTAGTATTAAATCCATTGTAAGTTACGGTAAGACCAGTTAAAGAGCTTACACCAGTCCCAGCAGCAACAGTCAATTCGACTTTGCTGAGTTTGTGGCCAAATTGGAGTTGCGCATTTGGTTTATTCTTGTTGGCGCCAGTTACATTATTAGCGTATAAGAGATCAATTTTATTTTGTTGGGTTTGATCCGCTACATTAACTGGATAAATGTTGTTTGTGATCGTTGTTTGGTAAGGGTAGTAGGCAATAAAATCTACATTGGAGCCGTCAGCTGGATAATTGATTTCTTCATTAGTACTGCTTGCGCTGAAATTCCCATCTCCTTTTGTCGTTACATACTGCTTGTTGCTTGCCAATGCATTGCTTAAACCGCTACCGGTTTTCATGAAAACGCCGATTGCATCGTTGCTTTCCCAGTTTGCGCCAGCAGCTTTTGTGGTCACTTGATTGGAGATTGTTGACGAAAAAGTCACCGCTTTGGTGATTTCTTGTTCTGAAACTGGTGCCTTTTGGCAAGAGCTTGTAACGGCTGCTGCCGCAGTCGCTAGGAATAAAAGTTGGTTTACTTTCATAATTAAACTGAATTGATATGACTAAGTCGTTTATTAATTATTTCCAAATAGAGGTGTTAATATTTCCTTTTTGAGTGTCATTTAGATCCGGAAAAAATGTGAAGCCAGTTGCTTTTTCGAGATCGCTTACGGTTAATCTATAATTGTCATATTTACTATTGGATGGTGGTGCTGCATTGTCCATCTTGTAAGCAATAGTATAGTAATCTTCACCTTTTTTCATGGCCAAGGCCTTGAAATAATATTTAGGTACAGCGACGTCTTTCCCTTGATTGTCTTGTGCAAAAGTTAGTGTATTATTGTTGTTTGTGATAGGCATTGCACCTGTGACGACATACATCGTATCACATTGGGCGGACCAGGTGCGTACTTTTTCTTCCAGTAGTCTCCAAACGCCTTGGTTGAGTGAAGATACCTGTGGGGTCATATTGGTGAAATAGAATGTTGTTTTATTCTGTGCAGTCGTCAGGTTACGATCGGCACTGGGCAGTTGGTGTCCTCTATCATAACCATATTTACTAAAGCCTTGCGCATTAAGCAGCAATGGTTGAAACGCCGTAGAAACTTGCGGGTCATATCCCCAGGCATCCGTACGATTGCCTGATCCAAGAATACTGCTGTATAATGGATAGGCTACCCAATACGCCATTTTTAGCTTTTTGTCATAGAGCATCGCGTAATTCCTACTGTCGCTTGCATCAGGCATAAAATGTTGAATAAATACCTCGTCATTGCCTAGATTACTCATTTTAGGTATTTCCAAATAAGCTTGTGAATTACCGATTCCACCACTTGGCTTGCCATTGTCGATTTTGATATCGAAGCTATATTGATTTCCAGCTATTAAATTTTTTAAATTCTGATTTTGCGGGATTGTCCAGGTGTAGGTATCACCATTAGCGGCCATAAACTTAATAGCTTTTCCTGTAATGTCTTCACCAGGGAGTAGTATAAATTCTATGCGAGCCGTTTTATTGGCATTTACCGATACTTTTCCTTGGACATCTTTTTTCTCAGTCGAATTGACAGTCAATTTCCCTGTTGTTAAGTCAAATCCTCCTTGCGTGCTTATGGACGGCATTTTTACCGTAATCTGGTTTGCTTCCAATGCGGCAGTATTGGTAATGGATAAATTAATGCTGACTTTACTCAATTGACGTACAAAAATAAGGGGGATCGTATTGTTACTCTTGTCGATGTTTTTAGCATTGTTTGCGTACATCAGATCTAAAGCTGTGGGATTAGACTGATCACTTAAATCAATTGGATATTGAAAATCTGTAAGGGATTTATAAGGATGATAGGCGATAAAATCTACTTTTTCAGCAGATAGGAAGATTGGGCGAGCACTTTGGAATAGTGAGCCATTGAAAGTAAATAATTGATTTTTGACCTGATCAACAATGGAAGCTGCTTCCAGAGGCTGGCCAGATTTGGACATAAATACTCCGATCTGATCATTCTGATCCCAGGAGGTTCCAGTTGCTTTCGTGTTAATTTGACCGACGATAGTCGGGGAAAATTGTACTGCAGCTTGCTCCATTTTAGATTCCGTTTTCTGGCAGGAATTTAATGTAAGCAATGCAATCATAAAGTAAGCTATTCGCAAGATATTCTGTCTTGGAATAGTTATGATTTTGTTAATCATCTTGATAGTTAGTGTGTGTTAATAAAGTAATGACAAAAATACTTAAGTTAAGTTAAATTAATGTGAACCTTTCGTGTTCTTTTGTGTAATTAAATGTTTGTTTGATGTATATATTTGATTTTTAGATATATTTGTTGCGGTTTTAATTGTATTTTGATGAATTCTAGGGTGTTTAGATTATTTGGAGTGTTTTATTTGTTATTTGTCGCGTTGTTAACTAGTTGCAATGACAAAGAAAATGTTGTAAATGAGAAAGATAGTCGTGTAGTTTTGGTTTATATTGGGGCCAATAATAACTTGGTTTCGGATGCTTACAATAGCATCAATGCAATGGAAGAGGGAATGGTTGGACTGGATGCAGATGTATATGTGTATGCGACTTTGGCGGGGACTACACCTAAAATTTATAAAATTGTTGCAGACCAAAGTCCAGAAATAAAGAGTACGATCATCAAATCTTATGGAGATCAAGACTCAGCGAATCCAGTGGTGATGAAACAAATCCTGCAGACGATGAAAGGGTATGTCGGTAATCGTCCATCGGGTCTGGTGCTGTGGTCACATGCAACAAATTGGCTACCGAATGTTGGGGTCAAGTTAATGTCGTTTAATGAAGACCGCGGCAATAAAACGGAGCTGCGAGATTTGCAATCAATTATTCCTTCTGGGCTTGATTTTCTCCTATTTGACGCCTGCTCTATGGCAAGTGTCGAAGTATTATATGAACTTCGGGATAAGGCCAAGTATACGATAGCTTCTCCAGCCGAAGTGCTGTCAACCAGTATGCCTTATCATTTAGTCTTGAAACACTTGGTAGCACCCGATCTTGAACGGGGGCTGATATCTACTGCGACAACATATTTTAATTTTTATAATCAGTTGACAGGACTCTATCGATCTGCTACTATTTCTGTGGTCAATAATGCATATTGGCCGGACCTTGCAAATAATGTTCACGTCGCGCTGACTAAATCTCCGCTAACCAAGATCTATCGGGATAATTTACAGCGATTGGATTTTGATGAAAAGTCCTTATCGGCTGGTTTTGATTTTCTTGATTTTGTACATCAGCATATGTTGCCGACTGAGACTACCGCTATCGAGGCTACAGTTTCGAAATTGGTTATTTATAAGGCGAATACAGCAACTTTTTTAGGTAAACCCATTTTGCGATTTTCTGGACTGTCCTGTTATGTCCCTAATGATTTAAATAAGTGGATACATCCCTATTATAATTCGCTCCAATGGGCTAAGGATAGCGGTTTTAATTCCTTTGTGAAGGAGTAATAGCATCGCATTGGTTTTCTTCATTTTTCCCTGAAATCAGGTAGTAAACTGCATTCTCGTTTTTAATAAATTTGTCAATAGGAAAAAAATAGCACAATGTTTGCTGTTCATGTCAAAACATATATTGATTTGACAAATTATTAATCGTTACAACGTTGTAATGGAAGAAGTACTTAAAGTGAAAGGAAAATTGAAAAGATTTTATACGATGATCTGTGCCGTTGTAATGGCGTTGACATTATCGAGCTGCTTTGATTTTGTTGAGCAGATCGACTTAAAAACGAATGGTTCTGGGCATATTGCAGCGACATTGAATTTAAGTAAAAGCAAGACCAAGGTAGCTTCTTTAATGAAGATGAAAAGTATCAAGGGAATCAAGATCCCTTCTCAAGCCGACATGGAGAAAGAAATTCGATCTGCTGTTCAGCTGCTCAAGGAGACTAAAGGCATTTCTAATGTACGGTACAGCACAGATTTTACCAATTATATCGTTAATATTTCATGTGATTTTAGTCAGATAGAATCGTTGAATGCCTTTTCAGATATATTGGCAAATCGATTCAAAACGAAGATATCGAATTCAAACCGCTATTATTATAATGCACCAAGCAATGTTTTTGAACGCAAATTTGTGGCTTCTGCTGACTGGAAGGCAAAATTCAATCAGTTGGGAAGCGATAATACGACCCAGTTTGCAGATGCATTCTATACGCAGATTATTCGTTTTGAAAAACCGATAGCATCTCAGGCAAACGGCCTGGCAAAGGTTGCAGGAAATAAGAAAGGAGTTTTGCTAAAGCTACCTTTTATGGATTTGGTATATGGTAAATCGAGTTTAGCAAATAAAATCACATTAACAAAATAACCTAATAACATTGGTGAAACCAGGACCACATTTAGTTGCTGAAAGCGCTTCTGTAGGGCAGGTTGGGTGTAGCTGAAAAATTATTTATAAGATGAAATCAAAATTTATACTGGTAGGATTAGCCTGTTTGTCTTTTGGGACAAGTGTAAAGGCGCAGGACTTGATCAAACAGATTCCTGAAGATGCAGAAATGATTGCGGCCTTTAACGTAAAAGATATTGTACAGAAGGCTAATGCAAATAAGCTGAACGAGTTGCTTCAGAAAGCAGGTTTTTTTGAGAAATCGGGAATCTCGGCGAGCAATGATATTAAAAATTTGGGAGTAGACCTATCTCAAACGGCCTATTTTTATACCAGAAAGACCGATAGTATCAGTTTTACGGAATTTATATTTTCCTTGAACAACAGGGGGCAATTTGAGAAACTGCTTCATGAGGCGGGAGAACCCAAGGCATTTGCCAATGGTTATACGAGCATAGGTCTCAAAGCCGGCAGTATGTTGGTGTATAACGATCGTGTTGCTCGATTTATTTCGGCGACGACAAATACTACCTTTTTGGATAATGATTCGATCGCTAGTCGTTATGGAATCAAAAAGGTGGATTACGTTGCCCGTCCAGCCGACGACGAAGATGCTTGGGCAGATACAACTGTAGCCACTGTGGATTCGGTTGCCGAGGCTTGGGATGAGGATGAAAAACCGCTTGCTGTTCCGGTGGCGCCGCCAGTTGCTATCGCCGTTGAACCCGATACGATAGTCGCTGCGACAGAAGCATTCCCTCCAGTTGCTGATATTGCTATAGGTGATGCGGTTGAAATGCATGATCCTAGTTATTATGATTCGCTTTATACGGCGTATGAAGATCAAAATCGAAAAAATGATTCTATTCGAAATGGATTACGCGATAAATGGTTGTTGAATGAGGCTAACCGTTTGCTTTCGGGGAATTATAAGTCCCTGTCAAATGCAGATCAGGAGAAAGTTCTAAAAAATCTAGGGCTTATTCGATTGTATGTTCCTCATGTAGAGGATCTATATCGTGGCCTTATGCCTTATACCACCTCTCTTCCTTATTACTACATGGGGATCAAACTGGATAAGTTCAAGACGGGTTATCAAGATGGCCTATTGGATTTAGTGCAAGAGGGGAATGTGCTGAAATTAAAGGGATCTGTGGGTTTAGATAAAGCCCTTGCTGAGATGACCAAAAGAATGTATGCGCGAAAACCTAATTCGAAGTTCAGTAAATATTTAACGGATAAAACCTTAGGTTTTTTTAATGTGAATATTAATTCGGAGGCTTATCTGAGAGAGATGCCTGCTTATATGGCAAAATATTATAGCGGTTTATTGGGGCCTCAACAGGATGTCGTAGAATGGGGGCTGATGGCTCTTGAAATAGCGCTAGATGAAAAGGCCATTGCGCAGGTGATGCCAGGAGACCATTTGGTTGTCGTGAACGGTCTTCGGAAGTTCAAAAAAGACTATATCGATTACACCTATGACGATGATTACAATGCAACCGAAGTGAAAAAGACGAAGGAAGAAACACTTCCAGTATTTATTTGGATGTTTACATCGAAGGATCAACGTCTTATAAAAAAAGGTTTGGAAATGGCCGTTTCAAAGAACGTTGGGCAGGTCTATGACGGTATTTATGCGTTTTCAAAACAGACAGCCAAGGATTTTCCAATGTATGTTCTCTTGAAAGAAGATTTGGTAATGGTCAGTAATGACTCATTGTCCCTAAATGATATCCGTCAGAATAAGATGAATGCTCCCGCAAATAAAGACTTTGTAAAACTGATGAAGCAAAATAAGATGTCTGCGGCTATTGACCTACAAAAGTTACCGACAATGTTAAAGGAAATGGGGGTTACGCCGGGTAAACAATGGGAAGCAACGCTGGAGCAACTCAATCAATATGGCAGTACCGCAATTACTTCCAAAGGTGTTGTTGGCAACCGTGCTGAGGTTGAAATGTCGACAAGATTGCCGCAGACCAATGATGGTGCGATCAGTTATTTGCTCGATCAAATTTTGGTTGAATTAAATAAAAAGTAACTAAAAGGAGTTCCCAAACAATTTTATTACGCTATTGTTTGGGTTTCTTTTGTAATATTATGGTTATATTTTTATAATGTTAAAATAATATTAAGATCGTTTGGGTTGTTTATAGTACTTTTGACATTTAATAGATTAAGTAAAAAGACAAAAAAACGATTTTATATATCACGATATGGGGATATTTTCAAAACTGTTTGGAAACAAAACTCAGGATTCAAAAGTAAAGGTTGTCGGTAAATTGGCCTTCTTGGAGGTGGATATGCATAACCATATCCTTCCTGGAATAGATGATGGAAGTCAATCAATTGAACAATCATTAGTATTGTTGAAAGGGCTTGGTCGAATGGGCTTCGAGAAATTTATCTGTACACCGCATATTATGGATGGTGTACATCCAAATTCGATTCGTACGATTGAAGCTGCTAAGGACAAATTACTAGCTGGTATGGTTGGGCTGCCTAATATGCCGGAAATTCATGCTGCAGCTGAACATATGATTGATGACGGGATTGTGAATCTCATCGGATCAAATGAACTCTGTGTTATGCCCGGTGGTTATGTCCTTATTGAGATGTCCTATTTACAAGAATCCAAAGCGCTATTTCAAACGATATTGGATATACAAAATCTCGGTTATCAACCTATTTTAGCGCATCCAGAACGTTATAATTATTACCATTATAACTTTAATATGTATAAACAGATTAAGGACGCTGGTTGTATGTTGCAGCTTAATTTGTTGTCTATCAGTCGGTATTATGGAATTGAGGTGAAATCGGCAGCTTTGACGATGATTAAATCTGGGATGTATGATTTTGTGGGGTCAGACGCGCATCATGAACGCCATTTGGCTGCTTTGGAAGATGTGGTGGCTAAATATCCTGTACGTGATTTACTCAAAACATGTCCCATATTGAATCCGTCATTGCAAGACCATTTGGGAAGTAATAAGAATGTGATCGCTACTGGCTAGCATCAAAATATATTAATTGGAGAAAGAGATACCCTTTTAGGTATCTCTTTTTTTGTGATAATTTTATCTGTCCTGGCAGATATCGCCTGCTTTTAGTCCGGTTAGTCTGCTTTGCAGTAAGGACGTATTTTAAATTTTACGAGGGATTCTTGGCTGTTATTTGCTATTTATAGTTGCTTTAACTCATGTAGATTATTTTCGTCCGCGTTTGTGTTTTGCCCGTATGGATATTTCGAAAATTTGGCTACTTTTGGTTTTAGCATTTTTCATATGAGAGGAAACAGAATTTTTATTCAAGACTGGATAGCACACCATACTTATCAAAAAACAAACGAAATAGATAGTTATTACTTACGCGTTGCAAATGAAATCAATGATAGTTTATCTACACTGTGGTTTGAGGAGCAAGAGACAAATGATCTCATCCATACCGATGCTTTAAAGACATTGAGTATCTATCTAACGTGTTACTTAGAAGACGTTATTGCGAAAACGGGAATTTTTGCTGCTTTTAGAACGATCCATACAGAACTATACAATCAACTTTTGCCTTTTTATAGTGATAATGACCTAACGGATTATTATGCTGAGGATATTAATAGTGAAGATATTGCTGTATTGACCTGGTTGTTTTTCAGTGAACGTAATCCACATTTATTTATTGATCCCCGCGGTCGTTTGATCCAATTGGTTACAGATTTGGCCTATTCGATCTTGGAAGAACATTATGAAGTAGCTCCTGAAAATGAAAAGTTAAAACTAGAATATGTTTTGGACGAAGGAGCGAACTATTTTGAAGTCCGTAATTTTATTGAAAAGCTTGTCGCTACAAATTACCTGACAGCGGGTGAATATAACACCAATCTCAATCATTTGATGCAAGTTGCGGAGATAGGGCGATATCAACACGATCAGAATCAGTTGCAACAGATGATCTATCGCGTTCGAGATAACCATTTCAATAATTATAGACTGCATCTGTTTGCATTGAAGGCATCTGAATTTGTAGCTGAGGTGGTTGGCAAAGAACATACGCTATATGGTATTGTCAAAACTTTAGGTAATCGTATTAATAGCTTTTTTGAATATGTAAAAACGGACGAGCTTTATGTGCATGTAAAACATATCGGTACAAAGACTGCATTTAAAATCTTTAAGGACTCTATACAGCAATTTGTTGAACCTACGGAAACCTTATCTTTCTATATGGAAATTGTGCCATGGAAAGATGCTTGGAATCTCTCTGGAATCATGACCGTTGTGAATACCGATGAGGTAAATTTTGATTTACCGGAGCAGTATGAGATGACTTATCGTATTGAGGCCTTGAATGGTAAGGATAAGAGCTTGAAGAAAACGGAAAAGCAGCTGAAAGATATGGGTAAATTGTTCCAGTCAGAGCATAAGGCAGCTGTTGCGTTTATGGAAGGAAAGGAAGTGAAGGAATTTGCAACAGATTTCTTTAAGAAATATCAACAAAAATATCCGAGCAAAGAAGAATCTCCACTTCCAGAATCAAATTTGGATCTTACGGAAGATGCCCAAGTTACGGTATTCTTTAATCCAAAAACGGGTTTAGAAGTTTTTGGCGGTATAGCGGAATTTTTTCCATTAAAGAATAACAACTTTGTGGAGAAAGATGATCAAAGTGAGGTACCTTATGCGCGGTATTTTTTGAATCTTTTGGTTGAAGATTTCTTTCCGAGCGAGTTGCCGAAGTACTATGTTAATCTATTTAAGGCGGAGGTGGATAAGCAGTTCTTCTTTCCAGTGGACGATGCGGTACTTGATTTCTTTCTCCGTTTCTATAAGCGAGGAACTTATTTCTTGGGGCCATTTCCGTTGTTAAAATAACTTGTGTAGTGACTAAAGAAATATAGGAATACATAAAAAGTTCCATTGCCTACCTGCAATGGAACTTTTTTATGTATTTAAGTCAGGCTATTCTTTGCTGTATAAGATTGCGCGGTATTCTGGCTATTATTTTGTTGATCGAATATCCCATGATACTAGTGTTAATTTAATATAAATTCATTATAATTAAATTGTTACCGCCTATATTGCTTGAGCTTACATGCCACACATCCTACGCATTTTATGGACATATTTTAAAAAATTCTCACTAAACTTGTAGGATCAATTATATGTGATGAAGAATGCCTATTGAAAATAATAATGCCCTGGATTTTAAAGCTTTCTTTTTGTTGTATAAGGACAAAGTGTATAAATATGCTTATTTACATCTGAAAGAAGAACCAGCTGCCGCAGATTTAGTCCAGGAAACATTCTCCCGAATTTGGAAAAAATGGGCGGAATTAGATGGAAATAAAAATCCGCAGTCTTACCTCTATACGATTGCCCGAAACCTTGTGTTTGACGAATTGCGGAAACAAAAGGTCAGATTCCAATTTCAAGCTTCAGATATCGATCAGACCAAATTGGTAGACAATTCGAATGAGGAAGCTATTCGGTTCAAAGATTTGGAGCGAGTTTATCGTGAGGCCATTTCAAAACTCCCAAAAGCGCGACTCGAAATTTTTCTTTTGAGTAAAGAAGAGTTTTTGGATAATCAGGAAATTGCAGATAGGCTTGGGATTTCCGTTAATACCGTCCGTGATCAATTGGTCAAAGGCAATAAGTTCGTTCGACAATATATTATTGATCATTTTGAGATTTCAATAGCCCTATTGATTTTTTTAAATATTTTTTAGAGCCGCATCGTCTTTCGGTCATCTAGGTACGTATATGTATTTAAAGATGGGCATAGATGATGAATTCCAAAATAGCTGCTTTATATAAAAAATTCCTTAAGGGAGAACTTAGTCCCGAGGAAAACGCCATATTTCTTGATTTACTGACATCTTGTGACAGGGATGAACTTCCAGGTGTGGAGGAAGTCGTTGCGCTGGACGATCGCGATTGTGAACTAAATAAAACAACTTCCGAGGATATCTTCTTTACGATTACAGGAACCTCGTTGACTCAGCCAGTAATACCTATTTGGAAAAGGCGTTGGTCTGTCATTTCCGCAGCCGCCTGTTTACTGTTGATCGGTCTCGCCTGCCTATTCCAATTTAAATTTAAGGAACAGCATGGGACTACAGCTTCTGAAATTGTTTATTATTCCAATCCGACAAAATTTGTTAAGCGCCTTGTATTACCAGATGGTACACATGTTTCTCTTCGACAAGGGGCAGAGATTGAATTGTTGTCAGATTTCGATACAGACAGCTTACGTCAGATAAAGCTTTCTGGGGAAGCATTTTTTGAGGTAGCGAGGAACCCGGAGCAACCTTTTGTAATTGCCAGTTCTGGCGACTTTGATGTACGTGTATTGGGTACAGCATTTAATTTAAATTGTTCTGAAGGACGTAGCAGCCTGGTGTTGAATCATGGTAAAGTACGGGTCTCACGTGCCGGACAATATTCCGTTGTTAGTCCCGGTGAGAAAGTCGCCTATGATAAGCAACACGAGCAATTTGATGTGTCCAAAGCGGATACCAGCAAGGCATCGAATTGGAAGAGTGATCTTTTATCATTTAACGGAGTGCCACTTTCGCAGATTGTGGCCGATCTCAATAATCTTTATCCTGAAAGTCATCTCGAGTTAATTGACTCTTTCCAAATGGAAAGCTATACTGGCTATCTGCCTGCCAGTGATCTAGAAAAGTCAATCAAGATGCTTAATGCCGCATTTAATCAAACAATTATCCATAAAAAGTAATTTATGAAAAGAACCAATTACTATTTAAAACTTATGGGAAGTGCTTTGCTTTTTCAGTCGCTTGCGCTTCAAACCATGGCCTCACAATTTCCGGCAAGTGAAGGAATAGGGAAAATCCTTACTAAAATGGAGCAGAAATTTAATGTTAAATTCGGGTATGATGCTTCCATATCGAATCAAAAAATCAATGAATTGGCTGACCTTGGGAAATTGAAGAAGGAGCAGATTGTTCAATTTATCCAAACAATTTCGGATGGAAATCTCGAGGTTAAAAAAATTGACGAGAAGCTTTATGTGATATCGAGAAAAACGGGCAACGATACTAAGGTGAAAAACGACAAGCCAGTTTCTAACGCCGCTAAAGAGATCCGAGGAAAAGTTATAGATCAAGAAACGGGGCAGCCTATCGCTGGTGTGACTGTACGGGTTAAAGGGACTGCCATTGCTGTAACTACCGACGGAAGCGGTGTCTTCAAACTGCCAGATACTGCTGACAATGCGATCCTCCAGATTTCCTATGTTGGGTATGAAAGTGTTGAAATTTTGTCGACACAAGCAGGGACTATTAAACTAGCCAAATCTTCCGAAGCATTGGAAGAGGTTGTTGTTACAGCGTTGGGAATAAAAAGAGAGCAAAGGGCTTTGGGGTATTCAACTCAAAGTGTGAAGGGAGAAGATTTGACTCGTGTGAAAGGAGTAGATGTCGGAACGACTTTGACTGGACGTATTTCTGGTGTACGTGTTATGAATAGTACAGAATTTAACAAAACACCACAAATCGAAGTACGAGGACTGATACCTATTTTGGTCATTGATGGCGTGGCTTACGAAAATATGGACCTTAGGGATGTCCCTGTCGACAATATCCAGGATATGACGGTTTTGAAAGGAGCTACCGCTACCGCCCTTTATGGAAGTAAGGGACAAGGAGGAGCAATCATGATCACGACCAAAAAAGGTCTAGCGGAGAAAGGAACAGAGATTACGGTGAATACCAATAATATGTTCTTTTCAGGCTATCTTGCGTTGCCTGAGGTACAGCATAGCTATTCTTCGGGCGAGTCTGGAAAATTTAACAATGATGATTATGTCTGGGGGGATAAGTTGGATATTGGCCGAACTGCCGAACAATGGAATCCAATTAGCAAACAGTATGAAGTAAGTGAGCTTACGTCAAGGGGTAAGGACAATTTTAAAAACTTTTTGGAACCAGGCTTCATCACCAACAATACAGTCAGCTTTACTAATCAAGGGGACCATGGGAGCATAAGAACATCCATTAACCATATTTATAATAAAGGACAATATCCCAATCAAAAGTTGAACCTGACAAATATTTCGGTGACAGGAACAACCAAGATCAGCGAGAAATTTGACTTGGAAACTAGGCTTGGGTATAACCGAAGTTCTTCCTCTAATAATTTTGGTTCTGGCTATAATGATCAAGGATACATCTATAATATCTTAGTTTGGACCGGCCCTGAATATAATTTGAAAGATTACAAAGACTATTGGCTGGTGAAAGACCAGTCTCAAAATTGGATGTATAAAGGATGGTATGACAATCCATACTTGATCGCGCACGAAAAAACTACTCCCGAATTAGTCAATAAGGTGAATGCTGCTGTTACCTTGAATTATAAGGTTAACGATTGGGCGAAATTCATGGTGCGATCGGGTTATGATTATTATGGCAAGTCAAGGACTCAGCAAAATCCGATCGGAATATATGGAACACGGGGCGGATTTGAAGATTTTGGTGGATTTGATAGTAAAGGGAAGTATATGAGAGCCGATTATGATGGCTTTGCGACGACGAATGATGCGATCTTTACTGCCAAGAAAAATTTTGGGGACTGGGGAGTTGATGGATTATTAGGGGGGTCTATTTTCTATAGCAAGGATAATAATTTGATTGCGAATACTGTTAACGGGTTGTCAATTCCAGGATTTTATTCATTACGGAATTCAATCGATCCGGCGAAAGCGGTTGAGTCCCGTGTTAAAGAAATGCGGAATGGCCTTTATGGACGTCTTTCTTTGTCTTGGCGAAATGCAATCTTTTTGGAAGCTACTGGACGTAATGATTGGGTATCAACGTTAACGAAGGATCACCGCTCTTATTTCTATCCTTCAGTTTCAGGAAGTGTCGTTGTTACGGACCTGCTTCCATCAAAGCCTCTTTGGTTGGACATGTTCAAGCTACGGGGATCTTGGGCCATTACAAAATCTGTACTGAATCCATATGAGATAAATTCAACTTTTACGGTAACAAGCAATGTTTGGAATGGCTTGCCAACAGCCTCCTATCCGAATATTATCAAAGACTATTCGATTTCACCTACGCAACGCGATTTGACGGAGTTTGGGTTTGATTTCGCGGTATTGAACAATCGGTTGTATGGTAATTATACCCGCTACTATCGTTTATTGCACAATCAGATTGTCAAAGCCAAGATTTCAAAAACTACAGGATTTGAGGAGCGTTTGATAAATACAAAGGAAGAGGAGATGACTAAAGGGCATGAAATCACATTGGGAGGTACACCGATTAAGCGTGAAAATTTCCAATGGGATATTACGATGAACCTTTCTCAGAACATGCGCTATTTCCACAAGTTAGATCCTCAATATTCAAAAGATGCATTATATGTTAAGGAAGGATTGCGGGCCGATTTTATCGAATATAAGGACTGGGAGCGTTCTCCGGATGGACAGATGATACTAAATAGTTCTGGGATGCCAATTTCAGCTCAGTATGCCAATCAATTAATAGGATATACTGCACCAAAATGGTTTTGGGGTTTTTCAAATCAGTTTCGTTATAGAGACTTCTCATTTGGTTTTAGCCTAGATGGTCGAATTAAAGGGATGTCCTACTCAACAATGAATGGTCGTTTATGGCAGACAGGTTCTCATCCTGATTCAGATACACCATACCGTTATGAGGAAGTGGTTAATGGCAATAAAACCTTTATCGCTCCGGGTGTTAAAATTGTTTCCGGTAGTGTGACCTATGATAAATACGGTCAGATTACAGAGGATACGCGTGTATTTGCTCCAAATGATAAAGTGGTTTCATATGAGGGGTATTACAAACGAGCCTATTCAGGCCGATGGAATTATTGGGACGAAACATTCATTAAACTTCGTGAATTGTCGCTTAGTTACCGAATGCCCGATAAGATCGCTTCGAAGTTTAAAGCGAAACGCGCCAGTGTCGGTATGACTGGGCAAAATTTATTGTTGTGGACCAAAGAGTTCCGTTTCTCAGATCCAGATGTTGGTTCTGAAGATTTAAGTTCACCATCGATGCGTTACATTGGTTTCAATATTAACCTTACTTTTTAAAAATTACATGACAAATATGAACATGAAAAGATTATTGACGTATATCACCCTTGGTACTTTGGTGATGTCGACAAGTTGTTCCAAATTTGATGAGATCAATACCAATCCTGAGACACCATCGGTTGTTAAACCTTCTATGTTGGCTACTCGTATAATATTAAATTTGGCACGCCAGTCCTCAACTAAAGGTTTTATGCAGCCTTATATGCTTACCAAAGAGATTGCTTGGACGGAATTAACAGAGGGATATCAATACAATAGCCTCGGCGAATGGGATATCTCGATGACCTCTATCAACGATGCTCATTTTATGGGAGAGTTTGCAACAAGCGAAAAACTCAAGAACTCGTATAATGGTCTGATGTATTTTGCTCGTGCCATGAAGTTTTACGAGGGGACAATGAGTGTTGGAGATATTCCCTATAAAGATGCATTAAAAGGGGAAACAGATAAAGTTTATTTCCCTAAATATGATACTCAAAAAGATGTTTTTCTGGGTATTTTGAACGAGTTGGAGCTTGCAGACAAGCTTTTTTCGGAAGGTGAAAAATTTGACGGTGATCCATTGTTCGCTGGAGATGTCACGAAATGGCGCAAATTGGTAAACAGCTTTGCATTAAATGTTCTTATTCAATTAAGCAAAAAAGAAAGTGATGCCGATCTAAAGATAAAAGATCGTTTTAAATCAATCTTGACCAGTAAACCGATCTTTGGTAGTAATGCAGATAATTTTCAGGTCGTTCATGAGGACAAAGCCAGCCAAACTTATCCTTTTTATAAGATTAGTAATAGCTTTGTTATTTATCCTATTGTTTCGACAGAGGTTATTGACCGATTGAAACAATATCAAGATAGAAGATTGTTTTATTATGCGAATCCTTCCGCATTACAGATCACAAACGGCAAACAGTCTAATGATTTTAGCGCGTACATAGGGACAGATCCTTCTCTTTCCTTTAGTGAGATTGCTGAGTTAAAGAAGAAAAATGATTATTCTAAATTGAATGACCGTTATACGGAACTAGTTAGTGGTGAACCAACACAACAATACAGTTATGCACATCTATGTTTTGTGATAGCTGAAGCTGCCGCACGGGGTTGGGTTGCCGAATCGTCCGTTAATTGGTATAAGAAAGGAATTGAAGCCGCAATGAAATTTATAGCGGATAATACGCCGAATACGGCTCAATATACTCATAATATGCCATTGGATGCCAACTACATCAATACAGCAGTAGCAACTTATGGAAATCAATTTCCGGTCGTACTCGAAGCACAACTGGAGGCTATTATGACACAAAAATATTTAGCCAGTTACTTGCAGGGACGTATGACTCCATATTATGATTACAGGAGAACGGGCTATCCTAAATGGAAGATCAATCCAACATCAAGTTTGAATTCAGTCGCACCGGATAAAATACCGATGCGGTGGCGTTACCCATCATTAGAGTACAATTATAATTCTGCAAATTTGGACGAGGCAATGCAGCGCCAATATAAAGGCAATGATGAGATCAACCAATTGATGTGGCTTTTGAAATAAGTCCTTCGAAAAAAAAATAGTCCCCGCAGATGAGATCAATCGTTTGCGGGGATTTTTGTTAAAAACGTTACATTAAAAACGACAGCGAATGGATATATTCGCTTTAGACCATTGAATTTAGTAGAGAGATAACAAATTTATTTATGGATAGCAGAAGAGATTTTATTAAGAAGGCTTCATTGTTAGCCGGTGTTTTTGGCTTACAGAGTGCTATGCCAGATGCCATACAGCGTGCATTGGCGATTGAACCTATAACAGGAAGTACCTTTTTAGATGCCGAACATATTGTATTATTAATGCAAGAGAATCGTTCTTTTGATCATAGTTTTGGAACACTTCGTGGGGTTCGGGGATTCAATGATCCACGGGCGATTAAATTACCTAATGGTAACCCTGTATGGTTGCAGTCGTCGGCTGCAGGTAAGACCTATTCGCCGTTTCGACTGGATATCAAAAACTCAAATGCTGCCTGGACCGGAAATTTACCACATTCTTGGGAAAACCAAATGGCCGCCCGTAATCAGGGTAAACACGATAACTGGATCGAAGCGAAACGGCCAGGAGGAAAGATTCTGAAGGAGATTCCGCTAACAATGGGTTATTATACGCGGGAGGATATTCCTTTTTATTATGCATTAGCTGATGCCTTTACAATCTGTGATCAGCACTTCTGTTCGTCTATTACAGGTACGACAACCAATAGGCATTTTTTCTGGACTGGAACCTGTGTGCCACATAAAGGGGCGAAACCATTGGTGCGGAATTCAGATATCTATTTTAACCGTTGGGCACATTGGAAGACTTTTCCTGAGCGCTTGGAAGAAGCAGGGATCTCCTGGAAAGTCTATCAAAATGAAGTAAGTATAGAAAGCGGCTTAGACGGTGAGGATTTGTTGGGAAATTTTACGGACAATAATTTGGAATGGTTTGCACAATATCATATTGAATTCAAGAAAAGCCATCTTAATTTTATGCGGAAACGTGTTGGAGAATTACCCGCGGAGATTCAAGAACTAGAAAAGGCATTAACGAATAATAATACCGAGAGCGTACAAAAAACGCAGAATAAACTCAAACAAAAGCAGGAACAGCTGAATAGCTACCAAAAACATTTGGCACGTCTTACGGATCATGCTTTTCAGCAGCTTCCTAAGGAGCAGCGTGCTTTGCATGAACGCGCTTTTCAAACCAATGAGGGGGATCCTTTCTATCGGGAGACAAGTGTTGTCACACAAGAAGGTGAAAAGATTACTGTTCCTAAGGGAGATGTTTTACACCAATTTAGACATGATGTGAAATCTGGGAAGTTACCTGCAGTGTCGTGGCTTGTAGCACCACAAAGCTTCTCAGATCATCCGAGCGCCCCTATGTACGGTGCTTGGTATGTATCGGAGCTTTTGAATATTCTGACAGAGAATCCAGAAGTCTGGAAGAAAACCATTTTTATTCTGAACTATGATGAGAATGATGGTTACTTCGATCATATTCCCCCTTTTGTTGCACCTAACCCAGCAGATAGCCACTCTGGAAAAACTTCACCAGAATTAGATTATAGTGGTGAATATGTAAGTTTAGCCCAGGAGCTTGCCGATGGTGAAGAAAAAGATAACGCAACGGAGGGCCCTGTTGGCCTTGGTTACCGCGTACCTTTGATTGTGGCATCACCTTGGTCAAAAGGCGGTTGGGTCAATTCGGAGATTTGCGATATCACGTCGACGATTCAGTTTATGGAGCATTTCTTTGAGAAAAAGTTGGGCAAGCATGTGAAAGAGGAGAATATTAGCTCTTGGCGCCGGGCCATTACAGGTGATTTGACATCGATATTTCGGAAAGCTGAGGGAGCGAATGCTGTTGATTTGCCTTTCCTTGACCGCAATCAGCAGATTTATGCGATTGATCAGGCGAAATCGAAACCGCTACCCAATAATTTTCATGTTTGGTCGAAAGAGGAAGCTGCAGCATTACAGTCTAAAGGTCATTCCACTTTGCTGGCAAGACAGGAGAAAGGTCAGAAAAATTCTAACGCGTTGGCATATGAGCTTTATGTTCAAGAGTCATTTGCTAAAGAGCCCAACCGAATTCATTTGACACTAGAAGTTGGCAATAAGGTGTTTGGTCATAAATCGCTAAACAGCCCATTTAATGTCTATAGTGGACCGAGCTATAAGGAAGGTGTGAAATTTTGGCCATTTGCAGTTGTGGCAGGACAGAAACTTAGCTTTGACTGGGACCTGGCCGACTTTAAAGATGACTATTACGATCTGACGGTTTATGGACCAAATGGATTTATGCGGGGATTTAAAGGAAATAAAGAACCATTATCTGTTCGGGCAACTTATGAAATAGGGAAGAAGGGGCTGTTGACTGGTAATTTTGTAGTGGAGGTTCATAATCACGGGGAAAAATCGTTCCGTGTACATGTAGAAGATAATGCTTACAGTACATGGAAGAAATCGATTGTACTTGCGGCAGGGAAATCTATAAAGTGGATCGTGGAATCTCATAAAACCCATGGGTGGTATGATGTTACTTTGCACGTGGAGGGAACCAAATTTGTACGCCAGTTTGCGGGGCGTGTAGAAACGGGCAGACATTCGAAGACGGATCCACAATTGGGATAAACTTAATTCGTTAATTATTTAATAATGTTAGATGATTGATGTACTGTCTTTATAATGGAAGATCCCAGTTTATTTCAACTGGGATTTTTTTGTATAGGTAGGTTGTAATTCGGTTTTTATTTTTTGCTCCATTCTTCAAGCAAAGCTTTCAACTTAGGGTCGCTTGGTCTTGGACTATCTGCAGAGATCAAGTTTCCAGATTTGTCGATGAGGATATAACGTGGAATGGTATTGACTTTGTAAGCATCGGATAAGGTATTTCCTGAGCCGGCATGTAGTTGGATACCTTTCAAGTTCTTTTCCTTGACGTAGGCATCCCATTTTGGTTTATCTTGGTCTACGGATACGCCTATAAAAGCAACTGGCTTGCCCTTAAATTCTTCGTTTAGCTTTTCCCAATGTGGTTCTTCGGCACGGCATGGTCCACACCAGGTTGCCCACATGTCGATTAACACAACTTTGCCCTTTAGATCTGACAGATTAACTTTTTTGCCCGTAATATCAGGATAACTAAATTGAAATGCAGGTACGCCCGTTTTTGTTTCCACTAGTTTGGCTTCAACAGTTTTGGCACGTTCGATCTGCTCAGGTAAGGTAAAGTATTTTTTATAGGTCGTGTTCATGTCCTGAAAGTCGTTGTAGGAGCGGGCTCCTTCCAAACGTTGTAGCACATATTGTCCTTTAAGTACATCGGGACCTATTGCGGCAACCTGTTGGTCAAATGTTGGTTTTGTCGCTAGATCCAGTTTTCTATAGATCATGTTACTCATAAAGCGATCGCCATAAGGAAATTTAAGTAGCTCGGGTGTCAGAAAGCGATCGGCATTGAACTGTGTATAATAATCGCTCATTTCTTCCTTACTCGGATGTGCTGTACGTGGCATGTACAGATAGGAAATGGCATAATAAGCAAAATCGTAATCTACAAGTTCAGGGAAAAATTTGTCAAAGTTTGCGTTTCCAGTTTTGACCACTTTTTTGATACCTTCCAGTTTTCCTTTAAATTGTTCTACTTCGGGAAAGAAATCGACATAAGTACTCATTCCTCCAGGAGTTGTTCCTTTGTCGTGGAAACTTTTCGACTGTTTGTCCCATGCATATAGTGTTTCATTTTCAGGACTATTTTCCCCTATGAGCTCATAATCGCTTTGCGTCAATTTTATATTTAGATCTTCATTGCCTTTGAAATAAAAACGAAACAATCCCTGTTGGTTTTGTGCAGTTCCACTACCGATCGAATACAGGCCTTCATATTCTGGGGTGAAACGGAATCCAAATCGACCCGTAGCATCCGGAATCGCCGTTGCAATTTCTTTTAATCGTCCATTAAGGACTTTAAATAATCCAACACGTTTTACTTTATTGGGGTCTGTGGTTCCAGTGACATTACTTGGTTGTTGCGCCAGCGCAGCAAAAGCTGAAATACACGCTGTGAATAATAAAATTGTTTTTCTGATCATGATTTTGTTGGTTTAACTAAGATTAAATGGAATATTTTTTTTGATGTCTTTCGCTTGGAATAGGCTCGAATTCTTCTTGTCTATCGCATCTTTCAATGCCATAAATTCTTTTTTCTGCATAGAAAGATACGGTGTTGATAGGTCTGCTTTTAGGAGTGCAGTAACGGCTTTTGTTGCCTGGTTAAAATCCTTTAAATAGTAATATAAAAGTGCCAAACGGTAGTTGTCTATCGCATCCAGTTGCTGTTTACTTTGCTGTTGTTGAAATTCAGCCAATATCTTCTTTAGAACTTCAGTATTCTTTGCCTGGTCGATAATGACTTGCCCAAAGACATTGCTCCTCCGATCCCACGTATTGTAAACTTTATATTGATTGATCAGTTGCAGATAAGTATTGGCATTTTTAGAGGTTGTATAATAATTTGTAATAAATCCGGGCAAAAAGATATCCCATAGTTTATCATTGAAAGTTGGGCGAATATAAGTTAGCATACTTTGCAGGCTGTCCAATTGCTGCGCCGAACCATATTGTTTACTTTTCTTTGTAGCTATTGTCGAAATCTTATTGCGGAGCAGATTTCCACCATACAGGTTAATCAGTTTGGGCAAGTTATCATAGGCCCAGCTGTTATATTTTGGGAATGCAGTAACGCTATTGGCTAAGAACGCAGTTTCACTAAACAGATCTTTTTGCTGGTCCAGATAACTTTCTAATTCAGCGAAATCGTGCTTTTCTCTTGTTTTGATAAAGCGTTCACTGTAAGCGGCCGGATATTCGTTATCCAGACTACTATTAAATGCGAGATTTAAATTGGTTGTGTTCCGTTGTACGGCTTCCTTTAACAAGGGAACAAACCTGTCTACACCAAAGAATCCTGATTCTGTCAAGATGGTTTTACCATCAGCATTTACAATCACATAGGTTGGAAAACCCGGAGCACCATATTTACGGGCCAGTTTTTTACCATCCATTTCCTTCATCACATCTGTTTTGTAAAGCAGGTAATTAGCTTTTAATTCTTGGACCACGGTTGGATCAGGAAACACCTGTTTATCCATTTCGGCACAGGGCATACAACCAACAAAGTAAAGGTCAATAAGAATAAGTTTGTTCTCTTTTTTCGCCTGGGCTTGACATTCAGCATAGGTGCCTTGAAAGACTTTTTCCTGTGCATTTAGCAAATAGGGCAAGAACAGACCACAATAGGCTGTGATCATATAAAAAATAATTCCTTTCATCTATTTATAGTTAGGAGCGTTCGCATTTATACGATCTGTTAAAATTTAAATTTTAATGATTTTATTGTCAGTAACTGTAATGACAATGGGCTGTTCCTTTGCTTTCAATCTTATTTCTTCAATGAGCATAGGTTTTTTCTTTAGTTGGTCTGCGGTATAATTGTCAATACGCTGAATTGAGGTTCCTACTTTTAAACCATCTGGAGTTTCTAAGACACCGATAATGCCCAAGGCTTTTAGCTGACCTGCATTGTCCCATCCAAACTGATAATTTTTTATTAGAAAGTCCTGGGGATGGGCATGCAGCTTATTAGGAGTAAAGTAGACCTCACTCTCTGCCAGATTGATGGTCATATTGTATCTACTAAGCAAACGAACGCCAATGGACCCATCAAATCCTGGTTGCCACTGCTCGTTTGCGGAGCTACCGCCCATTAAGGTGATCGGTAAGCCCGGTATGGCTGGAAGTTTTGAAATTGCAAATTGAAAGCTGTTACCGGAGAAGGTGGGAGAAGAAACACCCATACTCACAGTCGCTGCTTGAGTTTCTGGTGTAAATCCGCTGACAAGTAATTTATTTTGGCGTACAAAGGGACGGAAACAGATCAGATCATAGGATGCACCGGTATCGAATACAAAATGTCCAGTATATGCTTTACCTTGTATAATTTCAAGTTGTCCCGGAAGAATCATGACTCCCGCAGGCATTGTAATCGGAACGGCAGCTCCTTTACCTTTATATTGAAAATCTCCAAAATCATACAGCGAAATGATGTTTTTGTCGTAATCTATATGGGTAATAAATTGACGAATCAAGGTATTACCAATGATGCCGTCACCTTCTTTGCTCATTTCTGGGAATATCGCAATACCTTGTCCGCTTAGTTTTAAGGTGTCTAATAGAATGCTGTTATTATCCGACACTTGAATTTTGGTATTGCCGCCTACCACCGAAGCATTATTCTCTCTAGTGATTTTTAGTCCAATAGCGTCAGCTAATTGCTGATTTACTGCCATGCCATCCGCACCTGTATCAAACAGTAAGCGTAATGGTTTTTCGTAACCATTGATTTTGACCTGGAGATAGATGGATCCATTTTTGTTTTCGAAAGGAATTGTTGCCCGTAATTGTGCTTTTTGCTTACGTTGCATACCATAAAGTTGGTCAAATAAGGAAAGGTGCACTAATTTGCCCGATTGATCGAGTAAGGCCTCCGTATTAAGGTGTTTATCCGTTCCAGAGGTAAGGTTCAACTGTAAGATAGTACCCTTTGCTGTTTTCTTTTCTGTTATTACCTCAATTTTTGAAACGGGGTAATTTTTGATAATCTGGTTTAACCGAAATTTTGCGCCAGCATCGGTGTGTCCTGCTATGGAGAAATTTTGGGCTAATTCTGCCACAATTAAGGTGGTGTCTTTCTGTCTGAAAGTTTGGAACAGATTTTTAGTAAAGGCAGTTCCGGATTGCGCGTGACAGTAGAACCCCGATAAGATGAATAATCCAAATAAAAAGGTTTGTTTAGTCTGAATATACCTCATAAATTGTTTATAATTAGATCGCTCTCTAAATAAATATGCGTTAGTATGATCGATTGGCCGGCCTTTTATACAGGCCGGCAATCAGTGTCTAAAGATGCTACTGAAAATGACTAGCTAACAGGATCAGATTCAAGCTAAAGTACACATGGAATGAATATTTTGTGTTTTGATGCTAATGATGTTGGTGTCAAGATTTCTTTTAATTAATAGGTGCTAGGATAGGTGTTGTCGGATACCTTTGGAGAGATGTATAGAATTGATTTTGGAGAACCTGTACCTTCTAAGGTTTGTGTAGGTGCGGTGGCAAGATTCCCTGAATTTTTTGTAAACATTCTCACTTTATATGTAGAACCAGATTTACTTCCTATGATAAAGAAATTGAAATTGTAATCGGGCTCGGATGAGACAGCGTATTTGAGATGTTTGATAAAAGTAACCTCCTCACCAGCAGGTACAGCGTATTGCAACTGCTCAAATCCGTTACTGAGATTTCGGCTGTAGACCCTGTTGTTATTGACAAAATATAATAGGTTTTCATCCTCAGTCAACAAAGTATAAAGTGAAGCATTCTGTAAAAGAGAGGTTTGGCTTAATGTTTCACTTTTAAGGGTTAGTTTTGTTTTATCAGCTTCGAAGAAACATAACGATTTTAAGGAGGGGTTCGTATTGTCTCTCAGGATAGCATATCCCTGTCTTTTGTAGTAGTAGTCTGGCGCAGGTAGGTATACCGTTGCTTTGAATCCTATAAATAGTGCCGTCTGATTATTTCTGGATGTAGGAATTGTATTGCCTTCCACGTTGGTATAAGTGGTCAAGACTGATCCTGATCCATTGACAAGTGTCACAAATGAACTGTTACTGTTATCAAACAAAATAGGATCTACATTGGAGGAGCTCGCAAAATAAGGGGACAGGCTATAGGGACTATTGTTATCATCAAATCTTACTCTGCTTCCAAATTGACCTTTGTTTACACTGTTGGAATAGATATTGTATAATTGACCGTTATTGATGAGATATACAGAAGAATTTCCAATAAATCCTCCAATAGGAGGTGCTATGATCTGATCTCCGCCTAAGAAGATAGTTGATTTGTCCCGTAGTGTTTTTAGATTGTTAACCCCCACAGCTTGTACATCTTTTTCTGTGGTAATCAGCAGGGTTCGGGTGTTTGCGTATGTTGCAGGATTCAGGATGTTACTTTTGTAAGATGAAGTAAAACTGAAATTACTTGCTTTTCCTTGAAGTTTGGAGCCATTAGCCGCACTGAGAGCGTTTACGATTTTTCCATCCACTTGGGCATTTTGAGGTGTTAAGAAAAGATCTAGATCCGAATTGTTGCCATCGTCTTTCAATACATACCAACCTCGAGTAAAAGCTGTAGCCACCGTCATTGTTGTCGTTTTGTACTGTGTATATCCTGTTTTTTTATTCTTTGCAAGGAATACAAGCACCCAATCTTTTGCATCTTCATGGACGACATATTTTAAATTCTTGGAATGACTTATGGTGTCGACGGGGGCAGTACGGCCTTGAACATTTGTTTCGTAGATTCCCCAGCTGTATTCTAACTCTCCTTCTTTGTTGGAGCTAACCTCTGGCTCAATCGTAAGGGTATCCTGAAAGGCAATTGCAGTGTATTTTTCATCAATACCTTTAATTTCAATATATTCTTCTGCACTATAGATGTAATTACTTTTGTCCTTAGCGCAAGAAGAAATAATTAGCGTGAACCCAATTAATAAATAGAGAAACTTTTTCATGTTTTTTTAGTTTGGAAAGGTTATTAATTCCCCATTTTCATCTTTTAATGGATTGCCCGGATGAGCATTATTATAGTCAATCAATGCTGAACTAAGAACAGATTTATAATAGTTGCTAAGATCAATCGCACTAAATACTTCAGTGAAGAAAATATCGTCCCATCGGTCGTTGGTCGTTTCAATCATAAATTGATGCTTGCGGACACTGTATGTTCCTAGATAGTACTGCGTCACTGAAGTACTCCAATTGTTGGGTTTGCTCAGCCGATCCGTAATTTGAAGCTTACGCCAAAGTTTACTGTTTTCTCCGAGCTTGAAATTGTTATTTATGACTAATTGAAATCCAAGGCTTATCGTTTTTTGCTTTAATTCTGGATCACGTAAAATAACAATCGGCACGCGAGCATGTACAGAATCTCCCGCTATACGATATGCGTTAGATAGACTCGGATCGTCGAATGCTATGTAGTGTTTACCGGGGATTGCGTTGTCGACATTTGGTAGATTGATTTGTTCGATTGAATAATTACGAGCAGTTGCCGCTAACTTTCCTATCGTATAGACATCGAAGTATATTGTATCTTTGATAACCTTTTGATCGTGGTAATAAAAAGTTGCTCCTTTTAATGTATCCTGATATTCAGAGACCGTTGTGCCACGCGGTACAATCGGTGGACCGAATTGGATACGGGCTTCATCATTAAAAATATAATATTGATCTTTGGCACAAGAGAAAAATAGTAGGATGAAGACCGGGAGTAAAAAAAATATTGACTTATAATTTTTCATTTTGTTCTTTAATTTGATGATTCAACCGTTGGCATAGGTAATATGTAATTAATTAAAGCCGCGGTGGGCGCAAATAGTACCTGCGTTTTCTCGGCGTTTAAACGCTTGTAGGTATAAAATGCCTGACCTTCCGCATAAAATTCTTTACGGTATTCTTTGATTATTTCTGCGATTAAACTCGGTTTATTTTGTGGTATAGCGAGGGAGCCAATATTGCGCGAGAGTCTGAATTGTTTGAAATATTCTAAACCTTCGTTGAAGGGCGCCGTTTCAGCTAAAATTAGATACAGTTCACTTGTTCTAATCAATGGAATTTGCTTGTAATCTGTATTTACCGTGACGTTGTTTTCATTTGTAACATACTTTTTGATGACATTATACTTTGTGCCATTTGTCATGGTAATGATATTCCATAATGTTGCTTCTCTAAAATCGGTACCGGTATTGCCATATAATTGATTTGTAATCGTTGTACTCGCTGTACCTTTGCGGTAGAGTCCATTGCCAAAATTATTTGTATAAGTTGTCGCCATATTATAGACATACAACCCAAAGACCTGTTCGGATGTTAGCATAAAATTTGTTGCAGTATAGTCGGCTCCGCTAGCTAGCTGAAATTTCTGTGTATTATTTTCATTGTGTGCTTCGATGACTTCTTTTGCTGCCGCATAAGCATTTTCGTTATTACCGTACCATAGGTTAGCTCTGGCTTCCAATGCTTTTATTGCATAGTAGTTCATCCGCATGTTGCGATAGGCTATAAAATTGTCATTTGGTTTGAACGCGCTCCCATAACCATTGGGATTACGAATGTCTGACATAGAATAATTCAGCATTGGATCTACAGACTTTATCAAGTCTTCCGCTTGTTTAATATCATTAAAAAGCTGTGCTTTGTAAGCGTCAAATGAAATATGGGCATTGATATTTCTTCCAAATTCAGTCACATAAGCGAGCTCGTTTCCGACAGCAGGATTTTGTGGCATTGGCCCATATAAACGCATTAGGTCTAAATGAATAAAAGCGCGTAAACCTAGGCATTCTCCTTTGATGATTTCATAGGTGCCCGCTGTCTTCAGCACGGATTTTTTTGCGTCGATTTGTTGGAGAATAGCATTTATATGTGCTATCGTCGTGTATTGCTGGCTAAAAATTGAATTGAATTTGTTGATTACTTTATTGTCTGAATAATTGTATAGACCCAATTGTTGTTCTAGCGTATTGCTGGTGACATCCCAACTGGATACGAGGTTTTCAATGGTTGCAAAGCTCAGTTCCTTTCCATATGCCAGTTCATGCTTTAAATTAATATAGACGCCTGTCAAAGCATCTTTAAACCCCTGTTCAGTGTCGAGCTGCTGATCTAGGGGGACTTGGGTTTTGGGTACTACATCCAGGAATTTGTTGCAAGCACTGGATAAAGTCATACATGCCAGTAAGATTATAGAGATCGATTTTTTCATGATTAAAAAGTTGCATTTAAACTCAAAGTAAATTGACGTGAAAAGGGATAATTGGTTCCTCGTTCTTGACGTATAGTGGATAAGATAAATGGATCAGATATATTTAAACCTACATTCACATTTTCAAAACCGATTTTTTTAACCCAATTCGCATAACGGAAATCATATTGTATATTAAAATTCCTTGCGTAAAAGGTATTCTCATCTTGTACAAACCGAGATGTTTTATAGGTTGGTGTCGTATTTAATAAACCTTTAAATGGCACAATATCGCCTGGTTTTTGCCAGCGGCCAGTATATACCCGTTGATCAACGTTGTAGGCATAATTTCCTGTTTCAACGCGACTTGCGAGCGTTTGATTATAGGTCTGTCCACCGAATCTGTAGCTCAGGGCCGCTGTGAATGTTAATCCCTTATAACGGACCATGGTATTTAGGCTCCCCCATATTTTGGGATCAGTACTTCCTACGGAAGTTACATCACCAGCATTCCAGGTGTAAGTAGGTGATCCATCTGCGGATAAATAAAGTTCTTTTCCTGTACTAGGATCTATACCGAGCGATTTTACCACCCAGATGGCATTACTCGAATATCCTTCTATATACAACTGCTCTGCATTATATTGATTTCCTTGTAAGGCTTTTTGTGCATCTTTTAATGCTTTAGACGTTTCAATGATTTTATTTTTATTATGTAGAACGGTTCCTGAGATAGACCAAGTGACTCCTTCTGGTTTTTTCATTAGAAAAACTGTGGCATAGAATTCAAATCCTTTATTGCGTAGTTTTCCAACATTTGAAGTATAGGAACTAAACCCGTTGGAAGCAGGGGTATTAATGGCCGAAACCAAATCATTGGTATTTTCGATATAGTAATTTGCCTGTAGAAGAAGGTATCGATTGAACAAATCGATGTCTGTTCCGATGTTATATTTCATAACTTGTTGCCATTTGAGATCGGGATTTCCCATACCCAATAGGTAAGAGCCGACCCAGTTATAATAGCGGTCGCCTGTGTAATAAGCATAAGTCGTGAGTGCTTGGTAGGTGTTGAAGTTTGTTGAACCGGATGTTCCAACGGAGCCCCTTAGCTTCAATCTATTAATTTTTCCTTCTTTATTGAAAAATTTCTCTTCATCTATGTTCCAGCCTATACCGGCAGACCAGAAAGGTGCAAACTTTTTGTTTGAGCCAAACTGTGACGATCCGTCGTAACGAAAGGTACCATCGACGAAATAGCGATTGTCATAATTGTAGTTGGCATTTCCAACGAATCCCAAAGTCCGATAGAAGTACTCTGCACCATCTGGTTTCCCTCCTTTTTCATATTGTAAAGCCATTGAAGGAAAATCTAGGTTAGCATTTGGGAATCCTTCTGCTACAAAAGCATAGTCGGATGATTTACTCTGCAATATGTTTGCCTCGGCTCCGGCAAAAAACTGATGTTTGTCTTTAAATTTAGTACGATAAGATAGATTTAACCCACCTTCATACCGCATTCCGTTAGAAATTCCGAATGCATACTTTCCTTTTCTAAAGACATCATCACCGGTGTAGTTGGCAAAGTCGGTATGTTCAGCGGGCTTAAATGCATCATTTTGACTATTTGTTTTGGTAAAACTAAATTTACCTGTCAGCAGTAAATCTTTTACAATCTTCCATTCAATAGCCGTCTGGTTGGTTACGCCTGTTTCTTCTCCTTTGTCAAATGTTTTTAATGTCGCATTGTATAGGGGATTGGTCGGAAGTGTACCCCATACATAAATGTTGTCATCATTTCCCGGATCGCCCAATACTTTATTGACATTCCCATTTACATCATAGGGACGCCAATATGGATTGAGTTTGACATAGTCTGAAAACGAACCGTACGGAGATTCCTGACTTTTAACATTCTTGACGTTCAGATAATTTCGGAATAATAGATTTTTATAGGTGTACGATAATGTGATTGATCCATTTATGGTGTTTCGTGCGGACCCTTTCATAACTCCGGCAGTATTGTTGTTTTGTAATGTTGCGGAATACCGAAATTGCTGGTCACCCCCTTCAAGCCGAAGGTTATTTCTTAAGGCATGTGAGGTTCTGAGTGGGATTGCCATCCAATCTGTTTCCACACCGCTATTGACTTCATTGAGTAGATAATTATAATAGCTTTTTGAAGGTATATCTTGGTAGGCATTTGCTTTATCATAATATCCAGCCTGAAGTTCCAGTTCCAGTTTATCTCTTGCATTAAGGAGATGGTACCCGCTTAAATCTGCCATCTCAATTTTTAACTCTGATCCAAAAGTTACTCGCAGTTTTCCTGGTCGGGGCATCCTCGTTGTTACTACGATAACTCCATTTGCACCTCTTGAACCATATAAGGCTGTTGCAGCAGCATCTTTTAGTAGTGTAATTGATTCAACGTCGTTTTCATTGATATCAATTAATGCTTGTAATGTAGTTTGGAATCCATCTATTACGATCAACGGCGTGTTTAATTGTGTTTTCGTTTCACTTTGGATCTGGTTAACATTTGGGATACTTGCATTCCCACGCATCTGAATTTCTGGGAGCCTATTCGGGTCAGATCCAAATAAGTTACTTTCGATAATATTAAATGAAGGATCGATATTTCGAAGGGATGCTACCAAATTATGGGAACCGTATTGTTTGAGTTCTTTAGCAGAAATGGTTCTCGATGCTCCGGTGAAGCTTTTGTCTTCTTTTTTAAAGATACCTGTTGAAACTATTGAAACTTCTTCCAAAGCAGTATTCTCGGCTTTCAGACGGATGATCATTTCGGCACTGTTCAAACTGGCTTTAACTTCTTTTTTTTCATAACCAACGGAAGAAATGACCAGCATTTCATTGAGCGAGGTAAATGGGAGATTAAAGCTTCCATCTATTTGACTTTTAACTCCTTTCTTTTCATCGCTTTTCAGCCGAATAGATGCGCCAGATATCGGTTTGCTATTTTCATCCAGGATCTTGCCAGTGATGTAGTTTTGTACATGTTTGATGATCACATTATTCGCTGGTATTGGCTTTGAGATCTGTTTGATAATTACAGTTTTATTAACAATCTCATAGTCGAGGCCATTCGGTTTTAGAATGGCATCCAATGCCTGCTGGAGGGTTCCATTCTCAAGTTTAACACCGGTATCCTTGATCTTTTCGAGTACAACGTCTTTATAGAAAAAACTATAGCCAGATTGTTTTTCGAGCTGCTGGAAAATCTGTTTAGTAGAAGAATATCCGGAATTGATGGAGATCCGCTGTGCATTTGTTGTTCCGTAGAGCTGTAGGAGACTGATGGTCAAAAGCGCCGAAACAAGGTGAAAACGCAGTTTGTTTTTTCTGTTAAATACCTCGGGTAATGTGTTTTCATTATTGCTCTCCATAAAAGCCTGAGGCCAGGTGATGGCGGCTGAGTTTGCTGAAATTTGGACATGGTTATCCCATGGGACCGAAGGTTTGGCCTTCCTATTGTTTTGCATTAGGTTAATGTTTTATAAGTTTAGTATTAATAATTTAGTTTTTCAGTAGGATTGTTTTTTGTTGATTTTTATTCTGAACGATGTCGAAATTCAATCCAGCAGTTTGCAGAACGGTTAGGATTTCCTGCAAATTCATCTGTTTATTGATCTTTCCACTGAATCGTTCATTTATTTCCGAGTTGTCTAGGCGTACATTGAGATCGTACCATCGTGCCAACTGTTGCATGATTTCATTTGGTGTTGCATTATGGAAGGTGAAGTATCCATCACGCCAAGTAATATATTCTGTTGCGTCGACATTTTTTTTGCTGAGGGTTGATCCTTTAGAGATAGCCTGTTGATTTGGTATCAGGACCATTTTTTGTTGCTGATGCTGTACTTCGACCTTTCCTTCAACGAGTGTTGTCTGGACCGTCCTATCATTATCGTAGGCATTGATATTGAAATGTGTCCCCAAAACTTTAATTTGCTGTTCTGTTGTTTTTACGATAAAGGGTTGTTTTGGATTTTTTGTGACTTCAAAGTAAGCTTCGCCATGCAGTTCGACCAATCGTTCTGCACCTGCAAATTTTGAAGGATAGCTTAAGGAACTGTTCGCATTCATCCATACTTTGGTTCCGTCGGGCAGTACAATCTTGAATAATTGTCCACGGGGTGTCGAAAGTATGTTTTGGACGATATGATCTGCATTGTCATTATAGACAAGTTCTCCATTTTTGACTTCCTGTACTCCTTCAATAGCCCGAGTAGCTTGGCCTTGTTTGTTGAGTATGACCACTTCTCCATCTTCGAAAGTAAGCTGTACATTTTCCTGTACTGGACGGATCGTCGCTAATTGTTTAGGGCTTATTTTGTCGAAGATAGCATATTGGTAATAGTAATAGCCCATGGCAAAACCAAGTGCAATGGTGATGGATGCTGCAACACGAATGCTATAACGAAACTTTTGACTAAATGTAGGAGATTCATTAAATAGCTGATTACTATTTAAGCGCTGGAAGACACGGATTTGACCTGCTCTCATATCGCTGTCAGAAGGCATGTTGTTTGTTTCGGCTTCTTCAAACCATTTTTTCAAGGTCTCGTATTCGGCTTTATTTTCAAAGCCCAATAGATAGTTTTTGATTAGTTTTTGCAGCGTATGAGGTACTTTCATCTATTTAAATCTGTTTATTCATTAGTAAGCAGTCTCTTTAAGAGATTTATACTGCCTTCGACTGTTTCAGCTATGATGGAGTAATCTGTGATACTCATTATCCAATTTGAATACATCATGATGACTTCACGGTCGTTTGGTTAGCCTTGTATAGATATAGTCATCGAAAAAACTGAAAGCACCTACGCTAAAATGAAAAAAAATTAAAAAAATGAGAGAAAGGTATGGAAGTCTTTGGTAACTAGGCGTAAACGTTTGAGTGCTTTGTTTATTTGATTCTCAACGGTACTTTTTGATAAGCCATATTCAAGGGCTATCTGATTGATGGGTTTGTGATTGACACGGCTTTCATTGAAAATAATTCGGCAACGTTCAGGAAGGTTTTGTATTTCGTCTTGGATAAGGTCGAGTAGATAACGGTAATGTAAGCGATCTTCGATTGGCGCATCATCGAGGATGACATCCACTTTATCGATATTCACCATAAATTGTTCGTTATTTTTATTGAAGTAGGAGAAGGTGAGGTAGCGTGCGCCAGTTTTGAGGTAGGATTCGATATTATTGATTTCTTGCAATCTACTTCGGTTTTTCCAGATACTCAGGAATAGATCATGTAGAATGTCTTCCGTTGCTTCAGTATTTTTAGTTTTGGGGTAAACATATTGGTAGATTGTTTTCCAGAAATGATTGTATAGTGCATCGAATGCAGTTCGGTCGCCTTCTGCGATTTGTTTCAGCCAAAGTGCAATTGTACTATCCATCTTTTAGTTCCCCAATTATGATACAAATGTATCTAAAAAAAAGATAGGGTAAAAGCAAGCGAGAACGTCCTATTGAACGTTCTCGATATTTAAGACTTTTTGCTATGTGTTGGAAGGATTATTTTAACTGGATAGTTTTGTAGCCGGTATAAAAATAATCCAATGAAGAGATGATCGGTTTATAAGCGGTGCGGTAACTGATGTCACTTGGATTTTTAATATCAGGTACTTGCACCGAAAACTCCCATGGCGTTAATTTCACTGTGGTAGAATCTCCCGTGTTGGTTAGATAACGTACTTCGGTATATTGCATAGGATAGAAAGTGCCTTCTCTTGGTAAATTACTTTCTTTGTCAAAAACAATAATAAGTTGAGTGGGCTTTGTTTTGTCTATACTTGAGGCTGTTCTATTGATCAGCGTATTGTTATAACTTGTTCCATAAATAAACTGACTAGCCGTTACCGCGCGCGAACTATCGCCTTTATCTGTAAAAGAATATACATTGGCCGTGTAGGTTGACTCGACTAAATTGTCAATGGGAATTTGCTTAATCATTCCATGTTCACCTGACTCTATTGGATAAGAAGCGACAGTGTAAGCAGAAGTGAGACTGTTTCGCAAATAAACTTTCAATGAGGAGGTCTGTGGATCCGTTGATACCCTAAGCCGTAGCATTCCCCTTTTGTTACCAGGTAAGATCGAGAGCGAATCTATTCGTCCAGGGTAATAGATTTCTCCATTTGCCGCATATTCTCCATACCAATAGTCTGCAGGTTTGCAGCTATAAGTAAATATCATTATAAACAGTACGTAAAGAGTACATTTAAAAATACACTTCATATTTTCTATTTTAAATAGGTTCCAAAAAATTTCAATTCAGCAATTGCCACCGTTAAAGCATTGCCTAGTGGCTGTTCACGAACGCCGTTCCATGTCGAGTTTACTTTAATTCGATAGTAACGGAAACCTCCCTGCAACTCCCAATTCACCTCATAATCTTCTCCAGCTTGCGCATAGGAAATATCCTCTGAAGTGGGGGATACGCCAAAAGCGAGGCCTGAAGGCCTTATTCCTTCATAAGTTCCAATTAATGTCCAAGCGTCCCAAGATCCATCAGCTATTGGAGCGTTGCTGCCATATAGTTCAAACTCCTTGATATGTGTAGCTTGGAAGAGTTGTGCTGTATTATCATTTCTTGCCCACATTTTCAAACGGCTGATCTGAGCCTGCTGTCCTAAATCGATGGTAAATGTAAACGGAATGGGGGCACTTCGGGCCCAAAATTGCTTGGCGGTATTGTATGGAGTTGCTGCGGTGCCGTCAAACAGGCTGATACTGATATCTGCACTATTGGGACCGGCACCATTGTTATTGTTGATGGTGTAATCTCCATTCGGATTTGAGGCAGATACGGCCGCAATATTTTTATAAGCCGAAGCATTCTTCAATTCATATTCCTCTAAGGGAACTATATTGCGTTTTATTGTATCAGATTCGTTTCCCCATTGATCTCTTACGACCACTCCGAAATCGGTTTCGACGGCTTCCTGGCCACGTACACGTATTGTTCCTTCAACGGCTTTTGTATAGGTCTCATTAACATTGACCCAACCGGTGTTGGTGTGCTTAAAGACACGAATGATGATATTTGAGGCATTCTTATTTTCATAAATTACATTGATCCCTCCGAATGCACTAAAGAGATTGTTGTCTGAACTGAAAGATTCTGCTAACGATTGATAGAGTGGTTTACCTGTTTTGATTTTCAGTGTAATTGGATCGGATTCTATTTCACCGACACTCACAGCTACCAATTTCACGTCATATTCTCCAATTTTGGCAAAACCTTCTATACGGATCTGATTGTCATATAGACTGGACTTACTAACGAGTACTTTTCCGTTTTCTAGTGTATAAGTTGCTTTTACATAGCGAAGGTCGGCTACTTTTGGTAAATCGTAACTGATAATTGCTCCACCTGGTAATTCAGAATAGTTAACATTGGTTAAAACACCGGGTTTTTCACCAACGCGCTCCGCTGAAATTCCGGAATCTTCTTTACATGCGCTGAGCAGCAACAACGAGAGAATGCATCCTTTCATAATTGCTCGCATAATAAATTGTATCATATTTTTCATGTTTAAATTCATTTAATTTTTTACCATCCCGCTGCTTGTACCAGATTAGTGTTTCTTCTCCGTTCATTCAGACTGATCGGGGTGAAATAGTCTCTATCCATAAATGATCGCACATATAATATGGTTGTTCGGTAATATGAGTTAGCGGTATATTGATTAATGTCCCATGCCATGATGGGTGTATTAAACTCTTTCACTGCATCTTTCCATCTTAAGATATCATAATAACGAATTCCTTCCAATGCAAATTCACAAGTCCGTTCGCGTTTGATAATTTCTCGAAGTCCTTCTTTAGTATTGGGTTTGTTAGGGTTTGAGGAGAAGTTTGTCCAGGATTCTACAACACCTTTAAGCCCGCTGCGTGCCCGTACTTTATCGATATAAGTCAACGCTTCTTCCGTAGGACCATTTAGTTCATTCAACGCCTCTGCATAGTAGAGGTATAAGCTTGCTAGGCGGATAATAGGATTACCATATGCCCGGGTTGTGAAACTATTGCCTGAAGCAACAGTATTCTGATAATTGAAGTGTTTTTTTGACGCATAGCCAGTTGTATTAAAATATGTTGGGTTTGCTTTACCAGATGATCCAGAATATTTTAGATTGATATTGTAAGCACTAGCATCTGTTTTGATTTGATACATAAAAAGACGGCCAGCATCAAACATTAACGAAGCATAAAATCTGTTTTCGCGATCCAGATTTAATCTTGCGGTTTGTTGGCCTCCCACCAAATCATATTTGTAAGTATCGGTGCTTGGGACTGAAATAAGATCATAACGATTGTTATATGGAAAGGTAATATCCTCTTCAATAGGAACACCATTTTTTGAATAGAACTTTTCGGCAGTATTCATTGTAACGGAAAAATCGCCGCGTATCGTTGAGCTAGTCGCCTCGGTTACATAACGTGGCAATCCAAAATATCCTTGAAAGGTTGAGGAAGCTAAGTTTTTGGTGTCTAGCCATAATATTTCGGGATTATTGGAACTTTCATTAAAAGCTTCGCGGATGCTCATTTGAATTTGAGTGGAGTTACTAGCGGTAATCCCTGCTGGCGTGGTGTAAGTGTGAAGCTTTTTACCAAAAGATTCAGCAAACTCGATAGCCTCTTTACAGGCTGCCGCTGCATCCTGCCATTTTGTAGCGGAATAGGTATGGTTAAAGAGATCCTTGCCATCGAAATTTTTTAGATTTGATTCAGGGTCAACGTTTCCATTGAACAGCGGACTGGCCCGGTACATCATAATTTCCGCTTTTTCAGCTTTAGCGATGATCTTGGTTATTCGGCCGGTTTCGGAGGCTGCTGCTGTAATGTCATCTTGGAGAGCAGGCATACTCTCATCAATCAGTTTGATAATGTAATCAAAACATTCTTCGGTACTGTTTCTTGGGAGATTAGTTGCGCCAGACTCTTCCTCTACCTCAATATTAACGTCCTTGATGGGGACTGGGCCGTATTTTCGCAATAATTGAAAATGATAGTATGCTTTCAGAAATTTGACTTCTGAAGCCCACATCGTTTTTTCGGCTTCATCCATATCGGGTACACTCATGATATTGGCCAAGAACGTATTGCAGTTGGTGATTCCTATCCATAAACTTGCGGATCCGTTGTTACCATCCCAGGCATTCAGCAGGGGTGAATCTGAGTTCTGAAAGCCTAAAGCGACCCGCCAATTGTAATAGGTGGAGTAGGTCGATTGCGAACTCAACCAAAATTCATCCCCAGAAAAGAGGGCGGGATTTCCTGTTACAGAAAAGCCCGATGGGATGGATGAATAACAGGTTGCTAAGTAGCGTTGGGCCATAGACCGCATGGCGAAAGCTTGATCTAATACTGGAGCATTATCCGGAACAATGTCCAAAAATTTATTACAACTCGTTGATAAACTCAGTATCAGAGCGGTGCTGAATATTTTTATTTTGATATTTTTCATTGAAATACAGTTTTTTCATCGGCGAATAGGCTTGTTTTCCTGCCTCCTTGCTTATGAAATTTTCTCTTAAATCTTTAAAGGTTTGCAGCTACACCAATGTTGTAGGTTTTCTGCAATGGATAGTTCAGACCATTTCCGCCCATTTCAGGATCCCATAATTTGAAAGAGCTGAAACGTAGTAGATTAGTGGCGCTTGCATATATCCGAAATGATTTAAACTTGAATTTTTTTACGAATTTTTCATTCAGAGAATAACCTAATTCGACTTGTTTTAGACGGAGTAATGATGCATTTCTCATCCAAAATGTACTCGTGACCGTATTGTTGACCAAAGGAGTGACACTTAGTCTAGGCCAAGCGGCGTAGATATCCTTATTATCTTCGGACCAGTGACTGTCGGCCCATTCCTGAAATACTGCATTTGGAGCGGTACTTGATCCAAAAGGAGCGATGCCTCGACTTAGTGGCGAACTCACATTGTCAGCTGTCGAATTGATAAACAACGACGTTCGGCCTACTCCAGAGAAAAAGAATGAGAAGTCGAGCCCTTTGTAGCCGGTACTCAATCCAAAACCATAGTTGATCTCAGGGGTTGTTGGATGACCGATAGCCATACGGTCGTCATCATTGACAATGCCGTCCCTGTTGACATCTAGATATTTGATGTCACCTCCGCGGACGCTTGATCCGGTTGATTGCTGCGGGGCATTGTACACTTCATTATCATCTATAAATAGGCGTTCTGCAATGTAGCCAAATTGATGTCCGACGGAAGTTCCCTTACGTTGACGATAACTATTTGCATAGCCCGGTTCTTCATAAAAATCATATTCTCCTGTTGCATAGGTAAATGTACCCCGGCCCTGGAACCAGAGATTGGAGTTGACAGATTTTGAATAGGACATTTCGGAATCGAATCCACGGCTTTTATATCTACCTAGATTTGCATAAACACCAGCTGTCAATCCATTAATACTAGTCAGACTGCGCTGCTGTACGATGTTATATCGAAGTTGATTATAATAGTCTCCGGTAAAAGTAAAGCTTCCGTTGAATAGGCTGAGGTCGATCCCATAATTTGTCTGTCGGGAGGTTTCCCAGCTAATATTTGGATTGGCATAACGATTTACGTTAACTCCCGATATTGTTGTTCTTCCTTGTTCTGCTGGTAATCCAAAAGTATAATTATAAGAAGAGTTGTTTAGGTCAACGTCAGACAGGTAAAAGAATCTAGTGTCTAATATCTGATCGTTGCCGAGTATACCATGCGTAAATCTAAATTTCAAGTTGCTGACCACTTCTTTTAGGGGTTCGAAGAATTTTTCATTCGAAACGGACCAAGCTGCTCCGAAAGAGGGGAAAAATCCCCAACGATATGCTTTGGAGAATTTTTCGGATCCATTGTAGCCAAATGCAAATTGCACATGATATCTATTGTCATAGCCATAAGTGAAGCTCCCCGATAGGGAGACGTTGCGATTCGGCAATGAGTTAATGAGTGAAATGTTATTATCCACTGGGGTACTGACATTATCCCGGATAGTATTGATCACCGTTCCGAATACATTATGTTTATCATTAAAGGTACGGCTGTAAGATAGCTGGTTCTCCATATAAAATATAGAGGATTGTGTCCGGTCACCTGGTACGAAATTTAGATATTCTGTTCCAGACTCGGGATTGATCGGTCGCAAGCTCATGGTATTTGATTCCGCATTATAGGACTGCGGTTCATAATAAAAAGGAGAATATTGGCGAGATTGAGAAAAATAAGAATTACGTGTTATATTCCCCAAAGCACGGTATTTCAATCCTTCTGTAATAATAGATGAAAGATCTTGATTCAATTCGAGCTGAATCTGGATATTGCTCCTTCTCCTTTCTGAATAACCACGCATAATCTGTGCATACGGGTTGGCGTATTGACCGTCGCCTGAATTGCCAAACAACGGGTGTTTGACATAAGATAATTCTGGACCGGCCTCATAGACGGGCAGAAACAAAACAGGATTGGCGCGGAGAGCCAGGTTATAGGCTTCAGATCCGCTTGTCGGTGGCCCTTGATAGTTTTGAAGGTTAGCTACGGTACGTACCATAGCTGTTGTTGATTTGGTTATATTGATGCCAATATTACTTCGCAAATTCATTACTTTAAAATTGACGTTATTATTGAAGTTGTTCAGTTTGTCCATTTTCAACAAACCGTTGTCATTGGTAAAGTTTGCGCTGACATTGTAGTTGGCAATTTGTCCACCACCGGAGATGCCTAGGTTGTAATTTTGCGTTGTTGTCGTTGTTTTGGTTAGTGTATTTAACCAATCGACAGCAGGATATAGCATAGGATTGCTTCCATCGGCAGTTTTATCGATTTTTTCCTGACTATAAGGTTCTACCCCCAGAGGATCGCGGGTCGTCACAGCCTCATTATACATTTTCATCCAGGTTACAGGATCTGCAAATTTCAGTTTTTCCGTAGGTGTTGATACGCGCTGTTCGGCCCTGAAGTTAATTTTTGCGGGACCTTCTTTTCCTGTTTTTGTGGTTACCAAAATAACACCATTTGCTCCACGAGAGCCATAGACAGCAGATGCTGTTGCATCTTTAAGCACTGAAAAACTTTCGATATCATCTACAGGAATCCGTGCAAGATCATCTGTGCTAACTTCCATATTGTCAACGAGTATCAAAGGCTTGTTGTTGGTTCCAAAAGTACCGACTCCGCGAATAAAAAAGTCTGCATTGTCTGCACCTGGTTCTCCGCTTCGTTGAAAAGAAACGATGCCGGCAACCTTACCTTGTAAAGCCGTGGTTAAGTTACTAACAGGTTGACGCAGTTCTTTGGGTGTAATAGAGGTCACAGAGCCTATAATATCTTGTTTGCGTTGTCGTTGTCCAAAAGCTGTTACGACAACCTCATCAATAGAACTTGAAGAGGCTTCTTTTAAAATGATATTATATTTGGTGTTTTTATTGACGGATACTTCCTGAGACTCATATCCAACCATTGTAAATACCAATGTACTGTTTGCTGGAACTTTGAGGATGAAATTTCCATTAACATCGGTAGCAGTTCCTATTCCAGATTTTTCTTTGACGGCGATACTGACACCTGTGAGCGAAGTACCACTTGTATCCTTCACCGATCCCGTAATTTGAACTTCTTGCTGGAAGTTCAATCTTATTTTATTATTCAGTTTGGGAGCGACTCTGTTTGACTCGTAGGTTTTTTTTAATACAATGGTCTTATCGAAAAAATCATAAGTAAAATTGGCATCACCTAATATGGTTTTTAGAACTTGTACAAATGGGACATTTTTTATGTCAACCGAAATATCGTCGTTGGTGGCTATTTCATTTTTCCTGTAGAAAAAGGTATAACCACTTTGTTTTTCGAGATCTTTCAAAATAGAGGAGAGACTGGCCTTTCTCTTTTTGAGCGTGATCTGCTGAGCATAGGTATGTGCATTTACTTGCGACAGGCCTAGGCCGACCAATAAAGTTATTAGGTTGATCCTCATAAGAGATCTAGATAAAGGTCGTACAAAAAAAGGTGGTTGTTTTTCATTTTTAAGACCTTTATTTGACGTGATATTCTTGCCTAACAGGTCTTCATGAAAATCCTCCTCCTTCTTCATGAACGGAGTTGTTGAAAATTTCATTAAATTCGTTTGGTTTTAATGTGTTAATAATTGAGACGTTATTCGATGCTTTAATACCAATTACAATTGCGGATTCTGCGCCAACAGAGTCCGTTTTTTATTGGTATTATGTTAGGGATTTATGGTGGTAGTTTTTTATTGGTCATAATTTTAGTAATTGGTTATGTAATGATTAATTTAATACGGCTATTTTCACCCATCAAAGCTTTAGTATTGAGATCAGCATAATTGAGGAGTTCAATCAATTTATTTAAGCTTAGATTACGAGGAATTGTGCCTGTATATTGTTCTTTGTCTTTACTTCGATGGTAAGTAATGTCAATATTATACCAACGGGCAATTTGTTGCATAACTTCTTCCGTATTATTACCATTAAAATAAAACTGACCTTTTTTCCAGCTTAATACTTCTTCGATATCCACACGATGGGAGTTCAATACGCCATTTTGCAGTGTGGCCTGTTCACTTGGTTTTAGGTAAATATTGGCTTGTGGAACATCTCGTGCTGAGACTAAAACAGATCCTTCTTCTAGGGTTGTTTGTATTTTATCTGTTTCAGGGTAGGCGTTAACATTGAAGCGGGTTCCGAGCACCTCAATTTTTTGACCACGAGTCTTTACAATAAACTTGCTTTTATTGCTAGTTTTCTGAACATGAAAATAGGCTTCCCCTTGGAGTTCCACTTCTCTCTCTCCGGTGTTAAAAGAAGCTGGATAGGAAATCTTAGAATCCGCATTTAATGTTACCAATGTACCGTCTGATAATGTCAGGTCATATGTAGCCCCTTTTGGTGTATACATGCTATTTTTTTGTATATCGACTTGTCCGCTTTTTACATCGTGATAACTAATTTGCCCGTTTCCATCCTTTTTTATGATGACATTGTCAGATTGTATACTTTGGTTGAGCGGAAGGTGCTCGAGGTCTATGTGTCTACCATTTCCCAATATAATGATTGCTCTTTCTTTACCGGGCGGGATTGATGCCAATTGCTCTGTGGTCGCTAAGATCTCGGGCTTTGGCCAGAATTGTAAGATCGAAAAACCTATCAGCAGTATACTGGCGGCGATTGCTATATATCTGACTGTACGAAGCTGTATAATCTTTCTTGTCGGATTTTGTATTTCCTTGATAAGGCTCTTTTTTGCATTATTTTGAATATCCGCAAATTCGGTCTCCGAAATGCCATTTTCGGACTTTTTTTCAAACCAGTCGAGTAGTTCTTTTCTATCTTGAACAGTATCCTTCCTGTTCAAGAAGACGGAAATCAGCTTGTATATTTCGTTCATTTGATTCATAACAGGTTCCATTGGAATGGTCAGTTATTATACAAGTGTGTAAAATAAGGTGGAACCTCTAGTCGAAAATGAAAAAAAAGTGTTTTTTTTAAAATGGGTAAAATATCTATGAAAATGCCTGTTAAAAAGGGGCGGGTGTTGACTAGAAAAACAGTGTAAAATGAAATAAATGGCTTGTCGCTGCTCGAAGATGTTTGATTGCTCTATTAATATGTTTTTCGACGGTAGACTCGCTGATATTAAGCTGCTGGGCAATAGCTTTGTTGCTCATGTAGAAGTCACGGCTCAATTTAAATACTTCTCGGCACTTTTCGGGAAGGTTTTCGACTTCTTTGGCGACAATATCGATGATATAACGATAATAGAGTTTATCTTCTATTGCAACAGTTTCATCTTCCAGTTCGAGCTCCTCAAAATCGAGAGATGATACCTTTAATTTTAAATTTTTGCGATAATGAGCAAGGATGAGGTATCTACAGGAGCTAAATAGATAGGCCGGGAGAGATTCTATTTGTTCAATCATTTCCCGATTTTTCCATACTGACATAAAAAGGTCGTGCAGTATATCTTCAGCGACTTCACTACTAGCAACTTTTTTTGCAATAAAGGCAATTAAATCGGGCGTAAATAGATCATATAATATAACAAATGCTCGCTGGTCCCCTTGGCATATAAGAGGGAGAAGTTCGTGATATTGATATGATTTTTGATTTTTCATGGGTGTACTCGGGCAGTAAACTTAGTGAAAAAAATATGATTTCTTGTTACAGGAAAGATAATCTCTATTTTTAACGTTCTTACTACATTTCTATATTTTCAGTGACTTTAATCGTTTTTTTTGAAATAACACTCAGTTAGCTACCCCCAAACCTTAGTTTTATTTTTTGTGCGTGTTTACACTTGTCAATGGGAAAATATCACTTTCGACATGCGCTTTTTCTATCAGCTGACGTAATTCTTTTACTTTCGTTGGGTTTTCCTGGGCAATATTGTGTTGTTCTTTTGGATCTCGTTTGAGATTATATAGCTCAGCTGTAGATTGGCTACTTGTAACTTTTTGTAAGATAAGTTTCCAGTCTCCTTGGCGCAGGGCTTGACGTCCCCCGTCTTCGTGAAATTCCCAGTACAGGTATTGGTGCTGTTTTTGTTGCTTGTTATTACCCAGCAGCGTTGGTACAAATGAGATGCCATCCGTGTAATGCGGTTTTATTGCTCCGGCAAGTTCGACCATCGTAGGCATAATATCCCAAAAGGCGCCCAGGTAGTTTGAAGTTTTCCCTTCCGCAACTTTACCATGCCAATAAACAATGAAAGGGGTCTTGATGCCACCTTCATAGAGGTCGCGTTTGTTGCCGCGTAACCCGCTAGAGCTATTGAAAAAATTGGGATCGGCTCCGCCTTCTTTGTGCGATCCGTTGTCGCTCGTGAAAATGATAATTGTATTATCCAATAGCTTGTTTTCGCGTAACCGATCAACAATTTGACCGACATAAGCATCCATACGGCTTACCATACTCGCATACATGGCATGCGGTTTTTCTACCGAAGCGTAACCGGGAACAGTTGCTTGTGGGCCATAGTCATTTCCTTTATGCGGTTTTTCATCAAACCTGTCTGCATATAATTGATAATATTTGTCATCCGGGCCTGATAATTCGGCGTGAGGAAGAACTGTAGGTACATAAAGGAAAAAAGGTTTTTCTTTATTTTCATCAATAAATTCCAAGGTCTTTTCTTGGATTAATGCAGGTGCATACTGCCCTTGGGCCATTAAACCATTGCCGTGGAGCTCTATCCTTTCGTTATTATGCCAGAGGTGAGTTGGGTAGTAGCGATGGGATTGACGTTGGCAGTTATAGCCATAGAATTCATCGAATCCTTTTTGATCAGGAGCACCTGTTGTATTGACCATGCCAAGTCCCCATTTTCCAAACGCACCGGTTGTATATCCTGCTTGTTGTAGAAGCATAGCAAAAGTTTGTACAGAGTCGGCTAGAGGTTGTTGTCCTTCGGGCTCAATTTCTTTGTTACCGCGTACATAGGTATGGCCAGTGTGCTGTCCTGTCATTAACGATGACCGCGACGGAGCGCATACAGATGTACCAGCGTAGAAGTTATCAAATTTCATTCCTTTAGCAGCCAATGAATCAATATGCCTCGTTTCAATTTTTTGCTGACCATATACCCCAAGGTCTCCATAACCAAGATCATCCGCCATAATAAGTATGATATTGGGTCTTTTGTCCTTCTCTTGCGCTACAGCCATTGCTGTTAACATCATCAGAAAAGATAACATAAAAGGTGTTTTCATTTGCATCTAGTTCATTCGTCAAATCAAATCTCTTTGTTGGTTAGGATAGGCCACTAATTTAGATAATGGTCATCTTAATCTTTTAAAAAATTCTGATGGTTATCAATAATGGTTTGTATTCCTTTTTTATACATCTATTTGTAATAGACATTTGCTATTCATAAAGAATGAAGTTTAAATCTAGGCAAAAATATCTTTTAGGCCATATCGGTCTTCATTCATGAAAGTATAATAGTGCTAGTTAAACAGTCTTCATTGTCAATCTGATCCTTTTTTGACTCCCGCGCATACGATTGTGTAATAATTTATTGTGTGATGTCAATTGTAATCTCCGATATGTTCATATTTATTTTCTAATTTCACCCTAATTTTATGAAAATGCTCTTATGGCCAAATCAATTAAAGAAATAGCACAGGAACTCAATGTGTCTAAATCAACTGTTTCGTTAGTCATTAACCACAAAGCCGAGCGGGCACGCATTAGCAAGGAATTGGAAAATCGCGTACTTGCATACGTTGAAAAAGTTGGCTATAAACCCAATGCTCTCGCTAAGAGTTTAGCAACGGGGCGGTCAAATACCATTGGTCTAATTGTAGAGAATATTGGGGATTCTTTTTTTGGTCCATTTGCATTGTATGTAGAGGAATTGTTCCGAAAGAAAGATTATCACGTCCTCTACAGTAGTACGCTTGGAGATTCGCAAAATGCACGCGATATCATCGATTCGATGTTGGAAAAGAAAGTAGAGGGTATTATTTTGGCCCCGACAGTAGATCTGGAGGAATATCAGCGCAAAATATTGGAGAATAAGGTCCCGTTGGTAGTTTTTGATAGAAATTCTCCGACAGTGGAAACCCATTATGTCCATATTGACAATGAAGTTAGTGGGAAGAATGCATGTGACCATTTGAAATCTATTGGTTGTAGAAATTTTGGGTTGGTAACTATCGATTCGGATCAACCACAAATGTTGGCGCGCAAACGTGCTTATTTGGATTTTTGTGCTGCATACGGAATGGAGCCTCGCATACTGCAATTACACTATCAGCATCTGAAGCAGAAAGGTTCACGTACGTTGAAAAATTGGGCAGCTAAGCAGGTTGGATTAGATGGTCTCTTTTTTACAACAAATTACCTTTGTATTCTCGGTTTGAAGGCCTTGCGGTCAGCGGATGAAAATAACTATGATTTTCCGATGTTTTCTTTCGATGATCATGAATTATTTGATATTTTGAATCCTAAAATTTCCTGTATTCAACAACCATTGGAAGCTCTAGCTAAAACTTGTGTGAAAGTTTTGTTAAAGGAAATAGATCAAGGGATATCCACACCAAAAGAATATATCATCTCAACGAAATTGATTCGGCGCTAAATAGGGGAATAAAAGGATGTTATAGAAATTGATTGTAAAAATCATAAGACGTGTTTGTCCAATTCCAGGTCTTTATTTTGATTTAATATTCTTTTTTATATCTTTACTAATACGTTTTAGTAGAAATATTTTATATATCCTAAATAATGAAGAAATCTTTAAGTGTTTTTCTAGGGTCGTTATTGTCTTTGGGTTTGTTTTGCGCAAAACCGGTTTTGGCTCAGAAATTTAGAGGGCAGCAAATGGAAGCTGTCGATCTTGTTAATCCATTAATGGGTACCGAATCCAAATTTGAGTTGTCCAATGGTAACACCTATCCCTCGATTGCGAGACCTTGGGGAATGAATATGTGGACACCACAAACAGGAAAAAATGGCGACGGATGGCAGTATCAATATACCGCTGATAAGATTCGTGGATTAAAACAGACTCACCAGCCATCACCCTGGATGAATGATTACGGTGTTTTTTCTATCATGCCTGTAACTGGAAAGCCTGTATTTGACCAGGATGAGCGTGCGAGCTGGTTTTCGCATAAAGCGGAGATTGTAAAACCGTACTATTATTCGGTTTATCTAGCAGATCACGATGTGACTGCAGAGATGACACCAACAGAACGCGCAGCAATGTTTAGGATCTCGTTTAATAAAACAGACGATGCGTATATTGTTTTGGATGCTTATGAAAAGGGATCTGAAGTTCAGATTATTCCAGAAAAAAATATGATAATTGGCTATTCTTCGAAATATGCACGCGGTCCACTGCCAGCTAATTTCAAGAATTATTTTGTTTTGGTTTTTGATCAACCTTTTGCAAGTGTCGCTACTTGGGAAGGCAAAGAGAAGAAGGATGGGCAACTTCAGATCAAAGGTGATCACACTGGTGCAATCGTAGGGTTTAAGGTCAAAGACAAAACGAAACCAGTGCAGGTGAAAGTGGCGTCTTCCTTTATCAGTGCCGAACAAGCTTTATTAAACTTAAATGAGTTAGGTAACAAATCTTTCGATCAAGTAAAAGAAGACGGACGTCAAATCTGGAATTCTACCTTAGGGAAAATTAAAGTAGAAGGTGATGATATCGATCAGTTGCGTACATTTTATTCGACCATGTATCGGACCTTATTTTTCCCGAACAAGTTATATGAAATTGACGCGCAAGGAAAGGCTGTACATTACAGTCCATATAATGGAAAAACACTTCCCGGTTATTTATTTGGAGGAACAGGTTTTTGGGACACTTTTAGAGCGTTGTACCCATTCTTAAACTTTATGTATCCTTCCATTAATAAGGAAATGCAGGAAGGTCTTCTCAATGCCTATTTAGAAGGAGGCTTTCTTCCTGAATGGAGCAGTCCGGGATATGCCGATATTATGGTGGGTAATAACTCCGCTTCGGTTGTTTCTGATGCTTATATGAAGGGATTACGCGGTTATGACATCAATAAGTTATACGAAGCTTTACAACACGGTGCTAATAACGAAGGGCCAATGAGTGCTGTTGGAAGAAAAGGCGTTGAATATTACAATAGTTTGGGTTACGTGCCATATGATGTTAAAATCAATGAAAATGCAGCGCGTACATTGGAATATGCCTATGACGATTTCACGATCTACCAATTGGCAAAAGCGTTGAACCGTCCGAAGGCTGAAATTGATTTGTATGCTAAGCGTGCACAGAACTATAAGAACTTATTTGATCCATCGACCAATCTTATGCGTGGAAAGAATAAAGATGGGAAATTCCAGGCTCCTTTTAATCCATTAAAATGGGGTGACGCATTCACAGAAGGAAATAGCTGGCATTATTCGTGGAGCGTATTTCACGATGTTCAGGGGCTGATCGATCTGATGGGAGGAGAAAAGACTTTTGTGAGCATGTTGGATTCGGTATTTGTTCAATCCCCAGATTTCGACGATAGCTATTATGGTGGTATTATCCATGAAATACGTGAAATGCAAGTTGCGAATATGGGGCAATATGCACATGGTAATCAGCCAATTCAGCATATGCCATATTTGTACAATTACGCTGGCCAACCTTGGAAAACACAATATTGGGTACGTCAAGTGATGGACCGGATGTATAAGCCTACACCTGATGGCTATTGTGGTGATGAAGATAATGGTCAAACCTCTGCATGGTATGTTTTTTCAGCGCTTGGATTCTATCCTGTTTGTCCGGCGACGGATGAATATGTGCTCGGAGCGCCATTATTTAAAAAAGCGACCTTAACATTTGAAAATGGTAAGACATTGACCATTGATGCATCAAAGAACTCAGCTGAAAATGTATATGTAAACACATTGCAAATGAATGGTAAGGATTATGGTAAGAACTGGTTAAGTCACAAAGCACTGCATGAGGGTGGTACACTTAATTTTGACATGGCGGCAAAACCCAATTATACGAGGGGAGCTTCCAAAAATTCAGCACCTTATTCAATGACAACGGATTTGCAAACAAATATCAAGTTGAAATCGAACAAAAAGAAATAATCATTGGGTTATGATAAACTTTAAAAACTTAAAAGTCGTTGTTACCATATTTGGCTTGGCATACTCTTGTTCACTTTTTGCACAGGACAATTGGAAACACACCGAAAATGACCGCAAGGTTGCTGTGGATGTTGATAGTATCAGTAAAGGTGGATATACCCTGATTTGGATTAATAAAGACAAAGATTTTAGCGCTCCTTTAAAAGAAAGGCTGGTGGCGGCATATTTTACAAACTATCCTAAACTGGCCAAGAAATATAATAAAAAGACCATAAAAAAGGTGTCTTTCGTTATTGATCCGGACTATAAAGGTGTGGCAGCGACAGCGGGCGGGATTGTCCGTTACAGTCCAGCTTGGTTTGCCAAAAATCCGGGCGATATTGATGTGGTTACCCATGAGGTAATGCATATTGTCCAAGCATACCCCGACGGGGCGGGCCCTTGGTGGATTACCGAGGGGATAGCCGATTTTGTGCGATTTGATGATGGAATAGATAATGCGGGAGCAAATTGGAAGCTTCCAGAATATAATGAAAAGCAGAAATACACAGATTCTTATCGTATTACAGCGCGCTTTTTGTACTGGATCAATCTACATGTAAAGAAGGATTTTGTCAAAAAATTGGATGCAGCGATGCGTAGCAAAAGCTATAGTGATGCTTTTTGGAAAGTGGAGACGGGTAAAACTATTGATGAGCTATGGGCCGCTTATAGCCAAAATCCCAAACTATAATTCATAAGCGATGAATATCAGAAGTTTAGTCTTTTTGGGATTAATTAGTGTCCCATATCTATTAAAGGCACAAGAAACTAAATTAGTTCAGTATGTCAAACCGCTCATTGGAACGGCGAAAATGGGGCATACTTTTCCGGGAGCGACAGTTCCATTCGGTGCTGTACAATTAAGTCCTGATACGGATACATTATCTTATGCTGTCAATGGACGCTATAATGGAGATGTATATAAGTATTGTGCTGGCTACCAGTACGATGATCCGACGATTGTTGGTTTTAGTCATACGCATTTTAGCGGTACAGGTCATTCCGATCTTGGTGATATACAGATCATGCCGACACAAGGAAAAATTCAATTAAACCCGGGTACAGCTGATCGACCACAAGATGGTTATCGATCGCCATATTCGCATGCGAATGAACGAGCTGAGGCCAACTATTACAGTGTTCTACTGGATAAACATCAGATTAAAGCTGAATTAACGACTACAACACGTGTAGGGCTACACCGTTATACATTCAAAGAGTCTGATGCTTCACATCTTATCGTAGATCTAACTGCTGGGATTTATAATTATGATGGCAAGAATGTTTGGACTGTTGTCAAGGTATTGAACGATTCAACGCTGGTAGGCTACCGTCAGACAAATGGTTGGTCCAGAACCCGCACCGTATACTTTGCAATAAAGACCTCAAAAGCTTTTAAGAATTATGGCGCCAAGTATGAAGATGGAAAATCTGTGTATAATGGTTTCTGGCGTAAGTTTGATCAACAAAACAATTTCCCTGATCTTGCAGCGCACAATATTAAGCTGCACTTAGATTTTGATACAAAAGCACAAGAGGCCATCCTTCTGAAAGTAGCTTTAAGTCCAGTAAGCATGAAAAATGCATTGGCCAATATGGAGGCTGAGGCTCCGGACTGGAATTTTGATGGCTACGTTAAGAAAGGCCAAGAAGCTTGGGAAAAGGAGTTGCATAAGATAGAAGCTGAAATGTTGAACAAGGAAGACCTTGTCAATTTTTATACAGCTATGTACCATGCAAGCTTAATGCCGACAGTCTATATGGATATTAATGGTGAGTATAAAGGCTTGGATCAGGAGGTGCACCGTGCCAACGGTTTTACGAATTATACCTCATTTTCGCTCTGGGATACATTTCGGGCTTTTCATCCCCTGCTGAATTTAATTAACCCTTCTCGTAATGCAGATATCGTGGCATCCATGATGGCTCATTATGACCAGAGTGTATTGAAGATGTTGCCGATTTGGTCACATTATGCAAATGATAATTGGTGTATGAGTGGCTATCATTCGGTCTCTGTTATTGTTGATGCTATCCTCAAAGGCGTTTACAAAGGTGATGCTGAGGCTGCACTAGCGGCTTGCGTACAAACGGCAAATACACGTCAGTACGAGGGGATTGGGGCTTACATAGATAAGGGATATGTTCCTGCAGATGTGTCGGGAACATCTGTTTCTAATACATTGGAATATGCGTATGACGATTGGTGTATAGCGCAATTAGCGAAAAAATTGGGAAAAGAGGATATTTACACGACCTTTTCCAAAAGGACTGAAAGTTGGAAATCACTCTATGATTCCGCTATTGGATTTATGCGTCCGAAGAATTCGGCGGGTAAATTTCAGGAGAAATTTGATGTTTTGGATACACATGGGCAAGGATTTATTGAAGGTAATTCATGGAATTACAGCCTGTATGTACCGCATCAACCTACTGAAATGATGGCATTAATGGGAGGTAAAAAACGTTTAGAGTCTTATTTGGATTCGCTGTTTACCATGGAATTACCGGATAAATATTTTGAACATACGGAGGATATTACCCGAGATGGCATTATCGGAAATTACGTGCACGGAAATGAGCCTTCACATCACGTGGCATACTTGTACAATATCACCAAGAGCCCCTGGAAAACTCAGGCGCGTGTAAGACAAATTATACGGAATCAGTATCATAATGGTCATGCGGGCTTAGGGGGAAATGATGACTGTGGACAAATGTCTGCTTGGTATTTATTTACTGCATTAGGCTTCTATCCAGTGGCACCTGGGGAAGATAGCTACTGGATTGGTAGTCCTTTGGTAAAATCGGCAAAGGTTAATCTTGAGAACGGACGCAGTCTTTCTATAGTTGCCCGTAACCAGTCTGAGAAGAATGTTTACGTTAAATCCGTTTCTTTAAATGGGCGGAAATTAGCGGGTTTGCTTCTACCATATAGTAGTATTGTAAATGGCGGTGAATTAATCTTCGAGATGAGCAATAAGCCGAACAAATAAAAGCCTGCTCACAAAGATGAGACGATCAGGTGTATACAAATGGGTAGCTATCTGTTGCTTAGTTTTGTTTCTGATATTACAGTATCTCATGATCGCACGATCATATGATATTAAAAGAAGCGAACTATTTCAGAAAGAGAAAAAGGAAATTAAGGTTGTTTACGATAAGCATATCTCGAACGATAAGATATTCCCGGGCGGGCAGAAACTTATCGATTCAACCTTAATGCCTCATTTAGTTAGCCTGAAAGCTTATTATCAGGACGATAGAAATGCTTTCAATAATCTGAAAGATAGTATCGCAAAGACGTTGATAGTGAGGCTTCGAAATCATCCAGCGATGGACAGCCTATTTCATAATATCAGATCCGAAGTCAATTTGGGCGAAGGTTTTGGTTATGCCATTGTGTTGAAAGATATTTCGGTGACTTTTGATGCGAAGACTTTTATACCAATCCTGGACTTTGGCCTAGATAAGCATATTCCTATTGGTGGGGAATCTCGTTTTATTGACAAAGACAATCTCGTATCGTCGATTGCAATAACTGCAAATAGTAAGATGTCAAACCGTGTGGCTTTTACGTTGTATGTTGGAAATATTGATACAAATTTTTCAGTATTAAGAGCCATTTTTCCATTATTATTACTGTCGGGCTGCTGTATAATTGGCATTGTATGGTTGTATTTGGTGACATATAGTAGCTGGATAAAGCAGAAAAGAATGGCGGAAATGGCTTCTGACTTTATTAACAATGTCACACATGAATTCAATACACCATTGACAACTATAAGAATCGGTTTAACTAATTTGGCAGTAAAAGTTTCGAAAGATGATGAGTTAAAAATGTCAACAACTTTGGACACCTTGATGCGTCAGATAAACCGTTTGGATCGATTAGTTAACAAAGCGATCGATTTGAGTGTGTTTAATCAAGAAGAGGTGAGTCTAGAGGAACACTTTTTGGCAGAACTTATGGATCAATTAGAACAAGATCTTGCGATTTTAGTATCAGAAAGTGCGACGATACAAATCTTAGTGGATCAAAACGTTAAAGAGGCTAGGGTGCTTGTCAACCCATTTATGTTTGTTACCGCGGTAAACAATTTGGTCGATAATGGCCTGAAGTATAATAAAGAGCGAATAAAGCATATTCATATTCGTTTGAGTATTGGCGCTAGAGATACGGTGGTGATGACTGTACAAGATAATGGAATAGGTATTTCAAATAACCAACTGCCGTATATTTTTACGAAGGGATATCGGGGTAAGCAGGAAGCTTCTTCGAATGGGCTAGGTTTGGGGCTTTTTTTCGTTAAGGAAGTTATGCGGATTCATCGATGGAAAATAGACGTTAAATCAGGCTCCCAGTCTGGAACAACATTTTCGGTTTCGATACCAATAATACAATAGATGATACCAAAATATGGATATATATTGCTGATTGAAGATGATCTTGATTTAGCAACAATGCTTATGGATTATCTATCGAATTTTGGATTTGATGTCAATCATGCTATTTCTGCTGAAGAGGGGATATCCTATTACGAGATTAATAAATATGATATCCTTATAGTAGATGTACAACTTCCTACCTGGGATGGATTTCAATTTGTTGAATATATTTCACAGTTAAATAAAAACCAATTTATACTTTTTCTCACTGCAAGACTGTCTAAAACAGATCGATTAAAGGGGCTCCGTCTAGGGGGGAATGATTATATAACAAAGCCGTTTGATGTTGAAGAATTATCTCTGAAACTTCAAAATTATATTGTTAAGCAGCCTGTTGTTTCTCAATTACAACTCAATATCGGTGACATTAAACTTGACCGTAATTTACTTGCAATAGAATTTAATGATAAATCTAGGCAGGTCGTATCGCCACGTGAATTTGAGCTTTGGACTTTCTTAGCAAGCAAACCGAATATTGTTTTGAAAAGAGAAGAGATCTTACTAGCTCTGTGGGGAGATAATGATTATTTTTTGGGGCGAAGTCTGGATGTTTTTATATGCAAGATTAGAAAAATACTGAAGAGATCGCAGTATGTTGCTATTAAAACTGTTTACAAAGTGGGATTTATTTTAGAGGTCGATTTCAATAATTGTCATTAACAATCGATTAACAACTTTCTCTTTTCTTTCTTTTTAATTTTACTAAAACGAATTAGTTTATCAGTTTTAGGTTGCTTTCTTTGGAGATATTCATTTCAAAGAAATAACTGATTAACGACCAATTTTTGTATTAGTAAACCAATCATTAATTATTATTTATGAAAAGAAAGGTAATTCCATTATTTTTTACGCTTTCGGTGTGTAGCACGTTCAATTTGTGGACCGAATTGAAAGCTGCGTCTAGCCACTTCAGTTTCCGACAAGAAGGTATTATTGTAGAGGGAACAGTTTTAAACAGTTCAACAGGAAAAGTTTTGCAAGGTGTCACCATTGTCGTTAAGGCAAGTGGCAAATCAACGAAAACAGATGCTTCAGGTCGATATCGAATAGAAATTCCCTATAAGGATGCGGTGTTGACTTTCTCGTATATTGGCTTTCAACCTCAACAAATTGTGGCGGGCGGAAGGTCAACGTTACAGGTTAGCCTAGTAGAAGATGTAAAAGCACTAGAGGATGTTGTGGTTGTTGGATACACAACACAGAAGAAAAGAAATGTTGTTGGTGCAGTAGCAACAATTACAACTAAGGACCTGGTGCAGAGTCCTGCAGCCAATATCAATAACATGCTTGCAGGAAGATTACCAGGACTGGTTGTCAACCAATATGCCGGAGGAGAGCCAGGAGTAGATCGTTCAGAATTGTTTATTCGTGGTAAGTCAACTTATGGTAATCAATCCCCCATTGTAATTGTGGATGGAATTGAACGCGATATGAGCTATTTGGCTCCAGATGAAATTGAGACTGTTTCCATTTTGAAGGATGCAGCAGCTACGGCACCCTACGGAATTCGTGGGGCGAATGGGGTTATCGTTGTTACCACAAAACGAGGACAATCCGCCGATAAAGCAACCGTAGACTTCAAAGCGTCTTATGGACTAAATACACCTGCACAATTGCCGAAGCTTTTAGGATCTGCAGATTACGCGACTCTCTACAATGAAGCGTTAACGAATGATGCGAAGCTGTCTGGTGGAAATATCGATAACTTGAAATTATTTAGTCAGGATGCTATAGACAATTTTCGAAGGGCAAAGGGTGATAATTCGGACGGGTTAGGTTATAACTGGGACTATTTCGATTATATTTTTAGAACTGCACCTCAGCACGAATATAATTTATCAATACGGGGTGGTAATGATATTGCGAAATATTTTGTGATGGGCGGTTATATGGGACAAGATAATAATTATGACCATGTTGATTTATCTAAATATAATGTTTCTCCTAAATTTCAGCGTTATAATTTTAGGTCCAATATTGATGTCAACATTACTAAAAACTTGTGGGTAAAACTCAATTTAGGTGCTCGTATTACCAATCGAACTTCACCTGGAACTTCCGCAAGTAGATTGATGACTCTGGCAATGACACAGCCCCCGTATTTACCCATCATTCTCGAACCCAATAGCCAACCTTCTACACAGGGGTATCTGCTGAATAATCCCTCGGGCTTGTTGTTTGGTAATCAAATTTACCGATTTAATGTTCTTGGGGAGTTGACTAGATCAGGATATCATACAGAAAAAAACACCTATTTGGAAGGAAGTTTTGCTGCCGGCTGGAATATGGATTTTATTACCAAGGGACTTTCTGTTGACGGAATATTTTCCTATGATGCAAGAGAGCAACAATGGGTCCGACGCGAGCTGGGTACCTATAGTGAAGGATATAGGGTATATCCCAATTATGCGACTTTTCAGCCTACAGATGGTATAGATCTATTTATGAATCCGCAATACTATGAGGGTACTTATAGAAATGGAAACAAATATACGGTAGATCAAACTGTCGGGAATTCATTTACACAAAGTAGTCCTTTTAATAGAACCTTCATTCAAGGGAAAATAAATTATAACCGTCTATTTAAAGATAAACACAATGTTACTGGAATGTTGCTTTTCAATCGCTCGAGCCAGTCTGTCTATGACGCGGCGAATTCAAGAGCCAGTGTTGATATCCGTTATCAAGGTATGACAGGGCAGTTTACCTATAATTATCTAGAAAAATATTTGGCGGAATTTAACTTTGGTTACAATGGATCCGAAAATTTTATAGAGGGAAAACGTTATGGATTTTTCCCGGCTGGAGCATTGGGTTGGGTAGTTAGCAAGGAGAAATTCATGTCTAATACCAAAGATTGGCTCAGCTTTTTAAAGCTTAGGGCCTCGATGGGGCTTGTGGGCAATGATAAAATGCCAGGTGATGCTCGATTCGGATATCTTGCATTTTTTCAGGGAGGAGATGGTTATAGTTTCGGGGAACAGAATTTTAACAATGGACTAAGTGGCCTTCGTGAAGGACGCCTAGCAAATGAAAATATAACATGGGAGAAATCTAGAAAAACTAATATAGGTCTCGATATGGGCTTTTTAAAGAACAAGATGAACTTTAGCATTGATGTTTTCGAAGATTATCGTTATGACATTATTACCGAGCTTGGGGCAGATGATATTGGTTTTCCAGGCGTAGTTGGTAAAGGTTCTCCACTGATCAATATTGGAAAAGTCCGCAACCGCGGTATCGATATTGAAATGAGTTATTCAGATATGATTGGGGATAATTTCAGATTTTCTCTAAAACCTAATTTCACTTTTTCTAGAAATAAGTTGATCTACCGACAAGAGGTGCCACGACAATATGAATACAGACAAGCAACGGGCAAACGACTTTATGAAAATTTTGTCTATGTTTTCGATCACTTCGTTAGAGATCAGGCCGAGGCGGACAAATTAAATCAGAGTAATTTTCAACCTTGGGGAACAGTAGGACCAGGCGATGTCGTATATAAGGATTTAAACGGTGATGGTAAAATTACAGATTTAGGGGATCGCACAGTGATGGGAAATCCTAGGAGCCCGGAGATTCAATTTGGTTTACCAATATCTCTGCAATACAAGGGTTTTGATTTTAGTCTTTTGTTTCAAGGAGCGTTAAATTCTTCAATTTTATTGAAAGATGCAGCTGTATGGGATTTTCCGACTTTTGATCAAGATAAACTCGGCTCCGTTCGACCAATTCATATGGGACGTTGGACACCGGAAACGGCCGAAACTGCAACTTACCCCGCTCTACATATTGGCAATTCCGAGAATAATAAAAATAGCAACAGTAGTTTGTTTTTATATGATGCTAAATATTTAAGGCTCAAAAATATAGAGATTGGTTATAATTTACCGAAAGATCTTATTAAAAAAATTGGTTTGAACCAATTACGCGTTTATGCGCAAGGGATGAACCTATTTACCTGGTCAGGTTTAAAGGATTTAAGTATAGATCCAGAGATGGGAAATACGAGCGGTTATTGGTACCCGATTCTTAAAGTCTACAACTTTGGAATAAATCTTAATTTCTAATCTTATGAATGTATTGAAGATGAAAAGAATACTTTTTTTTACGGCAGGTGTGGTTCTTACTGTGATCGCAAGTTGCAACAAATATTTGGATAAATTACCCGACGATCAAATTCGGGAAGATGAAGTTTTTACTCGTTATGAGAAAGTAAATCAGCTAGTTACGGATGTGTATGCTAAGGCCAAAGGTGTCAATCAACCTATTTCGTGGTTCTATCATTTTTCGAGTGCTGCAATAACCGATGAGGCCGAAGGTTCTACAGTAGAGGGAAATATTACGAATAGATATAATACCGGCGATTGGAATATCAATGAACTACCAGGAGACAACGGGCAATTTTGGAGTAGTATGTTTGACGGGATCCGTAGAACCAATGTCATTTTGGAAGGAATAAAAAAGTACAGTACACCAGACGATATCCTGGAACCAGGCTCACTTCCTATGCGCGTGGGCGAGGTCTATTTCCTAAGAGCTTACTTTCATTTAATGGCTGTTCGTATATATGGTGAGATTCCTTATATAGACCATGTAATTACGGCGACTGAAAATATGAATTTCGAACGTGAGTCAGTTCATAAAGTTATTGACAAAATTGTTGCTGATGCAACAACAGCATATAATGCTGTCCCGGAAAAATGGGAGGGGCAGAATTTTGGTCGTATCGATAAAGGGGCATGTCTTGGGCTGATTGCAGAAGCACGGTGGATGGCCGCTACACCACTTTGGAATGGAGCTGCCGCAAAAGGTTATAATGGGACACGTAAGTTTGAGTCCGAATACGCTACATATGATCCTCAGCGTTGGGTGAAAGCTAAAGAGGCTGCTAAGGCAGTTCTTGAAAGTAAGGTTGCAGGTGGAAAACGTTATAGTCTTTATCAGAAATATTCAAATACCGATTTTGGAGATAGTGGTGGTCAAAACACAAGCAACTCAACAGTTTATACACGTCTCTGGCAGATGTTCTATGATATGGAGGCGTTCAAAAATGAGTATGTTTTGTTTTTTACGCGCTATAAAGGAGAGGGGTGGTTTGGTGATGTATATCCGCCAAGTCGAGGCGGCGGAGCTCGTCAGATGCCTGTTCAGGAACAAGTAGATGAGTATGAGTATCTGTCGCCAGACGGCTTTGGTTATCCGATTTATGGTGCCAAGGCTAAACAAGATGGATATGATGATGGAAATCCTTATACTTCAGTAAAAAGGGATCCACGCTTTTATCGCGACATTATATTTCATGGTGCAGCATTCCGCGGAGGTAACAATAATCCTTCTCAGACAAATATTGCGAATGGAGCCGATCAGATTGGTGCGAATAATGCAACCCGTACTGGATATTATCTGAGGAAATTTTTGCAGGAAGCCTGGAATAAGAATGGCAGTGTTATCATTAGTGCGCCTCCAGTTTGGCGTTTGCCAGACTTTATTTACATTTATGCTGAGGCGGTTAACGAAGTTGATGGACCAACACAAGAGATCTATGATTTAATTAATCAGGTAAGATCTAGATCCTTTATGGCACCAATGCCTATGACAACACTTGCTGATAAAAATTTGATGCGTGAGTACATTTACCGTGAAAGAAGGGTCGAATTCTTCTATGAGAATAAGAGAGCTTTTGATAGTCGCCTATATCTAGAACCCAGTAGTTCGGTGGAGAAAACTAAATACCAGACCTTTACTGCATCAGGTAGTACAAATAGCGAACGAAGTATAAACTACTGGAAGAATAATAATACAGCTTATCCGAAACTTCAAAATATGATTAATGGCATGAGAGCTGTTGAAGATGTAAATGGTAAAATCCAAATCGGTGATAAACGTTATAAAATGGAACGTTTCTTTGTTGAAAGTAGAGTTTTTACTGCTCCAACTCATTACTTATTTCCTATTTTAAACTCAGAGATCCAAAAATCCCCCTCGTTAGGGCAGAATCCTGGGTGGTAGTATTTGTGTGATATAAAAACCGCAATCATTTGATTGCGGTTTTTTTGTAACCATCTTGTGAAAAAGACCTGGGTAATCTACTATATTTAAATTTCTTACCTATATTTACTAATACGTTTTAGCTTTTTTGCTAATAATTTTAAGCTTAACCAAACGCTTCATTTATGTTTAATATTAAAAAACTAATAGGTAGTATTCTTTTTCTATTCGCGACGCATGCTGGAATGGCGCAACAAACCTCACCTGTTGATTTCGTTAACCCTTTGATCGGTACTGAATCGAAGTATGAATTGTCTAATGGCAATACTTATCCTGCGATCGCTCGGCCTTGGGGTATGAATTTTTGGACCCCGCAGACTGGAAATATGGGCGATGGTTGGGTATATACTTACACGGCTGATAAAATTAAAGGATTTAAGCAAACGCATCAGCCAAGTCCTTGGAACAATGACTATGGTCAGTTTTCAATTATGCCCGTTACAGGTACACCGCAATTTGATCAGGAAAAGCGGGCGAGCTGGTTTTCACATAAAGCGGAAATTGCCAAACCTTATTATTATAGCGTCTACCTTGCGGATCACGATGTGACAACAGAATTGTCGCCATCACAACGAGCAGTAATCTTTCAGTTCACATTCCCCAAAACAGACAGTGCTTATGTTATTATTGATGCATTTGATAAGGGGTCTTATATTAAAGTAATTCCGCAGGAAAATAAGATTATTGGGTATTCAACAAAAAATAGCGGTGGTGTTCCGGAGAATTTCAAGAATTACTTCGTCATTACTTTCGATAGACCATTCTCTTACAAAGCTGCTGTTAAAAGCGGAGCGATAAGTAAAAACGAATTGGAAATTCAGGATAATCACGCTGGAGCAGTCGTTGGTTTCTCTTCCTTGAAAAGAGGGGAGAAGGTCACCGCCCGTATTGCTTCTTCCTTTATAAGTTTTGAGCAGGCAGAAATTAACCTGAAGGAGGTTAAATCGAAAACATTTCAACAGGTTGTTGACGAAGGTAAGGCACAATGGAATGAAATACTCGGGCGAGTACAAGTTGAAGACCATAACATTGACCGATTACGTACATTTTATTCCAGCCTCTATCGTTCTACACTTTTTCCGAGAGATTTTTCTGAAATTGATGGAACAGGCAAGCGTATGCACTATAGTCCTTACAATGGGCAGGTCCTGCCTGGCGAAATGTTTACAGATACAGGCTTTTGGGATACCTTCAGAAGTTTGTTTCCGCTGTTGAATTTATTATATCCATCCATGAACGATCGCATGCAAGAAGGGTTGGTCAATGCTTATAAGGAGAGTGGTTACCTTCCGGAGTGGGCTTCGCCAGGACATCGTGCATCGATGATTGGAAACAATTCTGCTTCTATTGTCGCAGATGCCTTGATGACTGATCGGAAAGGCTATGATAAAGAACTCTTATGGGAAGCACTCAAGCATGGGGCCAATAGTGCCTATCCGAAACACTCTTCGACAGGACGCTTCGGTTATGAATATTATAATAAATTGGGCTATATACCTGCTGATGTAAAAGTAGACCAAAATGTAGCACGTTCACTGGAATATGCATACAATGACTGGTGTATTTATGAATTTGGCAAAGCATTGGGCAAACCGGAAGCTGAAACAGCTATTTATGCAACACGCGCGATGAACTATAAAAATCTGTTTGACCCAAGTACAAAACTTATGCGTGGAAAAAAAGCAGACGGATCGTTCGTCTCAGATTTTGATCCAAGTGCCTGGTCAAGAGAATATACGGAAGGAAATGCTTGGCATTGGAGTTTTTGTGTGTTCCATGACCCTCAGGGTTTAATTAATTTGATGGGTGGTAATAAATCGTTTGTGTCCATGTTGGATACGGTGTTTGTTATTCCGAGCTATGAGGGTATGAAAAGTCGCGGAATGATCCACGAAATGCGTGAAATGCAGGTGATGAATATGGGGCAGTATGCGCATGGAAATCAGCCTATTCAACATATGCCCTATCTGTATAATTATGCTGCAGAGCCCTGGAAAGCACAATATTGGGTACGCAAGATAATGGATAAACTTTATTTGCCGACACCAGATGGCTATTGTGGTGATGAAGATAATGGGCAGACTTCAGCCTGGTATGTTTTCTCTTCGCTGGGATTTTATCCCGTTTCTCCTGCCTCGGGCGAATACGTGATTGGTTCACCACAATTTGATAAGGTGACACTAAATCTCGAAAATGGGAAAAAAGTGAATATCCAAGCTAAACAGCAGGGAGCAAATCAGGTCTACGTAGATCAACTAACTTGGAATGGAAAGCCTTATAGTCATAATTATATCCGTTATAAAGATTTATTGCAGGGTGCCAAACTTGATTTCAAAATGAGCGAAGCACCGAATAAAAATAGAGGTACAAAAAAAGAAGATGCTCCATATTCCTTTAGTAACGAAAAAATAAAAGGAAAATAAAGATTGAGTTCTGATAGACAATAATGAATTCAATGATGATACTTTAGTTCTAAGTAATTGTGTCGACTGTTTAATTGATCTTTTAAGGTTTATAGCGGAAACCATGAACATTACTTGTTTTTTGAAAACCATGACTGCTAATTTTTTAGGCTGTCATGGTTTTTTTACACGAATAAAATAATCTTAGCTATTTAAAGTCATACCTTTGTGATTCGAAATTTCGATATGTTAGGCAAAATATTTCATTTTTTAACACTCTTTGCATACCTTAATCTGTTGACCTATGAGTCTTTCTCCTCGGCAACTGGACAGGTGTTGCATGCAGGTGAGACCATTGTGGAGTATTTTCTGGATGACGTATTGGATTTGGAACCCATTCATTCTTCCCAAGAAGAAAAAGTACTATTGCAAGATGATTATCGTATATTTTCACTCAATAGTCAAGTACTACCAATTTTTATTTTTGTTTTTGGAATCGTCTTTACGGCATTATGTTTTGCAAAAGATGATGAACATCCTTTTTACCGATCTAAAACCCTGTGCTTACCAGGGTATTATCGCTTCCTATCCCGCTTTAGGCCATTCTAGTTACGCTCCTCTAATTTTCTAGCGGAGGCTGCAACAATTTAGTTTTATTTCTATATATGGTATGGAAGGCTTTGGGCCGCTCTTTACGCTATAGAATTGCTGTAGCTCCCATCTAACACATTCTCCTAACGACTGATTTTAAAATACCGTAGGAGGGTTTAACATTTTACATTTTTTATCGTTTATGAAGAAATTACTTTTACTGTGCCTTTTCGTGGGTATGGTTGGGATGCTGGCTTCATGCCATTCATCCAACGCTAACGCTGATCCGAAAGAAGAACTCAAAAATATACCTGTAGTACCTTTAATGGTAATGGATACAACTGTTTATCAAGAGTATATTGCGGATGTTCAAGCCTTAAAAAACGTCGAAATTCGTTCAAAATTGAATGGTTTTTTGGATAAAATCTATGTAGATGAAGGTGCCTGGGTCAGAAAGGGACAAGTACTGTTCAAATACAATAATGAAGAGTATCGTTCGGAACTGGCAAAAGCGAAGGCACAATATGATAACTCCATCGCTGAAGCACAAAAAATCAAGCTTGAGATGGAACGGACTCAAAAATTAGTAGACAAGAATATTGTAAGCTCCTCTGAGTATAATCTATTGAAAATCCAGTTGAAGGCAGCCAATTCGAAAATTGAAGAAGCTCGTGCATTAGTTAATCAGGCCCAGACCAGATTAGATTATACTGTAATACAAGCGCCATTTGATGGACGTATAGATCGGATTTTGTTAAAAGAGGGCTCATTATTAACTGAAGGAAGTCTGATCACAACTATTTCGGATTTAAGCAAAGTGAACGTTTATTTTGATATTTCTGAAAGGGAGTATCTGACACTTATGCGTGATAAGTTGGACGGTAAGGAAACGCAAAAATCGGTCAAGTTAATTTTGGCCAATGGTGAGCTGTATCCACACGAGGGAATTGCTCATTTGGTAGAAAGTGAATTTGAAGCCAATACTGGATCCATTGCCCTACGAGTTCAATTTCCCAATGCCGAGCATATCCTAAAGCATGGTGCAACAGGTAAGATTGCAGTGCCAATGCAGACAGGGGAACATACCTTTGTACACCAAAAATCAGTATTTGAAATTCAGGACAAGACATACGTTTATACTGTACAGGCCGATAGTACCGTAAAAATGACACCTTTTACAGCGGGCCCGCGTGTGGGGCATTATTACATTGTGGATGGAGGTTTAGATCCCAACGCCAAGATTGTCTATGAGGGAGTACAGGGACTGCGGAGTGGAATGAAGATTAATCCAAAAATGAGGAAACTGTAGGGGAGGATAGATTATGTTTGAAACATTTATAAAACGGCCCATATTGTCGTTGGTTATTTCGGTATTTATTACACTTTTAGGGTTGTTGGCCTTATTTACATTGCCCATCACACAATTTCCGGACATTGTACCACCTTCGGTAGTCGTCAATGCCAATTATACAGGTGCCAATGCTGAGGTGAGTACAAATGCCGTCGCTATTCCTTTGGAAAAAGCAATCAACGGTGTAGCTGGGATGACTTACATGAATTCAGTGTCTACCAATAACGGCAGTACGGTTATTCAAATCTTTTTTGAAGTTGGTACAGATCCAGATATTGCAGCTGTAAATGTACAGAATAGGGTAACTACTGTATTGGATGAACTCCCTGAAGAGGTCATCAAAGCAGGGGTAACCACCGAAAAAGAGGTCAACTCCATGTTGATGTATCTGAATGTCTTTACCGATGATGAAACCGCGGATGAAAGATTCATTTACAATTTCGCAGACATCAACATTCTAAAGGAACTGAAACGGATCGAAGGTGTCGGTCTCGCTCAGATTATGGGAATGCGTGATTATGCGATGCGTGTATGGATTAAACCTGACCGTATGGCAGCTTATAATATCTCTACGGAGGATGTGGTGGCCGCATTACGAAAACAGAATATCGAGGCAGCGCCAGGACAAACCGGTATCAGTTCCGATAAAATGCGTAACATGCAACAATATGTATTGCGTTATCCAGGTAAGTTCACTGAAATTGAGGAATATGCCAATATACCTATTCGAGCTACTTCAAATGGTTCTATTATCCGTATAAAAGACGTAGCAGATGTTGAATTTGGTTCATTGGATTATGAAATGGTATCCAAAACTGATGGACGTCCATCCGCATCCATCATGCTAAAGCAATTGCCGGGATCAAATGCACAAGAGGTTATTCAGCGTGTAAAAGACCGCATGGCAGAATTGAAACAAACGCAATTCCCGACTGGCATGACCTATACCATGGGTTATGATGTGTCGCGGTTTTTGGATGCTTCAATTTCTTCTGTCATCAAAACCTTATTGGAGGCGTTTCTTTTAGTTTTTATCGTTGTATTTATCTTTTTACAGGATTTTAGGGCGACTATTATACCAATTTTGGCTGTACCAGTGTGTTTGATTGGAGCATTATTTTTTATGCAGATGTTAGGTTTCTCAATCAACCTACTGACCTTGTTTGCCTTGGTACTGGCCATAGGTATTGTGGTAGACAATGGAATTGTCGTCGTCGAGGCTGTATATGCAAAAATGGAAGAAGAACATCTTCAACCTATGGAAGCGACATTGGAGGCAATGAAAGAAGTCGGTGGTGCTGTTGTGGCTATTACGTTGGTGATGTCTGCCGTGTTTGTTCCTGTTGCCTTTCTTTCAGGACCGGTGGGGATATTTTATCGTCAATTTTCATTGACACTCGCGGCTGCCATTGTTATTTCAGGTATCAACGCTTTGACATTGACACCCGCTTTATGTGCGCTTTTCCTAAAATCGCCCCATGACCGTAAACCTTCGAATAACTGGTTGGACCGTTTCTTTAAAAAATTCAATGCCATTTATGACAAGACTGCCTTCGGCTATAAAGGAATTTTGGTAAAAACCAGTGCGCGACGTGGGCTGACTCTCCTTCTACTTGGAGGATTCTTTCTAGCGACCTGGGGAAGTAGTGCCATCTTACCCTCAGGTTTTATTCCAACCGAGGATCAAGGAATGATCTATGTCGCTGTAACAACCCCACCGGGAGCAACCGTAGACCGTACAGAACGCGTTTTGGATAAAATTGACTCCGTATCACGGAAACTCGATATTGTTGAAACGGTATCTACATTGTCGGGATATAGTATCATAACTGAAGTATCTGGTGCTTCCTATGGGATGGGGATGATCAATCTTAAACCTTGGAAAGAGCGAGATCAAACGGTAGATGATGTCATTAAAGAATTGCGGGATAAAACAAAGGATTTTGCTGATGGAGAGATTGAATTCTTCCCGCCGCCGACAGTCCCCGGTTTTGGTAACTCTTCGGGTTTTGAATTACGTTTATTGGACCGAAGCGGTAATGAGGATCTCAACAAGACGGCCGAGGTATTACAGAAGTTTATGGACGATATGGAAAAAAGTGATGTTCTTCAGGATATCAACTCCAGTTTTGATGTGAACTTTCCACAGTATATGCTGAAGGTGGACTACGATATGGCTGCAAAAAAAGGAATATCGGTGGAGAATGCCATGAATACGCTGCAGACCTTAATGGGAAGTCTTTACGCGACAAATTTCATCCGTTACGGACAGATGTATAAGGTCATGGTACAGGCTGGTCCCGAATATCGCCAAAGACCAGAAGATGTATTACGCTTATATGTGAAGAATGAGACGGGTGAGATGGTACCATACAATGCCTTTATTTCGATGGAAAGAATATATGGTCCTGAACAAATTACCCGTTACAATATGTTTAGTTCAGCAATGATTACTGGACAGTCTTCAGCTGGTTTCAGCTCCGGGCAAGCTATCGAAGAAGTCGAGAAAATTGCTTCTTCTTTGCCGCAAGGGTATAGTATCGAATGGTCGGGGATGACTCGTGAACAGAAAATCTCCGGAAATCAAGCCTTGTATATTTTTGCACTCTGTCTTCTGTTTGTTTATCTGTTGTTATGTGCACAGTATGAAAGCTTTCTGTTGCCTTTACCTGTTCTGCTCTGTCTTCCGGCAGGGATCTTTGGTGCATTTATCTTTTTGAAAATCTTTGGATTGGAAAACAATATTTATGCGCAGGTGGCATTGGTCATGCTGATTGGTTTGCTAGGTAAGAATGCGATCCTGATTGTGGAATATGCCAATTTGAAATATAAGCAGGGAATGGATATCGTGACCGCTTCAATCGAAGGAGCTGTTGCTCGTTTGCGTCCGATATTAATGACTTCCTTTGCATTTATTGCAGGTCTAATTCCCTTGATGATGGCCAGTGGAGCAGGAGCATTGGGTAATCGAAGTATCGGTACCGCTGCGGTGGGAGGAATGCTTATCGGAACCATACTCGGGGTAATTGTCATCCCGGGATTAGTAATCTTATTTTCAAAAAAGGATAACAAGAAACAGGTCGTTAAAAAAGCTTCTTTAGTCATAGCTGCACTTATTTTATTTGGTAGTTGCTCGGTTCCCAAAAAAACGCTTCAACCGGAGAAATTAAATGTACCTACTTCATTTTCCAAACATCTTTCGCCAGATAGTTTAAATGTAGGAAGTCGGTCTTGGAGGGAAATTTTTAAAGATCCGAAGTTGGTTTCTCTAATTGATTCTGCTCTGCAGAACAATTTGGATATTCGTCAATCCATTTTGCGGTTAGAATCTGCACAAGCTTATTTTAAACAACGGAAGGCGGCATTGGGGCCAACTGTTGAGGCTGCCGTAGAAGGAGGAATTCGGAAATATGGCCATTATACAGAATCAGGAATAGGTAATTATGATTCAAATTTTTCGGAGAACTTGAAAAGTGATGAAAAATTGCCCGAACCATTTATCCCAGATTATTTTATAGGACTTCGTTCGTCCTGGGAGATTGATCTTTGGGGAAAGTTGAAGAGTCAAAAGCAGGCCGCTTATTTTAGCTTTTTAGCTGAGCAGGAAGGCAAGCGTCTATTAGAAACGGAATTGGTATCCAATATTGCGACGGCTTATTATGAACTAATTGCTTTGGATCAAAAGATAAAAGTTTACAATCGGAATATTGAATTACATAAAAATGCACTGGAAGTTGTTGAGGTAAAAAAAGATGCCGGTTATGCGACTGAACTTTCTGTGCAACAATTTAAAGCACTATTAGCCAACTCGAAAGCTGCCAAAGAACAATTGAGCCAGGAAATAGCACTTTGGGAACACCATATCAACGGACTGTTGGGGCGTTTTTATCAACCTATTGTAAGAAGTACATATACCGAAAATGCAGATTTGTATCATGCAATGCGTTTTGGTACACCAGATGATCTCGTGAACCAACGCCCGGATATTAAGGCCGCTTATTTGAAAGTCATTGCTTCTTCAAATAATCAGGAAGCATCACGTTTGGCTTTTTTGCCTTCTGTTGCAATAAGTCCATTTATCGGATTACAGAGCTTTAGCTTTAACAAGTTATTTAATTTGGATAAATCTATTGCGTATAATTTATTTGGAGGCATTACACTGCCGATAATTAATCAAAGACAGCTAAAAACGCAGTATGAGATTGCGAAAGCAGATTATGGGATTGCGTTTGTAGACTATGAAAAAGCAGTTGTAAACGCTTATAACGAAGTTTCCAATGTTGTCATGACGCAAGAGGCAATAGGCAAACGACGTAGCTTTGTCGATGAACATGTTCAAGCGTTAAACCTCTCTATTGAAGCCGCACAGGAACTATTTATTGCGGGGCGGGTGACTTCTTTAGATGTTGTTACGGCCCAAAAAGAGTCTCTGGAAGCCCAAATCGGAAAAGTAGAATTGGAGAAAGAGAATACTTTAAATCAGATTCTACTTTACAAAGCCTTGGGAGGAGGTTGGAAATAGGTGGTTATGGATTAAAAAGAAAACTATTTTTCATGCGATAAAGAATTAACTTGTTAATTCTTGGACCCTTAACTGGGTCAGGGGAAGAGGCCGTCGTGAGACGTCCTCTTTTTTGTTGTTATTTTTATGTAGTTTAGTCTACACTATCTTGAACCGATTTTATTATGTTGCAGCGTATTTTTCTTTTTATTCTTTTCGCAAATTTTAGTCTTTACCTATCTGCACAAGTGGCTTCCGATAGTACCCGGGTTTTGCAACGATTGGAATATCTGATGGAAAATCAGAAAATTTACATCAAGAACCGTGAAGATAAATTGGAGAAATTAAAACAGGAGGCAAAAGCATTAGAAGGTAATCCCGCTCAATTTTTGAAGAAGAACTACGAAATCTTTGAAAATTATAAGAAGTTTGATTCTGACGCAGCGCTTACTTATATTTTACTGTGTCAAAAGCTCGCTCCACCGCATAATGACTCCTTGCAGGCAGTGATTCATCTCGATTTGGCATGGGTATATTCCACCATCGGACGTTATATAGAAGCATCGCAATTATTAAAGCAAGTCGATCCCGCTCATCTAGGTAGGGATCTTCTCGCCAAGTATTACGATACCTACAGCTCGTTCTATAGTCATTACGGTCAGAGCAATAATCGACCAGAATATTACCAGGCAAGTGAAAAGTATCGTGATTCTTTGTTAACGGTACTACCGAAGTCTTCCTTGGGGTATCGTACCACCATTGCGATAAAAACGCTGTTTAACGGTAACCGGGAGGACGCTAAAAAGCAATTGTTAATCCTCTGGAATGAGAATAAAAAGGATATGGAGCAGCGCGCGCTGATCGCCTATTTTATGGGGCTCATTTATAAATATGAAAAGGATACGAAAAGTCAAATTTACTATTTTTCAATATCGGCCAGTGCAGATATTGAAATGGCAAATCGTGATAACGCATCTTTTCATGATCTGGCGCTAACGTATTACGACCAACAGGATTTTGATAGGGCTTTTCAGTTTATTGAAAAAGCAATCGACGATGCGATGTTATGTAAAGTACGGTATCGCATTATTGAGGGGACCTCTTCTTATCCTATAATCAATGCCGCCTATCAGCAGAAAATCAGTAGTCAAAATCGACAATTGGTTGGACTGGTCATTATCGTTAGTATTTTATTGATTGGTGTAATCATTGGACTTGTCATTATCTATAGGCAGGTGCAACATTTGCGGCGAATACGATCAGAATTGTCTGCCACAAATCAGCAGCTTCGCTCATTGAATAACGAAATTAACCAGACTAACCTTAAATTGTCGGAATCCAACCATATTAAAGAAGAATATATCGCCCAATTCTTTGACATGTGTTCGAGTTACATTGATAAAATGGAAGATATCAGAAAGGCATTACTGAAAAAAGCGACCAATCAGCAATGGGATGCGCTGCGGGAACAGCTAAAGTCAACGCAAATGGAGGAAAGGGAAGTGCAGCAACTTTATGTTAATTTTGATCGTATCTTCTTAAATCTATATCCAACCTTTGTTGATGAATTCAATGCACTACTTCAGGAAGAGGAGAAGATCTATCCCAAAAAGACAGAATTGTTAAATACCGAACTTCGGATTTTCGCATTAATTCGATTAGGGATCGATGATTCCGTAAAGATTGCAAGTTTCCTACGATACTCGCTTCGGACGGTTTATAATTATAGAACAAAAGTACGTAATAAAGCCGCAGGAAATCGTGATGCTTTCGAGGCGGCTGTATGTCAGATTGCGGTGATCGACCGGGCATAAAATGTGATGGAATACCCGAAAATTAGCTATGTTAAAGACAATTGTACGCTCCTTTAGGTACTTTTTAAGGGTGTGTTTAATTTGTAATAGGCTTTATGTTAGTTGTTTGTGTTTTTTTTCTGGTACTTTTTAAGTACTAGCTCTTTTTTCTCCGTCTTGGTGATCTTAGTTTTGTTTTGAGCAATGAAGCAGGGGAAACTCATTGCCATTTTGGAATAACCAAAAGATTAAACAATAACCAATTTTTTTATTTCATATGATTTACTTTACACGAAAAGTTGCCTTTTCAATGGGGCTAGCTTTCTTGTTTACTTTGGTGAATTTGGTGTTTGCGCAAGACCGAATTCAAATCAGTGGACGAGTCCTAGATGCCCAAGATCAGAAACCTCTTTCTGGGGTGACCATTACGCAGAAGGGAAGTACCAATGCGGTATCCACGAATGGGGAGGGCCGTTTTCAAATTTCAGCTAGTACCGGCAGTATACTCCAATTTACTTTTGTTGGCTACGACAGTAAAGAACTACCTGCCAACAGTACCATGATTGTCCAATTAAATTCTTCAACCAATATGCTGGAGGATGTCATTGTAATCGGCTATGGTAGCGTGAAAAGAAAAGATGTCACGACTGCAATCTCTTCAGTTTCCACCAAAGACTTAGAAAAGAGACCCGTTACTAATTTTGGGCAAGCCATTCAAGGTAAAGCTGCCGGGGTCACTGTTATTCAACCGAGTGGTCAGCCAGGTGCAGCACCTCAGATACAAATTCGGGGAATAACGTCTTTTAATAGTAATACCACTCCTTTGTATGTTGTTGATGGAGTTCCCGTGGAAGATATTAAGTTCTTGGCTCCTAATGATATCACGGATATTCAAATTCTAAAGGACGCGTCATCGGCAGCGATCTACGGCTCGCGTGGTTCGAACGGTGTTATCTTGGTTACGACAAAATCAGGAAAAGCCGGGGAAGCAAAAATTACACTGGGAACACAATGGACAGCCAATGTTGTCAATAACACGGTTAAAGTTTTAAATACCAGTCAATACAAAGATTTACAGGATGAAATAGGCATGATAAATCTGCCAGAGGGATTGTTGGATCAAACAGATTGGTTTAAAGAAACCTATAAGACAGGTATTCAACAAAATCATCAAATATCCGTTTCGGATGGCAATGAGAAGCTCCGTTATTATTTAGGAGGGGGGTATTTGAACGAAAAAGGAACACTACAAGGGTCCTTCTTTAGACGATATAATTTTCGTGCTAATATTGATAACCAAGTCCGAAAATGGCTAAAAGTGAATGCGAATATCAATTATTCCGATAACAATGATAATGGAATTACCTCAGGATTGGGTTCTAATCGTGGGGGGGTAGTTACATCGGTGATTACAACACCAACCTACGCGCCTGTATGGGATCCAACCAATCCGGATCGATTCTATAATAATTTCTATGGGATCAACAACATCACCAGTCCTTTGGAAAACCTAGCCCGGACAAGAAATAATAATAACCGGGAAAATCGCCTTGTCGCCACAGGAAGTGCACTGGTTTCTTTTATGCCTAATTTAACTTGGAAAACTGCGTTTTCATTAGATAGAAGATCCGGGGTGATGACCACCTTTTTGGACCCTTGGACAACAGCTTGGGGAAGAAACCAATTCGGGGAGGCTTCAGATATTCGTAATACAAATACCGTGTTGACTTGGGACAATTTCTTGACCTACACGAAGAGCTTTGAAAAGCATAATTTGGAAGTAATGGGCGGTTCGTCATGGACGGATTCCAAGTACTCCAGAAGCTATATCTATGGTTCAAACTATGCAAATGGAATCATTGAGACACTCAATGCTGCAAACAAAATCTCTTGGGATAGAACAGGATCCACAGCATCCAACTGGGGGATTATGTCCTATTTCGCCCGTGCAATGTATAACTACGATGGCAAGTATTTATTGACCGCAAATATGCGTGCCGATGGTTCTTCAAAGTTGAGTCCGGAACGTCGCTGGGGGTATTTCCCTTCGGTTTCAGCTGCATGGAGAATCTCTTCTGAAGATTTTATGAAAGACGTAACCTGGATAAACGACTTTAAAATCCGAGGCGGATGGGGCCAGACAGGTAATCAATATGGATTAGGCGACTATGCTTACCTGCAATTGAGTGGGATCCAACGTCAACAGTGGTTCGTTGAGGGAAAAGACAATTCATTGCCAAATATCAATAAACCAACAATCTTAAGAGCGAAAGATTTGACTTGGGAGACGACAAGCACAACCAGTATTGGTTTTGATATCACCATGTTGAATAATCGACTCAGCATCAGTGCAGATTATTACAACAAGGATACTAAAGATCTTTTAATGAATGCAAGTTTGCCCGCAGGACAGCAAGCAACTACAATCCAAAGAAATGGCGGCCGACTGAACAACCATGGTTTTGAATTCGCGGTAAATTCAAAAAATCTGACCGGCAACTTGACTTGGAATACAGATTTTAATATTTCTTTTAACAGAAATAAACTGAAACAACTGGATCTACAACAAGTATACTACGATGTAAAGACAAACGATTATGTCAATGATTTTGTAGTGAAGAATGAGCCAGGAAGATCACTCGCAGGATTCTTCGGTTATATCTCAGATGGTGTAAACCCTGAAACCGGCGAACTGATGTACCGCGACTTGAATGGCGATGGAAAGATTTCATCGAGCGACCGCACATATATCGGTAATCCTCTTCCAAAGTTTGTCTATGGTATGACAAATAGTTTCTCCTGGAAAAATTTCGATCTGAGCATATTCATTCAGGGAACTTACGGAAATGACATCTTCAATGCCAGCCGCATGGAAACAGAGGGGATGTATGATGGTCGAAATCAAACTACTGTTGTATTGGATCGTTGGCGGGTACCGGGACAGATTACCAACGTTCCGAAAGCTGGGTTTGACATGAAAAATTCAACCTATTTTGTTGAAGATGGTAGTTATTTGCGGATGAAAAATGTTTCCTTGGGCTATTCCATTTCTCCGGAGAGACTGAAACGTATTGGTATTCATAAAATTCAGCCTTATCTATCTGTAAGTAATCTATTTACCTTGACTAAATATTCAGGTATGGATCCCGAAGTGAACCAGTATTCCGGTGGATCTGATTCCAGAATCCAAGGTATTGATTGGGGAACCTATCCACAGAATCGTTCATTTGTTTTAGGTCTTAATATTGAGTTTTAATTGTCTGTATCATGAAAAAATATATAAGTAACGCGCTTTCTTTGCTAACCGGCTCTTTGTTTTTATTTTCTTGCTCTTTGAACCGTGATCCACTTTCAGATTATTCGGATGTTAGTCAAGGAAAGACAGAGACAGGAACGCAGATCGTTTTCAAGAATAAAGCCGAAGTTGAAACTTATTTGGCCGGAATTTACCAGCAGATGAAAGATCGGCAGGAACATTGGTATCTCGACCTCCTCTTGATTGGCGATTCCCACGCCGATAATTCCTATGCGGGAACAACCGGCGCGGAAGTTGTACCTTTTGAAAATAATTCTATTGAAGGGTCTAATTCTGTGGTTGACCGGGATTGGGGAAGATATCTAGAAGATGTTGGACGTGCAAATCGATTGATCATTTATGTGGATAGTGTCGCTGATAAATCGGTGAGCGATACAGAAATTAGGACTTATAAAGCACAAGCGAAACTATTTAGAGCATTGGCGATGTTTGATATGGTCCGTATATTTGGATCTATCCCTGTCATTACCACAATTGCACCCGATATTACCGGTGATAATGTCAATGAAGTTTATCCGCAGTATTTCCCTAAACAAGCTACCGAAGAAGAAGCTTACAAACAGATCGAAAAAGATTTGATGGATGGATTGGCAGATGCACCAGCCAACAACAACGGAAATAAGACTTTATTTACCAAATCCGTAGCGCGAGCTATGCTGGCAAAGATCTATGCCGAAAAACCAATTCGCGATTATGCTAAGGTTATTCAATTTGTTGACGCATTGACTGCGGATGGTTTTGATCTGAATACCAATTACTCAGACTTATATGCAATGAATGCAAGCAACACCGATCTTGCACAACGGAATACGAAAGAATCGATTTTGGAGGCACAGTTTACTTCTGGAGGAGGTAACTGGGCGACTTGGATGTTTGGACGGGATTTGTCCAATTATGATAATAACTTCACATGGGCAAAATGGATAACCCCATCACGGGATTTGATAGAAGCATATACGAACGAAGGGGATCAGATTCGTTTGGGGCAATCTATCGTCTATTATTCCACTACTTGGAGCAACTATTATCCTTCCAATCATTATCCATTCATGTTTAAACTGCGGTCTGCATTTAATAGTATTGTCAAGCTTCGTTACGCAGATCTTTTATTGCTTAAGGCAGAAGCTTTAATTCAACAGGGATCAGATTTATCTGGTGCAGCAGACATTATTGACAAAATTCGCACACGTGCTAAATTGCCTAAAATATCCGCTGCCATACGTTCAAATAAGGACGCTTTATTAGACGCTTATTTGAAAGAACGTCGTCTTGAATTGGCCTTCGAAGGACAACGATGGTTTGATCTCGTGCGCTTAGACAAGGTCGAATCTGTCATGAATGCTGTTTATGCAAAAGATGCTGGAAGAAAGGCACAGGTGTATCCCTTCACGAAGAACTCTTACCGTTTACCGATTCCGCAACCAAAAATTGATCAGAATCCTAATCTAGTTCAGAATCCGGGGTATTAATTGATTTAACAAGTGGAATCCCCCATCTGATGGATGGAGACAAATATATTAACAGATGAAACGTAATAATAAAAAAACTATGATATATACATTCTTGTTGTCCTGTCTAGTGACGGCAACATCTTGTAACCGTGACAGCTATACACCTTCACAAGGTGATGAAATTAAAAAAAGTGGTGATGTTACCATTTATACGACGACAGGCAGTCGGTCTTTGGATTTTGGAAAACGCTTTGTTGATTTCAGTTCCAAATTTAACATGTCGCCCAATACAATTACGCTAGATCCAGCTAAGAAATTTCAGACAATGGACGGCTTCGGTGCAGCAGTTACAGGGTCTACCTGTTATAATCTGATGAAAATGAGTAAGGACGATCGAACAAAATTTCTTACCGAGACTTTCTCAGATAAAGATGGAATGGGAATGAATTACATCCGTATTGCGATTGGATGTTCCGACTTCTCTTTGAGTGAATATACCTGCTGGGACAAGGAAGGAAAGGAAAATTTTGGACTACAGTCGGAAGAAACACAATATATCATTCCAGTGCTGAAAGAAATACTTGCTATCAATCCATCCATAAAAATCATGGGCTCTCCATGGACTCCACCGAAATGGATGAAAGTTAATAACCTGAATGATTTAAAGCCCTTTGATTCGTGGACCAGTGGTCAGTTAAATCCAAAATATTATCAGGACTATGGTTGGTATTTCGTTCAATGGATCCAGGCAATGAAGAAAGAAGGCATTAATATTTATTCGATTACTGTTCAAAATGAACCATTAAATAGAAAAAATTCCGCTTCGCTTTATATGTCATGGCAAGAGCAACAAGCTTTTGTCAAACAAGCTTTGGGCCCACAGTTAAAAGCGGCTAACTTATCAACAAAGATCTATGCATTTGATCATAATTATAACTATGATAATATTGCCGATCAGGCTGATTACCCTGTAAAGATCTATAACGACGCTGGAGCAGCCTCTTTCTTCGCTGGAGCTGCATACCATAACTATGGCGGGGATAAAGCGGAGTTAATTGATATCCATAATCAACGCCCTGATAAGGAACTGGTATTTACAGAAACATCTATTGGAGAATGGAATGATGGTCGAAATCTCGAAAAACGTTTGATGGAAGACATGCGTGAAGTGGCTCTGGGTACAGTGAACAATTGGAGTAAGGGGGTTATCGTATGGAATCTGATGCTAGATACCGACAAAGGACCGAATCGTGAGGGAGGCTGTCAGACATGTTATGGAGCAGTGGATATTAGTAAGGCAAATTATAAGAATATAACACGCAATTCGCACTATTATATTGTTGGTCATCTTTCCTCGGTGGTCAAATCAGGAGCTACACGGATTGGCGCTTCTGGATTTACAGCGGAAGGATTGGTTTATACAGCATTTCAAAATACAGATGGAACCTATGCTGTTGTTCTGTTAAACGAATCAGGCGATAGTCGTAAAATTACATTGGCAGATGGTAAACATCATTTTAGTTACGATGTACCAGCTAAGTCGGTTGTTTCATACCGTTGGACCTATTAACTGGAGGATGATAAAACCTAAGCGCTATCACATGGATAGCGCATAAATTATGAACAAATGAAAAGATATCTCATCAATATACTATTGGGAACTGCTGCTATTGCCGCAGTCAGTTCTTGTAAAAAGGATGAAAAATATACCTATCAAATAGGGGATCCTAAAATCGAATTGAAATCACCAATTTCAGCTGCAAATTTTGGGGATAGTCTCGAGTTTCAGGTCCATGTGTCGGATAGTGAAGTTGCGCTGTCTACTGTTAAAGCACAGTTGTATTTTACAGACGATAAGGTAACAGAAACCATCATCCGTACCAAGGAAAATGGAGACTATGCTGGAAAGATTTATGTTCCGTTCTTGAAAGACATTCCCGATGGAAAAGCAACCCTTAAGTTTGTCGTACAGAATATTAGCCAAAAAATAACGGAACAATCTTTTGATGTTAATCTGAGCAGACCCGACTTTCCATATTTAACTTTGGTTACAGAATCCAAATCCTATCGCATGGAAAAGGTAGGGCGTAATCAATATGCGGCAAAAGAGAATTTTGCAGCCGAGGTAAAAGGCTATATTCAAGCGCCAAAAGTAGGTACACAAGGCAATGCGATGAACTTTGGATGGGTGAATAATGCCATTAATTTAGGTTCTACCGCTGAAATTCCATTTTCAAATTCGACTTCTGGTGTATATCCAATTCAATTTAATACATTGACATTTCAGGCATCTCCATTTATTGTTGTACTGCTAAATGGATCGCAGTTCAGTCGACTGGATGATAAACATGCTAAAGTTGAAATTGAGCTGGCTCAAGGGAAAATGACGACTTTTGAAGGAATTGCGGATCTGCAAGATTGGTGGATCGATCCAGATTTCTTTACCAAAGCGGCCGATGGAAGCCTATCGTTTAAAGGATCAACTGGAAAATACCGTGTTACAGCAGACTTTAACTTAAAATACTTTGTGGTTGAGGCGATGACAGGCAATGATTTGGCAAAACTCCAAGATGATGGATCTGGGGCTGTCTGGATTATTGGTGAAGGAATTGGAAAGCCTAAAGTATCCAGTAACCAGGTGGGCTGGAACACGGATAAAGCGCTTTGTCTGGCTCCACTAGGTAACAAGAAATACCAGATAACTGTTAAGGCAGGAGAGTCTATAAATTCTGATAACATCAACTTCAAATTTTTCCATCAAAAAGGATGGGGAGGTGAATTTGGGGGTACAGACCTGACGACTACAAGTGATATCGTTTTTGTAGGGGATGGAAAGAATGGACGTGATTCAGGCAATCTAGGCATCAAAACGGGTAAAGTTTTAGAGGCGGGTAAAACCTATGTTTTTACATTGGATTTAACTGCAGGCAATAAGAAAGCTGTCTTGACGATTGCGACAAAATAATAAAGATTGATTTTTTCAAGTGCCAGGTAGTTTTCTATCTGGCACTTTTTCTTTCTAATGGAATTTGATTATTCCAAGTTTCATTTGTTATATTTGCCCAAACTCAGGACAAATTATCATGAGCTTGAGTTGGGCAGTTTATAAAATAAAGAAGCAATCTTCCTGATGTAAGCTGCTATTGAGAATAAAATATTCGAATGAAAATCAGACTGTTTATATGGATTCTATTACCCTTGATGCTCCTACAGAGCTTCTCAACGGTATGGCTATGGACAGTGTTCGAGTTGAATCGAGATTATATCGCACGTTACGAATGTATCAATCGTTTTAACGATAATGCGCTTGCCTGTCGAGGGCAGTGTATTTTGATGAAGAAAATGCGCGAGCATGAGGAAAAGGAACAAAAAAATCTTGAATTACGTATTATTGATGTTGTTTTTATAAATAATACGCAAGATTTTACGTTTAAAAATACGGCTCTTTATGAAGACACTGTGGAGCGCCTGCTTCCAGTCTATAATGAAGATTATTCCTATAATCCCATCTTTACAATATTTCACCCCCCTTTGGTTTAAATCCAGCTAGTAATTTATTTGAATAAGTAATCAATCTCTGATGATGGTTTACAGTGTACGCTAACGTTCGCTTCGCTTTAGAATTGCGTTGTGAAAATGCGTTTAGCGATGCCTTGTCAAACTAATTAATCCTCCGATTAAGTTGCTTATTTAGTATTTATTTCAATGAAACCGTTATGGTTATTTGGGCTACATCGCGATGTGGGTCCGAATCATTTGAATGTTGATCGTGGATAGTAATCTGTTTAAAATCAACAGTATGGTTTCATTTCGATAGAAAAAATATATCCATTCGTCATATAGGATACCAGCATGATTTATTCAATCCGAGTGAAATGAGATCATGTATACAAAAAGCAGATTGTACATGAATATTCATGAGGAAACCGAGCTTATGAGCTCACGAAATAAATCGAAAAGCTTCCTGACACATGAAAAATTATAGATGAGAGATTTATTTATAAAAAAAGCGGGTTTTTATATCGCGATTATAGGCCTTCTTGTAGTCGCCTGTACCAAGGAAAAGACAGATTATGAGGCCGAACGGGGAAATACTGTTGAAGAGAATACGGAGTTTAAAGAAGTGACAAGCCTTATTTCTTCAGGGTACGATGTTCGTATTGAAGCCCCAGGCGGGGTATTGTATCACGGTTATAATGATATCCGCGTGAAAATCAATAAACAGCAAAATAATGAACCTGTAGCCGTTTCTACAGTCAAATTGCTGCCAATCCAAACCAATGTGCAAGGAATGAAAATTGTTTGTCCGCACCAGTCCGTAATGGACTACACGTTGGATGGAAGCTATTTTTCCGGTTACAGTGTGTTTACAGATGAAAGTTCTGCAGCAGCAAACTGGAGTTTGGAAATCGATTTTACAATTGGCGGTCAGACCTTCACAGCTACACAGAATATAACTGTAAAGCCGCAGGTAAATAAAAATCGTAACATAACCACCTTAACGGGGAAAGATGGCGAACAGTATTTAATCGCCTTGATTGCTCCTTGGAAACCAACTGTTTCTGAAAATAAACTGGTCGCCGGGATTTATAAATTAGACGCTGCACAATCGTCTTATACAACAGTCAATGGATATACCTTGCAGTTAGATCCACGTATGCCTGAACCTTCGATGGGCAACCATTCTTCGCCCAATAATAAAGACTTGGTACAACAGGCCGACGGATTGTACCATGGCGTTGTAAACTATACAATGACAGGTAATTGGACGTTGAATTTTATTTTGGTCAACCAAAATGGAAGGGTGATAGCAGGAACTGAGGTGCCTAAGGACTTTACACCGGGGGTAGAAGGTCGTAAAAGCGAGTTATACATTGATATTCTATTCTAGAGGCTATGAGGAAGATAAGTATTATTCTCTTTATGTTGTCTTTGGGATGGAACGTACACGGACAAAACAATCCTGTTACTCGCGATACAACGAGACGTCTAGCGGAGGTTACAGTCAATGCAGCTGCCAAAAAGAGGATTGAAAACGATCTGAAGATGACGGTCTCTGTGGATGAATATTTGGCTTCTGCAAGTAATATTAGCTTTATCAAACGTGGTGCCTACGCTTGGGAACCCCTACTCAATAATATGAGTAGCGAGCGTTCGACAATTACGATCGATGGGATGCATGTCTTTGGAGCATGTACGGATAAAATGGACCCGATAACCTCTTATGTAGAAAGTAATAACCTTGCTGCGATAGATATTAAATCGGGGCAGGAAGGTAATCTGCATGGTGCTACGGTCGCTGGCAGTATAGATCTAAAAAGAAGGAATACGTCGTTTGGTCTGCAGAAAAAAATTGGCGGAGCCTATCAGACAGGTTTTGAATTCAATAATAAGCAGACTTTCAATCTTGGGAATTTATATTACTCAAGTGACAAATTTGTGGCAGATGGAAGTATTGCCTTCCGGAAGGCTGGGAATTATTATGATGGAAATGACGATGAAGTACGGCATTCGCAATATAATAAATTCAATGCGTCGTTGGGCTTGGCCTATAAAACAAGCCCGCTCTCCGCTGTTAGGGTCGATGCGATTTTTGATCGGGCAAAAGATGTGGGATTTCCTGCTTTACCAATGGACTTATCCTTATCCAGAGCGATCATCACCTCCGCTGCATACAAACAGTTGTTTGAAGAGGGCTTGGTAAAAGTATGGGACACTAAAGTTTATTTTAATGCTATTGAGCACTATATGGATGATACAACCCGTCCGGAGAATTTGGTCCATATGGATATGCCAGGCTGGAGTACAACATATGGTCTTTTGTCTAAAATTAATCTGCAGAAAGATCGTTATTCTTCGGAAATACAGGTAAATGCTTACGATAATCTATCTATAGCTGAGATGCGTATGTATCCGCAGGATCGATCTAAACAAACCATGTTTGCCTACAGCTGGCCATGGGTGACCACCCGTTTTGCGAGTGTTGCCATCAATAACTCTTTGGATCTGTCCGATATCAGCAGACTTGTCTTTGGCGGTTCATTGGGTTTGAATTATAACTATTCGAAATACGTTGAATTTAACTGGATCTTTCATCCGGGTTCCCCACAGAAGAAAAATAGAGTTCTTCCGAGCCTACACGCCAGCTATCAGTTAAATATTGGTCAGTTTGACTTTTCCCTAGGTACAGGGTTTGGGCATCGTGCTCCCTCTGTTTCGGAAGCTTATGGTTATTACATCTATAATAGTTTCGATCGTTATGACTATATCGGAAATCCGGATTTAAAAAATGAAATTTCTTATGAAGCCAATGCCAGTGCCGGATTTAAGACCGGAAAGCTAAGCATTGGGGCCAAGGCCAATTATTTCTTTATCCAAGACTACATTATTGGCCGGATTTTGAGTTTGGGCAGCCCCATGAACTATCAATCGGTAGGCGTTAAAGGCTATACCTCTTTAGATCATGCGACGCTGTTTAATCTGGCACTCAATGCGCAATATCAGATTTTGCCAGGTCTAGATTGGAAAGCTGTACTTACCTATGCCAGAGGGCAAGACAATATGGGCGGAAATTTGCCTTTTATACGTCCCTTGAGTTATCAAACATCACTGCATTACCGATACAAAATGATCGGTGTGCAGACCTCAATGAATGGGGACTTTAGTCAGGTCAATTTTAGTCCTGAATATGGAGAGGACCAAACTGCATCCTATAAGATTTGGAATGTCTCGGCAGATTATAACTTCCATATTGGAAAATTAAATGCCACGTTTCAGGTCGGTGCGGAGAACCTCTTCAATGAATACTATAGTACCTATGCAGATTGGGGAAATATACCACGCATGGGTAGAAATATTTTTACATCCTTAAAAATCAATTTTTAAATAACTTAAAACTTAGCATAAAATGAAAAACAATGCAATTAAACTCCTGATGATTTCTTTGGTTATGGTTTCTTGTAGCAAAAGTGAAGATGTCGCCAACAGTGTTAACTTACATTTTAACAATACATTTAAAAATACAACAATTGTACTGGGTAGTGCAGATTCACCAGCTGCCACCACAAATACATCCGCCAGTGGACAACTGTATCAGTTTTCTGAGCTGAAGTATGTAATTAGCAATATCAGACTTATTAAAGCCGATGGATCTGAAATCCCTTATAATGTAAATGACCTGGATAAAGGGGCTACAGTAATTGATCAGGCGAAAGCAGCAACTTTAAATTATGTACTGAGTAATATACCTGTTGGCGAGTATAAACAGATCAAATTCGGTTTGGGGGTAAAACAGGAAATAAATACTTTGGATCAGCTAAGATTCCCAGTTTTCTATGCAACAGCTGGGGCCAACGATACTAAAATGCACTGGGAATGGGGGACAGGCTACCGATTTACGAAATTGGAAGGCTTTTATGGTGCAGATCATAAAGAGTTGTCTATTCACACAGGAAGTACAGTCAATGGAACAAGTGGTGATGAATCTACTTATAAACAGGGAGTAGATGCTTATCGGGATATTACGTTGAATTTACCTTCCCTAGTTACTGTTGGAAAAAGTGTACCACAGATTAATATCAAAGCAGATTTCGATAAGCTCTTAAGCGGGAAAACGAATACCATCACATTGGGAGCTAACAATGCTGTGCCTAGTATTCATTCGGCAGTGGAAATGGTGAAGTTTGTTGATAATCTTGGCGGTAACGGTAGCAGCGATACAGCAGGAATGTTCACCGTTGAGGGTGTTTCTAACTAAATAATACAAAAATGGCTATGATCTTGAATAAGGTTGTAGCCATTTTTTGAAAATACGTCATGCATAAACAATAGAACGCCGTCTGATTGTATCATGACTTTCGAGTGTGCATTTTGAATATTCATCAACCCTTGATAAAATTAATAGGATGAAAAAAATCATCTTAATCCTGACCATTATAGTGATTGCTTTATCCTGTAGTAAGGATGATATCGTTGAATCTACGCAGGAAGACAACCCCGCCTTCACTTTCAATATTCCTGTGGATTTTCCGAGTTTGAATAATGCGTTTAATAGCAATAAGCCAACAAAATACGGTGTTGAATTGGGGGAAAAATTATTTCATGAGAAAAGATTCAGTGGCAATAATACGATATCATGTGCCAGTTGCCATAACCCCTTATTGGCTTTTTCCGATGGAAAAATGCAGGCGGTAGGTATAGAGGATCGTGTCGGATTTCGGAACACTCCACCCTTACAGAATTTGGCTTTTATGAAATTTTATAATTGGGATGGCAATATACTCGAACTGGAAAAGCAACCTTTAGTTCCAATTATCACACACGAGGAAATGAACTCTTCTATCCTGGAGGTGATCGGTAAAATCAATGGCGAGTTTGATTATAAAAGATTATTTAAGAAGGCTTTTGGCGATGAGAATATTACACCTGAACGAATTTATAAAAGCATTGCGCAATATGAGTATACCTTAATTTCGGCCGATAGCAAATATGATAAGGTAAAACGAGGGGAAGGGGAGCAATTCTCGATTGTAGAAGAACGGGGCTATCAGCTGTTTAAGTTGAAATGTGAAAGCTGCCATGCAACAGAATTATTTACCGATCAGAGTTTTAGAAATGTAGGGTTTCCTTTAAATAAACATCCAGATGAGGCCGGTCGAGCACGCATCACAGGTATTGAAACAGACTATATGGCTTTTCGGGTACCTTCTTTAAGAAATGCCGAATACACAGCGCCTTATGGAAGTTTTGGGCAGTTCCCAACGTTAAAATCTGTGCTGGATTATTTTGACAAGGGTGTTTTGGATGCAGCTAACCTTGATCCGATTCTTAAAGACAATGGAAAAAGAATCCCTTTGACAGAAGAAGAAAAGGAAGCGATCATCGCTTTTATTAAAACATTAAGTGATCCCAAATTTGTAGGTAAATAATCCTGATTTATGAATAGAAGAGATCAACTAACTGTTTCGCTTCTTTTACATCATGTACGCGGAGAATTTGTACGCCTCTTTCGAGAAGTAGCGTATTTAAAGCAGTGGTGCCGTTTAAAGCTTCTTGGGCGGTAATTCCAATTTTTTTATAGATCATCGATTTACGGGATATTCCGCCCAAAATTGGTAATTCGAAGTAGTGAAGTTCATTGACACGATAGAGCAATTCATAATTTTGTTCGACTGTCTTTGCAAAACCAAAGCCCGGATCAAGAATAATGTCTTTCACCCCCATACTTCTTAGCGTCGCAATGCGGTCACCTAAAAACGTGGCAACGTCAGTTACAATATCTGTATAGTCTGTTTTTTCCTGCATATTTTCGGGAATACCGCGCATATGCATGAGAATATAAGGAACTTGATATTTGGCTACCGTAGCGAACATGTTATCATCGAGTGTACCTCCCGAAACATCATTTATGATGTGCACTCCCGCATCGATTGCAGCAGCAGCAACGTCTGCCCTAAAGGTATCTATTGATAAAATAGCGTCAGGAAATGCAGTTTTAATCGCCCGAATAGCGGGAAGAGCTCGATCCATTTCCTCCTGTGATGAAATTAATGGAGCACCCGGACGTGAGGAATATGCGCCAATATCAAGAATTTGAGCACCTTCAAGTAATAGCTTCTTTGCTTTCTCTACCGCAAGTTCGACAGTTGTATTGTCGCCACCATCATAAAATGAATCTGGAGTCACATTGAGTATCCCCATAATAACGGGCTTTTCGAAGGTCATTAAGGTACCATCGACGAGTATGGAATGACAGGCTGAAGAGCGGAATCTTTTCATCAGAACAATGCTAGGTTTGGTGTGAGAATGCCTTATTTGACAACCAAAACACCGTCAGCAATAATGCTAATATCTTTTTTAGGTTGTGTAATCAGGTCTATTTCAGACTGTGATTTACCAAGATCCTTTGCCGCATGTTGTAAAGATGCTACAGAAACTTCCTTTTTCTTTGCGATACCCTCGACGACAACTGTTTTACCGACAATGTCTGCTGGCATGAAGAAACCATAGTCTTTAAAACGAACGGTAATAGGCTCTTCACCTTCCCGTTGCAAGGTCATGAAACAACCTTTCTTCTTACACACTTCAACAACTTTGCCCGATATCTTTCCATTGAAGGCATTCTTTTGCGTGAGTTCTTTTTCAAGCTTGGCTACTGAAATCGCATTGGCAGCAGAGATTTCTTTGCCATATTTTACGCCTGGTTTGGCTGCGGGAATATCCTTTTGCTGCGCGAAAGATAAATTGGTAACAGCAAATGCTAATGCAAAAAATAAAACGATCTTTTTCATGCTATTTTCTAATAAATTCAAATTTACCACTTGGGTCTAGCTTCATGACAGTAGATGATTTCCCATCTGTTGTTATGTCTCTGTCATAGGCGACAATATAATCCACTCCATCTTTGATGGCATCCGATATTTCATCAAAATCTTTCGCCGTTGGTTCACCACTGATATTTGCTGAAGTTGAAATTATCGGCTTGCGAAACCGTTGTAAAAGTTGTTCACAAAAAGGGTGCTTGACAATTCGAATGCCAATTGAACCGTCCTCAGCAATCGCATTGGGCGCAAGATTTTTGGCATTCGAATAGACAATTGTCAAGGGCTTTTCTGTGTATTCAATAAGTTGATAAGCCACATCCGGGATTTCATTTACATAACTTGCCAATTGATTGTCGTTGTGTAATAGGACGATTAGACTTTTGGATTTATCTCTTCCTTTCAGTTGGAAAACTTTCTCCACGGCTTCTGGATTGGTGGCATCACAACCTATCCCCCAAATGGTGTCGGTGGGGTATAGAATTAATCCGCCGTTTTTTAACGTCTCCAAGGCCTTATTTAAATCCTCACGATCTACGAATGCACTCATCTTATCTTTATACTAGTTTTAACTTTTATACAGCTACATTATGGTCACGTAGTGCATCATTTAATGAAGTCTTTTTGTCTGTAGACTCTTTACGTTGACCAATGATCAAAGCGCAAGGAACTTGGTATTCCCCTGCCGCAAATTTTTTGGTGTAAGAACCTGGGATAACAACAGAGCGGGCAGGTACATAACCTTTATATTCTACTGGTTGAGGTCCCGTAACGTCGATAATTTTTGTTGATGCTGTCAATACGACATTAGCACCCAATACAGCCTCTTTTTCTACACGAATACCTTCTACTACAATCGCTCTTGAACCTATAAAAACATTGTCCTCAATAATAACTGGAGCTGCTTGTACGGGCTCTAATACGCCACCAATTCCGACGCCGCCACTTAAGTGTACATGTTTACCAATTTGTGCACAAGATCCAACAGTTGCCCAGGTATCCACCATGGTACCTTCATCTACATAAGCACCGATGTTAACGTAAGAAGGCATCATAATCACTCCTTTAGCCAAATATGCACCTAAACGAGCAGAAGCCCCTGGTACAACACGTACTCCAGTGTGTTTGTAGTCTGTCTTTAATTTCATTTTATCATGAAACACAAAAGGACCTGCAGTCATTTCGCGCATATCATTGATTGGAAAATATAAAATAACAGCTTTCTTTATCCAGTCATTGACGTGCCATCTTGTACCGATCATTTCAGCGACGCGGATTTCACCGCTATCTAATTTCATGATAACAGTGCGGATGGCTTCTGTATATTCTTTATATTCTAATAATTGCCTATCTTCCCAAGCTTCCTCAATCAGTTTTTTAAGTGGCTCTACCATATTATTTATTTTCTTATTTGAATTAGTTTATTTTGATGTACAAACTTAGATAAAGTTGGACTTAAAAACAACTTTATCCATTGTTCCTTGCAATAGACTTTCCTGATAACAACACCCTACCAGATTATGATCAACTCCTGACTCCAACCACAGTGTGTGCACAGTGAGTCCACGTTGAGTCCACCTTTTTAAGGTGCATTCACCCTACAGACATCGTTTTAACAAGCTGCTTGCAGTCAGGATTTGGTATGGATTTGATGACAATTTGTCCGCAATTAGCTATTAAACTCTTCCTGCGAACGGATGAAAGACGTTTTAATAATTGTACTCAGCTTAATAGGAATTTTCCATAATTGCTTTTGGTTATAATGGTTCTAAAAATATAATTATTTTTGTATCATGGCTGGAACATCAGAAAAATTGAGAATTGATAAATATTTGTGGTCAATTCGCTTATTTAAGACAAGAACTTTGGCAACAGAGGCCTGTAGGGCAGGTCGGGTGAAACTAAAAGGCCAAAATATAAAACCCTCTTATGAAGTTAAGATCGGAGATGTATACCATGTCCAAAAGGGAATTGAGAAAAAAGTGGTGATGGTGACAGGTCTTTTGGAACGTCGTGTTGACGCCAAGACTGCTGTTCAATTCTACGAGGATCAAACACCTGTTGAAGAAACTGTAGGGTTTAAATCCGTATTTCATGCTCCTGTCCTAAAACGCGACCGCGGTACAGGGCGCCCTACTAAAAAAGACCGTCGTGAGATAGATGATTTACAATCTTCAGAATGGTGGGAGAAGGAAGATGAATAACCTCAAGATATGCGCCATGATAATTGTGGGAAGCCTGTTGGCAATTTCCTGTAAATCGTATAAAAAACCTGTGGCCATGACGGAGGGCGGATTTGTTTTGGCGATCCATGGTGGAGCGGGGACGATCTTGAAAAAGAATATGACAGATTCGATGGAGCAAGCTTATAGGATCGTCTTGGAGCAAGCGCTTCGTATGGGCTATCAAAAGTTGCAAGAAGGTAAATCCAGTTTGGAAGCTGTCGAATCTGCTATCCATGTTATGGAAGACTCACCCTTGTTTAATGCAGGGAAAGGAGCGGTTTTTACACATGACGGACGCAACGAACTGGATGCTTCCATCATGAATGGTAAATCCTTAGCCGCAGGCGCCGTTGCAGGAGTGACGACGATCAAAAACCCAATCTCGGCAGCCAAGGCGGTGATGGAAAAATCTGAGCATGTTATGATGGTGGGTAAAGGTGCCGAAGAGTTTGCGAAACAGGTGGGATTGACCATCGTAGACCCTTCTTATTTTTGGACGGAAGCACGTTGGGAAGCTTTGCAGAAAGTGAGGAAGGATGACAGTACACGAACACAACTAGATCACGATCAAAAGGAAAGCTCACGTTTAGGCATCATCAATAAAGATGCTAAATTCGGTACAGTAGGTTGTGTTGCTTTGGATAAAGCAGGTGACTTGGCAGCGGGTACGTCTACAGGAGGGATGACAAACAAGAAGTTTGGACGGGTCGGAGATTCGCCAATTATCGGAGCTGGAACGTATGCGAACAATAATACCTGTGCTGTTTCCTGTACTGGATGGGGTGAATATTACATCCGCACCGTGGCGGCATATTCGGTGTCGGCTTTAATGGAATATAAAGGTGAACGTGTTGATCAAGCGAGCAGGCAAGTAATCGATCGGATTGGTGAAATGGGCGGTAATGGCGGCATGATAGCATTGGATAAAAATGGACATGTTGCTATGCCTTTTAATACCGCCGGCATGTATCGGGGTACGGTGACTAAAGACGGTAAAATAACAGTGGAAATTTATAAATAGCCAATTCAGCTGTTTTCAGCTTCATAAAATATCCCAAGTGATCAATACAATACATGTTGAAGATCGCTTGGGATATTTTATGCTAACTATTTTTACTGAACAGCAGTTATGGCCTATTATGTCAAATTGCCGTTAGGTATTGTTCTATCTCATCAAATTGGATATCACCATGTGAAGCGTCATATAAACTGTCTTTTCCTTCAACAATCAGTATTTGAGGTGATTGATGTTCTACATTCCAACGTTGGGCAATCTCATTCGATAATGGGCGGTAACGCAAAAGATCTAAAAGATAAATCGCATAATCATGGTCTGAAGTAGCAGACATACGCTCAAGGCTACGCTTAGCCATATTGCTAATACCACAAGTCGTGCTATGTTTAAAGATGGCTACAACTTTATCGGATTGATAAAGCTCCTGTAGCTGTTCTTCTGTATTTAATTCTATCCAATTAATCATATTATAGTTCTGAAAATTTTTTCTGTTCTACCTGTACAAAAGATGAAATAGAGGAGAATATACAACTCTTTTGGTCATTGCTTGTGGAATTGAAGAAACTGGGTAAACGTATCCCGTCGCCAATTTCCTTATATTTGCTTACTTCATAAGTGTTTTTTTCGCCCTTATCTGTGTATTCGTAACGCACAATCTCACCAGTATTTTGATCAATATAAAGCAAACCATCAATCTTTGAACCAAAGATAGGGCCTGACGAGCTGATATTTGCTATCGTTAATTTCTGTCCAGCACTGAAACTCTCCTTCTGGCTTTTCAGCTGCACATTCTTCTGTCCGATCAAGGTAGGCAAAAGTAGTAGATTGAGATCCGAAAATAGCTGGTTTTTAATTGATTTCTTGAGCTCTGGTCCATCTGTAGATAAATTCCCTCCAATAAAGAGTTTGTCTGACCCTGGATTTTTAAAATTAAACAGGTAGGTCACCTGATCCGTTCCCTTATAGCCATCAAATCGACATGCTCCAGTCGTTCTATTGAACAGGAACTTTCGTTCGTCGTTTGACAACTGGTCTGAGATGGTATTTCCCTTTGCTGAGAAAGCCAAAAACTGCAAAGAATCCCATTTTTCCTGGCCACCGATACTTTGCCAAATCTGCTTGTTTAGACTATCGTCTTGTGCCACTAGATCCAACTGACAAAATAACGTCAGTATAACGACCAAGAGTACATTCGATAATGTTTTCATAATCCTATTTTTTTAAAGAAACAATCATCAAGTAATTCGTATCAAAATTGATAGCATGAAACTTCATCATTGCGTCATTGTCTATAAAACTACCGACTGTTGTATAACCGATTTACACTACAATCAAGACAATTCAATAACAATTTATTCTAGTGAAAAAATAAAAATCGATTAATAAGATAGCTGAATATTTTATTAATCGATTTGTTTAAAATATAAGTACCTGAGTAATAAGTCGTGCTCAGTAATACTTTTCATCATTGAATGGTAGGCAAAATTAATACCAAACTAGAATTTTTTGGCAATATGAGCCATTTGTATTGCTGTAATAGCAGCTTCTTCACCTTTATTACCATGTTTCCCTCCGGCACGATCCAATGCTTGCTGAAGGTTGTCAGTTGTTAATACGCCAAAAACAGCTGGTTTATTATATTTGAGCCCTACATTGGCAATACCATTTGCAACTGCATCGCAGATAAAATCGAAGTGTCTGGTCTCACCCTGAATGACGCAACCTAAACAGATAACAGCGTCAAACCCCTGGTTTCTGAATGCGAGGTCTGCTCCTGAAATTAACTCGAAACTTCCAGGAACCTCTATGACTTGGATATTGTTTTCCTTAGCGCCATGCTCTTCCAAGCCCTTTATTGCACCATTCAATAATGCACCTGTAATTTCTGCATTCCATTGTGCAACAACGATTGCAAATTTGAATGGACTTGCATCCGCAACCTGGATGTGCGAAAAGTCGGATAAATTTTTAATGCTACTTGCCATAATAGTAACAAAGATAGTGATTTTAGATGGTCACAAAAAAAGAGGCTATCAAATAGCCTCTTTTTATTATATTTTTATAATTATTCTCTTATAAATGTGCTTGTACACGCCCCAATAAACCATCAATTGTTGAAGCTTCTTGGCTCTCTGGAAAATCTGTTTTAATCTTCTTGTAAGCAGTCTCTGCACTTTTATAGTCATTTTGTGCTTCATATACAAGTCCTAGTTTTTTCAAAAAGAGTGGAGTTGTATACGAGTTGCTTGATTTTTCAGAAGCTTGCTTGTAGTAATCAGCGGCTTTTTTGTAGTCTTTTAACTCTGAAAAAGCATCACCTGTTAAACCAATTACGAGTGGGTCTAGAATTTGGCTTCCTGTTGGAGCATATTTTTCAAGCGCTTTCGCAGCTTCATCGAATTTACCTTGACGCAAATATAAACCTCCTAAATAGGCGTTTGCAATATTTGCAGATTTTGTATTGGAATATTCGTCTGCAATTTGTTTAAATCCAAGAAACGCACCATCGCCCATGATTGCTTTACTTTGTAAAGAATCAATTGTAGCAAGCTGTTCTGCTTTGTACATACGGTTCGAAGCTTCTTCTGCTCTTGGATCTAGATAAAGCTTTTGATATCCAAAATAAAGTAAGATCAATACAACGATACCACCTAAAATGAACACTACACTTTTTTGGTTATCTTGAAAAAAAGATCCTTTTGAAGGTTTGAAACCTTGATTTGTATTATTTGTGTTTTTAGACATTACTAATCAGTAAAATATGGATTGCAAAAATACACTTTTCGAGCAAATTTGCAAGTGTTTTGCAAATTTTATAGTGAATTAACTTTGGTTTTCCGACTCATTCGAGAGTTCAATTTCCTTGTCTAGCTGTTCGTAGATGGAGTTTTTACTTTTGAATTCAGGTACAATAATTTTCATTTGATAGACAACCTCGTTTTTGTTTTGTGTCGCTAGACGCTGTTGCAATTCTCCAATTTTCATACACACGATATCATAATTATTTTCTCTGACTTTGGCGATCATGATTTTTTCGTGGTGAGTCGGTAAGGTATTCTCTAAATCATTCAGCAATTCCTCATATAATTTTTCTCCAGGTCTTAATCCAGTGAATTTTATTTCAATATCTTCATTCGGTTTAAATCCTGAAAGACGAATCATTTTTTTAGCTAACTCAACTATTTTTACAGATTTACCCATATCAAATACAAAAATTTCACCACCTTGTCCCATTGTTCCAGCTTCAAGGACTAGTCGACATGCTTCGGGAATGGTCATAAAATACCGCGTAATTTCTGGATGAGTAACTGTTACAGGGCCACCTTTTTGAATCTGGTCTCTGAATCGAGGGATAACTGATCCATTGGAGCCTAAGACATTGCCAAATCGGGTTGTGATAAATTTGGTGTGAACAGTTGTCCCTAAGGAATTTTCCAAGTGATTGTTTAACGATTGTACATAGATTTCTGCGATACGCTTTGTCGCTCCCATGATATTAGTGGGATTGACAGCTTTATCGGTAGAGACAAAAACAAATTTTTCAACTTGAAATTCCACGGCTAAATCAGCTAGATTCTTTGTACCCATGACATTGGTCTGTACTGCTTCCAAAGGATGGTTTTCCATCATTGGCACATGTTTGTATGCTGCCGCATGATATACATAATGCGGCTTGAAAGTATCAAAAAGTAATTGCATCCTTTTTGTACTTCGGACGTCTGCTATATAAGTATGATAAACTTGATTTGGAAATTCATCTTGAAGGTCAAGTTGGAGATTATGTAACGGAGACTCCGCTTGGTCACAAAGGATAATCATTTGGGGCTCGTATTTTCCCAATTGGGATGCAATCTCACTACCTATGGAGCCTGCTGCCCCAGTAACTAAGATTCTTTTACCTTTCGTTTGGCTTAGGATGTGATCGTCGTTAATCTTAATTGGCTCCCGTTCTAGTAAATCTTCAATTTTTATTTTTTGGATCTGATTGGGATTAAGATCACCATTCATGATCTTTTTAACAGGAGGGAGCGTTAATATGTTGACATTTTTTTCGAGTGCAACATCTGTAATTTCATTTTTACGGTCCGAAGGAATGTTGTGCGAAGCGATGATAACCTCTTCAACATTCAATGTATTGATCAGATGGCTGAACTTCTGCGAGGAATATATTTTGGTCCCATCAATTACCTTGTTGATTTTTTGTTCATTATCATCTAAGAATCCAACAATAGCATTTTTGGATCGTACATCATGATCTAAGGTTCTTTTTACAGCAATCCCCAAATCACCGGCACCATAGATCAGTGTCTTTTTTCTGGAGCCGCTGACTTTTTTGGTGTATAGAAAGAAAATTTTGATAATCGTTCTATATACGGTTAAAATAAGAAAGGAGAAGAGTGCAAAGAAGATAATGAGTGCAGTTGGAATGTTTCGCTCTATCTCGTTTGCTTGGATCACTAATTTTATAACCAGGAGAACGAAAACACTAAACGTTATCGTTGATAATATACGTATTGAATCGATAGCGCTCGTGTAACGAACTATCCCAGTATACATCTTGAAGAGATAGAATGATAAAGAACATATGGCTATAAATAAAATGTAACGAATGCTAAAATCAATGTCGAGCAGAAAATCGAAGTTAAAATCATAGTAAATAACATTTGCGAGGAGATAAGCGATGGAAACACTAAAGATGTCCAATAAAAAAATGATCCACCGTGGCACTATATTGACTTTACTGAGCATGGTACTATATCTGATTAATTTAGACAAATGTAGATAAATTTGTTTCATTCCAAAGCCGTGCCAAACCAAATTTATCTTCGTTTGATAAGATTGATTTTTTATTGTAATTTTAGCTAACTATCAATTTTACAAGATGAATGAGTTAGGAAAGCTTGCGAGTCAGGCTATGATTTCTCCAAAAGAGATGCTGTTTGAGAAGAAAAAGAATGCAAAGAGTTTATTTATAGGCATTCCAAAGGAAATCTCGCTTCAGGAAAAGCGGATCTGCTTGACGCCATTAGCCGTTGCATTATTGGTAGAAAATGGACACGAAGTCATCATTGAGACTGGAGCAGGTGCTGGCGCCAATTTTTTAGATCATCATTATAGTGAACAGGGGGCTCGTATCGTTTCATCTCGGGAAGAGGTGTACCAAGCAGATCTGATCATTAAAGTTGGTAGCCCTATCCTTAGTGAAGTGAAATTGATGAAAGAAAGGCAGCTTTTGTTATCTTCTCAACAACCTTCACTCATGAACCTGGATGTACTAAAGGCGTTAATGCATAAAAAAATCACTGCAATTTCTTACGAATATTTAAGAGATGAGGGCGGTTGCCTAGCAGTGGTGCGTGCGATGAGCGAAATCGTAGGGGCAACGGCAACTTTAATTGCGGGAGAGTATCTGAGCAATGCATTTGGAGGAAAGGGACTGATGCTCGGTGGTGTGACAGGTGTGGCTTCCACAGAAGTCGTTATTATTGGCGCGGGCACCGTTGGTGAACAAGCTGCCCGAACGGCTTTGGCGTTAGGAGCAGAGGTAAAGGTGTTTGATAATTCGATTTATAAACTTAGACGCCTACAAAATAATCTTGGTAGTCGTGTTTTTACCTCCGTTATACAACCGATTATTTTAAACAAGGCCGTGATCAGTTCGGATGTAGTTATTGGCGCTTTACGAGCGCTTAATGGACGTTCGGCTTGTGTGATTTCAGAAGAGACCGTTTCTAAAATGAAACCCAATTCCGTTATTATAGATGTAAGCATTGATCAAGGTGGTAATTTTGAAACTTCGGAGGTGACCTCCCATGACAAACCTGTCTTTCGAAAATTTGATGTTATTCACTATTGTGTTCCCAATATAGCGTCTCGGGTAGCACGAACAGCCACCTATGCCATGAGCAATATCTTCACTTCGATTTTACTCGATTTTGCTGAACTCGGAGGATTGAAAAATGCAATTTGGAAGAATCCTGGTATCCGGAGTTCCATTTATTTGTATCAAGGTAATCTTACGAATATAGACATGGCCTCAAGATTTAATATGACGGCGAAAGATTTAGATTTATTAGTCGTCTCTTCATTATAAATCCTAAGTATCCAACGGGCTATTGATTTACTCCCGGCAGATGTTGTATGTAAAAGGGACCGATATTTCCAGTAAATGTAGTTTGGCTATCTTTTTAAATGTTATTTAAATGAAAAAAATTTTTATGATTTTATGTTCCTTGATCTCGCTTGTTAAAGCGCAGGAGGCAGTCAACCTTTATGCAGATTCTATTCCAAATGCGACTGATAAAGAGCAGGTAAATTTAGAAAAGAACGTCCCCAAATTATTTGCCTATACAGCAGATAAAAGTAATGACAAAAATATCGCCGTACTAGTTATTCCGGGAGGTGGGTATTCTCATATAGCAATGGATCATGAAGGTCATGCTGTTGCAAAAGAGCTGGTAAAAAATGGCTATTCGGCATTTGTTTTACAATACCGATTGCCTTCGCCGAACATTATGCGTGACAAATCAATAGGACCTCTTCAAGATGCACAGCGGGCAATGCAATTGATCCGAACCTTGCATCCTGAACTTCGAAAAGTTGGGGTAATAGGGTTTTCCGCTGGCGGGCATCTGGCTTCCACTTTAATTACGAAGTTTAAGAAAGATTATATAGCGAATCCTGCCCATGTATCCTTAAGACCTGATTTTGCAGGATTGATTTATCCGGTAATCTCTATGGAAAATGATATAACACATAAAGGTTCGCGTATAAATCTCATTGGAGAAAACCCTTCGGAAGATCAAATCAAACTATTTTCTTCCAATTTGCAGGTATCTTCTGAGGTTTGTCCGGTTTTCTTTGTACATGCCAAAGACGATATGGCTGTGCCAATAGAAAATAGCTATAGAATGATGGCAGCTTTGGACAAGTCAAAAGTACCCAACAAGCTTTATACCTTTGAGCAAGGGGGGCACGGCTTTGGGTTAATTAACAAAACCTCAGACAAGTTATGGTTTGACGCATTTTTATCTTGGCTAGACACCCAAGACTAGGATATACAATTAATGGTCAAAAGAGATCCAGTGAGATATTGTTAGATCGACAGCTTGTTCTTTTTGTGGAACTATTTGCGATGTTATAATCGCATGTAAGTTAATCTCATTATTACTGACGACGATTTCATAATAAAAACCTCTGAATCGCACATCTTTTACAAAAAAAGTAGACTGCTCAGAAGGACTTATTGAAATCCATTCTTGATGTATCGCGATTGGTTTTTCGCTTGTTATGCCTAAATTTTGAGCTTGCTCAACCTGTAATATATTGCTTTTTGCCAGTAATTGCGCCGTATAAGGGTGCGATGGATTGCTATACAATACATGTGGATTGTTTTGATCTAGGATTTTACCAGATTTCATCACAATGAGATTATCTGCCAAAGCAAGAACTTCCGTAGGATCGTGTGAAACTAAAATGACGGTTAGCCCAGTTTCTTTAACAATATCTTTTATGTCCTGTTGCAAGGTATCCCTAAAAGAGGCATCAACCTGATTGAAAGGTTCATCCATGAGCAAGACTTCAGGCTCGTTGATCAGGGCACGACAGATGGCGACACGTTGTTTTTCTCCGCCACTGATGTCTGCTACTCTTTTTTTTGCGAGGTGATCTATCCGTAGGCGTTGTAATATTTCCGCAGTTTTGTCTTGTTTGCGTTTGATATCGGTGTTTGGCAATTGTGAAGCAACATTATCCCACACATTGGCATACGTATTCAAATCGTCAAAGCCCTGCGAAACTAATTTCATGGCATCATGTCCGGGGATCAGCTTGTCTTTGCGCGTCGGGACCTGCCAACCTTTATAGCGCACAGTGCCACCTGTTGGTTCCAAAAGACCGTATATAAGTCTAAGCAACGTACTTTTTCCACTGCCAGATTCACCAATGATCGCTGTTATTTTTCCTTCATCGATATCGAAAGAACTATTTTCAACAGCAAACTGCATGTTGTTCTCATGAAAGGAAAAGCTAAGGTGCTCGGCGTGTATAGCCGCTAATCCGGGCACATGGATATCAGATGGAATATATTGACAAGATGATAAATGAGCCATAGTTGGGAATCAAAAAAGGTAGTTAACGAATAGAAATTTTACGAGTTGTTGCATCTATGATGCTAATATGTATCTCTTTTGCTTCTTCAGGAAGTAAATTGGGGATTTTCTCGGGCCATTCAACAAAGCAATAGGCCCCTGAATAAAAATATTCCTCATAGCCAAAATCGAATGCCTCCTGTTCATCTTTAATGCGATAAAAATCAAAGTGATATATTGGTCCAACGGCAGACTCATATTCATTAACAATGGAGAATGTTGGACTAGATGTACTATCTTGTACATTCAATTGTTGACACAGGTATTTTACAAAAGTTGTCTTTCCTGCTCCCATGGAACCATATAATAGAAAAATCCGGTCCTTTGGAAAACTATTTAAAAGTGTTTGAGCCGCTTGAGATAGATCTGCTGTGGTATTTACAATAATTTCCATGTTGCAAAATTACTATTTCGGGAGGTATGTCGCAAAGGGGATAATCATTTCTTCCAAAGAGATTCCACCATGTTGAAATGTTCCATTAAAGTAATTGACAAATTGATTATAGTTGTTGGGGTAAACAAAATACGAATCTTCTTTGGCAAAAACGTATGTTGAACTAACATGAAGTTTAGGCAGCTGTGCCTCGTGGGGATTTTTGATAGCAAAGACATCCTTGTCAATATAGTTCAGATTTTTCCCTTGCTTATATCTCAAATTTGTATTTGTATTTCGATCACCAACGATTTTACTTGGCTTTTTTACACGGATCGTGCCGTGGTCGGTTGTAATAATCACACGAACTTTCTTTTGTGAGAGCCATTTTATAGCCTCTAATAAAGGTGAATGTTCAAACCACGACAATGTGAGGGAGCGATACGCTGCTTCGTCGTTTGCTAATTCACGAATCATAGAGCTGTCCGTACGTGCGTGAGAAAGCATATCAACAAAGTTATACACCAATACATTCAGTTGATTGTGCATTAAATTACCGAGATTGTCTAACACATCCTTTCCTTGTTCCAAGGTCAAAATTTTCGTGTAGGAGTGTTTTATGGACTTGCGGTAAAGTCGCTTGATCTGATCTTCCAAAAATTTATCCTCATATAAATTCTTGCCGCCTTCATCTTCATCGTTTTGCCATAATTTCGGGAAGCGTTTTTCCATTTCCAGTGGAGTTAATCCACTAAAGATGGCATTTCTAGCATATTGTGTTGCTGTTGGTAAAATACTATAATAGTTTATCTCCTCCTCAAGTCTAAAATAATCGGTGATCACCTCATTGATAATTTTCCATTGATCGAAACGCAAATTGTCTATTAAAAAGAAAAATGTCGGTATATCATCTTCTATGGTCGGAAATACCTTCTTCTTAAATAGCTGGTGTGATAGAATGGGCGCGTTTTCGGGGCGATTAATCCACTGGATATAGTTGTTTTCTATAAATTTGGAGAATTGCATGTTTGCTTCGGATTTTTGCATCGTCAGAATTTCATGCATATTGTTATCTTCAAGCTTTTCGAGGGACAATTCCCAGTAGACAAGTTTTTTGTAAACTTCTGACCATTGGTTGAAATCCAGATTGTCATTCAGGATCATCCCCAAATTGCGGAAGTCTTGTTGATAAGCCATGGATGTTTTCTCATTGACAAGACGTTTGTTCTCCGTTAATTTTTTTATTGTCATCAAGATCTGCTTGGGGTTGACCGGCTTGATAAGATAATCATCTATTTTGGAGCCGATGGCATCTTCCATGACATGTTCTTCTTCGTTTTTTGTGACCAGAACAACGGGAACAGTAGGGTTGATCGATTTGAGTATGGCAAGTGTTTCGAGCCCGGTTAGCCCAGGCATATTTTCGTCTAAGAAAACGAGGTGGAAAAAACCATTTTTAAAGGCTTCAACGGCATCATTTCCATTGTTGACTGTGTCAACTTTGTAACCTTTGCTTTCTAAAAATAAAATGTGTGGTTTTAGAAAGTCAATTTCATCGTCAGCCCAAAGAATATGTGTTTTTTGCATCTTGTTATTATATGTCTATTAGTAGTAGAGGGGAGGATCGGATTTTCGATCTCATGCTAACATAAGCAAATATCGTGCTTCAGATTTTATTTTTAACATTTATTAACGATGAACTAACTATCTTTGTTTTAAGTTTATACTAGTGTTAACCAGGAGTTCATGATTAAAGAGCTCGGTTTCATATTTATAGTGTTGATGATCGTATTAATTTGTCTCCATATTGAACAAAAATAAAATTATTAATGATCCGGTATATGGATTTGTCGCTATTCCTACAGGATTGGTCTTCGACCTAGTGCAACATCCTTATTTCCAAAGGCTCCGCTATATTAAGCAGGTGAGCATGACACATCTCGTCTATCCCGGAGCTTTGCATACCCGTTTTCAGCACGCCATAGGAGCGATGCATTTGATGTCGATGGCTTTAGAAACTTTGAGGAGTAAAGGTGTTATAATTTCAGGGGATGAAGAGGAGGCTGTTCTGTCGGCAATATTGCTGCATGATATAGGTCACGGCCCTTTTTCACATTCTTTGGAGCATAGTTTGATTGAAGGTGTTTCTCATGAGCTATTGTCTTCCCTTTTAATGGATCGCATCAACAATGATCTGGGTGGAAGACTAAGTCTTGCAATTACAATCTTTAATAATAAATACGAACGCAAATTTCTTCATCAATTGGTGTCGAGCCAATTGGATGTTGATCGAATGGACTACCTCAATAGAGATAGTTTTTTTACGGGCGTATCGGAAGGCGTCATCTCTTTTGACCGTATTATAAAAATGCTCAATGTGGTGGAGGATGAAATAGTGGTGGAGTATAAAGCACTTTATTCTGTAGAGAAATTTCTGATTGCGCGGCGGTTGATGTATTGGCAAGTATATTTACACAAGACCGTTATCGGTGCTGAACAGTTATTGATTAAAATTCTGCAGCGGGCGAAATATCTGACGGCTGCTGGCCATAAGCTCTTTTCTACTCCGGCATTTCATTGGTTTTTAAGCCAGCAGGTCAACAAAACTAACTTTTTGGATGACCCCTTACATTTGGATTGGTTTACTCGTTTAGATGATACGGATATTATGTCTGCCATAAAAACATGGGAACGTCATGAGGATCCTATTTTAAGTGCAATGTGCCAACGTGTTATGAAACGTAATCTATATCGATCTGTCATGAGTGATAAGCCATTCTTGCCAGAATATGTTGATTTAGTGAAGGCGAAAGTACAAGCTGAGATGGGAGTGGCTCAAGAGGATATTCATTATTATGTATTTATGCAGGAAATTCAAAACCGGGCCTATAATTCTTCCAGGGATCAAATTAAAATATTATTGAAATCGGGCGAGCTCGTCGATATAACGGAGGCTTCTGATCTAGGGAATTTAGAAGCACTATCGAAAAATGTAGCTAAATACGCCTTATGTTATCCAAAAGAGGTGGGATATGTTGCAATTACTTCCATCAAGTAGTTATTTTTTAATAAAAAAACATAGATTTGTACCATGCAATTTACTGCTCAACAAATAGGGACATTATTAGAAGGACGGATTGAAGGAAATCCAGAAGTTACTGTAGGTAACCTTGCCAAAATTGAGGAAGGTAAAAAAGGCGATCTTTCTTTTTTGTCAAATCCAAAATATGAGCATTTTATTTATACTACTGATGCCTCAATTGTAATTGTTAATGAAGATTTACAATTGACGCAGGCAACTAAGCCAACATTGACGATCATACGGGTTAAGAATGCATATGCTGCTTTCTCTACTATTTTAAATATGTATAATGAGTTTCGTCTTGACAAAAGCGGACGTGAGGAACCACATTTTATACATGCTGAAGCAGAGATCGGCCAAGGAGGTTATATTGGTGCATTCGTATATATTGGGCGTGGGGCTTCCATTGGAAATAACGTGAAAATCTACCCACAAGTCTATATTGGTGATAAAGTGACGATTGGCGATAATACAACACTCTACCCAGGCGTGAAGATTTATCATGATTGTAAGATTGGGCAAAATGTCGTCGTACATTCTGGTGTTGTGATTGGATCGGATGGATTTGGATTTGCACCACAAGAAGACGGAACATATAAAAAAGTACCTCAGATTGGTTATGTGCAAGTGGAGGATAATGTCGAGATTGGTGCCAATACTGTAATCGATAGGGCAACAATGGGCGCTACAATAGTGCGCGATGGTGTTAAGTTGGATAATTTGATTCAAATTGCACATAATGTTGATATTGGAAAGAATACAGTAATCGCAGCACAAACAGGTATTTCTGGTAGTTCAAAAATTGGAGAACATGTGGTTTTAGGAGGTCAGGTTGGAGTCGTTGGGCATATTGTTGTTGCAAAGGGATCTCAAATCCAAGCCCAATCAGGAGTGAATAGATCGATTAAAGAAGAAGGTAAAAAGTGGGGCGGTACGCCAGTGATGCCTTACCAGCCGCAGTTGCGCTCTAATGTGATTTTTGCACGTCTTCCTGAGTTGGAAAAACGAATCCAAGAGTTAGAAAAGTTAGTAGAAAAAAAATTGAAATAATTATTTTTCATTGAAAATAAACTGTTCTTTAATTGTGATGAAATAATCATTCCTAAGTAAGCCGATGGCGAACATCGATATAGCTTAAAGGATTAAGGTTTTGTCAAAAGAAGTTTTGATTTAAAAATATGTTATTAGAAATGAATGTAAAACAGAGAACCATCAAAAACGAGGTTGAAATTTCGGGGGTAGGTCTTCATACAGGAAAAATTGTATCGATGACTATTAAACCCGCTCCGGAAAATCACTGGTTTAAGTTCAGACGTGTAGATTTAGAGGGACAACCAGAAATTTTGGTTGATGCGGATAATGTTACGGATACCTCCAGAGGGACGACAATAACGCAGAATGGGGCAAGTGTGAGTACAATTGAACATTTGATGGCATCGTTAATTGGTTTACAAATTGATAATGTGCTGATTGATATTGATGGTCCTGAAATACCAATTCTAGACGGTAGTTCAGCTATTTTTGTGAAGTTGTTAGAGGAAGCGGGATTTGAAGAACAAGATGCTGATCGGGACTATTATGAGATTTCGAATAATATTCATTATGCAGAGCCAGATCGCAAAGTTGAAATACTGGGTATGCCAATGGATGGTTATCGTTTGACTTGTATGATCGATTTTAATTCGCCTGTGTTGGGAAGTCAACATGCAGCAATAACATCGATTGAGGATTTTAAATCTGAAATAGCCTCTTCGCGTACGTTTTGTTTTTTACACGAATTGGAAATGTTGGTGGATCATGGCCTTATTAAAGGTGGTGATTTAAGTAATGCAATCGTTATTGTGGACAAGGAGACTTCTCCTGAGGAATTGCAAAAATTAGCGCATCTTTTTCATAAAGAAACCGTTGCAGTTGCTAAGGAAGGAATATTAAACAATAATCAATTGCGTTACCAAAATGAACCTGCTCGACATAAATTGTTGGACATGGTTGGTGATTTAGCCTTAGTCGGAAGGCCTTTGAAAGGGCATATTATGGCTGCACGACCAGGCCATGCGGCGAATGTGGCTTTTGCAAAAAAGATAAAGGAGCAGATTAAGAAAGATAAAACACGTAAAAAAATTAAAGTTTACGATCCCAATATGCCTGCATTATACGATACGGTAGAAATCATGAAGATTTTACCACATCGTCAACCCATGCTTATGGTCGATAAAATTCTTGAGTTGACAGAAACACATGTTGTCGGTTTGAAGAATATTACCATGAACGAAGATCTATTTATGGGACATTTTCCTGGCGCACCATTATTCCCTGGTGTTTTGCAAGTAGAGGCTATGGCACAGACAGGGGGAATTTTGGTGCTGAAGACGGTTCCTGATCCAGAGAATTGGTTGACCTTATTCCTTAAAATTGAAAATGCACGTTTTAAAGCACAGGTAACTCCAGGGGATTCTGTTATTTTTAGATGTGACTTGATGGAGCCGATCCGAAGAGGTATCGCAAAAATGAAAGGTGTGGCTATGGTAGGAGAGAAAATCGTGTGTGAAGCGGAGCTTATGGCACAGATCGTAAGAGTAAATAACAACTAAAGTAGTATAGATGATACAGCCATTAGCTTATATTCATCCGGAGGCAAAAATTGCTAAAAATGTGGTCATCGAGCCATTTGTAACCATTTATAAAGATGTCGTCATTGGTGAAGGCACTTGGATAGGATCAAATGTGACGATCATGGATGGAGCTCGAATTGGAAAAAACTGTAAAATATATCCCGGTGCAGTAATCTCTGGGGAACCTCAAGATTTAAAATTTGATGGTGAGATTACTACAGCTGAAATTGGAGACAATACAACCATTCGTGAGTGTGTAACAATCAATAGAGGAACCAAGGATAGGTATAAAACGGTTATTGGAAAAAATTGTTTGATCCAAGCTTATAGTCATGTTGCACATGATTGTGAAGTAGGTGATAATTGTGTTTTTTCGAACAACAGTACACTTGCTGGACATATTACAGTAGGTGATTATGTTGTACTTGCTGGAATGGTTGCTGTTCATCAATTTGTCAAAATTGGTTCGCATGCATTTGTTACCGGTGGTTCATTGGTGCGTAAGGATATTCCTCCTTTTGTTAAGGCCGCACGTGAACCGATTTCTTATGCTGGTATTAATTCTGTTGGATTGAGAAGAAGAGGATTTTCGGAAGAGCAAATTGCCGAGATTCAGAATCTTTATCGAATTCTTTTTGTCCAAAACAGAAACCTGGCTAAAGCAATAGAAATTATAGAAGCTGAATATCAGGCAACGGAAATCCGTGATGAAATTTTGGATTTTATTCGGAACTCCGGCCGGGGTATCATGAAAGGATTCAATAATAGAGCGATGTAGTCGCGTTGTCGATTCTAGTGAATTTGAAAATTACATTAAAAGATATTGGTAGGAGGTATAACAATGAATGGATTTTTAGGCATATAAACTATACCTTCGAGTCCGGCAAGAGTTATGCCATCCTTGGCCATAATGGTTCTGGGAAGTCCACTTTCCTAAAAGTGCTTTCAAGTAGTTTGACACCCTCATCGGGTGAATTGATCTACACGGATGGAAACCAAGTCCTAGGTGTGGAAACTATATATCAGCAGCTGTCTCTCGCAGCTCCTTATGTTGAACTGATCGAGGAGTTTACCTTAAACGAGCTAATTGATTTTCATTTTAAATTTAAAAATTATCTTCCTTCTTTTGATAAAGAAACTGTTGTAAACGTATTGGGATTGGAACATGCGCTTGACAGAGAGATCCGGTTTTTTTCATCAGGCATGCGTCAACGTGTAAAGCTAGCGCTAGCTTGTTGTTCTGCATCTGCCTTGGTTTTGTTGGATGAGCCTACAAGTAATTTGGATAGTGCGGGTGAACAATGGTATCTTCGTTTAATTGAGCGCACAAAAGTGGAATCTAGATTGTTTGTCGTCTGTTCCAACCAAAAAAAAGAGTATGAATTCTGCGATGAAAGTATTTCTATCGTCGATTTCAAGTCTTAGGGGATCAACAATTTGTTTCTACTCTATTAAAAATAGGAGAAAAGTTTTTGTCCTGTATCAAAAATGATTATTTTCCATAAAACCATCAAGATTGCATAACCATTAACAGCTACGAAAGTGAACTGAAGGTTCTCTCCGGCCAATAAAAACAAACACTTTCAGAAAAAAAAGTAGCGAATGAAATTTTAATAACACAATTAGTTTTTGTACTTTTGACGACTCAATAATGAGATAACCGTTTAAAGTTCAATTCAAAGAATGGCTAAGGCATCAGAGGTAAAATCAGGAAATATCCTAAGATTTAATGGAGAGTTAGTATCCGTAGAAGAATATATACACCGTACACCAGGCAATTTACGTGCATTTTATCAAGCGAGAATGCGTAATGTTAAAACTGGTAAGTTAGTTGAATACCGTTTTAGAGTTGACGAATCTGTAGAAATTGCACGTGTAGAAACTAGCGATTATCAGTATTTGTATGAGGATGGAGATTTCTTCGTGGTAATGGATAACAATACATACGAGCAATTCAATATTCCTAAATTTTTGTTCGGTGATTCAGCTCGTTTCTTGAAAGAGGGAATGACTGTAATTATTGCTTTTGAAAGTGATGAGCCTATCATGGCAGAAGCTCCAAAAAGTGTTGAGTTAGAAATTACATATACTGAACCGGCTGTAAAAGGAGATACTTCTACAAATGCGTTGAAAAAAGCAACTGTAGAGACTGGTGTTGAAATTATGGTACCGTTGTTCATTAATCAAGGTGAGAAAGTAAGAGTCGATACGCAAACAGGTAATTATATCGAGCGCGTAAAATAATAGAAAGATTTTAGGTTTAGGTTGATTATTCGGTCTTGTTAGCGCTCGCTACAAGGCCGTTTTTTTTATGACTAGACTGCGTTTAACACTTGGTTTTTCTATTCTGAACGAGAATTTATATTTGCTTTTGAAGCTTAAATAAAAATTAAATTGGAAGGAATGCTATTTTTGATTGATCTTGGCATAAGTGATGGGATTTAATGGGGATTTTGGTAAAGAAGGGAAATAAATTTTAGGAATAACTATTTTACAAATGAAATCGAAACAAGAATTAAGACTTGAATATAAAACTAAGCGATGTCAATTGTCTTTAGAGAGAGAAACTGCGCTCAATGAACGATTACTTTCGCAATTTACAAAGCTTGATCTCTCAGGAGTCGAATTTTTGCATATTTTCATTCCCATAGGGAAATACCACGAACCCAATACATATTTAATAATCAATTATATTCAAGAGTTTTTTCCACAGATAAAGATCGTTGTTTCGCGATCTAATTTTGATGATTACTCGATGCAACATTTCATATTGGATGAACATACACGATTTGAGACGAACAACTGGGGTATTCCAGAGCCAACCTCTGGTATTAAGGTAGCTTCATCGCTTATTGATATGATTATAGTGCCGTTGTTAATTTTTGATCTTTTCGGCTATAGAATAGGTTATGGAAAAGGGTTTTATGACCGTTTTTTCTCGTCTTGTAAAGTTGGTGTACAGCGTATCGGACTATCTTTTTTTAATCCAATTGATGTTATTGCGGATAAAAATGAATATGATGTCCAATTAACGAAAGCTATAACACCAGATCATATTTATCATTTTTTTGATAAGTAGTTGGCTGATTTTGTCTTATGATGATTTAATTAAAATTATTTTTTATTTTTATTGCGAAATTCAATGCCTGTGCCGATATGTTTCGATATCTTCTATTTTTTCTTTTCCTAACAATCATACCTTGTCATGTGGTCTATGGGATGGATTTAATGGATTCCAATTCCTCGATAGAAGAGAAGAACTTTTACGAAACAATTATAAAAGAATCAGCACAGTATCAATCCTCCAGTCTGTCGTTGAGCAAATATCTTGCACCATATTTTAGTCAAGCGGTACGAAAAAATGATAAGGCACTTTTGGCAATCTATTATTGTTTACTGGCGGATCAATCGTTTAATGACGAAGGCGCAAGAAACAACTTTAGTGATAAATACTATTTGAAAGCGCTGGACCTTGAAGAAGGCTATAGCTATCAAAATGTACGGGTTTGGGTAAAAGTAATGTATGGGTTTTACCTATATCGTTGTCAGAAAGCCTCTGAGGCATTACCTTTTATTTTGGAAGGAGAGAAAGGGCTAGAAGATGTACCTAAAGAACTAGTTTTAGACCTAACTCAAACGTACAAGAAGCTGGGCTATTTTTTTGGAACTTTAGGTGATTATACTTCTGGAATTAAATATCTGGATTTAGGGCAACGACAGGAACAAATTTCGCCGAGATTGAAAGCCGAAATCTTAGACAATTTAGGTGTACTTACGCTGAAAAGTGGTGGTGATACTTTGCAGGCGATGAAATTTTTTGAATTTGCTCAAACGTTGGCACTTTCAGAAAATGACTCATTACGCTACGCGAAGATTTTAGGCAATCAGGCTGCTGTGTTCGAAGGGATGAAGGATTATCATAAAGCTTTATTGCTCCTCGATAAGGATCTTGAGATCTCAAGATCTCTTGGGAATGATCGAAATACAATTTTCGCCTTAATGATGCGGATTCGTTTAGATATAGCGAATAAGGAAACGAAGAATGTTCGTCATATGATTACGGAAGCTGAATCGCTTTTGTCGGGCTCGGATGATAAGAAGACAATACTTGAACTTGAGATTCACAAGTTGAATTTGGCAATGCAAAGTAACGATATAGGTCGTGAGTTGAATGCACGAAGAAGGATAGAGCGTCTCCAAGACTCATTACGCTTTTTAGATGGTGATCCAGTATTGTCCGAATTGAAGTTTATGGCCGACAAGCAAAAGTATGCCGATAAATTATCGCTGGCACAAGCTGTTATTAAGAAAAAGCAAGCTGAGAGGCGATTATGGCTAATATTAAGTTTATTGGTATTGGTGTTATTCTTTTTTATTTATAATGCTGTTCGATCTCGTGCTAGAAAACGGATACGTGACTATGAATATCAGCTTCTTAATTTAAAGTATACAAAAGCAAAATTAGACAGGGAACTGGTGAGCTCTAAAAGCCAAGTTGAAGAATACGTCGCTTATCTTAAGCGGAATAATGAACAGATAAATGTACTTTCTGCGATGCTTGAAGAAAAAGGGAATGTTATTGAAAAAGATCGCGAGGAGCTAAAAATATTGTTGCAGTCACATCTCATCACTGAAGAGAAATGGCAGGAATTTAAATTATTGATAGTAAAAGAATTTCCCAATTTACTCCAGGATATACAATCTAGATTTCCCGATATAACGGAATCTAATCTGAGGGTAATTGTGCTTATGAAACTGGGGCTAAATAATAAGGAAGTAGCCAACGTATTGGGGGTTACTCCAGACGCGATAAAAAAATCTATGCAGCGCTTGAAAAAGAAGCTCGGAGATCAGGCCGGGATGCTCATGGAATATATTTCCGACAAGGAGTTTGTTTAATGTCGACCTTCAGTTGGCAGAAGGACCCTTTGGGAGCCAAGTTATGACCGTCTCAGTTTTAAGACGGTCATATACAGTTAAGCTAAATACAATGCGTTGTTGCCGCAGCAGAGGCTACTGTTTAATCCAATGGATTTTCCTTCAGATTTTTTTCCCATGCCCAGGCAGAAGCCATCATTTCATCAATACCAAGTGCTGCTTTCCAATGCAACTGATTGGCCGATTTAGTGACGTCCCCGTAAACTTTGATGATATCTCCGTCACGACGTGGACCAAATTCGTAATTCAGTTTTTGTCCTGAAGCTTTCTCAAACGCTTTGATCGCTTCAAGGACAGAATATCCGTTTCCAGTTCCCACATTAAAGACATCGTATTTTCCGTTCGGGTTGCCTTGTTCCAACAATCTGATTGCTGCAACGTGAGCTTTTGCTAAATCAACAACGTGGATATAGTCGCGGATACAAGATCCGTCCGGTGTGTCGTAATCAGACCCAAATACCGTTAATTTTTCTCTTTTTCCAATGGCTGTTTGTGTGATAAAAGGAAGCAGGTTCTGAGGAACACCGTTTGGTAATTCACCGATTAGTGCCGACTCATGTGCACCTACAGGGTTGAAATAACGGAGCGCAATAATATTGTAGTTGTCATATGCAGCAGCAGTTTCCTGTAGGATTTCTTCAGCAATTTGTTTTGTATTTCCATAAGGAGAGGTTGCCTTTTTCACTGGAGCACTCTCGTCTACAGGTAAGTAGTCTGGCTCACCATATACGGTACAGCTTGAAGAAAAGACAAAATTAATAGGCTTATTTTGATATGCCTCTAATAAGTTAATTAACGAGAAGAAATTGTTGTGGTAATATTTCAAAGGCTTCTGTACAGATTCACCTACAGCTTTAGAGGCCGCAAAATGGATAATTCCTGAGATATCGGTATTGTTTTTTACAAATTCATTCACGCGTTCTGTGTCACAAAGGTCAAATTGGTGAAATTCAGGTCTAACGCCGATGATCTTTTCAACCTGATCCAAAATTTTGATGTTTGAATTGGACAGATCATCCACGATGACAGGTACATATCCTGCTTTATGTAGTTCGACCACTGTGTGCGAACCGATATAACCTGTTCCTCCTGTGACTAGTATTTTTTTGTTCATTATTGTTGATTATAGTAAGTAAAGTCTTTATGTGATAAGGTATCCAAAGGGATCTTTTTGTAAAATTCTATGGTTTTTTTCAATCCTGTTTTTCGGTCTATTTGAGGTTCCCAGGCTAATTTTGATTTGGCCAAGCCAATATCGGGTTTCCGTTGTTTGGGATCATCAACCGGCAATGGTTCGTAGACGATTTTACTCGAGCTGTCTGTCAATTCGACAATTTCATGGGCCAATTGTAGCAAGCTGATTTCGTCTGGATTACCAATATTTATAGGTGTTGCACATGCCGAATGCAACAAGCGAAAGATGCCTTCGACCTGGTCGTCAATATAACAGAATGATCGTGTTTGTGAACCATCCCCAAAAATCGTGATGTCTTCGCCACGTATCGCTTGTGCAATAAAGGTGGGAATAGCTCTGCCGTCATTGAGACGCATTCTGGAACCAAAGGTGTTAAATATCCTGACAATACGGGTATCCAGACCATGTGCATTGTGGTAGGCCATCGTTATTGCCTCTTGGAAGCGCTTCGCTTCATCGTATACACCGCGAGGTCCCACGGGATTTACATTGCCCCAGTAGTCCTCGGATTGTGGTGAAACCAGTGGATCGCCATAAACTTCAGAGGTGGAGGCTACCAAAATACGTGCTTGTTTAGCACGCGCTAGGCCCAAGAGATTATGTGTGCCCAAAGATCCTACCTTCAATGTTTGTATCGGAATTTTAAGGTAATCAACGGGACTGGCTGGCGAAGCGAAATGCAGGATGTAATCTAAGTGCCCGGGAACGTGGACAAATTTTGAGACATCGTGATGATAGAAGTCAAAATTTTCCAACTTAAATAGATGTGCTATATTCTGTAGATCTCCGGTAATCAGGTTGTCCATTCCAATTACATCGTAATCTTCCGCAATAAAGCGATCGCAAAGGTGAGAACCGAGGAAGCCAGCTGCTCCTGTTATCAAAATCCGTTTGCGATGTTTATTTTCCACTCAATGGTTCCGTTTAATGAAATGGGTTTAATATCTTTGACTAAGATAAACATTATTTTAAAAACATGCGTTTGCTTTATTCAATTGGAATCTTTCTATATGGACTCTTACTGCGTATTTTGGCTCCTTTTCATGCCAAAGCCAAGCTCATGGTAGAGGGACGAAAAGACTGGTATTCGAGGATGAAACAAACGGTTGATTCTTCCCAAAAACATATTTGGTTTCACTTTGCTTCATTGGGGGAATTTGAGCAAGGAAGACCTGTCCTGGAAGCGGTGAAAAATAATTATTTGGATCATAAAATAATTGTAACATTTTACTCTCCCTCTGGCTATGAAATCAGAAAAAACACTGCTTTGGCCGATTATGTTTTTTATCTCCCCTACGATACTGCTCAGCACGCACGGCTTTTTCTCGATTTGATCAATCCAAGTTTCGCTGTGTTTACGAAATATGAATATTGGTATTATTTTTTTGAAGGCCTGCATAGACGGGGCATTCCCTTGTTTTTGATCTCAGCAATATTTAGACCCGATCAGATTTTCTTTCAGGCCTATGGTACTTTTTTTCTGAAAATTTTAAGTTATGTGACTTACTTCTTTGTGCAAAATGAAGAAAGTGTACGTCTTTTGAAAGAATTTGGGATACGGAATGCCGGGTTAGCCGGAGATACACGTTTTGATCGTGTGGTAGACATCCCTAAAAGCAGAAAAATGATTCCCGAGATCAGCCAATTTATTGGGGAAAATCCGGCCCTGGTTGCAGGAAGTACCTGGCCCGAGGATGAGCAGGCTCTACAGGAATTGCTCCTGGATTATTCAGACTATAAGCTGATCTTGGCTCCGCATGAAATCAATGAATCACATCTGGCGAGCATTTTTAACCTTTGGCCAAAGGCTATCCGTTTTTCGGATATGGCTACCTACGATGCCGCAACAATAGCCAATTCAAAGGTGCTCGTTATCGATAACATTGGTATGCTTTCGTCTTTGTATGGGTATGGCCAAGTGGCCTATATTGGTGGTGGTTTTGGCGTTGGGATACATAACACTCTCGAGGCTGCAACATATGGCATACCGGTTCTATTTGGACCAAATTTTAAGAAATTTCAGGAAGCGAAAGAGCTCGTACAAAATGGATCAGGTTTCGCCATCGCCAGTGCTAAAGAATTAAAGAAAGTCTTTGCTGTTTTACAAGATCAGACTGTCCGTCAAGAGGCCGGAAAATTGGCCCGTGAATATGTTCTGCAGAAAGCAGGAGCAACACCGATAATTATGAAATACCTCAAAAGCAATCCTGTAAAAATATAAACGGTAATTGCACAACGAACTACCGCTTATATTTTTAAAGTTTGATGGCTAATAATATGTATACCTTTTTACGCCGGTAATATGACGCGATAAGCGCATTACCTGATGAGAATATCCGTATTCATTGTCGTACCAGACATATAGAATGACATTCCTGCCATCTGACGAGACTATCGTCGCTGGAGCATCTACGATCGCAGCGGCAGTAGAGCCGATGATATCTGAAGAAACGAGTTCATTGTCTTTAGAAAATTTAATCTGTTCGACAAGGTCACCCTGTAGTGATGCCTCTTTTAAAAGTGCATTGATTTCTTCGACCGTAGTTTTAGATCTAATTTCGAGATTTAAAATTGCCAATGATCCATTTGGCACGGGAACGCGAATGGCATTGGAGGTCAGTTTGCCCTTCAATGAAGGCAATACTTTTGAAACGGCAGTCCCCGCTCCAGTTTCTGTGATCACCATATTGAGCGCTGCGGCACGCCCTCTTCTGGACTTCTTGTGCATATTGTCGACAAGATTCTGATCGTTGGTATAGGAATGTATGGTTTCGATATGCCCTTTTTCAATACCTATTCTATTTTCAAGGACCGCCAAAATAGGAGATATTGCGTTGGTCGTACAGGAAGCGGCGGAAAATATCGCATGCTGTTGCACGTCAATATCATTTTCGTTGACTGCATATACGATATTTGGAACACCTTTTCCGGGGGCTGTTAATAAAACTTGGGCGGCACCTCTGGATTTCAGGTGGCGACTCAGTTCTTGCTCATCTCGAAAAGCACCCGTATTGTCGACGACTAAAGCATGCTGTATTCCGTAATAGGTATAATCGATGTCCTCTGGCTGTTTGGCAGAGATAAGGTGGACAGTGATGCCATTGATAATAAGAGCCTGATTTGGAATGTCGGCCTGTACATCGCCTTCGAACGCACCATGTATGGAATCTGTTTTTAATAGTGTCGCTCTTTTCAATATGGACTTGCTATCATTGGCGTCCCGCGTTACAATGGCACGAAGGCGAAGCTGCTGTCCAGCACCGGCTTTATGCATAAGCTCTCGGGCGAGTAAACGGCCGATACGGCCAAATCCATAAAGCACAACATCGCGTGGTTTTAATTCCGCTTGTTGATTAATATCTTTTAATTCATTTGTAATAAAACTAGGCAGATCGTTGTTGTCAATAGTCTGTTTCTTGACCTGTAAAGTAAGTTTTCCGATATCAATACGCGCAGGTGATAGCGTGAGTTTTTCCAATACCTGTGCCACGTGAAGGGTGTCAAAAATATTGAATGGCTCGTCGGTAAGGAGGACGCTTTCCTTGATCAGGTTGAGAATTGAACTCGATTTTACATCAATGAGTTGATTTCGAAAAAATACAAGTTCAATAGCGTGGTTATACCACAGGTTACTGACAATTTGAATTAAGCTTACGGCAGCGTTTTGTTGCTCTCTGTAACTTTTGATCTCTAAGTCAAAAGATGGCTTGTGTGACATCATAATTTTATAATAGATTATGTTGCAAACATAGTACAAACCACCTAGAAAATAGATTTATATTTTTATTTTCGTAATTTTTTAAATATAAATGCTTGTAATATTACTATTTTGATAAAATATTAGTGATTTATTTGTTAATCCTCTATTATGAATAATTCGGACATGATATGATCAGCCATTAATTTACCGGGATCCGTCAACCGTAATTTGTTTTCTTCCAAAACGAGATTTTTCTCTGCTAGAAATGGTTCAGCATCCTTTAGGACTTGGTTTTTAAAAGATTGCCCGAATTTGCTTTCCAACGCGATCAAATCCAGTCCCCACATGGTTCTCAGCGAAGTCATGATACTTTCGTTGATCTGGTCCAGCATAGAAAGCTCCTCAATTTCCAGGGGAAGTTGGTTTGAATTGATTGAGGTCATATATTTCGCGTTGTTGGAAACATTCCAAGCTCTGGAAGTTCCATTGAACGAATGTGCTGAAGGGCCTATACCAAGATAATGTTTGCCTTTCCAATAATTTGTGTTATGACGTGCATAAAGGCCGTTTTTTGCAAAATTGGAAATTTCATATTGTTCATATCCTGCCGCTTTCAATGTATGGATAAGGAGACTCATTTGATCCGCTGCCTGATCTGAATCTATAGCTGGACTTAAGCCTTTTTTAATGAAGTGATCCAATGCTGTCTTATTTTCTACCGTCATGGAATACGATGAAATATGGGGAATTTCAAAGTCGATCAGCTGTTGCATATTGTGGCGCCATTTCTCATAAGTCAACAGTGGGTAGCCATAAATAAGATCACAGGTAATATTTTCAAATCCAGCATCTTGTACCCGCATGATAGAAGCCAGTGCTTCCTGCTGATTATGTGCTCTGTTCATCCATTTAAGATCCTCTTCAAAAAAAGATTGTATGCCTATGCTGAATCGATTGATTGCTGTATTCTGCAGACTATTTACTTTGGCCGCATTTAGATCGTCGGGGTTTGCTTCCAGGGTAATTTCTGCCTGATTTACGATGTCAAAATGCGTTGCTATCGTATCGATGATCCGTGCGATCTCTTCAGCCTCCAATAGGGATGGTGTGCCACCACCAAAATAGATCGATTCGACCTTTTTGTCTTCCAAATAGGATGCCCTGAGCTCAATTTCCCTTCGTATGGCATTGATCATCTCACTTTTGTATTGAAGTGAAGTGCTAAAATGGAAGTCACAGTAATGACAAGCCTGCTTACAGAAGGGGATATGGACATAAATCATGGGGACAAATATACCAAGACCTGACCAAATCGCTCCTTATTTTTTCTTCTTTCGACTATACATACCCGAAATCTTCGCAAGAGGTATATGGATAGATGCAGGCGGAATTTATGCGTTCAACTATTTTCGGTAGCCAATAGCCACTTTCCGAATAAATCCCGGATAAGATCGCTGTTGGACTTGTCCGCAGCTCATTGAGGGATATAAAAAGAAAGTGTGATAGAACGGAATAATAGCTACAAAAGGGTTGACAACAAACTAGTTATTCGTTATCTTGTTGTCAATATTTGTTTGTAGAAAGCACCAATATAGCACCTAATGTCTGGTGAAGGAGGAGTGAATTCAAGAGATACCTTCTAAAAAAAATATACACGCTATGGGTACCAGCCTCATGTACAGTATCTCATGGGAGCCTATCAAATAGATTAGAAAACGAATTATTTTCTTCTAATAAAAGTAAAATGTATGAAAACCTCGCGTCGAGACTTTCTGAAAAATGTAGCCGGTGTTTCTGGCCTATTCCTGTTTTCAAACCATGGATATGCTTTTGAGGGTAGTTTTGAAGACTCCTTCATAGACAAGTTATTACCGGCACCAAAAGGAGGCGGATTTGCGATGAAAGATTATTGGATTTGGGATCCATCGGTTATAAAAGGAGAAGATGGACGATATCATATGTTTGCTTCGCGTTGGAGCAAACACTATGGCTTTGGTAACTGGGTGACAAACTCAGAAGTCGTCAGGGCTATTTCAGATACCCCTGAAGGGCCATACGAATTTGTTGAAGTTGTACTGCCTGCTCGGGGGAAGCAATATTTTGATGGCTGTACAACACACAATCCTCGTATAGTAAAAAATGGGGACTATTATGTGCTTTATTACTTTGGCAATAACTATGACGAACCAAGTCCCACCTTTACAGAAAATGTATGGGAGTCGGGCTTAGGCCAGAAAGCCTGGATGCATAAACGTATTGGGATGGCATATTCCAAGTCAATTGCAGGGCCATGGAAAAGAGTTGATCAACCGATTTTGAATCCGCGTAAAGGAGAATGGGATGCCTCCATTACATCAAACCCTTCGCCAGTTGTCTTACCTAACGGGAAGGTTTATTTGCTGTATAAATCTTCGCCCGTAAATTATAATCCACCACTTTTATTGGGTGCCGCACAAGCCGATTCTTTCCTCGGACCTTATCGCCGTTTATCGGACAAGCCCATTTTTTCATTTCATACGGACCAAAACCATGAAAATGACGTTGAAGATCCATTTGTGTGGTATAATGGTCAGCAGTTTGAACTTATTATGAAGGACCGTTACGGAAAGATCTGTGGTGAAGAGGGAGGCGGGATACATGCTTATTCCAAAGACGGCATAGATTGGCATCTTTCGAAGTCTGTAAAAGCTTATTCTAAAACAATTCAATGGGATGATGGCACGACGAGTCATCAGGCCAATTTTGAACGACCGTTTTTGCTATTTGAAAATGGGAAGCCTACTCATTTGTTTGCTGCTACGGGAGATGGTTCAGAGCCCTATCAATTTGAACGTACATGGAATATGGTTATTCCTCTTAAGAGTATATAATCCACGGAATTAAAAAACAGCTTCCAAACCGCGTCGTATATATTGGGTTTGGAAGCTGTCTTGATTTTCCCATCTGTTCGGATAGTGGGAAGTATATCTAGTTACTTACTAAAACTGTTGTTTGCCGATTCTACATCCGCTAATCGTAAGGAAGGATCAATTGTTACCGTTTTTGGTGTTTTCGATACATGGATTGTATAGTCGGGTTTGGTCCAGAACCAATCCTCAAGCACGGTTCTTTTAACACCTTTGTAAATGTCAAAATGCTCTTCCGGTTTTTCTCCACGCATTTCACGTAAAGGGATATAAAATAATTCTTTGCTTCCATCGGTGTATTCTACCAGAACATCCAGTGGCATGGCAAAATTGGACTTATTGGCCAATAGGATTTCTGTATCTGTTACTTTTTCAATGGCGTAATCGATTTGACGTGTTGTATTGATAAACAGATTGAAATACCATTTTAAGTTGATACCGGAAATATCTTCAGCAACGCGTTTGAAATCATTTGGTGTCGGATGTTTAAACTTCCAGATGTCATAGAATTTCAAGAAGGTTTTTTCTAAATTTTCCTGACCAATAATATAACCCAACTGTTCTGCAAGTACGGCACCTTTGTTGTATGCTTCGTTGCTGTAGCCATAGTTGGTGTTATAATAATCTGCCAGTAAACTCATTGGTTCTTCTTTACCTGAAAGGGCCAATTTATAATACCCACGGTAGGCTGCAATTTGCGGGTTAGATGCTATGGCACCTCTTTTTTCAAAGATATGCTGCATAGCCAATTCCTCGACATAGGATGTGAAGCCTTCATCAAACCATTCATCGACGGTTTCGTTGATTCCAAACAATTGTTGGTACCAAGAGTGTGCCGATTCATGGAATATTACACCGACAAGGCTTTTTAGATTGCGGCCACCTGTGATAAGCGTAGCTGTACCATATTCCATTCCGCCATCTCCACCTTGAATGATGGTATAAGTTGGCCATGGATATTTACCAAACTTAGCACTACAGAAGTCAAAGAATTCGGTAGAAAGGCCTATTGCTGTTTTCCAATTCGAGATCACTTCTTTGTCTGTTGGCAAGAATACGGTATACACCCTTATGCCATTTTTACTTGAAGCGGAATCCACAACAAATTTGGGGTCTGCAGCCCATACAAAATCGTGGATATTTTGGGCCTTATAGTGCCAGGTTGCTTTATTGTCGACCGCTTTTACTTTCGCTTTCTGTTGATAACCCTTGACATCTGATGGGTTTTGAAGAACACCTGAAGCACCAACGACATAATTTTTATTGAGGTGTATGGTAACGTCAAAATTTCCAAAAGGGGCAATAAATTCACGGCCCGTATATTCATCCAAATGCCAGCCGAATTCATCGAATTGAGCCATCTTCGGATACCATTGCGCCATAGATAGTGCTACACCTTCGGCTGAATTTCGGCCAGTTCTTCTGATTTGTTCCGGAACTTGTGCGGTCCATTCCATATCAAAACGTGCTGTTTCCCCATCTTGGATTGCAACTGGTAAAGTTACCTCCAAAATAGTTCCATCAATTTTAAATGTTGTGTTCGCACCATTGACTGTTAGGGTTTTAATTTTCTGATAACCAGTTTGATTGGCTTTCAGCTCTCCGATACGGCTTTGATATACCGGTTTTTCTTTTGTACCCAAGTTAGTGACCATTCGCTTGTCGGGGTCACTTATGTTTTTTAATCGATAGTCCATCATCGATCCTGGTTGAAACGCATTGAAATATAAATGGAAATATACCTTTTTTAGTGACTGCCCTGAATTATTGCTGTACTTCAAGGTCATTTTTCCATCGTACTGATATGCTTTTTCATCCACGTTGACATCCATGTTGTAGTCAACTTTCTGTTGCCAGAATCCTTTTCTTTGGGCCTTCGCTACTGCCCCCCAAATATTTAATACACATGCAAGTGTAAAAAAGGATATTATTTTGATTTTCATGCCCCAAACTTACAAAATTGTCTCAATAAATGGCACTTAAACGAATGTAACGAAGTTAATGTCATCAAATCTTGACGAAAATTGACTGGTCTTTGGATAATTGGCCTGGTTTTGGTTAGGGGATTTATCTGTTAAGTTAAAAATCAATTTTACTGTTTTTATGGAAAATCTATATTATAAGCCCTCGGGAAAGGCTCCTGCTTTGGCATTTATTGGATCTCTTGTGCTAGGTACAGTGAGTGCTATTGTCCTGGCAATTGTTTACATCGCTTTGCAGTGGTTTATTCCTATTATTTATTTTAATGTATTTATTACATTGGGATTTGGTGCTGGAATATTTTATGTTCTTAACTTCTGTTTCAAACAGTGGAAATTAAGAAATAAGAGCATTGCAATATTGATTACTTTGCTGATTGCAATTTTAGGCTTTTATGCCCAATGGGCTCTTTTTGTGTCGCTGATGTACAATGCGGAGGGGACAATGGGCGGAGATACCTGGGTAAAATCGTCTTTTAATCTGGAGGGGTTCAAGGCATTTTTCTTACACCCTTCATTTATCTGGGAAGCGATGCAGGGTTTAAATGAAGTCGGCACTTTTACCTTGAAAAAGAGTCCGGTTTCGGGCGGTATGTTGTGGGCCGTGTGGGCGATTGAAATGGGTATTATTTTGATTACCCCAATTATTATGGCATTCAGGGGTATTACTATTTATCCTTTTTCTGAAAAAGACGAAGCATGGATGAATAAGCGGATATTGCCGGGAAGGTTAAAATTCGTTGCGGATAAAGATGCTGTAGTAAGCTCTTTGGGTAATCATGATTTTGCCTATGTGTATGACCATCTTTCGGATGAAGAAGAGCATTTCTCTTTTGCCACTGCCGAATTATATGAATCTGAAACGGACGACCATCAGTACCTGACCATCTATAATCACCAATTTACGGAAAAGAAAGGCAAGATGGAAGAGAAGAAGGATGAGGTTATCGAATTCTTGCGGATCAATAGAAATAGTCTATAAACGAAATATACTGACGAGTTGAATTGCTCTTTATTATATGCAATGGCAGCTCAAATTCGATCGTATAGTTTGGTTCTTTAAAAAAGATCCCAGGGGGTAAATATTCCTGGGATCTTTTTATATATTTTATTGTACCAATATTCCACCCTTTAATTTCCATTCATTGATCGAAGGACTATAAATTTTGACGTCCTTAATACCATGTTTCGCCAATATGGATGCCGCTATGGTTGCTCGGTCTCCAGACTGGCAATGCAGGTATAGCTGTTTATTTCGGTCAATTTGGTTAAGATTGTCCGCAATTGTACCAACAAAGATATGAGTCGCATGCGGTAAATGGCCTTCTACAAACTCACTGGCATTGCGCACATCAAGTATTTGGATATCGGATTTTCCCAATACACTATTCATCTCTTCGAAACCGATGAGTTGCTGATGTTCCAATGCAATCCCCAAATGGGGGATCGTATCAGGCGTAACATATCCAGCGACATGATCCAATCCAATGCGCATAAGCTTGCGGGCAATGTCGTCCAATTGGCTTTCCTCTACAATGAGTATAAAAGGATCCGTGTAATTAAGGATCCAGCCAGCCCAGGTATTAAACGTTTTGTTATTCTGAATATTGATGCTATTGGGGAGATACCCTTTGGCAAACTCAAACTTATGGCGTGTATCAATGACAGTTGTTCCTTTGTGGTATAAATCTAGAAAAATTTCGTTCGTTAACTTGTTGTACTGAGGAACTGCTGTTTGCAAAGGCCGTGCTATTTTGTTGAGTTTTTTCATCATGGCAAAATAGCGTGGCGGTTCGGGCTGTCCTGATAATAGTTCTTCCACGAAGGCTGTTTCGTTGTTTTGGTATTGAAGCGCCCAGTTGCGTATTTTTTCATAACCAACTGTTGAACTTGGAACGGCACCCAGCGCCTTTCCACAAGCGGATCCGGCACCATGTGCGGGCCATACTTGAATGTGATCAGGTAGAGCCAAGAAATGTTGCAACGATCGGTACATTTGATGGGCTCCAATTTCCTTGGTTCCGACCATTCCGGCTGCATTCTCCAGTAGATCCGGGCGTCCGATATCTCCAACAAATACAAAATCACCTGTAAATAGCATGACTGGCTCCATGGTTGCAGGCGTATCAATCAATACAAAACTGATGCTCTCGGGCGTGTGTCCGGGTGTATGGATAACCTGGAAAATCAGATTTCCAACGTGAAATTGATCTCCATGTTTTAATCCAATATGTGGGAATTCATATTGCCAATCTTCTCCACCTTCATCGGATAGATAAGGTTGTGCGCCTGTCAATGCAGCTAATTCTAGCGTACCTGAAAGGTAGTCGGCATGTATATGTGTTTCCGCAATATGGGTAATGGTCAGATTATTCTTTTGTGCAATCTCAAGATAGCTGTCTACATCTCTTTTAGGGTCAATGACTAGAGCTACACCCTTGGCTTGACAACCAATAATATAACTTGAATGTGCTAAAGATGACTCAAAAATGTGTTGAAAAAACATAACGTGTGATTTTAATGATTTACAAATTGAATGAATTCGAAAGCAAAGATTAGGATGCCGATACTAATTAAAAAGTACCCAAAAATACCTTTTAATTTTGCTGCATCTAATTTGTCTTTCCATTTGGAACCAATTTGGAGGCCTATTAAAGTGATTAACGTAAAGGTAACCAATATAAACCAATTCATATGTTCCAGGAACTGATAATTCGCGATCAAACCGAATGAAGCGTTTAAACCGATGATAAACAGCGAAGTGGCAATGGCCTGCTTAAGTGGAATTCCTAAGAGTAATACGAGGGCCGGTACAATGATAAAACCTCCGCCCGCACCCACCAGGCCAGTCATGATACCGACGAGCAATCCGACGAGGACAACGTTGAAAATCTGGCCAATTCCACCCCTGAATCGATCGTGCTGAACCTGTTTACGTCTTCGGACCATTGCTGTCGCAGAAATCAGAATCACGATCGAGAAAAGTAGCATAATGACATGGTTTCTGGAGAACGTTATTTCGTCCAGATGGAATGACTCTGGTATAGCCACAAGGAGATAACGCTTGGTCAAATAGACCGAAATTAGCGATGGAAAGAGAAAAATGGCCGTAGTTTTCAGGTCAATTTCTCTTTTTTTTAACGGGGAAATTGATCCGACCAAGGCTAATATTCCGATAGAAAACAACGAATAGTCCAATGCATATTGAGGTTCTATATGAAAAATATAAACAAATATTGGCAATGTTAGAATACTTCCGCCACTACCCATCAAACCCATTGATAGGCCGACCAGAACAGCTAATATAAAACCAGCTATAAATATTAATTCCATGTTCTCTTTCTAAAATTTTAACCCGTGGTACAGGCGTCAGATTGCGAGTATATGAGGTAATTTGTTATAAAGCAGTTTGTTAAAACTAATGCGGCAACTTATTGCGCAAGACACCATAAAGCCAAGTACCCACCAAAGCAAAAAACAAGACGATCCCTATAGTCCAATAACCAGCACCGATTAGGGCAAACATTGGGCCCGGACAAGCGCCTGTCAATGCCCATCCTAAGCCAAAGATTGTTCCCCCGAGCAGGTATCGTGTAATACTTTTGTCTTTGTCATAGAAGGTTATTTGCATCCCGTTACTATCTTTGATTTGCTTTCTCTTGATGATTTGTACGATTATAATTGCTGTGGTCAGTGCTGTACCGATAATCCCATACATATGAAAGGAGCGAAATTGAAACATTTCGTAGATTCTATACCACGATGCGGCTTCTGATTTGTATAAGATGATTCCAAACAATATACCGATGAAAATAAATTTTAGTGCTTTCATTTATGCGAAAATTAGCGGGAATAAAAAATGAACCATGATGATCCCACCTAGGAAGAAACCTATAACGGCGATCAAAGAAGGAAGCTGAAAATTGCTAAGTCCAGAAATAGCATGGCCGGATGAACATCCACCAGCATAGCGGGTTCCAAACCCAATCAATACACCGCCAATACTTAAAAGTAGAAACTGAAACAAAGATCCGTCGAAAATGAAAATGGATTCAGGAAGGTAGCCTTGTAGATGGTCGATAATACCCAGTTCTTTTAAGTCGGCAACACTTTTGGAATTAATCTGGCTTGCAGTGCCATCGCTCAGAAAATGATGCGCAATAAAACCGCCAATGGCTGTCCCTAGTACCACCAATAAATTCCATGACTGGGTCTTCCAATCGAATCTGAAAAAAGCGGAAGTTTTTCCGGCCCCTAATACAGTACACATGGTGCGCAGATTATTGGACATGCCAAAATCCTTTCCCTGTTTGAGCAGCAGGTACATGACCAGTGCAATTAAAGGTCCTGAAATATACCAGGGCCATGGTTGTTTGATGTATTCCAATAGCATAACATTGTTCTTAAGTGATGCTACAAAGGTACATACTGCCTTTGCAAAAGCCTGTAACAAATGTTACCGAAGGAAGAACGAATTTATAGGTCGTAATATTCGATGTCAGCGTCCTTTAGAGCTTCCGTTAGCAGGGGAAGATCATCTTCCTTTTGAAATAATTTGTTGCGCCAGGTACGGAAGGCTGGCCCTTTGTTTTGGTTGATAATGATCAGGTTGCCGCCGGAACGTTTAAGATTCCGGATATGAGAAATATTATTCAAAGGGAAAACGATTGTTTTTTTAGCGTTGCTTATCTGAAGTGTATTTTCATCCAAGACCCAAGTCGATGACAAAGTCGAAGACTTTATGGCCAGATACAGTGCTAAAGGAATCATTAAAAGAGCAATAATAATCTTGAGAATTTCCTGTATGGGAACTTTAGACATTCCCATTCCGATCAAAAAGATTGAAATCAGCAAGATTAACATGTATTTTCCACGATGCAATGTCGACAAGTGGAATGTCTGTGGATTACTCTTCATATTTCTTGATAAACTTCCCTTTTGCGTCAATATAGTAAAAATTCTCTAGATCCTCCGTTACAAGCGCTAGCCCGTTTTCAAAAGCTTGGGCATTTTGTAATTTAAATGGAACAACGACTTTTCCGGTGTAATCAATGTATCCATATTTATTGTCATTAAATGCCAATAGAAGTCTTTCACCCGCAAAAGATAGGAACTCATAATCCGTTTTAAGTTGATTATGCCCCGTTTTGTTAATAAGCTGGTAGGATTGGTTGACTAGAATTAACGCGAGGTTATCGCGATAATCCGAAATGGTTTCATATTTGGCAGGAAGTAAAACAGCGCCTTTTTGATCCATGATACCCGTATGTTCTCCTTCCGTAAAAAGTGCATATGCTTGGCTAGGGACTGAAATAAAGTCATACTTGGCCTGCAGCAATATTTTACCGTTTGTATCCAACAGTCCATACTTAAGATCTTTCATGTAAACCACGGGGCCGCCTTCGGTTTCTAAACTGAGCGATTCATATTGGCATGGAATAACTTCTTCGCCATGGAGGTCTATTAAGCCAAACATTTGCGCGGCGTCGTTTACGATGGCATAGTCTCCTACGTAGCTATATATTGCCGTATACTTTGCTGGTGTCAATTTGTTTCCTAAGCTGTCCTGTACACCGAAATATTCCGTACTGGGATCCTGATACCAAAATAGATGGTCGTTTAGTGTAGAATCTACAGCTTCCTCAATAGGTTCACCTTCTTCATAATCCGCTGGAATTTCAAAGAGTGATTTGTCGAATGTTATTTCTTCTACCTTGGTCGCTTGAATTCCGAGCCCGGCCGATCCGATATAGAGCGCTGCCCCGGGCACTTTTTCGAGATAATCGTAAGTGCCCCAGTATAACTTTGGCAATTTTGGTGCATACCAAACGGTAATTTCCGTTTGTGGATCTTGGCTACCTGTTAGATTGAATGTTGCTTTTTCGCAGGTGATTCCTGCAATTATCTTCTTTTGATTGGGAACTAAACTGATCTCAAAATCTCCCGAATAGGCATAATTATCGCCCTCGTTTACGGCAGTCTCTATGAGTTTGCCGGTGGCCAGCTCTGTTGCAGTATAGGTTTTATTTATTTCATCCAGTAGAAAAGAGCTGCCTTCGTGGATATTGCTGATCTGTATTGATTTTCCGAATAATAAACTTTCAATTCGCATCTGGTCTTTGGTGATGAAGGCCTGCATTAATGCTTCATTATTTCCAGCCAATATTTTGATGAATTCTGAAGATGCCGTATCTGTTCCCGTTTCAGGATCAGCAAATTGATATGAAATTTTATATAGTTTCTCCTGGGCGTGTCCTTGTCCGATAAGGAGTAAAAACGCCAGCTGTAAACAAAGAATAAATTGTTTCATTGTGTGATTTTAAGCTACAAAAATATTGAAATTCGATTGATTTTTGAAATAATCTTTCGTTGTTTGTGGAGATTCTTTCAAAAATAGATATTATTGTATTCGAATGTTTAAATCCGAGGGTTGGTCTGTGCTTAAGTTTTAGGTGTTAGGAATAGTCTAATCTTTTAAGTAGAGGTCTTGAGTTGGGGAATATTTCTATACCAAGTGAAATAAATCGTTGTAAGGACGGCGTTTAAGATAGCGCTCTTGCGGGAGGGGGGCTATGTGTTTTTTTACTTGTTTTATAGGTTATTATCATATAATCGTCAAGAAAAAGCGAAAATAATTTAAGAATGTAGCTTTTTGGAAAAAGGTGAAATGTTAATTTTGTATTTTACAAACCTCGAATTTTTTACTGTTAAAAAAAGATACCTGTGGAACTATTACTAATAGAGGATGAACCATCCGTCATATCATTGATCGAAAGAGGCTTAAAAGAAGAAGGCTATCATATTAGTATTGCCATGGATGGGTATACTGGTCTAAAAATGGCTGGACTGAATCGTTATGACCTCATCCTATTGGATGTGATGCTGCCCGGTATGAACGGTTTAGATGTCTGTAAAAATATTCGAATGTCGAATAATGAAGTTCCCATTATTATCCTGACAGCTTTAAATCAAACAGAGGATATCGTTGAGGCCTTTGCCAGGGATGCAGATGATTACTTGACGAAACCATTCCGCTTGGAGGAGTTAAAGGCTCGAATAAGCCGTTATAGCCGTAAATCAAAAACAATTACGGAGCAGAAAAACATATTGGTGTTTGATGATCTTCAGTTGGATCGAGACAGTAAATCGGTTCAACGTGCCAATTCTCCTATTATTCTTACTGCTACCGAATTTCGTTTACTTGAATTTTTAATGCTCAATCGAAATAAAGTATTGAGCCGGATCGATATTTTAGAGGAGGTATGGGGCATGGATGTCGATTTAAGTACCAATGTTGTTGATGTGTATGTAAATTATCTGCGGAAAAAGATCGATAAACAGTTTTCACGCAAACTTATCCATACAGTGATCGGTATGGGCTATGTAATTCGTCATGAAAATTAGGACCAAAATAGTTCTCCTATTTTCTATCATCAGTACCTTGCTGCTTGTTATTTTTGCTATTTATGTGTCTTATTTCACGTACGACAGTCTGCAAACTAAATTTTTTCACCGGCTCGAAGAGAATGCGGTCATTGTTGGAGATCATATCGTCCATCAGAAGGATGAAAACAGAGAACTTTATATTCAGGTAAAACGTAAATACCTGAAACAGCTATCTGAAGGAACAGATCATCTCATTCGTGTTAGTAAGGGAAGTGACAGTGTTCAATTTAGGCCCGAGCTACCAATGCCAAAGACATTCTATACCGATGTAATTCGTTATGGAAAGGGAAGATACATGCATGGGAAGACTGCCTTTGTAGCGGTATACTTTCAAGATCGTCTTCACCAGGAAAATTTGATTGTTGTATCGGAAGGGATCGATGACTACGGTCATGAAGAACAGCGTCAATTGGATCGAACGCTGATCACAGGTGGGATTTTGGCGATTTTTTTAATCGTACTCATGTCTTTTTATTTTGCTGATCGATTATTGAAACCCATTAAAGATATCAACAATGACTTAGATAAAGTTGATATCGCACATTTAGACCATCGCCTGTTCAGTAAATTTAGTAATAGCAAAGATGAATTGGGTGTTTTGATAGCGAATTTAAATTCAATGCTTAGCCGATTGGATATTTCGGTGCAGTCGCAACAGAGTTTTATCGGAAATGCTTCTCATTCGCTGAAGACCCCACTTACAATTATTGGCGGAGAAGCCGAATTGGCACAGCAGCTCTTGTCAAAAGAGCATGAAGCCTACTATTCCCTGGAGACTATCGCGAAATATGCGGATAAAATGGAGTTGATTATCAACAATCTTTTGCAGTTATCCCGTATGGGTTTCAAGGGAGAAGTGGATAATAAAGAGATTATTCGAATTGACGAGTTACTCTATGAAATTTATAAAGCCGAAAAAAGTATTCATAAGGACCTCAAGCTTTCTTTTGATCTAACAGAAATCCCAGAAGATAGTGATGAACTTACGGTTTTTGCGAATCCGGATCTGTTTTTTATTGCCTTTAGCAATATTATTTCAAACGCATTTAAGTACGGCAATGGACTGCAGATTGGGGTAGCAATAAGTAGCGATAGCAAAAATATTACGATAAAAGTGTTTGACCAGGGGATTGGTATTCCTAAAAAAGACCAACCACATATTTTTACCTCTTTTTACCGCGCCTCCAATGTCGGTGATATCTATGGCAATGGCTTGGGCCTTGTTTTAGCCAAGAATATTTTTGACCTCCATGGTGCCGAATTGGTGTTGCGTTCTACCGAAGGGCAGGGTACTTTAGTGGTGGTTACAATCCCAAAAACGCCTTTCTAATTTCATTTTAATCTCATCCTTATTCCATTTTTAGGTGGCTGTGATATACTTGTGCCAGAGATAGGTATATCGCAGGGATTTTTCCTGATTTTCAAATTGAATGATGATTTGAAAAATCTGGATCGCTTCCCGACCATATTGGAACAAATCATAAGGATGAAAAAAACACTTTCACTTTTTACAACACTGGGGCTTGGCATAGCTTCCTTACATGCTCAGGAGCATGCTCAAATGGATACTATTTCAGCGAAGAGAAGCAGTCTACTGCTGAATGAACCCGCAAGAGCAAAATCATTTCAACTGGATGTCCTATTAAGAGCAGGATTGCAAACAGACAATGGGGAGGGAGCGTCTCAAGCAAAAGCAAACCTTGATGATGCCCGTATTTTGATGAGCGGGGAATACAATGATCGACTGTCGTATAAAGTACGTTTTCGTTTGAATCGGTCTTTTACTCCAACGAGTCAGGATAATGGCTCGCGTGCATTGGATATGGCGTTGATCAAGTATAAGTTTGGTAAGGATCTCAAATGGTCCGTTACGGCCGGTAAGCAAAGTGCGATGGTTGGGAGTTATGAGTTCGAAAATAATCCAATTTACGAATATAAGTTCACAGACTATGTCGACCGTATATTGAATCTCTTTGTAGTCGGAGGAATGTTATCCTATGAAGTCAACCCGAATCATTCGTTGCATGCCCAAGTTTACAACACGACCAATGATAGTTTTATGGAGCTTCATACAAAAAATGGTTTTGCCGTAGGCGATTTGGAACGCTCTAGTGTACCAATGGGAGCCTATTTCACTTGGGTGGGTGCATTTATGGACAAGCGTTTTAATACGAAATGGTCCTACAACATCTCTCAGTTTGCAAAGGCGCATACGAACCATGCCGTTTCATTAGCGAATAAATTCAAAACAGCAAAGCAGATGCTATATCTTGATTTACAGTACTCTTATCTTGCTGTCGATCATGCGATGATTGCATCCTCCGCGATCAACGAATTTTATGGTCGAACTGGCGATAACCGTGTATTGGCCAAAGATGTGAACTACAGCTCTGCTATACTGCGCTATGATCAATTTTTGAGTAAAAAATGGGAGCTGGCACTGAAAGGTGGTTATGAGATCGCGGGATCGCGGGATGATAAGCAACTCGGCAAGAATTTTCGCCAAAATTGGACCTATTTTGCGGCGCTACAACATAAGCCGTTTCATAACCAGGATCTTCGGTTTTATCTAGGTTACGTCGGTAACACCGTAAACTATAGGGGCAATATGGATATGGCCAAGAGTCAGTACAACCGCCTAGCCTTTGGAGCATATTTTACCATTCCAGTTTTATAATAATTCCTTTAACAAATTAACAAATAATTATTTTTTTATGCGTTTAACACCGAGAGAAACAGAAAAGCTGCTGTTGCATTTGGCCGGCGAATTGGCAGCTAAGCGATTGAAACGCGGGGTAAAATTAAATTATCCAGAGTGTATCGCTTACATCAGTGCCCAGATTATGGAGGAAGCTAGGGACGGAAGGTCTGTGGCGGACTTAATGTCTTATGGTACTACCTTATTGAAAAGGAGCCAAGTCATGGAAGGAGTCCCCGAAATGATCCATGATGTTCAGATCGAAGTTACTTTTCCGGACGGTACTAAATTGGTGACTGTCCATGATCCTATTCGTTAATAAATATTGAATGATATGATTCCAGGAGAATACATTTTAAAAAAAGAGGAAATCAAAGCTAATGTTGGGCACAGAACCACAAGCATTGTTGTGAAAAATGAAGGTGATCGACCGATTCAGGTAGGTTCACACTATCATTTCTTTGAAGCGAACAAGTTGCTTTCCTTCGACAGGGAGAAAGCGTTTGGGATGCGCTTGAATATTCCAGCCAGCACCGCTGTTCGTTTTGAACCAGGGGAACAAAAATCGGTTGTTTTGGTTGAATTTGGCGGAAGTAAGGAAATCCATGGTTTTAATGGATTGACAAATGGGAAGTATACAGATCAATCGGTGAAAACCAAAGCCATTGATAAAATGAAAAAATTAAAATTCAGACAATCTAAGTAAATATGGGAGGATGGAATAGACGCGAATGGATTAAAGTCGTAGGGCTCACCACTTTGGGTTCTACTGTTGGTCTACATGCGCTTGGTTTAGATAAACTAGGTTTAGATAAATCATCTGTAAAATATGTTGATGGGGAACTTTATATCCCGAGAGACAAATATGCGGCTCTTTTTGGACCGACCACTGGAGATAAGGTTCGTCTGGCAGATACAGAGCTTTTCATTGAAATTGAAAAAGATTTCAATGTTTACGGAGAAGAGAACAAATTTGGTGGCGGTAAAACCATTCGCGATGGTATGGGGCAATCGGCTCGTGCCTTGCGCGATGAGGGGGTATTGGATTTTTGCATCACTAATGTCATTATCATTGACCACTGGGGTATTGTAAAAGGCGATATCGGTATTAAGGATGGTAAAATTGTAGGTATTGGTAAAGCTGGAAACCCCGATGTACAGGATGGTGTAACCGAGGGCATGATCATCGGTGCATCTACGGAAGTACATGGGGGAGCGGGCTATATCCTAACTGCAGGCGGTATTGATACGCACATTCACTTTATCTCGCCGCAACAGATTGAAACAGCACTATATTCTGGTGTAACTACTTTTATTGGTGGCGGTGCGGGACCAGCAGATGGAACACTGGCAACGACAGTGACTTCAGGAAAGTGGTATATCGAGCGTATGTTTGAAGCTTTTGAAAACCTTCCTATCAATGTCGGTTTTTTCGGAAAAGGTAACGTGTCGACCACTAAACCTATTGAAGAACAAATTGAAGCCGGTGCACTGGGCGTTAAAATCCATGAAGATTGGGGAGCGACTCCGGCAACAATTGATGCGGCATTGAAAGTTGCTGATAAATACGATGTACAAGTTGCGATCCATACCGACACACTGAATGAGGCCGGTTTCTTGGAAGATACTGTTGCTGCGATAGATGGTCGTGTAATCCATACGTTCCACACGGAAGGAGCTGGCGGTGGACACGCTCCGGATATTATTAAGATCGCCATGTATCCCAATATCCTCCCTGCATCTACCAATCCAACAAAACCTTTTACGGTAAATACTGCTGAAGAACACTTGGACATGCTGATGGTCTGCCATCACTTGGATAAAAATGTGAAAGAAGATGTGGCATTTGCTGATTCACGTATCCGTCCACAGACCATTGCTGCCGAGGATATTTTGCAAGACATGGGCGTATTTTCAATTATGAGTTCGGATAGCCAAGCGATGGGACGTGTGGGAGAGGTCATTTCCCGTACATTCCAAACCGCGCATAAGATGAAAATCCAACGCGGTCCTTTGGCTGAAGATCAAGGCAAAGAAAATGATAATTTCCGTGTTAAACGTTATGTGTCTAAGTTTACAATCAACCCTGCTAAAGCACATGGTATTGATCAATATATTGGTTCGATTGAAAAAGGGAAGTATGCGGATTTGATCCTTTGGAAACCGGAATTGTTTGGTGTAAAACCCGAGTTGATCATCAAAGGCGGTATGATTTTGGGCGCTAAAATGGGAGATGCCAATGCGTCAATTCCGACACCACAGCCAATTATTTATAGGCCAATGTTTGGAAATTACGGTAAAGCGGTTTCAAAACTATGCTTCAATTTCGTTTCGAAAATTTCTTTAGAGAACGGAAATATTCAAAAATTGAATTTATCGCGTAAATGTCTACCTGTGGAGGGATGTCGTACGGTGATGAAAAAAGATATGGTACATAATCATGCAACACCAAATATCGTCGTTAATCCAGAAACATATGAAGTAACTGTAGACGGTGTGTTGGCGACCTGTGAACCATTGAAGGAACTTCCAATGGCCCAACGGTACTTCTTATTCTAATTGGTTATTTATGTTGTTAGCAAGAGACATTAAGGGGAATATTTGGACCGATGGCACCGACCAGAATGGCGTTGAACTTGATTTTTTGGAACTCGAATGGTTTGATACGGAAAGACGTATTATCCGAGGGTTCACTGTTGGGGGCCACGAAATAGGCTTTAAAAATTTAGGAACGGAATCCTTGTTTGATGGTGATATTTTGTTTGAAACAAAAGACTTGCGCATTGCTGTTCGAATATTGCCCTGTCCTTGCCTTGTTGTACGTCCTAAAAACCTCTTGGATATGGCTCGGATATGTCTCGAAATTGGCAATAAACATATCCCTGTTTTCATCAACGCTGCGCATGAAATTATTGCAGCTTATGAAAATCCCCTTTGGGAAACCCTAGAGAGGGCGGGTTTTACACCGACGAAAGAGTTGCGGGTGATTGAAAGAACCCATACTTTACGCATACATCAGTATGCTGTGGTCCAGCATAAAATTACCTTAGCCAAGGGGCTCTAATGTGTATAGTCATCCTATTCAAATAGCCTTAAGTGAACTAAAGTAAGTACAGGGAGATAAATACATAAAATGAACTGAATATATCAACGGTAAAGCACTTACTATTAATAACGATTACATATGAATCCATTGTTGACATTGATGCAGATTAACGACTCTGTATTTCCGATTGGAGGCTTCACACATTCCTATGGTTTGGAAACATATATCAATAAAGAGATTGTACATGATGCTAAAACTGCAAAAGAATATGCACAGACTTTATTGGAGCATAGTTTCTATTACAATGATGCCGCTTTTTTTCATAAGGCCTGGGAATTGTGTGAATCAAGAGCAACGAAGAAAAAGATCGCTGAACTGGATGCATTGATCACTGCTTTCAAGGCCCCTTATGAGATTCGGGATGCCAGTAAAAAATTGGGAATACGGTTTTTGAAATTGACAGAAAAGTTAAAACCGGTCAAGCGTTGTTCGGCTTATCTAAAGGCGATCAATGCCCAAGAACTGCATGGTCACTACGCGATGGCATTTGCCATGTTTGCTCACGCACAGGGAATTAGTTATGCAGATGCACTGAGTGCTTTTTATTATAATTCTTTGAATGGTATTATGACGAATTGTGCCAAATTGGTTCCCATTAGCCAAATGGATGCACAGCAGATTTTGTTTAAACTACAGCCTTTGATTAATAAATTGGTTGGATTACAGTCCGAACTGGATGAGGATCTGATTGGAAATTGTTGTATCGCTCAGGATATTCGATGCATGCAACATGAAAAATTATACACGAGAATTTACATTTCGTAAAAAAAATAGAAATAAAGATGTCTAAGAGAAATTACGTGAAAATTGGTGTTGCTGGCCCTGTGGGTTCTGGCAAGACGGCACTTATTGAACGGTTGACACGTTCGATGTCGGCGGATTATAGTATTTGTGTTGTAACGAATGATATTTATACGCGTGAGGATGCGATGTATCTACAACAGAATTCGGCACTGCCTGCTGAGCGTATTATTGGTGTTGAAACAGGAGGTTGTCCGCATACGGCAATCCGTGAAGATGCTTCCATGAATATTGAAGCTGTGGAAGAATTAGCGACTCGTTTTGCGGATGTAGAACTAATTTTTGTTGAAAGTGGGGGTGATAACCTGACAGCCACTTTCAGCCCGGATCTAGCCGATTTAACCATATTCGTCCTCGATGTTGCTGAAGGCGAGAAAATGCCACGTAAAGGCGGACCAGGTATTACGCGCTCGGATTTGTTGTTGATCAATAAAATAGACCTTGCCCCTTATGTAAATGCTGACTTGGAAGTTATGCGCCAGGATACAATCCGCATGCGCGGTGAACGACCATTTATTTTTACCAACTTAATGACTTTAGAAGGTTTAGAAGATGTAAAATCATGGATCAAAAAGTATGCTTTGTTGGAGCCCGTAGGTTAAAATTTATCGTATATGGATAGCAAAATCGTATTAAATGTTGCCAAAGAGGACGGCAGAAGCAGATTGAAGGAGAGTTATCATAATGCACCTTATAAATTAACGCATTATGGCGCGGCAGGATTGACCAATCATTTGGAAATGATCATCATGAGTGCATCGCCTGGTATTATGGATACGGATTATTTGCACATTGATGTTCATGTGAAAAAAGATGCACAATTGAAACTTTTTACACAGTCCTTCAATAAGCTTCATCCGATGAAGACCGGAGCAAGGCAACATACGGACGTGCATGTGGATGTCGGTGGCCTGTTTCATTACATTCCACATCCTGTAACGCCGTTTAAGGATTCTATTTTTAAGGCAAGCAATCATATTCACTTGGCTGAAGATGCAGTTTTGATGTGGGGTGATATTATTAGTGTGGGAAGAATCCACATGAAAGAGGCATTTGAGTTTGATAGTCTGCATACACAAACCAAGATTTTTAGAAAAGGTAAACTGTCCTTTATAGACAATCAGCTTTTGCGTCCCAAAAGTCAGCCAATACAGAAGATGTTATTTTTTGAGGGATACACCCATCAGGCAACTTTTGTGTTCTCGGCTCTTTTTGCGCAAGAATTAAAATATGAATTGGATGAAATCTTAACAGTTGAATACAGCGATATTTCTTACGGTTTTACACAAGCTTCAAAAGATGTGGTTATCCTGCGTGCTTTGGGTACTGATGGAGAGTTATTGTACGACTTTTTACATATGTTGGGGCAATTGTGTTGGGATTTTACACTACATAAGCTTTCTGAAAAGACGGAAGAGATAACCGTTGCAGCGATAGCAGAGGACGAGAAATCGAAGACGCAGGAAATCACCGTTACTGAACATGGAAAACCTCGTCGAAAAAGTAAGCGGGACTTGGTGGATGCAGTAACGGTGGAAGGAACTAGCTATGCATAAGGAGAGCCTGCACGAGGAGATATGGATTGATGTTATCCCTGATTTTGACCAGTTGAAGCTGGGAAGGGATTCCGATATTTTGGATCTTTCCTATTATGAAGTAAATAAACGCGTTATTCAGCGAAAAACAAGAAAGGGTAATCTGGTGCGCATACAGCGCGATGATAGCAACGCATTGCGTTCGGGACAGTGTATTTATCATCGCGGTGATTTATTTATCCAGGTCAACATCTTACCTTGTCTTTGTGTATTGTTGGATTGTCAGAATCTATCTGTTGTGGGCGAGTTCTGCTTCGACGTAGGAAATCGACATTTACCGGTTTATCTCAAAGCAGATGGGCGATTTGCTGTTTCGTATGATGGACGTCTTTATCAGGCGCTAAAGGAAAAATACAAGGGCTTTATCACATTAGATAATACGATTTTAGAGCCTGATGAACAGATTACCTACATTCGTAGACCTATCCTCGAATGATGGAATGCTGGTATTAGCGAAAAATTGCGCATTTTTGTCGCTATGAAATTTGGCGAGGAATTGCAGGCATGGTATCGACAGCATAAGAGAGATCTGCCATGGCGTGAAACAAAAGATGCCTACAAAATATGGCTTTCTGAAATTATTCTGCAACAGACTCGTGTCGAACAGGGCTTACCCTATTATGTGCGTTTTGTCGAGCGATTTAAGAATGTTGTGGAATTTGCGAATGCAGAAGAAGATGACATTCTTCATCTTTGGCAAGGTCTGGGTTATTATTCCAGAGGGCGGAATATGCATAAGGCTGCCCGAATTGTTCGCGATCAGTATCAGGGTGTTTTTCCGGTAGATTATCAAACATTAATAACGCTTCCTGGAATAGGTGAGTATACTGCTGCGGCGATATCCTCTTTTGCGAACGATGAAGCCCAGGCGGTATTGGATGGAAATGTGTTTCGTGTACTGGCGCGATACTATGGCATAGAAACACCTATAAATTCTACAGAAGGAAAGAAGATTTTTACAGCTATAGCCAAAGAAAATCTTGATCGAAAACACCCCGCATTGTATAATCAGGCGATTATGGATTTTGGGGCCACCCATTGTAAGCCCAAGCTGCCTTTATGTGAATTCTGTATGTTTCGTCCTTCCTGTTATGCGTTGAGTCAAGGGCAGGTAGATCAATTGCCTGTAAAGCTTAAAGCTAAGGCAAGCAAAGATAGATACTTTAATTATTTTATCTTGAAAGACAACGATCGGATACTGATGTCCAAACGCGGTGAAAGTGACGTCTGGCAGAATCTGTATGAGTTTCCACTTTTGGAGTCTAATTACAGCTTGTCTATTCCGGATGTTCTTAGCGATGAGTGGTTTATTTCCTGTTTCGGTCCCGATGCAGAACTACATGTTTTACAGCAGCAGACAAAACATATCTTGAGCCATCAGAATATCTATGCGACATTTTTTGAGCTGCGGTTAAAAGGCGATCTAATTCAAAAAAAATCCAATTGGGATTATGTATTTCTAAAAGATTTAGATAAATTAGCTAAACACAAGTTGATCTTTACCTTTTTGGAAAGATCAAATTTTTAACCATTTATGCTTTTAAATTATGTCAGGAGTTAACAAAGTCATTTTAGTGGGACATCTTGGAAAAGATCCCGAAATTCGCTATTTAGAAGGCAATGTCTCTGTTGCCAGTTTTCCATTGGCAACTTCAGAAACGTATAACAAGGACGGAAAAAGAGTAGAACAAACCGAATGGCACAATATTGTTATGTGGCGAGGTTTGGCTGACGTGGCTGTAAAATATCTAACAAAGGGGAAGTTAGTTTATATTGAAGGTCGACTGCGGACTCGTACTTATGAGGATAAGGAAGGTATAAGACGATATGCTACAGAGGTTGTCGCTGAAACCTTTACGCTTTTAGGCCGAAAATCGGATTTTGAGCCGAATGCAGGTGTAAGTGCTGGTAATACAGCAAACACGCAGGCGCAAAAAGTCGAAGATAAGGAAGTGGAGGTCGATTTTACAGAGAATGATCAGGAGGATAATCCATTACCATTTTAAGCTGAAGAATTTGAGATTATGTAACAACTTTACATGTATAGTGAATATAGTAAAATCATCTATAAACAAAAGAGCAGGCAACTAAGCCTGCTCTTTTGTTTTATTAGCGTTTTGGCGGTAGAAATCTGATTGCTTTCTTTCAAACGTGTATGCTGTTTCTGTTGTGTATGTTTTTATGATGCCCGGTCGAAGTTCAAAATTTCTTTTTAGCGGAAATTTTGGCTATGTTTGCTCTAATTATGTTGCAAGATAGAATTACGCAGTATACTGAAGAGATTAAGGCATTTGCGCCAACTTCTTCAGCCGATGTAGAAAATTTCAGATTGAAGTTTTTGGTTTCCAAAGGGATTGTGAAAAATCTTTTTGATGAATTCAAAACAGTTACGCCTGAAGAGAAACGTACTTTGGGAAAAGTGTTGAATGAATTTAAACAGTTTGCAGAAAATACATTCAAAGAAGCACAAGAAAAGTTCGGGTCTGGTGAGAAGCAAAAATCCCAGGAATTTGCGAGTGATTTAACATTGCCTGGTCAAGGTTTTCAGCTGGGGTCTAGACATCCAATCTCTTTAGTTCGTAAAGAAATTGTTGAAATTTTCAAGAAATTAGGCTTTATTGTGTCAGAAGGGCCAGAAATTGAAGATGACTGGCATAATTTTTCTGCGTTGAATTTCCCGCCGGAACATCCTGCGCGTGATATGCAAGATACTTTCTTTATCAAAAAACAAGAAGGTAATGACATTACATTGAGAACGCATACCTCTTCGGTTCAGGTACGTTTAATGGAGGCCGGTAAACCGCCGTTTCGTGCGATAATGCCTGGACGTGTTTATAGAAATGAAGCTATCTCAGCCCGTGCACACTGTTTCTTTCATCAAGTAGAGGGATTATATGTAGATGAAAATGTATCTTTTGCAGATTTGAAACAAACTTTATATCATTTTGTTCAAGAGATGTATGGCGAAGGTACCAAAGTACGTTTCCGCCCATCCTATTTTCCTTTCACTGAACCTTCGGCAGAAATGGATATTTCTTGTACTATCTGTAAAGGGGCAGGGTGTAACTTGTGTAAGTACTCCGGCTGGGTAGAGATTTTAGGTTGCGGTATGGTTGATCCTAACGTGCTTGATAACTGTGGTATCGATAGTAAAAAATACTCAGGTTTTGCTTTTGGTATGGGAATAGAACGTATCACGAACCTTAAATATGTGATCAAAGACCTGCGTCTTTTCTCAGAAAATGACACACGTTTCTTGTCTCAATTTGAGACTGAATTAATATAAATTAATCATTGTAAAGATTGTGGCATCACATTATTCTCTACGATAACTAGGCAAGAGAACAATGTGATGCTTTTTGGTCTTTAAGCTTTGTAGATGACTTACAACATTCGTACGATCTAACGTATATGGAACCAGATTATATTATTGAATCCATAAAAAGAACAGCACGTGAGCTCTTTCGTCAAAATGGCTATCATAAAACCAGTGTGAACACATTGGCAAAAAAAGCTAAGATTGCGAAGGCGACAGTGTATAAATATTTTGATAGTAAAGAGATGATCTTGCATGCCATTCTCATGGATTATCTTCGTGCGAGTCTGCAGGATATTTTGAAAACAACCAAATATGAAGATGATATGGCTTCGTTTTTGGCTTCAACAATTTTGCGGGTAAGCCGATTGACCTATACGGCTTGCAATGAATTGATCGGTTGGGAGTTTATCCGGGAATCTGCGAACGCACAAGAATATTTAAAAACACTTTCTGAAGATTTGGAGTTTCTGCTCCTAAGCACATTCATTCAGAATGAAAAAATAAATGAGGCGATTAGCGAAGAAAAGCTGACCTTTTTGATCAAGTCCAGTAAAAGTATTGTGTTTTCTTTTGCTTTTACCGCCGTCTCAGATGCCGATGTGCGAAAAAACTTTATTTCGTTTCAGAAAGAAATCCTTCCTTATCTTGTTCAGGCAACAGTTCTGTAAAGTTATTCTAAGCCCTTCCTCTCTGCCCAAGTCGCGGTGTCGTCTTTTTGAGTATAGCCTTCTTTTCTTATGATTTCCTTATAAGAGCAATACATTAATATTCTTTTGTGATACATTGTTTGTTGTTTTCGTATTGTATTCGGACCTGCTTCGTACCTGCTTCGGGACTGATTGAATAAGTGGCAAATGTTGACCGGATCTTGACCAGGCTTTTCCTGTTCAGAGTCTATTCAAAATCTGTTCGGGGGCTGTTCAGTATCTGTTGTTGTCCGAAGGTGGTACGAACAAGGTCCGAATCTGACCCTAGTATTCTATTCGCTTGAGACTTATAATAAGATCACTAATAAGAAAATAGGTTTTGCATTTGATCCGTTATGAGCCTGTCCCGTAATCGTTGATAATCAATGCCTATAAATAATTTATGCAGATGGAAAATCGGTATAAATTTGTATTTTTGCACCCTATGAGTAGAAGAATTCCGCAAGATAAAAAGTTCTTGAAAGATATTGCCATCATTGATATTGCCGAAGAGGGTAGAGGTGTTGGAAAAACCGAAGATTTGGTTTTGTTTGTAGAAAAGGCTGTTCCTGGTGATGTTGTTGACGTTGAGCTTATGCGCAAGAAAAAGAATTTTGCGGAAGCTCGGGTGACAAGTTTAAAAGAGGCTTCATCTTATCGCGTAGATCCGTTTTGTGAGCACTTCGGCGTGTGTGGTGGATGTAAGTGGCAACATATGACCTATGATGCTCAGTTAAAATTCAAACAACAATCTGTCGATAATGCCCTGTCGCGTATTGGGAAAGTAGATACTTCAGCGATGGAAGGTATTTTGGGCTCTGCACAAACAGAATATTATAGAAATAAATTAGAGTATACTTTTTCCAACAAGAAATGGTTGACATCTGTAGATGAGGATGCATCGACGTTGGAAATGAATGCACTGGGTTTTCACGTGCCAGGACGTTTTGATAAGATTTTAGATATTGATCATTGTTTTTTGCAGGAAGATCCTTCAAATGAAGTTCGTAACAGCATTCGTGATTTTGCGCTTAGACAAGGTATGACTTTCTACGATCTGCGTGAACACACAGGAGTATTGCGCAATTTGATTATCCGTATTTCGTCAACCGGGGAGATGATGGTGATCGTTGTGTTTGCATATCCAGAAGAAGGACAGGTCGAGTTGTTGATGGAATTTGTGAAAGAAAAGTTTCCTCAAGTCGCTTCTCTGTTATATATCGTAAACCAGAAACGCAATGATACAATCTTCGACCAGGATATTCATATATATGCCGGACGTGATTTTATCTATGAGGAGATGGAGGGATTGCGTTACAAAGTCGGGCCTAAGTCGTTCTATCAAACAAATTCTGCACAAGCGTATGAGCTGTATAAAATCACACGTGACTTTGCCGATTTAAAGGGGGATGAGTTGGTGTATGACTTGTATACAGGAGCGGGTACAATTGCAAACTTTGTCGCTAAGAAGGCGAGAGAAGTTGTTGGTGTAGAGTATGTTCCTACTGCCATTGAGGACGCTAAAGTCAATTCGTCGATCAATGATATTACGAATACAAAGTTCTACGCTGGAGATATGAAAGATGTGTTGACCCCTTCCTTTATCGCCGAACACGGAAAACCAGATGTGGTGATTACAGATCCACCACGTGCAGGAATGCACGCTGACGTTGTAGCTCGTTTGTTAGAAATGGAATCACCGCGTATTGTATATGTCAGTTGTAATGCTGCTACACAGGCACGCGATTTGGTGTTGTTGGGCGAAAAATATGAGGTGAAGCGGATCAAGCCAGTAGATATGTTTCCGCATACCCAACACGTTGAGAATGTGGTTTTATTGGAGTTAAAGAAGTAATAACATACAGTATGGAAGTAGAAGATTTATTTGCAGGATCTGCAAGAGAAGAAAATACACCGTCTACAGAGCAAAGTCCATTAAAAAGTCTGCAGGTAGATCTCGATTTTTATAGTGAATCAATCCGCGAAGTAGCGCTTGAGATTGTTGAAGAAGGTTATTCTGACTATCCAATTTTTGTTGCACATCAGCATGAAGTTTCTGTTGGCGAAGTGATATTAGATCGTAAGGAATTGGAGACGAAATGGAGCATAAATGCCTCTACATTGGAAGAGTTTGTCGAAATGGATATTATTCAAGAAGATCGTAAGGCGTCTTTTATTCAGAACTATAAACCTGCGAAAGACTATATGTGCTTGTTTGTTGTCGTTGCTGAAGGGGCTAATTTTGTTTTTTATCCATATAAGTGATCAATAAAGAATATTTAAACTTTTTTAACAATACAAGTGTCAAACTATTACTACTTTTAGCAAAGTAGGTTAGGTGTAATGGGGAATTAACAAGTTTGAATAAGTTATAAGCTGTTCCTTACGGAAATGAATGTTTGACCCAATGAAATTGTTGGGAATTACAATCGCACTGAGATCAATTGGGATAATCGAAGAGAAATAATAGGATGAAAATAATACATATACATATATTAGGGCTTTTTTTGCTGTTATTCACCTATTTCGGAGCTACTGCACAACAACAGCAGAAGGTTTCGGGAATGGTGCTGCAAAAGGGGAACGGTAATCGCATTGGCGATGCTGTGGTGCTTAATATGCGCACGCACAGATCAACGTTGAGCAACTCTTTTGGTGTTTTTACGATTGAGGCATCGGTAGGAGATTCCCTGTCTTTTACCAAAGTCGGGTATTCTCCTGTTAAAACCGTGTTGACCAACCTGAATGAGTTTTATGTGGAATTGCAAGAAGGGATACGTTTGGAGACCGTCATCGTTGAACGAAAAACGAAGGAGGCCGAATTAAATGATGCCATGAATAATTACGCTAAAAAAGGTGTTTATAATGGGGGTAAAAATAAGTTCGGAACCTATCTGGGTAGTCCTGCAACTGCCCTCTATAATCTTTTTGGAAGGGAAGCTAAGAATGCGAAACGCTTTGGACGATTTATGGACAAAGAGAAGGACGAGTTACAGGTTGACCGTATTTTCTCTCGCGAAGCCGTTAAAAACCTGACGAAACTCGATAGTACAGAGTTAGATGCTTTTATGATACGCTATCGTCCATCTTTTGATCTTGCTGAGCATTGGGGACAGTATGATTTAATGCATTACGTACAACAATCTATGGACGACTTTAATGCAAAGGGGAGGCCTAAAGGAGCTCTTTTACCTGATATTGAGGTAAAGACCCAAGAAAAATAAAAACATTTTGCTTTTGTTACTGTTAGCTGTTTGTACGAGTAGGAAAAGGTGATTTAAAATTATGTAGCGTATCGACGTCATTTTTGGAAGTTTTAAGAGCCTTTTTTAGTGTTTTGTAACAAAAAAGTTGATAAAAATATCTTTTGGCACTTTGTTTGATTTTAGTAGAACGGTATTTAATTTGAATATTAAAAGTCTTAGATAGCATACATATGAAAATGAATAGAAAATTGGCTGTATTAGGTTTGACAGTTGCAACCTCAGCTATGTTATTTGGAAGTTGTTCTACCATCCAAAATACAAATAATACGACTAAAGGAGGAGTAATCGGTGGTGTTGCCGGAGGTGCTTTAGGGGCATTGATCGGAGGCAAAGCCGGTAATACGGCTATCGGTACATTAGCGGGTGCTGCCATTGGTGGAGCTGCAGGTGTATTGATCGGTAAAAAAATGGATAAGCAAGCTGCTGAGATTTCTAAAACTGTTGAAGGGGCGGAAGTTACGCAATCTGCGGAAGGTATCGTGGTTAAGTTTGATTCAGGTATTTTATTTGACTTCAATAAATCAGATTTAAAAGCATCAGCTAAAGATAATATTGCAAATTTAGTAGCAACGTTGAATAAGGAACAAGGTACTGAAATCTTGGTTATCGGACATACAGATAATGTAGGTACGTTGGCTGCGAATGAAAAAGTGTCATTGGACCGCGCAAATTCTGTACGTGCATTTGCGGTATCTAAAGGCTTAGCGTCTTCGCGTATTAGAACTGAAGGTAGAAACTTCTCTGAGCCAATTGCAAGTAACGATACGGAAGCAGGACGCGCTCAAAACCGTCGTGTTGAAATCGTTATTGTCGCAGGTGATCAAATGAAAAAAGAAGCAAAACAACAAGCAGGTCAGTAAGCATTTTCAGGAATATTCTTCTGGAACAAATCTATTGATCTTGAATCATAAGAAAGCGTTGATTTAATCAACGCTTTTTTTATTAAATACAGCGTGTCAGAATTTTTATATGGTCCATTTGCTCCTAAAATTTGACAAAGTATAAACCATATTTCTGTCTGACAAACTGTCATTATATGGATTTAAATTTCTAACTTTGTAGTCTTTGAAATAACTAAGGGCATAAAATCAGATCAGCAAAAGATCGGTCATTGCATTGGTTATTCCATCGGAAATAATAAAAATTATATTCTATTGAATATCGAGCTATGCTAGATTTAACACATACCACTAAGGAACACGACGAATCTCGTCAGGGTGAGGCATTATTATTAGAACAGGATCCGATTTTAAGTAATGGACGCAAACTGTATATTGAAAGTTACGGTTGCCAGATGAATTTTTCGGATAGTGAGATTGTTGCTTCTATTTTGTTGGATAAAGGATTTGAAACAACCAAGAATTATCAGGAAGCTGATGTGGTTTTTATTAATACCTGTTCAATCCGCGAAAATGCAGAACAGCGTGTGCGCAATCGTCTAAAGGAATTTGAAGCTGCTAAAACAAAAAATCCTGGAATGATCGTTGGTGTGCTGGGTTGTATGGCGGAGCGTTTGAAGTCGAAATTCTTAGAGGAAGAAAAGTTGGTTGATGTCGTTGTAGGGCCAGATGCTTATCGCGATCTGCCAAATTTGATTGATAAGGTTGATGATGGAGTTAAAGCTGTAAACGTCTTGTTATCTCGAGAGGAAACGTATGCCGATATTAATCCTGTCCGTTTGAATTCAAATGGTGTAACAGCTTTTATTTCGATTATGCGTGGCTGCGACAATATGTGTTCTTTCTGTGTTGTTCCTTTTACACGTGGACGTGAACGTAGCCGTGATCCACAATCTATCGTGAAGGAGGCCCAAGATCTCTTTAATGCAGGCTATAAGGAGGTTACGTTGTTGGGACAAAATGTGGATTCCTACAAATATACTGCTCCAGTAGCTGAAGGGGAGGAACCAGGTGAAACTATAACATTTGCTAGCTTGCTTACGATGGTTGCTGAAATCAGCCCGCTTTTACGTATTCGCTTCTCTACTTCCCATCCAAAAGATATTACAGATGAAGTTTTATATGCAATAGCTTCGCATGAAAACATCTGTAATTATATTCACTTGCCAGTTCAATCTGGAAATTCCCGTGTATTGGAATTGATGAATCGTACCTATGACCGTGAATGGTATATGGAACGTGTGGATGCCATCCGTCGTATTATTCCTGAATGTGCTATTTCTACAGATGTTATTACAGGTTTCTGTACTGAAACAGAAGAGGAGCATCAGGAAACATTATCTATGATGGATTATGTCAAATACGATTTTGCCTATATGTTTGCTTACTCGGAAAGGCCAGGTACCTTGGCTGCAAAAAGATACGCAGATGATATTCCAGAGGATGTAAAAAAACGTCGTTTAACAGAAGTTATCAATAAACAGCGCGATCATAGCTTATATCGTTATCAACATTTTGTTGGCAAAGTATGTAAAGTGCTTATTGAGGGATTTTCAAAAAGGTCTGAGTTCGATTTTTGCGGTCGTAATGATCAAAATGCATTGGTGGTATTTCCAATCGATCCTCGATTTAAACAAGGTGATTATGTGAATGTACTTATCGAATCATGTACTTCTGCGACATTATTAGGAAAGATTGTTGATTAAGAAAACTTAGATTGTTTTATTTCCAACTGGAAATTTATGGATAACCAAGATATAAAGAATAGATTTGGAATTATCGGTAATTCGCCTTTGTTGAACCGTGCTATCGATATTGCACGACAAGTGGCTCCAACTGATATCTCCGTATTAATACAGGGTGAAAGTGGGAGTGGTAAAGAAGTTTTTTCGCATATTATCCATCAATTGAGCTCCCGTAAGCATGGCCCTTTTATTGCGGTCAATTGTGGAGCTATACCAGAGGGGACCATTGACTCCGAGTTGTTTGGTCACGAAAAAGGTTCTTTTACGGGTGCCCATGAAGCCAGAAAGGGATATTTTGAAGTCGTTGATGGTGGAACAATCTTTCTAGATGAAGTAGGTGAGTTGCCTTTGGGTACACAAGCAAGATTATTACGTGTATTGGAGTCCGGTGAGTATATACGGGTAGGGTCATCCAAGGTGCAGAAGACAAATGTGCGGGTGGTTGCTGCGACAAATGTGAATGTGTTTGAAGCCGTACAAAAAGGTAAATTTCGCGAAGATCTTTATTATCGCTTAAATACTGTACCATTGCGCGTACCGTCTTTACGTGAAAGACCTGAAGATATCAACTTATTATTTCGCAAGTTTATTGTGGACTTTTCTGAGAAATACCGTACACCTGGGGTTCAGCTGACAGAAGATGCACAGAATATGCTACGCAACTATAGCTGGCCTGGAAACGTGCGTCAACTGAAAAATGTTGCGGAACAAATCGCTGTTTTGGAGAAAGAACGCATTGTTGATGCATATACACTTCAAAATTATCTGCCCAATGAATCCAGAACGAGCTTGCCAGCGGTAGTTCCTTCAAATAATGGTGGAAAAGAGGATTTTTCAGAAAGAGATTTGCTGTATAAAGTCTTATTTGATATGAAGAAGGATATGGTTGATCTGAAGAAACTGGTGGTTGAATTAATTCAGAAAGGTGTCGATTCTAGCACATTTGATCAAAATTCTCCCTACATTAATCAATTGTACCAAGAGATTGAACCACAATTGAAAGCGGATCCAGAAAATTATAATACAACCCCAACGCTAACTATACATTCTCCGGCAAATACGACAAATGTATTAAAAAGTCCCGTTGCACAGGATGAATATCTGCAGGATGCTCAAGAAGTTGAAGAATCTTTATCGCTTGTTGATAAGGAGTCTGATCTGATCAAAAAAGCACTGAAAAAGCACCGCGGTAAACGTAAAGCTGCTGCGCAAGAGCTGGGGATTTCTGAAAGAACTTTGTACAGAAAAATTAAAGACTTAAATTTAGATTAAGGTTTACAGATGTTGTCAAGAAAAATTTTATATGCTTTTCTCACCACAACTTTTTTGTTTGTAATGAATAGTTGTGGGGTAAAATATGGATTTACTGGTGGATCCATTCCTGAGGGAATGAAAACAGTCAATATTCAATATTTCGAAAATATAGCTCCTTTGGTTTATCCGACCTTAAGTCAGAATTTTACGGAGGCACTGAAAGAGCGTATCCGTAACCAATCTCGATTGAGTCAGGTGAATCAAGATGGTGATGCTACCTTTGAGGGATTTATTACAGAGTATTCGATAAGTCCGGCAGCTGTTGAAGCTGGAACAGATCGTGCAGCTATGAATAGATTGACTATTACAATCAAGGTTACCTATCATAATAAAATTAATCCGAAGGATGATTTTGAGCAACCTTTTACACGATTTAAAGAATTTGCAGGAAACCTTCAGAGTGCGCAAGAAGAGACCTTGGGTAAAGAAATTATTCAAATGTTAACTGAGGATATATACAATAAAGCGTTTGCTAATTGGTAATTCTATTTCCAAGATGAATCTTAATATATCATTATCCAATAACGAGCTTTTTTTTCAGGCAATCAATCATCCGGACACCGTGGCCGAAGATGTTGTTTTAGCATTGATTGAAAAATATCCTTATGCCCAAAGCCTGCGATTTGTCTATGAGCGTAAAGTTTTTGGCAAGCATAGTTCAGTTCAGAATTTGTCGTCTACTTTGCTCTATGCATCTTCTCCGAGTTGGTTGTATGAATTTATGCATAGTAAATCTGCGGCAGAGCCTGATGCAATAATGCCTGCAGATGAATTTCTAGTGGATGGTGCACTTCGCGACGATGATGGGATTGTCGAAATTGAAGCTGAGGGTGAAATTGTTGTTGAACCAGTTTTATCCAAGGTGGAAGTTGATGAATTGGATCGTTTGATTCAAGCGGGAGTTGCAAAAGATTATTTTCGGTCAAGCGATCAGCAGCAAGAAATTATTGCCGATTCAGAGGAGTCTGCACTAGTAACACCTGTTCTATCGGAATCTGTTGCCGAAGTGATGGATGATGGTCAAGAACGTGTTTCGGTCTATGATGATGATACCATGCCATACAGTTTTTTATGGTGGTTGCATAAGACGAGATTAGAATATGCTGATACCTATCAGCCCTATGTTAAATCTCCATTAGGCCCAGTGACGCCCTCCAATGACGATATTGCTAAAATTCATGAGAAACTGGATAGTCAGCTACTCGATCAACAGATCCGGGAGAATATCTTTCACTTACAATCACCTGAAGCAAAGTTGAGTGATGAGGTTAAAACGACAATCTCTTTTCAAATACCGCGTAAAACTGACGAGGTGATCGAAAAGTTTATTCGTGAGGAGCCTATGATTCAGCCTTTACAAGCGGAAAAATTAGACTTGGAGAATAAAGCTAGGAAAAGTTCGGAAGATCAACACTCACTTGTTACCGAAACGCTTGCAAAGATCTATATTGAACAGGGCTTATATCCAAAAGCAATAGAGGTTTACAAAAAATTAGTTTTGAAATATCCAGAAAAAAATGCTTACTTTGCGGCACGCATAACAGAATTAGAAAAGAAATTAAATTAATAACATAAAGAGATGCAAGGATTATTAATCGGTCTAATCATATTAGCTAGTATTATTTTAGCGTTTTTGGTTTTAATCCAAAATCCAAAAGGAGGAGGTTTGTCATCTGGTTTTTCAGGTGGAACGAATCTTATGGGGGTAAAACGTACAGGTGACTTTTTGGAAAAAGGTACCTGGATCATGGTTATTGCCATTATGGTATTTAGCTTAGGTGTAAACGTTATTGGTACGTCTCCAAGTACTTCTAAAGGTGGATTGGGAGGTCAAATTGAAACTCCTAAACAACAAGGTCCATTGAACTTGGGTACTGGACAACAACCTGCTGGTGCTCCTGCGGGACAAGGGCAAGCTGCTCCGGCTCAATCGCAAGAAAAGGCTCCAGTGACTACACCGGCAACAAAACCAGCAGAAGAAGCTAAGAAATAGTTGTCATTAAAGAATTATGAGCCCCGTTTGTTTTCACAGACGGGGCTTTTTTATGTTGGGTATTTTGTCTAAGGCAGACCTGTACCGTTAATTTTATTGGAATGGCGGTCGACGGAAGTAAGACTGGCAGGCCGAGAATGACAGTGTGACAGCAAAATGAATTTTTGTCGATGGAGATATTAACTTTTCTGTGAAAAATTGTCTTATAAGCTGTCTTATTTACAATTGGCATAAAAGATGATGTGTTTATAACGATTATAACATTAAAATAAATTCAATAACAGATAAAAAGTAAATTAATTATGGCATTAAGTATCCAACCTATCGGAGATAGAGTAGTAGTAGAGGCTGCTCCTGCAGAAGAAAAAACAGCTTCAGGGTTATATATTCCCGATACAGCGAAAGAAAAACCATCTCAAGGTACAGTAGTTGCTGTAGGTACAGGTAAAGTTGACGAGCCGTTAACTGTTAAAGTTGGTGATAAAGTATTGTATGGAAAATACGCAGGTACTGAAATCACTTATGAAGGAAAAGAGTACTTAATTATGCGTGAGTCTGATATTTACGCTGTTATCTAATTCATACGAACAGGTTATTTAAAAATGAGCTTGCTGGCTCAAATAAGAATTCAATAGGTTATTTTAGTGAAGCTTTAAAATTAGACGTATTAAAAGATAAAATTGGTTTACGGTTCTATTTCAACGCCTAATTATGCTTCTTAGAAATACTAAATACTCATATAAAAATGGCAAAACAAGTAAAATATAACGTTGAGGCTCGCGAGGCCCTTAAAAAAGGTGTAGATACTTTAGCTAATGCAGTTAAAGTAACATTGGGTCCTAAAGGACGTAACGTAATTATTGAGAAAAAATTTGGTGCTCCAGTAATTACTAAAGATGGTGTTTCGGTAGCGAAAGAAATCGAATTGAAAGACGCTTTAGAAAATATGGGTGCACAAATGGTAAAAGAAGTCGCTTCTAAAACTGCTGATCAAGCTGGTGATGGTACGACAACTGCTACGGTATTGGCACAAGCTATTGTTGCTCCAGGTATCAAATCTGTAGCTGCTGGTGCTAACCCAATGGATCTAAAACGTGGTATTGACAAAGCTGTTGCAACTGTAGTTGCTAACTTGAAATCTCAATCTCAAGAAGTTGGTCAAGACAACAATAAAATTAAACAAGTTGCTACTATTTCAGCGAACAACGACGAAGTAATTGGTGCTTTGATCGCTCAAGCAATGGAAAAAGTAGGTAACGACGGTGTTATCACTGTTGAAGAGGCAAAAGGTACTGAAACAGAAGTAAAAACTGTGGAAGGTATGCAATTTGACCGTGGTTATTTATCGCCATATTTTGTGACAAATTCTGACAAAATGGAAGCGGAATTAGATAACCCATACATCTTGATCTATGACAAGAAAATCAGCAACATGAAAGAATTGTTGCCTATCTTGGAGAAACAAGTTCAAACTGGTAAACCATTATTGATCATTGCTGAAGACTTAGATGGTGAGGCACTTGCAACATTAGTTGTTAATAAAATTCGTGGTTCGTTGAAAGTTGCAGCTGTTAAAGCTCCAGGTTTCGGTGACCGTCGTAAAGCAATGTTAGAAGATATCGCTATCTTAACTGGTGGTACTGTTATCTCTGAAGAAAGAGGTTTCAAATTAGAAAATGCTGAGTTATCTTACTTGGGTCAAGCTGAAAAAGTTCAAGTTGACAAAGATAACACAACTATTATCAATGGTTCTGGTAATGTAGAGGATATTAAAGCACGTGTTGCTCAAATCCGTTCACAAATCGAAACAACAACTTCTGACTACGATCGCGAAAAACTACAAGAACGTTTGGCAAAATTGTCAGGTGGTGTAGCCGTGCTATATGTAGGTGCAACTACTGAGGTTGAAATGAAAGAGAAGAAAGACCGTGTTGATGATGCTTTACATGCAACTCGTGCAGCTGTTGAAGAAGGTATTATCGCTGGTGGTGGTGTTGCATTCATTCGCTCAACTGAAGCTCTGGTAAACCTTAAAGGTGACAACGAAGATGAGCAAATCGGTATTGACATCATCAAACGTGCTATCGAAGAGCCATTACGTCAGATCTGTAATAACGCTGGTATCGAAGGTGCAGTAATCGTTCAAAAAGTGAAAGAAGGAACAGCAGATTTCGGTTACAATGCACGTACAGATCGTTACGAAAACTTAATCGCTGCTGGTGTAATTGATCCAACTAAAGTATCTCGTGTAGCCTTAGAAAATGCAGCTTCAGTTGCTTCAATGTTATTGACTACGGAGTGTGTATTAGCTGACGAAGCTGAAGAAAACCCTGTAGGTGCTGGTGCTCCTCCAATGGGTGGCGGTATGGGTGGAATGATGTAAGATCATATCGTCATGTACAAATAAAAAAACCTGTTATCTCAGATAACAGGTTTTTTTTATGCAAGAGAATTAATGGCGTCTTCTGTATTTCTCGTAATAATGATCGTATTCCCGAGGTGAATAATTACGTTTAGTACCCCATTCCTGTAGCTCGTCATTAAAGAAGTGTAACCAATATTGACGAAATCCTGCAGCTGAATCTACAGGATTTTCAAGCTGAGGGGTATTATATTCGTAGATTTCTAAAATACCATCCTGATATTTTTTTGCGGCGACAATTGCATTTGGCTTTCCAATTTTTTGAATAACTTGTGCTTTGGTCATACCAACTTGCACCTTTGTAAAATCGGGGCCCTGCAGCATTTTGCAGTTCGAAAACAAGATTAATGTAAATATCGTAACGAATGTTGTTCTGAAAATTGTATTATAGTTCTTCTGCGTCATAATGCGTTATTTCTTATAGGATTGAGATTTTAGCAAATAGTTTAATTTTAGTGACTAATAACCCTTTGCCGTATCGTCTCCACGTGGGTCGGCTCCTGTCTGTAATTTACCATTTGGTAAGACAAGTATATTCTCCACGCGGCCGATTGCCCCTCTCGGATTTATCGTATAGCCATCTTTTGTCAATTGGTCACGTAGATTGACATCGATTGCGTTATTTTCAACGTCAATACGATCAGGAAGCCATTGATGATGAAATCTTGGCAGGCTCACAGCCGATTGTGCATTTTGTTGGAAGTCAATAACGTTGAGGATAGTCTGAAAAACAGAGGTAATGATGGTTGATCCCCCCGGGGTTCCTACAACCATGAATAGTTTGCCATCTTTTTCTACAATAGTGGGTGTCATTGAACTGAGCATTCTTTTGCCGGGCTGAATCTCGTTCGCTTTTTCCCCTGTAAGCCCATACATGTTTGGGACACCGGTCTTGACGGAGAAATCATCCATTTCATTGTTTAGGAGAAAACCTGCGCCGGCCACAAATACTCCCGAGCCATAAGAATCATTGAGTGTTGTTGTAATGGATACTGCATTCCCTTGCTCGTCTACGATATTGAAGTGTGTCGTTTGTTCACTTTCATAGCCAGGAATGACATCTGCATTGACATCTTTGCTTAATGTAGCTTTACGGAAATTGAATGAATTGAGTTTATGTGCATTTGAGCTGGAGTCAATAAGCTGTTGGACGGGTACCCTAATAAAATCAGGATCTCCTAAATATTTAGCCCGATTGGCATATACATAGCGTTCGGCTTCGACCATGACACGAATGGTTGAATCGGTTTGAAAGCCCCAGCGTTGAAGTGGAAACTGCTCGACTGATTTGAGCAGAGCCAAAAGTGATGTTCCTCCACTCGAAGGCGGCGGCATGGAAATAACTTTGTGCCCCCTGTAATTTGTGGAAATTGGGGTGCGCCAAAGTGCCTGGTAATCCAGTAAATCTTGATGATTGATAATGCCTTTCCCTTTGTCCATTTCGGCAACAATTAAGTCGGCCGTTTTACCTTTATAGAAGCCGTCTCGCCCTTCTATTGCGATTCTTTCCAGCGTTTTCGCGAGTTCCTCCTGGATAAATAGGTCTCCCGTTTTCCACGCTGTGGTTTTGATAATTGCAGCACCAGTGGGATTCAGCTTGACAAAACGATCTTTATGGCTTTCAAACTCATTGGCTTGTCGTTGACTGATTTTAAAACCTTTTCTGGCGATCTGTATTGCTGGGAGTACGAGATCTTTCCATTGCAACTTGCCATACTTTCTGTGTGCTTCCCACATACCGGCAACAGAACCAGGGATGCCTGAGGCCAATTGACTATAAAGGCTCAACTCAGGAATAACATTACCTTGGGCATCGAGATACATATCCCGGGATGCTTTTTGAGGAGCTTTCTCACGAAAATCTAGGGCATCTAAATTACCCTGATGATCGCGGTAGAGCATAAAGCCGCCGCCGCCAATATTTCCTGCATTTGGATAAACAACTGCAAGAGCAAATTGCACGGCAACTGCAGCATCTATTGCATTCCCACCTTGTTTTAAAATCTTTACGCCGACTTCTGAAGCCAAAGGATGCGCTGTGACTACGGCAGCCTTATTAAAAGTACTGGCCTGCTCTACCTTAGAATTTAGCTGTTGCTTTGTCGCACAAGAGGCAAGGCATATGCTCGCTATGAGCGAATAGGTTATGAATTTATACATCGTATTCGATTTAAAACTTTAAATATTATCTCAAAGAGTTGTACAAACAATACTAGCTCCAGTTATTTAAGTTTTTCGTTGTTTTTATGGCGGTCGGCATCCCGAATTGATTTCTTTTGAAGATTTTGTTCCAGAGCTTCTGTTAGATCAATTCCCGTTTGATTGGCAAGACACATCAAAACGAATAATACATCGGCCATTTCATCTGCTAAATTGACTTCTTTGTCTGATTTTTTGAAAGATTGCTCTCCGTATTGCCGAGCCATTATTCGGGCAACCTCACCGACTTCTTCCATGAGTATGGCGGTGTTTGTCAGTTCGTTGAAATAACGTACTCCGGTACTATTGATCCATTTGTCAATAACCTCTTGTGCTTCTTTAATTGTCATCTTTTTCAATAAAAAATTAAAAGTTATCCTTATCTTTTGTATCCATGACGATGGTAACTGGACCATCATTCAGTAGGTCGATTTTCATATCTGCTCCGAATATGCCAAGTTGAACCTCTTTTTGGAGCAATTGACTTAACAATAAAGCCATCTCTTCATACATTGGTTTGGCTTTATCCGGTTTTGCTGCTCTGATAAAAGAAGGTCTGTTTCCTTTTTTTGTTTGGGCAAAGAGGGTGAATTGTGAGATGAGTAAGATATTTCCGTCTATATCCTGTATCGATTTATTCATCAAGCCCTGTTCATCCTCGAAGATGCGTAAGTTGATAAATTTCTGTCCTAACCATTTCAGATCTTCTGTTGTGTCTGCTTCTTCAACTCCTAATAAAATCATTAAACCCTTCTGGATCTGGCCTGTAATCTGATTATCTACCGTACAAGAGGCGTTTTTCACTCGTTGTATAACTGCGCGCATATTGAAAAGTATAAAACCAAAGGTAAAAATTCCGATTGTTAAACACGATGTCATGTGCAATTTATCCGCCATATTAAATAAAAAACGTCTCTTACTTCCTCAGGAAAAAAGAGACGTTTTTTTATTTAAATAAATTGTTTCTAAAATTTGAAATTCAAGCCCAATAGGAAATTTGTTGGTGCTTGTGGGAAATAGAAATTATAATATTTTCGGGTATCACCTTCCATCCAACCAAAGGTGTAGCCATTGGCCTCGTATTTTTCGTTGAAGATGTTGTTGACCTGTAAAGTTGCACTGATGTTTTTGATACCTAATGCTGTAAAGCTATAGTTTGCTAACAGGTTGTTGACAAAGTAAGAGGCAATGCTTCTCTCTTTCGCGGATGAATTATCTAGGTATTGTCTTCCTACAAATTTGGATAGAAGAGAGAATGTAAGTGATGTTATCGGACTATAAGAAAAATTACTTGACAAAATCGTTCCCGGAGATAAAGCAATGTTTGTTTTTGAATAAAATATCCTTGTATCACCGATTACCTCTTCAAAGTCCTTAATTTTATTTTGGCTGAAACTAGCTGTTGCTTTCCAGTTGAATTGTTTGCTGATGTTCCATGATCCATCGAATTCAAGCCCCATTCTATAGCTATCTTTGACATTTTGTCGAATTGGAGAGCCAGTATCACTGATTTCGCCTGTTGGGATCAACTGATCTTTGTAAAACATGCCATATCCATTCAATCCAATGTTGAATTTTTCATTTGTAAAGCGATAGCCCAATTCAATGTCCTGCATTTTCTCCGGCGTAGGGTCAGGTAAAGCGCTATTTTTCTCTATAAAATCCTTGCGAACAGGTTCTTTTTGTGCAAAGGCATAAGAAGCGTATACATTTGAATGGTCATTTAGCAAATAAGTTGCACCAGCTTTAGGGTTCAAGAAATTGAACTTAGGATGATAATTATAATTTTTCACCTTATCATCGTCACCATACATGTGGTAATCTACATTCCGATATTGAATATCGGCCATTAATATCCATTTGTCTAGTTTGTAATCGACTTTTAAGAAATTGCTGAAATCATTTTTTTGTGATTTCCCGAAGTAATATTTGTCGTCAAGAAAACCGGTTGATGCATATTGTGCCCAAATTACCTGACCATAATGTTTTCCTTTGTATTGATTGTAAGCTCCACCCCAAGTTATTTCAAGCTGATCATTTGGTCTGTAATTTAGGGCGTAAGTCATGCCGTAAAAATAATTATCCAACCATCTTCTGCGGACTAAGTCTGTTTTTTGTATGGTATCTTTACCAATGATGACGTTAGGCAAACCGTATTTACTTAGTTTATCTCCCGGTCTCATTTCTTCATAGTAACCATAACCTCTTGTATAGTGTAAGGCTGTATTGAGCGTCAATTTGTCGTTCAGTATATTGGTATAATGAAGTTGATGATGTTTCTGTGTATAATTATCTGTTTGATTTTTATACGTGTATAGGTTGTAATTCCTGCCAGCGTCCATGAAACGATCCTTCTCCGCACCGGAGATTTCGAGTGCATTATCGGCATAATCATCCATCCGTGATCGATCACCAGTAATCAATGGTTCGGGAACGCCATTCCAGGCTTGATAGGTCTTTTCTTTTCCCCAGAATACAATTCCTTTTAAAATATGTTTCTTGCCATAATAACCTCCGTCCACATAGAAAGATTGTAAGTCAGAACTACCTCTCTCGATATAACCATCGCTACTGATTCGAGATAATCTGGCATTGAAGGCAAATTTGTCATTAATTAGTCCGGTACCTACCTTGACTGCATTTTTCCAGGTATTGTAGGAGCCAAATGAATTGTTGAGTTCTGCGTAAGGGGTTTCGACTAAAGTATTGGACTGAATATTTAATGAGGCTCCAAATGATCCGGCTCCATTCGTCGAAGTTCCAATACCACGCTGAACTTGGATGCTCTCGGTAGAAGAGGCAAAGTCGGGAAGGTTTACAAAAAATGAACCCATACTCTCCGCATCATTTAAGGGGATTCCATTGAGTGTTACGTTGATTCGTTGATTGTCAGATCCCCTGATCGTCATTCCAGTATAACCTATGCCCGCACCGGCATCGGAATTTACCTGCACGGATGGGGTTTGATTTAAGAGGAAGGGGATATCCTGACCGAGGTTGTTACGTGTTATTTCTTCTTTGGAGATGTTTTTAAAGGTTGTAGGAGCATTTCTTTTGGCACGGGTAGATTGAACAAGCACCTCTTCCATTTGAATTGTACTAGGTTCTAATGCTACAGTAATCTCCAAATTGTCTTTAACATCCACATTTCGGCTCCATGTTTTATATCCAAGAGAAGATACCTGAATCTGATGCTTACCTGTATTGATACGATATAGTTTAATCAGTCCATTTTTGTCCGATTGGCCAGCGAAGGATGTTTGTCCATCTATGGATATGGAAACGTACTGTAAGGGGGTCTGATTGGTATTGTCTACAGCTTTAATTGTCAGATTTTGTTGCGCAATGGCAATTTGGCTTGAAATAGTAGCTAAGGAGCTACAAATCAAAAATTTGATCATGGTAATGTATTTTGTTTGAGTTAAACAAATCATAGCAAGGGGTTACTATGACCGCACTATTTAACTAACCTCTCCCTACGCCAGCATTATCTGGATCAGGTGTACAGAATTTAATCTGTTGGGTATAATCTCAGCCTTTATTTGTGTTCCTGACAAAACAAGGCACCCCTATTCGATGCTGCGAATATATAAATTTAAAATTGAAATGAAGTATAAAGAAGTAATTTATGACAAATGGAAAAGAGCAGAATTGCGGTATTATTTCTTTTTGGTTAAAATTTTGTGCAAATTGTTGTTTTTGGTATTTATTGTTCTTTTTAGGTACCTTGGCATGAATTTTTCTACTAGAGGTATGTATTCATACAGGTCAAAAAATTTTAGTTACTAAATTGATAGTGAGGAGATAAAATGTTAAAATATTTAAGCGCTAATTATATTCTACCGATTACTTCAATGCCAATAAAAGACGGTATTGTTTCGGTAGACGAGGAGGGGGTAATTCAAGGTATCTATGACCCAACTTCATTTACACCTTCAGATAAAACGAAGGTTGAGAGATATGAAGGAGTGATAATTCCAGGTTTTATCAATGCACATTGCCACATTGAATTGTCGCATATGAAAGGTATTGTTCCTAAAGGTACGGGACTTCCGAGCTTTCTCAGTAAGGTGATGACAACGCGGTCGGCATCGATGAAAAAAATAGACGACGCTATGGCAAAAGCCGATCGAGAGATGTACGAAAATGGTATTGTCGCAGTTGGAGATCATGCCAACACAGATAATTCCTCAAAACTGAAGGAAGATTCACAGATTCTATACCACACCTTTGTGGAGGTACTCGGAATTGAACCTGAAGAAGCTGATTTTAAGTTAAAGGAAGCTAAATCGTTGACTCAAGAGTTTAGGAATGGGCATGTATCCATTACTCCGCACGCACCTTATTCTTGTTCGAAGGTCCTTTTCAAAAAATTCAAGAAGATGGTTCCGGAAACAAATATTATTAGTATTCACAATCAAGAAAGTGAAGAGGAGAATAAACTGTTCCGTTATAAAATGGGTGAGTTCTTGGACTTTTATAAAAGTATAGGAAAAAATGCTGATGCGATTAAGGCGCAGGCAAGAAATTCGATTCAGTCTTATCTTCCTTATTTGCCTTACCCAAATAAATTATTGTTGGTTCATAATACCTATACCTCTCTTAAAGATTTGGATTTTGTAGAGCGTATGGATCGTGATGTGATGTGGTGTCTCTGTCCAAAGGCCAACCTATATATTGAAGGAACCTTACCAAAGGTTCAGAATTTTATGAATGCCGGACAGCGTTTAGTCATTGGAACGGACAGTTTAGCTTCAAACGATACATTGTCCATTTTGGAAGAGCTAAAGGTATTGCATGCACACTTTGAGGATCTCGATTTCTTGCAGACTATTCAATGGGCTACAATCAATGGTGCTATCGCCTTGAACATTGAAGATGAATTCGGCTCACTTGAAGTGGGTAAAAAACCTGGGATTGTGTTGTTGCAAGGTATGGAACACATGCGCCTAAATGAAGATGTTAAGGTAAAACGTTTAGCGTAGTATTTAATTCCCCAAAACTTCTGTACTTTTGCTCTTATTGAACCGTCCATGACTATAATAACGAAACTATAGTCATGGTAAGTTCCATCTGATCGATGGAGGAAAAAAATAAGTTACAGATGAAACATTTGAATATTTCAATAAGAGGTAAAGTACAGGGGGTCTTTTTTAGATTGACAACCAAGGCGGTTGCAGATCAAGTCGGTGTTAGGGGCTTTGTTGTCAATTTAAAGGATGGTTCCGTTTATATTGAAGCCGAGGGCGATGATTTTGCACTAGATTCACTGTTGGAGTTCTGCCAAGAAGGCCCCGAAGGTGCAATTGTTGAAAGTGTAGAAGTCAAGGAAGGCGAACTGAAAAGCTTTTCTAATTTTGAAGTAGTTAAAAGAGTTCAATCTTAAGTCTTTTCGCCTTGTCAGTACTTAAAAAATTCGCTGGACAGACCATGATTTATGGCCTGAGTACGATTATAGCCCGTATGCTGTATTTCGTCATGACGCCATTGTATGTCCTCAAATATCCACCTGCGTCCTACGGAATATTTACCAATATGTATGCCTGGGCGTCCATGATCAATGCTGTTTTGGCATTTGGTATGGAAACGACTTTTTTTAGATTTCTCCAAAAAGTCGAAGAAAAGGACAAAAAGCAGGTTTTCAATAACAGTTTTATCGTCATTGCCTCTCTGGCAGTATTATTTTTTATAACGGCTTTTGTCTTTGCGGGTACTTTTGGTAGCTGGTTGAATAAGGGAACTTACAATGCCGATTACGAGAGCTATGTGAAGTATTTCGCCCTTATATTGGCATTGGATGCTTTAGCTATTGTTCCTTTTGCGAAATTGAGATCGGAGGGAAGGCCTATTCGATTTGGTGCCATTAAATTGGCCAATATCGGTATTATGGTTGTTCTTAACCTGTTCTTTATTGCTCTGGTTCCCTATTTGATAAAAGATGGTGGTGCTTTGGGTTCTTGGTGTTCCGGCTGGTATAGAAATGAATGGATAGGTTATGTATTTATTTCGAATATTGTGGCAAGTGCAGCAACCTTTCTATTGCTCCTTCCTGAGATGAGGGGTTTCTATTTTAAACCCGAAAAGCAGTTAATCTTAAAGATGCTATCGTATAGCTTTCCGATTTTAATTGCCAATATTTCTTATATCATCAACGAAAATTTAGATAAAATTGTGTTGCCAATCTACCTGCCTAAGGATATTGGTGATCGTGATTTGGGGATTTATGGAGCCGTTGGAAAATTAGCGATGTTTCTGAGCATTTTTGTTCAGGCTTTTCGATTGGGGGCAGAACCATTTTTCTTTTCTTATGCAAAAAATGCAAATGCAAAAAAGACCTATGCGTTGATTATGGAATATTTCGTAATTGCCATGATGTTAGTTATGTTGGGGATTACCGCGAATATTGACTGGCTGAAGTATTTTATTAAAGGAAATGTGGAAACACGTGACTTATATTGGTCAGGACTTTTCATTGTACCTTTGTTGCTGTTCAATTATGTTCTACTGGGTATTTATATGAATCTTTCGGTATGGTATAAGCTTTCTGATCAAACGCGGTACGCTTTATATATTTCATTGGTAGGTGCAGGAATAACCATCGTAGCAAATTATTATCTGATCCCGAGATACAGCTATGTAGGGGCTTCAATAGTCACATTTTTAGCCTACTTCGCTATGGTTGTGTTATCTTATGTATGGGGGCAAAAACATTATCCTATACCTTATAAATTGGGAAAGATTCTGATGTATATATTTGCGGGAATATGTTTCTCCTACCTTTCTTACTTTGTATTTCATCATAATGTTTTTATTGGCAATGGGCTTTTAGTCGCTTACATGGGAGGTGTATTTTTGATGGAACGAAATCAGCTTAAGCGATTTATTAAGAAAGATGCTTAAAAGAAAAAAGGTCGTGCTAATGTTAACTTAGCACGACCTTTTTTCTTTATAAATTGTGGACTTCAGGATTATACCATTTCTGCCGAGAAATTGTGTTCAATTTCATGAAGTACCTCAAGAATCTCTGCCTGGCTTTGTAAGCTGACTAATTTCATGCGTTGTTCTTTAAAGTTGGGGATTCCTTTAAAGTAATTCGCATAATGCCTACGCATTTCAAAAATACCTAATTTGTCACCTTTCCATTCGATGGATTTGTTCAGATGTGTCCGGCAAACCTCGACACGTTCGGCAATGGTAGGTCCTTCTAGACGCTCACCAGTATTGAAAAAATGTTTGATTTCTCTAAAGATCCAAGGGTATCCGATTGCTGCACGGCCAATCATAATGCCATCTACTTCAAACTCTTGGCGCCATGCCGCAGCTTTTTCGACAGAATCTACATCGCCATTGCCAAAGATTGGGATTTTGATACGCGGATTACGTTTGATATCCCGAATCATGGACCAGTCCGCCTGACCCTTGTACAATTGTGCGCGCGTACGTCCATGAATAGCCAATGCTTTGATCCCCACATCTTGTAGTCTTTCAGCAACTTCGTATACATTTTTTGTGTTGTCATCCCAGCCAAGACGTGTTTTCACTGTCACAGGCAGATCTGTCGCTTCAACGACAGCTTTGGTCATGGCAACCATTTTATCAATATCCTGTAGCAGGGATGAACCAGCTCCTTTGCAGACTACTTTTTTAACTGGGCAGCCATAATTGATGTCGATTAAATTAGGTCCTGCTTTTGTGCAAATTTCAGCAGACTGACGCATACTTTCAATATCTCCACCAAAGATCTGAATGCCAATGGGACGTTCATACTCAAAAATATCAAGTTTTTGAATTGACTTTGCAGCATCCCGAATTAAACCTTCCGAAGAAATAAACTCAGTATACATTAAATCAACACCATTCTGTTTGCACACATAGCGAAACGGAGGATCACTAACATCCTCCATCGGAGCTAATAACAATGGGAATTTACCCAAATCAATATTTTCACCAATCTTGACCGACATCTTCGATAATTTTTTACAAAGGTACAAAATTTGGCATTAGTATAAAGTTAGCTAACTGTCACGAGTTTAGAGCCGATTTTTGATCTCTTCAGATCCTGTTGAACGTTGACTGTTCGAATCGCTAACCCCGCCAAATCGATAATTAAATGAGAGGATAGCCGTCCTGCTGTCAGGGTTCGATTTCCCTACGAGCCTTATTGTTGACGAAACGGTCTCATAACGACGATTGTTGGTTCTCAAAATATCATTCACCACTAGTTTGACAGATGCTCTTTTATTGAGTATATTTTTTTGGATGCCAGTATATATTTGACCGTAACTCTTGATCTGACTTAACCCTATTGTCAGCCCGGACACGTAGTTCCCGCCTAGTTCTAAAGACCAATCTTTAGGCAATTTGAATGTGTTCTGGCTATTTAGCGTAAGCGTATTGCCTTTTCGACTGATCAAACCATTCTCATGTGGAATATCATATTCATTACGGTAATAATTTGCGAAGTGCGTAGCTGACCACCAAGCTGTCAATTGGGTAGGGGCGATAATGGACAAGCCGTAATTTCTAAACGAACCAATATTCTCGGGTCGTTCGTAGGTAATGTATGGATTGGCTGGATCCGTACCAATGATCTCGTTAACAACATTGGTTCTCTTCGCATAGTTTAAGGTAAAAATATATTTGTTGACAAATGTATAGCCAAGTTCAAGAGAATGCTCGTAAGCAGGATTAAGCTGAGCATTGCCTTCCGAATAGGAAAAAGGATCTGTATATACACGAAATGGATTGAGATCCCAAAATGATGGCCTTTGCACACGGTAGCTGTAGCTTGTCTGCAATTTGTTTTTTTCATTGAGGGTATAGGTTAAAAATGCCGAAGGAAATAGTTTGAAATATGATTTTTCAAATTGCTCATGGAGGGTGATTTGATTACCTAAAGTATGGGTATGTTCTCCTCTGAAACCAACCTGCGCCGAAATTTTAGTCCAGCTTTTGGATAAATTGATATAACCCGCTTGTATTGTTTCTTTGTAAATGAAATGGTTGCTAGTTGTCAGGTCAGGAACGTATTGACCATTTTGTAAGGTGTCATAATGCAGGTCATTTTCTGTACGTACATGACTGGCTTTCCAGCCTGTCTCCAGTTTATACCCTTCAGCTAGGGGCAGTGTATAATCCAACTTGGCGACGTACACTTTATTGTCTGAGGGAATGTCTCCTCGACGTGACGACGGTTGGTTGAGTGGGGTGCCATCTGCTTTCGTATAATTCGTGTTTAGCTGCTGATCCATTTTGGAATAATGGTCGACAAGATCGAGGTCGATTTTTAGTTCGTGCCCTTTCTCATTAAATTTGACCGTGTAGTTGATATTGTAGAGCATATCCCGCCAGCGTTCTTTCCCTTCCGTTATCGTAGATGAAGACCATACTAATTGATTATCGTCAAAGTTTCTGAAGTTATTTGTCGTCGGTTCATACTTCGGATATTTGCCAAATCCGCCATTGATAAGTATGCCAAGTGTCTGTTTGGAATCTATGTTATAATCTATACCAGCTCTAAAATTGTTCGACCGCAGCTTTGGCTGTATTTTATTTTCCTGCTGTGTATAAGATTCGGGGAGGTTACCTTGATCCGAATAGAAGTAGCGTGTGAGGGAGTTAAAATACTCAAGGTTCTGATGATACTGATTATAGATCGCGAATACATTTAGTTTTTCAGTGCGGTAATTTAAATTGAGACTACCGCCAAGGTGCATGCCCCTGCCTGCGCCACCGTTGAGGGAAATTGAACCATTCCATCCTTGTTTTATTCCTTTTTTTAAAACGATATTGATAATTCCTGCTGAACCAGCCGCATCTTGTTTTGCACTAGGGTTGGACATAAGCTCGATTTTGCTGATGTCAATGGAAGATGTGCTGCGCAATAGGTTGGCCAGTTGGTCACCGGAAAGATAAGTCAGTTTTCCATTGATCATTACTGAAGCACCTGATTTCCCTTTAATGCTTAAGCTTCCGTTGTCATCTGCGGTTACACCTGGTAGCTTGTTGAGTAGTTCAAGTCCATTATTGCCATCAGCAAGCATGGAGTTTTCAACATTGAATACCAGTTTATCCCTTTGCTGTTCAATAAATTGTTTTTTGCGTTGGACCAACACTTCTGCTAAATAAGCATTATTCATTAATAGCACAATCTGGCCGAGATCGTATCCACCAAGCTGTTCATCTAAACTGAAATGCGGACTAAAGGTCTCTTGATGCGTGATGCTTTTTACTTTTATATAATAACGGCCTGCCTTTGTGTCACCGAAAATAAAATGCCCTGTACTATCTGCGACGATAGTTTTCGTTAATGTGCCATCATTCGCTTGATGAAGGCTGATATTGACGTATGGAATGGCATGCTTATCTTCGCCGATAATTTGACCTTTGATGTGGTTGGTTTTTTGGGCAAAGCTATTGGATACGGTACAAATGAATAGAAGACTCAAGATAGGACGATTGAAGTAGAGCATAATGGTATGGTTACGGTATTGCTAAAATCTAAGTAGTTGCTAATTGTGTGCGTTTCGGTTTTTTTATAGCTTTTCTTTTCTTTCCCCACCAGATATAGAATCCTGTTATTGGTAAGGTTGCACATACAAGTGAGGCGATGAAATAGATGATTTTTGTTGTCATTCCACCAATAAAGCCAGTGTGGAGTGCATAATTGGAGCGCATCAGCCATTCGGTGGTATTCGCCTCATCAATGGCACCTTGCTTTCTGCCTGTCAATTCAAGTGTATATCGATCGAAATTGAGGTCTCTCCAAGTTCCACCCTCCATGTCGGTACATGCATATACTGTTTTGTCTTCACGCTCAGGGTAATGGACAATAACGGCTTCTTTGTTGTACTTGGCATACTCATAGCGTACCTTATACCAAATTTGGTCGGCTACTTGTAGGGCGTCATTTAAAGGCCGGTCAACTTGCTTATCTTCGTTCGTTTTTTCTATTTTAGGTCTATTCGGATAACCGCCTGTCAGCCAAACTACAGAACTTCTTATCCAGGGAAAGCTCATAATGAGTCCTGTTAAGCACATTACTAAGGCTATTGTCAGTGAATAGAAGCCGAGCACATTGTGTAGATCATAATTGATTCTTTTAAATTTCGCTTTCCATTTGATTGTAAAACTTTGTTCTATCGATCTTTTGTTCCATTTTTTTGGCCACCAAAGAATTAGTCCTGTGATCAGCAGGATAAAGAAAATGAAGGTACTCCATCCAACAACCTGTCGGCCTATTTTAACTGGCATCCATAGATGGCGATGCCCTTCATCCATGAAATGAAAGAAATCTTCATGATCTACAATGGCCAATACTTCCGCTGTATAGGGATTTACATAGACAAGACTATCGGAATGATCCAAACTGACCTTAACGGACTTATCAAGTCCGTTATACCACGAGCTTGCTATATCCTTATCCGGCAGAACGCTTTTTACGGATTTGTAAATTGCAGAAGGAGGAAGCTGTTCTTCTGTTGTTCGAGATTCAATGTGGATATAGTTTGTTGTTAATTCTTTGATATCATGTTCAAAGACAAGTACACAGCCTGTAATTCCCAATATAATAACGGGAATACCGGCAGCAAGCCCTAGCCAAAGATGGAGCCAGGCATTAATTTTACTTAGCATATTTTATTTTTAGAGATGGATAGCTTGTAGATAAATAGTGTTTAATAGGGCAAAACATTGTTTGCCCTATTAAATAAGCTATTGATCCAAATTATATAGCATCGGAGTGTCAGCATTACCACCAAGAATTTTAGCACCCTTTGTTAACTTGTCTGTGGTTGGGTTGTATTCCCAGATATAAATCGCATCTGCCTTTGGATCATTGACAGCGATATATGCATTTCCGTTAAGTACAACGGCTGAACGGGAATTGCTGACTAAAGGAAAATCTAGTTTTTTGATAACTTTTTGTGTATTTACATCTACAATTAAGTATTCCCACATGGCAGCATACCACCAGTCGTTCCATTCTTTAACGTTATTTTGCGTGTCGTGTGCGCTGATGAGTAAGGCTTTTCCATTTCCTAGGTAAGTAACACCTAATTGGTTATCGCCTCCTTGTTGCTGACTAATATTAAAGAAGTAGTTCGCATCGAGTTTGTCTTCTCCATCTTTGATTCTATAGAATCCTGTTGGCAGATTTTTACCTCCGCCTAATGCAGGCATGGTATAGGTTTGCAAATATGTGTAGCCATTTTCCTTAAATTTGTGGAAGTAACCATTTCTAACTGGACCTACTGGCGCTGAACGATTGTCTTCCCCTGTTTTTTTGAAGTTCTTAAATGATGGGTAATCAACTGAGCCCGTGTAGGTAACATCATAACTCACTTTAGTTATATTATTGTACAGACAATATCCTAATACGATTTTATTTCCTTGTGGTAGAAACGCGTAAATTCGCATGTTGTGATCCTTAGGAATGTCTGTATCTGAAGTTATTGTACCATTTGCCTCTACGACCATTGTATTTGTATTGATTACAGCATATTCATTGCTGTTACGGGGGCCGACAGCCACACGGTCGTCATCAAGCCAGCTATGCCAACCAATATATAACGTGGTAAGTTTGGTAAAAGGGATGACCTTAATCGCTTTTAATACACCATTTTCAAAGCTATATTTCCCAAATTGTGCGGCGTTGGGGTCAATGGAATAGAAATATTTGCCTTTTTGAATAACATTTTCTTCCCATGGAAACATACTTGTAACATCTGTACCCGCCCCCACTGGCGAGATCGTACCTGCCATTAGGTCCTTTACTGGAAGCATAAAAGAGCCATTGTCTGTACTGAATTTAATCGCAAAATTTCCTTCGACTTCTTCCGTTGGGTCTGTTGGGGTGCCGTTATCGGGCGTGGATTTGCTGCAACCTATGAGCGAGATACTTGCCAAAGCGATTAAACTAACGTTTTTTGTAATTGATTTTAACATGATATATAGTTTTAATGATGTTTTTAATGTGTTGAGCGAATGAGATAGCGGAGTTTTAGGTATACCGAACGGCCTGGGCGCTGCTGTTTAAAGACGTCGTATGCAATCTGATTGGTCAGATTCTTTCCTTCAAGCGTAATATTGTATTTATTGTTATTGAAAGAATAAGTTGTGGCAATATTGTGCAGCCATTGAGCAGGGATATAATCTTTGGTTGATTTTTCAGCTAATTTGGACCAGCTTAAAGAATAGTTATTTACAAACTGTAAATAATAGTTCAGCTGTAAACGATTGTCTTTTAACCCTACAATATTATTGCGACCGTAGCTGATGTCTAAGTTTCCGAATAGCCAGGGCTCATTTGGCGTACGCGCCTTATACGTTATTTTTTCTCTATTAAATTTATCAAAACGTTCCCGGTCAACAGCGTTATAATAACTCAAATTCAGCACCGCCATAAAATCGGATTTATAACCATATTTAATTTCAAAATCTGCTCCATTGACTTTTACACCACCTTCATTGTCTGCTAATTGCTTTTGTCCCTGTGGTGTGTCGTAAGATTTCTGGATGATATAGTCTTTTACATTGCGGTAATAGGTGGAAGCGTCAATAGTTAAATTATGATTTCCGAATGTAGCACCATAGTAGAGGTTCAAATTGTAATTATCGCTATTTGCCGGCTTAAGTCCTTCATTTGCCATAACGTTTAAACCATCACCAAAGAGTTCTGTAAAAGTTGGTAATTGATAGGCATGTTCATACGATAATTTTACCCCATATGTTGAGCCTAACTTAATGTTTGTAACGGCTCCATAGCCGAAGTAATTTTTTGAAGTTTTTTCAGCAGTATTTGTCTTGCCAGATAAGCCATAATCTTTGATAAAAAACGAATTGTTTAGGCGGCCTGTCCATAGGATCTGCTGGTAATTAAGTCCCATGTTGGTCCGATAGATTTGATTTGTTATGTTATAAAAGTCATTGTATGGATCGATCTCATTATAATTCTCGCGTTTATTGGTGTTTAAATTATAGTTGAAATTGAAAAGGTGCTTTGCTGACAGTTGGTAATTCAAATTCACTTGCGAAAAACTGTTGTTAATCTTTTGATGTGTGATAGATTTGTTGCTGCCAAGTTCACCTGCTTTGGGACTGTATTCTGTTGCTAAGCCATTCCAGTAATAAAATGTTCTCGAACTGGTGTCTGTGATTACATTTTCGCCACGTGAATAATTAGCATATACTGTTGCTGATAGCTTTTCAAAAATAAATTTATCCTTTCTATAGCGCAGGCTAGGTATAAGGGTATGGCTCTTGCTAAATACCTGTCCTAATACGCGTTCTTGTGTTGCTGCGGTTTGCTGCTGATCGTATACGTCGTTGTATGTCAATCCTAAAACTGCAATATCGGCCCATTTTTTATTACTTATGCCAACTTCAACCTGTGTCATAAATGAACGGTAGTCATCATGGAACCGTCTTGCAGATTTTAACGTGTCAAATAGTGCATTTTCAGGGGGGATAGGGACTTTTAAGTACACCCCCGCATCGGGATTTGTTCGCATGAGATAGTCATTATTCGAGAAATTGTAATAACTATTGAGATTAATCATCACACCATTTTTAGGGTGTTTATATCCTGCGCTCACAGCGGCGCGGTGTGTGTTAAAAGAGCCTATACTATAGCTGAGGTCAAGTGATTTCTTATAGTCGCGATTGGTGACGATGTTGATTGCACCGCCCAAAGCATCCGAACCCAGTTGAGCCGGCACGACTCCTTTATAAACCTCAATTCTCTCTGCAATGTTGACTGGCATATTATTTAGGCTCATTCCGCTCCCAAACGACTCTATTGGAATGCCATCTATGAAAAATTTGATGTTATTTCCCGATAGACCATTCAGTGAAAAGGAATACCTTGAACCGAGGCCTCCCTGCTCTCTAATCTTTACACCAGTACTTCTGTTGAGTATTTGATTGATATCGGAGTTGGTGTTGGCATATTGCTTGGTTTCGATCACATTAACATTGAAACCTGATTCTTTGATCTTTTTGCTGACGGTTTTTCCTTCAACCTGTACTTCGTCCAATGAATTGCTTTCGGTACTTAACGTGATCTCTTTTAGAATTTCGGTTGATTTATTGACTTCGAGTTTCAGCGTTAAAGTTTTATAGCCGAGTGCTGAAATAGTAAATTCATGATTCCCAAAGGGTACATGTTTTAATATAAAGGTACCGGTTCTATTTGCTTTTGCGCCTTTGTTGGTGCCTTTCTGTAGAATTGTAGCGCCTTCAATCGGTTCCTTCGCGCTATTTTTGATGCTACCTTCGATTTGTGCCTGTTGCTGAGAAAACGAGGAAAAAGATAGGGTTAAAAATAACAGTAACCATATCACTTTAAATTTGGACATTGTTTTATTTAGATTAATTACACATAAAGTAGTTGCGTAATTCTAAATTTACCGAAGGTCCTAAGGTGAAAAAAAAAGGATAATTTTTGTAATGATCTGTTTTACAGATGGAATTAATTTAGTCGATCGATTCTTACGATAAAGTCCGTAGCCTGATCCAGTTGAAGGCCTACCTTTATTTCTCCTGATTTGATATCATAAACCCAAACCTGGTGCTTGTCTGAGCTATCATCAATGGTGATATATGCTTTACCATTTTCAACAAGTACAGATTCTTTACGGGTGCCTTTGTCAAATGGTAGGTTGAGTTTGCGTGTGCTTTTGGTACTGAGGTCAACAAGAAAATATTCAAATTGATAAGTAGAGTGGTGGTCGCTAAAATCGGTATAGCGATCTTTACGTTCGCTTCGTACAATCGCTTGATGGTTTCCCAGGTACCACATTCCATAAGCGTGGTTATGGGTCTGTGCTGTTAAATCAAAGAAATAATTCGGGTCAATTTGAGTTGACTTCTGATCAATTTTAAAGATTGCAGTTGGCTTTGAGGGAATATTTCCTAAAGCTATACCTGGGCAAGCCATAAAATAATAGTTTCCCTCTTCATCATTGAAACTATAGGATTGTACCGTATTGACCCCTCCGGGATAAGTAGATCGGGTCTCTTTTTGAATTCCCTTTAGCTTTAGTGTTGTTTTATCTAGCGTAGCCACATATAGGGTGTCTATTGTGGTGAAGTCTGTTTCATTGATAATTTTATTAAACGTGTAACCAATTAGCAGTTTTTGCTGGTGTATGGTACTAAAGCCAATGGAGATAATATTGAAGTCGGGGGCTGAGGAAGGTATCTTTAACTCGTGCTGCTGAACGATTTTAAAAGATTTGATAGCGATCTTTGTGTACCATAAACGCCGATTGGTTTTGTTGTCTGATGTGAAAAGGAGTAAGGTGTCGTTGTTGAGCCAATTGATATTTTCAATATGTTGGTCAGGCATAGACAGCTGAGCAATTTCTTTTAGGCCTGTTTTTTCTAGTGTATATTTTCGAAATTTCCCTTCTCTGAGGAAATAAAATCTGCCATTTTTAACAATGATGCTGCGATCGAACTCTTGTGTTGGAATTTCGACCCCATTTTGTTGAATATCCAACGTTCCACTGTCGATTTGGTTAGATGTCACAATTGTATTCCCTAGATCTTTATCCATCGTGTACAAGCTGTATTTGCCAGCTAAGTTTTTCTCAGCATGTTCTGATCGGCAACTTATCGTAAAGCTAAGAAGCAAGAGCGGTAAGAATAAGATAAGACGGCTTTTTAGCATTGTTCTATAGGATAGGGGAATAGGATCGATTAAATGATGTTAAATTGTAACTTGAGCTCATGCTGTAATGTTGGTGCAAGAAAAGTGAGTTCAGATTTAGCGATGATCACTTGTTTTCCATTTTTTTGTGGCTGCAATACAAAATAGATTTCGCCCGTCTTTAATTCTTTCTTTTTATCAGCCCCCGGCATGCTGAAGGCAAAGTTCCTTTTGGGTATAAAGAGCATATTGCCTGTCGTTTTGATTTCCCCGGTATCGGTATTGATCTGAGCAGTCGCATTCTTGCCTAAGACTATTTTATAATTATCCTGATTGATATATTTTAGACTAGCATTCGTTCTGTTGTCGAAGGTCGCATCAGTCTTCTCCTGCATGTTGTTGAACTGATGGAAACCAAAGCCAAGCAGGACTAGGAGGGAGGCTGCAATACCAACATATTTAAACGGGTATTTTTTGCTTCTGATTTGTACTGGGGCTTCTGATTGTTCAATATAGTTGTTGATATCTGCCCAGATATCGTTTCCCAATTTATTTTTTTTAGCTGTTGAAATAGGTACTGGGTTAGATTCGAAAGTATCATCCATCAGCCATTCTTCTACCAGCAGTTTTTCTGTTGGAGAGCATTGGCCTAGATGGTATTTCTCTATTAACTTATGGTCTATTTTCATCCGTATATTCAACTCAATAACAAAAGTACGAGATTTCTCTTTTCTGCATCAACAACTTACGATATATATTCTATTAATTCTGTCTTTAATGTTTTTAAAGCTCTAGAAATATGATATTCAACTGCTCTTTCAGAGATCACCAATTCCTGCGCTATTTGTTTGTTTGTAAGCCCTCGTTCCCTGCTCATCTGAAATACTTTGCGGCATTGGTTCGGTAAGGTATTGACTAACTTGGCAATCTTGTTTGCGAGTTCTTCGGCAATCAATTTATTGTCTGAATAATGAGATTCCGTTATGTTCGAAATATTGTTCAAATGTTGTTGGCGGGATACTTTATTACGTATATATTCAAAAGTCTTGAGTTTGACCGATCGGATCAAATAGCGCTCGACCTCCTTCAGACGAAGTTCTTCCCTGCGCTCCCAAACTGATTTAAAAACGTCCTGTACAATCTCTTTTGAATGCTCTTCATCTTGGATATTGCTTAGACAAAAAGCAAACATATCTTCCCAATGACGAAGATATATTTGCTCAAAACTCTTTCTATCTATAATAAAAAAATCCGTTTCCAAAATATAAAAGCCCTAACTTATACTTGGGCAAATATAATCTTATTTAGATTTATTTTAAATAAGTTTCTATATTTCTTTTACAAAGTCTTTGATCGCTTGTCCCGGATCGGCTGTCTTCATGAAATTTTCACCAATTAAAAATCCTTGGAATCCAGCTTTTTTTAAGGCTTTAATTGTTGATGGATCGGATATGCCACTTTCGGAGACTTTGATGTATTCCGTTGGAATTTTGTCCAACAGATCATAAGAATGTTGAAGATCCACTGAAAAATCTTTTAGATTTCTATTATTGACCCCAATTGCATCGATGTCGTCGAAGAGATTGTCTAATAGTTCCTGTTCATTATGTACTTCGAGCAAGACATTTAAGCCGATTTGTTTTGCATACGCTGCGAATTCCTGTACTTCCTCTTTTTTCAGGCATGCGGCAATTAAAAGAATGATATCCGCTCCATAGGCTTTGGCTTCTGTGATCTGATATTTATCCACAATGAACTCTTTTCTTAAGATAGGGATGCTGATAGCTTCACGCGCTTTCGATAGATCTTCCAAATTACCTTTGAAAAATTCCCCATCCGTAAGAACCGAGACTGCTGAAGCACCTGCTTCCTCGTATGCCTTGACAACATCCTCCACTGCTGAAATGCTATTGATGTCTCCTTTTGATGGCGATGCTCTTTTGTATTCTGCTATAATTCCTGTTTTTTCAGAATCAAGAATAGATTCTCTCAACGATAGACAAGCTACACTGAAATAGGGATAGTTTAATAGCTCTTCCAAAGGAACTAAAGCTTTTGCTTTTTCTACTTCTATTTTTTTTCGTTCAATGATTTTATCAAGTATAGTCATTTTTTTAGATGTTAGATTCCCAACCAGTTTTCAATTAATTTCTTCCCATTTGTGGTCAATACAGACTCCGGGTGGAACTGCATTCCCCTTACATCGTATTCGCTATGGGTTAAGGCCATAATGATGCCATTCTCGTCGATCGCCGTTACCTTGAGGCTAGTTGGTAGGGTGTCTTTGTTTACAGCCCAAGAATGGTAGCGTCCAATTTTGGAATCTTTTGGGAAGTCCCGAAACAGTTTCTCTGACTCATCAACAACAGTAATATTTGTTGCTACGCCATGCAAAGGTTTTTCCATATTGAATAGTGTGCCACCAAAGACTTCTGCAATTGCCTGTTGGCCTAAGCAAATGCCCAATATACTTTTATGTGGAGCGTAGGTACGGATAACATCAAGTAATAATCCAGCTTCTTCTGGAATACCTGGGCCTGGTGAAAGAAGTATTTTATCGAAAGCATCAATATCTTCCAGTTTAAATTTATCATTTCTCCATACAACATATTCTTGATCTAATTCCTGTAACAAATGGACCAAGTTGTAGGTGAATGAATCGTAGTTGTCTATAACGACTATTTTATTGTTGCTCATAACCTTTTGCTATAAAATCTTGATTAATATAATTTTCAATTTCCTGGAATATGGACTGAATAAATTCGGTTGGCAAATGAAATCTTTTTGCCAGTAGGACATAATTACTGTCCAGGTTCCGAATGATATTCTGCTCTTCGTTTTGCTCATCCTCGAAGGACTTGCCTTTGCCGATATAGGTTTTTCGTAATGCCAATAGCTCAACGATGCGGTTGTCAATGGTGTCTACCGAATCATGGATATGTTGCTTGTTGACACAGTATTCCAATGGTCTGATCATAATGTTTCTGCTAATTGTAATGCTTTTCGTAGCGCAGCAATTTTGTTATTTACTTCTTGTAGCTCCATTTCGGGGTCTGAATCTAATACGATACCGCCGCCGGCCTGATAATGTAAGGTGTTTTGCTTACTGAGGAAGGAACGAATCATAATGGCATGATTAAAGTCTCCGTTAAAACCCATGAATCCAATTGCACCTGAATAAAATGAGCGTTGTAATCCTTCATAACGATCAATCAATGTCAACGCCATATGTTTTGGAGCACCAGAAAGCGTACCCGCTGGATATGTATCACCTACGATGTCAAATGGGTTGATATTATCTTTTAATGTGCCCGTTACTTTGGAGACCAAGTGGATAATATGCGAGTAATATTGTGGTTCCATGTAGGACTCAACTTTAACTTGGGTGCAATGTCTACTTAAGTCATTGCGGGCAAGATCGACGAGCATAACATGTTCCGAAGTCTCTTTTGGGTCTTCTTTGAGCTTGGTGGCTATCTTTTGATCTTCCTCCATGTTACCTGTCCGTTTGAATGTTCCAGCAATAGGGAAAATTGTTGCTTGTTTCCCGTGGATACGCAGTTGAGCCTCAGGCGATGATCCGAAAAGTTTAAAGTCACCGTAGTCAAAATAGAAAAGGTAAGGTGATGGGTTGATGGAGCGGAGCGCACGATAGACATTGAATTCATCACCGGAGAACGGTGTCTTAAAGCCTCTGGATGGAACGATCTGGAATACATCACCACGTTGGATATGCTCTTTCATCTTCTTGACCAACTGACGGTGTTCTTCATCGGTACGATTGGAGCTTTCCTCGCCAGCTAGTTTGAAGGTATATTCAGGAAAGTTTTTGTTCTGAATAAGGAACTGCATTCTTTCAAGCTCTGATTCTTCGTCATCCAGCAAATGTTCAAAAATATAAAGTTGATTACGGAAGTGGTCGATGGCAATGACATATTTGTAAACATGATATTGCATAAACGGTATTTTCCGTGCTGGATCTACCGTTGTTGTTAGTTTGATGTCTTCAAAGTGTTCAATACAATCGAAGGTGAAATAACCAAATAGGCCATTGGAGATCAAGTTAAGTTCAGCAATTGTATGATCTTCGAAGGAATTTCTAAAATCGGAAACTTCTTGACGTAATTCGATTTCGTGTGCACTTTTTACAATACGTTCTCTACCCGGATAAGTGAGCGTCAGCTCTTTCTCATCGAGTTGGATTCCGGCGATTGGTTGACAACAGATGTAACTTATGTTGTTGTCGCGACTATGGTAGTCGGAGCTTTCCAGTAACAATGAGTTTGGAAAGATATCTCTTAGGCGAAGATAGATGCTCACGGGGGTAGTTGTATCCGCAAGCAACTTTCTGGTTTGTGTTTTGAATGTATACTTCATTTTTTGTGTCTTATCTTCTTGTTGTAAATTATGCATAAAAAAACCCCGATACTGGTCAGCATCGGGGTTGGAATTTCCATAAATGGTTTTGGTTGATTATGAAATATTATGACAATACCAATTAGTTCCCGATGCTTATTGCTTCAGGCCACCACCAATTTGTATTTGTATATCTTCGTGTCATTATTACACAAATTTATAAAAAAAAATAAATAAGCAAACTTTTTGTGATAAAAAAACAAAAATTCACCTTATTTCTTAATCATTTAATAAATCAGGACGTCTTTCTTGCGTTCTTTTTAACTGTTGTTCATCCTTCCAGGCAGCGATTTTTGCCTCATGACCACTAAGGAGAATATCAGGTACTTTGTGGCCTTTCCAGTCTGCAGGGCGTGTATAGATAGGAGCATCTAGTAATCCATCCTGAAAAGAATCTGAAAGCGCGGATGTCTCATCCGACAAAACTCCGGGAATCAGACGGATAACAGCATCTGTAACAATCGCCGCTGGAAGTTCACCTCCTGACAGTACGTAATCACCGACTGAGATCTCTTTCGTTACATAAATATCACGGATACGTTGATCTATTCCCTTGTAATGCCCACAGAGAATCATCATATTTCCTTTTGTAGATAATCCATTCGCAATATCCTGATTGAATGTTTCACCGTCGGGAGTCATGTAAATGATCTCATCGTATTCCCGTTCAGCTTGCAATTGCTCAATACACTTGGCAAAGGGTTCTATTTGAAGAACCATACCGGATCCGCCCCCGTACGGATAATCATCGACACTTTTGTGTTTATTTGTTGAATAGTCTCTTAAATTGTGGACATATATTTCAGCCAAGCCTTTGTTCTTTGCTCGTTGCAAAATAGAGTGTGCAAATGGACTTTCCAAGAGGTCAGGTAAGACCGTAATAATATCAAAACGCATGGCGCAAAGATACACAAAAATGCACCATTGTCTATTTATAAGATTGATTCGCTTATCTTTGTGCCAAAATTAAGTGTATATACAGTGATTGACGTAAATAATATTTCTGTTTCCTTTGGGGGAACAACTCTTTTTTCAGATGTATCCTTCTCCATCAATGAGAACGATAAGATCGCATTGATGGGTAAAAATGGTGCTGGTAAATCCACCTTACTTAAAATTATCGCTGGAGTGGGTAAACCTACAACGGGTAATGTTGCTGGTCCGAAAGATGCCATTATAGCCTATTTACCGCAACATTTGCTAACAGAAGACAACGTGACTGTTTTTGAAGAAACATCAAAGGCTTTCGAAGAAGTCTATGGTATGCGTGATGAGTTGGAAAACCTGAATGAGCAATTAAATATCCGTACAGACTATGAGTCTGATGATTATATGCAATTGATCGAGCGTGTATCCGAATTAAGTGAAAAGTTCTATTCGATTGAGGAAGTTAACTATGATGCAGAAGTTGAAAAGGTCTTGAAGGGGCTCGGTTTTGAGCGTTCTGATTTTACAAGACAGACTTCTGAGTTTTCCGGTGGTTGGCGGATGCGTATCGAATTAGCTAAAATATTATTGAAAAAGCCGGATTTGATTTTATTGGATGAGCCCACTAACCACATGGATATCGAGAGTATTCAATGGCTGGAGGATTTCTTGGTCAATTCGGCTAAAGCAGTTATTGTGATCTCGCACGATAGAGCATTTGTCGATAATATTACCAACAGAACAATTGAGGTGACGATGGGGCGCATTTATGACTATCGTGCCAAGTATAGTCATTACCTAGAACTACGTCAGGAGCGTCGCCAGCATCAGCTAAAAGCATATGAAGAGCAACAACGGTTTATTGCGGACAATCAAGAGTTTATTGATCGTTTCAGAGGTACCTATTCTAAAACACTGCAGGTGCAATCACGTGTAAAAATGTTGGAGAAATTGGAAATCATTGAGATTGACGAAGTAGATACTTCGGCATTGCGTCTCAAATTCCCACCTTCCCCTCGTTCGGGTCAATATCCTGTTATCGTTGAGGATCTAACCAAGGTTTATGATGAACACGTTGTTTTCCAAAAAGCAAATATGGTGATTGAGCGTGGTGAAAAGGTTGCTTTTGTCGGGAAGAACGGTGAGGGTAAATCGACCATGATCAAAGCAATTATGGGTGAGATCGATTTTGAAGGCACGCTGAAAGTAGGCCACAATGCGAAAATTGGTTATTTTGCCCAAAATCAGGCCGCATTGCTAGATGGGGAGATGACCGTTTTTGATACCATTGATCAAATCGCTGTAGGTGAAGTGCGTGTTAAAATGAAAGATCTTTTAGGAGCTTTTATGTTTAGTGGCGATGATACGACTAAAAAGGTGAAAGTGCTATCTGGAGGAGAAAGAACACGTCTGGCGATGATAAAATTGTTGTTGGAACCGGTCAATGTATTGATTCTCGATGAGCCGACAAACCATTTGGACATGAAGACAAAGGACATTATCAAAGATGCTTTAAAAGACTTCGATGGTACATTGATCCTTGTTTCGCATGACCGTGACTTTTTAGATGGTTTGGCAGAGAAAGTGTTTGAATTCGGCAATAAACGTGTACGGGAGCATTTTGAAGATATTAAAGGTTTCTTGGAATACAAGAAGATGAGTAGCTTGAAGGATATCGAACGATAACATCTAGATAAACCTATTGTATACCGATAGGGGGCTCAGTTATAAAAAGCGGCTTTTATATATAAAAGCCGCTTTTTTGCGTTTAAATGAAGATTGATCGAATCTTCAAGCTTTTTTTGCTTAATCTCAAAGTGTGTGAAAGATACCTTCCCGATGAATACGTTCATAGGTATGTGAACCAAATAGTCTCGTTGTGCTTGTATAATATTTGTAGGTAATTTTTCCGATCGATAAGCATCAAAATAAGAGCGTGCGTTTACTTGTCCGGATATGGGTATCCCGTTTGCGATAGCATCTTTCAATACCTCGCGAAACCGTTGTCGGCGCTTTATTCGCTCCAATTATTTGGCTGGTATTGAGCCTTTTGTTGTAAACCAGCAGATAATCCGTATATTGAGCTTTCCTAAACATCAATTTTATTTATGATCATTGGATTAGACATTGGGACATCATCCGTGAAAGCTGTTGCATTTGACCACGAAGGTAACATCTTGTGCCAGCATAGTATACCTTATCCCATATTAAACCCGTCAGAAGGCTGGTATGAGCAAGATCCGGAGATTGTTTATGGCGCATGTATTCATGCTATTATGCATGTAATGATTAGCTTAGAGCAAGCTAGTGCTGAGATACCGAAACCCGTATGTATTTCGGTGAGCAGTGCTATGCACGGACTGATCGCTGTTGACTCGGCAGGAAAGCCACTTAGCAATTGCATTATATGGGCAGATCGCAGAAGCGAGAATATTGCGGTTGCTTTGGAGGCAAGTGAGGCTGGAAGGCTGCTTTATCAGCAGACGGGTACACCGATACATCCCATGTCTTTACTTTGCAAATTAATGTGGATAAAGTCCAACGATCAAAAATTATTTGCTCAATCGCACAAGTTTATCGGTATCAAAGAATTTCTTTTTTACCGGCTGTTTGGAGTTTACATGGTCGATCATTCCATTGCATCTGCAACAGGGCTTTTCGACATACATCACCTAAGATGGTCTGACCAGGCATTAAGCTTGGTGGGCATATCGGAAGAGCAACTATCATCGCCAGTTCCGGTCGATTATATTTTAAATATGCCTAGTCGAGAAATTGCGGCCTTGATGCACATCCCTGAAGATACCCCTTTTGTTATAGGTGGTAGCGATGGGTGTTTGGCTAATCTTGGGGTTGGGGCTATACGTCCTGGAGTAGCTTCGGTAACTGTCGGTACCAGTGGAGCTATTCGCGTAACAAGTTCGCAGGCAAATCAAGAAAAAAAACAACGGCTATTTACATACCTGCTAAGACCAAATGAATATATAATTGGTGGTGCGGTTAACAATGGTGGTGTATTACGCAACTGGTTTAGAGATAACTTCTTGAGCGAATTAACACAAATGCAAGCAGATGGAGATTCTTCCGTGTCGTTAAATGCTTTGGTTGACTCTGTCGTTCCCGGGGCAGAGGGCTTGGTATTCTTGCCCTATCTAACTGGCGAACGGGCACCACATTGGAATTCCAATGCAAAAGGCGTTTATTTTGGAATACAGTTGCATCATGGCAGGGCGCACTTTGCACGTGCCATGATGGAAGGGATGTTGTTTGCAATTTACAGTGTAGGACTCGCATTAGAGGAGAACACCGGTCCCATTCATACGATCTTTGCAAGCGGGGGCTTAGCGCGTTCATCGTTGTTGGTACAGATGCTTGCAGACATTTTCAATAAACCTGTATTTACCAAAAATACGGTAGAAAGCTCTGCATGGGGAGCGGCATTGATCGGCTTGGAGGCATTGGGTATACAGGGAGGTGAACCTATCATAAAAAACAAGCGAGTGGAAGAAAAGCAAGATACCGAGCACTATTATAAACCGAGTGCGGAGAATCACGCTGTATATAGGAAGAACTTCCAGAAATTTGAACACCTGTACAATATATTGGAAGGTGAGTTTTAACTAGATATAAATTATTATGCCTCTAATCATCGTTATTTTGGGAGTAGCTTTACTACTTCTTTTAGTTACTGTCGTCAGGTTAAACACGATCTTTTCATTACTGATAACCTCTGTTGCGGTCGGTTTTGCTATGGATATGAGTGCCGTCGATATCCTTAAATCTGTTGAAACCGGAGTGAGTACCACTATGGGCCAGTTGGCACTATTGTTGGCTTTCGGGTCCCTACTGGGGAAATTGATGGCGGAGGGTGGTGCTGCGGAAAAGATTACAACGGTACTAACGGCTGTATTTGGCAGAAAGAATTTACCTTGGGCAATGGTTCTTACGGGCTTTTTGGTAGGAATTCCCTTATTTTACAATGTTGGCTTTATCGTGTTAGTACCATTCGTTTTCATGGTATGCGCTTCCAATAAAATGCCCTTGCTTTACGTAGCCATTCCGTTGCTGGCAGCGCTGTCCGTGACACACGGTTATTTGCCACCACATCCGGGAGCTACGGCCATAGCGCTTACCTATAAAGCGGATATAGGTTTAACAATGGCCTATGGCATTGTCGTGGCAATTCCTGCCATCATTATCGGTGGGCCGCTCTTTGGCAGGATGCTTAAACGTATTCCGACCAACCCACCGGCCGAGTTTTTTCCTGAGCACAATCAAGCAGATCGGAAAGAGCTTCCCGGATTTGCAATTAGTCTATTTACGGGGCTTTTTCCAATAATTTTAATTGCTTTAGGTTCATTTTCACATCTAATATTTCCAGAAGGCTCCTTTTGGCTAAATGCACTACGTTTCTTGGGTGACCCGGTAGTGGCTTTAATGATTGCGTCGTTAATAGCGATGTACACAATGGGTATCCGCCAAGGTAAAAGTTTGCGGCAGCAATCAGAAAGTGTGGAAGAAGCAATCCGTGGAATAATGATGATCCTTTTTATCATCGCAGCATCAGGCGCTTTCAAGCAAATTTTGGTAGATAGTGGTGTAGCGAACTACATCGCTGATCTAACCGCAGACCTGAGCTTGTCGCCTCTTGTGCTTGCATGGTTAATAGCCGGTATCATTCGCCTAGTTATCGGTTCGGCTAGTGTTGCTGGGCTCACGGCAGCGGGCATTATGCTTCCCATTGTGCAGGCAGGAGAGGTTACTCCTGAATTAATGGTGCTAGCGACGGGAGCGGGTAGTCTCATGTTCTCACACGTCAACGATCCAGGGTTTTGGATGTTTAAATCTTATTTTGGAGTGAGCATGAAGGATACGTTTCGCTCATGGACGGTGATGGAAACGCTCGTTTCTGTTATTGGATTGATCGGTGTCTTGATTTTACATTGGCTTGGTCATTGACAGCGAATGGGAAAGTTTCATATTGCCATACTGCTTTAGTTAATATTCTAGCCTTTCTAAGCATAGCTTCTTTATAAACAACATAAACAGGATCGTGTACTGTCGCTGTTGCTCAACAAAATGATTATAGAAAGTAATTGCTAGGATACATTGATAGGACAGAGCGTCTTAAACGAATATTGAATTATACAGGCCCATAATCGGTTGATTATGGGCTTTTTTTTGACGGAAACCTTTGTTTGATTTTTTTTTCTTAATATCGTGACAATGAACCAAATTTTGCTGTTGTAAAACTATGCGAAGCTTACATCGATTTTATATCTTTTTCTTAGTCTGGTTGGGAAGCTGCTTAACAGGGCTATCGTCTTTTGGACAATCTATTGCTTATACAGCAGACAATTTGCCAAGTCCCAAAGTAAAAGGACAGGATTATTTTGTCTCCAATCCTGATGGAATTCTATCCTCGGGTACAGTGGCCGAATTAGATGGCTTATCGACGCAGATTGAGGCTGCTACAAAAGGTGAATTTGCCATCGTTGTTGTGAATGATTATGTTGGCGACAGTGATTTCGAATTTGCCTTAAAATTATTCAATACCTGGGGTATCGGTAAGAAGGAAAGTAACAATGGGCTTTTGTTGTTTATTGCTAAAGACCGACATGAATACCGTTTTATTACAGGGTATGGTATGGAAAGTATTTTGCCCGATGCCTATTTAAAACGTATTGGCGAAAAATATCTCGTACCCAATTTTAGGAATGAAGATTACGACCGTGGTGTTACGGAGGCAGCAGAATTTATTAAGACAATACTTACCTCAGCGGATAGTAAGGCCGAGCTGGAACGCTTGATGCCAGAGGCAACGCCGGTCTGGAGCTTTAAAAGTCCTATCCTGCGCAACTCTCTTTTGGTCTTGGGCTTTTTTGCGATCTGTTATATCTGGCTGGGTGAGGTGACGCGAGCGATCAAGGGGCAGTTGACGAAAAAGAGTAAATATTTTCCGCCTTTGGTAAGCGGATGTGGCTGTATGGGGATATTAATGTTTATCTCGGTGTTTATCTGTGCCTTTGCCCTCAATAATTTTGAGGTGGTTTATCAGTGGAAAAATTTACCCTATTTTATAGTTGTATTTGGTAGCATCACTTTGGCGATGAAATATAATGCAAGCCGCACGCAGATTGTTAACTCCTATCGTGATGAGGAAAATATCCAGCAGGCCTTGCGTAAATTTCGTATCTGGGGACTTGTACCTCTATTGCTTAGTCCATTGGCATTATTTGATCTTATTGGATTAAATAAACGGATTCGAAAAAATGAACTGCGTTTGGCTCCGCCTGATAGTTCAGGACGTTGGTTACGCATGAATAAGGATGATGTGTCTACCCGAGAAAGTGCATACCTGGATAAGGGGCAGCTTTTAGAGGAAAAAATCGGTAGCCGTTCGTACGAAATATGGATAGATCAGACGAACAATGAAACAAAGCTGGTTCCCTGGGATGAAAATGTTGGGTTCAGTGATTGCCCTGCATGTCATTATAGAACATTTGAGACTGGGCGTACCAAGACGATACGTGCAGCAACCTATAGTTCGCAAGGCTTAGAGGAGCGTTTTGACTTATGTAAGAACTGTGGACACCGGGTATCTCATGGCGAACACTCAACACCGATCAAAGTGCGCTCAACATCAAGCAGCTCTGGTGGCGGATCTAGTAGTAGTGGCGGTGGTGGTAGTTTTGGTGGCGGATCTTCTGGTGGTGGTGGTGCCGGCGGACGATGGTAATCCATAATTTAGGACAAAAAAAAGGTTTCCAAACGGGGAGAATGAAAACCTTAAATAACCAATTATAAACCTAAATTATGATGACACAAATATAGTGTATTTATTACACTATGCAAATTTTTTTTTAAAAAAAATAAAAAAGAGAGCTATAGCTCGTACAATATGATTTCTGTTTATAAATTAAAACCAAAATTTCAGCAGTTGCTGATGCCGATCTTGAACTTTTTACATCGAAAAAAGGTAACGGCAAACCAGATCACGATCGGATCTATTATATTGTCTTTGATCATTGCTTTACTGTTTTGGTATGCTGATCGTTTCCCGATTTTCTTTTTGGCCCTGCCAATCGGATTGTTATTACGAATGGCTTTGAATGCCTTAGATGGCATGATGGCGCGACTTTTTAATCAGACGAGCAAGACGGGCGAAGTCTTGAACGAAGTCGGAGACATTGTTTCGGACGTCGTGTTATTTTTTCCTTTGCTGAAGTTTCATCCGGAAAGTGTGTATCCGATAGTCGCCTTTATTGTATTGAGTGTTGTGAATGAATTTTGTGGATTGATCGGGAAGGTAATTGCCAATGATCGTCGTTACGATGGGCCGATGGGTAAAAGTGATCGAGCTTTGCTGTTGGGGGTATATGGAATTTTATCATTATTGCATATTTCAATCGTTGCTTTTTCAGGCTATATTTTTGGTGTTTTGTGTTTACTGTTGCTTTTGAGTTCGGTAACTCGATTGAGAAAGGCTGTGGCGCATGGCTGACGCCAATAGCAAGTTCGCAGATGTTCCTGTTCGTGTTAGAAGCTGGGGCTATATTGTCTTGGTGTTGGCGGTTGCCTTCGTTCCACCAACAATATCACCCTTGTTTGCGGCCTGGATCACCTTTCAAGGGATGCGCGAGTTTGCTCGTATGTTTATCCCTGAATGGAAGACGCAACCATTGGTGTTTCTTTGCATGGCATTGTTGCAAGCGTTGCTCCTATACTTTTGTTCCTATCGAGAATATATCTTGTTGGCTAGCTTCTTGTGTTTGGGGACTGTTTTGTTTTTCAAATATGGTTTAAAGGTTAAGAAGGGAGCAGTATTTGGACTATTTTTGGGCGCGGTAGCTTGTTTGCTTGCATTTAGCCATTTAGCTTTTATCCGATCCATTAAAGTGGATGGCAACCCGTTCCTAGGACTAAAATTGATCGGATATATTGTTGTGTTAACGGAATTGAATGACGTCTTTCAATACCTGATGGGTAAGTTTTTTGGCAAACGTAAAATCGTTCCGCGTATTAGTCCAAATAAGACAATTGCGGGATGTGTGGGCGGTATCAGCTTAACAATTATATTGAGTAATTTATTGGGCTATTTTTTACTGCCATTTCAGAATTTTCTATACTTTTCGTTGTTCGGTTTGATTTTCGGTATTTTGGGATTCTGGGGAGATGTCCTTTTTTCCTATCTGAAAAGAAAGACAGGAGTGAAAGATACTGGAACATTGATTCCTGGGCATGGTGGTTTATTGGATCGTATCGATAGTCTGATCTTTAATGCGCCACTGTTTTATGCTTTGATTATCCTGTTTGTTAGGGAATTAAATAGGATTTGATGAATGTAGTAGAGAGAAGGCTAACTAAAATTTCAATCTGATGGCTTATCAACGTGCTGTTTTATTTTCGGGGGGTGGAACTCGGTTCGGTCTATATCTTGGTATGTATGCTGCGCTGGATGAGCTGGGCTTAAAACCAGATCTGCTTATCGCGAGCTGTGGTGGTTCAATGGCGGTTGCTGTTATACAGGCTTTTGCTACACATGAAGCCCGCAAGTCCTATGTGCAATCAGACGAGTTTTATCAGTTTTTCCTGCATCATCGCCTTACCGAACAACGTCGTTTGGGAAAGCTGGGACTATATGTTTTGAAAAAACAGTTTAATAAAAAACGGGCACCCTTTATTGAGGACGTTTTTAATCGCTATCTCGTCCATATGGAACAGGATCTTTCCTTACTATTGCCTACATTGGATAGACCATTCTCAGCAGCAATTCCAGCACTTGTGGTCGGTGCTAAAATGCTGTTCAGTCCGTCTGAAGTTGGGCAGCGGCGTGGGGACCAGAAACTATATCAAAAGATATTGATGGGAATTCAGGATGTATTGGCAAACGTGCCCGTTGAGGCAATAGGAATTTCGGATAGTAATTACGAGCATAGTGCAGTGGCTAAAGCGGTTCATTTGAGTGCTGAGTTTTCTATGCTACAGGCGGCCCGTATTTCGATGTCCGATATGTTTTATATTGAACCTGTATGCTCCAATAAAACCTATTACGCAGGTGGAGCAATTGATCTTGTTCCAATGGAGCTAGCAAAGGCGCTTGCTCAAAACATCATATGTGAGCATAAGCAACCTTATAAACCACAAGAAGAAGCGTTAGTTCGGGCGGTATTGGGCTTTAGCGGAAATAAACGATTAGCAGATTTGAAACAACAGTTTCCGTATGCACATTGGATTGATACACAGGATGCCGCGGAACAATTAGCTGGGAAATACTGTAAAAAAGGAATTGATTGGTCTAAATTTGAAGTTACACTGTCTTTCCCGATTGATCAACAAGAATTTGCTGAAGCGATGGAAGCGCAATGGAACTATGGCTATGAGGTGACATTAAATTCATTGAAATGAAAGTATTTATTGCCGGTGGTACAAGTGGAATAGGCCTTGCTTTGGCCAAGCGTTACCTTGAGCAAGGAGCGGAGGTAGCGGTATGTGGACGCGATCTGACGAAAATGTCAGCATATTCCTGGACGCATAGTCTCCGAAGTTTTGAAGTAGATGTATGTCAATTGAACAATCTTCAGGATGCGGTCAGTACATTTTGTGCACATATGCCTTTAGATCTCTTTATCAATTGTACAGGGAGTTACGCGGATGACGTTGCTCAGCAAATAAGCTATCAGGAGGCGGTGGCTATGCTACAAGTTAATATGTTGGGTACGATAAATTGTTTTGAAGCGGCAAGAACTGCTATGCAAGGTCAGTCGGAAGGACAAATTGTAATCGTCGCATCAGTTTCGGGAACGCTCCATTTTCCCAATTCAAGCCTATACAGTAAGACAAAGCGTGCTGCAATCCAAGTGGCTGATGCGTATCGTAGAGCACTCTATCCGTATGGAATTGCGGTTACTGTTATTGCTCCGGGCTATGTGGATACGGAAAAACTGAGAGCGCTTAATAAGCAAGATTTGTCTAAAAAGCCATTCTTAATCTCTGTAGACGATGCAGCACAGCGTATAATGACAGCTATCGAACAGAAGAAGAAGCAAGTCGTTTTTCCGAAGCGTATGAAGTGGCTGATGGCATCTCTGGGACTACTTCCAAATATTGTGTTGAATAAAATTATGTCAAGGAAGGCCAAATGGATGAAAAACGACTGAAAAATAGGGGACTGCGATTTGCGGTTTTCCTTTATTGTGCGCTATTTTTCCAGTTGACTTATTCTGCTGCTGCGGTCCATGCTGCAAATCAGGCTACTGTATCTTCGTTTGCGTTTCCTTTTGAACACTTTATGCCGTTCGTTTCTTGGATGATTATCCCCTACATGAGTAGCGGTTTGTTCTTCGCTTTGGTTCCTTTCTGTTGTCGAAGTCGAGAAGAGCTTTGGGTCTATACGAAGCGTTTCAGTTTCATGACCATCGTCTCTATTTGTTGTTTTTTTATTTTTCCCTTGCGATTTTCTTTTGATAGGCCTAGCGTTGAGCATCCTGTTTTTAAATTCTTCTTCACCTTTTTAAGTAAGCATGACTCTCCATTTAATCAAGCACCTTCACTGCATGTGGCGTATGCATGTCTGTTTTGGTCTGTGCTCGGTAGGCAGCTAAAAGGCTGGACACGCTGGGTAGTGGGGATTTGGCTGCTATTCATGGGGATTGCTACACTCACCGTTTATCAGCACCATCTGGTGGATGTGTTGACCGCGTTGATTTTGGTTCATGTTGGGTTCGCCCTGTTTCCGTGTCCATTTGAGACAGGTAAACACAGACTATTTATGGGAAAACACGGGGATTTGCCTTTTTTTGCTACCGCAAGAAGCGAGGAAGTAAACTTGGAGTCAACAGTTCTTCGAAGAAATCAAGGAATTGGTAATGTTTACTATGCCATTGGCTGGAGTTTACTGTTACTGGCATTGTGGGGTGGGACCTATACATTTGTGGTATATTTCTTATGTTGGCCTTCCTTAGTCTGCTTTGCTGTTGGAAGGAATTATATAATCAGCAATCCAAGGTTTTTAAAGAAAGAAAATGGTTGGATACCTGGATTTAAGAAATTGTTTTATTGCCCATATCAAGGCATATATTGGTTGCTGTGGCGTTTCTTCAGACGAAGAAATAATCCGCCTTTATTTGAGGTTTTACCGGGTTGTTATGTAGGGCCAAGAGCGACAAGGGGAGACCTTAATACACTTGGTCTGAATAAACGGGTGCTTGTTTTTGATTTGGCTGCTGAATTGGAAGAAATAGTGTCCCTACATGTAGGGGAAAACTATCATTCGTTTCCTTTGTTGGATATAGCGGCGATTAAATTGTCGGATGCCGAAAGGATATTGGCAGCGCTCGTAATCAGTTATCAACAATTGAAGCGAGGTGAAAATATGATTATACATTGTACAATGGGCTACAGCAGGAGTATGATTTTTGCTGTTCTATTGTCACAAAAAATATTATCTTTAGATTTAATGGATGCTATAGATCGGGTTAAATCTCATAATAAGCATCTTGTATTGCATAAACATGCACTTGAGTTGATGAAGGTGCTGGTCGGGAAGAATAGCTAGACGGTCATTTGCATGATCTTTGTTATGAAATATACTATTGGATATCAGTCAGTAAAATTATACATGAAATCAGGTTACTTCAAGAGTTTTGATCAAGGGGAGTTATTATATCGTGTTTGGAATTATCAGGCCGGACAGCGGGCATTGATCGTACTGCACCGTGGGCATGAGCATTCGGAACGTCTGCAAGAGATGGCTACAGATCCACAGTTTGCCGATCATTCAATCTTTGCATTTGATTTGCGCGGACATGGTTATACGAAAGAACCAGTTTCATCGATCTTTATGGATTATGTGCGGGATTTGGATAGTTTCGTTCATTATATAAACCGTGAATATTTGGTTGATTCGAAAGACATTTTCGTTATCGCCAATAGTATTGCGGGAGTTGTGGTCAGTGCCTGGGTACATGATTTTGCGCCTAAAGTCGCAGGTATTGCATTGTTGGCCCCTGCATTTGAAATTAAATTATATGTGCCCTTGGCAAATCAGATGATTGCTTTGGGAACAAAGCTGAAAAAAGATTTAATTATCCAGAGTTATGTCAAATCCAAAGTGTTGACTCACGATATAGATCAGCAGAAGGCATACGATTCCGATCCTTTGATTTCCAAATCTATCAATGGTGCTTTGTTGGTTGATCTATTAAAAGCTGGCGAGCGTATCGTTGAAGACGCAGCAGCGATTGATATACCTGTGATTGTCCTTTCTGCTGAAAAAGATTATGTGGTCAAGAATTCAGTACAGAAAAAATTCTTTGTGACAATTGCTTCAAAATTGAAGACCTTTATTACATTACGTAATTTCTACCATGGAATTCTATTTGAAACAAACCGGCAGAAGGTGTACCAGTATCTACGAAACTTTATCGACAAGGCCTATGCCCGCCAAAGTCCTGAGCTGACGCTTGAACCCGATGAGTTTTCGGTGAAAGAGTATGAACAATTATATCATAAGTTACTTACTGCGGGGGAAAAATTGAATTATGCGGTCCAGAAATGGGCATTGGGTAAAATAGGTTCCTTAAGTAAAGGAATGAATTTAGGCCTGCAGTTTGGATTTGATTCTGGCATTTCGCTGGACTACGTCTATCGCAATGAATCGCAGGGTAAAAATCGCTTTGGCCGTATCCTCGACCGGGGTTATCTGGAGGCCATCGGCTGGAAAGGAATTCGCATTCGAAAACAACACTTGTTAAAGTTGCTGGAAGAGCATATAACAAAAGTTAACGCTGCTGGAAAAACCGTTAAGATATTGGACATTGCGGGTGGTACCGGAAATTACTTATTTGATATCAAAGAGAAATATCCCGAAGCCGAAATTGTAATTAATGAGTTCCTGTTGTCAAATATCGAGGTAGGAGAGAAGATTATCCGTAGAAAGGGATTGCAGGGAATACGATTTACCAACTACGATTGTTTTGATCCAACTACCTATTCCAAATTGGAATTTGAACCTAATATTGTTATTATCTCAGGTATCTTCGAACTTTTTGGTGACAATGAAATGGCAAGTAGAGCTGTAAAAGGCGCAACTTCGATTTGTGAATCAAGCAGTCATTTAGTTTATACTGGACAGCCCTGGCATCCACAGTTAAAGATGATTGCTTACGTGTTAAACAGTCATCAGAAAAAAGACTGGGTGATGCGCCGTCGTTCGCAGAAAGAATTAGACCGTCTGATGGCCTATAACGGAGTTGTTAAGGAACGTATGCTGATCGACGACTTTGGGATATTTACGGTCTCTTCGGGCGTGGTAAACAAGTAGTCCTCAATTGCTATTCATGGAACAACACTGTTCTGTTTATATTTAGAATAGTTTTTCCAGCTGACTAACCATTTATAGTCAGCCGGAAAAATTATGAAAAATGTTAATTTTTATAGGCACGAATGGCCTGTATGATACCTTCTAAATTTTCGTTAAAGTCCTGCATTTGTGCAAACACTTTATCATCTTTAGCCAAACCACCGTGTTTATTGTTCTTACGGAAGATTTGTTTGATGTGTTCCCATCGTTCTTGCTCCACGGTGTTGATCAATCCAGCGAGTTCTTTCAATTTTAGAAGATTACTTTCTGTATCGGCAGTGAGGGTTTGTGACTCGCTTTCATAATGTGCGAGGAGCACTTGATCGATTTCCTGATCGTTCATCATCGGCACGACTTGCGCGATGAGCTTGCTCATATTTCGGTAGGACCCTTGCATTTTGAACGGTGGTTCTGTTCGGTAATTATCCTGCATAGCCGCACTTTGAATATAATTTTGGTTGACCTTGATAACCACATTTCTGATTTTTAATACATGTTTTAATACCGTGATAAAATCATCGATATCTTGCTTCAGGTAGTTCCCTTCTAAATCGGGAAGTTGGTCTACCACCGATTGCGCATAGTTCACTAAAGCATAGAAATCGTTGAAAGATTTGCTTGCTATTTTTTCTAGGTAGCTGTTTTCAATTGCCGCATTTTCGATCAAGCTTAGATTGAAAAGTGCTTCGGTATCACCGATCACATCCCCTAGATTGTATACATCCGCACGGTTGGCAAGCATATCTGGAATCTGAAATTTGGACCCGCTTTCTGTATAGGGGTTTCCAGCCATCACGATGCAGAATCTTTTCCCACGCAAGTCGTATGTTTTACTCTCTCCTTCAAAAATACCATCGATCTTACGTTGCCCGTCAGCCAGTGAAATGAATTTCTGTAGGAATTCCGGATTCAAATGTTGGATATCATCGAGGTAGAGCATTACATTGTCGGCCATTTCGAAAGCAAGATTAATCTTCTTAAGTTCCTCACGTTCACCAGAAGTTTTCGCTTCCACAGGATCAATTGAAGTAATGGAATGCCCTATTGTAGGTCCGTTGATTTTCACAAAATGTAATCCCATGGTTTTCGCGAGGTATTCCATCAATGTTGTCTTTCCGTAACCTGGCGGAGAAATGAGGAGAAGCATACCCATTCTGGCGGTACGTTTATTGTCGCCAGCTGCTCCAAGTTGTTTGGCCAAGTTATTTCCGATCAATGGAAAGTAAACTTCGTTGATCAACTTATTTCGGACAAAAGATGTTAAGACTTTTGGTTCAAATTCTCCGATTTTCAGCTCCTTGGCGTATGTTTTTCCAAGCTGCTCCTTCAAAGAAGCGAATTCTTGAAAACGAGGGACATTCAATTCAGCAAATGTCTTCAATCTACGCAGAAATTGATGGTATTGAATCTGCTCTTCTCCATTGTTCAAGATCGCGTGATTTCCCTTTAATCCCTGGATGAGCGCATTGTCTTTGGCGATGATCAATTGGTATTCATCTTTTGGATAAAGGAGTGTGACTGCAGTTTCCTCAATGTACTTGTGGAAGGCCTGGTAATCATCGTTCTCGTCGATAAAAGAATTTAGCCAATTTAAGGTCAAATAGAAGCGGTCTACGAGACTAAATTGTGTATGCTGAATATCTGCTTCAAAGAGTTTGAAACTCTTTTTGTTTTCCAATAACCTGATGAAAGCTTTTTTAAGTTCATCCGATTGCTCACTGACAACAAACTTGCTGTAGCTTGTGAACGTCTGGAAAAGATAGCTCGCGACGTCCTCCGCATGAATTGTCGAGCGATCCAAATGAGTGTCCCAATTGGTGAATAATTTGGTGAGTTCGTCCACAATAGATTGATAGCGTGTAGAATTTGGAAATGCTTTTAATACCGAATGTGTAGACTGGATCAAGGCTTTCTGTTTTTCCTGCTCGTTTTGCGCAAGTGAATGCCAAAACAACTGTGCCATCGCACGCAAATGAGCATCGTAACGTAAAAGATCAAGCTTGCTGTCTAGCTGTTTGATGGTATCATAGATTACCAGAGCATCAAAGTTATGCACTCCTTTGACATAGCCTTCCGAATAACTTTGTTCCACTGTCTGATTGATAAACAGGTTGGCATCAAAATCTAGCTGTCCTTTGGAAGCAAGAAATGTTTTATAGGCGAGATATTCAGCCCGGTATACGTCCTTGTTTTCGGAAATCAGTTCCTGATCCCAAATATCTCTAAAGTTTTCAATCTCGGATCCTTTGACTTTTTGATAGAAGCTCGTTCCGGTAAGATGAAAGTATAGTTCATCATTTTTGCGCACGAGTGTCAAACTGAGCGATTGGTTGTTGACAGCAAATTTATGCTTGCCTAAGGCGATGATATTCTCTCCATTAACAAAAAGATCATTCTTGTCCCGTAAAATGCGCAGCGCATCCTCTTGAGATTTTTTGAGCAGGTTTTCAAGATTTTCGGCTTTTGAAACATCACTGAGCGTTTTCAGCTCTTGCACAAGTTGTCTGATTTTGTCAATCATCAAATCTGAAGCAAAGAAACTTAGGATTTCCTCACGCGTGGCAAATGTCTTTGATTTGTTTTCGATATTCTTTAATACTCGAAGTCCAATTTGCTCTAATGAAGAGCTGCGTTTGTTGATCTGTTCAACGATTTGCTCTCTGCGGGAATTAAATGCTTTGATAATTTCATCGCGCTTATCTGCTATCTTCAGGGCGAAGTCATCAAATTCTGAAAACTTACTTTCGAGTTCTTCCAGTTGGACAATGACCTTGGTATAATACTCATCTACTTTTTCTGTTGTCGTTGAGAGTTCAAGGTAGTTGGTGACAGACTGCTCCAGTAACGTAAGTTGGGCAGAGAATTCTGCAATGGCTTCCGTACTTTTTAATGAATTGAGTTTGCGTGTAAGCTGCGCCCGGACTTCATTCAAGGAAGAGAAAATAACAGCTATCTTCTCGATAATTTTGGTGGTTTGGGTGGAGTCGTCGATTTTTAAACTGTTTAGAATATCGATCAATAGCTCCAACTCACTCGATATAGCCGAATTGGCTTCCTCGATCGCTTTAGCGTCATAGACTTTGACAATTGCGGCAACATTGTTTTTCTGTTGCTCTACTTTCTGCTCATATGGTTGTAAAGCCTCGTCGCGGAGCAAGAAAGTAATTGTCTTTTCTGCGAGTTCGGTAGTGATTGACTGTAGCTTATCGAGTAAAGCATCGATACGGACTATATCAATATATTTGACATTTTTGAGGTCAATGATTTCACCCTGTAAACGACGTGAATCTGCCAATTGATGAACAAGTTGATCAAGCTTTTCGACTACAGTGCTATTGATGGAAAAGGTAAGTTCTTCCATTTTCTTCTCGGCACTGCCATTGAGCTCTGTGGCGTATTTGCGTTGGGCTTGGACCTTAACAAATTCGTCAATTGCTGTATTGGCAACCTCCTTGATTTGTGCCAGAGGCTGCCCAAGGTTTGACAAGGCTTCATCCTTTATCCAAAAATAGGAGTCAAGCAGGACTGTCGATTTTTTGAGTATATCCTCGTAAAGACCTTCATAACTGTCTTCTTTGTTGATGAGCTGTATGACTTCTTGTGCCTCGGCCATGGCCTGTACGATCTGTTTATTACCAACCTTATAAAGTGGGTCGTCTTTTTTCAGCTCATTTTCTTTGAGTACGGCCATATAAGGGGTTTCCCAGATCTGAACCTGATGATGCCTTGTTGCTTCGGCCTCTGTGTGGAAGTAAATTAAACTACCGTCTTTAAAAAGTGTGAAGCCATTGCAGATGATCGGAGTTTCGACATGCTGCTGAATGATGTTATAAGACAGTAAGATGTAGGTATTTGTTTCCTCTTGACAAAAGATATAGAGAAAGTCTTCACCGTTTGGTGATGCTATGCGTCTAAGGAAACTAACTTGATCAAACTGGACGTCAAAGATTTTATGGGTGCCATTCTGCAGGTAGTATCCGTTAGAAAAAATGATTCCTTGATTATCGGGTAGTAAAATGGCTGATTCATTCAGCGATTTAAGATTCACAACTTCTTTTGTCCGTTGATTAAAGACAAATGCACGGAAGTCTTCTTGATACGGTTTAATGCGTACGGCAATCAAATTGCCAAGGTCAGCATAGTAGTAATCCGCATCATCCAATTGTTGGTCGGCATTTGAAACTTTTTCGGAGAAGATTCCTTTTCCCGTATCGGTATTGTTTTCAATTTTGAACGTAATATCGCCATTGATCGCTTCTATAAAGATTTTATCCTTAATGGATATGTGCGGGTGTTTTCCAAGGCGACGGTCTTCTAAAGTTGTTTTTGTCCAGTCAAATTCAAATTGGTTGGGCAATTTGACTTCATGGATGCTGCGGTCGTCCTGATATTGGAGCTTCCCGTCTTTAATCAACCACTTGAATGCTTTCAGGTCAGCAGGATTTTTGCTGGTCTGAAAGATCATGTAAAGATAGTTTTCCGTACGTCGAAACTTGGAAAAGATCGAGTCGCGATAGTATTTATATAAATTTTGATAATCGCCAATGAAATTAGGATCATTGATCAGATCGAGTGATTGTGGGATAAACTGATTGTTTTCGAATGTATATACACTGAAAACATCTTCGAGTTTAATTTCGGTACGTAACCCAAAATGGACGTTATAACCGAATATACATAGATTGTCGAGGGCTAAAATACCACGAGCAACACAGTTATTTTCTGTGGTGATCCGTTGATTGGCCTTGAGTATAAAACTTGTCGCATTAAATACTTCCTTGCGGGCATTATTTAGTTGCTGGAGTTTGATAGAAAGCTCTTCCTTTTGTGTAAGAAGCCGCTTCCGGATAATCTCGTATGCCCCTTGATCAAGGGAGTCGTTCTGATTTGTTACGTTTTCTTCTGGCATAAGTTTCAGCTTGTTCTTTCGCTTATTTCACTTTATTGAATGTTAACTCTTGACCATTTTGATATAAGGTCAATGTTGATACCTCATCATTTTCTTTGCTGAATTTCAGCATGGCCTGTATAGCAGTATAAAATAACTCCAGATTATTCTTGGGATAGACTTCAATGGCGGCTTGTCCCGATAATTGGGCAAATAGATTACCACTATCATCTGCTGTAATTTTAAACTTCAAATCAGGCTGTTTCGTATACTCATATGTTCCCAATAGCTGTTTTATCTGGGACTCAACGAGCGTGATAGCACCTGTAAGTTTCTCTCGCTCAATAGCAGGTGTTTTTCTTTTTTTGAGAATTGCGTCTATCGCAAATGTCAAAGGAAGTACATCTATAGTATTCCATTTGTTCATCAGTACTATGATACATTTTTGATGTGCGAAATCACGGACGATAATGTTTTTATATCCTGAATACTCACCATCATGAAAATGCATTTTATCTTTATTATCTGTACTGTCTTTGAAAACCCATCCAAATCCATAATACCAGTCTCCTTTCTGAATAAGCTTGCGATTATTGAGTCTATCAGCAGAGATTGCTCTTAAAAAATTGTTCTGCTTTAGTAATATGTTATTTTGAATAGCCTGATTCCATTTGAATAAATCTTGGGCTGTACTGCTTATTCCATAGGGGCCGCTTACGGCATCAAAATACTTCGCATACTTGTATATAGCAATGTCATCGACGTTTTTGAAACTATTTGTCTTTACATCAAAAGCCATTCCATGTGCATAATTTCTAAGATCCACATTTGGTGAGCGAGCCGAAAATACTGTCGTATTATTCATTCCAACAGGTTTGAATATATGCTGATGCATATACTTTGCAAACGATTGGCCAGACGCTTTTTCCACAATTAGGGCCAAGAGCATATAGTTTATGTTCGAATAAACATGTTGATCTCCCGGTTTGAAAGATGTACTATCCATCTTTGTTTCAATGATCCTGAGGAGATTCTGATTTGTATTTATTTTCTTCGTATCAATCCATTTCTCGGGGAAACTGAAAAAATCTGGTATCCCCGAGGTGTGGCGCAATAGATTCTTAACACGAACATTTTTGAATTTTAGATGTGGGAAATATTTGATAATATCGTCCTCATAAGATAGCTTACCTTGTTCTTCTAATTGCATAATGGCCATTGCCGTAAACTGTTTACTGACAGAAGCTAACTCAAATCGACTATTGCTTGTTATTCTTTCTGTTTTGGAAGCATCTTGAAAACCTAAATATTTTTCAAAAACAACTTTACCACTGTCGGCCACTAAGAATGCTCCACTGAGTTCACCGTCTTGATTGAGCGATTGGAACAATGAATCTAATCTTTGCTGGACGGTCTGCGCTGTTACAACTAATGTATTTAAGAATATAAAAACAGAAAATAGGATAAAACGCATCTTACGTCTGGTCTAAATTTTTAAAAATATCTTGAGCCTGTTAAGATTCTACTCTTTGTTAGGCTCAAGATAATGACGGTGTTTAAAGTTTCTTGTTGGAAATTCCTAGGTTCTTCGCCAATCCGAACAAAGAATTGATAAAGCTAGTATCTTCACCATTTTCGGCGTCAGTAGCCGCTTGTTGAAGTTTAATCAGTGCTGCAGAAACGGTGAGGTTCTTGATGTCATTTGTAGAAATTCCATATTTATCGGCTAATCCGCGGACCTTCTCTGCGAGGTCTCCTTGTCCATCTGGGCCTATAAGTGAATTCTTAATATCTGTGGCATGTTTAGAGTTGTCAATCAAGTGATCAAAACCTTTGGAATTGGAAACTTGACGGACGATATTCTCAAAGAACATGGTTTCTCCACCAACAATATCGATTTTTGCCGTTTTAAGTGCTTCTGACAACACGCCAGCTTGTGCTTGAGCAATGTCTTTTTGGATATTGATGTGTGCGAGTTCAATATCACGTTCTTTTTGCAATTGCAATTTGAATTCTTCGTGATCTCTGCCCACACCATCTAATTTCTTCATCGCTTCAGCTTTCTCTTCGATACCTTTGGCTTCAGCAAGCGCTTTCTCACGCACCACTTCCGCCTGTGCTAAGCCTTCTTTACGCATCGCTTCCGCTTTCTTCTCAATTACGTTAGCTTCAACAGTACCTTGTTTCTCTTCAGCTTCAGCTTTGGCAACCATAACTTCGGCTTCGGACAAGCCAAGTGCGGCTTCTTCTTTGGCTTGTGCCTCGGCAATAATCTTACGACTTTCTGCCTCTTTGAGTGACGCTTCTTTTTTCGCTTCGGCATCGATCAATAATTCTTGTGCACGCTTTTCGGCTATTTTACGAGCAGCCTCTGCGTCGATTACTTTTTTCTCTGCTTCCTGTTCTGCTGCAATTTTTGCAGCTTCGGCAGCTTTAACAGTTGAAATTAATTTTTCTTCGGCTTCTTGTGATGCCGCGATAACACCCGCTTGTTTCTTACGTTCTACTTCGCGGAATACTTCGATGTCTTTGACGCCTTGTTGCTCTTCAACAACACCTTTTTCCAATTGTACGCGTTCTTTGATAACTCCTTGAATACTTTTCTTCTCCGTCTCGATTGAACGTTCTTTGTCGATTTGGGCCAAGGTAACAATGCGCTCGCGTTCTGTCTGTTCTAAGGCGCGATCTTTTTCTACACGTTCTGCTTCTACAGCATCGGTACGTTGTTTATTCTTTTCAGCAATGATAATCTGACGCAGTTTATTTTCTTCTTGAACAGCTAGTTGCTCTTCGGTAGAAATCCGGACGCTTTCGTACTTGAGACGTTCTTCTTCGCGGACCTTTGCTATTTCGGCTTCTTCGCGTGCTTTGATATTGTCAATTTCCCGTTTTTGTTTCTCTTCCTTTTCGGCAAGCTGACGGTCTAGTTCTAGAATCGCTTCCCTTGCTTCTACGTTTTGTTTTTTGATTAGTTTCTCCTCATCACGACGGATGAAGTTGGCATTTATATTTTGTTTGGCCGTTAATTCGGTGATTTTTTTGATACCCTCGCTGTCTAGGATATTATTTGGATTGAGATGCTCGATGTCGGTCTGTTCAAGGTAATCAATAGCGCAGTCGTCTAAGATATAACCATTAAGATCTGTTCCGATGACGTCTAGAATTTCATCACGGAATTCGCGACGAGCTTCATATAATTCGATAAAATCAAATTTCTTACCTACTGTCTTTAGCGCTTCGGAGAATTTAGATTCAAAAATACTTTTTAATGTCTCGGGTTCACTTGCACGGTCACAGCCCAGATTTTGGGCAACATTGATCACATCATCCACATTTTTGTTGACACGGACGAAGAACGCAACTTTGATATCTGCACGGATATTGTCTTTACAGATCAAACCTTCACCTTGCATACGAGCGATTTCAATTTTTTTGATCGAGATGTCCATGATCTCCATTTTGTGAAATACAGGCACAACATACATTCCTTTGTTGAATGCTACTTTTGTACCACCAACACCGGTACGGACGATCGCTTTTCCTTGCGGGATTTTCTTATAGAATGCACTCAATACGACAAAGAATGCAAAAATTAAAAAGACAGCTAATCCGACAATTAAAAGTATAATTCCGTTTAAGCCACTTAAAAATAAAAGAGGTTGATATAGCATATGATTTGTATTTATTTAGATTTTAATATTTGGATTTACGATTATGATTTATAAGAATAAAGGTCCGCTTTTTTAGGACAATTGTTTAGGTGTCGAGTCTTTGCGTTTATTCCTTATCCATTAAATATTGTCTATCGTAATTTCTTTGGTCACATAATAATATTTCTTGTCTTTGGATTCGTCAACGATTATAACATCATCGCCATAGCTGATTTTCTCCCCATTGTGGCTGACAACATTGAGACGAATAGGATCCTGTTGGACGATAAATTCCGCAGAACCTATTTTCTTTCCTTCAATGCTAGCCCTCATTTTGCCCATACGGCCAAGAAAATCGTGGCTTTCTTCGCCGTTATAACCTATATTTTTGAACATTTTAGCTAGAGGTTTGGTCAGAAAATGCATTAAAATAAATGTGACAATGAAAACGGGGATTAGAATTAGTACAGACTTTATTCCCCATGAAGCAACGTCGATAAAGAGTGATGAAACAATGGTAATTATCCAACCTATAAATTTAAACAGTGTTACAATAAGCATGATGGGTACTTTGCCGACGTTGATGTAGTCCATTGCTTTTGCAAAGAAGCCCGGTTCTGCATGCCCGTCGGTGTCCGTATGATGATGGTGTGTATGATCGCCCCCTTCAGTTGCGATATCATGTGAACCATCAACGTCCGTGACATCAGGCGTAGGATGGAGGTCAATATCTGCATCCGCATCAAATAGATGTACTCCATCACCCATCAGAAACATAAATAACCAATACACTACAGACATGCCAGTTAAGACCGTCATAATTCCATTAGATAATGGATTGAATAAGATATTGATTAGTTCTGTCATATTGCTATTGTTTAAATTCTTTCTCTTTTAAATGTGTAATGGAAAGACCATGAGTTGCCATTTACCTCAAGATCCTGCATAGCTATCAATTCCCAGCCTTGATTTCCAAGGTCATTTAAGATTTCATCAATTTTTTCGGGATCCAGTTTTGTACCCCAAAAGCCCTTAGGTTCAATTTTTAGTGTTTTATACTCAAATCTTTTCATCCGTATTTAATTTTCTTTTTAGTTCTTCTAATTCGATGTTGACAGCGTCAGATCCGCCTATTGTCTCGTTAATTTCATCAACTTTACTCTTATTGCCTAATGCAATCTCTCCATAGGCCTTCGCAAGTGCTTCGTCTTCCTCGACTTTCTCTTTCATGCGTTCTAACATGGAAATCGTACTATTGGAATCGATATTAGCGAGCTGGCGATTGACCATTTTAGCTGCGTTAGATACCTTTACACGTGCCTTTAAGGTGGAGAGTTCACCTTCCCATTTCGATATATTGAATTTGAGAATGTCTACATTTTTGTGCAGCTCATCGGCTGAACTTTGATGAATCACAGCTTGTTTCTCCAATTCACTAGCTTCGATTAATAACTGTTTTTTCAACAACAGCGCTTCCTTTGCCAGACCTTCGGCCTTTTCTGCCGTTAGCTCTCCCTTTTGTGCCTTTTGGAGTAATAGAATAGCTTTGTTCTCAAACTCATTGGCTTCTTCTTTTTTCTTTTCACAATTGTTTTGGGTACGTATGGCTAAGGCCTTCACTTTAGCATAGGCTTCCAACGATTGTTCCAGGTCCTCTTTCATCTCACGGATACCCTGTTCCGTCATTTTGATGGGGTCTTCCATTTTGTCCACGACTGCGTGGATCTCTGCTTGACCGATTCTGAAAATTCTCTTAAAAATATTCATTATTCTATAATTTTGAAAAACTTATTAACTGATTATAATATTCACTCATCAAAAGACTCAGCGAATTAATGGCTGCATCAAATTCATTCTGGTCGAGATTATGTATTTGTAACGTATACCGAAATATAACTTTGGTCCCATCTTCTGTTAATGCAAATCCGCCGTGGATAATATCTCTATTTTTTATCAATAGTGATTTGAACATATCCATGGTGTCATTGCTGATTGTAAAAAGGTATTGCTCAAAAATCAGGATAGGTTGGGCAATGCCTACAATGAGGTTACGGATTCCGTCGTCTTCATTTTCGATGACAAAGATTCCTTCTTTTGTATCCTTATGGGTAATGGTGTAACCGATATTGGCGATATAATTTTCAATTTTTGAGAAGTACATAATCAAGTTTTTTATATATTGCACATATTCTTTGCATAAAGGTAATAAAAATGCAAAAATATTTTGCAATAAAAATTCAATTTTTTTTAAAATGAGTAACGTAGGGAACAATATTAAGAAATTAAGAAAAGTGAAAGGAATGAGCCAACAGGCATTTGGGGATGTTTTTAATCTTACTAGAGGTAATATTTCGTCTTACGAAGAAATGCGTGCGGAGCCAAAAATTGAGATTGTTCTTAAGATTGCAAATTATTTTGGCATTCCTGTGCAGCATCTTATTGAAAAAAATCTATCTGTCAATGAAATTCTTAATTTCAATGATTATTTTGAGCCAAATGTTTCTATTATTGGACGTAAAAGATTGTTACAAATCCCGCTGCTGGAACGGGATGCTATTTTTGAAGCGAGTACTCATTTTTCGAAATTAGATGAGCTTCCAATAATTGAATTTCCTTTGCAAAGTAGGAACCGTCTCATCGCAATCGAATATGCTGACGCTATTCCGGTACCGAGCGATTTTTTGGCTAGCCCTCAATCCATTTTGTTTTTTGAAGAAGTTGATGTTCAGAGCTTACATACTTTGGATAAGTCCTTTGGTTTGTATTTTTCCGAGGAAGAGTTCTTTATTGGAAAATACAGTTTGCAGGAAAAAGAGATTAGTTTAGCCTTAAATGTCTGGAAGAAGGTCGATTTCACTTTGGGAGAGAAAGCATATTTCTGGAAATTGTATGGCAGGTTTGAGAGAATCTAATCGAGTGGAACTTTTTCCTATTGTTTATTTGGTATTGCCGGTATCGAGCGTATCTCCATGTTGTTATCATATTCCTAGTTAATTCTGTTATTGTACTATACTTACCGGGGGTTAACCCCTTGTAATACCCCTACTAAAGACGGCCTTGAAGTTGATCTGATCTTGACTTGCCTGCTAGAACCAAAGACTCCAAAATCGGGTCTGCAGATTTGGGTGCCCACAAAAAATTTTGTAGAGTCGGGCATTGTAATTAAATTAGTTTGATAATAAAGTGACATTATAAATAAGATATATTATGATGAACTTGTTGATCAGCTGAAAGTAGTGTGATTTATTTAGTTTAAGAACAATATGCATAAACGGATAAATGACCATAGATAGAAAACTAAATTTAAATAGATGAAGAAAGTAACCTTATTAGCATTAATTGCTGGATTTTTTGTTATTTCCTGTAATAATTCCACGACTAAAAAAGTCGAAGTAAAAGATACGACTGCTGCTATTGACATAAAAAAAGATTCGGCCAATACGTCGCTGGAAAGTAGCGGCGGCGAAGTGCCAATACCGAAATTTAGTTCTGCTGAGACACAAAAACTGGCGGAGGATTACACAAAATATATTAAAGAATTTATCACTGTTGCTAAAAGCGGTGATGTTGTTAAGCTTAAGGAGCTTGCCTCGAAGCGACAGGAATGGGCCACCAAAGAAACTGAAGCTGTTTCTAAGTTTACACCGGAAGATGCTAAATTATGGAAGGCGTATGCAGAGAGCCTAGGACGAGAGTTGACTGCAAGCCTGATAAAATAAGTTGGAAACAATCAACGAGGTAGGGGCTTGAAAAACCTACCTCGTTGATCATACTAGAAGGGGAGGTCATCTTCATTCTCATCTGGAAGCGTTGGGCTGTCTTCTTTGGCGCCGTTTGACTCTGATAAAACCATGAAATTATCTACTTTAATTTCTGTGACATATTGTTTTACGCCATCTGCGTTCTCATAATTACGATAAGTGAGTTTGCCTTCAACCATGAGCTTGGTCCCACGGTGGCATTTCTTTTCAATGGTATTGTTTTGATTCCCCCAGACCACGAGTGTATGCCATTGGACTTCTTCAACCCACTCACCGGCTTTGTTTTTGAAAAGATCATTGGTGGCGAGACGTAATATGGAGTAATTTGTCCCTGTGGAAGTTGTTTTAATTAATGGGTCATTTCCTAAATGCCCAACCAATTGTACTTTGTTACGTAATGTGCTCATGTGTCTAATTTTTAAATGTTTTTAATAATTCTTATTTTAGTTGATGGTCTTTGGCTATTGACGCCAAATGATCTTGAGCAAAGGTGGGGTAGGAAAAAGACTATAGCCGTCTATTTACCATTTGTATTCGACTATAGTCGGTTGTAATCGTTTGTTGTCGTTTAATCTTCCGTTATGAGTTCTGTCGAGAAAGTCTGCCTTGAATGTGGCAAAGTAATATATGGCCGTTCTGACAAGCGATTTTGTGATGATGCTTGCCGGAACGCCTATAATAATAAATTAAATAGTGACCAGGTCAATCTGGTGCGCAATGTGAATAATATCCTACGAAAAAACCGCCGCATTCTATTGGATGTTTTGAGTGGGGAGGGTATGGTCAAGATACAACGGGAAAAATTAAAGCGGCTGGGGTTTGATTTTAAGTTTCATACACATACTTTTTCCAATAACAAGGGGCAGACCTATAGCTTTATTTACGAAACAGGCTATTTGTTGCTGGAGAATGATTGGGTATTGATTGTTCAAAAGAAACCGCTGTGATTTTGATCGTAATAGATTCATTTGTATTGGTTTAGTTTGCGGAACTGAGCTTGGCCTTTCTTATTACGATATAATTAAAAATAGTAAATGTTAGAATCAATATGTAATAGCATACTGGGATGAGTAAAAAATAGGCGCTATTGAAGATATCGGTTAAAAAAGACGGTAGTGCTATCTTAAAAAAATCTGCAATAATGATATAGCCTATGAAACTTCCGAGAAAAAATAGTCCAACAGCGTGTATTACAATGATTTTTTTTAGGTGCTTACTATATAAGGCGTCTTTGTTTTGCTTCGTATAACCCATAATTGCTGGCACCAATAAGCCTAATAATGGATTGACCAGAAAGGTGAGCGATGCTAAATATAGCGCTTTAATACTTCCTGTTTGATTGTTGTCGATACTGATTTGATTTACATTTGGCATAATGAGTTGTTCTAATGGTATTTCCAAAATTTGACTGATCTGTTTGAGACTAAATCCGCTGATTTCTTCCGTGCCTTTTTCTATGCGTTGCACTGTTCTTAGCGATACCCCAGCTTGATCAGCGAGTTCCTGCTGTGTTAGCCCCTTACGTTTTCTTGATAGTTTGATTAATTGATTAGCTGATTGACTTTCCATAGTCCAAATATGGAGAAATAGTCGTTGAATTTCGGCGAAATTGATGCGACAATAATATGCCAATATCGTGCTGAATAATATAACATATTAATAATCAAAAGTTTTTGGAATTTGGTAAATATTTTCAATCTTTGCAATTCAATAGAGTAATTAATAAAAACGGAAGAATATGTTTGCAATATTAGAAAATCCCGCTTCGTCCACAGAGAAGATTCTCGGGAATATTCTTCGGAATACGGCCCTTTCCTAATCTTCTTTCTTAATACGTTAAGTAACCTAGGTTGATATTGGCTAAAACTTGGCGCCCTAAATGGTGGTCCACTGTTCCAATATGCTTAGCTTATTATGGAGTTTAAAGAATCCAGTTATTTTCAATGTTCTTGTGAAAGCTGGATATGAATGTTATGTTTTAGAAAATTTTATGAATTCAGTAAATAAATATGTCCTTCAGGCATTGGATAACTATCCTTTTTATTTGGAGGAAACTTTGGAATCTTTGTCGTATGCCTTGTCCTACGACGAATCCAATACAATGGCTTTGTGTTTAATGGGAAGGGTTCATGCGGAACAGCTCTTGGACTACGAGCAGGCAAAAAGGTATTTCCAGGAAGCTTTGGTGCATAATGTGCAGGCACTGGAAGTATATCCTTATTTCATTCAGACATTGATTGATATGGGGGAGTATGAAGCTGCAAAAAAGACGATCAAATTTGCTTTGACACTTCCGGCCATGCCCTTGACAGGTATCTGGATAAAGAAAGCACTTCTATTCGAAAAGTTGAGAAAATACAAAAAGGCTTTGAAGGCGTTAAAGAAGGCAAAACTTGAAAATGTTGATCTCGATTTTTCGTCAAGCCTGAAGTCGATTGAAGATCGGATTAAAGGGAAACAGGAAATTAAGAATGGGAGTGAAAAAGAGAATAAGAAAGAAAGGAAGAACAGCCGAAAATAGCCTCACACTATCCGGATAACAGTTTTTGTTTTGAACGAGGGTCAATAAAGAAGCCCTAGCTGAAATTTCAGCTAGGGCTTTATCAATATAGTTTAAGAATTATTCTGCTCTTAAGATTTTAGCAGCCTCAACCATCGACTCTAAAGCCGCTTTGGTTTCTGGCCAAGCACGAGTTTTCAAACCACAGTCAGGATTAACCCAAAGTTGTTCTGCTGGAACTACTGCTTTTGCTTTGCGTAATAGATCGACCATCTCATCTTTGCTTGGTACGCGTGGTGAGTGAATGTCATAAACACCTGGGCCAATATCATTTGGATATTTGAAATCACCAGCGAAAGCATTCAATAATTTCATTTGAGAACGTGAAGTCTCGATCGTGATAACGTCAGCATCCATTGCAGCGATATCTTCGATCACATTATTGAACTCAGAGTAACACATGTGTGTGTGAATCTGTGTATCGTCTTCAACATTTGATGAAGAAACACGGAAAGCACGTACTGCCCAGTTCAAGTAATCTTTTTGATCAGCTTTGCGCAAAGGTAATCCTTCACGGATAGCTGGTTCATCAATTTGGATGATTTTGATACCTGCTTTTTCCAAGGCTTGTACTTCATCCAAGATTGCCAATGCAATTTGGTAAGTCGTTGTTGAACGCGGTTGATCGTTACGTACGAAAGACCATTGTAAAATTGTTACAGGGCCAGTCAACATACCTTTAACCGGACGGTTTGTCAACGATTGTGCATAAGAAGACCAGCGGACAGTCATATCTTCAGGACGGTATACGTCACCATAGATAATCGGAGGTTTTACACAACGTGAACCGTAAGATTGTACCCAACCGTTTTGAGTGAAAGCGTATCCGGCTAATTGTTCACCGAAGTATTCAACCATGTCATTACGCTCGAATTCGCCGTGTACTAATACGTCGATATCCAATTGCTCTTGAAGACGGATGGTGTTTTCTGTTTCTTCTGCGATTGCTTTATCGTATTCTGCCTGCGTAATAGCACCTTTTTTAAGGTCTGCTCTCCATTTACGAACATCTTTCGTTTGTGGGAATGAACCAATAGTTGTGGTCGGGAACGCTGGTAAGTTGAATTTCGCTTGTTGCGCTGCTTTACGGTCAGCAAATGCTGAAGTACGTTTTGCATCGTCATCAGTGATATTGCTTGTACGTGTTTTAACCTCTGGTTTGTGGATCAATGGAGACGTACGACGGCTTTCAGCAGCAGCTTTGTTAGCTTCGAAGCGTTTTGCTGTTTCAGCATCAACTTCACCTTCCGCTAGTACAGCTAAGTCTTTTACCTCAGCTAATTTTTGTTTAGCAAATGCTAACCAGTTTTTTACTTCAGCTGGTAACGATTGCTCATTGTGTTCATTATCTAGGTCAAAAGGAACGTGCAACAAAGATGAAGAAGGAGCTACCCATACACGGTCTTTTCCTAATGCATCAACAGCCTGTTTGATTTTAACCAATGATTTTTCGTAATCATTTTTCCAGATGTTGCGGCCTTCAACAATACCCAAAGATAATGTTAATGAAGCAGGAACTTTAGCTAAGACTGTATCCAATTGGTTTTCACCGCGTACTAGATCCAAATGTAAAGCATGGATAGGTAGGTTAACTGCGATATCTTCGTTGTCTTTTAAAGCTTCGAAGTAAGTAGTTGCGATTAATTTGATATTTTTTGCCGCTGCAGCTAATTTTTCGAAAGTCGGTTGATATAAAGCTTTTACTTTAGCATCTAAATCTAATGCTAAAAAAGGCTCGTCAATCTGAACATATTGCGCACCAGCTTCAGCTAGTTTAGCTAATATTTGCTCATATACTGGAATAAGTTTATCCAATAAATCGATACGGTCGAAGCCAGCTTCTTTTTCTTTACCGATCAAAAGGTATGTGATAGGACCTAGTAAAACTGGTTTCGTATCGATGCCCAATGATTTTGCTTCGTTATATTCATTTAAGAATTTTTCGGAAGTCAATTTGAATTCTTGATCTTTTGTGAATTCTGGTACCATGTAGTGGTAGTTAGTATCCAACCACTTCGTCATTTCCATTGCGGTCACGTCGATTCCTTCTTGTTGGAAACCGCGCGCCATGGCAAAATATAGATCTAAGCTGTAATTGTTGTCTACTTTATTCAATAAAGAATGGTAACGAGCAGGAATTGCACCAACAGTAAGGGTTAAATCCAATACTTGATCGTAAAAAGAGAAATCATTGGAAGGGATTAAATCTATTCCAGCATCTTTTTGTGTTTTCCAATTGCCTTCACGAATTTTTTTTGCTGTGTCCAATAATTCCTCAACAGAAGATTTTTTAGCCCAATAGGCCTCATTGGCTTTTTTCAATTCGCGGAACGCGCCCACACGAGGGTAACCTAAATTGTTAGTCAATAACATAATGAATGTTTTTAATATTTCTTTTTCAACTATATTTCTTGCTAGAGAGAGAAGGACACACTAGAATTCGGTGACTTCGGCTTATCATTCCCTTATCAAATAGGGTAGAATTTAGCACCTTGTCAAGGGACAGGTTGCTAAGGCTTCATCGGGTCTATTCCCTCTGCCTTTCTCTATAAGCGACGCTAAGTTAGCACATTTCTTTTTGAAATGCAAATTTTTTATAAAAGTGCGTCAATTTTTTATATTCTACTAAGGATAAAATTGTTTTGTTCTTTTCTTTTCATCCATGATTTAATGTATGCCATGTTTCAATACGCTGTGTGGCATAAAAAATGGGGAATGACTGTTTCTCATTCCCCATACTTTTAGCTCACCAAAAGTTTGTAACCTTTTCCGTGTACATTGACAATTTCAACTTTACTGTCTTCTTTTAGATATTTACGAAGTTTACTGAGAAATACATCCATACTTCTACCCGTAAAGTAGTTGTCATCATGCCATATTTTTAATAAAGCTTCTTCTCGGGTCAGTACATCATTTTTCTTTAAACAAAGCAAGCGTAGTAGTTCCGCTTCTTTCGTGGAGAGTTTTTGCATCTGTCCTTTGTAAGAAATTTGCTGACTTGTATAATCAAAGAAATAATCGCCAATTTCAAATTTATCAGCAACTACTTCCTCTTCTTTGTCGCGAACACTGCGTTTCAGCAAAGCATTGATGCGGAGCAATAATTCCTCCACTCGAAAAGGCTTGGTGATATAATCATCTCCCCCTAATTCAAAGGCTTCGGTTTTATCTTCCATCATCCCCTTTGCTGTGGCAAAGATAATAGGAACAGTATTGTTTGTTTTTCTGATTTCACGTCCAACTGTAAATCCGTCCTTTTTTGGCATCATGACATCGAAAATACAGAGGTCATAGTTATTTTTTTTGAATTGAGAAATCGCTTCATCTCCATCCGTGCATAATGTGACGTCAAATTTTCCCTTTAATTCGAGATAGTCTTTTAAAAGATCCCCCAAATTAGGATCATCTTCTGCTAATAATATCTTTTGCATAATGAATATATTAATTTTCACCAATGTCCCTTGATGCTGATAAATCAGCTTTCCTCAACCTTTGAAATTTTTTAAAGAGGAAATATACAAAAAAGGAACGTTTTATTTTTTAATAGGCAAAATTACTTCAAAGGTCGTGCCCTTATCTTTCTCACTTTTAACTGTAATTTTTCCGTTCAGCCTTCTCAGGATGTCCTGTACATAACTTAAGCCAAGACCAAATCCTTTGACATTATGAACATTTCCAGTTGGAATACGGTAGAACTGGTCGAAAATCTTTTGCAGGTGATCCCGGCTCATCCCAATACCGTTGTCGGCAATGGTGACGACAATGGTATCGCCAACATTTTTTGAATTGATGTTGACATGTAAATCTCCTTTGCTGTACTTGATGGCATTATCCAATAAATTGTAAAATACATTCGAAAAATGTAACTCATCACCGATGACAATATCCTTGGTCGCTGCAAGATCTATACTGAATTTCCCGCCAATATTTTGCATGCGTAGCTGCATGCTGTCCGTTACTGCTGAAACAAGATCATTAATGCTTACTTCTACCTGGTCGAGTTTTAGCGTTTCTTTTTCTAGTCTTGCCAGATCGAGCACACGTTCAATATGATTTCCGAGTCTAACATTTTCGTCGTAGATGATATTAGCCAATTTCTGAACGCGCTTATGGTCGGCATTGATGTCTGGATCTTTCAGCGATTCACTGGCAATCATAATTGTTGCAACAGGTGTTTTAAACTCATGCGTCATGTTGTTGATGAAATCTGTTTTCATTTCCGAAACTTTCTTTTGTCTGAAGATGATAATCAGTGTATAAGCAAAACAACCCACCAACAAGAAAAGTAGTGCCAGCATTGGTAGTAACAGATAGCCCATATTATCGGCAATTATCGCCTTTTTATTGGGGAAATAGATTGTTAATTTTCCTGGCGCAGCTCCGATATCACCTTTAAAAAGTGCCGTTGAGTATTTGGTTGTATTTGTTGGGTTATTTAAAGCGGCTTCGTTTAAAATATTATTTAGCAATATATTGTTTGTGCTCCATATTTCAATATTAAAAGGAGCTTTAATGTCGCGTTGAGCCAATTCTTCTTTGATAAGTTCTTGGACGATGATAACATTCAATCGATCCTTTAATGGACGTTTAGCAAGCTCCATTCCAATAGCAACATCTTCGATGTAGTCTGCTTTTTTGCCTCCTAGCATGGCAACGGAATCGTATACATTAAAACCACTCCAAGCGTTTTTTCTGTTGAGGATATCCAATCTTTTTTCCAAATCAGAAATTGTTTTTGCAAGTTTCGCATTCTCTCTCGGTGGTAATGTGGCTACCCTGAATTTCGTTTGTTGATTCACCAGTGGGTCCATTAGAGGTATAACAAACCGTGTGCTATCGTCTTTTCCACTAATTTGATCATCTACCTTTGATGCATTTAACATGATAAAAGCTTGTACCAGATTATCGTCGGTAAGCTCATTTGAAACAGAAAATTTGATAAATTTCTGATACTCCGGTCTTTTGATGTATGTTTCGTAAAAAGAATTTTTGATTTCAATTACATTTGGATATAAAGCACGCAATTGGTCTTCTTGCTCTTTAAAGTTTGAGAAAACAACATGTTGTTTGTTTTTTAATTCTTCAATTCTATACTGTATTTCGAGTTGCTCGGCCAACAGACGTTGTTTGGCCTGTTCCTGCTTGGATTTTTCAATGTTACGTTCCTGTTGAACTTTAGCAAAGTCGACCACCTCCCGTCGTTCAAGCTTCCCGGCAACAGCTGTAATCGCAGCATTGACGGACTCATCAAATAATTGGGATTTTTGACGATATGAATCTCTCAGAAAATAGAATTGCATAGCCAATACCCCAATTAGCGCTAGAGACATCAGTCCAATGATTAATACAATGCTATTTTTCTTCATTAGGGTTGGGTGTTAAATAAATGTATTTTGAATATATCACAAAGTTTATAGCACTCAGTTTATTTACCTTTTGCGTATCCATCCCTTATACCATGTGAGTGGCCATTTAAGGTCCGGTAGCTCATATTTTCTTAAATTGTTACAAATATAAAGATGCTAATGTGTTTTGAAGCTGTTTTAACAATGTTTAACAGCAATCTGTTTAAATATAGCTGCTGTTGTTTGTAAATTAGTGAATAGAAATAAATTATGTGCTGAATTGGCCTATTGATAAATTAAATCTACACGGTTTAGTCTGCTGCTGTAGAAGTGAATAAGCCGAGTATAACGTGTTCATTGGTGAAAATGAGTGCAGATACTCTTTAACAACTATATAGAAATGAAAAGCTACGTATTATTATTGGTATTGTCTTCCATAGGGACCATTGCTTTGGGACAAGTAAAGGTGAAACCGCAGATTCCTTTGATGGAGGAAAAAGAATCAAAGATGCCTGTCTTTAAAATGGATTCTTCAGATGAAAAGTATCATATGCCCATTAAGAAGCCAAATCGTATGGACGGTCTAGCTCCTATGCCAGGAACGGAAAAAATGCCCAAAGGTGATGAGAAAGAAAACAATCTTCCTTTTAGGCGCTTGAATGATTCGCTAAAGGTGAAGGACTTTAAATTAAAAATCGACTCCTTGTATCCAAACAAGCAAAAAAAATAGCGTTCTATCTAGAACGCTATTTTTTTTGCTTTAATCCTTATTGTCCATTATAGCTGGGAAACACGGATTGTATTTGTTTTACCTTTTTCGATTAACGGTGTCGAAGCTGTATTGATAATGATAGATCCAGGTTTAACGTAGTTATTTTTTACAATAAATTTGTTAACATCATGGATAGATCCATCCGTGCTTTCGAACTTGTCGTAGATAAAAGTTTTTACTCCCCAAAGCAGGCTGAGTTGTTTCAGCAATTTTTGTGTTCCTGTGAAAACTAAGATATCTACATTTGGTCTATAACTTGTAATTTCAAACGCTGTTGCACCAGATGATGTCAATACCGCAATTGCAGATGCATTTGTTTTTTGAGCAAGGTAAACCGAAGAAGCGCAAATCGCATCCGGAATAAGTGTTCCGTCGTGGATTTCACTAACTTTCTCATTATAATAAGGATAAG